>Ga0209963_1000046_pt1 | contig 660677 bp, 640 predicted proteins | sample ThiBio_1000_biof_2_FD_183957 | JGI IMG/M metagenome (GOLD analysis project Ga0209963, IMG submission 183957) | Wastewater bioreactor microbial communities from Cape Town, South Africa - Thiocy_cont_1000_biof (SPAdes) | ecosystem: Engineered > Bioreactor > Thiocyanate-remediating >...
CTCAGTAACGCCATGTCTATCACTCCAATGTCCCCTGCGATCAGCCAGCAGGGGTGGGTTCAAACATGGGTCACTTCTCAATGGAAAAACCGCCCAATCCCGGGTCAGTTCTCGGCGGAAATCAACACTTGGAAACGGCGGTAATCCGTCCCGCCGGATATAATAATACGCTGGACCCATTCCAGGATTTCTTCACGTTCCTTGGGAGGGCGGCGGTCGAAGTCGTCGGGCAGATGCCAGGCGAAGCGGCGGCGCTGCGAAGGCGTTATGTCAATCGGTCGATGTCCGGTGGTAGCCCGTGCAGGGTGAGCCAGCTTCGCCTTGAAGTAGCCTTCCGGCAGGCGGTACCTTCTCTCTATGCGGCCAAGAATCTCGAAACTGGAAACGGAGCGAGGGGCTTTCGTCCCTTGGAGCCAGGTGAGCAAAGTCCTACGGTCGAAGTTCTCGTTAGCCTGAGAAACCGCTCGATACAGATGCCAGCATGTATCCCCATGACGCTCCATATGGAGCTTCAGCGCATCCGTGATGCTTTCCGGCTCTTCCCATATGGTCCAGAGCGGTTCCGGAAATTCGATGATTGGTTTCGGTTTCATGCCCCGCTTGCGGCGCGACACAGCGTTCGCAGGTTCGGAAGCAGAAACCTTCGGCTTGACCGCGTGCGCTGAATGAATCTCAGGGGCCGCTGACAACCTTGATTTGCCAGATATTGAACGATGCCGTCGTACGTTCAGTCTCGTCTTATCGTTACGCTCCTTACCCCGCCAGCGGCTTTGCTTGCGTTTCGCGGTCTGAGGTCCAACGAAGCGGGTTATTGCATCGATGGCTGGTGCAAGAACGCCATTCACACGTTCCAGGGTCTCAATGGGAATGCCGCATTCCTGTCCGATTTCCGACCAGTCTGGCCGACTACCGCACTTCGGAGGTGACTGGCGGTCAGCGATCAGCGAATGGAGATATACCCGAAGCCGTTCGAGTTCCCGCGGGGGGAGCGTCTCGGCGACCCGCTGACGGAGAAACTGATCGATCATGCGGGGAAACGATGCCCGCCTGGCACTCGTGGTCATTGTTATCTCGTCTGGAAACAACGACCCTGTGCCGCTGCCGGCCAGCATCCCTAGCCGGCAATGACCTTGGCGTCACCGGCTAAAATGGACGGCGGAGGTGCCTGTGGAAAAGCTGCCCCCGAAAGCCCGCTCTCAATGCCTGGCCTGCGGCCAGGATCCGGGCGCTTTGCATAAACGATATCCGCTACCCAATCAGCGTCCTGCCACCTAGTCGCTGTCGGGGACGGCTACAGCGCTGTTGAGGGCGCGCCGCCCCCGACAGCTTCACACCCAGCAGTGGCGGTGCGATGCCTAGACGACAGATTCGTGTGGGGGCGAAAAGGCTTCGACACCAAGGCCGTTCGCACCATCGTGCGCCTGCGCAAGAAGGACCAGGCCGAGCGGCAGGAAGAGGAAGCGATCCTCGACCTCTACAAGGCCGCGCTCGGCATGGCCTGACAGGCGCCTCGGCGGAAAGGCGCTCCAGCCGGGCATGCTAGACTAAAGAAATCGGCGCGGCATTTGTCGAAAGGCTAAAAGCCGATTATTCCGGAACCGCTGATGCGATTTCGGAGCATGTGACATGGAACTGCGCTGCGCGATACTCGACGATTACCAGAACGTCGCGCTCGGCATGGCCGACTGGAGCGCGCTTGCCGGCCGGGCGAGGCTGGAAGTCTTCGCCGAGCACATCGAGCCGCAGGATCTCGCTGAAAGGCTCGCCGGTTTCGACATCGTTGTCGCCATGCGCGAGCGGACGGTCTTCGGCGCCGAACTCCTGTCGCGTCTGCCGAAACTGAAACTGCTCGTCACCACCGGCATGAACAACGCCTCCATCGACATGAAGGCGGCGGAGAGGCTCGGCATCCTCGTTTGCGGCACGCGCGGCGTGGTCGGCCCCGCCGCCGAACTCGCATGGGGCCTGCTGCTTTCGCTGACGCGCAAAATCCCCGGCGAGGCGGCCAATCTGCGCGCCGGCGGCGAATCCTGGCAGATCTCCGTCGGCACGGGCCTGCAAGGCAAGACGCTCGGCGTCGCCGGCGTCGGCAAGCTCGGCCGGCTTGTCTGCGGCTACGGCAAGGCCTTCGGCATGGAGGTGATCGGCTGGTCGCGGAGCCTGACGGAGGAGAAGAGCCGGGAGATCGGCATCGGCTATGCGCCAAGCCTCGACGATCTCCTGCGGCGCTCCGATGTCGTCAGCCTGCAACTGACCCTGACGAAGGAAACGCGCGGCATTATCGGCCGCCGCGAGATCGGCCTGATGCGGCCCGGCGCGATCCTGGTCAATACCGCGCGCGGCCCGCTGGTCGACGAGGCGGCGCTTGTCGAGGCGCTGCAGGCCGGCAGGCTCGCCGGCGCCGCGCTCGATGTCTTCGACCGGGAGCCGCTGCCCTCCGACCATCCGTTCCGGACCCTGCCCAACGTGGTGGCGACGCCGCATATCGGCTACGTGACCGAGGAGACCTACCGCATCTTTTTCGGCGACGCCGCCGCCGACATCGCGGCCTGGCTCGCCGGCAAGCCGGAACGCGCGTTGAACGTGCCTGCGGCCGGGAGGCGTGCGTCATGAGCAACGAACAGGCCCGCCAGCACGAAGGCGAATACGATTACATCGTCGTCGGCGCCGGCTCGGCCGGCTGCGTGCTCGCCAACCGTCTTTCCGCCGATCCCAAGAACAGGGTGCTGCTGCTCGAGGCCGGCGGCAAGGACAGCTGGCACTGGATCCACATCCCGATCGGCTATCTCTACTGCATGGGCAATCCGCGCACCGACTGGATGATGCGCATCGAGCCCGACGAAGGCCTGAACGGGCGCTCGCTCGCCTATCCGCGCGGCAAGGTGCTGGGCGGCTGCTCCTCCATCAACGGCATGATCTACATGCGCGGCCAGGCCAACGACTATGATGGCTGGCGCCAGAAGGGCAATGTCGGCTGGGGATGGGACGACGTGCTGCCCTATTTCAGGAAATCGGAGGGCAATTGGCGCAGCGCAGGCGCGTTGCACGGCGCCGGTGGCGAATGGCGGGTCGAGAAACAGCGTCTCTCATGGCCGATCCTCGACAGTTTCCGCGAGGCGGCGAAGGAACTCGGCATCCCCGAGACCGACGACTTCAACAAGGGCACCAACGAAGGCTCCGGCTATTTCGAGGTCAACCAGAAGCGCGGCATCCGCTGGAGCACCGCCAAGGCGTTCCTGCGTCCCGCCCTTTCGCGGCCGAACCTCAGGCTCGTCACCGGCGCTCTGACGGAGCGCATCGTCATGAAGGGCGGACGCGCGGTCGGCGTCGAATTCACCCATGGCGGCCATGCCGCCGTCGCCAAGGCGAAGGGTGAAGTCATCCTCGCCGCCGGCGCCATCAACACGCCGAAACTGATGGAACTCTCCGGCATCGGCAGGGGCGAGATCCTCCAGGCGATCGGCGTGAAACCGGTCAGGGAGATGCCCGGCGTCGGCGAGAACCTGCAGGACCATCTGCAGCTGCGCACGATCTACCGGCTCGGCAAGGGCCGCACCCTCAACCAGCGCGTCAACAGCCTGTTCGGCAAGGCGGCGCTCGGCCTCGAATACGCCCTCTTCCGATCCGGGCCGCTGTCGATGGCGCCGAGCCAGCTCGGCATCTTCACCAGGAGCGACCCGCGTCTCGAGACGCCCGACCTGGAATACCATGTCCAGCCCCTCTCGACCGACAAGCTCGGCGACCCGCTGCACCCCTTCCCCGCGGTGACCGCGTCGGTCTGCAATCTCAGGCCCGAAAGCCGCGGCAGCGTGCACATGGCCGAGGCCAGGGCCGACGTCCATCCGCTCATCAGGCCGAACTATCTGTCGACCCCTAACGACCGCGCGGTCGCCGTGCGTTCGCTCAGGCTGACGCGCCAGTTGATGAAGACGAAGGCGATCGCGCCCTTCGAGCCGAGCGAGATGCTGCCCGGCGAGGAATTCCAGAGCGACGAGGATCTCACCAAAAAGGCGGGCGATATCGGCACGACCATCTTCCATCCCGTCGGCACCTGCCGGATGGGCAGCGATCCGCAGGCGGTGGTCGATGCGCGTCTTCGCGTCCACGGCATCGGCGGCTTGCGCGTGGTCGACGCCTCGATCATGCCCACCATCACCTCCGGCAACACCAATTCCCCCGTCATCATGATCGCGGAGAAGGCGTCGGAGATGATCCTCGCGGATGCACGGCAACCGGCTGCCTAGGGCGCAGGGAGTGGAGGAGCCGGTGTTTCTCAGCAATCAGGACGTGGCCGATCTTGTCGCCTGGCGCCGCAGGCTGCACCAGCATCCCGAACTCTCGGGCGAAGAGCGCGAGACGGCGAAGGAAGTCGAAACCTTTCTCTCCTCGACCGGTCCCGACCGTGTGTTCGCCGGTCTCGGCGGAACCGGCCTTGCGCTGATCTACGAAGGCACCGAGCCCGGGCCCACCGTTCTCTTCCGCGCCGAACTCGACGCGCTGCCGATAGAGGAGCGCGGCGATGTCCCCTACATCTCCCGGACACCGGGCAAGGCGCATCTGTGCGGCCATGACGGCCATACCGCGACGCTTGCCGCTCTCGGCCGGGGCTTCGGCCGGAAGCGACCCGCACGCGGCCGTGTCGTCTTGATGTTCCAGCCGGCCGAGGAAACCGGGGCCGGCGCGGCCGCCGTTATCGCCGATCCGCGTTATGCCGAAGAGATCGCTCCGGACTATGCCTTCTCGTTGCACAACTGGCCGGGCATTCCGCTCGGCCATGTGGCGGTCGCGGCGGGGCCGGTGAACTGCGCCTCGCGCGGCATGAAGATCGCGCTCGACGGCAAGACGGCTCACGCCTCCATGCCGGAGAGCGGAATTTCCCCGATGATCGCCGTGTCGAAATTGATGCCGGCGCTGACGGCACTCGGCCGGGGCGACATCGCCTCGCCCGACTTTGCCCTGGTAACCGTCACCCACGCCGCCATGGGTGCGCCGGCCTTCGGGGTCGCGCCGGGCGGAGCCGAGATTTGGGTGACGCTGAGAACTCAGGTCGATGCGCGCATGGCGGCGCTTTGCGAGGCGGCGGAAGCGCTGGTCCGCCAGGAAGCGGAACAGGCGCGTCTTTCCTTCGACATCTCCTATCACGACGTCTTCCGCCATTGTGAGAACGATCCGGAAGCTGTCGCGCACCTGGCCGCGGCCATGGAGGCGGAAAAGGTGACCTATGACGGCGACGGCCTGCCGATGCGGCCATCGGAGGATTTCGGCCGCTTCGGCGACACGGCGAAATCGGCGATGTTCTTCCTCGGCTCGGGCAAGGATCACCCGGCACTACACAATCCGGACTACGACTTTCCAGACGACCTCATAACCATCGGCGCGCGGATATTCATGCGAACCGCGCGCGATTTGCTGGGCTGAGCTTACCTTATCAGGTGGCCTCGAAGTTCAGCGCCACGCCGTTGATGCAGTAGCGCAGGCCGGTCGGCGGCGGGCCATCCTCGAAGACATGGCCGAGATGGCTGCCGCAATTGGCGCAATGCACCTCGGTGCGGACCATGCCCCAGCTCCGGTCGGAGGTCGTCTCCACCGAACCGGGCACCGGATCGTTGAAGCTCGGCCAGCCGGTGCCGCTCTCGAACTTCAGCTTGGATTCAAACAGCTTCTGGCCGCAGGCGGCGCAGGTGAACGCGCCCGCGCGCTTCTCGTGCAGTAGCGCGCATGAGCCGGCGCGTTCGGTGCCGTGCTCGCGCATGATGTGGTACTGCTCCGGCGTCAGCCGGGCGCGCCATTCGGCATCGGTGAGGGTGAAGGGGAAGCTCTGCTGGTCCATTTTCGCTCCTTCCATTCGGTGATCGGCGGAACTGCTCCCAATGTATGTCCTAGGTCCAACGCACGGAAGACCGCGCCAAGGCTCGGCGTCGCGCCCGATGGTCACATCTGCGTCATGTGAAGAACAGCCAGCCGGCAAAGAGGAAGGTCGGGACAAGGATCAGGACGGACCAGGCCATATAGCCGAAGAAATGCGGCATGCGTACGTCATGGCGGCGGGCGATGGCATAGACCATGAAGTTGGGCGCGTTGCCGATATAGGAATTGGCGCCCATGAAGACCGCGCCCGACGAGATCGCCGCGAGCACGGCCGCGCCCTCCGTCATCAGGCGATGCGGATCACCACCGGCAAGATCGAAGAAGACGAGATAGGTCGGCGCGTTGTCGAGGAACGAGGAAAGCCCGCCGGTCAGCCAGAAATAGGCGAGCGGGTTGGCCGAGCCGTCAGCGCGCGTCACCAGCGCGACCAGCGGCGCGAGCGCGCCGTTCGAGCCGGCATGCAGCATGGCCGTCACCGGGATGAGGCAGACGAAGATCGCGGCGAACAGCTTCGCCACTTCGAGGATCGGCCCCCATTCGAACCGGTTGGCGCGGCGGTATTCTTCCCGGCTGAGCGCCAGCGACAGGAGCGCCATCGCCAGCACGATGAAGTTGCGTGCCAGATCCTGAAGCTCGAGTTCCACGCCGTGAAACGAGAACGATACGCCGGGACGCCACCACGCCGAGAGCAGGATGGCGCCGATGACGCCGGCGAGCAGGGGGACGTTGACGAGGCCGCGCAGGCGGACCTTCTTGTCCGGCGTGGGGTCCTTGATCTTCGGCATGCCCTGTTCGCGGGCGTGGAAATACCAGTCGATGGCGAGGAAGACCGCGAGCACGATGGCCATCACCGTCGCCGTCTCTTCCAGCAGATGCTCCGTCGTCCAGAAGAAATCGACGCCGCGCAGGAAGCCGACGAAGAGCGGCGGATCGCCGAGCGGCGTCAGCGAGCCGCCTATGTTGGAGACGAGGAAGATGAAGAAGATGACGACATGGGCGTTGAAGGGCCGGTTGTCGTTGGCGCGGATCAGCGGCCGGATCATGATCATCGAAGCGCCCGTGGTTCCGACGAAGGAGGCGAGGACCGCGCCGATCAGAAGCAGCCCGGCATTCATCAGCGGCGTGCCGTGGATGTTGCCCGCCACCAGCATGCCGCCGGCGATGGTGAACAGCGCGAAGATCAGGATGATGAAAGGCAGGTATTCCAGCAGGAGCGTGTGAAGCGCGGCCGTCGTGGCCAGCGAGGGCCCGGCCCAGAAGGCAAGCGGAACCAGCGCAAGCAGACCCCAGAAGGCAGAGAACTTCCCGTAGTTCTGTTCCCAGAGATGCGGATAGAGCACCGGGCCCGTCGCGATGGAGAGAAGCAAGCCGGCGAAGGGCAGCGCCCACCAGAGCGACATGCTTTCGCCCGGCAGGCCGCCGGCCCCGGTGGCATCAGCGGCAAGGGCTGGCGAGGCCGACAAACAAAGGAAGACGAGCGCAGTGTTTCCTGCGGCCGTGCCCAGTCGTAAAAACCGCATCCGATGTCCCCTGTTGCGGCAGACGATCCTCTCAGGCCCCTCATCCGGCCGCGTAGCCTGTCCTCGGGCCGGCCAGACGCCGGACCCGGGGCGGCCACCTTCTCCTCGCCAAGGAGAATAGGACCGAGCGTCGCGGCCGGCGCTCCTCTCCCCGACGGGGAGAGGGTGGCTTGCGCAGCAAGCCGGGTGAGGGGACGTCCACGAAATTCAATTGTCCCGCCCTTTTCGGAAAACCCTTAGACCATGACGCTCCCTTCGGGAAAAGAGCGTCCGCCGCCGCCGCGAAACGACACGATCAATGCCGGCGTGAAAGCTCGCGCGTCGCGGCTTCCAGTCCGGCGAGCGTCAGCGGGTACATGCGTTCGGAGAAGATATCGCGGATCATTCCGATCGAATGCGTGTAGCCCCAGTGCTTCTGTTTGATCGGGTTGATCCATATGGCGTTCGGCCACTGATCGAGCACGCGCTTCAGCCAGACGATGCCCGCCTCCTCGTTCCAGTGCTCGACCGAACCGCCGGGATGGGCGATCTCGTAGGGGCTCATGGCCGCGTCGCCGACGAACACCACCTTGTAATCGTGACCGTATTTGTTGAGCACGTCCCACGTCGGCATCACCTCCGCGTGGCGGCGGCGGTTGTCCTTCCAGACGCCCTCGTAGAGGCAGTTGTGGAAATAGAAGAATTCGAGCTGGCGGAACTCGGCGCGCGCCGCCGAGAACAGTTCCTCGACAGCGCGGATATGGTCGTCCATCGAGCCGCCGACATCGAAGAACATCAGGAGCTTGACCGCGTTGCGCCGCTCGGGGCGCACCCGCACGTCGAGATAGCCGTGCTCCGCCGTCGCATGGATGGTGCCGGGCAGGTCGAGTTCCTCGGCGGCGCCTTCGCGCACCCAGCGGCGCAGGCGCTTCAGCGCGATCTTGATGTTGCGCGTGCCGAGTTCGACGCCGTCGTCGAAATTCCGGAACTCGCGCTTGTCCCACACCTTGACGGCACGGCGGTGCCGGCTCTCGTGCTGGCCGATCCGGATGCCTTCCGGATTGTAGCCATAGGCGCCGAAGGGCGAGGTGCCGGCGGTGCCGATCCATTTCGAGCCGCCCTGGTGCCGGCCCTTCTGCTCCTCCAGACGCTTCTTCAGCGTCTCCATCAGCTTGTCGAAGCCGCCGAGCGCCTCGACGAGCTTCTTCTCCTCTTCCGTCAGGTGCTTTTCGGCGAGCCGCCGCAGCCATTCCTCAGGCAGGTTCGCGACTTCGACGCCGTCCGCTCCCGACAGCGCCTCCAGCCCCTTGAAGACATGGCCGAAGACCTGGTCGAAACGGTCGATGAAGCGCTCGTCCTTCACCAGAGCGGAGCGGGCGAGATAATAGAAGGCCTCGACGTCGTAGTCGGCGAGATGCGCGTCCATGCCTTCCAGCAGGCCGAGATATTCGCGCAGCGAGACCGGCACGCCGGCAGCTTTCAGCTCGAGGAAGAACGGGACGAACATGGCGTCCTTGTGGACTTGATGCCGGGGGGTTTCAAGAGGCCCGGCCTGTCGAGCACGGTCCTGTCAGCTATCTAGACAATTGGTCGTATGCCGTTCCGGAAACGCCGGGAGGCCGCTTGCCGGAAGGAGAACCCATGGTACATTGCCGGCCATTCGGTTTAACCGGCCTGGTCGAGCCGGCCGTCACAATAGAAAACGACCTCATGGGAGACTACGAAATGAAAGGCATTTATCTGGCCGGCGCCTGCGCGGCCGCAATCCTGCTCGGCGCGGGCGCGGCCTCGGCCGACGGCATCTCGGACGGCGTGGTGAAGATCGGCGTACTGGGCGACATGTCCGGCGTCTACAAGTCGAGCTTCAGCGGCGACGGCGCCATCGCCGCCGTCAAGATGGCGGTCAAGGATTTCGGCGGGACCGTTCTCGGCAAGCCGATCGAAGTGATCTCCGCCGACCACCAGAACAAGGCCGACATCGCCTCGGCGACGGCGCGCCAGTGGATCGACGAGCAGAAGGTCGACATGATCACCGACCTGACCAACTCGGCGGTGGCTCTGGCGGTGCAGAAGGTCGCCGCCGACAAGCACATCATCACCATGGCGACCGGCCCGGGCAGTTCCGACCTCACCGGCCCGGCCTGCACGAAATATGGCATCCATTACGGCTACGACACCCATGCGCTGGCCGTGGGCACCGGCACCGCGGTCGTAAAGGCCGGCGGCACCAGCTGGTATTTCATCACCGCCGACTACGCGTTCGGCCATGCGCTCCTGAAGGATACTTCCGACGTCGTCAAGAAATTGGGCGGCAAGGTGCTCGGCAACTCCATGGCGCCGACCGCGACGGCGGATTTCTCCTCCTATCTGCTGCAGGCGCAGAATTCCGGCGCCAAGGTCATCGGCCTCGCCAATGCCGGCGGCGATACGGTGAACTCGATCAAGCAGGCGCATGAGTTCGGCATCACCGACGGCGGCCAGCAACTTGCCGGCCTGCTGGTGACGATCTCCGACGTCCAAAGCATCGGCACCGACGTCGCCAAGGGTTTGAGCTTCACCAGCGGCTGGTACTGGAACACCGACGACAAGTCGAAGGAATGGGCGAAGCGCTACGCGGAAGTGTCCGACAATGCCGCCCCGACCTTCGTTCGTGCGGCGGACTATTCGCTGACCATCGCCTATCTGAACGCCATCAAGGCGGCCGGCACGGACAATGCCGACGCGGTGCGCGAACAGCTCGGCAAGATGAAGATCGACGATTTCTTCGCCAAGGGCGGCCATATCCGCAAGGACGGATTGCTGATCCACGACATGTACCTCTTGACCGTCAAACAGGGCGGCTCGAGCAAGTGGGACGTGGCCAACGTCACCGCGACGATCCCGGGCAAGGACGCCTATGTCGCCGAGGCTGATTCGGGTTGCCCGCTTGACGCGCAGTGACATTGCGCCGTCAGGCGTGAGAGCATTTCGCCTGAGGGGGCCGGCTGCAAGGCCGGCCCCCTCAGGTTATCGGCGTCTCGTGCGGGCGAATGTTTGAAATGGGCGACTTCATCCTTGAAGCACGCAGTCTGAGCAAGGAGTTCGGCGGCTTCGCGGCCGTGCGCGACGTCGATCTGGCGATCCGACGTGGCTCGATCCATGCGCTGATCGGGCCGAACGGCGCCGGCAAGACCACCGTATTCAACCTGCTCACCAAATTCCTGTCGCCGACGCGGGGATCGATCGTCTTCGAGGGACGCGACATCACCAGCCTGAAGCCCGCCGATGTCGCCAATCTGGGCATTATCCGCTCCTTTCAGATCTCCGCGGTGTTCCCGCATTTGACCGCGCTGGAAAACGTCCGCGTCGCGCTGCAGCGCAAGCTCGGGATTTCCTACCATTTCTGGCGTTCGCCACGTGTCCTGGAGGGCCTGCACGGGGAAGCGATGGAAAAGCTGGCCTCGGTCGGACTGGCAAATTTCGCCGATTCCCCGGCCGTGCTTCTCTCCTACGGCCGCAAGCGGGCGCTCGAGATCGCGACGACGCTGGCGCTCGATCCGACGCTCATGCTGCTCGACGAGCCGACGCAGGGCATGGGCGCGGAGGACGTCGGACGCGTGACAGACCTAATCAAGGAGGTCTCAGCCGGCCGCACGATCCTGATGGTGGAGCACAATCTCGGCGTGGTTTCGCGCCTGGCGGACGCTATCACGGTCCTGAACCGCGGCCGGGTCCTTGCGGAAGGACCCTACGAGGCGGTGTCGCGCAATCCGGAGGTGATGGAAGCCTATATGGGGACCAGCGCGGAGGATGCCGATGGCTGAGTCGCTTCTGAGGGTGCGCGAGCTCAATGCCTTCTACGGCGAGTCGCACGTGCTGCATGGCATCGATCTGGACCTCGAGGAAGGCGAGGTGGTGACGCTGCTCGGCCGCAACGGCGCCGGGCGAACGACCACGCTGCGCGCCATGCTCGGCCTGGTCGATAGGCGCCGGGGCTCGGTAAAGGTAAACGGCCGCGAGATCATCGCGATGCCGACCCACCGCATCGCGCATCTCGGGCTGCTCGGCTACTGCCCGGAGGAGCGCGGCATCTTCGCCAGCCTGAGCGTCGAGGAGAATCTGATGCTGCCGCCGAAGCTTGGCGAGGGCGGCATGAGCGTCGACGAGATCTACCGCATGTTCCCCAACCTGCTGGAAGTTCGCCGCCGCACCGGCATGCGCATTTCCGGCGGCGAGCAGCAGATGCTGGCGATCGCCCGCATCCTGCGGACGGGCGCGCGGTTGCTTCTTCTCGACGAGATCACCGAGGGGCTGGCGCCGGTTATCGTCAAGACGCTCGGCAGGATGATCGGCGATCTCAAGCAGCGCGGCTTCACCATCATCCTCGTCGAGCAGAATTTCCGTTTCGCCTCGCGGCTTGCCGACCGGCACTACATCATCGAGCATGGCAAGGTCATCGACCGCATAGACGGCGCCGATCTCGAAAAGAACATGGAGCGGCTGAACCGCTATCTCAGCGTATGAGGAAGCGGGCTGTGAGGGACGGGCAGGAATGAGCAGCAGGCAAAGGACGGCTAAAGCCGGGAGGGCGTTCCCATGGATGTCATGATGAGGCTGATCCTCGCCCAGGGCATGCTCGGCCTCAACAATGGCGTCTTCTACGCCATGCTCAGCCTCGGGCTCGCCGTCATCTTCGGCATGCTCAACATCGTCAATTTCGCCCATGGCGCGCTCTACATGCTGGGCGCTTTCGTGGCATTGATCCTCTCTTCCTATCTCGGGCAGTGGATCGGGCTCGACGCATTGCATATCGGCTTCTGGCCGGCGCTGGTCATCACGCCGATCGTCGTTGGGTGCTTCGGCATGCTGATCGAGCGCACGATGCTGCGCTGGCTCTACAAGTTCGATCCCATCTACGGGCTGCTTCTCACCTTCGGCATCGCGCTCGTGCTTCAGGGCCTGTTCTCCAACTATTTCAACAGCGCCGGTACGCCCTATCCGGCGCAGCCGGCTTCGCTGCGCGGCGTCGTCCATCTCGGCTTCATGGTGTTTCCGAAGTACCGGCTTTTCACGATCCTGTTCTCCATCGCGGTCTGCTTCCTCACCTGGTACGTCATCGAGCGAACGAGCCTGGGCGCGCGCCTGCGCGCCGGCGTCGAGAACCCCGAACTCGTGCAGGCCTTCGGCATCAACGTGCCGCGCATGGTGACGCTGACCTTCGGCTTCGGCACCGGGCTTGCCGGGCTTGCCGGCGTGCTCGCCGCGCCGATCTATTCGGTCAGTCCGCTGATGGGCGCCGACATCATCATCATCGTCTTCGCGGTGGTGGTGATCGGCGGCATGGGCTCCATCCTCGGCGCCATCACGGCGGGCCTCGCCCTCGGCCTGATCGAAGGAATAACCAAGGTCTTCTATGCGCCGGCGGCCAACACGGTCATCTTCTTCCTGATGGTGATCGTGCTCCTGGTGCGGCCGGCTGGTCTTTTCGGGCGGCAAAGCTGATGGCGGCAAGCGAGCGGATCGTCGGCGAATCACGTGCCCACCGAAGCGGCGTCAATCTCGTCCTGTGGGCGATCCTGATCCTGTTCGTGCTGACGGCGCCAGCCTACATCTATCCCGTCTTCGCAATGCAGCTCCTGTGCTTCGCGCTCTTTGCTTGCGCCTTCAACCTGCTGCTCGGCTTCACCGGCCTGCTTTCCTTCGGCCACGCGGCCTTCTTCGGAGCGGCCGCCTATGTCACCGGCCACGTCATAAAGATATGGGGCCTGCCGCCCGTGGCCGGCATCTTCGTCGGCACCGCGGTGGCGGCTGCCCTCGGCTATGTGATCGGCTCGCTGGCGATCCGCCGCCAGGGCATCTATTTCGCCATGATCACGCTGGCCTTGGCGCAGATCATCTATTTCCTCGGCCTGCAGCTTCCCTTCACCGGCGGCGAGAACGGGCTGCAAGGCATTCCGCGCGGCCACCTCTTCGGGATCTTCGATCTCGATCGGCCGCTGGTGATGTATTATTTCGTCGCCGCGATCTTCATGATCGGCTTCCTGATCATTTACCGCACGATCCATTCGCCGTTCGGGCAGGTGCTGAAATCGATCCGCGAGAACGAGGCGCGGGCGCTTTCGCTCGGCTACAACGTCACTCGCTTCAAGCTGATCGCCTTCATCATCTCCGCAGCGCTTTCCGGGCTTGCCGGCGCCACCAAATCGGTCGTCTTCCAGTTCGCCTCCTTGACCGACCTGCACTGGCAGACGTCCGGCGAGGTCATCCTGATGACATTGCTCGGCGGGCTGGGCACGATCTTCGGGCCAGTCGTCGGCGCGATAACGATCGTTTCGCTGCAACACGAACTGAGTTCGCTCGGCTCCTGGGTCAACGTGGTGATCGGCCTGATCTTCATCGTCTGCGTGCTGGCCTTCCGGCGCGGCATCGTCGGCGAACTGGCCCGGCTCCTGAAGACCTCGTCGATGTAACCGGCGCGCCGCCTGCTATTGCAGACTGTATTTGATGAAACCCGTCTGGCGGGCCACGCGGTCATAGAGCCTGCGGGCGGTGCTGTTGGTCTCGTGCGTCATCCAATAGACATTGGTGGTCCCGGCCTTTGCGGCCTCCTGCCGGACCGCCTCGATGAGAGCGGCGCCGACGCCCCTGCCCCGCACCTCGGGATCGGCGAACAAATCCTGCAGGTAGCAATTGTTCGCCTGCGACCAGCAGGTGCGATGATAGAGATAGTGGACCAGACCCACCGGCCTGCTGTAGATCAGGGCAATGAAGCCCTTGGGCTCGAACTCGCCCTGCGTGAAGAGCCGTTTCCAGGTCGTCGCATAGACCTCTTCCGGAGCGCTTGTCTTGTAGAAGACGAGATAGGCCGTCCACAGACGACGCCATTCGGCATGGTCGGCCTGTTCCAGCGGGCGGATGGTGATGGCGGACATGGCTCCTCCTGTCGTTCCCGACCGGTGCATAACTTCCTTCTATACGAGGCGCCATGTGGCAGTAGAGGCTCGTCCGTGGGCCATGCCCGGGGTGAACCGGATTGACAGGACAGGCATGGAGCCGCTGGATGCACCGGGTGAAACCAGCACACCGGAAGGCCATGCCGCTACAGAACCGGGTAGATCCTTTCGGCGACATCCACGCGGTCGACGCGCGCGGCCTGTTCACGGGAAACCGCGGCGTCATCCACGATCCGGCCACGAAGACGTTGCTGCCGCGCCGCTGGGCGACGAAGGCGTGGCTCATCTGCGAGTGCGAATTCCTCGGCCGCCGGCGCGAAGTGATGGGCCGCAATGCGCGCTCGGGCAATGCCGGCTGGACCGAGCTCTTCTTCCTCGACGAGGTCACGGCGCTGGCTGCCGGCCACCGGCCCTGCTTCCATTGCCGGCGCGAGCGCGCAAAGGAATTCGCCGGTTATTTCGGCGAAGCGTTCGGCATCGCCGGCCCGAAAGCCGGCGAAATCGACGAAAGGCTGCACCGGGAGCGCCGGGCGTCGGCACTCGCTGTGGCCGACCGTCCGAGGCCGGTCGAAGTCGATCGAGAGGCGATCGACGCGCTTCCCGATTGTGCCATGCTCTGTCGGGGCGACCGGACCTTCGCCAAACATGGCCGCAACCTCAGGGCCTGGACCTTCCGCGGCTGGACCGACGAATGGGACTACCGTGATCTCGCTTTGTACGCCGTCCGGTTGCTTACCCCGCCGACCACGGTCGAGATCCTGCGCCGCGGCTACGAGCCCGTCTGGCATCCGACAATAGGGACGCTGCCGCGAGCGCGCAGCCTACCCGCCGGTTGAGGGTTGCCTAGCGGTGCTCGTCGAGCACCTTGCGCACGGCCTTCAGCGCCGGAAGCATTGCAGAAATCTCTGCAAGCGGCAGTTCACCGGCAAGTTCCGATACTTCCGGCACGAGCCGGGCGAGCGCCGCGTTCCGCGCCGCAAGCCCCGCCTCCGTCAGCGAGACGAGCTTTGAGCGGCCGTCGTCGCCGGCCGCGCGTACCGAAACAAAGAGCTTGCCTTCGAGCCGCTTCACCGTGTTGGTGATGGCGCCGCGCGTCACCTGCAAGGCATCCGCCAGCCGGGCGGGCGTCCATTCGCCGCCCAACCGGCAGAGATGGTGCAGAAGCACGAACTGTGCGTGGCTCATGCCTTCGGGAAGCTGCTTCTGGATGGCGGCCTCGTTCAACTGGGCGATGATGCCGATTTCCGTGAAGAAATCGAAAAGCTTTCCGATCACCGCCTCGTCCGTCGTCATGCGCGTATCCGGCTTTGATAGGGCCAGCGCGGCGCCGGCTCGACCGCCGGACCATAGCCCAGCCGCACGAACATTTGCAGCGTCTCGTCCCCGCCGATCGAGAGTTCGCGGCGGATGTCGCGGAAGTGTCCGGCCATCTCGGGATATTCCTGCAGCGCCTGGCTGAGCGGCTGCATGGAAAGGCCGGCCGCAGTGGCCGCCAGGCAGAAGCGGAGGTAGTCGCGGCCGGCGGCGATCTGGTCGGCGCGGCTGTTGCCCCCGGTGACGAGCCAGGCGAAGGCGGCGGAACTTTCGATCTGTTCGCGCTCGTCCGCCCGCTCGCGCTTCGAAACGGTGGAGTACGGATCGAGAAGGTCAACCGGATCGAAAAGGCCGAGATCATAGGCGCCTTCCATGACCAGACCGGCGAGGGCAATGCCATCCGGACGGCGGTTGATTTCGGCCTTGCCCACGCGGAGCGCGTCCACCGTCTCCTTCGCGGTTCGGCGAAGCCCCATTTCGACGCCAAGGGCGTCGATAGCGAGCGTGGACAGCGCCTTGCGCCGGTCCTTGTCGTTCGTCCAAGCCATGCACGTCTGACGAGCGAAGCCGGCGATCCTTTCGAGCGTCTCACTCTTCACCGCCCGGTCGTCATAGGCATTGCGATTGGTCCGCCGCAGGCGCGCCGAGGCAAAAAGTGGGTCCTTTCCGGTGCCAGTCCCTCTGGTGAAGCGGACATGCGCTACCGGCCGCCCATCCAGCCTCGGCTGCGGCTCGCCTTCGGGAAAGGTGGTAATGCCGGTTCCCCAGCCGCCCTCCGCCGCCGCCATCGACAACAATTCGAGGAAGGCGCCGAGCCCGATCGTGATCTGCCGGTCGAAAGGATCGGTTTGGGGCAGGCGACGGTCGAGTTCGCAATAAAGTGTCAGGCTTTCCGGTTCGTCGAAGTCGACCAGCCATGGCTGCCGATTGTGCGGATTGGGCGCCAGCACCGCATAGGAAAGCGCGACGCGGCGGATGTCGGTGCCCTCCAAGCCGGCCGAACGCCATGGCGCCCGCGCGGAGGTCGGAGCGCGGCTCGCCGCCCATGCGCCGCCGGCTCCGACGGCGAATATCGCACCGCCCCCGAGGACGCGGATGAACTTCCGTCTGGAAAGGGTCATCGGTTTTCCTCAAATAGTTTAATGCTAAATTATATGGTTTAATGCTAAATCAATTTCAAGAGCCCGGGCGCAAAGGTGCTTCCTGACGCCGTGAATCCAGTTTGGAGTCCCCTCTCCGTCTCGGCTTCGCCTTGGCACCTCTCCCCACATTCGTGGGAGCAAGGAAGGGAGCTATGCTTGACGGCCCACTCCGCCTGCCGCATCAGGAGCCATGCGCGCCAATTACAGGATGCAGCGGCTCTACGTGCCGGACGATCTCGCCGAAGGATCTCCAGTCGAGCCGAGCGCGCCGCAAGCGCACTACCTCCTCAACGTGCTGAGGCTCGGCGACGGCGCGGAGATCCTGCTCTTCAACGGCCGCGACGGCGAGTGGCGGGCGGCACTAGCGCCGAGCGGCAGGAAGAAGGCGGTATTGATCCCGGTGGAACAGACCCGCACGCAGCCTCCCCTGCCGGACCTTCTCTACTGCTTCGCCCCGCTGAAGCAGGGCCGCCTCGACTATCTCGTCCAGAAGGCGGTCGAGATGGGCGCCGGCGTGCTGCAGCCGGTCGTCACGCAGCACACACAGGTGACGAAGCTCGGCACGGACCGTCTGCAGGCCAATGCGACCGAAGCAGCGGAGCAGTGCGGCATCCTCGCCATCCCGCCTGTACGCGAGCCGATGAAACTCGAGCGGCTGCTGGCCGAGTGGGAGCCGGGACGGCGCCTGATCTTCTGCGACGAAGACGTCGGCACGAACAATCCGCTGCCGGCGCTTCAGGCGGTCGAGGAGCGCAGCCTCGCACTCCTGGTCGGGCCGGAAGGCGGGTTCTCCGACGCCGAGCGCCGGCAACTGCGCGCCCTCCCCTTCGTCACTGCGATCCCGCTTGGGCCCCGCATCCTGCGCGCCGACACGGCGGCGGTGGCGGCGCTCGCCGTGCTGCAGGCGACGGTCGGCGACTGGTGAGCAGGCGCCCGATACCGGCTTGACCGGTCAAATCTTCTTGAGGCTTGGGCCAAGATTTTTCGCTTGATCAAAGCGTTGCGCTTGTCCATCAAGCGCTTCCATCATTGCGGCCGGGCCGCAGGAGGCGAAACCATGGCGCGCGACACCACCGATTCCCGGCCGATCGAGCGTATCGACGATCTCGTCGCCAATCTCGCCAGGGGCTGCAAGCCGCGCGACAAATGGCGGATCGGCACCGAGCACGAGAAATTCCCCTTCTATGTCGACGGCAATTCGCCGGTGCCCTATGCAGGCGGCCGCGGCATCCAGGCGCTGCTTGAAGGCATGCGCGAGAAGCTCGGCTGGGAGCCGATCATCGACGCCGGCAATTTGATCGGGCTCGGCGGGCCAACGGGCCAGGGCGCGATCAGCCTCGAGCCCGGCGGCCAGTTCGAGCTTTCCGGCGCGCCGCTGGAGACGATCCACCAGACCTGCCGCGAGGGCAACGCCCATCTGGCGCAATTGCGGGAGATCGCCGAGCCGCTCGGCATCCGCTTCCTCGGCCTCGGCGGCAGCCCCAAATGGACGCTCGCCGAGACCCCGCGCATGCCGAAATCCCGCTACGAGATCATGACGGCCTACATGCCGAAGGTCGGCACGAAAGGCCTCGACATGATGTACCGCACCTGCACGATCCAGGTGAATCTCGACTTCGAGAGCGAGACGGACATGCGCCGCAAGATGCAGGTCGGACTGAAACTGCAGCCGCTCGCCACCGCGCTCTTCGCCAACTCGCCCTTCACCGAGGGCAGGCCGAACGGGCTGCAATCCTGGCGCGGCGACATCTGGCGCGATGTCGACAACCAGCGCTCGGGCCTGCACGAATTCTGCTTCTCGCCGGATTTCGGCTTCGCCGACTATGTCAAATGGGCGCTCGACATCCCGATGTATTTCGTCATCCGGGACGGCCGCTACTACGACATGACCCACATGACCTTCCGCCAGTTTATGGAAGGCGCGGCGGTGAAAGAAGTGCCCGACGGCGAGGCGACGATGGGCGACTGGACGAACCACATCTCCACGCTCTTCCCGGATGTGCGGCTGAAGCGCTTCCTGGAGATGCGCGGGGCGGACGGCGGGCCTTGGCGGCGCATCTGCGCGCTGCCGGCCTTCTGGGTCGGTCTGCTATACGATGAGGAGGCGCTAGACCAGGCGGACGCGCTGACGGCGAACTGGACCTACGGGGAAACCCGCGCCATGCGCGACGCCGTGCCAAAGGACGGCCTCAACGTGACGATGCGCAATTCCTCCCTGCGCGAGATCGCCCGCGAGGTGCTCGGCATCTCGCGGCTCGGCCTCTTGAACCGCCGCCGGCTGAACAGCGACGGCTTCGACGAGACGCATTATCTCGCGCCGCTGGAGGAAGTCGTGGCGCGCGGGACGACCAGCGCCGAGGACATGGTCCGCGCCTATCATACGCGCTGGGGCGGCTCCATCGAGCCGGTCTTCATGGAACAGGCGTATTGAGGCCGTTCGCCTTCAATATTCCAGCTTCGGATACCAGTCGGTGCCGCGGCCCTCGGGCGTCGTGTCGAGAACGTTCCACAGGATGGCGAAGTCCGGCGCGCCGCGCGGATCCTGGCCAGGATCGGCCATCTCGCCGGTCATCTCGCCGCCCCAGAAATGGCGGGTCGTGCCGTCGCGGCGCGTGAAGACGTTGTAGCTCGGAATCTCCGAGCCATCGGGCAGAACGCCGAAATAGTCGCGCGAATAATTACCGTTGAGGTCGGTGTAGAGCGGCAGGTCCTGCCAGCCGCGCTCCTGCTTCCACGCCTTCAGCCGCTCGATCGGCGAACCGGCAACAACGGCAAGCGCGACCTTCTGCATGATGTCGGCGGCGTTGCCTTCCATCGTGTTCAAAAGATTGGTGCACATCGGGCACGGCCGCTCGCGCTTGGCACCGAACATGAAGCTGTAGACGACGAGCGTGTCCTTGGCGCCGAAGAGGCCGGCGAAGTCGGACTTTCCCTTCTCGCCTTCAAAGCGGTAATCGCCGATCACCTCCCCGCCCGGCGGTAGCGCGCGGCGCTGCGCCGCGATGCGCTCCAGATGGCGCCTGAGCTCGATCTCCTCGGCGAGGAGCGCCGTGCGGGCGGTACGGTATTCGGCGCTTTCGTTGGGGAAACGGACGGGCCCGCTGCGGGCGAGTTCTTCGGCGGAAACGAGATTGTCGAGCATAGCGGTCTCCAATTTGCGTTGAACCTGACCTCAGGACGAACGGTACAGGTCAAAATCGACACAGATATGTGAGATAATTCTAGGACTAATGCATTCGGCCCGTCTTCGAAGCGCACAGTGTCCCCTCTCCGTCGAGCATCAGCCGCAAGAAGGCGGCTGATGCTCGACACCTCTCCCCCACATTCGTGGGGGCGAGGAGCTAACCCTTCACCCCGCCGGCCGTCAGCCCGGTGACAATGCGGCGCTGGAAGACCAGCACCAGCGCGATCAGCGGCACGGTGACGATGACCGAGGCCGCCATGATGCGGCCCCATGGCACCTCGAAGGACGACGCGCCGGAGAGCAGCGCGATCGCAACGGGCACCGTGCGCCGAGCATCCGTCGAGATGAAGGTCAGCGCGAACAGGAACTCGTTCCACGCCGCGATGAAGGCGAGCAGGCCGGTCGTGACCATCGCAGGCCACAGCATCGGCATGAAGATGCGGGTGACGATGACAAACGGCGAGGCGCCGTCCATGATCGCCGCTTCCTCGATGCCCCTCGGCAGGTCGCGCATGAAGGCGGTCAGCACCCAGACGGTGAAGGGCAGCGTGAAGATCAGGTAGGAGAGGACCAGCGACAGAAGCGAATTATAGAGCCGGAACGCGCTCACCATCTCGAACAGCCCGGCGAGCACGGCAATCTGCGGGAACATCGAGACCGACAGGATGGTGAAGAGAAGCATCCGCCGCCCGCGGAAACGGATGCGCGCCAGCGCGAAGGAGGCGGTGACGCCGAGCGCCAGCGACAGCGCCACCGTGGCGACCGCCACGATCAGCGAATTGAGGATGTTGCGTGCGAAATGGCCGGCGCCGAGCACCGCGGCGTAGTTGTCGAGCGAGAACGATGACGGCCAGTAGTCGACACGAAAGATCGCCTGCCCGGATTTGAACGAGGTGGTGACGGCGTAATAGAAAGGAAATACCGACTCGACGACGATGCCCGCCACGAGCAGGTAGAAGGCGGCCGTCCGGATCGGACGCGGCACGCTCATCGCTCGCTCTCCGCGTTCAGGTGGCCGAGCCGGATGAAGCCGATCGTCACCAGCGCGATGACCAGGAAAAGCAGCGTGGAGGCCGCCGAACCGTAGGCGAATTTGTCGAAATAGAAGAGGTTCTGGCGCGCGAAAACGGACATGCTCTGCGTCTGTGCGTTGTCCGGCGTCAGGACATAGATGAGGTCGAAGACGCGCAGCGCGTCGAGGGTACGGAAGATCACCGCGACCAGCATGGCGGGCCGGATGAGCGGCAGGGTGATCTTCCAGAAGACCTTGACCGAGTGAACCCCGTCCACCCGCGCGGCCTCGTAGATGTCGGCGGGCAGCATCTGCAGTCCCGCGAGGATGAGGAGCGCCATGAAGGGCGTCGATTTCCAGATATCGACGATCAGCACGGCGGCGAGCGCCGTATCGGGGGATGCCGCCCAGGCGACGGGATGGGAAAGCGCGCCGAGCCGCATCAGGAGGTCGTTCAGGATGCCGAACTGGTCGTTCAGCATCCACGCCCACATCTTGGCGGAGACGATCGTCGGCACCGCCCATGGCACCAGCACGGCAGCGCGGACGATGCCCCTGCCCGGAAATTCGGCATTCAGAACCAGCGCTACGATCGTGCCGAAGACCGTCTCGAAGAAGACCGATATGGCGGCGAACTTCACCGTGTTCCAGACAGAACACCACCAGACCGGATCGACCAGCAGGCCGGAAAAATAGTGGCGGCCGCTTTCCAGCGTCAGCACATGGAAATAGTTGCGCAGGCCGACGAATTTCGCCGCCGGCAGATTGTCGAGCGAGGCGTCGGTGAAGCCGAACCAGATCGTACGGGCGAGAGGCCAGGCGGCGACGGCGGCGAGCACGATCACCATCGGCGCCAGGAACAGGATGGCGGCCGCGCCGCGGCGGCGGACGAAGCGGGCAAGGGCGGAGCGTTCGGCAATTGCGTCCGCCATCTACCACCCGCCTCCCCTGAGATCGAGGAGTTGCGCCTTCAGGAGTTCCAGATTGGCGTCGGCGCTGCCCTCGCCGGAAAGCGTGTTGTGGACGGCCGTCCAGAAATCCGAAGAGACTTCGTTGTATTTCGCTCCCGTCGCCGCGGTCGGCCGTGCCACCGCGTTTTCCAGCACCTTCTTCCAGCGCGGGATGATCGGCTGCCTCTCGGCGATCTCCCTGTCGTCGTAGAGCGAGCGGAGCGTCGGCAGGCGCGAGCTTTTCAGCGCGCGGTATTTCTGCGCATACGCCGAGGTCAGGAAGACGGCAAGCTCGATCGCTTCCTTGGGGTGCCTTGAATATTTCGAGACGGCGAGCGCCCAGCCGCCGAGCGCCCCCGCCGGCTGTTCACCCTCGCCGGCCGGCAGTGGAGTAGCGTCGAACTTGCCCTTGATCGGGGAATCCTCGCCGTTTCCGAGTGCGTAGGCATAAGGCCAGTTGCGCATGAAGACCGCATTGCCGCTCTGCCATACGCCGCGCGATTCCTCCTCCTGATAGGCGAGCACGCCCGGCGGAGCGATCGTGCCGATCCAGGATTTCGCCCGCTCGATCGCCTTTTCGGCCTTCGGATTATCGACCGACACGGTGCCGTCCGGCTCGACGATGTGCCCACCGCCTTGCGAGGCGATCCATTCGAGCGCGTTGCAGGTCAGTCCCTCATAGGACGCACCCTGGAAGACGAAGCCCCATATCTTCGAATTGCCGGCCTTGCGCTCACCGTCCATGATCGCCTTGGCGGTCGTGGCCATGCCGGCCCAGGTCTTCGGGACATCCTTCCCGTATTTGTCGAGAAGGTCCTTTCGGTAATAGAGCGCCGGCGCGTCGGCGAACATTGGCAGGGCCGCCAGCCGCCCGTCGACCGTCTGCGAGGCGAGGATCGCCTTGAATTCGTCTGATGCCATGTCCTTCACGTAAGGGCTGAGATCGACGAAATGGGTGGCGAGCTGCGGCGCCCAGATGATGTCGGTCTGGTAGACGTCGATATCGGCATCGCGGGCGGCCAGCCGCAGCCGGAATTGCGCGAACTGGTCCGACGACGAAGACGGCATGGTGACGATGTCGACCGTATTGCCGGTCTTCTGCTGGAATTCGGCGAGCAGAGCCCTCGTGTCCTTCAGATCGTTGCCCACCGAGCCGGTCACGATCGAAAGCTCCGCCGCCCCCGCCGGCGTCAAAAGCGCTATCGCGGCCAGGAGAAGCGCCGACAAAGATCTGCTGATGTCCACCTGTCCTCTCCGCCGGTTTCCTCCTCGCGGGTGCCTGCCTTTTTCACTTAGGGCGAAGGTCTGAGAGGGCGAACGGTAGGCGGGCGGGCGGAATTGGACTACCCTTCCAGGGGATGGGCTGGATGACCGGAGGAACCGAGCGATGCTTCCCCTTTTCGACATGATCGCCAACGCCGAAAACGGCAACGGCATCGAGGCGCTGTCGCGCCAGTTCGGGCTGTCCCAACAGCAGACGCAGGCGGCGCTCCAGGCGCTGATGCCGGCCTTCAGCCAGGGGCTGAAACGCAATGCTTCCGACCCCTACGGCATGGCGTCTTTCATGCAGGCCATGGCGAGCGGCCAGCACGCCAAATATTTCGAGGATGCGGCGCGCGCCAACTCGCCGGAAGGCGTCGCCGAGGGCAACGGCATCCTCGGCCATCTCTTCGGTTCGAAAGAACTGAGCCGCGCGGTAACCGGACAGGCCGCGCAGATGAGCGGCATCGGCCAGAACATCCTGAACCAGATGCTTCCCGTCATCGCCTCCATGGTGATGGGCGGTCTCTTCAAGCAATCGACCGGCCAGATGCCCGGCGCGGGCGCCGGTTTGGGCGGGGGCGGACTCCTCGGGCAGGTCATGGAACAGATGATGCGCGGGGGCGGCATGCCGAATGCGCAATCGTCGGCACCCGGCGCCACGGCCGCGGAAAATCCCTTCGGAAAAATGCTGGAAGGCATGTTCGGCGGAGCCGCCGAGCAAGCCGGTTCGGGCGGCCTCGGCGGCATGGCGAACAATCCGTGGGGCAAGATGATGGAAGACATGCTGGGCGGCGGACAGGCGGCTCGCCCCGCGCCGCAGCCTTCGCCCGAGCCCCAGGTCAATCCGAGCGGCCGGGCGCGCACGCCCTATGACGATCTCTTCGGCAGGATGTTCGAGGCGGGCAGCCAGGTCCGCGACGAGCATGAGAAGGCGATAGGCTCGATCTTTGACCAGTTCATGAAGGGCATGGACCGACGAGCGTGAGCATGGCTCGTATTCAGGCTCTCATTGTCGTTTACGGTGCGTGGTTCGAGGCTCGCCTCGTTCACACCTCACATGGAGGCTGGCGCCAGCGGTCCTTATCCTGAGGTGCGAGCCGGCAAGGCGAGCCTCGAAGGACGCACCCAGTGCGGGCAAAGATCAAAACTGCCGCCCAAAAGACAGAAAGCGCCGGGATTGCTCCCAGCGCCTCCCTGTCAATTCAGAACCACCAGGGGCGATCCTGATGTTGACGGTCCGAAAGATCATGCGCTTTTGCAAACGCATCGTCTTCCGGAACCGCTCCCGCGCCGCCCGAAGGCCTCGCAGGGCGCACCATCGAAGGACTTCCGGCCCTTCATGGCAGCATCGGTCCAACCTCGGCGGTTGCAACCGCCAATGCCGGCTCCCGCTGGTCTCCGGATCTGCATCGTCTGGCGTACCATCGGATGCCCTTCCGGGACGGGTCTCCGTATTTCCCGAGGTTCGATCCGCCGACCAAACGAACCATCCATCGGGTTCCTGAGATGATTGGAGGTTAGTCCCGGACGACGCCGAAACCAATCGCCGCGGGCCTGTGGAAATCGTGGTTAACGGGCAAAACCCCGACAAAAAAGCCCGGCCCTCGAAGGGCCGGGCAGGGAGCAGGCAACCGGTGGGAGCCGGTAGGGGAGTGAGAGTGCCTGCGATCCGTATTCGCCGGCGGGCCCGCCGGAGTTTCAGCAGACCTGGCGCGCGGTATCCTCGCGAATGGACGCGAGCGAACCGAGGCGGACCGTCGGATCGATGCCGAGCGGCGAGCGCAGCGCGACGTGGAGGTCGGTGCGCGTCAGTCCGATATCGGCGAGTTCGATGTCCGTCATGGAACCGAGGCGATAGATTTCGCGGCGGTTTTTCAACGCGCGGGTGAAGTTCGCCACGGATTGGAACACGCGCGCGACCATCGCCGGGCGCTGGGCCTTCATAGCGGGCCGGAGGGCGTGTTCGAGCGTCGTCATTTCATCTCTCCTTCATTCGCGCGGCGCGCCGAGGCCGCGGACGGACGCCGGGAGGATGCGTCGGTCTGCGATCGTTCGCGCCTTTCGGTGGACCATCGGACTATGCCACCGGCCTATTGATTAGTCGAACGAATGTTTTTAATCTTTCGCATCAACTATTCTGATGAGAGAAGCCATGGCCGCGCCGCTCGATCTCGATCAACTCCAGACCTTCATCGCCATCGCCGATACCGGCAGCTTCACCAAGGCGGCAGACGACGTGCACCGCACGCAATCCGCCGTTTCCATGCAGATGCGGCGGCTCGAAGAGCGCGTCGGCAAGATTTTGTTCGAGAAGGAGGGCCGCACCAACCGGCTGACCGACGATGGCGAGCGGCTCCTCGTCTATGCCCGCCGGCTTATCCAGCTCAACCGCGAGACCCTCGCGGCCTTCGACGACGCCCAGCTCGAAGGCCATGTCCGCATCGGCACGCCGGACGACTATGCCGACCGCTTCCTGCCCGAGATCATGGCGCGCTTTGGCCGTTCCAATCCGCTGGTCGAACTCTCCGTGGTGTGCGAACCGAGCCCGAACCTCGACGCGCTCATTCGGCGCGGCGCGCTCGACATCGCGCTGGTCACGCAGAATGACGAGGTACGGCATTCGGAAGTGGTCCGGCGCGAGCCGCTGCTCTGGGTTTCCTCGGCCAACCATTCGACGCACGAGGCCGAGGTGCTGCCGATGGCGTTCGGCCGGCCCGGCTGCATCTGGCGGCAGGCCGCCTGCGACGTGCTCGACCGCATGGGCCGGGACTACCGCATCCTGTTCACGAGCTGGTCCGCGACCGTCGTCGCCGCGGCCGTCCTGTCGGGGCTGGCCCTCTCGATCCTGCCCGAATGCGCGCTGAGGCCCGGAATGCGGGTGCTCGGCGAGGCGGACGGGTTCGGGCGCCTGCCGGACTGCCAGATCGGCATCATGCGCGGGCATACCGGCCATACCGCCATCGTCGAGGCGCTCGCCCGCCATATCGCCGAAAGCCTCGACAACATTTCCGTGCCGACGCCGGACGATGCCGGCAGCTTCGATTTCGCCGCCTTCACCGCGGCGCGCGGCAGGCGCCTGAGGCCGAGCCACGTCCTGCCGGGATGGTGAGCCGCATTAGCGAACGATAGACGATCGCCGGTTAGAATATCCGCCGGGCGCGCGAGCCGCAGGGGTTATTTCGCTCGCCCGGATTTGGCCTGTGGGGTAGTCTCCGTCCGAAATCCACCCGGTCGCGGTGCCCGGATTCAGGGCGGAAGGGGGTGCGATGAAATCGTTTTTGCGTCTGGTGATCGACAGGCCGCTATGGCTTGCGGTGGTCATGGGTCTGGCCCTCGGCCTGCTGCCGGTCGCCGTCTGGCTCGACCTGAGGAACCTTTCCGACGCGGGCCTGACGACCGAAGCGCGCACCCTGAACGGCGTCTTCAACGAGATTCGCGGCTACTACGCCAACAACATCGTCGCCAGGGTCCAGAATTTCGACGGCAAGAGCGTCGTCGTGCACAATTACACGGATATTCCAGGCGCCATCCCCATACCCGCCACCCTCTCGCTCGAACTGGGTACGATCATCGGCAAGCACGGCGAGAACATCGGCTATCGCTTCACCTCCGACTACAGTTTCGCCGAGCGCGCGCCCCACAAGCTCGACGCCTTCGAGAAGAAATCGCTGGCGGACTTCCGCGCGAAACGCGATCCCGACATGATCGCGACCTCGATCTCGGGATCCCTCTTCGAGCGCCAGATACGCATGGCGGTCCCCGTGGTCATGGGCGCCGCCTGCGTCGCATGTCACAACGCGCGCGCCGACAGCCCTAAGCGTGACTGGAAGGTCGGCGACGTGCGCGGCATACAGGAGATCACGGTCCATCAGCCGATCGCCAAGAACCTATACTCCTTCAAGTACCTGTTCATGTATTTCGCCGCGGGCGGCGCCTTCGCGATCGGCTTTTCCGCCCTGCAGTGGCGTCAGGCGAACGATTTCCGCAGGATGAACCGCGAGCTCGAGGAAGCGAACGGATTCCTGGCCTCCATCTCGATGAAGATCTCCAAATATTTGTCGCCGCAGATCTACAAGAGCATCTTTAGCGGCGAGAAGGACGTCATCATCTCGACGGAACGCAAGAAGCTGACGATCTTCTTTTCCGATATCAAGGATTTCACCGAGATGTCGGAACGGCTTCAGCCGGAGGAACTGACCAGCCTTCTGAACGAGTATTTTACGGAGATGTCCGCCATCGCCCAGACCTATGGCGCCACTGTCGACAAGTTCATCGGCGACGCGATCCTCGCCTTCTTCGGCGACCCCGAGACCAAGGGCGCGCGCGAGGATGCGCGAACCTGCCTCAACATGGCGATCGCCATGCAGCGCCGCCTCGTCACGCTCAAGGCCGAATGGCGCCGGCGCGGCATACAAAGGCCGTTCGAGGTGCGGATGGGCATCAATACCGGCTATTGCAATGTCGGCAATTTCGGCAGCCTCGACCGGATGGACTACACCATCGTCGGCGCCGAGGCGAACCTCGCCGCGCGTCTCCAGTCGATCGCCGAGCCGGGCGGGATCGTCCTGAGCCACGAGACCTATGCCCTCGTCGAGGACAGCGTGAAGGCCCGGCCGCTTCCGCCGATCACGCTGAAGGGGATCGCGCGGGATGTCGTCCCCTATCAGGTGGAGGGGATCTATGATTCCTTTGAAAGCCCGACCACCATCAATGAGGTCGACGGCGGCCTGACGCTTTTCCTGGACACGACCAAGCTCGACGGGAAATCGGCGGAGCGGGCGCGGGAGGTCCTGGAGAAGGCAATCGCCGCTTTGAAGAACCGTGCCGACGGCGGGGCCGCCGACCCGACAGCCACGGCAGGCCCACGGCCCACTTGACCAACGGGACGATCGGACCCTCAAATCGCCGCATGCCCGATCTCATGGATAATGATTCTCGAAGCAATGCGGCGGAATTCACCGTCAGCGAGATTTCGCAGGCGTTGAAGCGCACGGTCGAGGATGCTTTCGGCTATGTGCGCGTGCGCGGTGAGATCTCCGGCTATCGCGGCCCGCATTCCTCGGGCCACGCTTATTTCGCGCTGAAGGACGATCGTGCGCGGATCGAAGCCTGCATCTGGAAGGGCACCTTCGCGCGCCTGAAGATCAGGCCCGAGGAAGGCATGGAGGTCATCGCCACCGGCAGGCTGACGACCTATCCCGGCTCCTCGAAATACCAGATCGTCATCGACAGCATAGAACCGGCCGGCGCCGGCGCGCTGATGGCGCTTCTGGAGGAGCGTAAGCGGCGGCTCGCCGCCGAGGGCCTGTTCGAGGCCTCGCGCAAGCGTCCCCTGCCCTTCATGCCGCGCGTCATCGGCGTGGTGACCTCTCCGACCGGCGCGGTCATACGCGACATCATCCACCGCATCGACGATCGTTTCCCGCTGCATGTTCTCGTCTGGCCGGTGCGCGTGCAGGGCGAGACGACCGGAGCGGAGGTCTCGGCCGCCATCGCCGGCTTCAACCGGCTCCCTCCGGACGGGCCGACCCCGCGCCCGGACGTGCTGATCGTGGCGCGCGGCGGCGGCAGCCTGGAGGATCTGTGGGGGTTCAACGACGAGGCGGTGGCGCGCGCCGCGGCGGCATCCGCCATTCCGCTCATATCGGCGGTCGGCCACGAGACCGACTGGACGCTGATCGATTTCGTCGCCGATGTCCGCGCCCCGACGCCGACGGGAGCGGCCGAACTTGCGGTCCCGGTCAAGGCCGAGCTCGAGGCGCGCATCGCCAATTTCTCGGCCAGGCTTCAGGGCGCGATCGTGCGCTCCTCGGACCGCAAGCGGCACGCGCTACGGGCCGTCTCGCGTGCGCTGCCGTCAGCCGACCAGCTTATGGCGCTGCCGCGCCGCCGCTTCGACGAGGCGGCGAGCCGGCTGGGCCGCGCGTTGACCGTGAACACGGAAAGAAAGCGGGCGCGCTATCGCGGCCTGCGGCTCTCGCCCACCCTGCTGACTAGACGCGCGGCCGATGCGAGGCAACGGTCGAACCGGGCAGGCGCAAGACTGCCGAACGTCTTCCTCGCCCTCGTGGCGATGCGGCGGACGCGCTTCGACCGCGATGCGGGCCGCATCAGGCCCGATACGATCCGCAGACGCAGCCGGATGCTGGCCGAGTCCGTGTCGGCGCTCGGCCGCCGCGCCGATCAGGCGGCGGAGCTTGCGCTGGAACGCCGCCGCTCGCGTCTGACGCAGGCCTGGCGGCTGGCCGACACGCTTTCCTACCATTCGGTGCTGGCGCGCGGCTTCGCCGTCGTGAAGGACGCGGAGAACCGGATCGTGCGTCAGGCGGCCGCGGTTTCCCCGGGCGACGTGCTCGACATCGAATTCGCCGACGGGAAGATCGCGGCCGTGGCCGGCGGCGCGCCCGCGAAGCCCCGAACGCCACGGCCGAAACCCGGAAGCGGCCAGGGGTCCCTTTTCTAGAGCCTATGGGAGGTTCCGGGTCGGCGGCGGGCGACCAAACAAAATCCTTTTTTGCCCCAACCCTCGCGGCGAAATCGCGCTATATTGATGTTCGCCCTGTTCGACATCGAAGGGTTCGGTCATGAAACAGTCGATTGCAGTTTCCCTTGCCGCCTGTGCGGCGCTGGTCGGGACGACAAGCTGCGGATTTTCGGCCGAGGTGAAATCCGTGCAGGATATCGGCAAGGCCATCGACGCCTGCTGGCACCCGCCGGCGGGCGGTAAGAATTCGACGGTGACGCTGCGCCTGGGCTTCAAACGCGACGGATCGCTGCTCGGGCCGCCGCGAGCTTCCTCCGTTCAGGTCAAAGGCGACGACAAGGCCCGCAAGGCCTATGTCGATGCCGCGGTGAAAGCGGTGACGGATTGCACGCCGCTCGGATTCTCCCCGGACATCGCCAAGGGAATGGCTGGGCAGATCTTCGCCCTGTCCTTCCGCTCGGACGGCTCGACCGCGCTGGCGCCGGCGCGCTGAAGCCGGCAGCAAAACCCCGCCGCCTGAACCTCGAAAGGCTCGGGCGACGGGGCAATACCTGAGACGCCGCTTTGTCAGCAGCGGCTCTCAACGGCTGAATGCGCCGAAGGTTCCGGCCTGCCGCCAGCCTTACCGCCCCATGTGATGACGGTAGTAGTGATGCCGCCAGGGGTGATGGCGCCAATGGTGATGCCGGTGGTGCCAATACCGGTAGTGCGGCCGCCATCCGTAGTAGTAATGGGGTTGATACCAGCCATAGTACCCATAGGGATGATAGCGGCGATTGGGTACGCATCGCCCCCATGGCGACAGGTGCCACCCGCGGCCGCAGCCGTTACGAACCTTGATTACCGGCACGCCGTCCGAATGGACGGTAACCATCGGCATGGCGTTGGCCGGCGCCGGCACGGCAAATCCCGCACCAAACGCACCGACAGCGACGATAGTCGCCAAAGCATGATTTCGAAGCATCGGATCTCTCCTTCTCTTCCCTTCGAGAGCCGAATGAAATCCCCTTGGAACGCGTTCCCGAACAGGCTTTCAAAGATTGTTGCCCGCGGAACCGATCGTGATCGGCTGTCGGCCTGCGGCCCATATCCCACCGACACGGCCGTCCGCGCCAGTTCCGAAAAGAAGGATGTTTTCCCGTCGAGGGAGGACATTAATCGCGTTAACGGCAAACGCAGTGAACGCTTAACGCATTTCCTCCATGCTTTCGGACAGGCGGCGGGCGTCGTGAGTGTGCTATGAAAGACCCTCGCAAAGCGCGCCAGTGGCGGAACGCTCTCATCCTGCAGGCAAGCGTGGCGGCTCTTTTCCTGCCGCTCGTCTTCGGCCTGGCGGTCATGTTCCTGCTTGTGCGGCACGTTGACCGGCCGATCCGCGCCGTCGATGCCACGACCACGAGTTCGACGCCGTGCCAGGCCTTCAGGTCGGGTAAAGGTGGAAGGATCGAATGCTGAACGGATGGTACGGTTGGCTGGGATCGAACCAGCGACCTCCGGATCCACAATCCGGCGCTCTAACCAGCTGAGCTACAACCGCATATCCGGCCACGGAGTGTTCCGCTTGCGGCACGAAACCAATGCCCGCGTCAATAAGAGCAAAGCCGAGCTTTTTCAAGACCAATCGGCTGGCCGGCTCCCTGCCGAAGACAAAAGAAAAAGGCCGGGGGAGGACCGGCCTTAAACTGCGGCTTTGGGGGAAGCCGCCCGCTCCGTGCGGCGGGAGGTACCGTGACGGAGGGACGCTTGAAAACGCCTTACGCGACCTTCAGTTCCTTGAAGGACCTCTCGAAAACGTCCTTTACCGGCTTCACGACCTCTTCGGCGGCCTTGGCCGACGCCGACTGCAGGTCCTTCGCCTGGTTCACCGCCAGCTCGACGCGCTTGCGGAGGTACGAGGTCTGAAGCTCGAAAAGCTCCGAAACGGAGGTGACGCCGACCAGTGCCTCCAGATGGGCGAAATCGGTCTCGGCATTGGCGCGCAGCGCGGAAATGGTCTTGAGCGACAGGTCGCTGCCCGCCGCCTTGGCGGTCTCGAAGCTCGACTCGAGCGCCTTCTGGGCGGTCTCGGCGCCAGCCTTCAGCTTGGCGTAGGCTTCCTTCGACTGCTCGACGCCCTTCTCGGTGAAGGCGCGGAACTGGTCGCTTGCCTTGTTCGCGTCGAAGCTGGGGAATTCGATCGTCTCACTCACTTTCTCGGTCTTGGCCATGGGGCTGGTCCTTTCGGGTTCTTGCTGAACGCGCCATCGATGCGGCATGAGGGGCCGGCGCTTGCTCCGGTCAGGCATATAGGGAAGATTTTTGTGCATTGCAACATTTTTTTGCATTGCAGCATCGTGCGACCGTTAACCACGCGGCGGAAAAACGATTTTGATGGCTTTGCCCCTTTGTGGACGGGATTGCGCATTCCACTTATTAACGGAATGTTAGCCAAACGGCGCCGCCCACCAGGGCGCCCTCAACTGAGCTTAGCGTATGGGGTCGAGCCAGTATTCCTTTATGGACATCGTGGTCCTGGACCAGGTCCGGAGCCGCTTTGCCGACGGCGATGCGCTCGTCATCCTGTCCGCGGATCTCCATGAAGTATTGTGGGCGAACGGATCCGGCGCACGGCTCTTCGGCCACGAAGAGATCGGCGGGATCATCGGATCGGCCCCAGGGATGGGCCTGCCTGCCGAGCGGCAGATATTGTCCACGTCGGGTTATCCGGAGATCGGCCGGGACCGGGCAATCGCGGTCCGCATCACCAACGGCTTCAGCAGCCGTGTCGTCAACCTGCTCGCCTCCGCCATCACCATGCCCAGCGGCGAGACGGCGATCCTTCTCGCCGCGCCTGCCGAGCATGCCGCTTCAGAAGATGCCGGCCGGAAGGCGGAGCGCGCGATCCAGGGTTTTGGCGACAACGGCCAGTTCGCCGCACTGGTGGACGGCGAGGGCGGGATAATCGCCGCCTCCCCCGATTTCGCCGCGCTGGCGATCGGCGAGGAGACACTGCTCGGCCTCGTCAGGGAGGCGCAAGGTCACGAACGCCTGGTGAAGAAGCGCATACCCGTCGGCGCGCGTCGGATGCCTGCCGGCCTGGCGCGGCTGACCGACGAACAGGCAATGCATCTCCTTGTCGTCGTCGATGACGGAGAGGAAGAGGTCGAGCCGCCGGCCGAAGAGGCTGCCGAACCAGCCGCGGTCTCGGCGCCTGCCGCGCCGGAAGCCGCCGGTGCGCCGACTGACAGCGTCACTGAAAAACCGGCCCGGCCCGACGGAGAGCCAGCCGGCGACAGGACGCCCCATGGCCCGGTCGACCGCTGGTATTTCCTCCATGACGATGAAAAGCGGGCTGCGCCGGATGCCGCCTCCGTCGCGGAACAGGACAACGAGCCGACGGCGAATCCCGCCGGGCCGGCTCCCGCCCGCAAAGCGGAGCTTGGCACGGCGCCCGTTAAATTCGTCTGGCGAACGGGCGCCGACGGCCGCTTCACCTCGATCTCGGAAGAGTTCGCGGCGGCGCTCGGCGACGCCTCGGCGGATGTCGTCGGCCGCCCGTTCCGGGAAATCGCCGAAGCGTTCGGCTTCGATGCGGACGGGGAGATCGCCGGCCTGCTCGAACGGCGCGATACCTGGTCGGGCCGCTCGGTGCTCTGGCCGGTCGCCGGCACGGCCATGCGCGTTCCGGTCGATCTTGCCGCGCTGCCGGTCTATGGGCGTGATCGCGGCTTCCAGGGTTTCCGCGGCTTCGGCGTGGCCCGCATGGGCGACGCGGTGGCCGCGCCGGAGGCCGGACCGACAGCCCCGCCGGTCGGGGAACCCGTCGCCGAAAGCGAGCCGCAATCCTCCTCCGAAATCGTGGATCGGGGCGAGGCGGAACCGGCGGTGGAAGGGCCGGGCACGGACACGCCGGAAAAGCACGATCCCTTTCAGGGCGAGGTGCCGGCCCTCGCGATCGTGCCCCAGCCCGAACGGCGCTACAGCGACAAGATCATCCGGCTGGCCGAGCACCGGCCGGCTTCACCCTCGGAAGAAGGTCTCTCGCAGACCGAGCGCAACGCATTCCGCGAGATCGGCGCCCGCCTCAGGAAGGACAGCGAGAAGCGCGCCGAGCCGCAGCGGCCGCAGGAGGATGCCGAATCCTCCGCGAAGGATACCGACGCCGACAAGGTGCTCCCCATCGCGCGCGAAACGTTCGGCAAGCGCGATTGGCTGAAACTCTCGGCGACGCGAGAAGCGCTGGCCGACGCCGAAAATCCCACCGCTCCGGCGCAAGGGAGCGCCGGCTCCTCGGCGGAAACGCCGGCGGCTGCCGAACCTATGTCCGAGGCGGCGGATCTCCGCGCGGAGAATGTCGGGGAGATGGAGACCGCTCGACCGGACGCCATTGCGGCGACGGGTGCCGGCGAAGAACCGGCCATTTCAGTCCCGGACGCGGAAGCGAACAAGCACGCCGACGGCGATGGCGCACAGCCCTCGCCGGAAGATGAACCGGCCGCCGAAGGCGCGCCGGATGTTTCAGCGGACGTCGCCGCTCCCCTCGCCACGGACGAAAAGCCGGCGGCGCAGCCGGACCTCTATCAGACGATCCTGTCCAGGCTCCCGACACCGGTCCTCATCCATTCCGGCGACGCTCTGCACTACGCCAATGACGAGTTCCTGCAGTTGACCGGCTATGCCTCGCTGGACGCGATCCGCGCCGCGGGCGGGCTTGGCGAGCTCTTTACCGATCCTTACGACGCCGCGGACGAGAGCGGAGGCCGCAAGCTCTGCCTGCGCACCGCTTCCGGCGGAACCGTGCCGGTCGAGGCTTTTCTGCAATCGGTGCCGTGGAAGGACGGCAAGGCGCTGATGCTGGCGCTGCAGGCCGCTCCGCTGCCTCCCGAAAAGGAAGACGAGGCGGAAATCCGTCAGCTTCCCCTGCCGCAAGCCGGAGCCGAGACGGAAACCGATTTCGATGCGCGGCTCGAGGAACTTCGCGCCATCATCGACACCGCCACCGACGGCGTCGTCCTCATCTCGCCGGGGGGCACGATCCGCTCGATCAGCCGGCCGGCCGAGGCGCTTTTCGGCTTCGATAGCAAGGAAGTGGCCGGCAAGCCTTTCGCCGCGCTCTTCGCCATCGAAAGCCAGCGCGCTGCGCAGGACTATCTGCAAGGGCTTTCGAACCACGGCGTCGCCAGCGTGCTGAACGACGGCCGCGAGGTCATCGGACGCGAGGCGCAGGGCCGTTTCATCCCTCTCTTCATGACCATCGGTCGTCTGCCGGGCGACAGCGGCTTCTGCGCAGTGCTGCGCGACGTGACGCAATGGAAGCGCGCCGAGGAAGAGCTGACGCAGGCGCGCTCGCAGGCCGAACTCGCCTCCTCGCAGAAGACCGAATTCCTGGCGCGGGTCAGCCATGAGATCCGCACGCCCCTCAACGCCATCATCGGCTTCTCCGAACTGATGATCGACGAGAAGTTCGGGCCGGTCGGCAACGACCGCTACCGCGACTATCTGCGCGACATCAACCGTTCGGGCAACCACGTCCTCGACCTCGTCAACGACCTGCTCGACATCTCCAAGATCGAGGCGGGCGAGCAGGAGATGAACTACGAGGCGGTGTCGCTCAACGACACGCTTGCCGAGACCGTCGCCCTGATGCAGCCGCAGGCCAACCGCGAGCGCGTCATCATCCGCTCGAGCTTCCCCTCCAGCCTGCCCGAAGTGGTGGCGGATTTGCGCAGCGTGCGCCAGATCGCGCTCAACCTGCTCTCCAATGCCGTCCGCTATACGCAGGCGGGCGGGCAGGTGATCGTCTCGACCGCCTATGAGGCGAGTGGCGACATCGTTATGCGCGTGCGCGACACCGGCGTCGGCATGAGCCAGGCCGAGATCGAGCAGGCCATGAAGCCGTTCAAACAGGTCAATACGCTGAAGCGGCCGCGCGGCGACGGCACAGGGCTCGGCCTGCCCTTGACCAAGGCCATGGTCGAGGCGAACCGCGCCCGCTTCGCGATTTCCTCGACGCCGGGCGAAGGAACGCTGGTGGAGGTCACCTTCCCGTCCACCCGCGTCCTGGCGGATTGACGGCGTCGCTTTTTCGGCAACGAGCGTTCCTATCCGCGAAATAAGAAAAAGGCGCCTTCGGAGGCGCCTGAATGAAATGCTGTCACAATGGGGTATGGGGCGAATTCGGTCTCGGGGCTCGTCCCAGTCCGGACTTATCCCCAAGTCAGGCGTGACTATCGGCGTCAATTGTTAACAGGAACTTACCTGGCCGACGGAAATCTTACCAAACTGTTTCATCCCTGAAATCGAGGTAAATAATCCCGCAGGGATTCGTTAACGATAATTCCGGCCTTCACACCTGCAATTCCGGAATGTTCTTATAGAATTCCAGCGCTTCCGGGTTGGCGAGCGCCTCCTTGTTCTTGACCGTGCGTCCATGCACCACGTCGCGCACGGCAAGCTCCGTGATCTTGCCGGACTTGGTGCGCGGGATGTCGCGGACGGCGACGATCTTCGCCGGCACGTGGCGCGGGCTTGCGCCCGAACGTATCTTGGCGCGGATGCGCTGCTCCAGTTCCTTGTCGAGCGTCACGCCCCCGGCCGGCCGCACGAACAGCACCACCCGCACGTCGCCTTCCCAGTCCTGGCCGATGCAGATCGCCTCGGCGATCTCCGGCATCTGCTCGACCTGGTTGTAGATTTCCGCCGTGCCGATGCGTACGCCGCCGGGATTGAGGGTCGCGTCGGAACGGCCGTGGATGATGATGCCGCCATGTTTCGTCCATTCGGCGAAATCGCCATGGCACCAGACATTGTCGAAGCGCTCGAAATAGGCGCCGTGGTATTTCGCGCCGTCGGGATCGTTCCAGAACCTGATGGGCATCGACGGGAAGCCGCGCGTGCAGACGAGTTCGCCCTTCCCGCCGGCGATATGACGGCCCTCGTCGTCCCATACGTCGACCGCCATGCCGAGCCCCGGCCCCTGGATCTCGCCGATCCAGACGGGCTTGGTCGGGATGCCGAGCACGAAGCAGGAGACGATGTCCGTGCCGCCCGAGATCGAGGCGAGGTGCACGTCCTTCTTGATGCCCTCATAGACGAACACGAAACTGTCCGGCGACAATGGCGAACCGGTCGAGGAGATGACCCGGACGGTGGAAAGGTCGTGCGTGTCGATCGGCCTCAGCCCCGATTTATGCACCGCGTCGATGAATTTCGCCGAGGTGCCGAAATAGGTCATCTTCTCGGCCTCGGCGAAATCGAAAAGCACGCGTCCGTCGGGATGGAACGGAGAGCCGTCGTAAAGGAGCAGCGTCGCGCCCGAGGCGAGGCCGGAGACCAGCCAGTTCCACATCATCCAACCGCAGGTGGTGAAATAGAAGAAGCGGTCGCCCTCGACGATCCCGCAATGCAACCGCTGCTCCTTCAGGTGCTGGATCAGCGTGCCGCCGGCCGAATGCACGATGCATTTCGGGATGCCCGTCGTACCGGACGAATAGAGGATGTAGAGCGGATGGGAAAAAGGCAACCGCTCGAAGGTGACCTCGGCGGGCTCGAAGGGCGAAAGCGCGGCCGCCAGCCCCTCTCCGCGCGGAACGGCCTTCGCCACCTCGTCGGCGGCGCCGAGATAGTCGACGATCAGAGCCTTGCGCACGCTCGGCATCCGGGCCATCGCCGCGGCGACCTTCTCGCCGATCTCGATGCGCTTGCCGGCATACCAGTAGCCGTCCGGCGCGATGAACAGCACCGGCTCGATCTGGCCGAAGCGGTCGAGCACGCCCTGCACCCCGAAATCGGGCGAGCAGGACGACCAGATGGCGCCGAGCGAGGCGGCGGCGAGCATCCCCGCCACGGCTTCGGGCATATTCGGCATCATGGCGGCGATGCGGTCGCCGGGGCTCACTCCCTCCCGCCGGAAGAGTTGCTGCATCCGCGAAACCAGCGCATGGAGATCGTCCCAGGAGAGCCGCCGAGAGACCTTGTCCTCGCCGCGAAAGACGATCGCGTCGGTCGGACCTTTCCTGCGGAGCAGGTTCTCGGCGAAGTTCAGCCGAGCATCCGGAAAGAAGGCCGCGCCCGGCATCCTGTCGCCGTCGACCATGATCCGGCCGCCCTTCTCGCCGATCACCCCGCAATGGTCCCACACCAGGCTCCAGAAAGCCTCGCGCTTCCCGACGGACCATTCGTGCAGCTGGTCGTAGTCGCGCAAGTCGCTGCCGCTCGCGCGTGAGGCGGCCTCCATGAACGCCGTCATGGGCGACGCCGCGATGGCGGCGGGCGAAGGAGACCAGAGCGGGGCTTCGGACATCAGGACCTCCGGGGAAACGATGCGCCGGTTATGCATAGCGCAGGTGCCGAGGGCAATATGTGAAGCGCGGTGCGGCAGCCTGTTGGGCTTGTTACATCCTGTTCGCAATCGTCATCGCTGGGCCACAATGACTTGAAATGCCATGGCCGCCCCTTTAGCGCTGATATCTGAAAGGGCCAGGAGCCGCATGCCGTTTATTACGGTCAGGAGAACGATCTGGGCCGCGGCTGCGGCGGTGTTCGCCGCCGTGCTGCTTGCGGCGGCCCTGCCGCTGATCGCCTCCACACAGATCGTCCGCAACAGGATCACCCAGGAAATGGGGGCCTGGAGCGGCTACCGCGTCATTCTCGGCCAGGCGCCGGAGATCCGTGTCTGGCCGAATTTTCACGCCACGCTGAACGACGTGACGCTCGCCGAATGGGGAACGGACGGCCGCTCGCCGGTGGTCCGCGCGGAGCGGGTCGAGATCGACCTTTCCGCCATAGAGGCGCTGCGCGGCGAGGTGGCCTTCTCGCGCGTGCGGCTTTTCCGTCCCACGCTTTACGTCCAGCGCCGCACCGCCGATCTCTACCTGCCGCCGGCGCCCAGCGGCGGGCGCATCGCACGCTCGGTCCAGCTTGCCCGCGCCGCCGTCAAGAAGAACCCGGCGAGCCCGGATCCCGCCGCCATCGCATCCGACCCTTTCGGCACCATCGAGTTCAGCGACGGCCGCATCGTCACTTCGGTCGACGGTAAGGAACTGGAGCTGATCACCGGCATCGCGGGAAGCGTAAGCTGGCCGGCGCTGAACCGCGCCGCCTCGCTCAGCGCGACGGGCATCTGGCGCGGCGAGAACGTGGCGCTCAACCTCGCCTCCGATCAGCCGCTTGTGCTTTTCGCCGGCGGCAATGTGCCGGTCAGTCTCGGCATGAAATCGGCCCCGCTGACGATTTCCTTCACCGGCACGGCGAACGTATCCGAAGGGGCCTTCGTCGACGGCAATGTCAAGTTCTCCTCGCCCTCGCTCCGGCGCATGCTGGAATGGTCTCAAGCCGATGTCGCCGCCAAGGCGTCGATCGGTTCGATCGCGGTCAGCAGCAAGGTGAGCGGCAACGCGCGGCGGCTGAAGTTCGATCACGCCGAAATCACGCTAGACGGCAATCCCGGCATAGGCGCGCTAGACGTTTCGATCGATGACGGCATTCCAGGCATTTCCGGCACGCTTGCCTTCGACAGCATCGACCTGCGGTCCTTCCTCGCCGCTTTCACTCCCTTTGCCTCGCTCGAGAACGTCGGTGCGAAAGCCGCTTCGCAAAGCGGCTTCATCCGCCATACCAATGTCGATCTGAGGTTGTCGGCGGTGAAGGCGACCGCCGGCTCCGTAGCTCTCGCCAATGTCGCGGCGACGGCGCAGGTGAAGCCGGGGCTGGCCGTGTTCGACGTGTCCGACGCGTCGGCTTTCGGCGGCGGCCTGCAGGCTGGCGTCCGCATCGACCACAAGCCGGAGGGCAATCACGTCGAACTGCGCTTCCATGCGACCGATGTCGACGGCGCGCAGATCGCCAAGGCATTCGGCCTGACCGCGCTCTTCCCCCAGGCGACCGGATCGGCTTCGCTGATGCTGAAGGGCATAGGCCGCGACTGGGAGACCGTGATGGATACCGGCGAGGGACAGATTTCGGCGACTTTCGGCGCCGGAAAGGTTCCCGGCATCGACTTCGCAGGCTTCCTCAAGAGAGCCAAGGGCGCCGGTTTCTTTCCGCTGAGCGCGGTATCGAAAGGCACGCTGGCGATCGACAGCCTGGACCTGAAAGCGACCATGTCGGACGGGGTGGCCGCGCTCGACAAGGCGGAAGTGAAGAGCAGCGGCCAGATCATCACCTTCACCGGGCTCGTGCCCTTCGTCGATCGCGGGCTGGCGCTCTCGGGAACGATCTATCCGGCGCCGAAACCGGCATCGGCCAGCAAGGACGCTCCCAAGGCGGCCGGCGACACGACCCAGCCCGCGCCAGCCACGGATACGCACCCGACCGCCGCCTTCTTCGTCGGCGGCTCGTGGAGCGCGCCCTACATCTCCCCGATCTATCCCTCGACGATACCCGAATAGGATCGTGCCCGGGCGGCCGCATCCGCCCGGAATCCGCTCTGCGACCCTGTAAGGCCTACTTCACCGTGATGCTCATGCCGCTCAGATCGGCATTGATCTGCAGCCCCACCTGTTCGCCCGAAAGTTCAAGCGTGGCGCCCTTGTCGTTGGTCATGACGATCACCTGCGCGCCCTTGCCGATCGCCCCGCCGCCGCCCGCGGCGCCATAGACGCCGGTGACGTCGCTTGCCCGCCTGATATGCCGCACCGTGCCATGGAAATAGGTCTTGGAGGCGCCGAAGACGAGCCCGGCGGAAATGCCGCCGACCGATATACGGTAGCGGCGGCCATGGAAGGTGAGTGTCCCTTCGCCGCCGGCGCCACCGATGAAGAAGCCGGCCTTATAGACCGCGAAGCGGATGGTGCCGCTATCCGCATGCGCGGCGGTCGAAATGCTGAGTGCCGCCGTCGCCATGGCGGCAACCGCGGTCGAACGAACCCAGGATGTAATCGTCATGCTGAAACCTCTCCAGAACACCGCTTAGCCAGCCGGCCGGGCGCGACTCGGACATCGCGGTAAAACTTATAACTGAATCCGCAACGGACCGCACCTGTCCGATGCGGGACGAGCGCCCGAACGCGACGGAAGAAGCCCCTCCGGTCCCGATCCGACCGTAGGCCTGGAGGACAGACGACGCCTACAAAACCTCGAAAACGAAGGCCTGCACCTGGACTTCCGGCTCACCGACGGCGAAGGCGCGGAACGGCGGGCTCTCCTCGATCGGCCGCCAGTGCCGCGCGGCTTCCATCTTCGCGAAGATATCGCGGAACCCGCCCGTCTCCAGCACGGTGTCGCGCACGGTGAAGATGGCATGGCCGCCCTTTTGCGTGATGCGGACGAGCTCTTCCAGGCTCGACGCCGGCGCATGGCCTTCCGTGAACACGCCGGTCGACAGGAAGGCGGAGAAATATCCGTCCGCCCAGGCAAGCTGCCCCGAAAGGTCTCCCTGCTTCAGCGTATGATAGACATTGCGGGCTCGCGCGAGCCTAAGCATCTCGGCCGAGATGTCGAGCCCTTCGATGTGGTCGTAGCCGAGCGCCTTGAGATAGGGGCCGGAAAGCCCGGTGCCGCAGCCGGCATCGAGGATCGGGCCGTTGCCGCGCGGCACGTAGCGTGCCACCCAGGCGCCGATCAGGAAAGGCAGCCCGTAGCCGAGTTCGGCCGTCTCGCGATCATATTCGTTCGCCCAGGCCGAATAAGCGTCGTGCAGCTCCGTCGGCGTCTGCGCGGAATAGACGAGATCGAGCGCCCGTCGCTTCTCGGTCGTCATTCGCATCATTGCAGGCATGTCCCATCTGCCTTCGTTGACGGTCGCTCAATATCACGAAAGCCTTAAACCATCGTGGAAAATCATGGCTAACGGAAGTTCAGACACAAAAAAGGCGCGGGAAACCCGCGCCTCCTCGTTCGACGATTGGCCGCTGGAATCCTATTCCGCCGCGGCGTTCTCTGCCGGCGCATTCTCGGCCCGCGCCGCCTTTTCCTTCGCTTCCTCGGCCGCCTTCTCGGCGGCGAGCGCTTCCGCGGCGGCGACCTTCTCGGCCTCGATCCGGTCGCGCTCGGCGTTCATGGCGTCGCGCTCGGCATCGTTCAGCTTGCGGGCGCGAACGCCCGTATTCTCGGAGATACGCGCCGACTTGCCGCGGCGGTCGCGCAGATAATAGAGCTTGGCACGGCGCACCTTGCCGCGACGAACGATCTCGACCGCCTCGACCAGCGGCGAATAGACCGGGAACACGCGCTCCACGCCCTCGCCATAGGAAATCTTGCGGACGGTGAAATTCTCCTGGAAGCCCGAACCGGAGCGGGCGATGCAGACGCCTTCATAGGCCTGCACGCGGGTGCGCGTACCTTCGGTCACGCGCACCTGGACGCGGACGGTGTCGCCCGCCTGGAATTCGGGAAGCGTGCGCTTCTCCGCGATCTTCTGTGCCTGCTCGGACTCGAGCTGACGAATGATATCCATGTCACAGCCTCAATTCGTTTCATGCCGGACACGCCGGTCATGGCCGCCTAGACGGTCAGGTTATTCTGAGGAAATCGCGGGCGACATACACAAAAACCACGGTGCTGTCGAGGCATTCCCGGCAAGTTTTTCCTCGAAGGCGCGGGTGGAAGCCGTTCCCGCAAGCCGGAAAGGGCTTTCCTCTCCGCACCGGGGTGCGCTACACGGATGGGGCAACGCCCGCCATAGCCCTCCTGCCAAAAAATGACGCCTCTTTCAGCTCTCATGCTCTTCGTCGCCGGTTTCGTCGCCGGCGCCATCAATGCGGTTGCCGGGGGTGGCACCTTCATCACCTTCGGCGCGATGACGCTGATCGGCATCCCGCCGATCTCGGCCAACGCCACCTCCTCGATCGCCCAGTTCCCGGGCTATATCACCTCGACGCTCGCCTATTGGGCCGACATCAAGCGCATGTGGCGCGGGGCGCTCCTCCTCGCGGCCGTTTCCGTGGTCGGCTCGCTCGCCGGCGCGCTGATCCTGCTTGCCCTCGACAATCCCTCCTTCCGCGCCATCGTGCCCTGGCTGCTGCTCGCCGCGACGGCCCTCTTCGCCGCCGGTCCATGGCTGAAGCCGAAGGAGGAAGCGCACCGGGAGCGCCCGCTCGCTGGCGCCATAATCCAGGGCGTCACGTCCGTCTATGGCGGCTTTTTCGGCGCCGGCATGGGCATCATGATGCTGGCGACGCTCGGTCTCACGGAGACCGGCGGCTATCACCGCCTGAACGCGCTGAAGAACATGCTCTCGATCGTCATCGCCGCGGTGGCGATCATCGTCTTCGCCTCCGGCGGGGTGGTCACTTGGCTGGCGGCGGTGATCATGGTACCGGCCGTGGCCCTCGGCGGCTATTTCGGCGTGTGGAGCGCCAGGCGCGTGCCGCAGCTCGCCGTGCGCGTCTTCGTCATCGCGATCGGCCTGTTCCTGGCGGGATATTATTTCTCGAAGGGCTGATCCCGGTCCTCCAGCAGGTCCGGCCGCCGCGCGGCAGTCAGCCTCTCCGCCTCTCCCCGCCGCCATGCCGCGATCTTCGCGTGATTGCCGGAAAGCAGGACCTCGGGGATCGGCCTGCCCTCCCATTCGGGCGGCCGCGTATAGTGCGGATGTTCGAGCAGCCCCTTCTCGAAGCTTTCCTCCTCGCCCGACATTTCGTTGCCCATCACCCCGGGGAGCAGCCTCACGACCGCGTCGAGCAGAACCAGCGCGGCGGGCTCGCCGCCGGAGAGGATGTAATCCCCGACCGACACCTCCTCGAGACCGCGCGCCTCGATCACGCGCTGGTCGACACCCTCGAAGCGACCGCACACGATGATCACACCCTGCCCTCCGGCAAGCTGGCGGACGCGCCGCTGGGTGAGCGGCAAACCGCGCGGACTCATCAGCAGGCGCGGCCTCACGTCGTCCGCCGGCGAGGCGTGATCGATCGCCCGCGCCAGCACGTCGGCCCGCATCACCATGCCGGCCCCGCCGCCGGCCGGCGTATCGTCCACCGTGCGGTGGCGGTCGGTGGCAAAATCGCGGATCTGGACCGTTTCCAGCGACCATTTTCCTTCGCTCAGCGCCCGGCCGGCAAGGGAGACGCCCAGTGGCCCGGGAAACATTTCCGGGTAGAGGGTGAGGACAGTGGCCCGGAAGTTCATCGCCACTCCTTTCCACCTTCTGCCTGCTGACCGGCGTCTTCGTCCCCCGTCAGTCCCGCAGCGACGGAATCCACCCGAACGAAGCCTTTCGACGGCGCGACCTCCGGCACGGCGGCGCGGGTGAAGGGGATCATCACCGACGGCCCGCCCTCGCGCTTCACTTCGAGAATGTCGCCGGCGCCGAAATCGTGGACGGCCGAAACTGTGCCGATCTCGGCGCCGGTCTCGTCGCGGACGGCGAGGCCGATCAGGTCGGCATGGTAGAATTCTTCCTCCTCGAGATCGGCCGGCAGCGCGGAGCGGTCGACGAAGAGCGCTATCCCGTTCAGCGCCTCCGCCGCCTCGCGCGTCGCAATGTCCTTGAAGCGGACGATCGAGACCTCCTTCGCCGGGCGCAGGGAAACCACCTCGAAGGCGCGGCCGGCCTCGTCATGGAGCGGCCCGTAACGCCCAAGCGCCGCCGGATCGCCGGTGAAGGTCCGGACGCGCACCTCGCCCCTGATGCCGTGGGCGGCGCCGATAACAGCCATCCGGATGGGGTTTTCGAGTTTCGTCACGCTTCCTCGCCGGAGTTGCGGTCATTCACCCGCCGCTAACCGGCTGGGCGCATTCTCGCCTGATCTAGAAAAGGATTGCGTGACGGAATGCAAGAATTCCTCATTGCCGCCCGGCCCGATCTGCAGGCGGCGCGCGAGGTCTGGCTGAAAACGCTCGCCCGCGAGCGCCGCCTCTCCGCGCTCACCGTCGAGGCCTATGAGCGCGACACGCGGCAGTTTTTGCAGTTCCTGACCGGCCATGTCGGCGACGCGCCGGGACTGGCCGACATAAGGGCGCTGAGGCCCGCCGATCTGCGCGCGTTCCTCGCCTACCGCCGCACCGGCGGCGTGGGCGCGCGCACGCTCGGGCGCGGGCTCGCCGGCGTCCGTTCCTTGCTGCGCCATCTGGAGAAGAACGGTCTGGCGAGTGCCGCCGGCGCCACCGCGCTCCGCGCACCGAAACAGCCGAAATCGCTGCCGAAGCCGCTCACCGCCGCGGACGCGAGACGCGTGGTCGATGCCGGCGAGCAGCTTGCCGAGCAACCCTGGATCGCCGCGCGCAATGCGGCCGTTCTTGCGCTCCTCTATGGATCCGGCCTGCGCATTTCCGAGGCGCTAGGGCTGACCGGCGCCGACATTGCCCAGGCCACGAACGCGGCGCTCCGTGTCACCGGCAAGGGCGGCAAGACGCGGCTGGTGCCCGTGCTGCCGGTGCTCATCGAGGCCATCGCCGAATACAGGCGCCTCTGCCCCTATCATCTCGACACCGAAGGGCCGCTCTTTCGTGGCGCCAGGGGCGGCCCGCTCAACCCGGCGATCGTCCAGCGGGAAATGCGCAGGCTGCGCTCGGCGCTGAACCTTCCCGAGACGGCGACGCCGCACGCGCTCCGCCACTCCTTCGCCACGCATCTCCTCGGGCGCGGCGGCGATCTCCGCACCATCCAGGAACTGCTGGGCCACGCCAGCCTGTCGACGACGCAAATCTACACCGGCGTCGACACGGCCCGGCTGCTGGAAGTCTACGAAGCCGCGCATCCCCGCGCCTGAGGACCGCGGTAAGGCAAATCTTCGCCGCTTCATTAACGGTTTGGCTGTGATTTCGTCCTAGCCTCCGCCATATGGAAAAAGCCGTCGCCATCGCCGACCGCACGAGCGAAATCGCCCTTCACGCGATGCTCGTTGCCAACGCGCTGTTCCTGCTCTCCTTTCTCGCCGTCGCCTTTTTCGGCTGAGGAAGGGAAACGGAAGGGCCGATCGCCGGAGCCTTGGGCATCCGGCCGGGCTTTTTCACGAAAAGCGTGATTTGGCCCCAACCTGCGGCTCTGCTATCCTTCAATCCCCGCAAGAACGAAGGACGAAGCGCATGAGAACTCTTCTTGTCGTCGCCGCAAGCCTTGGTTTCTCGATCGTCGCGGCCAGCGCCTGCGATTTCCACAACAGCTCCGTCTCGGCGAAAGCCGATACGCCCGACCCGATGACGGTCGCCAGCATCAGCTCCACGGCCCCGATGTCGAAGGCGACGGGCGAAGCCGCGAGGAAGCTTGCCGGCCAGGACGTCAAGGCGCCCGCGACAAAGCCCGGCGAAGCGACCGAATAATCCTGTTTGCTCCAGAGGAAAAGGCCCGGTTTCGAACCCCATGGGGGAAGAAATTCCGGGCCTTTTACTTGTCTATCCGAAATCCAGGCGAGACCCATGCAGGCGGGTTTCGGCCGCCCCGTGAGGAATTACACCGGAACAAATCTATTGAATGCAGCGTTTTGGCGAGGTTCAACAGAAAGATCTCGCCATGGTCAATCAGGATCCCCCGCAGAACCCACCGCCCGAGCGCGAGCCACCGGTGCAGCGCGTCACTGTGAACAACCCTCGCGGAGGCGGCGGATGGATCGTCATCGCGATCATCGTGATTATTCTGATCGTGGCCTATTTCTTCTATACGGGCGGCCATTTCACGGGGCCGGGACCGACCTCCGGCACATCGACCTCGGCTCCTGCCACCACGGGCGGCAGTAACGGCGCGCCTGCCGCCAACAGTACCGCGCCCGCGCCGTCCTCCGGCTCGTCCGGGACCACCACCCAGCCCGCGCCTGGCGGTTCGGCCACCGGCGGATCGGCCACCGGCGGTGCAACGACAGGCGGCGCAACGAAGCCAAAATGATGTGATGTCCGGCTAAAATGACAGGATCGGGGTCGGCTCGGCGCGGCCCCGATCTTCTTTGGGATGTATTTCCGTCAGATGTGGATCGGCTTGGAGAAGGTGGCGAGCGCGGCTTCCTTCACCGCCTCCGACATGGTCGGATGCGCGTGGCAGGTGCGCGCCAGATCTTCCGACGATCCGCCGAATTCCATCAGCACCGCCGCCTCGTGGATCATCTCGCCGGCCCCGAAGCCTACGATATGGACGCCGAGCATGCGGTCGGTCGCCTTGTCGGCGAGGATCTTCACGAAGCCGTCCGTGTGCAGCATGGCGCGTGCACGTCCGTTGGCGGTGAAGGGGAACTTGCCGACCTTGTAGTCTATGCCGGCCTTCTTCAACTCCTCCTCGGTCTTGCCGACCGAGGCGACCTCGGGGCTCGTATAGACGACGCTCGGGATCACGTCGTAATTCACGTGGCCGGCCTGCCCGGCCAGCATCTCGGCGAGCGCAACGCCCTCGTCCTCGCCCTTGTGCGCCAGCATCGGCCCGGCGATCACGTCGCCGATGGCGTAGATGCCCGGCACGTTCGTCTGGTAATGCTTGTCGACGGCGACCCGCCCGCGCTCGTCTAGCGCCACGCCGGCCTCCTTCAGCCCGAGCTTGCCGGAATAGGCGCGCCTTCCCGTCGCCACCAGCACGACATCGGCCTCGATCGTTTCCGCGTTGCCGCCCTTGACCGGCTCGAAGGTGACGCTCGCGCCCTTCTTCGTCTTTTCGACGCCGGTGACCTTGGCGCCGAGCCTGAACTCCAGCCCCTGCTTGGCGAGCATGCGCTGGAACTGCCGCGCCACCTCGCCGTCCATGCCGCCGAGGATCGTGTCGAGGAACTCGACCACGGTGACCTTGGCGCCGAGCCGCGCCCAGACCGAGCCCAGTTCGAGCCCGATGACGCCGCCGCCGACCACGACCATCGTCGCGGGCACCTTGGCGAGGCTGAGCGCGCCGGTGGAAGACACGATCACCTTCTCGTCGAAATTGACCTCGACGCCGGGAATGCCGGCGACGTCCGAGCCGGTGGCGATGACGATCGATTTCGCCTCGACTTCCGTCTCCTTGCCGTCCTCGCCGGTGACGGTGACCTTGCCGGCGGAGACGACGCGGCCGGTACCTCGGAACGCATCGATCTTGTTCTTCTTGAAGAGGAATTCGACGCCCTTGACGTTGGCGTCCACGGTCGCGTCCTTGTGTGCCATCATCGCCTTCAAATCGAGCTTCGGCTTGCCGACAGCGACGCCGAGCGTCGGCAGCGCGTGCTCCGCCTCGGCGAACATCTCGGAAGCATAGAGCAACGCCTTGGAAGGGATGCAGCCAATGTTGAGACAGGTGCCGCCGAAGGTCTTTTCCTTCTCGACCACCGCCGTCTTCAGCCCGAGTTGCGCGCATTTTATCGCGCACACATAACCCGCCGGACCGGTTCCGATGATGACGACGTCATAGCTCATGTGAGGCAACTCCGCCGGCCAGGAAGCCGGCTCCCTTCAGATAGGTTCACGCGTGGCGCCCTTCCATCGCCGACCACGCCCGCCATGGCAAGCCTGCAATGCAAAAAGATGGATGGGGCGCGGAAGCTTCGGAGCGCCGTGACGCCCACAGGATGAGAGCGGACGGAAATGGGAACAGCCCGGCAAAATCTGCGGATCGCGCTCCGCACCCCCTTTTCCTGTCCGGCCTTGTCGACGCATAGTGCCGCGCCATGCTGAGCGATTCCGACGAAGAACTGATCGAAGCCGCCCGCGCCGTGCTGAAGGCGCGCTTCAAGACGGGCCGCCATGCGGTCGGCAGCGCCGTTCGCACGCGCTCCGGCCGCATCCATGTCGGCCTGAACGTCGAGTGCTACGTCACCCGCATCTCCGTCTGCGCCGAGGCGGTCGCCATCGGTCGGGCGTCGGTAGAGGGCGAAGGCGAGGAGATCGAGACCGTCGTCGCCGTGCGCCAGGCCTCCGCCGACGATCCGAAGGCGCGGGTGGTCTCGCCCTGCGGCATGTGCCGGGAGATGATCAGCGACTACGCGCCCGGCGCCCGCGTCATCGTGCCGAACGGCGCCGGTGCGGCGGCCGTGCCTGTATCGAGCTTGCTGCCGAACAAATACGTACGCCCGTAAAGGCGGAGATCCTCGATGGCCGCCGCCGCTCGACCGCCTGCGCCGGTCTGGCCCAATCTTTTTTCGAAGAGGGCGGTTTATGCATTGCCGCTCCTCCCCTAGCTTTGTCCGTGACCTTCGGAACCGTGGAGAAAATCATGGCCAACCGCCGCCTCGGCCGCACCGATATCGAGATCGCGCCGCTCGTTCTCGGGACGAATGTCGTCGGCTGGACCGCCGACGAAAAGACCTCCTTCGAGGTGCTGGACGCGTTCGTGTCGGAAGGCTTCACCGCCATCGACACGGCCGATGCCTATTCGCGCTGGGTGCCGGGCAACGACAGCGACAGTGAGAAGATCATTGGACGCTGGATGAAAGCGCGCGGCAACCGCTCGCGGGTACACATTTTTACCAAGGTCGGCTCCGACATGGGCCAGGGCAGGAAGGATCTTTCGGCGAAATGGATCCTGGAGGAGGTCGAGAACTCGCTGAAGCGCCTGCAGACCGACTATATCGATCTCTACCAGAGCCATTGGCCCGATCCGACCGTGCAGCACGAGGAGACACTGTCCGCCTATGACAAGCTGATCAAGGCCGGGAAGGTCCGCTATGTCGGCGCCTCGAACTACGATGCGAAGCTGCTCGCCGACGCGCTGGAAGTCTCCGAGGAAAAGGGCCTGCCGCGCTACCAGACGCTGCAGAACGAGTTCAATCTCTATACACGCGACAAGTATGAGGGCGCGGTGCAGGATCTGGTGGTGAAGGAAGGGCTGAGCTGCATTCCGTATTATTCGCTCGCCGCCGGCTTTCTCACTGGCAAGTACCGGTCCGAGAAGGATCTCGGCAAGAGTCCGCGCGGCAAGGGCACCGCGAAATATCTCGACGACAAGGGCAAGCGCATCCTGGCCGCCATGGACAAGGTCGCCGAAAGGACCGGCGCGGCCCATGCCGAGATCGCGCTTGCCTGGATCAATGCGCAGCCCGGCATCGCCGCGCCGATCGCGTCCGCCACTTCGGTCGGGCAGTTGCAGAGCCTGGTACGCGGCGCAAGGCTGACGCTGTCGGACGGTGACGAGAAGCTCTTGACCGACGCCGGCCGGTAGCGGTCGCCACCACCTCCCTTCTTCGCGCGCGGCGATGCATCCTGACCTTCGCCGTCGAGGAAACTCCGGTTTTTGCCTATCGATCGAGATTACTCCGTCGAAATTGAATAAATATTTACCAATTAACTAACGTTTAAGAATATCCATGCCGCGGCGCAACAAACCCGCTAGATATAGCTTCATGATGCGGGGTGGAACACACCGGAACCGATCCCGGCGGTAGTCCTTATCGCCGGCCGGCGCGATTTTTGGCGTCGGCGAACGTCCGGTCCCTTCCTGCGCCGCATCGCGCCTTTCCGGCGCCTTACAGGATCGTTTTTCGCCGCGCACCACAGGTCACAGCGGCGATGAGGTTTGTTGCGCCAGATGCTGATGGACCGCTCATTCGGGAATCTTTTGAACGAGGTGCCGACCGTCCGCGTCGGCGGCATGCCGATCAGCGTTCTCGACCGCCGCGGTGCCGCCGAACTCATGATCCGGGTCGCGCAATCGCGCGAGCGTCGCGGCCGCCCGCTCTACTTCACCTCCGTCAACGGCGAGGCGATCGCGCGCGCCAGCCGCGATCCCGACCTGGCCGCCGTCTTCCTTGCCGCCGACCAGATCCTTGCCGACGGCCAGCCTCTGGTGATCGCGTCGCGCCTTCTCTGCCGCATGCCGCTGCCCGAACGTGTCGCCACGACCGATCTCGTCCATGACGTCGCCCGTCTCGCCGAGAAGACCGGGGCGAGCTTCTACCTGCTCGGCTCCGAGGAGGAGGAGAACGAGCGCGCCGTCGCGGCGCTGAGGAGGGCCTATCCGAAGCTCAGGATCGTCGGCCGTTGCCATGGCTTCCTGGAGGGCGAGGCGCTGCTCGCCAAGCTGAGCGAGATCAACGCGCTTGCGCCGGACATCCTTTGGCTCGGACTTGGCGTGCCGATCGAGCAGCAATTCGTGCTCGACTATTCGCACCTGCTGCCCAATGTCGGCGTCATCAAGACCTCGGGCGGCCTCTTCAACCACATCTCCGGCAAGAACCGGCGCGCCCCGCTCTGGATGCAGCGGATCGGCTTCGAATGGCTGTGGCGGGTGCTGATGGAGCCGCGCCGGCTCTTCTGGCGCTATCTGACGACCAATCCCCTCGCGATCTATGCGATGCTGAGGTATTCTGAATGACCGACCCTCGCGGAAACGACACCGGCGCCCCGGCCCTCGTGATCGAAACGGAGATCGCCATCATAGGCGGCGGGCTGTCCGGCACGCTGGCCGCCGTGACGCTGGCGCGCGCCGGCCATGACGTCACTCTGATCGACCGCCACGCCGTCTATCCGCCAGATTTCCGGGTGGAGAAGATCGGCGGCGAGCAGGTCGACATCCTGCGCAGACTTGGTCTGCTCGACGCATTGAAGGCAGGCGCGACCCCCTTCGACGAGATCGTCAACGCCCGTCGCGGCCGTATCCTCGATCGCACCCGCAGCCGGCACTACGGTTTCCTCTATCAGGATCTCGTCGCGACCATGCGGGCGCAGCTTCCCGGTACGGTGCGCTTCGTCGTCGGTCGGGTCGAGGACCTGCGGACGGGCGTCGACCGCCAGACGGTCTCGATCCTCGACCAGGGCACGGTGAGCGCGCGGCTTGTCATTCTCGCCACCGGGATGGGCGACGTTTTACGGCGCTCGCTCGGCATCGAACGGCGCTTCATCCATCAGCGGCAATCGCTGACCTTCGGCTTCAACATCAAACCCGCCGGCGATGCCGCCTTCCGCTATCCGGCGCTCACCTATTACGGCGAAAAGGTCTCCGACGGCATCGACTATCTCAGTCTGTTCCCGACGGCCGCCGGAATGCGCGCGAACCTCTTCACCTTCCGCGACCATCGCGACCCTTGGGTAAAGGAATTCCGTGACAGTCCGAAAGAGGTCCTGGCGGCGACGCTGCCCGGCCTGTCGAAGGTGCTCGGCGAGTTCGAGATCGTCGACCGGGTGCAGAACTGGCTGATGGATATCGCCGTCTCCGAGAATTGCCGGCAGGCCGGCGTGGTGGTGATCGGCGACGCCTACCAGACCTCCTGCCCGGCCGCCGGCACCGGCGTCAGCCGGCTTCTCACCGATGTGGAGAGGCTCTGCACGGTCCACATCCCGCGATGGATGAAGACATCGGGCATGCCGGCCGCCAAGATCGCCGCCTTCTACGACGATGCGAACAAGCAGGCGGTCGACCGGCGGGCGCTGCAACTTGCCGAATACCGCCGCAGCCTGACCGTCGCCACGGATTTGCGCTGGCGCGCCCACAGGCTCATGCTCCTGTCGCGCCGGCGCCTGGTCGACAGCATCGACCGTAACGCCCCGGCGCTCGGAGCGACGCTGCGCCTGCTGCGCAGCCGCGCCGCCTAAACACGAGTTCAGCTGGAATCCGCGACGACGCTTCCGCGCCGCCGCGCCTCGCTCAGGAGGTGGCCGGCTCTTCGGAGGCGGATGCCGCCGCTGGAACCGGGTGCGAAGCCGGAAGCGTCCGCACGTCGCGCGAACCATGGAAAAGCCGCCGCGCCAGCGACCTGGCGGCCGGCATCCGGTCGACCACGAGGCGCGCGGCATAGCCGAGCGGGCTGCCGGCGCGCGAAATCTGCCACATCGGCGAGGGCGTCGCGCCGAATGTCATCTTGTATGGCTCGTCGCCGATCGTGAAATCGAGGAAGCGCTCACCGCGCTCGATGCAGTCGCGCGCGATCTGCTCGAACAGAAGGCTGCCGAGCGACTGGTTCTTGAAGCCATCATGGTCGAAGCCGCTCAAGATGACCATGAGGGAGCCGTTCCGGCTGGCGAGCCCCAGCGCGCCGGCAACCGGCCGATCGTCCACCGTGATCGAATAGGTGCGCGCATATCCGACAACGCCTTCGGTCGCCACGCCCAGGTAGAAATCGTAGTAGGCCGGCACCTGCAGAAGATCGCCGGTCCCGTCCTCGCGATTGCCGAAACGCTGGCCGCGATAGGTCCTGAGCGCCTCGAACGTCCGCACTATCTGCTCCTCGTCCGTAGAGCATCCGAAATGCACGGTCCCGCGCCGATGGAGCTGCCGCGACTTCTTGTCGAGTTCCTTGCGGTAGGACCGCGGCAAGTGGCTATCGCGCCACGCCTCGTAGTTCTCGGCAAGCGTCGCCTTGTAGGCGCTCATGCCCATCGCCTCGCGGCGACGGATGCCGAAGAGCTGCTCGATCCCGAGCGCGTCGTCGGCAAGCTTGCCGATACGCAGCAGGTCGTAGGGATGGATGAGCGAACGGATGCGCGCGACGCATCCGCCATCCGCCAGGATAGTGGCGAAAGTCTCCGCGTCCGTCACCGGCGAGACGTAGTCGGAAACGCGGAAATCGGCGAACGCGACCACCCTCAGCCCCGAGTACCGGCGCCGCACCAGCGGCAGCACCATGGCGAGGCTTTTGTCGGCCGCACGGCGGACGACGAGGATCAGCGGCCGGGCGGCATTGTGCGGCAGGAGCCTCGCATAGAGACCCTCAAGCCAGACCGGGCCCTGGAACGGGGTCGCCGCCGACTTCTCGAAAAGCTCGACATATTCCGCAGAGCGGAAGTCGAAGGAATTCTCGATCGAAACTTCAAACATGAAGCGACGAAACCCTGTTCGGGGAAGGATGCTTTACGCTCATGGTCTCCGACAAGGGTCGGGCGGAGTCAAATTAATGTTGGCAAATTGGTTTACAGGTCTGGGGTAACGTCGCGAAACGCCATGCGCCGCGCCGAGGCCCCCTAAGGGCCATGAAGGCGCTCGCACAATTCGAAACCGCGCCTCCGGGATAGGCCTTTGCCAGCAATCGAGATCGTCGTTCCGAAGACCGGAGCCAGGCTCTGGCAGAAGATCGTGGTCGAGAGATTGCGTACCGGCGGCCATGAGATCGCCGTCGTGCACGGACCGGGCCTGCCGTTGCCGGTTGCGATGCGAATGGCGGCGAAACTGGAGAGGCGGCTGTTTCGCCGGGAAGAGCCGGGGCTCATGAGCCTGGCCGGGATCGCGGCAGCGCCGGCGACGGGTCCTGTGGAACTCAGCCTCGATCTCACCGGCGTTGCCCGCGATGGCGCGGCGCCGACGCTGCGCCTCGCATTCGACGGCTCCCTCTCCGATACCGCCGCCCTGGCGGCAACGGCGGCCGGACGCCTCCCCGACATCGAGGCCGTCCTCGACGGCAAGATCGTCGCCCGCGCCGCGCCGATGATCGACAAGCGCGAGTCGGCAGTCCTCGGCGCCGACGATGTGCTGGCCCGCGCGATCACGCTCGCGGTCTCCACCGCCGGCCGGATCGTCAACGGAGCCCATGAAAGAGCGCCCAGTAATACAGGCGGGGGTAAGAAGAAGCGCACGCCCGACTTCCTCCGTTCCTATGCCTTTTCCGCCCTGCCGAGGCTCGGACGCGAGGCACTGCGGCGTCTTCGCTACCGTCAGGCCCATTGGCGCGTCGGCTACCGCTTCGTCGATGGCGCCGGCGTCGCTGAAACGGGCGAATTGGGCGACGGCTGGCGGCAGGTGCCGGACGACGGCAGCCATTTCTACGCCGACCCCTTCCCCTTCGAATGGCAGGGCCGGCACTTCATCTTCATCGAGGACTATCCCCACGCGACCGGCAAGGCGCTGATCTCGGTCGTGGAGGTGCAGCAGGCCGGCGCGCCATCGACGCCGAAGCCGGTCCTCGAAGAGCCCTTCCATCTCTCCTATCCGCAGGTCTTCGCGCGCGACGGCGACATCTGGATGCTGCCCGAGGCGAGCTCCAGCGGCCGGCTCACGCTTTACCGGGCGGAACGCTTTCCCGACCGCTGGACGCCCGAGGCCATGCTCGTCGACGGCATGGCCATCTCCGACGCCACGCTGCTCGAACATGGCGGCCGGCTATGGCTCTTCGCGACCGATCGCGACGGCCATGGCAGCACGTCCGACACGCTGGTCGTCTTCCATGCGCCGTCGCTGAAGGGGATATGGAAGCCGCACCGGATGAATCCCATTCTGATCGACCGGCGCAGGGCGCGCCCCGGCGGGGCCTTCATCCACGGCGGCAGCCGCATAATCCTGCCCGTCCAGGATGGGACGAACGGCTATGGCGGTGGGCTCGGCCTTTCCGAACTGCTCCGGCTGGATGAAGGCGATGTCCTTCTGTCCGATCCGGTCTCGGTCGATCCGAAGGGCGACTGGCCCTTTCCGCAAATCCATACGCTGAACCGCGCCGGACGCCTGGAAGTCATCGACGGCATCGCCGCCATCCGTAAGGGATGAGGATGGGCCCGGCTCAGAAAGGCTCGAGCAGCCGCGCGTAGCCGCCGCACATCGTCGCGGGCGAATAGCGCCCCGCCAGCCCGCGTCCGAGCTCGGCGAGCCGGCGCGCCAGGTCCGGCTTCCGCATCAGATCGCCGAGCGCCAGCGCGATCTCCGCCGCATTTGCATCATCGGCGAAGAGAGCGGCGGGTTCGCCGTTCTCGGTGGAGAGCACCTCGCGCAACACCGGCAGTCCGTTGGCGACGACGGGAAGCCCGGCGATCGCGGCTTCCGCGACGGCGAGCCCGAAAGTCTCGTTGATGGACGGGAAGACATAGGCGTCGCCGGCAGCGAGGAATTCGAAGATGCGCGAAGGCGCCACCTCGCCGACGAAATGCAGCCTGCCGGCGACGCCGCGCTGCTCGGCCAGGGTGGTGAGCGCTTCCTGCTCGGGCCCGACGCCGGCGAGCGCGACATGCAGGTCCGGCAGGTTCGTAAGCGCGCCGATCAACGCGGCATGGTTCTTGTCCCGCGACAGCCTTCCGGAGGAGAGCGCCAGCCACGCATCGGGCGGCAGGTCGAAGGCTGCCCGCGCGGCCTTCTTGTCGTAGCGCCGGGCAGGCGAGGCGACGCCATGGTCGATCCGCCGGATACGCCGCCTGTAGATCGCAGGATAATCGGCGAATTGCGCCTCCGTCCAGGCCGAGTTGACGACGCTCGCCTGGTAGAGGCCGAGCACCCCCATCAGCTTGTCGACGCGGGTCACCAGCCCCATGATGCCGCTTTTCTGCGGGGCACCGCTCTGGTTGGCGATGATGTGGCGCGCGCCGGCAAGCCTGCCGCCGATCGTGCCGAAGATGTTGCCGTAGTGCTGATAGGAGATCACCGCGTCCGGACGCGCCCGGCGCAGATAGGCGATCAGCCCAGCGGCGGCGCGCATCTGCCCGGCGATGCCGCCCGGCCGGTCCCTGAGCACGAAATCGGCGAACGGGTCGTCGTCATAGGCCGCCGTCTTGCGGTACATGAAGACGGTGCGCACCTCGTGCCCGCGATCCCGGAGGCCGGCGCCGACCATGTCCGAGACGCGCTGGGCGCCGGCCGCTTCCGCCTGAGTCTGGACCTGGACGATCTTCATGGCGCGCCGCGCGGGACGAAATTGACCGGCCGCCCTTCCCGGCCGGCGAAGAGGCCGAGCACCGAGGGATTGATGCCGATCGAACGGGTGGCGATGATCACGCCCATGATGTTCCAGGTGACGACCGTCGCCGCCGTCCCGAGCGCCGCGCCAATCGGGCCGAACAGCCAGGTGACGAGTGCGTTCAAGGCAAGACCGAAGACGTTGACCACGACGAGCAGCTTGAGCAGCGAATGCTGCAGCCCGGTGAGTTGGAGAAGCAGCTCCATCGGCCCGCAGGCGGCGGCCACCGTCGCCCCGACGCCGAAGATCATGAGCACGGCATGCATGGTCGGCGTCGCATAGGCGGGCTCGAAGATGCGCAGGATGAATATCCCGAAGATCCAGAAGATGGCGAGGATCGTCAGCGCCACGACCAGGGCGCCGAGCGCCGTGAAACTGGTGGTGCGCTGCACGTGCTGTTTGTCGCCGGAATAGAAGGCGCCCGATATCTCCGGCGCCAGCGCCTGGTTGATGCCGGTCAGCGCCAGCACGACCAGCCGTGTCGTGCGGTCGGCGACGAAGACGCCGCCGGCGATCTCCGGTCCGAGGATGGCGGCGACGAGCAGCGTGCTCACCTGGCTGAGCGCCGGCGGCAGCGACGTCGCGCCCCATAGCCCGAGCGTGACCGTCCGGAATTCGTCCTGCTGCTCCCTCGACAGGGGACCGCGGTCTGCCCGCAGCGTATCGGCGAGCAGGATGATCGTCTGCGGCAGCACCGCCGCGAGAAGTACGCCGGCCGTGATCAGCGTCGCCGCGACGGCGCCGACCTTGGTGCCGAAGAAATGCATCGCCAGCACGAGGGCGATGACCCCGGCCCGCCAGATGACGTCACGCGGCAGAAGGCCGGAGACCAGCGCACCCTTGGCGCGGAAGGCGCCCGAAGCGAATTCCGACCAGCCGAGCGCAAAGGAAAGAACCGCCGCCGACAGGCAGAGCGGCGTCCATTCCGGCGTCCGCTCCCCGACATAAGGCGCAAAACCGAGCGCGATGACCAGAAGGCTGGTCACGGCGACGCCGGCGAAGGCGACGGCGATGGCATAGCCCATCAGTCCGTGCGCCGAGCGCAGATCGTTCCCTTCCGCGTATTGCGGCCAGAAGCGCAGCACCGTGCTCTGCTGGCCGATGCTGGCGAAGAAGGACACCAGGCTGGCGCCGGCATAGGTGGCGCTGTAGAGGCCGAACTGCCGCTCGTCCGTGACCATCGCGACGACTACGAACATGAGGAAGGAGAGGCCGGCGCTCGCGAGCTTGATGGCTCCCGCGACCGCCCCGCTCCGCGCCAGGCCGGCAATCGACATGCGCACGACCGTTTCGGGTCCACGCCTCTGCCGAACGCGATTTTCGTGGTCGTCCATTCTCAGTGAGCCAAAAGGTCGGGCCAGGGCCGCATGGCAATCGTGCACTCCGGCCCGTCCGCGCGGGAGTGCGGCAAACAGATAGTCCAAACCGAAGCGAGCGACCACAAGGAACGCTGGCCATGGTTACCGGCCGCTCGGGTGAGCACCGGCGGTAACCTTAACGGACGGCTAACGTTGATCGGCGATGCTTGGCAGGTACAGTAATGCGTACGCGTGTGTTGAGTAGGAACGTTCGATGAGCGAGGTCTTTACGGAGGACCGGGGGCTTCCGCCCCTGTTCGACATAGGGGCCGTCCTCAGGACGCTCTGGGATCGACGTGTGCTGGTCCTCGGCGCTGCCGGCGCCGCCCTGCTCCTGGCGCTGCTCTACATATCGGTGACGAAGCCGACCTATACGGCGACCTCGTCCCTCCTGGTCGACCCGCGCGATTCCCGCGCCACCAATCTGAACAGCGTGCTTCCCGGCATCGGTGCAGACAGCGCCGCGATCGCCAGTCAGGTATCGGTCATCGATTCCACGGATCTCCTGCGCAAGGTTTTCGACGAGGAGAAGCTGCGGAACGACCCCGAATTCGCCGGCCGCGGCCTCCTCTCCTCGATCCTTTCCGTCCTGCACCCTGGATCCGGCCCCACCGACGATGCCGTTTTCGAGCGCTTCCGCAAGCATGTATCGGTCGAGCGCGAGGGCCTGACCTATGTCATCGACGTCAGCGTCCAGTCGCACGATGCTGAGAAGGCGGCGCGCATCGCCCAGGACATCGTAGCCCGCTACCGCGCCAGCCTCGAAGGGCAGACCGATGCCGCCAACAGCAAGGTGAACGATCTCCTGACCGCCAGGATCAGCGGTCTCCAGGCGGCGGTCGGCGATGCCGAGCGCGCTGTCCAGGATTTCAAGTACGAGCACAACATCTTCGATGCGAGTTCCGGTGGCACGCTGCAGTCGCAGATCGACCAGTTGACGACCCAACTCGTCACCACCCAGGACCAGGCCGACCAGGCCGAGAGCAAGTACGACCAGGCGGTGGCGGCCGGTACGGGGCCGGACGGGCTGAACAAGCTCGCGGAGATCGTCAATTCCAATACCACCGACAAGCTGCGGCAGGACTATAATCAGCGGGCGGCCGCGCTCGCCAATGCCCAGAGCACCTACGGCCCCCGGCATCCGACGATCGTGCGCATGCAGGCGGAACTCGGCCGCATTCGCGGCCTGATGGCGCTGGAGGCGCAGCGGATCACGCGCGAGCTCAAGGCGAGCCGCGACATCGCCGTCGAGAACGTGAAGAAGATCCAGGCCAAGCTGGCCGAGATGCGGCAGCGGTCGAACCAGTCCGATCTCGCCGAGGTGCAGCTTCGTCAACTCCAGCGCAAGGCCGACGCGGCGCGTGCCGTGCTCGACGACTTCCTCAAACGCTCGCAGGAGACGGAGCACCTGCAGGGCATGCAGATATCCCAGGTGCGCGTGATCTCGGACGCCATCCCGCCTTCGCAGCCGAGCTGGCCGAAGCCGCTCCTGCTGCTGCCGACCAGTCTCGTCCTGGGCTTCGTCCTCGGCTGCGCGCTGGCGCTCACGCTCGGCGAGCGCAGGCTGCCCGTCCGCGGCCTGCCGGCCCGGCCGGCGATCGGCCCGCGCGAGCGGCGGGTCGAGGCGCTGGCCTACACGCCGTCGCCCGATGGGGAAGCGGCCGACGCGGCGGAGGACGGCGAACCGGTCGCCCCGGCGCTCGTCAATCTCGGCACCTATAATCTGCCGCCCGCCGGCAACGGCTCGCTGCGCAACAGCGTCCGCGCGATCCGCCAGGAAATGTCGCGGCTCGAGAACACCGCTTTCCTGCTTTCCGTCCAGGAACTCCTGGTGCGCATCACCGACAGGCTGGACGAAGGCGGCAGGCCCTTCGTCATCCTGCTCACCTCCATCCACGAGGGTTTCGAAAGCGGCGCGACGGCGACGCTGATCGGCATCGGCCTGCAGCACGTCAAGCAGAAGGTGCTGGTCGTGGAGATCGCCGACCGGCCGGCCGGGACCGGGCAAAGCGCCGGCAAGGCGAAGCAGCGCGCCACGGGACCCTTCACCGATCCCGCGAGCGGCCTGCAGACGATCGTGGTCAGCATCGACCCGGCCGATGCCGGCGGTGAGGCGGGAGCATTGGCGCCGATCCTCGCCGGGCCGGCGCAGGAGTTCGATTTCGTCCTGGTCGTCGGTCATCCGCTCAGCCATCCGGCCTTCAGCCCGGAGCCGATCGACGGCAGCGACCTTGTCATCTTCGCGCTGAGCTCGGCCGACTGGATGTCCGGGGCCGCAGCCTGGCTGGGCGGCAGGCTGTCGCCCGCGGTGTTGAAGCGCAGCGCCACCATCGTCATCGAGCGCGATCCCAACGACCCGGCCGAATTCCAGGATTCGCCGACCCTCGCCGCGCGGAAGAACCGGCGCGCCCCCGCTCCGGCCCACGGATAGGGATGTCCATCGCATCGCAGGCCGGGAACCCGCCACGCCCCACGCGGCGCGAGGCGACGGCGCTGATCGCCTCGGCGCTGCTCTTCGGCCCACGGACGATCCCGGCCGCCAAGGCCGCGCCGGCTGACCCCCGGCCGCAAGTGCCGTCGAAGGGCTTCAACCTGCCCGGCTGGGTCGACCGCAACCCCGGTTCTCCGCCGGCGCGCGCCGTCCTCGAAAAGCTTCACGGCCTCGGCTTCCGCTCCGTGCGGCTTCCCGTTTCGGCGGACACGATCGCCGGCGTCGACGCCGGCGAGCGCACCGCGATGCTCGCCCGCATAAGCGCGGCCGCGGGGGAGCTCGTCGAGAGCGGCTATTCGGTCATCGTCGATCTCCACCCGGATGGCGCGTTCGCGCGGCTCCTGCACCTCGATCCCGCTGCCGCCGGCGACCGCGCGGCAGAGGCATGGACCTACCTCGGCGAAACGATCGCCGATCTTCCCGTCGGCTCCGCCTATGCCGAGCTTCTGAACGAGCCGCCGCTCGAGCAGGCCGTATGGCTCGATCTGCGCGAGCGGCTGGCGCAAATCGTGCGCTCCAGATGCGCGCACACGATCGTATGGGGGCCGGCGCGCTACCAGGGCATTTGGGAATTGGCCGAAACTCCGCCGCTCACGGACCGGAACTCGATCGCGGCCGTTCACTATTACGCGCCCATGGCCTTCACCCATCAATGCGAGAATTGGGACAGCTCGCCGGTCGGGCGGCTGAAGAACCTCCCCTTTCCGGCGACGCGCGACACGCCCGCCGTGACCAGGCTTTTCTCGGAGCTGAAGGATGCCGGCGACGAGCGGGCGCTTGCCGCGCTGGAGGATGCTTTCGAACATCCGTGGACGACGGCGCAAATCGCCTCCGATTTCGCCGGAGTGGCCGAATGGTCGCGCAAGAACGATTGCCCGGTGGTCCTCGACGAGTTCGGCGCGCTCGGCTTCTGCTCGGATGCCGCGAGCCGCGCCGGCTGGATCCGCGCCGTGCGTCAGGCCGCCGAGGCCGACGGCATCGGCTGGGCGTATTGGGAACTCGACTACGGCTTCGGCTTCATCCGCAACCGGCAGAGCACGGAAGGCTTCGATCGTCCGGTGATCGAAGCGCTCCTCGGCTGAGGAGAGATCGATGGCCGTCACCTTCACCCCGCGCTCCGACGCCAGCCCCACCGCCGGCCGATTGCCGCAATCGGGCGCCGAGGCGGTATTCCACCTGCTCGTCGGCTTCCTCCTGGTCGTGCTCTCCGTGTCGAGCTTCGCCGTAAGCACCGTCTTCGGCGTCGCCGTCACCTTCCTGCTGACGCTTGCCGTCGCCACCGTTCTACCGGCAAGCGTGCCGGTCGTGATCGTCTCCTCCTTCCTCTACCAGAACATGGTGGTGGCGTGGTTCACGCCCTACGTTCCCGACAACAACACTTTCGACGCGTTGCGCGGGGCCAATTTCGTCATCCTGATGACGGCCTATTGCGCCTTCCTGGCCGCCTCGCTGCAGGTGAGGCTGCGCGCCATCCCGCGGCTCAGACCCTGGCTGTTGATCGGCATCGGCCTTGCCGCCATCATCGGCTTCTACCTCCTGCTCGGCGCGGCGCGCGGCAATGTGAAGGACGCCATCGTCTATTTCCGCAACACGATCTCGCCGCTCGCCTGTTTCCACATCGCGCTGGTGGCGGCGAGCCTCTACCGGATCGATCTCAGGAAAAGCCTGCTCTGGCTCGGCGCGGCGATCATCGTCTACGGCTATTGCGAGCTGATCTTCACGCTCGATTTCCTCGGCCTCTTCAACGGCGACCTCTACATCGAGCGCGATATCCACCGCCAGATCGAGACCGGCGCCTGGGAGCAGACGCTGCGCGAGACCGGCTTCGTCCTGCGCGGGCTGCAGGACATCATGACGACCACCTTCTTCAACACGCCGCTCACCGCCGGCATCTTTCCCAACGTTTTCCGCATCGGCGGGCCCAACTTCCATCCGATCAGCTACGCCTATGCGCTCAGCGTCATCTCGATCTGGCTGCTTTTCCGCGGGCGCTGGCTGCTGCCGCTCGCCGCCCTGCCGCTGATCGTCGTGATCGGCTCGAAAGGCGCGATGTTCATGCTGATCGTTGCGCTGTGGGCGCGCGTCGCGCAGGGCTTCCTCGGAACGCGGCTGACGCTTCTGAGCGTGCCGGCGGCGGCGATCCTCTGGGTCGGCGCGGCCATCGCCTACGGCGCGACCCATGGCGACTACCACGTGCTCGGCTTCCTTGCCGGACTGCACGAATTCCTGCGCAATCCACTTGGACAGGGGCTTGGCATCGGCGGCAACCTTTCGAGCACGAGCCTGCATGTCAATTGGGAGCACGCCCAGGCGACCGGCGCCACGACCGTCCCGGTCGAAAGCGCCGTCGGCGTCATGCTCTACCAGATGGGCGTCGGCAGCTTCGCCTTCTTCGGCTTCCTCACCATGCTGATCGTTGGCGCCCGGCGCCTCATCCTCGTCACCGGCCGCTCCGATTTCTGGTTCGCCTACATTACCGTCACCACCGTCTTCGCCAACGCCGTGCTGCAGGAGGAGGCCTTCTACTCTCCGCTGTCGCTCGGCTTCTGCCTGCTCCTGACCGGCACGGCGCTCGGCACGTTCCTGCGCGAGAGTGCCCCGCGACACTTGGGCGAAAGCCGCCGGATTTCGCCTAGCGATCCGCGCCCGATGTCATTTCGAACGAGATGAGCGAACATCTGTCTTCCAGCATTTCGATGAGGTCGGCGGGAGGACCGGCCACTTCCGCCCGCGTCCAGCGTATCTCGTAGGAAAGCGTCGGGCGATCGTTCTGCGGCTCCCTGCGCTTCCCCAGAAAGACGGCCTTGTAGCCGCGGGCTTTTATCAAGGCGTCGAGTTCGGTGAGCCCGAGCCCGCCGCCCACATTCTCGACCACCGCCACCGCGCGCTGCCCGCGCGGGACACGCATGTCGAGATATTTGAGCGCCCATAGGGTGAAAAGCGCCAGGACCGTGGCCGCGCCGCCGACGCCGAGTTGGCCGCCGCCGAAGCAGAGGCCGATCGCCGTCATCGCCCATAGCGTGGCGGCAGTCGTCACGCCGGTGACGAGATCGCCTCGCCTAAGTATAGCCCCGCCGCCGATGAAGCCGACGCCGGTCAGGACGCCGAGCGGAAACCGCAGCACGTCCATCACGCTGAAGGAATCCGCGGCCTTGCCGCCGACGGAAAGCAGGATGTTCGCCTGGATCATGGCGACGCAGGCGGCGAGCGACACGAGGATCGTGGTACGGAAGCCGGCGGCGTGCCCGCGCGATTCCCGGTTGAGTCCGACCAGGGCGCCGGCGATCATCGTCAATGCCAGACGGATCGCGATATCCTGCCACGTCGGATGAAGCGGCATCGTCATCGAACTTCTCCCCTCGACACGACGGCCTGAGCCGCAATGATTGCGGACAAAATAGATTTGCCCTCGGTCGGAACCAGTGGTGATGATGTCGACCGACGATCCGCCCTTCCTCACACGATGGCGATGTCGCCCGCAGCCTGGATATCGACCTCGCGCGGATGGCGGGCGGCGAGCGCGTCGGCATGATCGCCGCGCCCGGTCGCCCGCAGCCGCTCCAGATAGGCCTTGAGTTCGCCCCGGCAGTGGAACGGTCCGCCCTCGGCGATGACGGTCATCAAAGGATCGACCGTCTGGCCGTTCTCGGCCATGACCTTCCCACGCCATTGGTCGAGCAGCCGCATGGCGTGATCGACGACCGCGGGTTCGCGGGCGGCAATGTCATGTTCTTCATGCGGATCGGATGTGAGGTCGAACAGGCTGAAGGGGCCGATGTCCTTGTAGCCATCATGGTAGGTGCGCATCATCAGCCAGTCCTTGCCGGCATGGCGGAAGCGCACCCCGCGCTGCGCTGCCCACGCGCCCTGGCTGGTGACGAGAAAGTCGCGCCCGCCCTCTTCGCCGGCGGCCAGCGCCGGCGCGAAGGAGCGGCCGTTCCACTTCGCCGGCACCTTGCCGCCAAGCAGGTCGACCAGCGTCGCCGCCCAGTCGAAATGATAATGCAGGCCGCGATCGACCGATCCAGCGCGGAACATGCCCGGCCAGCGCACGATCAGCGGGATGTTGCAGGTGAACTGATCGGCCGTCTGGTGGTCCGCCCAGATGTTGAGTTCGCCGAGATTCTCGCCATGGTCGGCGGAGATCATGATGATCGTCTCGTCGGTCAGCCCGAGCCTCTCCAGCGTTTCGAGAAGGCGCGCGATATGGTCGTCGGCATAGCGGATGCCGGCATCATAGCCGTTGATCCACGCGGCGGCCTTGTCCAGGCCGTCGATCGGGTCGGGCGCGCGCCACCAGTGCTGCATGCTCTCGCGGCCGTAGCCGTTCGGCTCCAGCGCGCTGTGCGGGCCGTAGCCGCGCTTGGCGCGCTCCACCACCTCCGCAGTCAGCCAGGCCGGCAGCGGCTCCTTCGCGAAAGGATCACCATAGGAACGCGGCGTGCGGTAGGGCGTGTGCGGGTCCCAGAGGTTCACGTGCAGGAACCACTTGCCGCCCTTGCCGCTCCGCTCCAGCCAGTCCGTCGCCTGCGGCACCACCTCGTCGGCGGTCTCCATGCCGCGCTTGCCGCAATTGAAGACCTCGTTGAAGCCGGCATACCAATGCCAGCAGCCGTGGCGCTCTCCGAAGCTGCTGAACGTCGCCGTATGATAGCCGAGATCCCGCAGGCACTTCATCCAGCCGTCCTCGTAGAAGGTGCCAGCCCAGGCGCGTTCGGCGCCTTCGCGGAAGGGCTCGCAGGCGGTCCCGCCATGGCCGACCACGCCGGTGACCAGCCCGTGCCGCCCGCTCCACAGCGCCGTGCGCGAGGGATGGCAGGGCACGTCCGAGACGTAGACGTTCTCGAAACGCATGCCTTGCGCCGCGATGCTGTCGATCGTCGGCGATGTATTGCGGTGATAACCGTAGCAGCCGAGATGGTCGCGGCGCAGGCTGTCTATGTCGATATAGAGGATGTTCATGATGTCCCGTTCAGGCGAGCTTCAGCGTGTGGCGTGCGATCATCAGTTCCTCGTCGGTGGGTACGACGCGGATATCGATCCGGCTTCCCGGCCTGGCGATTACCGGCGCATGCCGTTCGTTGGCGACCGGGTCGATCTCCGCGCCGAGCCAGCCTAGCTTTGCGCACACCATCTCGCGGATGTCAGCGGAGCGCTCGCCTATGCCCGCCGTGAAGACGAGGCCGTCGAGACCGCCGAGCGAAGCCGCCATCTCGCCGATCTTGCCCGCGATCCGGTGGACGAAGAGTTCGACCGCTTCCCGGGCGCGCGGCTCCTCGCTCGCAAGCAGTGTGCGCATGTCACTGGCGACGCCGGACATGCCGAGCAGGCCCGAGCGGCGGTAGAGCAGGTCGTAGACGTCTGCGGCCGACATGCCGCGCTGCTGCTCGAGATAGAGCAGCACGCCCGGATCGATGGAGCCGCAACGGGTGCCCATCACGAGCCCGTCGAGCGCGGTGAAACCCATCGTCGTATCGACGCCGCGCCCGCCATGGATGGCCGCGAGGCTGGCGCCGTTGCCGAGATGGGCGACGATCACGCGGCCCTCGGCGAGCGAGGGCGCGATTTCCCGCAAACGCTCCGCGACATATTCGTAGGAGAGCCCGTGGAAGCCGTATTTGCGGATGCCTTCCGCTTCGAATTCCGGCGGCAGCGCATAGCGATAGGCCACCGGCGCCATGGTCGCATGGAAGGCCGTGTCGAAACAGGCGATCTGCGGCAGCCCCGGCCTGAGCGACACCAGCACGCGGACGGGATCCAGATTGTACTTCTGGTGCAGCGGCGCCAGCGGCACGAGGCGATCGAGGTCGGCAAGAACGTCCGGCGTGATCCGCTCCGGCCGCACATGGGTCGAGCCGCCATGCACGATGCGGTGGCCGACCGCGATCAGGTTGTCGCCGCCCTGATGTGCCTCGATCCGCTCGATCACCGTCCTGAGGATCGGCTCGAAGCCAGGCGACTCCCTGCCCCATTCCTTCTTCTCGACTACCTTGCCATCGCGGCCGCTGATGACGAGCGACGGCTCCGTCGTCAGCCGCTCGACCTCGCCGCGCGCGCTGCGCTCGAGCACGCCGGATGCGCCTATGGCGAACAGGGCGAACTTGATGCTCGAAGAGCCGGCATTGATGGTCAGGATCGTGTCTGGCATGGAATGGAAGGCTCCCGGCGCCGTGTCGGCGGACCGCCTTAGCATGCCGGCGCGGATGCTGGAAACGTCATCCCGCGATTCATCTTGTCCAGGCACGTTTGTCGCCGTGGACCACAAGAGACCGGCCGGGAAACCGTCAGGCCGGAGCGAAAAGGGCGGTCGACGAGCACCTGAGCGGAGCGTACTTCAAGTAGGTGAGCACCGGAGCACAGAGGGGCGCCGGTCGCAGCCCGACCTGGCGGATTTCTCGAACGCCTCTGAAAGCCAACCGAAAGCTTGTCTGTTCTATTCTTACCGCAACGGCCAATGGCCGTGCGCCGGCGGGATTTACTCGTCCGGCAGGAGGAAACGCGGCGTGCCGGCCCTTCAGGCAACGCGCGCCGCACCAATTGGAGGAAATTCTCGTGAAAGGTTTGATCACGCGGTCCCTGCTGCCCGCATTTGCCCTTGCGCTTTCGCTCGGCGCGCCTGCCGCCCATGCGGCGGACAAGATCACCATCATCATCGGCGGCATGGAGAAGCAGATCTACCTGCCGGCCGTGCTGACCCAGCAGCTCGGCTATTTCAAGGATGAGGGGCTGGACGTCGAGCTTCTCAACACCCGTGCCGGCGTCGAGGCGGAGAACGAGCTTCTCGCCGGCGCCGTGCAGGGCGTGGTCGGCTTCTACGATCACACGATCGACCTGCAGTCGAAGGGCAAGTACATCGAATCGATCGTCCAGTTCAGCCAGGCCCCCGGCGAGGTCGAACTCGTCTCCACCAAACATCCGGAGATCAAGTCGCCGGCCGATTTCAAGGGCAAGACGCTCGGCGTCACCGGCCTCGGCTCGTCGACCGACTTCCTGACGCAGTATCTGGCGGTGCGCGCCGGCCTCAAGCCCGGCGACTATTCGCTTCTGCCGGTCGGCGCCGGCAATACCTTCATTGCGGCCATCAAGCAGGACCAGATCCAGGCCGGCATGACCACGGAGCCGACGATCGCCCGCATGCTGAAGACGGGCGAAGCCAAGGTGCTGGTCGACATGCGCACGCCGGAGACGACCGAAGCCGCTCTCGGCGGGCTCTATCCGGCGGCATCCTTCTACGTCCAGTCGAGCTGGGTGGATGGTCACAAGGACGAGGTCCAGAAGCTCGCCAATGCCTTCGTCAAGACGATGCACTACATCGCCACCCATTCCGCCGAGGAAATCGCCGACAAGATGCCGAAGGACTATTACGCCGGCGACAAGGCGCTCTACGTCAAGGGGCTCGCCGGCGGCAAGGCGATGTTCACGCCGGACGGCCGCATGCCCGCCGACGGGCCGGCGACCGTGCTGAAGGTGCAGGCGACCTTCTCCAAGACCGTCAAGGGCAAGCAGATCGACCTGTCCAAGACCTATACGACGGCCTTCGTGGACGCCGCCAACAAGGCGTTGAAATCCAACTGACGAGACCACTCGGGACGCCGGCGCGAACGCCGACGTCTCCCGGGCGGACGGAATGCAAGGGCATGAGCGGCTGCCGGACGGGAACCGGCGGGCGCCCCGTCCACGCAATCGCCGCCGGTTTCCGCACAGGCCATGGGAGAGAGACATGAACGTACAGACCGCAGCGACGCGGAAAGTGGCGCCCGATGCCTCGGCCAAGGACGCGGCGATCGCGATCGACGACGTGACCTTGCGGTTCACCACTCCGGACGGCCACATGATGACGGCGCTCCGGGACTTCACCATGACGGTGGCCCGCGGCGAATTCGCCTGCGTGGTGGGACCGACGGGCTGCGGCAAGTCGACGACGCTCAACCTTGTGACCAGCCTTCTCAGGCCCACCACCGGCACGGTCCGCGTCATGGGCCGGCCCGTGGAGAGCATCAGCCGCGATATCGGCTTCGTTTTCCAGGCCGACGCGCTCTTTCCCTGGCGCAGCGTTATCGACAACGTCGCCGCCGGCCCGCTTTATCGCGGCGTATCGAAGGGCGAGGCCTATGAGCGCGCGCGCGACTGGATCGCCCGGGTCGGCCTCGCGCGTTTCGAGAAGCATTACCCGCACCAGCTTTCGGGCGGCATGAGGAAGCGCGTGGCACTGGCGCAGACCTTCATCAACCAGCCCAAGATCCTGCTGATGGACGAGCCCTTCAGCGCGCTCGACATCCAGACGCGCACGCTGATGCAGGACGAACTGCTGAACCTCTGGACGGAACTCAAATCATCGGTCGTCTTCGTGACCCACGACCTCGAGGAGGCGATCGCGCTTGCCGACAAGGTCTATGTGCTGACCGCCGGCCCCGGCACGGTCAAGAGCGTCTACCAGATCGACCTGCCGCGCCCGCGCGTCATGGCCGATATCCGCTACGATGCGAAGTTCGTCGAAATCGCCCGCATCATCTGGAACGACCTGCGCGAGGAAGTGCAGATCGGCCAGAGCCGGACGCTTGCGACGGGTCATTGAGGAGGCATGTGATGGCTGCCGTTTCTCCTTCCGATTCCACGCCCTCGTCCCGCCAGGCGGCGATCGTCTCGGCCGAGCTCAGCGCCAAGGCGCGCGCCCGCCGGCGCTACGCGCTGGTCATCACGCTGAGGCTGGCGATCCTGGTCGTGTTTCTGGGTCTCTGGGAACTTGGCGCCGACACCGGAATCATCGATCCGTTCTTCTTCTCCAGCCCGTCGGGCATCGCGGTGCAGACCTGGTCCTGGATCACTGAGGGAACGTCGCAGGGTCCGCTCTGGCAGCAGATCTACGTGACGCTGGAAGAGACCTTCATCGGCTTCCTGATCGGCGCGGTCGGCGGCGTTATCGCCGGCATCATCCTGGGGCGCAACCGGCTGCTCGCAGACGTCTTCTCGATCTATATCAAGGTCGCCAATTCGGTGCCGCGCGTCGTCCTCGGCTCCGTCTTCATCATCGCGCTCGGTCTCGGCATGGCCTCGAAGGTGGCGCTGGCGGTGGTCATGGTCTTCTTCGTCGTCTTCGCCAACGCCTTCCAGGGCGTGCGCGAGGCCGACCGCGCCATGATCGCCAACGCCCAGATCCTCGGCGCCTCGCCGATGCAGATCACGCGCACCGTCATCATCCCTTCGGCGATGAGCTGGATCCTGGCGAGCCTGCACGTCTCCTTCGGCTTCGCGCTGGTCGGCGCGGTGGTCGGCGAATTCCTCGGTGCCAAGCAGGGCATGGGCCTCTTGATCTCGACCGCGCAGGGCGCCTTCAACGCCAACGGCGTGTTCTCCGCCATGATCATCCTGGCAGTGATGGCGCTCTTCATCGAATTCATCATCACCCAGATCGAGAACAGGGTGTTGAAATGGAGGCCGGCGCCGTTCAGCGGCCAGGAAAGGTGAGCGCATCGGCGGTCAGCCGCGCGCGATCGGCAGCCTGACTTCGACTGTCAGTCCGCCAGCCGGTCCGTCGGAGAGCCTGACGGACCCGCCGGCATTGTCGGCCACCTCGCGGACGATCGCCAGCCCGAGGCCGCTCCCTTCCTCGACGGCTCCGGCCACGCGGTAGAAGCGCTCGAAGACGCGGGCGCGCTCTTCCGGCGGAATGCCCGGCCCGTCATCGGCGACGGTGAGCACCGCTTCATTCCCTATCGCGGAGACGGCAACGGTGACCTTCCCGCCCGCCCGGCCGTAGCGGAGCGCGTTGTCCACCAGGTTCACGATCATCTCGCGCAGCATCGTGCCGTCGCCGGTCACCATGGCCGGGCCATCCGCTTCCAGCCCGAGATCGGTGCGGCGGCTTACCGCCACGGGCGCAAGACTTTCCAGCACGCCGCGGGCCGCTTCGGTGAGATCGATCCGGTCTTCGCGCGGTCGCCGGCTGCCCGGTTCGGCGCGCGACAGGGTAAGCAATTGCTCGGCAAGCCGTGCCAGCCGGCCGCTGCTTTTCTGCAGCGCCGCGAGTGCCTCGTCCCGCGCATCCGCGCCGGCCTCGCGGCGGGCATAGGCCGCCTGCGTCGAGAGGAGGGCCAAGGGCGTACGGAGTTGGTGCGCCGCATTCGCCACGAAACGACGCTGCGCCGCCATCTGCGCCCGCACCCGCTCCATATAGACGTTGAGCGCATCGATCAGCGGCCGGATCTCGCTCTGCGCCTCGGGCACGGAAAACGGCGCCAGCTCCGTCCTGCCGCGCGAGCGCACCGCGTCACGAAGCTTGAGCAGCGGCGCCAGTCCGCGCCTGAGCCCGACCAGCACGAACAGGCCGGCGATCAGAACCAGCGCCAATTGCTGGGCGAAGGCGCGGAACCAGAGTTGCCGCGCCATCGCGTCGTGCCCCGACAGCGTGACCCCGACCGTCACCACGATAGGAGAGGCCGTCCCCGCGCCGAAGATCGGATGCGAATAGCTCCTGAGCCGCAGGGCCTGGCCGCGATAGGTGGTATCGGAACCCGCACGGCCCTTCGCGGCCGGCAGGTCCGGATAGCCGGTTAGAAGCCTGCCGTCGGCAGTCTCGACACGGTAATAGACGCTGTCGCGGTCGCCCGTGTCGAACATCTCGATCGCCGCCGGCGGCACCGTCGCATCGAGCACGCCGTCGATCATCGACACCTGCTCGGCGATGGCGCGGGCCGAACCGATCAGCATACGGTCGGTGACCAGGTCGGCGGTGGCGAACGCGCCGTTGCGGCTGGTCCACAGGTTGACGGCCGCCAAGCCGGCGAGCGGCAGCACGACCCAGGCGAGCAGTTGCAGGCGCAGGCTCCGCGAGGCGCGCGGGAGGAGCCGGTTCCGGCCCTCCGGCCTCCGCGCCGGCTGCGCTCCCTCCGGCACGGCCCTATTCCTCCGCCTTCAGGAGATAACCCAGGCCGCGCAGCGTGACGATACGGACGCTGCCACCCTCCAGCTTCTTCCTGAGGCGATGGACATAGATCTCGATGGCGCTCGGGTCGGCATCCGCCTCGAAATCGTAGATCGCGGCGGAGAGCATCGCCTTGCTGACCGTCTGCCCGGCCTTGAGCACGAGCTGTTCGAGCACCGCGTGCTCGCGCGGCGTCAGCGCGAGCGTCTCGCCGGCAAGGCCGAACAGCCGCGTATTGGTGTCGAAGACAAGGTCGCCGCAGGCAACGACCGGCTCCGCACGGTTGCTGGCGCGGCGGAGTTGGGCGCGGATGCGCGCCTCCAGTTCCTCGATCTCGAAGGGCTTCGCGAGATAGTCGTCGGCGCCTGCATCGAGGCCTCGCACGCGCCCGTCGAGGCTTGCATTGGCGGTGAGCACGATCACAGGCACCGTATTGCCGCGCGCGCGCAGGCTCTTCAGCACGTCGAGGCCGCCGCGCCTGGGAAGGGAAAGATCGAGGATGACCAGCGCGTGCTCGCCGAAGGCCAGCGCATGCTCGGCATCCTCGCCGTCATGGACGACATCGACCGCGTACTGCGCCTGGCGAAGCGTCCGCGCCAGCCAGTCCGCGAGTTCAAGATTGTCCTCCACGAGCAGGAGCCGCATCGCCGTACGATCAATCCTCCGCCGGTTCCTGCTCCTACTATGCGCGAAGGCGTCGCGATAGGAAACGGGCGTAAAGGTCCGAAGGAGGTCCTTCGGGATTGCGTTTTCCGGCACCGGGGGGACTATAGTGCCCGTTCCTTTCCCCGCGCCGGGGGACCTTTGGCAACGGGGACCGATCGAACGATGCGTCGGGACGGGCGATGGGCGGCACAATGCAGGAAACGCGGACGGCGGAAACCAGCGGAGAACCGGACGGACGGGCTGCGCCCTGGAGAAGTCCGTCTCCCGACGGCACATTCCGCATATTGAGCCTGAGCGGCGGCGGCTATCTCGGCCTCTATTCGGCGCATATGCTGACCCGAATGGAGGAGGCGGCCGGAGGGCCGATCGCGCGCCATTTCGACCTCATCTGCGGGACGTCGGTCGGCGCCATCACCGCCATGGCGCTGTCGCTGGAGATCCCCGCGGCCGAGATCGAGGCAGCCATCGTCCGCGACGGTCCCGCGATCTTCCGGAGCCGCTCGACCGTCTGGGGCGTCGGCCTGATCTCTTCCTTCGTCCATGATCTCATGCGGCCGCGCTATTCCGATGAGCCGCTCAGGGAATCCTTCGCCGGCCTGCTGGGCGCCGATACGACGCTCGGCCAGGCGAAATGCCGGCTCGCCATTCCCGCCGTCAATATGACCACCGGCCAGATCGATATCTTCAAGACGCCGCACAACAAGGATTGGTCGCATCACGCCAGCCTGCGCATGGCGGACATCGGGCTTGCGGTGACGGCGGCGCCGACCTTCTTCCCGATGGCGACGCTCGGCGGCAGCCTCTATGTCGACGGCGCGCTGTTCGCCAACGCGCCCGACCTCGTCGGGCTGCATGAGGCGGAATACTATCTAGGTCTGCCGAAGGATCGCATCCGCATGCTGTCGATCGGCACGACCACGTCGAACTTCTCCGTGCCGCAACGGCTCGGCCGCAACTACGGTGTCATGCGCTGGCTCAGGCGTTCAAGGCTGTTCTCGACCATCCTTGCCGCCCAGCAGCAGTTGACGCGGGCCTTCCTGACACATCACCTGGGTTCGGCCTATCTCAGGCTGGACAGTATCCGCGCTCCCGGCCACGAACTCGACCTCGGCTTCGACAGCGCCAGCGAGGCGGGCACCCGGACGATATCGAGCCTCGCCGACTTCGCTTTCGAGAATGCCATGAAGCATACGGACCTGCCCCGGTTTCTCTTCGATGATGCTCCCGGCACCTCCGTCGCTCCGGATATCTCGGCGCCGAAGACGGCGAGCTGAAGCTCCGCGGATTTTTCGGTTTCCCGCTGCGGCAGGCCATGCAAAAGGGCCGCCCCATAGAGGACGGCCCTTCCGTGTTTTCGTGCGTGGCGCGGCCCCTCCTGTGGCCGATCGATCACCGGCCGCGCATCGCGCCTAACGGGAAGTCTGCTCCCCGAAAAGGCGATCCGCCGGGACCACGCTCATGCAGGAATCACTCGACATCGGATCACCTCCTTTCGATTGGTTGGACACGGGCCTAAGGATGGGGTCTCCCGGCCGCCTTGGCAAGGGCTGGCCAAGCTAGAGAAATCGCATCGGCTCTCCAAGGCCGATGCGGCCCGGCCGGTCGACCGTGCAGTACACGCCGAAATTATGCGCGTTATGGCGGACGATGTTGCGCAGGATATCCGGGTCGCGATCGAAACGATCCTGGGCGATCACGGTGAAGCCACAGCGGCGGCACGGGTCCGAAACCGTCAGTTCCACCTCGCCGATGGCAATACGGCGACCGAGCCAGTCCGATTCGGGAAACGACCCTTCGACTTCCGGCATATCGACCACGATGCTCGGCCGGAAGCGGCGGGGATCGGGATCGCCGGCCGGATGCAGCGCCTTGAGCCGCGCCAGCGAGGCGGTGGTGAGCAGATGCACGGGCGCCTTGCGGTAGCGCGGAGCGGTGGTGGAACCGTCGGCCGGCTGCGGCCCTTCGTCGAGATAGGGCCGGACGGAAACGTCGAAGCCGAGATAGTCGCTGATCGCCCTGTCGCTTTGGGCGGCCGGCGCGGCAAGCCACCCGCCACCCGGCGTTTCCACCTCCAGCGTGCCCTCCTCCGACAGCCGCGTGCGGACGCGCGGAGCCTGGTCCCATTTCGCCGGATTCCTGTCGGGAGCGGCGACGATGCCGCTCTCCACGTCGAAAAGCCCGTAGCTACGATCGCCTTCCGCCCCACCGGATCCGAACGAAAGCTCGCGCATCGATTGTCCGCCGAGCGAACTCACCGGATAGCGCCACAGCGCGGCCACCCGCCCGGGATCGGTCATCGACACTGGCCGACCTGCATCACGCCCGCTTGTTCTGCCGGTTGGCGATGAGGTCGTCGACCACGCTCGGATCGGCGAGCGTCGAGGTGTCGCCGAGCGAGCCGAAATCGTCCTCCGCGATCTTGCGCAGGATGCGGCGCATGATCTTGGCCGAGCGGGTCTTCGGCAGCGCCGGCGCGAACTGGATCTTGTCCGGCGTCGCGATCGCGCCGATCTCCTTGCGCACGTGCTGGATCAGTTCCTTGCGCAATTCGTCGGAACCCGCCTCGCCGGCGTTCAGCGTCACGTAGCAATAGATGCCCTGCCCTTTGATATCGTGCGGATAGCCGACGACGGCGGCCTCGGACACCTTGTCGTGGGATACCAGCGCCGATTCCACTTCCGCCGTGCCCATCCGGTGCCCGGACACGTTGATGACGTCGTCTACGCGGCCCGTGATCCAGTAATAGCCGTCCTCGTCGCGGCGGCAGCCGTCCCCGGTGAAATACCTGCCCTTGTAGGTGGAGAAATAGGTCTGCACGAAGCGGTCGTGGTCGCCATAGACGGTGCGCATCATGCCCGGCCAAGGCTCCTTTATGCACAGATTGCCGCTGCCGGCGCCCTCGATCGGATGGCCCTCCCCGTCGACGATCTCCGGCTGCACGCCGAAGAAGGGCCGGGTTGCGGAACCCGCCTTGAGATCGGTGGCTCCGGGAAGGGGAGCGATCAGGATGCCGCCGTTTTCTGTCTGCCACCAGGTGTCGACCACCGGGCATCTCTTCTCGCCGACGACGTTGAAATACCATTCCCAGGCTTCCGGATTGATCGGTTCGCCGACGGAACCCAGCACCCGCAGCGACTTGCGCGACGACTTCTTCACCCAGTCGTCGCCGGCGCCCATCAGGGCGCGGATGGCTGTAGGGGCGGTGTAGAATATGTTGACCTTGTATTTGTCCACCACGTCCCAGAAGCGTGACGGGTTCGGATAGTTCGGCACTCCCTCGAACATCAGCGTCGTGGCGCCGTTGGCGAGCGGCCCGTAGAGGATATAGCTGTGGCCGGTCACCCAGCCGACATCGGCCGTGCACCAGTAGATGTCCCCGTCATGGTAGTCGAACACGTACTGATGCGTCATCGAGACGTGGACCAGATAGCCGCCGGTGGTGTGCAGGACGCCCTTCGGCTTGCCGGTCGAACCTGATGTGTAGAGGATGAACAGGGGGTCCTCCGCCTTCATCCTTTCCGGCTTGCAGTCGGGTTTGACCGAAGCCGCCTCCTGATGCAGCCAGAAGTCGCGGCCCTCCGCCCAGCCGATCTTGCCGCCGGTGCGGCGCACGACCAGAACCTTGCGCACCTCGATGCCCGCCTTCGCCGCGATCTCGATCGCCCTGTCGGCGTTCTCCTTGAGCGGAATGGGACGACCGCCGCGCACTCCCTCGTCGGCGGTGATGAGGACATCCGACTTGCAGTCGACGATGCGGCCAGCGAGCGAATCCGGCGAGAAGCCGCCGAACACCACCGAATGGATGGCGCCGATGCGCGTGCAGGCGAACATCGCATAGGCCGCCTCGAGGATCATCGGCATGTAGATGGTGACGCGGTCGCCCTTCTTGACGCCGTGCTTCTTCAGCACGTTGGCGTAGCGGCAGACATGCTCGTGCAGTTCGTTGTAGGTGACCTTCTTGTCGTCATAGGGATTGTCGCCTTCCCAGAGGATGGCGACCTGGTTGCCGCGCTTCTTCAGATGCCGGTCGATGCAGTTGTAGGAAACGTTGGTCAGTCCGTCCTCGAACCATTTGATCGAGACCTTGCCCTTGAACGAAGCGTTCTTCACCTTGGTGTAGGGCTTGAACCAGTCGATGCGCTTGCCATGCTTGCCCCAGAAGCGGTCCGGGTTCTTCACGCTGTCCGCGTACCATTTCAGGTAGGTTGCGTTGTCGATCAGGGCGCGCTTCTTCCACGCGGGTTGGACCTTGTGGACATGGACATCGGACATTTGTTTCCTCCAGTTGCCTGCCGGCCATCGTCGGGCGGCCGGCTGCCGTTCGCGACATTATTAACATTCCGCCCCAGGCCACAACATTAGACATTGGGTTTGAGCGCCGTGTCCAACATGTCGCGCCCCCGACCGTCGCGGCGGGCACCGCCGACACCCCGGCATGCCGCTGCCAAATGCCTGATTTATTTTTATGAAAGGCCGTCGGTGCAACGCTCCGGCCTAAGAATTCGTTAACCATCCCGCCGGCACAATTCCAGTCGTGGAGGAGGCCATGACGCGGGGAACGACCGACATGCACGCCACGCCCGAGATGGAGCTGATGCTCAAGGGATACGGCCTGACGACCGCCGAGATCCTCTATCACATGCCCGACCATCCGCATTTCCTGCAGACCTATATCTGGCAGGAATACGACCTGGCCCCGAAATTCCCGGTTCTCCTGAAATTCCTTGAATTCTGGAGGACGAAGCTCGACGGGCCGCTCCACTCCGTCGCCTACACGCATCGCCGGCTGATCGCACCGAACGAATGGCGCAACGTGAAGGGCGAGCTGGTTCTGCACTGAACGGATGGCCTCCCGCCGGCAGGCAGGACGCGTCCAACGATCAGTTCTTTGGCTCGAAGGGCGCCGGGCGCCGCCCTGCAGCCTGCCGGTCGATCATCCAGCGCGGATATTCGGGCGCAAGCGCGCTCACCTCGTCCAGCTTCCTCATATCCTCTTCGTCGAGCTCGAGCCCGACGGCAGCGAGATTCTGGTCGAGCTGATCCATGCGCGTGGCGCCGACCAGCACGCTCATGACGAACGGCTTGGCGAGCACATAAGCGAGCGCCACCGTGGCGACGCTCGCATCGTGCTTCGCCGCCACCTCGCGCATCACCGCGACGCAAGCCCAGGCGCGGTCCTTGTCCACGGGCGGGAAATCGAAATTGGCGCGGCGTCCCTCGCCATTGCCGGGCGCGCCGGGTCCGTATTTGCCCGAGAGCAGCCCGCCGGCCAGCGGCGACCACACCATCAAGCCGAGTTTCTCCTCTTCGAGCAAGGGTACGATCTCGCGTTCCAGATCGCGGCCAGCGATCGAGTAATAGGCCTGCAGGGTCTCGAAACGGGCGAAGCCGCGCCGCTCGGAGATACCGAGCGCCTTGGCGATACGCCAGGCTGCCCAGTTGGAGACGCCGATATAGCGGACCATGCCGCGCGCGACGAGGTCGTCGAGTGCCCTCAGCGTCTCCTCGATCGGGGTGAGCGGATCGGTGCCGTGAATCTGGTAAAGGTCGATATGATCGGTCTGGAGCCGTTCGAGGCTCCCCTCCACCTGGTCCATGATGTGGCCGCGCGAGCCGCCGCGATCGTTCGGGCCGGAGCCCATCTGGCCATGGAATTTCGTGGCGACGATGACATCCTTGCGCTTCACGCCGAGGTTCTTGAACGACTGCCCGAGGATCGTCTCGGATTGCCCGAACGAATAGACATTGGCGGTGTCGAAGAAATTGACGCCGGCGTCGAGCGCCCGCCTGACGATAGCATCGGCGCCGCCCTGATCGAGGCTGGCGATCGATCCCCAATTGCCGTTCTTGTTCGCCTCGCCGAAGGTCATGGCGCCGAGGCAGATTTCGGAAACGAAAAGGCCAGTGCGGCCGAACTGGTTATATTTCATCGGAACGTCCCTTGCGTAGTGCAATGCACAGATAGGCGCATGATGCGACGGCGCAATGTACCGCCGGATTACGGCTGCTAGCGCACTCCGAAAATGGCCGACCCGACGCGCACGCTCGTGGCTCCGAAAGCGATCGCGGTCTCGTAGTCGGCGGACATGCCCATGGAAAGTTTCGCAACGCCGGCTTGCCGCGCGAGCTTTTCGAGCAGGGCGAAATGCGGGCCGGGATTTTCGTCGACGGGCGGGATGCACATCAGGCCCGCGACCGCCAGTCCGTGCGTCTCACGGCAGCGCCCGACGAATGAGACCGCTTCGCGCGGATCGATGCCGGCCTTCTGCGGTTCCGAGCCGGTATTGACCTGCACATAGAGCTCCGGCGAGCGGCCCTGCTTCTCCATCTCGCCCGCGAGCGCGGCCGCGATCTTGTCGCGGTCGATGGTTTCGATCACGTCGAACAGCGCCACCGCCTCCTTCGCCTTGTTCGACTGCAGCGGGCCGATCAGGTGGAGTTGGACCTCCGGAAAGTCCGCCTTCAACGTCGGCCATTTCGCCTGCGCCTCCTGCACGCGGTTCTCCCCGAAGACGCGCTGGCCGGCTTCGATGACGGGACGGATCGCGCCGGCGTCAAAGGTCTTGGAAACCGCGACGAGCGTGACCGACCCGGCCGGCCGGCCGGCTTCGATCTCGGCCCTCGCAATCTTCTCCTTCACGGCTGTCAGCCGGGTCACCGTATCGTTCATCCGTTCCGCCATTCCGATAGCGCGCCAGCGCGCAGTTGACGCTTCGCGCAAAGCGTGGTGAAGGTCGCCACCGCGTTTCCAGATTCCGGCTGGCTCCCGCAGCCCCGCCTTTTAAGCGAAAACCGTGCCATGGCAACCGAACGATACAATCCGCGCGCTTCCGAACCCAAATGGCAGAAGGCCTGGGACGAGGCCCGGCTGTTCGAGACCAGGAACGACGACCCTCGGCCGAAGCACTACGTTTTGGAGATGTTCCCCTACCCGTCGGGCCGCATCCATATGGGCCATGTGCGCAACTACGCCATGGGCGACGTGGTGGCGCGCTACCGGCGCGCCATGGGCTCGAACGTGCTGCACCCGATGGGCTGGGACGCCTTCGGCCTGCCGGCGGAAAACGCCGCGCGCGACAACAGGATCAATCCCCGCGAATGGACCTACGCCAACATCGCGGCGATGAAGGCGCAGTTGAAGACGATGGGGCTTTCGCTGGACTGGGCGCGCGAGATCGCGACCTGCGATCCGAGCTACTACAAGCACCAGCAGAAGATGTTCCTCGATTTCTGGCGCGCCGGGCTGGTCGAGCGCAAGTCGGCCAAGGTCAACTGGGATCCGGTCGACATGACCGTGCTCGCCAACGAGCAGGTGATCGACGGCCGCGGCTGGCGCTCCGGCGCGGAAGTCGAACAGCGCGACCTGACGCAATGGTTCTTCAAGATCACCTCGATGGCGCAGGAACTGCTCGACGGTCTCGACACGCTCGACCGCTGGCCGGAGAAGGTGCGCCTGATGCAGCGCAACTGGATAGGCCGCTCGGAGGGGGCGTTGGTCCGCTTCGCGATCGACAATCCGCCGCCGGGCGCCGATCCGGACCTGCTTTGCTTTTCGACGCGCATCGACACGCTCTTCGGCGCTTCCTTCATGGCCGTCAGTCCGGATCATCCGCTGGCGCTCCTGCTCGCCACGCAAAACAAGGAACTCGCCGCCTTCTCGGAGGAGTGCCGCCACACAGGCACGTCCCTCGCGGTCCTGGAACAGGCCGAGAAGAAAGGCTTCGATACCGGCGTCAACGTCAGGCACGTGCTCGACCCGTCGCGCCTGCTGCCGGTCTACGTCGCGAATTTCGTGCTCATGGATTATGGTACCGGAGCGCTGTTCGGCTGCCCGGCGCATGACCAGCGCGACCTCGACTTCGCCAACAAATATGGCCTGCCCGTCATCCCCGTGGTGATGCCGGATGGCGCCGACCCGGCGACCTTCCGCGTCACCGAGCAGGCCTATCTCGGCGACGGACGCATGATCAATTCGCGCTTCCTCGACGGCATGACCAGCGACGAGGCCTGGGAGGCCGTCGCCGATCGCTTGACGGCGGAGACGCGCGGCAACCGGCCCGTCGCCGAGCGCAAGGTCCAGTACCGCCTGCGCGACTGGCTGATCTCGCGCCAGCGCTACTGGGGCTGCCCGATCCCCGTGATCCATTGCGAGGATTGCGGCGCGGTGCCGGTACCCGATGCCGAACTGCCGGTCCGGCTGCCGACCGACGTCACTTTCGACCGGCCGGGCAATCCGCTCGACCATCATCCGACCTGGAAGCACGTGAACTGCCCGAAATGCGGCAAGCCGGCGACGCGCGACACCGACACGATGGACACGTTCGTGGATTCGTCCTGGTATTTCGCGCGCTTCACCGACCCCTGGAACGAGAAGGCCCCCACCACGCTTGCCTATGTCGACGGGCCGAATGGCTGGCTGCCGGTCAACCAGTATATCGGCGGCATCGAGCACGCGATCCTGCACCTCCTCTATTCGCGCTTCTTCGTGCGCGCCATGAAGGCGACCGGCCACGTCAATACGGTCGAAGAGCCTTTCGAGGGCCTGTTCACGCAAGGCATGGTGGTGCACGAAACCTACCGGCTCGGCAGCGGCGCGAGCGCGCAATGGATCGAGCCGGCCAAGGTCAGGATCGAGGAGGTCGACGGCAAGCGCAACGCCACCCTCGTCTCGACCGGCGAGAAGCTGACCATCGGCGCCATCGAGAAGATGTCCAAGTCGAAGAAGAACGTGGTCGACCCCGACGATATCATTTCGGGCTACGGCGCCGATACGGCGCGCTGGTTCATGCTTTCCGATTCGCCGCCGGACCGCGACGTCATCTGGACCGAGGCCGGCGTAGAGGGCGCGCACCGTTTCGTCCAGCGCGTCTGGCGCATGGTGTCGGAAGCCGCGCCGTTCCTCAAGGGCGTCAAGCCGAAGCCCGCCCATGACGGGCCGGCGGCCGAGATCTCCAAAGCGACGCACCGCACGCTGAAGGCAGTCGGCGAATCGATCGAGCGCCTGGCCTTCAACACCGGCGTCGCGGCCATCTACAAACTCGCCAACGTACTCCAGCCGGCGATCGGCGAACTCGCCGCCGGTGGGAAGGACGAGGCCACGCGCGGCGCGCTGCGCGAGGCGCTCGAAACGCTGGCCATCGTCATCGCTCCCATGATGCCGCATCTGGCGGAGGAATGCTGGGCGGCGCTGGGCGGCGGGAAAATGGTCGCCGAACAGGCTTGGCCCGCTTTCGATCCGGCGCTCGTCGTCGACGACGAGATCACGCTGCCGGTGCAGATCAACGGCAAGAAGCGGGGCGATTTGACAATTGCACGCGACGCGGATCAAGGTTCGGTCGAGCGGGCGGCGCTCGACCTCGACTTCGTGCAGAAGGCGCTCGAGGGCAGGCCGCCGCGCAAGGTGATCGTGGTTCCACAAAGGATCGTCAATGTCGTCGCGTGAACCGAAACGCCCGATCCCGGCGATCGCTCTTGTCGTCGGGCTGGCGATCGCGGCCTCCGCCTGCACGGTGCGGCCGCTTTATATGAAGGAGTCGCCGGCGGCGGCGGGCGCGTCGGCCGGGACCGCGGCGGAGCTTCAGTCGATCGCGATAAAGCCGGTCACCACCCGCTACGCCCAGCTCGTCCGCAACGAGTTGATCTTCCTTCTCGGCGGCGGGGCCGGGGAAGCCGTGAACCCCCGCTATACGCTGGACCTCAACGTCTCCAGCCAGCAGATGTCGACCGCAGTTGCCCCCGCCTCCACGAGCGACGAGGTCAACGTGCCGACCGCCGCCACGGTCACGCTGACGGCGCGCTACAAGCTCACCGAACTGACATCCGACAAGGTCGTCGCCAGCGGCAGCCGCAACATCACCTCCTCCATCGACGTTCCCCGGCAGGAATACGCCGCGATGCGGGCCGAAAGCGACGCGCAGCAGCGCGCAGCGCGCGAACTGGCGCAACTCCTGCGGCTGGCCATCGCGCAGGACCTCATCCGCAAGGAGAAGAAATAGGCCCGCCGCCAGCGGGAACCTTCGCCTCGCTGCGAGGTTTATAGGCTGGCTGTCATTGTGCCGTCGTAGAATTCGGCCAGACAACCCTGAACCGGGCGGGTTGCCAATGGATTTCCGTACGACGCAGTCTTCCTTCGCCGAGGCCTTCGCGGGAGGATTGTCCGGCTCCGCGCGCCCCGAACCGCACATCATCGATCAGCTTATCGAAGAACGCGCGACCCGCATGTCGAAAACGATGCTGTGGCCGCTTCTCCGCCCGCTCCTCTATCGCGCCTTCGAGTACAGGCGGGCGGTCTTCCTGGCCGACGAGATCGCTCCCCTGTCGGGCTACGACGCGATGGCGCATCTGAGCGCGCTTTTATACCTCGACATAGACATCACCGGCCTTTCGAATATCCCGTCGAGCGGGGGCTTCATCCTCGCGCCGAGTCACCCGACCGGCATCGCCGACGGGATCGCGGCCTTCGACGTTCTGAAGAACGTCCGGCCCGACATGGCCATCTTCGCCAACCGGGACGCCGAACGCGTCGCTCCGGGCTTCCGCGACCTCATTATCCCGGTCGAATGGCGGCAGGACGAGAAGACCCATGCCAAGAGCCGCGACACGCTCGAGATGACGGCCCGCGCCTTCATGCAGAAACGCGCCGTCGTGCTGTTCCCCTCGGGCCGCATCGCTTATTGGCACGAGGGAAGGCTGACGGAACGGCCCTGGCAGACTTCCGTGATTTCGCTTGCCAGGCGTTACGGCTTCCCGATCGTTCCGATGCGCATGACCGCGCGCAATTCCGGCCTGTTCTATCTTCTGTCGAGATATTCGACGGAACTGCGCGACATGACGATCTTCCGCGAACTGCTCAACAAGAAGGGCGGCTCCTATTCGGTCGTGATCGGTCGGCCTATCCCGCCCGCCGATCTGGAAGGCGAGTCGCGCCAAGTGATCGCGCGCCTGCAGGAGCACACGGTCTTCGGCCTCGCCGCCGATCCGGAAGCCGTGTTCGAGCGACGGAAGGAAGCTTCCGCGCTCAGCCTATCGTAACCGCCAGTCCCGGAAGGTCGATGCCCGACAATGTCGTCGACCATTTTTCCCCCGCCGCCACCGGAAAGGCGCGGGTCAGCGTGCCAGTGGTCACCAGTTCGCCGGCCCGGAGCGGCGGGTTGAGATCGTCTCTCGCCAGCACCTCGGCCAGATGCTTGAGCGCGCTCAGCGGCCCGTCGAGGACGTTCGCGCCCTTGCCGGCATCCACCTTCTCGCCATCGCCGTGGAGCGTGATGGAGAAGGAAGGCAGCGCCTTGAAGAGGCCGTCGCGGTCGCGCCCGTGGATCGCCAGCCGCGGGCCGACGAACAGCGCGCCATGCAGGCCGCCATTGGCGATGCAATCCGCCGCGGCGAAGCGCCAGCCGGGAAAGACCGACTGCACGATCTCGAAGCCGTGCGCCACCCAGGCAAGGGCGCCGAGGATGTCCCTTTCGTCCATGCCCGGGTGCAAATCGTCGGCAAGGCCGAGCACGATCTCCGGCTCGATCCTCGGCTCCGGCAGGTGCAGGACGCGGATCACGCCGTCGGCCGGAACCTCGCTGGCGGTCGTGTCGTAGACATCGCCCCAGATCGGCTCATAGACGCCGTATTCCGCCCAAATGCCGCGATTGGTGAACCCGATCTTGCGTCCTATCTGCGCCGCGCCCTCCTCCTCGCGCAGCCTGCGCAAGATCGCGGTCACCGCATAGGCGTCACGCGTCGAAAAGGATGGACGCCGGAGCGAAAAAGGCTCGATCTGGCGTCCCGATTCCAGCGCGGAGAGGATTTCGCGGGCGATGCCTTCGGCTTCTTCCTGCCGCACCGGAGGTCAGCCGATGCTCTGGCCGGTCTTCTTCCAGTCGGCGAGGAAGGCTTCAAGGCCCTTGTCGGTCAGCGGATGGTTGTAGAGCGCCTTGATGATCTTCGCCGGTACCGTCGCGATGTCGGCGCCGATGAGCGCCGCCTGCTTGACGTGGTTCACCGTGCGGATCGAGGCGGCGAGGATCTCCGTCTTGAAGCCGTAATTGTCGTAGATCGTGCGGATCTCGGAGATGACCTCCATGCCGTCCGCGGCCATGTCGTCGATACGGCCGATGAAGGGCGAAATGAAGCTGGCCCCGGCCTTGGCCGCCAGCAGCGCCTGCGTCGCGGAGAAGCAGAGCGTGACGTTGACCATCTGCCCCTGTTCCCGCAACGCCTTGCAGGCCCTCAGCCCGTCGATCGTCAACGGCACCTTGATGGCGATGTTGTCGGCGATGCCGGCGAGCACCTTCGCCTGCTTCATCATGCCCTCGTAGTCGGTCGCGGTGACCTCCGCTGAAACCGGCCCCTTGACGATGTCGCAGATCTGCTTCGTGACCTCCAGTATCTTGCCGCCCGATTTCATGATGAGCGACGGATTGGTGGTCACGCCGTCGAGGAGCCCGAGGTCGTTCAGCTCCCTGATTTCGCTCACGTCGGCGGTATCGACGAAGAATTTCATGGTCGTCTCCTTCATGAATGTGGGGCGACGGGCGTCCGCCGCATCGTTGGCTTTGATTTAGTGCAAAGTCCGGGCAAGGTCACGCGCCATGAAGGAAGATTCGCTAGCCAGGCGCGTAGCGCCGGTGCTCGTCCCGGTGCCGACGGGCGAACCCTATTCCTACGCCGTGCCGGAGGGCATGAGCGTCGGACCGGGTTCGATCGTGCGCGTGCCGCTCGGGCCGCGCCAGGTCGCCGGCATCGTCTGGGACGGTCAATGCGGCGACATCGAGCCGAAGCGGCTGCGCGGCATCGAGGAGGTGTTCGACTGTCCGCCCATCGGCGCCGACATGCGGCGCTTCGTCGAGTGGATCGCATCCTATACGCTTTCCGCTCCGGGAATGGTGGCGCGCATGGTGCTGCGCGTGCCGGCCGCCTTCGATCCCGAGCCACCGGTGGAAGGGCTCCGCCTCACCAGCGCGCAGCCGGAGCGCATGACGGACGCACGGCGGCGCGTGCTCGAACACGCCGCCGACGGCTTCGCCTGGACGCGCTCCGGCCTCGCGCATGCGGCGGGCGTCTCCTCCACCGTCATCGACGGGCTGCGCGAGCAGGGCGTGTTCGAGTCGGTCCTGCTGCCGCCACGGCCGATCGTGGCGGCGCCGGATCCAGGCTATTCCGCCCCCGCGCTGACACCCGTGCAGGAAGAGGCGGCGATCCGCCTGCGGGCGAAGGCCGGTCAGGGCTTTTCTGTGACGCTCCTCGACGGCGTGACCGGCTCCGGCAAGACGGAAGTCTATTTCGAGGCCATCGCCGCGGCGCTGGAAAAAGGCCGGCAGGTTCTGGTGCTCGTGCCGGAAATCGCGCTTACCCAGCAATTCCTCGAACGCTTCCAGGACCGCTTCGGCGCCAAGCCGGCCGAGTGGCATTCCGATCTCGCGCCGCGCAGCCGCGAGCGCGTCTGGCGCCAGGTGGCCGAAGGCGCGGTCAGGGTCGTCGCCGGAGCGCGTTCCGCGCTCTTCCTGCCGTTTCGGGAACTCGGCCTGATCGTCGTCGACGAGGAGCACGACCCTGCCTACAAGCAGGAGGACCGGGTGTTCTACAGCGCACGCGACATGGCGGTCGTGCGCGGCCACATCGGCAACTTTCCCGTGGTGCTCGCCTCGGCGACGCCCTCGATCGAGAGCCGCGTCAACGCCGGGATGGGCCGCTACGAACGTCTCGTCCTGCCGGCGCGCTTCGGCGAGGCACCCCTGCCGGATATTCGTGCGGTCGACATGCGCCGCTCGCCGCCGGCGCGCGGCGGGTTTCTTTCGCCCGTGCTGCTGGAGGAAATGCAAAAGACTCTTGGACGCCGCGAGCAGTCGCTCCTGTTCCTCAACCGGCGTGGCTATGCGCCGCTGACGCTCTGCCGGGTATGCGGACACCGCTTCCAGTGTCCGGACTGCTCGAGCTGGCTGGTCGAGCACCGTTTCCGCGGCCAGCTTGTCTGCCATCATTGCGGCCACGTCGAGCCACGCCCCGAAGCCTGCCCGGAATGCGGCACGCTCGATCACCTCGTTGCCTGCGGCCCCGGCATCGAGCGCATCGCGGAGGAAGTCGACGCCCACTTCCCCGAGGCACGCACCATCGTGCTCTCTTCCGACCTGATGGGCGGCGTGAAGCGGCTCAGGCTGGAGCTGGAGGCGATAGCCAGGGGCGAGGTCGACATTGTCATCGGCACGCAGTTGGTCGCCAAGGGCCATAATTTTCCGGACATGACGCTGGTTGGCGTGGTGGATGCCGATCTCGGTCTTGCGAACGGCGATCCCCGCGCGGCAGAACGTACCTTCCAGCTTCTGAGCCAGGTCACCGGCCGCGCCGGCCGGACTGGTCGCAAGAGTCTCGGCCTGCTGCAGACCTACCAGCCCGACCATCCGGTGATGCAGGCGATCGTCTCGGGCGACGCCGAAGCCTTCTACAGCCGCGAGATCGCCGAGCGCCGCGCGGCCGGCCTGCCTCCTTTCGGCCGTCTCGCCGGAGTGATCGTCAGCGCGGCCACGCGCGCGGAGGCGGAAAGCCACGCCCGCGCCCTGCGCCGAGCCGCGCCCGCCGCCGCGGGCATCGAGGTACTCGGACCGGCCGAGGCGCCGCTGGCCTTGCTTGCGGGACGCCACCGTTTTCGCCTGCTCCTCCATGGCGAACGGAGCACCGACGTGCAGGGCTTTGTCCGCGCGATGCTCGCCGCCGGCCCGAAGCCGCGCGGCTCCGTGCGCGTGCAGGTCGATATAGACCCGCAGAGCTTCCTGTAGTCCGGTCAACGCGGATTCAGCGCGCCAAGGTTGGCGCGGTCGATCTCCGGTCCTGCAATGTCGAGCGCTTCCCGCCAGCTTCCGTCAACGATGCGCGCCACGAGCGAGCCGGGGACGGCCGGATCGGCGCTGGCAAGCTGTTGGTTCCAGAGATGGATGCAAAGCGTCTCCGGGCGGATGCGGGCGCGGACCGCCTCGGCAGCCACGCCGACGAGCAAATGGGTTTCGTCCGGACCGACCGGATAAAAGACCGCCCGCGGCAGCGCGAAACGGTCGAGACCACGCCGGCCCAAATAATAGGTCAGCGCCCTCGGGCCGGCCGTCCCCCAGGACATGTCGGCCAGACCGAAACCAGGTCGTATCCGATAACGAAGACGGTAACGCAGCCGGCGCCGCAGGCTCGCCCAAGGCGGTACCCAGCGCGGCTCGGTGAACGGCGCCAGCAAATCATCGAGCACCGGGTCGTCGCTCGGCAGCTTCAGCACGGCGCCGTTTATGAGGCGCGTGTCCTCAATGCCGAAAATATAGGGAGCGTCGACGATCGGCTTCAGGCAAAGAAGGTCGCAATCGATCCAGAGTCCTCTCCCCGCACGCATGAGTTCGTAGCGGAAGCGGTTCGAGAAGAGCGAGAAGCTGCCGGTGCGCCGGTGCCGGATCAGGTGCGCGCGCGACACGGTCTCGGCCGCGTCAACCAGCCGGATGCATGAGGGCACGCCGGTGGGTTCGTCGAAGACATGGAGATCGACCCTGTGGCCGGCTTCGACAAAGGAACGGAGGCAGGCGGCCTCGATCGGGCCCAGAGCCGGCCCCACCCAAAGCGCATTGCAGACAGGGAGTTCCCGCCCCCCGGACGGCTTCATCGGCGCGGCGTCAGAGCGCGGCATCGATCTGTCCGTCGAGCATGGCGTCCAGCGTCTTTGGGTCGCGTGCTCCACGCATGGCGTTCCGGTAGCGGCCGGCAAGCGCCTCCAGCTCGTCCAGCGGCATCGTGACGGCGCGCCGCAGGTCGGCGGCCCGGCACTCGGAGATCACGAAATTCTCGGCCGCGGCCCTCGGCAGCGTCGACGCCAAGGCGCCGATCGGGACCGAGCCGGCATAGGCGCATTCGAGATATTTCATGAGTTCCACACGGTATCGCGACGGATCGAGGAAGAAATGCGTCGATCCGGCGGCGCGCTCCACATAGCGTTCGCCGACGATGTCGTGGCGCGCCGGCCGGCCTGTGTCGGGATATCCCGGATGGCCGAGGCGATCGACAAAGCGGCGGGCGAGCGGATTCCAGCCGGTACGGCGGTATAGGCTTTCGCGAAACGGATAGATGCGCCGGTTCCGTGCGCCGGAGAGGAACACGCGGCGTGCCCGATCCCCTATCGGGGTGTTGATCTCACGCTGCGGCTCGTACGGAAAAGGCGCGGTGACGACGCGGGACCGGCGTAACCCAGCAAAGAATTCGGCAAGCGGCCCGGCGGGCTCATACACCGAGAGGTAGTGCACCCCCGGCGCATCGGCCTTGCCGAGGATAAAGCGCACGCCGGCATTGCGCGACTGGGGCATCTCGGGATCACTCATCTTGAAGAGCACGGCGCCGCGCCCTCGCGGATTCGCCAGATACCGATCGAGCACGGCAATGTCCGCTTCCGTCAGCCGGTTCTCGATGATCGCAATGTCGAAATCTACCGTGCCGATGTCGTCGATCGCCTCCACCGCCCAGCCATAGGCGCGGCCGAAGCCCGGGCCGGAACCCGGATAGATGACGAGATGAAATGGGAAAAGGCGCGAAACGAAGAAGACTTTCTTCACGGATCGAGGCTCCCGTCGTCTGGCGCCGCATCGATCAGGCGGAGGCGGAACTGCCGAAGATGAAGATGGAGCGCCAGGCGAAAGCGCGCCAGGCGATGGCCGGGATAGCAGCCGACCTCCGCGCGCGTCAGCGGGCGATTGTACAGGCATCGATTGCGATCGGGATCCACGGCCGCGGCGATCCGGCCTTCGTCGAGCGCATCGCCATCGATCGCCGCCAGGCGCTCGACCCTGAAGCCGCTCCGCGCGTAAGCCGATTCGGCATGCCGCCATCTCTCGGGACTGCGGTCCAGATTGACGATCGACGGCGGCCAAGACGGCCCGCCGCTCCTGCCCTGATCCTTCGCTGGGAACATTCGTTCACGCGCCCGGCTGCAGCGCGCGAGTTTTCCGCCCGTCTTCGCGAAGGTGCAAGTGAAATGTGAATGCCGGTACGGCCGCTGCCGCGGCGTCTTGACTTCGCCGGTGCGCAATCGTCAAGTCGGCGGAAGATTCGATCGGGGTGCGGCTTCAATGGATCTTTCCTTTCCTTGGCCGATGAGCCAGGGTGAATGGCAGGCTTGGATATCGGCCGCCGTTACGGTTCTCGCCGGACTGGTTTTCCTTTTCGCACCGGGCACGACGCTGCGCGCCTTGCGCCTGCAAGCCGCTCCCGACCGTCCACAGGCACTTGCCGAGGTGCGCGGCCGGATGGCGGGCTTCTATCTCGGCCTCGGGCTCAGCGCGATCCTGCTGGCGCAGCCGCTCGTCTACATGGCGCTCGGTTTCTGCTGGGCCTTCACTGCCTTCGGCCGCCTGGTCTCCATGCTGTCAGACGGCGGCGGGCGGCTCTACAACCTCGCACTCTTCGTCGTGGAGGCCGTGCTGGCGGCGCTGCCGCTTCTTTTCGCCTTCGGACTGGTGTCGTAGGTCCCTCCGGGCGACAGCGGCCCGGCACTGCGACAATCCTTACCAAACTGCGGGATCGCACGGTGTTGCGAGTCGGAATGGCCTGTGCTAGACGGCAGGCGACATTCGATCGGGGGATGCGGCATGTTCATTCGCACGGTCGGGAAATATCAACAAAGTCAAGGATTTAGCCGCGATTTATAGCTGGCGCGCGAAATCCTGACAGCCAGCCGAGAGAAAAACCGTCCGTGGCACAGTCCGGTCCGCTTGTCTCAGGTGTCGCAGAGCGCTACGCGGGTTCGCTTTTCGAGCTTGCCCGGCAGGAAAATGCCGTTGCGAAAGTCGAGGCCGATCTCGGCCGTTTCGAGGAACTGCTCGACGGCAGCGACGACCTGAGGCGGCTTATCTCCAGCCCCGTCTTTTCCGCCGAGGACCAGCTTCACGCCATTTCCGCCATCGCCGACAAGGCGAAGATCACGGGTCTTGCCGGCAATTTCCTGCGCGTCGTGGCGAAGAACCGCCGGCTTTTCGCCGTCCCGGGCATGATCCGCGCCTTCCGCCAGATCGCGGCCGAAGCTCGTGGCGAGGTGGCCGGCGAGGTCGTTTCCGCGCATCGGCTGACGCCGGCGCAGGAAAAGGAATTGAAGGCGACGCTGAAGTCGATCGCTGGCAAGGACGTCGCGATCAGCGTCTCGGTGGATCCGTCGCTGCTCGGCGGCATGATCGTCAAGATCGGCTCGCGCCAGATCGACACTTCGCTCAGAACCAAACTGAATTCGCTCAAGCTCGCACTTAAAGAGGTCGGCTGATGGATATCCGCGCCGCGGAAATTTCCGCAATCCTGAAAGATCAGATCAAGAATTTCGGCCGTGAAGCCGAGGTCACGGAAGTCGGCCAGGTGCTTTCCGTCGGCGACGGCATCGCCCGCGTCTATGGCCTCGACAATGTCCAGGCCGGCGAGATGGTGGAGTTCCCCGGCGGCATCCGCGGCATGGCGCTCAATCTCGAGAGCGACAATGTCGGCGTCGTCATCTTCGGTAACGACCGCGACATCAAGGAAGGCGACACCGTCAAGCGCACCGGCGCCATCGTCGACGTGCCGGTCGGCCCGGAACTTCTCGGTCGCGTAGTCGACGCGCTCGGCAATCCGATCGACGGAAAGGGCCCGATCAAGACCAAGGAGCGCAAGCGCGTCGACGTGAAGGCGCCCGGCATCATCCCGCGCAAGTCGGTGCATGAGCCGATGTCGACCGGCCTGAAGGCGATCGACGCGCTGATCCCGATCGGCCGCGGCCAGCGCGAGCTCGTGATCGGCGACCGCCAGACGGGCAAGACCGCCATCATCCTCGACACCTTCCTCAACCAGAAGTCCCTGAACGACGGCGACGACGAGAGCGCCAAGCTCTATTGCGTCTACGTCGCGGTCGGCCAGAAGCGCTCCACCGTCGCCCAATTCGTGAAGGTGCTCGAAGAGCGCGGGGCGCTGCCCTATTCGATCGTCGTCGCTGCCACGGCATCCGATCCGGCGCCGATGCAGTTCCTGGCGCCGTTCGCCGGCTGCACGATGGGCGAATATTTCCGCGACAACGGCAAGCATGCCGTGATCGCCTATGACGACCTTTCCAAGCAGGCCGTTGCCTACCGTCAGATGTCGCTGCTCCTTCGCCGGCCGCCGGGACGCGAGGCCTATCCGGGCGACGTCTTCTATCTGCATTCTCGGCTTCTCGAACGCGCCGCGAAGATGAACGATGACAACGGCGCCGGTTCGCTGACGGCCCTGCCGGTCATCGAGACGCAGGCCAACGACGTGTCGGCCTATATCCCGACAAACGTGATCTCCATTACCGACGGCCAGATCTTCCTGGAGACGAATCTGTTCTTCCAGGGCATCCGTCCGGCCGTGAATGTCGGCCTCTCGGTGTCGCGCGTCGGCTCCTCGGCGCAGATCAAGGCGATGAAGCAGGTCGCCGGCTCGATCAAGGGCGAGCTTGCGCAGTACCGCGAGATGGCGGCCTTCGCGCAGTTCGGCTCCGACCTCGACGCGGCGACCCAGCGGCTCCTGAACCGCGGCGCGCGTCTCACCGAACTCCTCAAGCAGCCGCAATTCTCGCCGCTGAAGACCGAGGAGCAGGTGGCAGTGATCTTCGCCGGCGTCAACGGCTACCTCGACAAGCTCGCGGTGGCCGATGTCGGCCGCTTCGAGCAGGGCCTTTTGGCCCATATGCGCTCGGACGGCAGGAAGGTGCTCGACCAGATCCGTAAGGAGAAGGCGCTTTCCGACGCTCTGCGCGACAAGCTGAAGGCCGAGATCGACGCCTTCGCCAAGAACTTCGCCTGAAGCTAGGAACGGGTTTCGGGCATGGCGTCACTCAAGGACCTGCGCAACCGTATCGCCTCGGTCAAGGCGACGCAGAAAATCACCAAGGCGATGCAGATGGTCGCCGCGGCGAAGCTGCGCCGTGCCCAGGAGGCGGCGGAGGCGGCAAGGCCGTATTCGCAGCGCATGGAAGCGGTGCTTTCCAATGTCACGCGCACGTTGAGCGCCGGCTCGGAAGTTCCGGCGCTGATGGGCGGCACCGGCAGGGACGAGACCCATCTCCTCGTCGTCTGCACGGCGGAACGCGGGCTTTGCGGCGGCTTCAACAGCCAGATCGCGCGTCTGGCGCGAGAGCACGCCCGCCGGCTGCTCGCCGACGGCAAGAAGGTCAAGATCATCTGCGTCGGCAAGAAGGGCTTCGACATCCTGCGCCGTGATTTCGGCGCCCTCATCATCGAGCGCATCGACCTGCGCGAGGTGAAGCAGGTCGGGTTCGCCAATGCCGACGCCATTGCGCGCAAGGTGATCGCACTCTTCAATGACGGCCAGTTCGACGTCTGCACGTTGTTCTATTCGCGGTTCAAGTCGGTCATCTCGCAGGTGCCGACGGCGCAGCAGCTGATTCCGCTCAAGCCCGATGCTTCCGAGGAGGAAGAGGCGGGAACGGCCGGCGCGATCTACGAATACGAGCCCGACGCCGGCGAGATTCTCGGCGACCTCATCCCGCGCAATATCGCGGTGCAGATCTTCCGGGCGCTTCTGGAGAACGCGGCCGGCGAGATGGGCGCCAAGATGACGGCGATGGACAACGCGACGCGCAACGCGGGCGACATGATCAATAAGCTGTCGATCACCTACAACCGCCAGCGCCAGGCGCAGATCACCAAGGAACTGATCGAAATCATTTCGGGCGCCGAAGCGCTCTAGACGGACAGGAAAGAGGTTAGACAATGGCGAAAGCAGCGACTCCGAAGACCGCCGCCAAGGCCGCACCCAAAGCCGCTACAAAGGCTGCCCCGAAGGCCGCCGCCGCCAAGGCGGCTCCGAAGGCGGCCGCCCGCACCGCCGAGAAAAAGGTCTCGACCCCGGTGCGCAGATCGGCTTCCGTCGCCACCGGCACCGTCGCGCAGGTTATCGGCGCCGTCGTCGACGTGGCTTTCCAGGAAGGCCACCTGCCGGCCATCCTGAATGCGCTGGAGACCGACAATGGCGGCAATCGCCTCGTGCTCGAGGTCGCGCAGCATCTTGGCGAAAACACGGTTCGCTGCATCGCCATGGACACGACCGAGGGTCTGACCCGCGGGCAGACCGTCGGCGATACCGGCGCGCCGATCAGCGTCCCGGTCGGCCCGGGCATGCTCGGCCGCATCATCAACGTCATCGGCGAGCCGGTGGACGAGGCGGGACCGGTCAAGGCGGCCGAGATGCGCCCGATCCATGCACCGGCCCCCGCCTATATCGAGCAATCCACGGAAGCCCAGATCCTGGTCACCGGCATCAAGGTGGTCGATCTCCTGGCGCCCTATGCCAAGGGCGGCAAGATCGGCCTGTTCGGAGGCGCCGGCGTGGGCAAGACCGTGCTCATCCAGGAACTGATCAACAACATCGCCAAGGCCCATGGCGGCTATTCGGTGTTCGCCGGCGTCGGCGAGCGCACCCGCGAGGGCAATGACCTCTACCACGAGTTCATCGAATCGGGCGTCAACAAGAAGGGCGGCGGCGAAGGCTCGAAGGCCGCGCTGGTTTACGGTCAGATGAACGAGCCGCCGGGAGCCCGCGCCCGCGTCGGCCTGACCGGCCTCACCGTGGCCGAGTATTTCCGCGACCAGGGCCAGGACGTGCTGTTCTTCGTCGACAACATCTTCCGCTTCACCCAGGCGGGCTCGGAAGTGTCGGCGCTTCTCGGCCGCATTCCTTCGGCCGTGGGCTACCAGCCGACGCTTGCCACCGACATGGGCGCCTTGCAGGAGCGCATCACCACCACGACCAAGGGTTCGATCACCTCGGTGCAGGCCATCTACGTGCCGGCCGACGATCTGACCGACCCGGCGCCGGCGACCTCTTTCGCCCATCTGGACGCGACGACGACGCTGTCCCGCTCAATCGCCGAGAAGGGCATCTATCCGGCGGTCGATCCGCTCGATTCGACCTCGCGCATGCTCGACCCGATGATCGTCGGCGAGGAGCACTACCAGACGGCGCGGCTCGTCCAGTCGACCCTGCAGCGCTACAAGTCGCTGCAGGACATCATCGCCATCCTGGGCATGGACGAGTTGTCGGAAGAGGACAAGATGACGGTCGCGCGCGCCCGCAAGATCGAGCGCTTCCTGTCTCAGCCTTTCTTCGTGGCCGAGGTGTTCACCGGCTCGCCGGGCAAGCTGGTCGACCTCGCCGACACGATCAAGGGCTTCAAGGGCCTCTGCAACGGCGAATACGACCATCTGCCGGAAGCGGCCTTCTACATGGTCGGCACCATCGAGGAAGCCGTCGAGAAGGCCGAACGCTTGGCGGCGGAAGCGGCGTGATTGCGGCTGTAGGCAATAGGGAGTAGGCGGTCGGGAGCGATGAACGGGCAGCACGGCTGCCGATTGCCGAATTCCGACTGCCGGACACGACATGGCTGAATCCTTCAAGTTCGAACTGGTCTCGCCCGAAAGACTCCTCGTCTCGGAAGAGGTCGAGTCGGTCATCGTGCCGGGCAAGGAAGGCGAGATGACGGTGCTCGCCCGCCACATGCCGGTGATGACCACGATGCGGCCGGGCCTCGTCACCGTGAAGACCACGGACGGCCGCACGGAGCGCTACGTCGTCTATGGCGGCTTCGTCGATATACTGCCGGATTCCTGCACCCTTTTGGCGGAGTTCTCGGTGCACGAGAGCGACCTCGATCGCGCCGACCTCAGCCGCCGCGTTCAGGAGACGCGCGATCAGATCACGCAGGCGGAAAGCCCCGAGCATCGCACGAAGCTCGAGGAATTCCTGCATCAGCTGGTGACGCTCGAAAACGCCATGATCCCGGCCTGATCTTTCGGCCGGATTGGATCGGCAAAGCGGGCTTCGGCCCGCTTTTTTGTTGAGATGGCGGCAATCGAAGAGGAATTCCGCGAGGGCGGGGCGCATTTGTGCGACAGAAGGCTTGCGGATGGTCGATTGCCGTCCCGGTCGCCGGGGACTATGTAGCGGAAATGAGCGACACCACCATAGGCACCGGGCGCTGGAGCGATCTCGCCAACCCGACGCGCTTCATGGCGCTGGCCGACCGGCTCGTGCCGTGGATGGCCGGCCTGTCGGCGGTCATCCTCGCCGTTGGCCTGTGGGCGAGCTTCAACGCGCCGGCGGACTATCAGCAGGGCCTAACGGTCCGGATCATGTATATCCACGTGCCCTTCGCCTGGCTCGCCATGCTCTGCTACACGCTGATGGCCGCCTCGGCGCTCGGCACGCTGGTATGGCGCCATCCGCTGGCCGACGTGGCGCTTAAGTCCGCGGCGCCGATCGGCGCTTCGTTCACCTTCCTGGCACTCGTCACCGGCTCGATCTGGGGCAAGCCGATGTGGGGCACATGGTGGGTCTGGGACGCCCGCCTCACCTCCGTCTTCGTCCTCTTCCTCATGTATCTCGGCTTGATCGCACTGACGCGGGCGCTCGGCGACCCGCAGAAGTCCGCGCGCGCCGTGGCCGTCCTCACCCTCGTCGGCTTCATCAACATCCCCATCATCAAATTCTCGGTCGATTGGTGGAACACGCTGCACCAGGGCGAATCCATTTTCCGCCTCGACGGCCCGACCATCGCGCCGAGCATGCTCTGGCCGCTGGCCGCCATGGCGCTCGGCTTCACGCTGCTTTTCTTCGCGCTGCACATGATGGCTATGCGCACGGAGATATTGCGCCGGCGGGTGACGACCATGCGCCGGCTGGCGGCGCGTCGCGCCGACGGGCGGTGAGATGGATCATCCCTGGTTCGTTGCCGCCGCCTACGGCATCTCGGCGATCGTCATTGCCGGGCTGATCCTCTGGGCGCTTCTCGACGGCCGCGGCCGACGCCGCGATATCGCGGAACTGGAAGCGAGCGGCGTCCGCCGCCGCTCCGCGCGTGACGAAGGCCAGAACGCATGAGCGCGGAAGACGGCACGGCAAGGAAGCCTCGCATCTGGCTCGCCATCCTGCCGCTGGTCGTCTTCGCCGGCCTTGCCGCGGTCTTCCTGATCCAGCTCCGTTCGGGCGAGGACAGCTCGTTCGTCCCCTCGGCCCTGATAGGGCATGACGCTCCGGCCACGAACCTGCCGCCGCTTGCCGAGAGCGGATTGCCGGGGCTGGTCTCCGCCGATTTCAAGGGACATGTCACGCTGGTCAACGTCTGGGCCTCGTGGTGCGCGCCTTGCCGGGAAGAGCAGCCGCTGCTGATGACGCTGAAGAACGATCCGCGCTTCCGGCTGGTCGGCCTGAACTATAAGGACAAGCCCGAGAACGCGCTTCGTTTCCTCGGCGAGATGGGCAACCCCTTCGCCGCCGTGGGCGTCGACGAGAGCGGCCGCACGGCGATCGACTGGGGCGTCTACGGCGTGCCGGAGACCTATCTCGTCGGCAAGGAAGGCCGCATCCTCTACAAGCATGTCGGCCCCTTCACCCAACAATCCATCACGGGGGAACTGATGCCCGAGGTCGAAAAGGCTATTGCCTCCGGATCATAGCTCTCTATGTTCAGGGTGCCTCCTTTCTCGGCAATCGGTTTTCAACTTCTGGCTCAATGTCGCCATCGCCTTGTAGTCAGTGCCGCCTCAATGACAGAGACATTGTCAGCCAGCGTGCTTTCCAAGGACGAAATCGACCTGATCCTTGCTTCAGCTCAGGCTATTGCGGCTCGCGACCATCTTCGACTTGCGGAATTTGAACGGATAGATCCCCGCACCGATGATGGTTTTTGGTATCAGGTGAATGCCTTCGGCAACCAGGAGTTCATTCCTCCTTCCGCAGACAACATTCGCAAGGCGGACGTCATTCGCTTTTCGGATGGCCGAGGCTCCGCGGTCGACGTTTTTGTAAAGATAAAAGGCGCCGACAAAGGCGAGTTTAGCGGCATGACCATAGCGTTTGAGGTCATCCGAACTATGAGACCCAGCAGAATCGGCGTTGTTGGAGTCGAATGGTGAATAGGCAAGTCGTCTATCCTTACAGGCAGCCAACGCATTGATAGAACTTCATTTCGAGGCGCAAGCGAAAGCTTGCGATGCGCTGGGCTCGCCCTTCACCGCACGGATATGCCGTGCCGTCACATCCCTTCTGGACGCAGGCACCGAGACCGGAAAGTGCATCCTCGGCTGGCCCGGCGATCCCGCCGCCGATGCCATGTCTCTCCGGCTGTGCGGCGGGCTGCATGCGCTTGTTTTGACGGGCTCGGACAATACACTAGCTGCTGTCTATCCGCCCAACAAAGTGGACGATGCGACCCTGAAAGCGGCGCTTGCCAAGGCAATCCGGCGACACGACGCGCAATTGCTGCGCTTCATGGCCTCGCCGCCGCAAACCAACGAGATCTCGCGCTCGGGCATGCTGCTGCCGGGCTTTCTCTTCATCGCGCGCCAATTCGGACTGCCGCTGGCGATCCGGGAGATCGGATCGAGCGCCGGACTCAATCTCAATTTCGACCGCTTCTACTACCGCTATGGTTCGGAAGAATGGGGCGATGGGGCATCGCCCGTGCACCTTTTTTCGCCCGAAGTCAAAGGCAACTTCCCGCCGCCGCTCGACGGTGCGCTTTCCATCGCCAGCCGCGCTGGCTGCGACATTGCGCCGATCGACCTTGCCGACCCGGCGAGCTGCCTCCGGCTGCGCTCCTATGTCTGGGCGGACCAGTCGGCGCGCCTCGAGCGGCTGGATGCCGCGATCGCGGTCGCGGCGCGCTTCCCGAATCCGCTCCTCAAGGCGGATGCGGCCGATTTCGTGAAAAAAAGCCTGGCCGAGCGGACGCCCGGCCAGGCCTTCGTGCTGTTTCACTCGATCATGTGGCAATACATGCCCGAACCGACCCGACAGGCCATCGAGGACCAGCTGCGACAAGCCGGCACGGATGCGTCCGCGGACTCACCTGTTGCATGGCTTCGCATGGAGCCCCTCGGTGCCAAGGCTCGCCACGCCACCTTGTCGCTAACGGTATGGCCCGGCGGCCGGGCCATACATCTGGCGAACTGCGACTATCATGGCCGCTGGATCGAATGGGTAGCCGGGTCGGCCCCAGATCAACCGTAGATCTGCTGGCGCACGTGGCGCAACATCTCGGTCCGGTTGCCGTTCATGTCGGCGAGGTCCCTGTCGGAGAGGGAAAGGATTTCCGAGACGAGTTCATTGTACCGCCGGCGCTTGGCGATCCGGCTCTTCGTACGGGAGATCATGTCGTTGAAGATCATCGGAGGTCTCCTGCTATGGCGCCGCTTTCAGCGAGCGCCTGGTTTTCCTCCCTGGGTTCCTCACAAAGATGGCTCGATTATTTTGCATTGCAACATTCTATGCTGCAATGCAGAATTGACCCTGGCGCATGGCTCTAAGGTGAGGCTCGGCGAAAACGCAGGCTTCTATTCCTCTTCTTTTTTCTCCGGCGAGTGCCGCGCGATCAGCGGCATCTGCGTCAGCATGAAAAGGAAAGTCAGCGCCATGAAGCCGAAGAGCTTGAAGCCGGCCCAATATTTGTCGGCGAGTTCCGGCGGATAGATATGGCCGAGCGTGCGCCAGACGATCTCGTTCAGCACCGCGCAGCCAAGGAAGAACAGCCCCCAGCGGAAGGTGAGCTTGCGCCAGCCATCCTGGTCGAGTTCGAACGCCTGGTCGAACACATAGCCGAGCAGAGGCTTGCCGAAGGCAAGGCCGCCGAGGAGCAGGCCGCCGAACAGCGCGTAGACCAGCGTCGGCTTCATCTTGATGAAAGTGTCATCGTGCAGCCAGAGCGTCAGGGTGCCGAAGAACAGCACGACGATGCCCGAGACAAGCGGCATCAGCGCCAGCGTACGCGTCAATGCCCAGGAAACGGCGAGCGCGATCACGCTCGTCACCATGAAGACCGCCGTGGCGATGAAGATCGGCTTGCCGATCTCGCCCAGTACCGGGAACAGGCTCGTCAGCCAATCACCCTTGTAGGTGACGAGGAAGAAGACGATGAGCGGCCCCATTTCAAGGGCGAATTTCAGGCCCGGATGGATCTTCTTCTGCCGCGGATCGCCGGGCGCGCGTTCGATGATGGGTTCAGCCATGAATGCCGTGCCTGAAGATGTGAAAGGTTTTGCGGCTGCCCCTAGCCGACGATTGTGGCGAAGGCGAGCACGATGGGCGGCCGGCCGCGGTTCCACCAGTCATGCCACCCCCGCGATCGCCTGCGCGAATTCCTTCGCCGAGAAGGGCTCGAGGTCGTCCACCTGCTCGCCGACGCCGATGAAATAGACCGGCAGCCTGTGCTTGGCCGCGATGGCGACGAGGATGCCGCCGCGCGCCGTGCCGTCGAGCTTGGTCAGCACCAGCCCGTTGACGCCGGCGACATTCTTGAAAATCTCGACCTGGTTCAACGCATTCTGGCCGGTCGTGGCGTCCACCGTCTGCAGGACCGTGTGCGGCGCTTCCGGATCGAGCTTGCCGAGCACGCGCACGATCTTTTCCAGTTCCGCCATAAGCTCGGCCTTGTTCTGTAGCCGGCCGGCCGTGTCGATGATGAGCACGTCGCTGCCGGCCTCCTTCGCCCGCTCGAACGCGTCATAGGCAAGGCCCGCCGCATCGGCTCCAAGCTTAGAGGCGACGACGGGCGAATTCGTACGTTCGCCCCAGATCTTGAGCTGCTCGATCGCCGCCGCGCGGAACGTATCGCCCGCCGCAAGCATCACCGACAGGCCGCCTTCCGCCAATTTGGCCGCGAGCTTGCCGATGGTCGTCGTCTTGCCGGTGCCGTTGACGCCGACGACAAGAATGACATGCGGTTTGTGCGACAGGTCGAGTTCCAGCGGCAAAGCCACCGGCGCCAACACCTTCTCCATCTCGGACGCCATGACGCCGCGCACCTCGGCATCGGAGATATCGCGGCCATAGCGGCCCGATGCCAGTGCGTCGGTCACGCGGATCGCCGTTTCGACGCCGAGGTCGGCGCGGATCAGCACATCCTCCAGATCCTGCAGCGTGTCCTCGTCGAGTTTCCGCTTGGTGAAGATGCCGGCGATGTTGCCGGTAAGCTCGCGCGAGGAGCGCGACAGGCCGGCGCGCATGCGCTGGAACCAGGATGGGCGGGGGGCGGGAGCGGATTGGGGCGCCTTTTGCGGCTCGGCTCTCTGCTCGACCTTCTTGGCGACGGTGACTTTCCCGGTTCCACCCTCTCCCTTGAGGGTCGAGGTGGGGGTATCGGATACGGTCGTGCTCGAAATACCCCCGCCGGACGGGGAGGCGGGCGCCGGCGGCAATTCCGACTGCGAAGCCACCGGCTCCGGAGCGGACCGGGGAGGAACTGTCTGCGGCCCAGGCTCCGAGGGCATTTCGGGCGCTGGTTCCGGCGCGGCGTTAGCCTCGGCCGAAGGGGGCTCCGGCGCAGGCATCGGCTCTTCGCGGATCGGCTCAGCCGATAGCTCTGGCGAGAGTTGCGGCTCCTGTTCCGGCTGAACGGGAATTTCCGGTTCCGAAACGGTTTCCCGCTGCGGCTCAGGCTCGGCAGCCCTCGGCGGTACTTCCTCCGCATCTACCGCCTCCTCACCCGCCTCGCTGCGATCGGCACGCTCTCCCTGTTGGGGAGAGGAGGGCGCCGGCGCGGCCGCCTCGCTCTTTCCCCCGATGGGAATAAGGTAGTCCTCCCGGGTCCTGCCTTCGGCAGGCCCGAGGACAGGCCCAGGGCCGGACAAGGGGGAGTCGGACCGACCCTGAGGCTCGGCCTGCGCCTCAGGCCGCGCGGGCTCTTCCGGTACGGGCTCCGATGGCGCTTCGGGCGGAGCCTCGGGCGCCGGTTCGGCAACAGGCGGTTGCTCTGGAGGCGATTCCGGTTGCGGCGTGGGCTCCGGCCCGGCGGCATCGCGGGCGGCCGGCTGTTCCGGCTTCCCGGGCGTCTCTTTCCTGAACCCTTCCAGCGCGTCGAGATTGAGCGGCGGAAGGGCCTCGTCCTCCGCCGGCCGCTCCTCGACCGCCTTCTTGCCGAAGGAAAAGACCTTCTTGATGAATCCGAATGCCATGTCGCCTTCCGCTCAGGCGGCCACGGCCGCGGGCAAGCGCGCGATCAGGCGCGCGCCGTCATGGCCTGCAATCACGGCCTCGACGATTTCGCCGGGCGCGCCGGTATCGATCGCAGCCAGCGTAAAGCCTTCCGTGCGGCCGATGCCGTCATGCTCGACCAGGATCGCCTGCCGGCTTCCGATCGTTCGGTCGAGATGCGCGCGGTAGGCGCGCTCGCCAGCCGCGCGCAGTCGCGCCGCGCGCTCCTTCACGACATGGCGCGGAAGCTGCGGCATCCGCGCCGCCGGCGTTCCCGCGCGCGGCGAAAAGGGAAAAACATGGAGATGCGTCAGGCCACATTCCTCGACGATCGCCAGCGAATTCTCGAACATCGCGTCGGTCTCGGTCGGGAAACCGGCAATGATGTCGGCGCCGAAGACGATGCCGGGCCGCAGCCGCCGCATCTCGGCGCAGAAGCGGATGGAATCGTCTCGGTTGTGGCGGCGCTTCATGCGCTTCAGGATCATGTCGTCGCCGGCCTGCAGCGACAGGTGTAGGTGCGGCATCAGCCGCTTCTCGCTGGCGATCGCCTCGACCAGTTCCTCGTCGGCCTCGATCGAATCGATCGAGGAGAGCCGCAGCCGGCGAACGTCCGGCACCTGGCGCAGGATCGTCTTCACCAGCCGGCCGAGGCGCGGCCTGCCCGGCAGGTCGGCCCCATAGCTCGTCATGTCGACGCCGGTCAGCACGATTTCGGCATAGCCGTTGCTGGCGAGCCGCTTCACCTGCTCGACCACCGCGCCCATCGGGACGGAGCGGGAATTGCCTCGTCCGTACGGGATGATGCAGAAAGTGCAGCGATGGTCGCAGCCGTTCTGCACCTGCACGAAGGCGCGGGCGCGGCCCTCAATGGCGTCGACCATGTGCGAGGCGGTCTCCCGCACGCTCATGATATCGTTGACGCGCACCCTCTCAGTGTCGTTGACGCCAAAATCCGGCAGCGCCCGGTAATGATGCGCGGCAAGCTTCTCCTCGTTGCCGAGTACCAGATCGACTTCGCCCATAGCGGCGAAGGCGGCGGGATCGGTCTGCGCGGCGCAACCGGTGACGATGATGCGGGCGCCCGGCCGCTCCCGCCTCGCCTTGCGGATCGCCTGCTTGGCCTGGCGAACGGCTTCCGACGTCACCGCGCAGGTGTTGAAGACCACCGCACCGCCGGCGAGTTCGGTCAGCCCTGCCTTGCCCGCTTCGCGCCGCATCACCTCCGATTCATAGGTGTTCATGCGGCAGCCGAAGGTGACGATCTCGAGAGCCATCAGAGTGGCTCCCCGGCCGTCTCATCCCAACCCCTTCTCCTCAGAGGAAGGTCGAGCAAACATGGCGATGCGGCCCTTCGACCCCCTCTCCGGTTCGCTGCGCGAACCACCTCTCCCCCTGAAGGGGTAGAGGACGGGAGCCAGACTTGCCGCCCGTCCTCTCCCTCACGAAGTGGGGGAGAGGTGTCGAGGCAAAGCCGAGACGGAGCGGGGGTAGATTTCATATGCGGCTACCTTGCCCGCCACAGAGCAGAAACACATTCGGGTATAATACCAGCCATCAGGCCGCGCCCCGTTCGTCGCGCATCCACAGTCCGGTCGAGGGGTCGAGCGTGCCGGAAAATTCCCATTCGGCCGGGCCGGTCATCACGACATGGTCGTTGTCCCGCCATTCGACCTGCAGCGGCCCGCCGGGCACGGTGACCGTCACCATCCGCTCCGTGCGCCGGGTACGCGCACCGCAGACGGCGGCCGCGCAGGCGGCCGACCCGCAGGCTTTCGTCAGGCCGGCGCCGCGCTCCCATGTGCGGATGGTCACGGCGTCCGGCGCCGTCACCTGAGCGATCGAGATGTTGGCGCGTTCGGGGAAGATCGGATGGTTCTCGAGCATCGGCCCGAAACGGTCGAGCGCGTAAGACCAGACGTCGTCATCGACCCAGAAGATCGCGTGCGGATTGCCCATCGACACGACGGAGGGCGAATGCAGGACCGGCGCGTCGATCGGCCCGACCTGGAGTTCGATCATGCGCGTATCGCGGAACTCCTCGGCGAGCGGGATTTCCTGCCAGCCGAAGCGCGGCTTGCCCATGTCGACCGAGATCAGCCCGTCCTGATGCTCGTGTGCGTCGAGGATGCCCGCCACCGTCTCGAAGAGGAAATCCTTGCGGCCGGTCTCCGCCGCGAGCGCCTGCACCACGCAACGCATGCCGTTGCCGCAGGCCTGCGCCGGGCTGCCGTCGGAATTGATGATGGCGACATAATTGTCGGTGCCGTTCGTGCGCGGATCATGGATCGCCATGATCTGGTCGAACTTCATGGCCGGATCGGCGTTGAGCGCGATGGCCGCCGCCGGCGTGATGCGATCCGCACGGCCGCGCATGTCGGCGACGATGATCTCGTTGCCGAGCCCGTTCATCCTGGCGAATTCGACGCGCTTTTCCATGCCCTGCGGAAACCAATCAGCTTTCGGGGCCTATATGGCGGAAAAGCCTCCCGATTACCAGTCGTGGCCGAAGGCGGCGCAACAGCTCGGCCGTTGGGTCGTCAGACCAGACCGCCGCCTGCCCAGGCGAAAAGAAGAAGCACGATGGCAATGAAGGCGAGCCCGATGGCGATGAGCAGGAACGCCAGTTTCGACGCCGCACCGGCGACGCCACGAAATCCCAGCGCCCCGGCGATGATCGCGACGATGAAAAGGATGATGATCCATTTTATCATGGAAAAGTCCCCTCACTTGCTGTCGGGCCTTAACCCGGGGTGAGGTGATCGGTTCCGCGCGATTACAGACCCAGATAGGCGCGGCGCACTTCCGGATCGTCGATCAGATCCTTGGCGGCGCCCTCCTGGACGATACGGCCCGTCTCCATGACATAGCCGCGATCGGCGCCGGAGAGCGCGATATGCACGTCCTGCTCGACCAGCAGCACGGTCACGCCTTCGTCGCGGATCTTCGCCAGCACCTGCATCAGTTGCTCGACCACCACCGGCGCCAGCCCGAGGCTCATCTCGTCGATCATCAGGAGCACCGGCCGAGCCATCAGCGCGCGCGCCATGGCGCACATCTGCTGCTCGCCGCCCGACATCGAGCCGGCAAGCTGCCGCCGCCGCTCGCCGAGGCGCGGGAAGAGGCCGTACATGCGCTCCAGGTCTTCGGCGATGCCGGCCTTGTCGGAACGGCGATAGGCGCCCATCAGGAGATTGTCCTCGACCGTCATGCGGTCGAAGAGCTGGCGGCCCTCCGGCACCTGCACGAGACCCGCGCCGAACGCCTCGTCCGGCGTGATCGGCACCAGGTCGCGGCCTTTGAACTCGATATGGCCCGTCGCCGGGATGACTCGCGACAGCGCCCGTAGCATGGTCGTCTTGCCGGCGCCGTTGCTGCCGACCATGGCGACGATCTCGGCCGGATGCACCTCCAGCGAGACCTCGTGCAGCACCGGCATGCCGCCATAGCCGGCGCCGAGGCCGGAGACCTTGAGCAACGCGCCGTTCGCGCTCTTCCTTGCCGCGCTCATGCCCGCCTCTTGCCGAGATAGGCTTCGACCACCGTCTTGTCGGAAAGGACCACGTCCGGCTCGCCGTCCGCGATTTTCTCGCCATGGTGCAGGACCAGCAACCGGTCGGAGAGACTCTTGATGGCCTTGATGACGTGTTCAATGACGAGGACGGTGATGCCCGAATCCCGCACCTTGCGGATGACGTCGATCACCTCGTCGATCTCGACATGGTTGAGGCCGGCCATCACCTCGTCGCAGAGGAGCAGCTTCGGCTCCATGGCGAGCGCCTTGGCGAGTTCCAGCCGCTTGCGGCCGGGACCCCCGAGCTCGTCGGCGCGCTGGTCGGCGAACCGCCCGAGCCCGACGAATTCGAGATGCCTGCGGGCCTTCTCGCGCGCCTCCTGGAGCGCGGTCGACTCCTCGCCATGCCCGAAAAGGGCTCCCACCGCGACATTGTCGAGCACCGACAGGCCGGGAAAAGGCCGCATGATCTGGAAGGTGCGGCCGATGCCGAGCCGCGCGCGGCGGAAGGCCGGCAGCGAGGTGATCGACTGCCCCTGGAACCTGATGTCGCCGGAGCTCGGCGTCAGCGTTCCGCTGATCAGGCTGACCAGCGTCGTCTTGCCCGCGCCGTTCGGACCGATGACGCCGAGGATCTCGCCCTCGTTCAACGCGAAGCTGACGTCGCTTACGGCGACCAGCCCGGCGAAGCGGCGCGTCACGTGATCGATTTCGAGGATCGCGCTCATATCCGGTGCGCCCTGATATTCTGGGCAAAATAGCGCCAGCCGGACGAACGGAAATGGCGGACGATGTCGGCCAGGCCGCGCGGCATCAGCACGACCGCCGCCACGACGACGATCCCGAAGAACAGTCCGGCGATGTTGGTGACCTCGCTCGAAAGCACTTCCGAGATGGCCGACAGCACGAAAGCGCCGACCACCGGCCCGAAGATCGTGCCGGGGCCGCCGAACACCGCCATGATGATCATCTTGACGTTGAGGCTGATGTCGAAGGCGCTGGCGGGATCGAGGAAGGTGATCCAGTAGGCCTGGATGCCGCCGGCGAGCGCCGAGAAGAGTCCGGAAAGCGCGAAGGCCATGATCTTGTAGCGCGTGGTATCGACGCCCATGACCGCGGCGCCCTCCTCGTTCTCGCGGATCGCGATGAGGCCGAAGCCGAAACGGCTTCTGGTCAGCCACCAGACGGTGAGCGTCGCCGCCACCAGGAGCGCGAGCGAAAGTTCATAGAACATCGCGTCGTTGTTGAGCGGCGGCAGGACCAGCCCGATATTCTCGCCGAACAGCGGGATATTGGAGACGATCGCGGCCACGACCTGCGCCAGCGCCAGCGTGGCGATAGCGAAATAGTGGCCTCTCAGCCGGAGCACCGGGATGCCGAGCAGGATGGCGAAGGCGACCGCCATCACGGCGCCGAAGACCATGCCGACCCAGAACGGCAGGTTCCACTGCACCATGGCGATGCCGACGCCGTAGGCCCCGAGGCCGAAGAAGGTTGAATTGCCGAAGGAAGCGTATCCCGTATAGCCGCCGATGATGTTCCAGCCCTGCGCCAGCACGGCGAGGATCAGCGTCGAGATTCCGAACTGCACGACCACGTCGGAGCCGAACCAGGGCACGGCCGCCAGGACGATGACGACCAGGACGGCAATGGCGATGCGGATCGTCTTGCTCATGCCGTCCTCCCGAGAAGGCCGCTCGGCCGCACAATGAGCACCAGCACCAGCACGCCGAAGCTCGCGACATCCGCGAAGGTGGCGCCGACATAGAGCACGGCGAGGGATTCGATGATGCCGAGCACGAGGCCGCCGACGATCACGCCGAGCGGATTGTCGAGGCCGCCGATGATGGCGATGGCGAAGCACTTCGCCGTAAGCGTGGCGCCGATATAGGGGTTGATCTGCGAGACCGTGCCGTAGAGGCCGCCCGCCACGCCGGCAAGCCCGATGCCGATGCCGAATGTGGTGGCATAGAGGTGGCGCGGCTCGACGCCATAGAGCCGTGCCGCGACCAGGTTCTGCGCGGTCGCGCGGATGGCGCGGCCGAGCTTCGTCCTCAAAAGGAACAGCCACATCGCAATCGTGAGCGCTATGGCGACGCCGAAGGCCGCGAGGCGCACGGTCGGGACCACGACGGGGCCCAGCGCGACGTTACTTCCCGCATAGGAAGGATTGATGGTGCGGAAATCGGCGGAGAAGGCGAGTTGCGCCAGATAGGTCAGCACCACCTCCATCCCGAAGGTGATGAGCAGCGTGTTGAACATCGGCGCACGCACGACGAGGTTCAGTATGCCGCGCTGCACGGCATAGCCGACGCCGAACATGACGATCGCGGTGATCGGCAGGCCGAGGAACGGATCGATGCCAAGATACCGGAAGAGATGCCACGACAAATAGGCGCCGAGCATGATGAAAGCGCCATGCGCCAGATTGACGATGTTGAGCACGCCCCAGACGAGCGCAAGCCCCAGCGCCATGATGGCGTAGAGCCCGCCCAGAAGGGTGCCGTTGATCAGGACTTGCGCGAGCAGATCCAAGCCGTCCCCTCCCCTGCGGGCTTCCTAGTCCGTGAGAATCGTCCCTTCGACCGGACTTCCGTAGCAACGCCGGATATCCGATCTCCCCGGCCCGTGGATACGGGGCGGGGAGCGAAATGGCAACGCCTTTGCCGGTTTCTCAGCGCTTGTCCCACGCCGGCATCGGATATTCCGGCTTCTCGATGAAGCCCTTGGCGGCATAGATCGCCTTCACCTCGCCGTTCTGGACCTGGATCACCGTCTGCGGCAGGTCGATCTGGCCGTTCTCGCCGAAAGCGATCTTGCCGTAGAGGCTGTCGAGGCTGAGCTTGGCCAGCGCGTCGCGGACCTTGGCCGCATCGGTGCCGCCCGCATCTTCGATCGCCTGCGCGAAAGCCTCGACGTCGGCGACGCCGGAGGCGGCGTGGTAGTCCGGCTCGTAGCCGTATTTGGCTTTATAGGCCTGGGCGAACTGGGCGGCGTCGCCGAACCACTTGTCCTTGTTGTCGGCCGACGGCAGCCAGGCGGTCATGCCGAAGGCGTAGTCGGCATCCTTGCCCAGCGCCTTGCGGAAGTCCGCGCTCGGCACGCCGACGGTGAAGGAATACATCTTCGGAGCGACGGCAAGGCTCTTCGCCTGGCGCACGAAGTTCAGGATCTCGGTTTCGTGGCCGGCGACCAGCACCGCCTCGGCGCCGTTGCTCTTGATCTGCGAGAGCAGCGAGTTGAAGTCGCTCGCATTCGAGCTGTACTTCTCGTCCATCACCGTTTTCAGCCCGGCCTTGGTCAGTAGATCGCGCGTGCCCTTGGCCACCGAAACGTCGAAGGCGTCGTCGGCATAGAGCAGCGCCACCGATTTCGGAGCCGGGTCGAGCTCCTTCAGCATATTGACGGTGGAGCCGAAATAGTTGCTGGCCGGCGCCAGCGTGCCGAAGATGTATTTGAACTTGCGCGAGAAGATCTGGTCGGATGCGCCGCCGCCCTGAACCATCGGGATCTTATATTTTTCCGACACGGCGGAATCGGCGAGCGCGAAGTTCGAGGCGAAGGGCCCGAGAAGGAAATCGACCTTGTCCTGCGACACGAGCTGCGTGTACTGGCGCACGCTCAGATTCACGTCGGACTGGTTGTCGTAGACCTTCAGCGCCAGCTTGACCTTTTCGCCGCCGACCTTGATGCCGCCCGCCTCGTTGATCTTGTCGACCGCGAATTCATAGGCGTCCTTGTAGTAGCGGCCGGTGTTGGCCGACGGTCCGGTAAGCTGGACCGACGCGCCGAGCACGATGTCCTTGGCCAGCGCCACGCCCGAGGAGAGCGCGAGCGCTGTCGCGGCAAGCAGCGCGCAGGCCAGTTTCGTCTTCTTGTTGGACATTCTTGTTCCTCCCTGAGAACTGATTTTCTTCGCGATCCGCGAATGGATAAGATTCACAATTGTTTCATCGACCGGTCATGTCAACTAAACGATTAGTCGCATTCGGGACCGACTTCCGGCACGTCCCAGACCTCGCCCGGCCTCAGCGATCGGAAGCGCTCGCGCGCCACGCCGGCACGGTCGAGCGCCTCGTGAAGCCTTTGACGCGGCTCCTCGATCGGCTCGTTCGTCAACTCGAACGTGCCCCAATGATGAGCGACGGCGCGGGCCGCGTTGGCGAGTTTCATTCCTTCCACGGCCTCCCGGGGATCCTGGTGCTGCCCCTCCATGAACCAGCGTGGTTCGTAGGCGCCGATAGGCAGGATCGCCAGCCGGAAGCCCCCATGCTTCAGCGCGGCGGAGCGATAGTTGCGGCCGCCGTGGAAGCCGGTGTCCCCGACGTGATAGATATTGCCCGCCGGCGCCTCGATCGCGAAGGCGGACCATAGCGCCATCCGCCGGTCGCGCGCCCCGCGGGCGGACCAGTGATGGGCGGGCTCGAAATGGATCGTGACGCCATCGCCGATCTCAACGCTGTCGCCCCAGTCGCCGGCCTGGATGCGGAGCCCCGGCGCATGGCGGCTTACGATCGTGTCGTTGCCGAGCGGGGTTAAGACGAGCGGGTCGTGCGCCGATTTGAGGCGGGCGAGCGTGAGGCCGTCGAGATGGTCATAATGGTTATGGCTGAGCAGGACCAGGTCGATCGGCGGCAGGTCGTCGAAGCGGATGCCGGGCGGATTGGCCCGCTTCGGACCGAAAAAGGAGAAAGGCGATGCGCGGTCGGACCACACCGGATCGGTCAATATGTTCCGGCCCGCCACCTGCAGAAGAAGGGTCGCATGGCCGACCATGGTGACGCGCAGGCGATCCCCGCCGAGCCTTTCCGCCGGCCGCGCCGGCTCGAACGGGCTTGGCCACGAGGCCGGCCATTTCATCCGGCGTCCGCCCAATTGCCATTTCAAGAGATCCCGGAAGGAGCGCGGCGGGGTCCCTTCCGGATTGAAGAATAGGGTGCCGTCGAAATGGTCGCTCGCGGGACCTGAATAGTAGGGATTGCGCGCCATCACGCCTCGTGGAGTTGCCTGGTCGCGGCGAAGATATGGGATGGAACGCCGCCGGCAAGCTCCTCGGCGCCTCTGGCGGGCATCATGGTTTTCCCCGGCTCGGCCTGCAAGTCGCACGGGTTGCGCGAATGCCACACCGTTACACCAAATGACTATGTCCTCGCGGCGAGCATGGCGCTAGGAGAAGGATCGCAGTAACCCGGCAATGGATATGGCAACCCTATTTTAACTATAGGTAGCTGGAATCGCCCTTGCCTCGCCATAGTTTAGGCGCCAGGCAGCGGCGCGTCCGCCATGTGGTGGGGCGGGGCTGACCTGGAGCGGCTCTAGGAGGATTGCGCGATGACTGTTTCGAGAACCGGCCTGGTTGCCGCGTGCCTGCTGACGGTTGCCATGGCCGGCTGCCAGAGTTCCCGCTTCAGCAGGGTCGACGAGCCGGAGCCGCTGCCGGCCACGCCCACCCCGCCGGTCGCACAGAACCAGTTGCCGCCGCCGTCGGCGACCGCTCCCAATCAATTCCCGGCACCGCCCGGCGCGACCGCGCCGGCGAACAGCCAGGTTGCCGCCAATGCGCCCGATATCTCCAAGGAGAGCATGTCGGGCGTGTGGACGGCGTCGGTCGCCGGCCAGAGCTGCAAGGTGGCGATGGGGCTGACCAAGTTCGGTTCGAGCTATCGGGCCGCGCCGCTGCACTGCCCGGCGCCGATCGAAAACGTGAAGGGCTGGGACATCAAGGGCAAGCAACTCGTGCTCTACGACCAGAACGGCTCGCAGATTGCAGGCCTCTATTCCACCGGCGGCCAGCACTTCGACGGCCAGACCAATGGCGGCCAGGGGATCACGCTGGCGCTCGGCCAGTAGCGATGGGATGGCGGCCGGTCTCTTGATTGCAGACCGCGGATAGCGCAAGAGCAGGCGGCATTTCCCACCGGAACCAGCGGCTCCATGTCCCTGCGTGATGCCTCGTCCGCGCTTCCTTCCCTCGCGCATCGCTACCGCCGCCTCGTCGAGGCGGGCGAGATCCGCAAGGATGCCTCGCAGGAAAAGGCGGTCGCCGCGCTCGACAGGCTGATCGTCGAAATCTCGTCCAGCCGGCTGGCGGCGAAGTCGAGCGCGCTCGGCTGGCTGTTCGCCAAGCGGCAGGATCGCGGAAAGTCCGTCAGGGGCCTCTATCTCCACGGCAGCGTCGGCACCGGCAAGACGATGCTGATGGACATGTTCTTCGAACTGGCCCCCTCCCGCCGCAAGCGCCGCGCGCATTTCAATGACTTCATGGCCGACGTGCATGACCGCATCGACGCGCACCGCAGGGCGCTGAAGCGCGGAGAGGCGAAGGGCGACGATCCCATCCCGCCGGTGGCGGCGGCGATCGCCGATGAGGCAAGGGTGCTCTGCTTCGACGAGTTCGCCGTCACGGACATTGCCGACGCCATGATCCTCTCACGCCTGTTCTCGGCGCTTTTCGCCCACGGCGTCGTGCTGGTGGCGACCTCGAACGTGGCGCCCCGCGACCTTTACCGCGATGGGCTGAACCGCCAGCTTTTCCTGCCCTTCATCGATCTCCTCGAAGAACACACGGACGTGCTGCAGCTCGATTCCGGCATCGACTACCGCAGGGAGAAGCTGAGCCGCCTGCCGGTTTATCTGACGCCGCTCGGCGCCGACACCGACCGGCGCATGGACGACGCGTGGAAGATCGCGATGAACGGCAGCGCCGAGGCGCCGGTCGATCTGACGGTGAAGGGCCGCACGGTCCATGTCCCCCGCGCGGTGCGCGACGTGGCGCGCTTCAGCTTCGCCGAACTGTGCGAGGAGCCGCATGGCGCCCGCGACTTCCTCGCCATCGCCGACCGCTTCCATACGATCTTCATCGACCGCATCCCGGTGCTTGCCGCGGCGCAACGCAACGAGACAAAGCGTTTCATCCTTTTGATCGACACGCTCTACGACCGCCATGCGCGCATCGTCGTCAGCGCCGCGGCGCCGCCGGAAAGGCTCTATGCCGGCAGGACCGGCACGGAAGCGTTCGAGTTCGAGCGCACCGCCTCCAGGCTGACCGAGATGCAGACGCGGGAATGGCTCGAAACGCCGGAGCGGGATGACGCGCCGGGCGGCACGTCGGCAGGATAGTCCCTGGATATCTTACCTTTACGTAAATCCCGTATTGCTTAACCGATTGAAAACGTTAGGCTGAAAATTTCGGGTTGTCTTATCCATCGGCGAAGTCTATGTGCTTTGCCTGAACAGGGCAGTTTCCCTGCCCGCCGCGATGCCGCATCGGACCCTCTCCGCGCCGCCGGCATGGCGTCCATTGCCATTCCGGGGCCATTCGAGCCAACCGGCAATATACGCGAAAGGGAAATCATCGACATGGCACGCAACAGGATCGCCCTCATCGGCTCGGGCATGATTGGCGGCACGCTCGCCCATTTGATCGGCCTCAAGGAACTGGGCGACGTCGTCCTGTTCGACATCGCCGAGGGCATCCCGCAGGGCAAGGGCCTCGACATCGCGCAGTCCTCCGCGGTCGAGGGCTTCGACGCCAAGTTCGCCGGCGCCAGCGCCTATTCGGCGATCGAGGGCGCGGATGTGTGCATCGTGACCGCCGGCGTGCCGCGCAAGCCCGGCATGAGCCGCGACGATCTTCTCGGCATCAATCTGAAGGTCATGGAGCAGGTCGGCGCCGGCATCAAGAAATACGCGCCGAAGGCCTTCGTGGTATGCATCACCAACCCGCTCGACGCCATGGTCTGGGCGCTGCAAAAATTCTCCGGCCTGCCGAAGACCCATGTGGTCGGCATGGCGGGCGTGCTCGACTCCGCCCGCTTCCGCTATTTCCTCGCCGACGAGTTCAAGGTCTCGGTCAAGGATGTCAGCGCCATGACGCTCGGCGGCCATGGGGACGACATGGTGCCGCTCACGCGCTACTCGACCGTCGCCGGCATCCCGCTGCCCGACCTCGTCAAGATGGGCTGGACCTCGAAGCAGCGGCTCGACGCCATCGTCGAGCGCACGCGCAAGGGCGGCGGCGAGATCGTAGGCCTCCTGAAGTCCGGTTCGGCCTATTACGCTCCGGCATCCTCGGCCATCGCCATGGCAGAAGCCTATCTCAAGGACAAGAAGCGGGTGCTGCCCTGCGCGGCCCATCTCTCGGGCCAATACGGTGTCAAGAACATGTATGTCGGCGTGCCGGTGGTGATCGGCGCGGGTGGCGTCGAGCGTGTCATCGAACTCGATCTGAACAAGAGCGAGCAGAAGATGTTCGACAAGTCGGTGGCGGCGGTGCGGACGCTCTGCGAGGCCTGCGTCGGCATCGCGCCGAACCTCAAGAAGTAAGCCGGCCAATTGACAGGCCAGGTAGCAGGCTAATGACAGGATTGCGCGGATGAACATCCATGAATACCAGGCGAAGCAGATCCTGAAGGGCTACGGCGCGCCGGTTGCCGACGGCGTGCCGATCTTCAAGGCCGGCGAGGCCGAGGCCGCCGCGAAGAGGCTGCCCGGGCCGCTCTATGTGGTGAAGAGCCAGATCCATGCCGGCGGCCGCGGCAAGGGCAAGTTCAAGGAACTCGGCGCCGACGCCAAGGGCGGCGTCCGCCTGGCGAAGTCCGTCGAGGATGTCGTCGCCAACGCCAACGAGATGCTTGGCCACACGCTCGTGACCAAGCAGACCGGGCCGGCGGGCAAGCAGGTCAACCGCCTATATATCGAGGACGGCGCCGACATCGACCGCGAGCTCTATCTCTCGCTTCTGGTCGACCGCACGGTCGGCCGCGTCGCCTTCGTCGTCTCGACGGAAGGCGGCATGGACATCGAGACCGTCGCGCATGATACGCCTGAGAAGATCGTGACCGTCGCGATCAATCCGGAAGCGGGCGTCACCGCCGCTGACGCGAAGAAGCTGAACGGCGCGCTGAAGCTTTCGGGCGATGCGGCGAAGGACGGCGAGAAGCTCTTTCCGATTCTCTACCGCGCCTTTCTCGACAAGGACATGAGCCTGCTCGAGATCAACCCGCTGATTGTCATGAAGGACGGGCGCCTGAGGGTGCTCGACGCCAAGGTGTCGTTCGACAACAACGCCCTCTTCCGCCATCCGGATATCGTGGAACTGCGCGATACGACAGAGGAGGATGCGAAGGAGATCGAGGCGTCGAAATACGACCTCGCCTATGTCGCGCTCGACGGCAATATCGGCTGCATGGTCAACGGCGCCGGGCTCGCCATGGCGACGATGGACATCATCAAGCTCTATGGCGCCGAGCCGGCAAACTTCCTCGATGTCGGCGGCGGGGCGAACAAGGAGAAGGTGACGGCGGCCTTCAAGATCATCACCGCGGACCCGAACGTGAAGGGCATCCTCGTCAACATCTTCGGCGGCATCATGCGCTGCGACGTGATCGCGGAAGGCGTGGTCGCGGCGGTCAGGGAAGTCGGCCTGAAGGTGCCGCTCGTCGTCAGGCTCGAAGGCACCAATGTCGAACTCGGCAAGAAGATCCTGCGCGAAAGCGGCCTCGATGTCGTGCCGGCGGACGATCTCGACGACGCCGCGCGCAAGATCGTCAAGGGGGTGAAGGGTTGAGCGATGGCAGGCTGCGGGAAGCAGGCGGTCGAGATTGCCCTCGATGAGCGGACGATGGAGATGCTTGAGGATTGCACCGCCTGGCGCAATGTTTCCGCTGCTGAACTCGCCCGAGCAGCCGCGCCGGGAGACTTCCCGGAATTGGCGGGAAGAATTCCAAGGCTCTGACCGCGTGGCGGAGCCGAGCCGACAACCAGTATTCGGGTTTCAAAGGTAACGATTTCTGATGTCCATTCTCGTCGACAAGAATACGAAAGTCCTCGTCCAGGGCCTGACCGGCAAGACCGGCACGTTCCACACCGAGCAGGCGCTTGCCTATCACGGCACGAAGATGGTCGGCGGGACGCATCCGACGAAGGGCGGCCAGAAATGGCAGGGCAAGGTGAACGGCCAGACGGTGGAACTGCCGATCTTCTCCTCGCTCGCCGAGGGCAAGGCGGAGACCGGCGCGACCGCCTCGGTCATCTACGTGCCGCCGGCAGGCGCGGCGGAGGCGATCATCGAGGCGATCGAAGCCGATATGCCGCTGATCGTCTGCATCACCGAGGGCATCCCGGTGCTCGACATGGTCCGCGTCAAGGCGAAGCTCGACAAGTCGAAGTCGCGGCTGATCGGGCCGAACTGCCCGGGCGTGCTGACGCCGGACGAATGCAAGATCGGCATCATGCCGGGCAACATCTTCAAGAAGGGTTCGGTCGGCGTTGTTTCGCGTTCCGGAACCCTTACCTATGAAGCGGTGTTCCAGACGACGAATGAAGGCCTTGGCCAGACGACGGCGGTCGGCATCGGCGGCGACCCGGTCAAGGGTACGGAGTTCATCGACGTGCTCGAGATGTTCCTTGCCGACGAAGCGACAAAATCCATCGTCATGATCGGCGAGATCGGCGGCTCGGCGGAGGAGGACGCGGCGCAGTTCATCCGCGACGAGGCGAAGAGAGGCCGCAGGAAGCCAATGGCGGGCTTCATCGCAGGCCGCACGGCGCCGAAGGGACGCACCATGGGCCACGCCGGCGCCGTCATCTCGGGCGGCAAGGGCGGAGCGGAAGACAAGATCGCGGCGATGGAGGCAGCGGGCATCCGCGTCTCGCCCTCCCCGGCGCGGTTGGGAAAGACGTTGGTGGAAGCGATCAAAGGGTAAAGTGGCTAGTGGTTCGTAATTCGTCGGTTGTCGGTCGGATGCCTGGCGGTGTTTCACCGGATCGGGTTCGCCCTGTGCGACTGACGACCAAAGACTTACGACCGACCATGGACGACCTACGCTAGACAGGAGACGGAGCGCGGCGCTCCGCAAGACGATGCGACGACAAGATCAGGCAAACGACCAGTTCTCCCTCACTTCCTTCCTCTATGGCGGCAATGCCTCCTACGTCGAGGAACTCCAGGCCGAGTACGAAAAGGACCCGAATTCGGTGAACGCCGAATGGCGGTCCTTCTTCGATTCGCTGAAGGACGACGCCGGCGACGTCATCAAGAACGCCAGGGGCGCCTCCTGGAAGAAACCCGGCTGGCCGATCGTCGCCAATGGCGAATTGGTTTCCGCCCTCGACGGCGATTGGGGCCTCGTCGAAAAGCATATCGAGCGCAAGGTGAAGGAGAAGGCGGCCGAAACCGGCGCCGAACTCGGCGAGACCGAGATCCACCAGCAGACGCGCGATTCCATCCGAGCCATCATGATGATCCGCGCCTATCGCATGCGCGGCCATCTGCATGCCAATCTCGATCCGCTCGGCATCGCCAAGCCGCTCGAGGATTATAACGAGCTGTCGCCTGAGAACTACGGCTTCACCGAAGCCGATTACGACCGTCCGATCTTCCTCGACAATGTGCTGGGGCTCGAATTCGCCACCGTGCGCGAAATGCTGGATATCCTCCAGCGCACCTATTGCTCGACGCTGGGCGTCGAGTTCATGCACATCTCCAACCCCGAGGAAAAGGCCTGGATCCAGGAGCGGATCGAGGGGCCGGACAAGGGCATCGCCTTCACGCCGGAAGGCAAGAAGGCGATCCTGCAGAAGCTGGTCGAGGCGGAAGGCTTCGAGCAGTTCCTCGATGTGAAGTACAAGGGCACCAAGCGCTTCGGCCTCGACGGCGGCGAGTCCCTCATCCCGGCGCTGGAGCAGATCGTCAAGCGCGGCGGCGCCATGGGCATGAAGGAAATCGTGCTCGGCATGGCGCATCGCGGCCGCTTGAACGTGCTCTCCCAGGTCATGGGCAAGCCGCACCGGGCGATCTTCCACGAATTCAAGGGTGGCTCTTTCACTCCTGACGACGTCGAGGGCTCCGGCGACGTGAAGTATCATCTCGGCGCCTCGTCGGACCGCGAGTTCGACGGCAACAAGGTGCATATGTCGCTGACCGCCAACCCTTCGCACCTGGAGATTGTCAACCCGGTCGTCATGGGCAAGGCGCGCGCCAAGCAGGACATCATCTTCGGACGCAAGCGCGAGGAAATCGTGCCGCTGGAGGAGCGGGCCAAGGTGCTGCCTCTGCTCATCCATGGCGACGCCGCCTTCGCCGGCCAGGGCGTCGTGGCCGAGGTGCTCGGCCTTTCCGGCCTGCGCGGGCACCGTGTCGCCGGCACGCTGCATGTCATCATCAACAACCAGATCGGCTTCACCACCGATCCGCGCTTCTCGCGCTCCTCTCCCTATCCTTCGGACGTCGCGAAGATGATCGAGGCGCCGATCTTCCACGTGAACGGCGACGACCCGGAAGCGGTGGTCTATGCGGCCAAGGTTGCGACCGAATTCCGCATGATCTTCTACAAGCCGGTGGTGGTCGATATGTTCTGCTATCGCCGCTACGGCCACAATGAGGGCGACGAGCCCTCCTTCACGCAGCCCTTGATGTACCGGGAGATCCGGACGCACAAGACCACGCTGCAGCTTTACGGCGAAAAGCTGATCGGCGAAGGACTGATCACCCAGGAAGAGTTCGAGCGCATGAAAGCCGACTGGCGCAACCGCCTGGAGGCCGAGTGGGAGACCGGCCAGGCATACAAGCCCAACAAGGCCGACTGGCTCGACGGCGCCTGGACGGGCCTCAGGAAGGCCGACAACGAGGACGAGCAGCGGCGCGGCAAGACGGCCGTTCCGGCCAAGGTGCTGAAGGAGATCGGCCGCAAGCTGACAGAGGTCCCGAAGGATTTCGAAGCGCACCGGACCATCGCCCGCTTCCTCGACAACCGGGCGAAGATGATCGAGACGGGCGAGGGCATCGACTGGTCGACTGCGGAGGCGCTGGCCTTCGGCTCGATCCTGATGGACGGAAACCCGATCCGCCTTTCCGGCCAGGATTCGGAGCGTGGGACCTTCTCGCAGCGCCATTCGGTGCTCTATGACCAAAAGGACGAGACCCGCTACATCCCGCTCAACAATCTCGGTCCCCAGCAGGCCAACTACGAAGTCGTCAACTCGATGCTCTCGGAAGAGGCGGTTCTCGGCTTTGAATACGGCTATTCGCTCGCCGAGCCGCGCGCGCTGGTCCTCTGGGAAGCGCAGTTCGGCGACTTCGCCAACGGCGCCCAGGTCGTCTTCGACCAGTTCATCTCGTCGGGCGAGCGCAAGTGGCTCCGCATGTCGGGCCTCGTCTGCCTCCTGCCGCACGGCTTCGAGGGACAGGGGCCGGAACACTCGTCCGCCCGGCTGGAGCGCTATCTGCAGCTCTGCGCCGAGGACAACATGCAGGTCGCCAACTGCACGACGCCGGCGAACTATTTCCATATCCTGCGCCGGCAATTGAAGCGCGACTTCCGCAAGCCGCTCATCCTGATGACGCCGAAGTCGCTTCTGCGACACAAGCGGGCGGTGTCGACGATGGCCGAACTGTCCGGCGAAAGCTCCTTCCACCGGCTTTTGTGGGACGACGCCCAATATCTCGGCAACGAGCCGATCAAGCTCGTCAAGGATTCCAAGATAAGGCGCGTCGTGCTGTGCTCGGGCAAGGTCTATTTCGACCTCTACGAGGAGCGCGAGAAGCGCGGCATCGACGACATTTATCTCCTGCGCGTCGAGCAGCTCTACCCGTTCCCGGCGAAGGCGCTCATCAACGAGTTGTCGCGCTTCCGCAACGCGGAGATGGCCTGGTGCCAGGAAGAGCCGAAGAATATGGGCGCCTGGTCCTTCATCGATCCCTATCTCGAGTGGGTGCTGGCGCATATCGACGCCAGGCACCAGCGGGTGCGCTATACTGGCCGTCCGGCAGCCGCCTCGCCGGCGACGGGGCTGATGTCCAAGCACCTCGCGCAGCTTGGCGCTCTTCTCGAAGACGCCCTCGGATAACGCTCAACCCAAGGCAACGGATAAGCTCAATGGCCACCGAAATCCGCGTTCCGACTCTCGGCGAGTCCGTTACAGAAGCGACCATCGGCAAATGGTTCAAGGCGGCGGGCGATCCGATCGCGATGGACGAGCCGCTCGTGGAACTCGAAACCGACAAGGTGACGATCGAAGTGCCTGCGCCGTCCGCCGGGACGCTCGCCGAGATCGCCGCCAAGGAAGGCGACACCGTCGAGGTAGGCGCCCTGCTCGGCTCCATTTCGGAGGGGGCCTCCAAGACGGCGCCTGCCAGGAAGGCCGAGCCCGCAAAGCCCGCAGACAAAAAGCCCGCCGAGGACAAGCCCCAGGCCGTCTCGCAGGCGGCCGGTGCCTCGGCCGCACGCTCGACGGGCGAAGCCGCCGCCAAGACGGCCAGGCTTGCCGGCGAAGGGGAGATCGAGGAGCGGTCGATGCCGCCCGCCCCTTCCGCCGCGAAGCTGATGGCCGAGAAAAACCTTTCCGCCGGAGACGTCGAGGGAACCGGCAAGCGCGGCCAGATCCTGAAGGCGGACGTGCTGGAAGCCCTGTCGAAAGGCGCCGCCTCGCAGCCCGCGGAAGCGCCGCGCGAGGCGCGGGCGCCCTCCTCCGGCGACGATCAGGCGCGTGAAGAACGCGTGCGCATGACGAAGCTCCGCCAGACCATTGCGCGGCGGCTGAAGGATGCGCAAAGCGTCGCCGCCATGCTGACGACCTTCAACGAGGTCGACATGAGCGCCGTGATGGCGCTGCGCTCGAAATACAAGGACGTCTTCGAGAAGAAGCACGGCGTGAAGCTCGGCTTCATGGGCTTCTTCACCAAGGCGGTCACCCACGCGCTGAAGGAAATTCCCAACGTCAACGCCGAGATCGACGGCACCGACATCATCTACAAGAACTACTGCCACATCGGGGTTGCGGTCGGCACGGATCGCGGGCTGGTCGTGCCGGTGGTGCGCGACGCGGATTCCATGACCATCGCGGAGATCGAAAAGGAGATCGCCCGGCTGGGCGCGGCGGCACGCGACGGCAAGCTGTCGGTCGCCGACATGCAGGGCGGCACCTTCACCATCTCGAACGGCGGCGTCTATGGCTCGCTGATGTCGACGCCGATCCTAAACGCGCCGCAGTCGGGCATCCTCGGCATGCACAAGATCCAGGAACGACCGGTGGCGATCGGCGGGCAGGTCGTGATCCGCCCGATGATGTATCTGGCGCTCTCCTACGACCACCGCATCGTCGACGGCAAGGAAGCCGTGACGTTCCTGGTGCGCGTCAAGGAAAGCCTGGAGGACCCCGAGCGGCTAGTGCTCGATCTCTGAGCCTCCTCCGATGCCGAAGGCAGCCAAATCGCTCCTGGTTACGGGCGGCTCGCGCGGGATCGGCGCGGCGGTGTGCCGGCAGGCCGCCGCGGCCGGTTACCGGGTCGCCGTCAACTTCGCGTCCAACGAAGATGCCGCCCTAAAGGTGGTTTCGGAGATCGAGGCGGATGGCGGCGAAGCCTTCGCCATAAAGGGCGATGTCGGAACCGAAGCCGACGTGATGGCGATGTTCGAAGCCGTGGACAAGCGCTTCGGCAAGCTCGACGCTCTCGTCAACAATGCCGGCGTCGTCGATGTCGTGGCGCGCGTCGACGAGATGAGCGCGGCGCGGATCGAGCGCCTCCTGCGCATCAACGTGCTCGGCTCGTTCCTGTGCGCGCGCGAGGCCATCAAGCTCATGTCGACGCGCCACGGCGGCAAGGGCGGCGCCATCGTCAACATCTCCTCCGCGGCGGCGCGGCTCGGCGGCGTCGGCCTCTATGTGGACTATGCCGCCTCGAAGGGAGCGATCGATACGATGACGTTCGGGCTCGCGCGCGAGGTGGCGCGCGAAGGAATAAGGGTCAACGCCATCCGGCCGGGCATGATCGAGACCGAAATCCACGCCGACAGCGGCGATCCCGACCGCGCCTGGAAGGTCGCCGACACCATACCCGCGGGGCGCCCCGGCACCGCGGAGGAAATTGCCAATGCGGTCGTCTGGCTGCTCTCCGACCAGGCATCCTATGTCGAGGGAGCCATACTCGACGTGAGCGGCGGCCGCTGATACCGGCCCGCTGCCGCGTTCCTCCGGAAAACGTTCCCGCCCGCTGTACGGATGGTCGCTACTTCGCCGACGCGGTCTTCCTTGAATCCGTTTCGTTGCGCATGAAATCGTCCAATCGCGCGGCCTCGTCGCGCGAAAGTTTCAGGCCCCGTTTCGTGCGCCGCCACAGCACGTCCTCCGCCGTGAGGGCCCATTCTTCCCGAACGAGATAGCGGATTTCGGCCTCATAGAGATCGGCGCCGAAGCAGTGCCCTAGATCCGTCTCCGACCGTGCGGAACCCAGGATATTGCGGGACCGTGTGCCGTAGAGCCGGAACAGGCGTCGCGCGTGCCCCGTCTCCAGGAACGGATAATCCCTCCTCAGCTTCGACACTTCTTCATCGAACGCCGACGTCGCAAAATCGCCGCCGGGTAGCGGCGCCTCCGCGGTCCACGGCTTGCCGCGCTTGCCGAGATGGTCCTCGATTTTTTCCAGCACGGATTCGGACAGCCGGCGGAAGGTCGTGATCTTGCCGCCGAAGCTGTTGATGAGCGGCGCTTCGCCCGTCGGCGCATCCGCCTTGATGACGTAGTCGCGTGTGGCTTCCTGCGCCTTCGACGCGCCGTCGTCGAACAGCGGACGGACGCCGGAATAGGTCCACACGATGTCGCCCCGTTCGACCGGTTCGGCGAAATATTCGCTGGCCGCGGCGCAGAGATAGTCGATTTCGGCGTCGCTGATCTTCGCTTTGTGCGGATCGCCCTCATAGTCGCGGTCGGTGGTGCCGACCAGGGTGAAATCCTCCTCGTAGGGGATGGCGAAGACGATGCGGCCGTCCTTGTTCTGGAAGATGTAGGCGCGCGGATCCTCGAATTTACGGCGGATGACGATGTGGCTGCCCTGGACGAGCCGGACATTGTGGGCGTTGTTCCGCCCGAGCGTCTCCTGAAGCACGGTGTCGACCCAGGGACCGGCGGCGTTGACCAGGAGACGGGCCCGTTCGGTGGTCGTCTCCCCGGTGCGCGTATCGACGACGGTGATATGCCAGAGCCTGTCCCGCCGGCGCGCCTCCGCGACCCTGGTGCGCGTATGGACGAGGGCGCCGCGATCGGCCGCATCCCGGGCGACGAGCGCAACCATGCGGGCGTCGTTCACCCAGCAATCCGAATACTCGAATCCCTTGGAGAAAAGCCGCTTCAACGGCCGGCCGGCAGCATCCCGCCGCATGTCGATCGTCCTGGTCGGCGGCAAGAGCTTGCGGCCGCCGATGTGATCGTAGAGGAAAAGGCCGAGCCGCAGCATCCACGCCGGTCGCAGCCCTTTCTGATAGGGCAGGACGAAACGCAGCGGCCAGATGATATGCGGCGCGTTCCGCCACAGCACCTCGCGCTCCATCAGCGCTTCCCTGACCAGGCGGAACTCATAGAATTCGAGATAGCGCAGACCGCCATGGATGAGCTTGGTCGAGGCAGAGGACGTGCCGCTCGCCAGGTCGTTCATCTCTGCCAGGAAGACCGAGTAGCCGCGTCCCGCCGCGTCGCGCGCGATCCCGCAGCCATTGATGCCGCCGCCGATGACGAAGATGTCGTGGATTCGGGGCGCGTCCACTCGAATTCTCCTGCGCGTTTTCGCAATGCAGCGTATCGTGCATCTTGAAATCCTATCCGCATTTATTTCGAACGCATAACGAATGTCCAACGAAATTAGCGACCCTGTCGAACCGCGCTGTCATTCCCGTTGCTCCGTGATAGATGAGGATCGTCGAGGCCAGGCCATGGGAGCCGGACAGGGATGACGAACAGGGACGAGCCGCTCCTCAGAGCCATTGCCGCGAACCAGCCGCCCTTCGCCAATCTGATCGGACTGCGCGTCACGGCGGCGGCGCCGGACCGCGTCGAAGCGGAGCTCGACGTGACGGAAAGCCTCGGCAACCGGGCCGGCGTCATGCATGGCGGCGCCATCATGGCGATGGCGGACAATATCGGCGGGCTGGCGACCACCCTCAACCTGACCCGGGACTTCACGACAACGACCCTGGAAAGCAAAACCAACTTCCTCCGGCCGGTACCGGCGGGCGAAAAGGCATGCGCGGTCTGCGTGCCGCTGCATCGCGGCCGCACCACAATGGTCTGGCAGACGACGGTCACGCGCGCCGACGGCAAGGTGGCTGCCATCGTGACTCAGACCCAGATGGTGCTGCCGAGGCGCACGCCCGAAACCGGAACCTGAAAACCCGTATTCGGGGCGGTGCGGGTCTCGATTGACGCCGGCCCCGCGGCCTGTGAAAAGAACGCCGGACCGAAATCGCCGAGGCCTTTCCATGACCAGCGAATACCTGTTCTCCCCGTCGCCGCAGGCCGCGCTCGCCATTGTCGGAGGGCAAACGCTTTTTCCCGTCGCGCGCATCTTCTGCGTCGGCCGGAACTACGTCGAGCACGCAAAGGAGATGGGCAACGAAGTCGACCGCGAGGCTCCGTTCTATTTCCTGAAGCCGACCATCGGCATGGCGCGGAGCGGCGATACCGTGCCTTATGCTCCCGGCACGAAGGATCTGCATCATGAGATGGAACTTGTGCTTGCGATCGGGTCGCGGGCCTTCCGCATAAGCGCCGACAAGGCATCGTCCGTCATCTATGGCTACGCCTGCGGGCTCGACATGACGCGCCGCGACCTGCAGCAGGAAGGCAAGGACAAGCGCCGGCCCTGGGATTTCGGCAAGGCCTTCGAGAACGGCGCCGTCGTCGGGCCGATCACGCCCGCGTCTTCCGTTCCGACCCTGGAGGGAAGGCGGATCATGCTCAAGGTGAACGGCGAAATCCGGCAGGATGCCCGTCTCGACGGTCTCGTCTGGAAAGTGGACGAGCTGATTTCGCATCTATCGCGCTACTATCACCTGATGCCCGGCGACCTGATCTTCACGGGCACGCCGGCGGGCGTCGGGCCGGTTGTTGCCGGTGACGTGCTGGAAGGCTCGATCGACGGGCTGGAGCCGGTGAGACTGACGATCGGGCCGGCCGAGTAGGAGGCGAAATGGCGCTCCTTCTGCACGACTATTTCCGTTCGAGCGCCTCCTACCGGGTCCGCATCGCGCTCAATCTCAAGGGACTGCCCTATCGGCAACAGCCGCACCATCTGGCGAAGGGCGAGCACCGTGCCCCTGACTATCTGAGGATCAATCCGCAAGGCCTCGTACCGGCCCTGGTCGATGGCGATGTTACCATCACGCAGTCGATCGCCATCCTCGAATATCTCGAGGAAGCCTATCCGGATACGCGCCGCCTGCTTCCGGCGGCGCCCGCCGGGCGCGCCCGCGTGCGCTCACTGTCGGCGATCGTCGCCGCCGACACGCATCCGCTCAACAATCTGCGCGTCCTCAAATATCTCGACACCGAACTGGGGCTGGACGAGCCGGCTCGGACAGCCTGGTACCATCATTGGTTGAAGGAATGCTTCGACGCTTTCGAGGCACGGCTTCAGGACGAGCCGGAGACGGGTCGGTTCTGCCACGGCGACGATCCAACCATGGCCGACATCTGCCTCGTCCCGCAGATTTTCAACGCGAAGCGGTTCGCCTTCGATCTTGCGGCCTATTCCGCCGTCATGCGCATCTTCGACGCCGCGCAGGCGCTGGACGCCTTCGCGATGGCCGCGCCCGATCGCCAGCCCGACGCGGAATAGCCCCTCGCGCAGCCTGGCGATCACGCCGGCTGGAAATCTGCTCCATTTCGCGCCGTCGTAAGAAAAACGTCAACAAAATGCCGCTATTACCTTGGAGCGGAACTGACGGCCTTGCGATAGCGAGGCCTCAGCAAAAGAGATAATTGGCGCTGGACGGTCGTAGCCGCGGGGCTGCGATCGGTCGGTGCGATCAGGACGTTTTCTCGTGGCAATCGACAGCCTCCATTTCGTTCGCCGGCCGCAACTGCTTGCCGGGGCGAAGCACCTGTTTGGAACATTCAAGGCGCCGGGCCTCTTCATCGTTCTTCTGGCCTGCGGCGTCGGCGTCATCTCCGGAGCATTGGTGGCGGCGATGGGCTGGATCGTGCAGCAGATGCACTGGTATCTCTTCGGGCTGCCGAAGGGCGCGCGTCTCTCCAGCATGTTCGCGCTGTTCGAGCCGAGCCATGCACTGGTGCCGCTTGCCGGCGGCGTGGTCATGGGGGCCAGTATCGCCTGGCTGCGCTACCGCAAGTACCGCACGCCGATCGATCCGATCGAGGCGAACGCGCTGCATGGCGGGCGCATGTCGCTCACCGATACGTTCATCATCGTATTCCAGACGATCATATCGAGCGGCTTCGGCGCCTCGGTGGGCCTGGAGGCGGGATACACGCAGATCGGATCGGGCGTGGCATCACGCATCGGCCGCAGTTTCGGGCTGCGCCGCAACGACGTGCGCATGCTGGTCGGGTGCGGAGCGGCCGCCGCGATCTCCGCCGCCTTCGACGCGCCGCTGACCGGCGCCTTCTACGGGTTCGAGCTGATCATTGGCGTCTATACCATCGTCAATGTCGCGCCGGTGCTGGCGGCGGCGCTGATGGGCTCCGTCACGGCCGACCTCCTGAAGGCTTCGCAGTTTCCGATCCACCTCGGCAGCGTTCCGCACATGACGCCGAACCAATACCTGCCCTATATGCTTCTGGGCCTGCTCGGCGGTATCGTCTCCATCGCCATCATGCATTTCGTGACGCTGGTCGAGCGCGCGTTTTCCAGCCTGTCGATCGACGTCACCCTCCGGCCCGCCATCGGCGGCTGCCTGGTCGGGCTCCTAGCGCTTGGGACCCCGCAGGTGCTTTCGTCGGGCCACGGCGCCTTCCAGCTGCAGATGGCCATGAATTACGGCCTGACGGTCGTCGCGGGCGTTTTCGTGATGAAGCTTGCCGCATCCGCCATCTCGCTCGGTTCCGGCTTTCGCGGCGGCCTGTTCTTCGCCTCGCTCTTCCTGGGCGTACTGCTCGGCAAGCTATTCGCCGCGGCGATGGCGATCTTGTCGCCCCAGACCGGCATCGACCCGGGCGTGGCCGGCGTGATCGGGATGACCTCGCTCGCCGTCGGCGTCGTCGGCGGTCCGCTGACCATGACCTTCCTCGCCCTCGAATCGAGCGGCGACCTGACGCTCACAGGCGTGGTGCTGGCCGGCTCGATCCTGTCGGCGATGGTGGTGCGCGAGGGCTTCGGCTATTCCTTCTCGACCTGGCGTCTGCATCTGCGCGGCGAGACGATCCGCAGCGCCCACGATGTCGGCTGGATGCGGTCGCTGACCGTGGGTTCGATGATGCGCGCCGACGTACGCACCGTCGATGCCGACACGCCGGTCGCGGAATTCCGCAAGCTCTTTCCGCTGGGCTCTGCCCAGCGCGTCATCGCCATCGACGCGGACCAGCATTATGTCGGCATCTTGCTGGTGGCGGAAGTGCACGCCGACCAGGCGGACGCCGATGCCGAGAAGGGCGTTACCGTCGGCCAACTGGCGAAATTCAAGGACACGGTCCTGCTGCCTTCGATGAACGTCAAGGTGGCGGCCCAGGCCTTCACCGCCTCCGGCAGCGAGGAATTGGCCGTCGTGGACGACAAGTACGACCGCACCGTCGTCGGCCTCCTCACCGAGGGCCATCTGCTGCGCCGCTATGCCGAGGAACTGGAAAAGGCCCGGCGCGACCTTTCCGGCGAAAGCTGACGCGGTCAAAGCGCCTGGAATGGCTTACGAGTCCTTGGACCGGGCCTATGCGGACGCCGAAGGGAATTTCTCTTCCATCTGCTCGCAATCAGCCGGCGACGACGATCCCCCGATAATTTGCCTTTGCGTACGCAATGACGGACCTCAGGCACCAGGTCGCAGCGACGATGCCTGGATCGTCATGCGAAAAGCGCGCGTTCCCGCTCGACCGCTTCGCCGATGAAGGCGGCGACCGCCTGGATGCGCCGAAGCGGCCGGACGGATTCGTGGTAGACCAGCCAATAGGCCCGGCGGATGGGCTTTACCGCTGGCACGTGCACGAGATCGGGCATCGCGCGGGCGATGAAGGTGTGCAGGATGCCGATGCCCGCGCCGGAGCGCACCGCCTCCGCCTGGCCGAGCGACGAGGAGATCTCGAAGCGGGCATTCCAATCGGATGCGAATTCGGCGGCATAGTCGAGCGACGGGCTGAAGGTCAGGTCGGGCACGTATCCGACGAGACGGTGGCGGCTAAGCTCCGCCGGCGCCCGCGGCATTCCCATCTCCTCGACATAGACGCGCGAGGCGTAGAGGCCGAGCGTATAGTCGACGAGCTTGCCGGCGACGAGCCGGCCTTCCGCCGGCCGCTCGACGGTGATGGCGATATCCGCCTCGCGCCGCGACAGCGAAAAGGAGCGCGGCACCGGCACGAGTTGTACGACAAGTTCCGGATGACGCGCCGCGAGCGCGCCTAGCCGGGCCGCGAGGAAGGCGACCCCGAAGCCGTCCGGCGCTCCGATGCGCACCGTGCCCGACACTTCCCCGCCCTCGCCTGCGATATCGGCGCGCGCCACGATCAGTTCGGCTTCCATGTGCTCGGCGCGCTCCAGGAAGCGCTCGCCCGCGGGCGTCAGCTCGGAGCCGGTGGTGAGGCGCCTGAACAGTTTGGCGTTGAGGGTTTCCTCCAGCGAGGCGATGCGCCGCGACACCGTCGCATGGTTGAGGTCGAGCCGCTTCGCCGCGCCCAGGATCTGTCCCGAGCGCGCCACCGCAAGGAAGATACGTATGTCGTCCCAGTTCATGCGTCCTCCGCCTTCATGTTAGGCAGGTGATTGCAGAAAATAAAGAGCAAGCCCGATCGATAGCGGATATTCGCACACCGGATGCGGTCTTGCGCGCGTTGCAAAGGCCGTCGCAAAGCTGGACAATGGCGCAGCCATTCACAGGGAGAAGATCATGGAAACGATCGGGCATTTCATCGGCGGCAAGCACGTCGCCGGCACCAGCGGCCGCACGGCTGAAATCATGCAGCCGATGGACGGCACCGTGCGCGGCAAGGTGGCGCTCGCCTCCAAGGCCGAACTGCGCAAGGCCGTCGAGAACGCCAAGGCTGCGCAGCCGGCCTGGGCCGCTACCAACCCGCAGCGCCGCGTGCGCGTCCTGATGAAATTCCTCGAACTGGTGGCGCGCGACAACGAGGCGCTCGCCGAACTTCTCGCCCGCGAGCACGGCAAGACCATTCCCGACGCCAAGGGCGACATCTTGCGCGGCGTCGAGGTCGTGGAGTTCGCGCTCGGCATCCCGCATCTGATGAAGGGCGAGTTCACCGAGGGCGCCGGCCCCGGCATCGATATCTTCTCGGTGCGCCAGCCGCTCGGCGTCGTCGCCGGTATCACGCCCTTCAACTTCCCGGCCATGATCCCGATGTGGAAATTCGCGCCGGCGATCGCCTGCGGCAACGCCTTCATCCTGAAGCCGTCCGAACGCGATCCGGGCGTGCCGATGAAACTCGCCGAGCTGATGTACGAGGCAGGCCTGCCTGCCGGCATCCTCAACGTCGTCAACGGCGACAAGGAGGCGGTGGACGCCATCCTCGACGATCCGGACATCAAGGCGGTCGGCTTCGTAGGCTCCTCCTCGATCGCGGAATACATCTATGCCCGCGGCTGCGCGACGGGCAAGCGCGTGCAGTGCTTCGGCGGCGCCAAGAACCACATGATCGTCATGCCGGACGCCGACATGGACCAGGCCGTCGATGCGCTGATCGGCTCGGGCTACGGCGCGGCCGGCGAGCGCTGCATGGCCGTCTCGGTCGCCGTCCCGGTCGGCAAAGCGACCGCCGACAAGCTGGTCGAGAAGCTGATCCCGCGCGTCGAAAGCCTGAAGATCGGGCCGTCCACCGATCCGGCCGCCGATTTCGGCCCGCTGGTGACGGCCCAGGCGCTGGAGCGCGTGAAGAACTATGTCGAGATCGGCGTCAAGGAAGGCGCCAAGCTCAAGGTCGACGGACGCGGCTTCAAGATGCAGGGCTACGAGAACGGCTTCTACATGGGCGGCTGCCTGTTCGACGAGGTGACGCCGGACATGCGCATCTACAAGGAGGAGATTTTCGGTCCCGTGCTGTCGGTGGTGCGCGCGCATGATTTCGAGGAAGCCGTGCGCCTTCCCTCCGAGCATGAATACGGCAACGGCGTCGCCATCTTCACCCGCGACGGCGACGCCGCGCGCGAATTCTCGAGCCGCGTCAATGTTGGCATGGTCGGCGTCAACGTGCCGATCCCGGTGCCGGTCTCCTACTACACCTTTGGTGGCTGGAAGCGGTCCGGTTTCGGCGATCTCAACCAGTACGGCCCGGATTCGGTGCGCTTCTACACCAAGACCAAGACGATCACCTCGCGCTGGCCGTCCGGCGTCAAGGAAGGCGCCGAGTTCGCCATGCCGACCATGAAGTGACGCCTCCGGATTCTGGCTTGCGCGTCCTCGCCTCTGGCTGCGAGCGCGCGGGCAGCGTCAAGGAAGGCGCCGAGTTCGCCATGCCGATCATGAAGTGATCCGTGTAGATCAGCCATGAACAATCGAACCGGCCGTCGCCCGATCAGGCGGCGGCCGGTTCTTTTTCGTCCGGATCGTCCTCGCTACCGCCGGCATCGACGCGCGGGTCGAGATGAAGAGCCTCCGGTGTCGTCGCCCGCTCGGCGGGAACGGTCTGGAAGGCCTCGCGTTCCTCGATCGGGATCGGCGCGCGGCTCTTGATGCGCAGTATCGTGTAGCCGGCGAGGCTCGCATGGGCGAGAGCAGTCGCCACGAACAGGCTCTCGGGCCTCAGATAGGCCATCAGCGCCGCGCCGAGCAACGGCCCGATCATCGTGCCGAAGCCGTAGAGCAGCAGAAGCCCGCCCGAAACCTTGACGAAATCCTCCGAACTCGCGTGGTCGTTGGCGTGCGCCACCGCCAGCGAATAGAGGATATAGGCGAGCGCGCCGTAGCAAGCGGTCATGACCAGGATGACCATGCCGTGGCGCGGTTCGAACAGGAAGATGAGCAGCCCGATCAGCGCAGCGCCCGCCGCGGCCGCCGCCATGACGAAGCGGCGGTCGGTGCGGTCGGAGATGCGGCCGGCCGGAAGCTGCATGACCGCGCCGGCGATAACCACCAGGCTCATCATCAGCGCGATCTCGTAGGTCGGCAGGCCGATGCGCGCCCCGAAGACGGCGCCGAGCGTGCCCCATGCCCCGTTGGCAACGCCGATCAGGAGACAGCCGACGAGCGAGACGGGGGAATTCGCGTAGAGCCTGCGAAGGTCCAGCGAAACTTCCTTGAGCGGCGCCGGGGTCGCCTGGGTCGAGATCGCCGTCGGGATCAGCGACATGCAGAAGAAAATGCCGGTGACCATGAAGAGCGAGGCCGAACGGACGTCTCCGGCCGCCACGATCATCTGGCCTGCCATGATCGCAGCGTAGGTCACCATCATGTAGAGGCCGAAGACGGTGCCGCGGTTCTTGTTGGTGGCGCGTTCGTTCAGCCAGCTTTCGATGACCATGAAGGAACCGGCCATGGTGAAGCCGGTGAAGATCCTGAGCCCGATCCAGATATAGGGATCGATGAACAGGCCGGTCAAAAGCGCGATGATGGCGCCGACGGCCGCGAAGGTGCCGAAGGCGCGTACATGGCCGACATTGCGCACAAGCTTGGGCGCGTAGAGGCAGCCGCCGACGAACCCGCCGGCCCAGGCCGTGCCGAGCAGGCCGAGCGCGGCGGTCGAGAAGCCCTCGGCCTGGCCGCGCAGCGGCAGGAGCAGGCTGAGCAGGCCGGAGGCGAGCAGAAGGAACGCCGTGCCCCGCAACAGGGCGAATATGGGACCGAAGGAAGCGAGCATCTGGGGATCCCGGCTAGGGCAAGAAAACGAACGCCGCGAATGCAATGAAATTTGTGACCGTTTCGAGACGGGAACGATCCGCACCTGGCATGGATCACCCCTTGCGGAAGAGCGCGTCGGCCGCGCTTCGCGTCTTGTCCTTCGCGGCGCATTCGGCCTCCAGCCGGCGGATCTCCTCCTTGAGCTGCGCGATGCGTTCGGAGAGTTCGTCGACCGACAGGAGCGAAAGGTCCTGGCCGACCTCGTGAACCCTTTTCTTGCGCGGCGCCTCGTCGTCGAACATGCTCATGCAGCTTCTCCCTCGCTTTGCTTGTCCGGCTCGATCGACTACATAGATCGTCACCATAAAGGGCGCGAGCCGCCGGACGCAAATCCGGCATGCCTCCGCCATGTCCCCTCCTGCAAGGTTGAGTTTGTATGATCGAAACGATCCCCGCCAAGATGACCGCCATCGCGATCACCACGCCCGGCGGCCCGCTCGTGCTGAAGCCGGAACGGCGCGACGTGCCCGAGCCGGCACCCGGCCAGATCCTGATCAAGGTCCGCGCTGCCGGGGTCAACCGGCCGGACGTGCTGCAGCGCAAAGGCGCCTATCCGCCGCCGCCGGGAGCCTCCGACCTGCCCGGGCTGGAAGTTTCCGGCGAAGTCGCCGCGCTCGGCGTCGGTGCGGAAAGATGGCGCATCGGCGATTCCGTCGTGGCGCTCACGCCCGGCGGCGGCTACGCCGAATATGTCGCGGTCCACGGTTCGAACGCACTGCCTCTGCCGGCCGGCTTCACCTTTACCGAGGCGGCGGCGCTGCCGGAGACGTTTTTCACCGTATGGCATAACGTCTTCGAGCGCGGCGGGCTGAAGGCCGGCGATCGCTTTCTGGTGCATGGCGGCTCCTCCGGCATCGGTACGACCGCCATCCAGCTCGCCAAGGCGTTCGGGACCTATGTCATGACGACCGCAGGCTCGCAGGACAAATGCGAAGCCTGCCTCAGGCTCGGCGCCGACCGCGCGATCAACTACCGCGAGGAAGATTTCGTCGCGGCGGTGAAGGAGGCGACCGGCGGCGAAGGCGTCGACGTCATCCTCGACATGGTCGGCGGCGACTATATCGGCCGCAATTATGAAGCAGCGGCGGTGGAGGGCCGCATCGTCCAGATCGCCTTCCTGAACGGCCCGAAGGCAACCGCGGATTTCTCCAAGCTGATGGTGAAGCGCCTCGTCCATACCGGCTCGACGCTGAGGGCCCGCACCGTCGAGTTCAAGGGGGAAGTGGCAGCCGCGCTGGAGCAGAAGGTCTGGCCGCTTCTGGCTTCCCGCCAGGTCGCCCCGGTCATGGACATGATCTTCCCGCTCAAGGAAGCCTGGCGCGCGCACGAGCGCATGGAAGAAGGCAAGCACATCGGCAAGATCGTCCTCGACGTGGCGTAGCGGAGTCTAACGGTTGACCCGTAGAAACTCGGCGATCGCTTCGGCCACCCCCGGAGCGAGTGGAAGTTCGGGATCGCCATAGGTCGCGACATTCGCTGCGTGATCGTCGGACGCCACGCTTTTGAGCACATGATTGACATGGGGCAGGATGACGAGCGTGGCTGTCGGCTGCGCTTTCGACAATCGCTTGGCGTCGTCGACCGAAACTTGGATATCCTCACCACCCTGCAAGATAAGTACGGGTCTGCGGATCGGTCGGATAAGAGCTGCTGGATCGACCGAGATTTCGCTGATTAGGAAACCTTGTACCTGCGACGCGAAGATGCGTTGCAGCGGAGCGGCCATATCCGAGACATCCACGCGTCGCCCTCCTTCGAGCGCCCCGATGGCTTTTTTCGCGGCGGAAAGGAGCGGCGCATTTGCCGGGCTTGCCCGTAGCTGCTGCATGAGCACATCACCCAGCGGGCGTCCTGCGGTGGAAACCAGGATCAGCCCGCAAGCATCCGGTATTCGTCCAATAGCCGCAAGCGCCACCAACCCGCCTTCGGAATGGCCGAGAAGCCATACGCAGCCGGCGCCGGAGCGCTGGCGGATGGCGCCGACCCAGGATTTCACGTCGCTGGCATAGTCTTCGAGCGTAACGGCATTGGCGTCGCCGAACTTTCCGGCGCTGCCGAACATACCGCGTTTATCGATCCTGACCGAAGCTATGCCCCGCGCGGCCAAGGCGTCAGCCAGCAGGTGATATGCCTGGGCTCGGATGCCGAGCGGACTATTGCCATTGCGATCCGTCGGACCCGATCCCGGAATGATAAGCACGACCGGAGCATCTGGCTTCTCCGGTTGCAGCATGGTTCCGCGAAGCGGGCCGTTCGGTATATCGGCCTCTATTTCTGTTTCGCCCATAGCTGCCGAATCGGTCATGCCCGCCATCATCACTGTTGCGGTGGCAAAGAAGGCAAGGACGAAGTTCCGTATCGACAAACAGCCACTCATTGCCTCTGCATTCCTCCTATTCCAGACGGCTCCTTGCGCGCCAGGGAAACCGAAACATGCCAGAATTCGTTGCAGAGCGTTGCGAATGCCTCTATATCGAAGACGATTTCCCAACATGGTGGCTACGACCACCGCCCGCGCCAGGGACGCGGGCGAACGAGAGGATATTATCTTTATGGCCAACCAGCTTCTCATGCCCAAGGCGACGGCCGTCTGGCTCGTCGACAATACCGCGCTCTCCTTCGACCAGATCGCCCAGTTCTGCAACCTGCACCCGCTCGAAGTGCGCGCGATCGCCGACGGAGAATCCGCGCAGGGCATCAAGGGCCTCGACCCGATCATGAACGGGCAGCTGAGCCGCGACGAGATCGCCGCCGCCGAGGCCGATCCCGACCGCAGGCTAAAGCTTCTCGAGCCGAAGGTGCGCGTGCCCGAATCCAAGCGGAAGGGGCCGCGCTATACGCCGCTTTCGAAGCGGCAGGACCGTCCGAACGCGATCCTGTGGCTGGTGCGCAACCATCCCGAACTGAAGGACGCACAGATCTCCCGTCTCGTCGGCACGACCAAGTCGACCATCGAGCAGATCCGCGAACGCACGCACTGGAACTCGGCCAATCTGCAGCCGCTCGATCCGGTGACGCTGGGGCTCTGCTCGCAGATCGATCTCGACCTGGAGGTGCAGCGGGCCTCGCGCGGCCAGCCGCAGCCGGCGCCGGTCGGCGATACGCTCCTGCCTGCTTCGGTCACGGAGAAGCTTCCCGCCGCCGACGAGAAGAAGGAGGACGAGGAGCTCGACGCCGATGCCGTCTTCGCCAAGCTTTCCTCGCTGAAAAGGGCGCCGGAGGAGGAAGAGGAGTAGGCTCCTCTCATCTCAGGAGGAGCGGGGCCAATGCGCCGGAAGATCGGCCGAGGTTCGGACTTCGAGAAACTTCTGAATTATTCGCGTGTCGTCATCGACGATGACGGCTGGGTCTTCGTGTCCGGCTGTTCCGGCTTCGACTACGACACGATGGAGATCGCCGACAACGTCACCGATCAGGCGGAGCAGACCTTCGCCAATATCGACTGGTGTCTCGATCAGGCCGGATGCACGTTCGCCGATGTCGTGCGTATCCGCATCATCGTCGCCAGCATGTTGGACTATCCCGCCGCGACGAAGGTGATCGGCCGGCATTGCGCGGACGTGATGCCCGCGAATACCACCTGGATCGCGGCGCTGCCCGATCCGCGTATCAGGATCGAGATCGAAGTCACGGCCCGCAAGAAGCCTGCCGATGAGCGCTACCCCGCCTTGTCCACCGGCGGCGAGCGCTCCCAGACTTCCACCGTCCGGTAGAAATCGGTCAGCGTCTTGCCCCGCTCCGGCCGGAAGCTCCGGCCGGCATTGTCGAGGCCGGCGATGCGGTCGATGCGGAAGGCTCGGAAATCGTCGCGCATTTCGCACCAGGCGATCAGCGTCCACACCTTGCCCCAGAACCACAGGCCGAGCGGGCGCACGTCGCGCTCGGTCTGGCGTCCAGCCTCGTCGCGGTAATCGAGCCGCATCACCTCGCGTCGCTCGACCGAGCGCTCCAGGACGTCGATGACGTTGCGGTCATTGTCGGAAACGACATAGCTCGGCGCGAAGATGCTGGTCTGGGCGATGCGCGACTTCTCGCTGTCGGGCAGGACGGCGCCGATCTTGACGAGCGCCTCCTCCGCCGCCCGTGCCATCGCCGCACCGCCGAAGGCGCGCACCATGCGGGCGCCGGCGACGAGAGCGACGATTTCATCGCGCGTGAACATCAGCGGCGGAAGGTCGAAACCTTCGCGGAGGATGTAGCCGACGCCGGCCTCGCCATCGATCGGCACGCCGGTCGACTGGAGGTCGGCGATATCACGATAGATCGTGCGCTCCGAGACCTCAAGACGCTCGCCGAGCATGCGCGCCGTGACGAGCCGCCCGCCGCGCAGGTGCTGGACGATCTGGAAGAGGCGGTCGGCGCGGCGCATCTCAGCCCCGCGCCCCGTGCCACAAGAACTTCATCGTGCAAGCCATTTGACGACCCTCCTGACACTATCATGACATGAGGCTCCTGACAGCGATATGTCAGGAGCCTGTCAGCTTGGGCGCCTTCCACGGCCGCGGACCGCGCCTAGTCCGGCCGGTGCCACGAGCGCCGGCCAGCATAGATCTCCGGCCAGCCAATATCCTTGCGGATGTCGGCGGGCAGGGAATTGAGGATCCGCTCCGTGCGGATATCCTCGCGCAGCGCCCGCAGGCTGGCGGTATAGCGGCCGATGACGGCCATCGGGGCGAAACTGAACGGGTTCATGGTCCGATCTCCTGTTCGCATCATTGAACAGGGAGATCATCGCACACTACCCCTGACAGCTTTCTGTCAGGAAGGTGCAGGAGCGTTCCGGCCTGCCTACACGCCCATTCCACGGTCGGCCAGCGCTACCGTGATCTCGTCGAGGATGACGGGATCGTCGATCGTCGCCGGCATGGTCCACTCCTCCTTGTCGGCGATCTTCTGCATCGTGCCGCGCAGGATCTTGCCGGAGCGGGTCTTGGGCAGCCGCTTCACCGTCACGACGGATTTGAAGGCGGCCACGGGCCCGATGCGCTCGCGCACCAGCCCTACGACCTCCCGTTCGACCGTCGCACCGTCGCGCGCCACGCCGGAATTCAGGACAATGAAACCGACGGGCACCTGGCCCTTCATGGCATCGGCGACGCCGATGACGGCGCATTCGGCGACGTCCGGGTGCTCGGCGACGACCTCCTCCATGGCACCCGTCGAAAGGCGGTGGCCGGCGACGTTGATGATGTCGTCGGTGCGCGACATGATGAAGAGATAGCCGTCCTCGTCGATGAAGCCGGCGTCGGCCGTCTTGTAGTAGCCCGGGAACTCCCTGAGATAGGCGTCGCGGAAGCGCTGCTCGGCATGCCAGAGCGTCGGCAGGCAGCCGGGCGGCAGCGGCAGCTTGATGACGACGTTACCGAGGGTCCTTGCCGCGACCGGATGGCCGGCATCGTCCAAAACCCGAACGTCATAACCAGGCATCGCCACGCCCGGCGAACCATATTTCACAGGCAGCAGTCCTAGGCCCGCCGGGTTCTGCGAAACCGGGTAGCCGGTCTCCGTCTGCCACCAATGATCGATCACCGGCACGCCGAGATGCTGCTCGGCCCATTTGATCGTTTCCGGGTCCGCGCGCTCGCCAGCGAGGAAGAGGGTACGGAAGGCGGAGAGGTCGTATTTCTTCACGAACGCGCCCCGCGGATCCTCCTTCTTGATGGCGCGGAACGCGGTTGGCGCCGTGAACAATGCCACCACCTTGTGCTCCGAGATGATGCGCCAGAAGGTGCCGGCGTCGGGCGTGCCGACGGGCTTGCCCTCGAACAGGATCGAAGTGGCGCCGTGGATCAGCGGCCCGTAGGCGATGTAGGAATGGCCGACGACCCAGCCGACATCCGATGCCGCCCAGAAGACCTCGCCGGGCTTGACGCCGAATTCGTTCTCCATCGTCCAGGCGAGCGCCACCATGTGCCCGCCATTGTCGCGCACGACGCCCTTGGGCTGGCCGGTCGTGCCGGATGTGTAGAGCACGTAGAGCGGATCGGTCGAGGCGACCGTCACGCAGGGCACGTCGCGGCCGCGCGTCCTCGCCACGCCGTCGGCGTAGTCATAGTCGCGGCCTTCGATGAGCTCGCAGGTCTCTTCCTCGCGCTGCAGGATGAGGCAGGCCTCGGGTTTGTGCGCGGAAAGCTCAATGGCGCGGTCGAGGAGCGGCTTGTAGGCGACGACGCGGCCGGGCTCCAACCCGCAGGAAGCGGAGATGACGAGCTTCGGCTTGGCGTCGTCGATGCGTGTCGCCAGTTCGCGCGCGGCAAAGCCGCCGAAGACCACCGAATGGACGGCGCCGATGCGGGCGCAGGCGAGCATCGAGAAGACGGCTTCCGGCACCATCGGCATGTAGATGATGACGCGGTCGCCCTTGCCGATGCCGTGATCCTGCAGGAGCGCGGCGAGCGCCGAAACCTCCGCCTTCACGTCGGCATAGGTGAAGGCCTTCTTCCTGCCGGTGATCGGACTGTCGTAGATCAGCGCCTTCTGGTTCGCTCGGCCGCCCGCGACATGCCGGTCGACGGCGTTGTAGCAGGTGTTGCAGGCGGCATCCGGGTACCAGATGCCATAGACGCCGGCATCCTTGTCGAATATCTTCTTGGGCGGCGACACCCAGTCGATGGCGCGCGCCGCTTTCGCCCAGAAGCCTTCGGGATCGCGTTTCCAGCCTTCGTAAACCTCGTGATAGCGCGAAGCCATCCTTGCCTCCCATGCAAGCTTTTCAGGATTTTTTCCTTCTTAGCCAATCGGCGCCCGCCACGTCCATCTGACTATTGGGTAAATGGCCCGCGAGTCGGGCTTTGACAGGGCGCGGCGTTGCGGGCATGGGTGGCGACGGCTGAACCGACGCCCGCACCAACGGTCCCGAGAGAAAAGCAATGTCGAAGATCATCGCCATCCTGATCGTCGCATTGATGGCGATCCAGATCATCAAGCCGATCGGCCTGCCGGGCCTCCGGCAGCGGCGCGATTTCTGGAAGCTGGCGGTCGTCGCCTTCGTCGCTTTCGCGCTGGATGTGTTTTTGACTCACGTGGTGTGAGTGCCTCAGCCGAACCAAACGAAATCGGCGGATCGCGAGATTACCCCTCTCCGGTTTGCTTCGAAAACCACCTCTCCCTTTGAAGGGGCAAGGACGAGAGCCAGCCTCGCCACCCGCCCTCTCCCCCACGAAGTGGGAGAGAGGTGCCAAGCGTAGCGAGGCGGAGAGGGGGTGGACAGCGCCCCTAACATACTCCCTAGGTTGCGGGATTCGTGCTGCTCAGATCGTCTTGCCGAAAGCGACCGCGGTGTCGGCCATGCGGTTGGAGAAGCCCCATTCATTGTCGTACCAGGACATGACGCGCACGAGGTTTCCTTCGATCACCTTGGTCTGGTCGAGCGCGAAGGTGGACGATGCGGGATTGTGGTTGAGGTCGATCGAGACGAGCTTCTCGTCCGTATAGGCGAGGATGCCCCTGAGCGGCCCCTTCGAAGCGGCCGCGATCAGCGCATCGTTCACTTCCTCGACCGTGACGTTCCTCTTGGACACGAATTTGAAGTCGATGACGGAAACGTTCGGCGTCGGCACGCGGATCGACACGCCGTCGAGCTTGCCCTTCAGTTCGGGCAGGACGAGGCCGACGGCCTTCGCCGCACCCGTCGAAGTCGGGATCATCGACATGGCGGCGGCGCGGGCGCGGTAGAGGTCCTTATGCATCGTGTCGAGCGTCGGCTGATCGCCCGTATAGGAATGGACCGTCGTCATCAGCCCCTTCTCGATGCCGAAGGCGTCGTGCAGCACCTTGGCGACCGGCGCCAGGCAGTTGGTCGTGCAGGATGCGTTGGAGATCACCCTGTGGTCCTTGCTGATCTTGTCGTGATTGACGCCATAGACGACTGTGAGGTCGGCACCGTCGGCCGGCGCCGAGACGAGCACGCGCTTGGCGCCTGCTTCGAGATGGGCTGATGCCTTTTCCTTGGTGGTGAAGAGGCCGGTGCATTCGAGCGCGATGTCGACCCCTTCCGACTTCCACGGCAACTCGGCCGGGTTGCGCACCGCATGCACCTTCATCCGGCCGCGGCCGACATCGATCGTGTCGCCCTTCACCTTGACCTCGCCGGGAAAGCGGCCATGCACGCTGTCATAGCGGATCAGGTGGGCGTTGGTGTCGACCGGTCCGAGATCGTTCAGCGCCACCACCTCTATATCGGTGCGGCCCGATTCGATGATGGCGCGAAGCACGTTGCGGCCGATACGGCCAAATCCATTGATGGCTACTCTGACGGTCATCTGTCATTCTCCTGAAAGACGAAAAGACAAGAAAACGCCGGCAAATCCGGCGCCGAGCATTCTCAGCTCTTTTTTGCGAGCGCCCCCTCGGCGGCTTTGGCCACCGCGTCGGCCGTGATGCCGAAATGCGGATAGAGATCCTCGATCTTGCCGCTGGCGCCGAAGCCCGTCATGCCGACGAACAGGCCATCCAGGCCGATGAACGCATCCCAGCCCTGGCGCACGGCGGCCTCCACCGCCACGCGGACCGGCGCGTCGCCGATCGTCTTGTCGCGGTAGGCGGCGTCCTGCTTGAAGAACAGTTCGAAGGAAGGCACCGAGACGACGCGCGTCTTGCGCCCATTCTTCTCCAGCTTCTCGCGTGCGGCAAGCGCGATCTCGACCTCGGAGCCGGAGGCGAAGATACTGATCTCCGCCTTGCCGCTTGCCGGCGCCAGCTCATAGGCGCCCTTCGCGCAAAGGTTCTCGTCGGTGTGCTCGGTCCGGACCGCCGCGAGTGGTTGCCGGGTGAGCGCAAGCGTCGAGGAATTCCTCGGCGACTCCAGCGCCAGTTGCCAGCATTCGGCCGTCTCCACGGCGTCCGCCGGTCGATAGACGACGTGGTTCGGTATGGCGCGCAGCGCCGCGAGCTGCTCGACCGGCTGGTGCGTCGGCCCGTCCTCACCGAGGCCGATCGAATCGTGCGTCATGACGAAGATGTCCCGGATGCCCATCAGCGCCGAGAGGCGGATCGAAGGCCGGCAATAGTCGGAGAAGCATAGGAAGGTGCCGCCATAGGGGATGACGCCTCCATGCAGCGCCATGCCATTCATCGCCGCCGCCATGCCATGTTCCCTGATGCCGTAATGGACATAGCGCTCGCCATAATCGTCGGGTGTGATGTTCTTCGTCTGGCTCGTCTTGGTGTTGTTCGAACCGGTGAGGTCGGCGGAACCGCCGATCGTCTCCGGCACGACGCCGTTGATGACCTCCAGCGCCATTTCGGAAGATTTGCGCGTCGCGACCTTCGGCTTGTCGGCGGCGAGCTTCTTCTTGTAGTCGACGATCGCCTTGTCGAGGCCGGAGGGGAGCTCGCCTTTCATGCGGCGCTCGAATTCGCCCTTATTGCTGTGGGCCGCCAGCCGTTTTTCCCACGCCTCGCGCGCGCCGACGGAGCGCTTTCCGGCCTCGCGCCAGGCATCGAGAATATCCGATGGGATCTTGAAGGGCGGAGAATCCCAGCCGAAGAATTTGCGTGCGCCGGCGATCTCCTCCGCGCCAAGCGGCGAGCCGTGCGCCTTGGCCGTGCCGGCCTTGGTCGGCGCGCCGAAGCCGATCGTGGTCTTGCAGGCGATCATGGTCGGCTTCTGCGAGTGATGCGCGGCCTCGATGGCATAGGCGATCGCCTCGGGGTCCAGGCCGTCCACATGGCTGGCGTTCCAGCCCGACGCCTGGAAGCGCGCCACCTGGTCGGTGTTGTCGGCGAGCGAGACGGGGCCGTCGATGGAGATGCTGTTGTTGTCCCAGAAGAGGATCAGCTTGTTGAGCTTCAGATGGCCGGCAAGAGAGAGCGCCTCCTGCGAGATGCCTTCCATCAGGCAGCCGTCGCCGGCGAGCACATAGGTGTAATGGTTGACGAGATCGTCGCCGAAAGCCGCGTTCATGATGCGCTCGGCAAGCGCGAAACCGACCGAATTGCCGACGCCCTGGCCGAGCGGTCCCGTCGTCGTCTCGATGCCGGCGGCGTGGCCGTATTCCGGGTGGCCGGCGGTCTTCGAGCCCAGCTGGCGGAAATTCTCGATGTCGCCGATCGTCATGTCCTTGTAGCCGGTGAGATAGAGCAGCGAGTAGAGCAGCATCGAACCATGCCCGGCCGACAGGATGAAGCGGTCGCGGTCCGCCCAGTGCGGCTTGCTCGGATCGAATTTCAGGAAGCGCGTGAACAGGACAGTGGCGAGATCGGCGCAGCCCATCGGCAGGCCAGGATGGCCCGAATTGGCCTTCTCGACGGCATCCATCGAAAGGAAGCGGATCGCATTGGCCATCCGGTCATGTTGTTCGCGTGAGATCATGGGAATGCCCGCTGGTTGGAGATGCGGTGAAAATGCGCTGCCCGGGGATCGGTGTCCGGCCCTCGAAAGGGTCGGGCGACACATAGCAGGTGGCTTGGCCAAGTCAATAAAATGGGGTCTTCCGGCGGACGGGCAAGCGTCTCCGCCCAATTCCGGGGGATAGGCTGGGTGCTTTATTGACGCGGCATTCATCCGCTGCCTAATCTTTCCGCCATAACGCGTTCGCAACGCGTACGATTCGCTGCCGGGCGGGGCTTGGGACGAAACGATGACAGGGGAAACGACGCTCAGGGAGGCGATCGGGCGGCTAGGCAAGGCGATCGAGACGCTGGAGGTTGCCGTGGCGGCCCGGCTCGACGATCATGTGGACGCCTCCGAAGTGGAGGCCGAGGTCCAGCGGATGAACGCGGACCGGGCCAAGCTGGCGCAGGAACTCGACAATTCGGAAGCGCGGGCCGAACGGCTGGAAAACGCCAACCGGGAGGTCTCGCGCAGGCTGGTCACGGCGATGGAGACCATCCGCGCCGTCCTCGACAGATAGGAAGCGGATCTTGGCCCAGGTTACGGTGACGATCGACGGCAAGACCTACCGGATGGCCTGCGACGAGGGCCAGGAGGATCATTTGATCGACCTGGCCGAACGGTTCGACCGCTATGTCGGCCACCTGAAAGATTCTTTCGGCGAGATCGGCGACCAGCGGCTCACCGTCATGGCCGGCATCATGGTCATGGACGAGTTCGTTGAGCTGCAGAAGCGCGTCAAGGGCATGGAGGCCGAGATCGGCACGCTCCGCAAGACGCGTGACGACGCGCTGACCAAGGCCGACAAGAACGACGCGGCGCTGACCGGCGCCCTGACGGGACTCGCCGAGCGCATGGAGACGCTTGCCGGGCGGTTGGCCGGCCAGGCGGCCTAGAGGAACCGTTCGGCAAAAGTCCGGGCGCCGAGACAGCGCCGGATCATTTCGGCTTCTGTGAAGTGCTCCGCACCTTCTCCCCGTGAAAACGTGAGGAAGATGCCGGCAGGCGGATGAGGGGCAGTGGTTCCGCTCAGAAGAAAATACCCTACCCCCGATGATACGGATGTCCCGAAAGGATCGTCGCGACGCGATAGAGTTGCTCGGCGAGCATGACGCGCACGAGCTGGTGCGGCCAGGTGAGCTTGCCGAAGGAAAGGACGAGATCGGCCTGCTCGCGCAAGGCGGGATCATGGCCGTCCGGCCCGCCGATGGCGAGGATGAGGCTCTTGCGGCCGCTTTCGGCATGGCCGGCCAGAGCACGGGCGAACTCTTCCGAGGCGATGCTCCTGCCGCGCTCGTCGAGCAGGACGAGGGTGGTGGCGCCGTCTCTGCGGGCAAGAAGCTTCGCGCCCTCCTCGCGGCGGCGTTCGTCGGCAGAGGCGGCCCGGCTTTCCGGGATTTCGGTGAGGCCCGCGAAATCCAGCCCGACCGACGGGCCGGCCTTGGCGAAGCGGTCAAGGAAACGGGACGCCAGTTCCCTCTCCGGGCCGGCTTTCATGCGGCCGACCGCATAAATGCTCACATGCATCGATCCCGACCTTCAGATCAGGATCAGTGGACCGTCTCGTCCTCGAGATCGGGCGCCTGCCACATCTTTTCGATGCCGTAGAACTCCCGGATTTCCGGCCGGAAGACGTGCACGATGATGTCGCCGGCGTCGATCAGCACCCAGTCGGCGCTGCTCAGACCTTCGACGCGCGCGCGCATCCCGTTTTCCTTCAGCGCTTTCAGGAGATTGTCGGCCACCGCCGCGACATGACGATGCGACCGCCCCGATGCCACGACCATGTAGTCGCCGAGGCTGGACTTTCCCTGAATGTCGATGGAGACGATGTTTTCGGCCTTGGAGTCTTCCAGACTGGCAAGAACCGTCTTGAGGGCCAGGGAAGGATCGTCATATTCGACCATTCCGGCCGGCGAAGGCATGAGGTCAGCCTTCTTCGATAATGCTGTTCTCAGCGTCTTTCCTTTCGAACAAGAACAACGGGCGTTCCCGATTCACCGGGAAACATATTGAAGATAGGCAGAGTTCCTTAACACTTTCAAGACGCGCGCCCGGATATCGCATTCGCCTCATCGCGTGGGCAGCCCCGAACGGGGCGGAAGGCGACTATCACCCGTTCCTGATTTCGCGGCCGACGCCCTGCAGCGCTTCGAACGCCTTGAAGCGCCGGTCGTGCCATTCGGCGAGTTCGGGCTGCGGCATATGCATTTCGCCGAGCGTCGACATGGCCTCCATGGCCTGGGAGACGTCGTCGTGATCACCGGCGGCGACGGCCCCCAGCATCGCCGAGCCGAGGAGCACCGGCTCGGGCGAGGATGAGGCCGCGACGGCGAGCCCGGTCGCGTCGGCAAGGATCTGTCGCACGAGCGGGCTCTGCGCGGCGCCGCCGCTGACCACGATCGTATCGACCGCCACCCCCTGCTTCCGCTGGACGGCGACGATCTGGCGCGCGCCGTAGCCCAGCCCGCACAGGCCGGCGACATAGAGCCCGACGAGGCTGTCGATGCCGGTCTCCATGCCGAGCCCCGCGATCAGGGCTCGTGCGTCGGGATCGGCGAAAGGCGCGCGGTTGCCGAGGAATTCCGGCACCACATGCATCTCGCCGGTGAGCTTTGGCACGGCAACCGCGCCGCCGAGCCTCTCGGCCTCCAGGCCCAGCCAGGCTGCGAGCGTCTGGCCGGCATTGCGCGCCGCATGCGTCGCCTCGGGCGCATGCGGATGCATCTGGATCAATTGCTCGATCGCCGCGCCGGCGGCCGACTGTCCGCCCTCGTTCAGCCACAGCCCCGGCACCATGGCGGAATAATACGGTCCCCATACGCCCGGCACGAAAGCCGGCTCCGCCGTCGTAGACATGGTGCAGGCCGACGTGCCGAACACATAGGCCATGCGGTTGAGCACGCCGCCCGATGCGCCGCGCGCGCCGACCGTGCCGACGCCGCCCGCATGAGCGTCGATGAGCCCGGCCGCGACCGGCGTGCCGGGTAGCAGGCCGAGGTCGGAAGCCGCCTCTTCGGTCAGCCCCTCGGCAAGCCGCGTGCCTCCCGGCACGATCTCGGTACCGATGCGGCGGAACTGCTCGTCGGCCAGCGCGCCGAGGCCGATCTTGCGGAAGTACCCGGCATCCCAGCGATGCTCGTGGCCGAGATAGGTCCATTTGCACGTCACCGTGCAGATCGAGCGCGCCAGGCTGCCCGTCGAGCGCCAGGTCAGGAAGTCCGTCAGGTCCATGAACTGCCAGGCCCCGGCGAAGGTGGCCGGCATGTTCTCCGACAGCCAGAGCAGCTTCGGCGTCTCCATTTCCGGAGAGATCTGCCCGCCGACATAGTCGAGCACTTTATCGCCGGTGCGGTTGATCCTTTTGGCCTGGTCCGCTGCCCGATGGTCCATCCAGACGATGATGTTGCGCGCCGGATCGCCCGAAGGGCCGACGGCGAGCGGCTTTCCGCCTTCGCCCAGCACCACCAGCGAGCAGGTCGCGTCGAAGCCGATGCCCGCGACCGCGTCCGGCGCGACACCCGCCTTCTTCAGCGCGCCGCGGACGCTGCGGCAGACGGCGTCCCAGATATCCTCGCTCGACTGCTCGACGATGTCGCCGGCCTCGCGCCACATCTGGATATCGGCCTTGTCGGTGGCGACGAGCCCGCCCGTATCGTCGAACAGGCCGGCGCGGGCGCTGCCGGTGCCGACATCGATGCCGAGATAATGACGCGCCATCTATGCCTGTCCTCGACGCGCCTAGAGGTCGTTGCTCTGCGGCAGGATGACGATATCGCGGATCGTCACGTTGCGCGGGCGCGTCAGCATGAAGAGCACTGCCTGCGCGACCTCCACCGGCTGGATCAGCCCGCCGGCCGCCATCTCCGCCTCCAGCTTCTCCTTCGGCCAGTCGCTGATGAGCGCCGTCACGACCGGACCGGGCGCCACCGCGCCAACCCTCAGCCCATGCTTGGCCACCTGCCGCCGCACCGTGTGCACGAAAGCCTGCACGGCATGTTTGGAGGCCGTGTAGATCGGTTCCCACACGACCGGCACCAGCCCGGCGATCGAGCTCGTGACGACGATGTCCCCGGTCTTGCGCTCCACCATGTGCGGCAGCACGGCGTGGATCGAGCGGAACAGTGCGTTGATGTTGAGGTTGAGCATGCGGTCCCACTGGTCGGGATCGCCGTCGACCACCTCCCCGCCGACATAGGAGCCGGCATTGCCATGGAAGATGTCGAGCTGGCCCGTCTTCTCCAGGATCCGCGGCATCATCGTCGCCACGCTTTTCGGATCGGCGAGATCGATGCGGAGCGGGATGGCACCTTCGCCGAGTTCGACCGAGACCTTCGCCAGCGCATCCTCGTCGCGATCGACCAGCACGACACGCGCGCCGGCCTCCAGCATGATGCGCGCACAGGCCAGTCCGATGCCCGACGCCGCGCCGGTGACAGCGCCTACCTTACCTTTGAGTTCCTGGCCCACTTCTCGTCCTTTTTTTTGGTGCGGTTCAGGCCCGGCCATGCGAGAGGCGCGAACGGCGTGCGAGCGAATCGACGATGACGGCGATGGCAAGCACAGCGCCAGTGATCATGTACCGGAGCGACGACGACAGATCGAGCAGCGTCAGGCCGCTGGCGATCGACTGGATGACGATGATGCCGAGCAGCGCCGAATAGGCGCTGCCGCGGCCGCCGAACAGGCTGGTGCCGCCGATGACGGCCGCCGCGATGGCGTTGAGGTTGACGTCGCCCGTGCCGGCCTGCTGGCTCGCCGAAGCAAGCCGCGCCGCCGCGAGCAGGCCGCCGGCCGCGGCAAGCGTGGAGCACAGCACGAACGCGCTCAGATAGATGCGGCGGACATTGATGCCGGCGCGCCGCGCCGCCTCGCGATTGCCGCCTACCGCTGTCATGGAGCGGCCCCATTTGGTGCGGGTGAGCGCGTAGTTCATGATCACGCAGAGCGCGACGAACAGGCCGAACATCCACGGCACGCCCCTGCCCTGATTGAGGTAGTAGACGATGAATTCGAGGATGACGATGACCGCCGCCGCCTGGAGCAGCAATCGCCCGAGCGAGCTGGCCGACAGGCCAGCGACGCGCCGGCGGGCCGCCGTGCGGTAGCCCGTGACGAAAACGACGATGCCGGCGATTGCGGCGAGCGCGTAGGAGACGGCGTCCGGCATGACCAGCGTCTGGCCGAAATTCACCAGCGGCGAGCCGTAGGGAAGATTGATGGAGCCGGACGAGCCGAGCAGATAGAGCTGCAGTCCGAGCCAGGCGAGCAGCCCGGCCAGCGTCGAGACGAAGCTCGGCATGCCGAAGCGGTTGAAGAGGAACGAGTAGAGCGCGCCGATCGCCGCGCCGAGCACCAGCGCCACGATAATGGCCACCGCGACCGGCCATCCGCTGTTGACCCACAGGACGCCGAGCAGCGCCGAGGAGAAACCGCTCACCGATCCGACGGACAGGTCGATCTCGCCGACCATCAGGATGCAGACGATGCCGAGCGAGATCACCCCGACCGTCGAACAGTCGAAGAGCAGGTTGACCAGGTTGTTCGGCGCCAGGAAGACGGGATTGAGGCTCTGGAAAACCGTGCAGATGATGATGAGCCCGACGATCACCGGCAGCGAGCCGAGGTCGCCCGAGCGCACACGGTCGATGAAGGCGCCGATGGTTCCGCCGATCGTGTCGGCGTGCTTGACGCGTACGTCGCTGCGGTCGAGCAGCGGTGCGGAGCCCTGTTGCGTTTCCTGGTTCATGGCCGCGCCTCCGGTGCCTGCTGCGAGCGCCGCCTGGTGGCCCGGCGCGATACCGAATTCTCGTCGGCCCCGGTAATGGCCGCCACCAGTTCCTGGTTGGAGGCATCGGGCCCGAACTCGCCATTGTTGCGGCCGAGCCTCAGCACCACGATGCGGTCCGCGACCGCGCGCACGTCCTCCATGTTGTGGCTGATCATGATGACGCCGAGGTCGCGGGCGCGCACGCGCTCGATCAGGTCGAGCACCTCGGCCGTCTGGGCGACGCCGAGCGCCGCGGTCGGCTCGTCGAGCAGGATGAGCTTGGGTTCCGTCAGCAGCGAGCGGGCGATCGCCACCGTCTGGCGCTGCCCGCCGGAAAGCGAGGCGACCGGCTCGCGCACGCTCGGAATGCGGGCGGAGAGTTCGTTGAGGAGCGTCCACGCCCGGATTTCCATCGATACCTCGTCGAGCCGGGGCGGGTTGAGCTCGCGGCCGAGAAAGATGTTGGCGACCACGTCGAGGTTCTCGCACAGCGCTAGGTCCTGGAACACGGTGGCGATGCCGAGGCCGAGCGCCGTCGCCGGGTCGGCGAGGACGACCTCCTTGCCGGCGAAGGTGATCGTTCCGGACGACGGCTGGTGCACGCCGGCCAGTACCTTGACCAACGTGGACTTGCCGGCGCCGTTGTCGCCGACCAGCGCCACGACCTCGCCCGCATGAACGTCGAGATCGACATCGGTCAGGGCGGAAACCGCCCCGAAATGCTTCGAAACGCCACGTAGGCTGAGGACGCGCTCGCCCGGTGCGCTGTCCTGGCGGTCACTCTCCGGCATGATGGCTGCCTCCCAATCCAGGGCTGGAAGGCCCCGGCCGCGTCCGGCGGCCGGGACCCCGTTCGGTTACTGCGTGATGCCGAGCTTCTTGCAGCCTTCGGCATAGCGGCCCGTGCAGAGCTGCTCGGCCGTCTGGATCTTCTTGTCGATGATCTCCGCCTTCAAATTCTTCTGGGTCACGACCGCCGGAACGAAAAGCTTCGAAGGCGTATCGTAAAGCGTCGTTTCCGCCTTGGGCGTCTTGCCCGAGAGGAAATCGACCGCGACTTCGGCAGCGGCGCCGGCGACGATCTCGCTCGGCTTGGAGATCGTGTTGTACTGGTCGCCGGCGATGATGAGCTGCAGCGCGGCGATCGTAGCGTCGTTGCCCGTCACCGGCGGCACCGGATTGACGCCGGCCGCCTTGAAGGCCGCGATGACGCCGCCCGCGGTCCCGTCATTGGCCGCCACCACGCCGAGTATCTTCTTGCCGAAGCGCGTGATCTGGCCGCTCGCCCATTGCTGCGCTTTCGGCGGCGCCCACTCCGGCGTGTCGTATTCGGCGAGGATCGGATAGCCGCTGTTGTCGAGCCCCTGGTGGATGCCCTTCTTGATCAGCCCGGCGGCCGCGTCCGTCGGCGACCCGTTGACCTCCAGGACGCCCTCACCTTCCTTGGCCTTCACCCCGGTATCCTTCAGGTGCTTGACCAGGGATTCGGCGATCGCCTTGCCGATGCCCTGGTTGTCGAAGGAAACATAATAGTCGGCCTTGGCCTGCGGGATGGGCCGGTCATAGGCGATCACCTTGATGCCCTGGCCCTGCGCCATCTTGACCAGCGAGGTCGCCGCCGTCGAATCGACCGGGTCCAGCACGATGACCTTGGCGCCCTGCGAGATGACCGAATTGAACTGCTGCTGCTGGCGCGCGGCATCGGCGTCGGCGTTCTGGTAGATCACCTTGCAGCTTGCGCAGAGCTTCTTCATCGCGGCTTCGAAGCCGGGGTAGTCGTGCTGCTCGTAGCGGGTCGAGGCCTGGTCGGGCATGAGGAAGGCGACCGTCGCGTCCTTCGCCTCCGCGGCATGCGCCAGCATGGCCGTCGCGCCGAGGAATGAGAGCGCGAGCGCGACAATGCCCGTGGTCTTGAGCGAGAGCTTTTTCATTTGGACTTCTCCCTTTCCGGAATGGATTACTGAGAATAGTGATGTTCGTTGTCGCGAAGACAAGCCTGCACTTCTCCGGCGATGAAGGCTCGTGGCATCCGGGGCTGGCCGCGGCCGGCGAACCCCCGTCGTTCGTTCGATTGTGATCTCCTCCCTTGCTCCTCCTGTCAGGCGGCGCGCGCCGCGTTGATGTTGTCGGCCAGAAGACGCCTGAACCGCGAGGGCGGCATGCCTTTCTCGGCCAGGAATTGCCGGTTGAAATTCGACAGGTTGTTGAAGCCGACCTCGAAGCAGATGTCGGTGACCGAAGCCTGCTCCTCGCTCATCAGGATCTGGCAGGCGAGGTTGATGCGCAGCCGCTTGACGTATTGCACCAGCGACATGCCCGTGTGCCGGCGGAAGGAGCGCGAAAAGGCGCTCTGCGACTGGCCGGCGATCGAGGCGAGATCGGCTTCGCCGAAGGGCCGCGTCAGGTTCTCGCGGATGAAGGCGAGCGCCTTGTTCATGCCGGCCGACATGTAGCCGGACGGGTCGGGCAGATATTGCGGGCTCGACAGGGGCAGCGCGCCCTTTGCCCGGCAGAGCGTGCCCATGATCATCATGAACAGCTCGATCCGGCGCACGCCCTGCGCCTCGACCGCCTCCTCCATGAACGGCGCCAGCTTTTCGCTGGTGCCCTTCGTGAAGAGCACGCCCCGCCGTGAGGATTCGAGCAATACGCCGAGGCCCGACAGTTCCGGCAGGAGCTTCATCGCGCTGCCGATGAACTCCTCGCTGAACTGGATGATGCGGCCACGCAGCGGAATGGTCACGTCTTTCGGCAGATCGCTCACCCAGTTGTGCGGCAGGTTGGGACCGGTGAGGACGAGGTTCCCCGGCTCGAACTCGCCGATGAAGTCGCCGACGAAATAGCGGCCTCTGGTCGCCACCACCTGATGGATCTCGTATTCGGGATGGAAATGCCAGCGGACGGTGTGGAACGGATAGCCGTGCGCCCACGCCTTGAAGGACTCGCCCCGCCTTATCTGGACGACTTCCAGGTCCGGTTCCATGTCCGTTTCCTCCCGGGCCGGCGCGGCATGGTCCGCGCCTCTCCCTGTCGGCGGAGTTCGCTCCTTCCGCCTGTTCCAAGGACGGTAACGGCTGATCGCCATCCGCGCCACCACGATTCCGGTGTCAAACCGATACTTTTTTGACATCGGCCACTATGCGTATGCCTTTTTTCGATGATTGGTGCGGTTCGCGCCGCGGCTCTTCATAGGGCTACGGTGCGAAAACCGATATTGGCGGCGGAACTGTCAGGCGTGTTGGAGGAGCGTGCCGCGTTCCGGTAGCGGTTGCAGTAGGAGACATGGCAAAGGTAGGAGCCGCCGCGCAGGCACCTGACCGAGCCGATTTCAGGTCCGGTGGGATTCTCCTCCGGCGAACGGGCGTAGTAGCAGGGATCGTACCAGTCGGCGCACCATTCCCAGACGTTGCCGATCATCTGCCAGAGACCATAGCCATTGGGCGCGTAGCTGCGGACCGGCGCCGTCGCGAGCCAGCCATCCGCCCCGTCGTTCACGGTCGGGAACGTGCCTTGCCAGATGTTGCAACGATGTTCCCCCTCCCCGCCGAGCAGGTCGTCGCCCCATGGATGGCGTTTGCCGGCGAGGCCGCCGCGCGCCGCGTATTCCCATTCGGCTTCCGTCGGCAGCCTGCGTCCGGCCCACCGGCAATAGGCCTGCGCGTCGTTCCAGCTCACATGGACGACGGGATGGTCTCCAAGGCCCTCGATGCTGCTTTTCCTGCCGTTCGGCCTGCGCCAGTCGGCCTCGGCGACGCCGAGCCACCAAGGCGTTCGCGGCGGCTGGCCGAGAATGTCGTTTTCATCGGCCTGCAAGGCGAGATGGAACACGGCCGAATAGCCGAAAATCTCCGCTTCCGTTCGGTAGCCGGTCGCCTCGACGAAGCGCGCGAAATCGTCGTTGGTGACGCTGGTCGCATCGATCGTGAAGGGCGAAACGCTCACCGGGTGGACCGGCCGCTCGCCGTCCCCCGGATAACCGTCGCCCATCGTATCACCCATCAGGAAACGGCCGCCAGGAAGCGCGACCTGTTCGATAAGGTGCGTTCCCCCGACGCCGCGATGGTCTTCCGCCCGATTGCCCGGCAGTGCGGCCGGCCGCGACGGGATGCAGCAGCTTCCGTCTCGGGGATTCCGCTCGCTCATGACGTCTCCGCCAGGCCGCGATCGGCGGACGGGCCCTTCCATTCCGCGCGTCGATGGACGTATCTACGGCTTCCGTGAGACCGGACGCCGGAAATCACCGGAAAACCGGCGGGGAGCGCATGGCCGTCAATCAAGCCCTCTTTCGAGAAAACCCGTGGCTTCGGGGCCTTTCCCCGTCGACCGTGGCCATCCTGGCGGCCAAGGCGATCGTACGGCGCCTTGCCCACGGCGAATTGTGGGTGTCGCGAAGCGAGCGCGCCGCCGGCATCGCCGTCATCGTCGAGGGCGGCCTCCGCTCCACCACCTTCACCGCCGAAGGCAAGGAATACGTCTTCTCGATCATGAAGGCTGGCGACATCTGGGGCCTGGTGTCGACGATCGACGGCATCCACAACGCCAACGATGTCTATGCGCATGGCGAAACGACCATCCTCACCATCGACCGCCGCACGACGCTGGCGACCGTCGAGAGTTGCCCCGATTTCGGCCGCTGCCTGATGGAGCTTCTCTGCCACCGGCTGAGGATGGCGAACACCGTGCTCGAGGATCGCGCGCTGAAGCCGATCGAGGTGCGGCTGGCGCGCCTTCTGCTCAGCCTCCGCGGCAACGGAGACGCGACGCGCAACGCCGACGAACTCCACGTCACCCAGGAGATGCTGGCGAAGATCCTGGGATGCACCCGCCCGACGGTGAACAAGAAGCTCCTGCAGCTCGAGCGCGAGAAGGTGATCGAGGTTTCCTATGGCCGTATCCATCTCAAGGACCTGGCGCGCATCGTCAAGCTTTCCGGCCAGATCGACTATTTCTATTTCTAGAATGGCCGCGCCGGCAACCTGTCCTATTCCGGCCTGTGCGGCACGGCATTGCCGTCGGCGAGCCACAAATCCCAATCCGCCCCGTTCAGGTGCTTGTCGGCGAACACCGGGCGGCCGGGCGCCGAATCCTCCGGCCGGCCGAGCTGGCCGCAACCGGTCACGCCCTTGGTCGTCGCGTCGCGGCGCGGATCGACATGGGCGGAAAACCATTTGAAAAGCTGGTCGCGAAGCGCCCCGATGCGGTTGCCGGCCGACGCGTCGGCGACCCGGTTCACACGCTCGTCGGGATCGTTTGCCAGATCGAAGAGCTCGTGCGGCCCGTCCGGGAAGCGGTGCACGTATTTCCAGTCCTTCGTTCGCACCATGCGGACCGGCCCGTATTCGTCATAGACGACGATGCCCTCTGTTTCCGGCAGCGATCCGCCGCCCAGGACGGAAGCGAAGCTCCGGCCCGGCTTTTGCCGATCGGTCGACTCGACCAGCCCGGCATGGTCGATCAGGGTCGGGAAGACGTCGTAGCCGCTCAAGAGGTCTCCGCAGACGCGGCCAGCGGGGATTCTTCCGGGCTGGGCGATGATGCAGGGGACCTTGACGGACGTGTCGTACATATTCTGCGGCCGCGTGCCGTTGCCCTTTCCCCAGATGCCGTGATGGCCGCAATTCATGCCGTTGTCGCCCATGAAGATGACGAGCGTGGATTGGGTCAGTCCCTGCCTCTCCACCTCCTCGAGCACCTTGCCGATCGCCGCGTCCATCGCCGTGACGGCGGCGAAATAGCCGACCAGGCTTTCGCGCCGCTGCTCCCGGCCCTTGGCGACCGCCGCGTGGCCGCCGGCGAAATCCGGATGCGGCGGCTCGTCCGGACAGGAATCGAACGGGCAATCCTCGTAGAGATCGGTGAATTCCTTCGGATGTGAATCGATCCACGGATAATGCGGCGCGGTGAAGTTGAGGCTGAGCCAGAACGGCTCGGGCCGGCCGGCCTCTTCCCCGATGAAGGCGACCGCGCGCTTGCCGAGTTCCTCGGTGATGTAGCCGGGGAGCGTGACCGGCTGGTCCTCGTCGACCATGGGCGCATCGTAGTACGGTCCCATCCCCGCCTGATGGGCGAACCATTTGACGAAATTCGGCCGCGGAACGTCGCTCGCCCCCAGATGCCATTTTCCGATCAGCCCGCACCGGTAGCCGTTCTCGGCGAAGACGTCGGTAACGAGCCGCTGGCCGGCGAGGTAGTCGATGCGTTTCTCGCCCATGCTGCCGGCGCGGACCCAGTCCTGGACTCCGTGCCGGGACGGTATGTCGCCCGTCAACAGCGAGGCGCGCGCCGGCGAGCATACGGGCGAGGTGCAGAAGAAATTCTCGAAGCGGATGCCGGCGGCCGCCAGCCGGTCGAGCACCGGCGTCCTGATCTCGTCATTGCCGGCGCAACCCAGCGCCCACGCGCCCTGGTCGTCGCTGACGATGAAGAGGATATTCGGTCGAAAGGGATCGCGACTGGCCAAGATGTCCTCCGGCCCGGCCATGCATGCCGCCGGGTTCGGAACTATTTGGATTTCGGCCCTATTCGAGGTCAATGACGACGCCGCGCCAAGATTGTAAAGCCGCGAACATTCCGCCGTCGCTTTTGCTGCGAGGCTGGTGCCGCTCGGGAGGAACTGTCGAGCGGCCGCCGAACCGCGTCTGACGCCGTTCGAAGCACCGGCCTTGACTGGAACAATGGCGGCGATCCTCGCCGCGAGCGACAGGGAGATGAAGACAATGACAAGCCGACGGCTTTTTCTTGCGACGGTGGCGATGGCGACCCTTCTTGCGGGCACCGGCGCCGGCTTGGCGCAATCCGACCAGAAGACGATCAACATCGGCTATTTTCCGGTGGTCTCGTCCGTGCCGATCATGCAGGCGCAGAAGGAGCTGGAGAAGAAAGGCTACAAGGTGAATTGGGTGCAGCTCACCCAGGGCCTGCCGGGCGCGGCGAGCGCGCTTGCCGCCGGCCGGCTCGATCTGAGCTGGGGCAACAGCATCTCCGCCGTGGTGATCTTCTCGCAGGCGCCCGACGCCGCGCAATTCGTCGGCCAGATGTTCGTCAACGCCAACGTCACGGTCGTCTCCGACAAGAGCGACATCAAGTCGCCGGCTGACATCCAGCACAAGAAGGTCGTGGTCAGCGGACCGAAGACGGCCTCCACCCTCTTCTTCAAGATCGGCCTGAAGAAGGCCGGCGTCGACCCGGACGCCAACGAATATTTCGTTTCGGGCACCGGCCCCGGCATGGTGGGCGTGCTCGATTCCGGCGGCGCGGAAGTCGTGGCGGGCTATGTGCCCTATGTTTCGGAAATGGTGCTGAAGAAGATCGGCCACGTCCTCTTCACCGGCTCCGACGCGATCGGGCGCGAGGCGCCGGGCGACGGTTTCATCGCCAGCACCGCCTTCATCAAGAAGGATCCCCAGGCGGTCAAGGACGTGCTGGCGGCGGCGGCGAAGGCGACCGACTACATCAAGTCGAACCCCGACGACGCCTACAAGATGATGGCCGATTTCGCGAAGGTCGGCGAACCGGCCGTGCGCTATTCCTTCGAGCACAAGCTGATCGGCGTCGCGCAATCCTACGTGCCCGACGTCGAGGGCATCGTCGAGACTGAAAAGGTCGCGCAGGAGCTCGGCTTCGCGCCGGACGGCGTCGACCTTCCGTCCTTCGCCAGGAAGTTCAATAATGTCACGCTCGCCGCCGAGGTGGCGAAAGCGAAATAGTCGAGCAGAGCAGGCCGGGGACGAGGAGGCATGGAAAGCGCCGCTGATCGGTCGATGGCAGGATGGTCATGGCTGCGGCCCTGGCTGCTCGGCCTTACCGGCGGGATCGGCGCCCTCCTCTTCTGGACCCTGATGGCGTTCTGGCTGAAGGGCGGCGGAGGTGTCATCAGCCGCCTTCCCACGCCGCTCGCCGTCGGCGCCGATCTTCTCGCCTATGCCCAAGGCGCCTTGTGGCGCGATCTGGCGGCAAGCCTCCAGGTCTTCCTCGTCGGTTGGATCGTGGGCTCTGTCTCGGCGGCGGTCGCCGGCATGGCGATCGGCCGTTCGCGCGTGATCGGCGCCGTTTTCGGGCCGATCGTCGAGGCCCTGCGGCCGGTATCCAGCATCGTCTGGGTGCCGCTCGCCGTGGTCTGGTTCGGCTTCGGCTTCACCAGCAAGGTCTTTCTCGTCGGCCTTGCCGTGTTTCTCGTCGTCATCGTCTATGCCATCGACGGCGCGCGCCGCGTCGCCCCAGACCTGGAGAGGACCGCGACCATGCTCGGCATGAGGCCGTTGCAGAAGTTCCGGGCGCTGGTGCTGCCCAGCGCGCTGACCGAGGTGCTGGTCGGAGCGCGCGTGGCACTGATGTCCGGCTGGGGCACCGTCATCGTGGCCGAGCTCGTCGCGGCCGATCACGGCCTCGGCGCCCACCTGATTGCCGTCCAGCAGAGCTACGACGTCTCGGCCGTCATGGCCTCGATGGCCTGTTTCGGGCTGGCCGGCTTCGTCATGAACGCGATCTTTTCGCGCTTCGAGCAATGGCTGCTGCCCTGGCGCTCCGGCGGAGCGGCGCGGTGACCGGCAGGCTGTCCGTCTCCCATGTAGCGCTGGCGCTGCTCGGCGTGGCGATCGTCATTGCCGTCTGGCAGGGAACGATCGCCTGGTACGGCCTGGCCCGCATCGTGCTGCCGACACCGTTCGAGGTCGCATCCACCCTGGCGCACCTCTTCGCCAGCCGGTCGTTCTGGCATGACGTGCTTGTAAGCCTCAGGGAATTCCTGCTCGGCTATGCGATCGGCGGCGTACTCGGCGTCCTCGTCGGCACGATCCTCGGCGAACGCCCGACCGCGCGCATGACCGTCGGGCCGGTGATCGAGGCGCTCCGCTTCATCGTTCCTTTCGCATGGATACCGCTTACGGTGCTCTGGTTCGGCACGAGCCTTACCGGCAAGGTGGTTCTGGTCGCCTATGCGGTCTTTTTCGTCATGGTGGTAACGACGGCCCGCTCGATCGTGACGGTCGATCCGACGCTGACCCGGGTCGGCACCATGCTCGGCATGGGACCGGCGGGAATCGCGCTGAAGGTGCATCTGCGCGCCGCCGCGCCCGGCATCGCCAGCGGCGCCAAGGCCGCGGCGGCGCTCGGCTGGATCGCGGTCGTCGCCGCCGAATATATCGGGGCCAGCGCGGGCCTCGGCGTCATGATCACCAACGCCTCGATGTCGCTCGCAACCGCCACCGTGATCGCCGGCATGATCGTGATCGGCATCATCGGCGCCACGGTTAGCTGGCTGGTCGGCCGGACGACCGCGGCCTGGCTCAACTATTAGGAGATCCGACGTGCCCGAACTCACCGCTGCCTATAGACAGACGGCGGGCTCCTCGCGGGCCGCCATGGGAGACGGATCGGCGGAGGGATTGGTCTTCGAGCGCATTTCGCACACCTATGTCGCCGCCAATGGCAGCACGCCTGTGCTGGACGACGTCTCCTTCTCGGTCGGTCCCGGCCAGGTGGCGTGCGTCGTCGGCCCTTCCGGCTGCGGTAAGTCGACCTTGCTCAGCCTCGCCGCCGGGCTGATGCGGCCGACATCCGGCGTGACGCGCTGGCGGGGGAAACCGGTCGAGCCCGGCACGAACCCGGATCTCGGCATGGCCTTCCAGCAGCCGGGGCTCTTTCCGTGGATGACGGTGCGCCAGAACGTAGCCGTCGGGCTTACCACGCGTGGCGCCGCGCGGAGCGACGCGCGCCGGCAGGCGGACGAGATGCTGGCGACGGTCGGCCTGACCGGATTCGGCGATGCCTATCCGAATCAGCTTTCCGGCGGTATGGCCCAGCGTGTCGGCATCGCCCGGGCGCTGGCGCTCAGGCCCAAGCTCCTCCTCATGGACGAGCCCTTCGCCAGCGTCGACGCCTTCACGCGGCTGAAGCTCCAGGCGGAATTCAAGGCGCTGCTCAAGCTCGACCGCCCGACCGTGCTGTTCGTCACCCATGACGTCTCCGAGGCGATCCTGCTCGGCGATATCATCGTGGTGATGAGCGCGCGCCCGGCAAAGGTCGAGAAGATCATCCCGATCGAACGTGGGGATCGCGACCGCGCCGGCCCCGGCTACGCCCGCAAGATGACCGAGGCCCTGAGGGCGCTCGGCGTCGAGACCGATCTCAGCCACGATTGAGCTTGCCCGACAAGAGAGGCAAAGCGGAGACGGCGGATAGCGTCACTTTGGCAGCGGCTGAACGCGATTTGCAAGCATAGACCGGGCGCTTTACCCGCTCGGGTTTCCTCTCGGATCCAACTGCAAGCCGGCGGGAGCCGGCCGGATCCGGGCGTGCAGCAATTCATTCCACAATTCGGCCAACTGGGCCGGCGTGCGTGACGTATCCGAACGGAATACCGAAGGGTCAGAGGCGGTCGTATCCGTCAGCAGTTGGAGCGGATCCCGTTGGGAATTACACAGGGCCTCGAAGAATATGAAGGCATTGTCCCTGCCGCTGATGAAGTGCGCATCGTCCGCGATGCTGAGCAGGGAAACCTTCTGACCGATCAATTCGGCGGGCACACCGGTGAGCGCTTGCCAGCTTTCCGACTGGACCAGGCCGAGCGCCTCCGTCGGCTCGGGATCCGCGGCTTCGGCCGCGGCAAGGGTAATGAGGTTGACGAGAAAGCCGACCGCATAGGGATGCTCCCATACCGCGCCGCAATCCGCGCCAAATACCCGCCTCGTCTCTTCCACGTAAGGTTTGAGAGCCGCCACCGCGGCCTTCCGGCCCCGCCTCGCGCGCCAGAACGACAACACCGGAAAACGCCTAGGCATGACGGCCATCCGCGATCGTTGCTGCGTGTATGGGTCGAGGTGGCGAACGCCTATGGTGCTCCCTCCTCGCAACCGCTGCGGGTCCGTGGTAGATATGCGTCGTTTCGCGGCTGTCCCTGAACAACTATAGGGTCGCAGATGGGTACTGCGCAATTGCCTCCGGTTCCCGATTTCGAGGCGATCGAACACAAGGCGCAGGCGAATGTCGAGCGCCAGACCGCCATTCTGACCCTGATCGGAAATCTCGTCCTGTCCTGGTCGAACAACGAGAGCATGTTCATCTACGTGCTGATGGTCCTGCTCGAGGTCGACGAGGTTACCGCGGCGGTCGTGTTCACCACGCTCAATACCACGAGGGCACGCATCGACCTCGTGCAGCGGCTCGCGGCGATCAAGCTCGCCGACCGCGCCGCCGCGCAGAAACTGGAGAAGATCGTCAAGCGTTTCAACGATCTCACCAGGATCAGGAACGAATTCAATCATTCCATGTACGCGCTGAACGAGGCCGGCGAGATCACGCATATGAACCTTATCAAGGTCCAGGAGAACAAGGGACGCCTGAAATTCGGCGAGCGGATCGAGATGGATCAGGCGCGCATCGACAAGATGCTTGCGGCCATACGCGACCTGAAGAAGCTCAACCGGGAAATATGGGGGTTTCTGCCGCAGCTCCGCGAGGCTGTGGAAGCGGCGAAGAGACCGGATGCCCGCGGCAGCGCGTGAAGCCGATGTGGCCGCGCCTTAAGCCGGGCCTGGGCTCGGTCAGGCGTTGAGTCCGGGAGCCGACATGCGGGCGATGCCGGAGAGCCATCCTTGGGCGGCGGCCAGGCGGACGAGTTGGACGCGCGTTCGCATGCCGAGTTTTTCGCAAGCCCTTGCCTTGTAGGTCTCGACGGTCTTCATCGTGACGTTCAGGTCGGCCGCTATTTCCTTGGCCGTGTAACCGAGTGCGATAAGCCGCACCACTTCCTGCTCGCGAAACGTCAGCGGCAGCAGTTCGGACGTGGCGGGAACCTCATTGGGCTTGGATCGCGGCTGGCAAGGGAATACCCGCGCCGCCGCCGCCGGGTCGATATACATGCCGCCGGCCGCGACCGAGCGAACGGCGTACAGCACGGCTTCCCTCGGCGAGCGCTTCAGTACGAATGCCTTTGCGCCGGCGTCGATCGTCCGGCGGATGAACCCGCCATCATCGACATCGCTCAGAATCACGATCCTGATGTCGCTGAACTCGCGGGCGAGCCGGGCGACGGCGGCGGGTCCGTCGTCGTAGCGCAGCTGCGCATCGATGACCACGATGTCGGGGCGAACGTCGCCGATGGTCCGGCCTGCCTCGGCAACCGAGCCGACGACGCTGGATACCACCACATCGGCGGTCTCATTGAAGAGAGCCTGCAAACCTTCGCGGAAGATCGGATGCTCGCAAACGAGCATCGCGCGACACAATACACCAACCACCACCGCCTCCACTGCTTTACCAGACACTAAAAAGCGACAGCGTTCAGAGGCCCGAATATTCACGCGTTCGTAGGTTTTTCCCCACCTGTGGATAACGAAACATAAACTAAAGTATCAATATTGTAAATTGGCGACTTATCTACTTGAAAAGAAGAGTAAAAACGCACCTCGCTTTTCACTGGCCGGGTGCTACCCATGTCTCCTGTAAGTTGTGGAAATCGCTGAAAAATCCGGCCGGGCCGATCGAAGTGTAAATCGGCGGATAACGTTTTCGTGATTGTCGCTCGGAGGCCCGGAAAGCGGCGTGAAACTCAAATTGCCGGAACCGGTGAATACGCCACGCTCCGCCATATCGGCCAAGGGCAGCGTCCGTCGCGGTTCATCCGACATTGTCGGGAAATCTCTGACAAGCCCCCGGAAATTGCCGACGTGATCCCCTTCCGGTTGTGCTGGATCATTCGACCGTCACCGCGAGTGGTCCAAGGAAATTGAGGACAGCGCGGTGAACCGGGCGAACGGTCGCCGCATCAGGCCAGACGCAGAAGATCTCGACCTGTGTTGCTGCCGGCCCGGTTGTTCAACGAGCAACATGGGAGAAGTACGATGGGTAATCAGGACAAGGGCTATCCGGGCGGCAGCGGCGGCGGTGGCGGTTGGGGCGGCGGATTGGATCCGCTTCAGTTGCAGGCGCAGCTTCAGGGGCAAGGCCAGGGCCAGCTCGAAGGTCAGGGCCAAGGTCAGGGCCAGGGCCAGGGTCAGGACCAGTCGCAGTCCAGCGATAGCTGGAACGGCAACGGGAACCTGAACGGCAACGGCAATGGCAATGGAAACGGGAACCTGAACGGAAACGGCAACGGGAACCTGAACGGCAATGCCAATCTCGACGCCAACGGGAACCTGAACGGCAATTTCAACGGCAATGCGAACCTCGACTCCAATTCGAATTGCAACAGCAACGCCAACTTTGACTCGAACCAGAACCTGAACGTCAATGCCAATGTTACGGACGTGAAGGTTTGCGTCGACGTCAGCGCCAATGTCGATTCGGATCCGGGTATCCACCAGGCCGGTCTGATCGATCTCAACAACGTCCAGATGCCCGATCTGAGCGGCAGCTTCTTCGCCAACGCCGACAACTCGGTACAGACGCTGAACGGCGATGGGAACGTCTTCCATCTCGACCAGATCAACAACCTCGTTGCCAACAACTCGCTGTGCGATGCATCGGTGAGCTACACGGCAGGTAACGAAGCGTATTCGAACGGCGATCCCACAAATCCGTGGTGCTGCTCGGATCCTACCGGCAACAGCCATGCCTCCGCCAGCGGCGGCGGCTTCTCGATGTCGGCAAGCGCGGACGGCGCCTATGCGACCGCGAACAACAGCGGTGCCGGCGCGGACGCCACAGTGGGCGGTGCGGTCAACGGCGCAAGCATCTCGCAGGCGGCTTTCACGCAGAACATCGTGCTGGGTGCCAACATCCAGTACAACACGATGACGCTCGGCGTCATCGGCCATGACGGCGGCGGTGCCGAGATACACCACATCTAAGAGGAACCAAGACCGGCCCGTGCTTCAACCCACGGGTCGGTTGCATGTGCTTCCCCTGTCGAGGCCCGAAACCACATGACGGGGGAGCATCAAGGGCCGGTGTGCCGCCAAGGCACATCGGCCTGCGAATGGGGAACAAAAAAGATCGATGACGAGAGGAGGACGCCATGATTCCCGGCGGCGTCACTGAGATAATTGCCTACTTTTCCGGCTATCTGCATCTCCTCGAACAAGTCCAGCTCGACCGCGCGGCTCCACACGACCCGGCGCTTTTGCTGAAGGTCGGGAAAACCGAGTTCGACCATACCGATCCGGCGGGTCTGCCGTTCACGCCCGCGACCCTGGATTCCGAGTCCATCAGCTACACTGTGCTCACCCAAAATCACTATCCCCTCTTCAACGGCTGGCTGCCGCATCCAGGCGGGCCGGAGTTTTTCGGTCAGTTTGCGGCCAACTTCACTCCTGTTCCATTCACGCTGACGCTCCAATTGAGCCCCTTGAGTTCCTTGGAGTTCGGCCCGGCGCTGCCGGAGGCCGATCCCTCGCAGTTGTGGGCGCAGATCGAGCAGGTCAACAAGCTGGTTGCGAACCAGCTGGTGGACGTCGATCCGACCAGCCAGGCCGCGACGCTCAACGCGGCCGGCTCCGGCGAGCAGATCGACCACATGATGGTCCAGGCCGATTCCTATCTGCCGAGCGGCTTTGCGGGCCTGCAGACGATCGAGACGAACGGGCCGGTTCTCCTCCAGTCCAATCTTGATGCGCAATCCTTGGTCGATGCGCACGATTCGGCGTTGGCGGGTGGCAGCGCGCCTCAGATCACATTGCAGCCCGGCGAATATATTAACGGCGTTTTCAGTCCGGTGGCCACGGCCTCGGTACCGACCGTCGACCCGCCCGACTACACTCTTCCCCCGACCAATGTGATGGGCCAGATCAACAGCGGGCTGGAGGTGATCGCCGGCAGCAACACGCTGGTCAACAGCGCCGGCATCATCGACGGCAACGTCCAGCACCTCACCATGCTGGTGGTCGGAAACGCCTACAGCACGAACGCGATCTTCCAGACCAACATCCTGCACGACGTCGACTCGATCACGACGGCGGCGGGCGGCGCGCCGCTCAATATCGCGACCGGCGGCAACATCCTCAACAACATCGCGGATTTCCAGACGCCGCACTTGATCTCGATCACGGGCACAAGCTCGACGAACACGTCCTGGCACGTCGACGTGGTCCAGGGCAACTTCTACAATATGAACGTGTGCGTGCAGACCAATGTGATGGCGGCTGGCAGCACCAGCTTCCAGACGACCGAAACGAGCTTCTACAAGCTCGTTACCGGCGGGAACGAGCAGATCAACGGATATCTCTGCGACTCGTATGGCAGCCCTTACGATCTCATCGTGGTCGAAGGCAGCTACAACCACGCGAACCTGATCTTCCAGAACAACATCATCCTCAACGACGACGTCGTCAAAGCCATTCTCGATACCGGGACATCGACGGGAATGTCGATCTCGACCGGCGGCAATTTGATGACCAACTATGCCAGCATCACCGATTACGGGCCGAGCCAGGTGGGCACGCTTTCGGCCGATCTGGCGGCGCACGCCATGGGGATCGACCAGAAGTCCTTCGATTCTCTTATTGCGTCCCTTACGCCGGACAACGGCACCCATCAGCTCAATGTGCTGGTGGTCACCGGCGACTATTACGACGTGAACGTGATCTCACAGAACAACGTCCTGTCGGACCCGAACACCGCGATACAGATGATGACGGCGGCGGGCGGGGAAGGCACGACCTCCACCGAATCGATCTCGACGGGCGCGAACCAGACCATCAACGTCGCCCAGATCGTCAGCGCCGGCACGCTGGGGTCGCAGCTTGTCGGCGGTCAGTATTATTCGGATTCGCTTCTCGTCCAGGCAAACATCACGACCGAAGACAGCCACGTCACGACCCAGGACCCGAACGCGCTCGCCAGCGAGGTGATCGCATTCATCGGCTCGGGCGACACGGACACATCAGCAGCGGCAACGCATACCGACATTCCCGGCACGAGCGACAGCGCCCATCACAGCATGCTGGCCAGCCTGGCGGCGTGACGCGATCGAAGGCGCAGCATCGACGTAGCCTGAAACGGCGAACGAGTGGAGGAACTTGTGAGCGAAAACGGACGCCAGGGGGCAGACGGGGGCGGAAAGCGGACGCAAACGAACTCGACTCCTCCTCTGATGGAAATGGAAATCGCCGGTCCCGAGCCCTCGGCCGGCGACGCCCCGATCGCCGAAGCGACGTCTCCATTTGCGACCAGGGCCGCCAAGCCCGGATCGGGCGGCGGAGCCAACAACAGCGGCCCCGCCCTGCCGCTCCCGAAGGAACGGCGCTGGCGCGATCGCGACTTCCGCGACGTCCTGACCGTCGGCATGAGCGACATCCGGCGCAGCATGATCGTCGTCGCGGTATTCTCCTTCTGGATCAACCTCCTGATCCTCGGCGTACCGGTCTATCTGTTCAACATCTCCGACCGGGTGCTGACCAGTCGCAGTATCGATACGCTGATCATGCTGACGATCGTCATTATCGGGGCGATCTTGAGCCACGTGTTTCTGGACATGGTCCGGCGATTCATCCTGATGCGCGTCGCGGTGGATGTCGAAACGCGGCTCGGGGCGCCGGTGGTGAGCGCTGCCGCCCGGGCTTCCCAAAACGGCTCCAGCGCGGAGTTCCAGGTCCTGAGCGACCTCCAGCAGGTCCGGAACTTCATCACGGGACCTGTCCTGCTCACCATGCTCGACGCTCCCGTCGCTCCGATCTACCTGCTGGCGGTTTTTCTCATTCATCCCGATCTCGGCTGGATCGTCACGATTACGGGCGTGGCGCTGCTGACATTCGCCGTCCTCAACCAGAAGCTCACCGCCGTTCCCTTTGCGCGTTCCACCGCTTTTGCGGTGCGCGCCAATCTGCAGGCCGACGCCATGGCGCGGAACGCAGGCGTGATGAACGCCATGGGAATGGTCCCGGAAGGCGTCCAGATATGGGGCCGCGAAACGGCGGAATCGTTGAAGGCCCAGATGGTCGCGCAGAACCGCAACACCATCATCTCCGGTCTCTCCAGATTCGTCAGGCTGTGCACGCAGATCGCGATATTGGGCTGGGGCGCGCATCTGGCCCTCACGGCGCAGCTCACGGCGGGAATGATGATCGCGGCATCCATCGTCGGCAGCCGCGCCCTGGCCCCGATCGAGGGTACGATCGACGGCTGGCGCAGCTTCGTGCATGCCCGCACGGCCTATGCGCGGGTCAGCGCGCTGTTGCGCAACTCGTCCCTCAACCTGGAGCGACTTCGGGTTCCAAGGCCGACCGGGCGGCTGAACGTCGAGCGCATCCTTTACGTGCCGCCTCCGCAGAAACGCGTCATCCTCAACAGCGTCAGCCTGTCGTTGGAACCCGGCGAGTCGCTGGCGATCGTGGGGCCGTCCGGAAGTGGCAAGACCACGCTCGGGCGGATGCTGGTCGGCTCGATCGCGCCGACCGCCGGCACGGTCAGGCTGGACTTGATGGACCTGCGCAACTGGGATCCGCTGCAGCTCGGCGAAAACATCGGATACCTGCCGCAGGACGTTCAGCTTTTCCCCGGTTCCATCAAGGCGAATATCGCCCGGATGCGGTCGGATGCCAGCGATGCCGCGATCTTCGAGGCGGCGGAAATGGCGGATGTGCATGAGCTGATATCGAGCTTCTCGCAGGGCTACGAAACCGTGGTCGCCATGGACGGCAGCCCGCTCTCTGGCGGACAGAAGCAGCGCGTGGCGCTTGCCCGGGCGTTCTTCAACAATCCTCGCCTCATGGTGCTCGACGAACCGAATTCGAACCTCGACTCGCCCGGCGAGGCGGCGCTGGCGCGCGCGCTGCTGCGAGCGAAGCAGAAGGGCATCACCGTCGTCGCCATCACGCAGCGGCCGACGCTGCTCACCAGCGTCGACAAGATCCTCTTGCTCGACCAGGGCATGGTGAAGGCGATCGGCAACCGCGACGAGATTCTTCCCGCTCTTCTGGGGCGGGCGCCGGCGGCCGCGTAGGAAAGATCGCGCAAGGAAGCCGGGTGGGGAAACCTCAATGCTCAGCAAATGGGAACCGATGCAGGAATGGCAGACCGAAGTTCCGCGGTCGACCTTGTTGTGGACTATCCTCGGCTTCAGTTTCCTCGTCGTTACTTTCTCGGCTTTCGGCGTCTGGTCGAACTACGCCAAGATCGCAGGCGCCGTCGTCACCACCGGCACGTTCGTGGCCACCGGAGAAAACAAGACCATCCAGCATCTCGAAGGTGGCGTCATCCGGCAGATACTCGTTCAGGAAGGCGATCTCGTGGTGCCCGGCCAGCCGCTGATGGTGCTGGACGACACCGCGGCCCGCGCCGAGCTTCGGCGCCTGACATTGGTGCGGGATCAACTCCAGGCCCAGGCGGCGCGGCTGATGGCGGAAGCCGAAGAGAAGACGAGTTTCGAGTTTCCCGCATCCCTGGCCAAGGATGCGGATGATCCCGAAGTCGAAGCCATTCTGGCCGAACAGAAGCTCACCTTCAACGCGCGCCGCAAGAACCTGGACGGAAATCTCGACGTGCTGAAGCAGGGCGAAGCCGCGCTGCTTGACCGCATCGACGGTTCGGATGCCCAGAAGCAGGCGATGATCAGCCAGATCGGGCTTTTCAAGAAGGAACTCGACGCCAAGGAGCAGTTGCTGGTCAAGGGCCTCGTGCTCAAGCCCGAGGTGCTTGCGCTGCAGCGGGCCCTCGCCAGCGCGGCCGGCGAGGTCGGAAGGCTGGACGCGGACATGGCCAATGCTCGCGACGAGATCTCCCGCACCCATCGCCAGATGATCGCCGTGCGCACCAATGCGGTGGCGACGGCCTTCGACCAGCTCCACGACGTGCGCGCCAATCTCGGCGACACGCTGCAGCGCATCCGCGCGGCCCAGGATGTCCTGGAGCGCACCCAGATCACGGCTCCGGTCCGGGGCGTCGTCGTCAATCTCAGGTACCACACGATCGGCGGCGTCGTGGGCGCAGGATCGCCGATCCTCCAGATCGTGCCCGTCGACAATCCGCTTCTCATCGAGGCGCGCATCCGGCCGCAGGACATCGAGCATGTGAAGGAAGGTCAGTATGCCTCGGTCCGGCTGACCGCGCTGCCGCAGCGCATAACGCCAATGATAAACGCCGATGTCATCTATATCTCTGCGGACGCGTTGCCGTCGGAACAGCCCGGCTCGGGGCAGCCCGATGAATATGTCGTGCGCGTGAAACTGGACACCGCCGATCTGGAAAAGGAACTGCCGCACTTCCGCCCGGCCGCCGGCATGCCGGCGGAAGTCTACATCAAGACCAGCGGACGCACGTTCTTCCAGTACGTGACCGAACCGATCAAGGAAAGCATGACGCGGGCATTCCGGGAACCCTGACGATGCCGATCAGGGCAGCCTCGAGCCGGATGGGAGGGCCTGTGGCCGAAAGCAGATGGAACAATATGTCGAACCGCTGAGACAGCTGGCTGCGGCCATCACCTGGGACGAGATCATCGTCGCACTGAGGACGGCCGGTCCAGCCTATCTGGGCGCGGTGCTGGCGCTCCCGATCGGGACTCTCCTCATGATCCTCGTGATGCTGGGTTGGGCGCGCACGCGGCGCGCGGCGCTTCGCCGTCTTGCGTATCGGGAAGTCACGCGCGCCGAAAATCGGAGGGGATGATGACTGTTCCGCACGATCCCATCGTATGGTGCCTTGTAGGGTTCATCGGTTTCGAGGCGCTGGTTTGCTGGCTCGCCCTGCGCCGCGTCTCGAAGATGATCGACGCGGCGTTGCGGGAACAGAACGTCGCGACCGATCTTGTGCGCAAATTCGTTGCGCTCCGCTCCGAGGTGATAGGCGACAAGTTCGCGTCAGAGGAGTTGAGGAACGCCGTTTCCGAATTTTCGCGCGAATTCTTCAGGCGGAAGAAGGGCATCAACTATTCGTACCTGCTCGGCCGCATCGATTTCGACGACCCGGCGCTGGCGAAATATTTCCGCTGCATCCTGACCGGAATGTTCGCGCAGACCTATTACCGGTTCGAGGATGGACCGGCGGAGCGCTATAAATTGCTCAACCGGCTAATCGAGGACCAGGACCACTACGACACCGCCTGCCGCCTCCGGCTCGCGGACGAACTGCTCGCGGAGCTTCGCGGGCCGATCGCGGCATAGCGGCACATAATCGGCACCGAACAGCTCCGGCCACGACGGCCGGCGGCCCCCGCCGACAGCTTCGGCGTCCCTGCCATTCAGCCGGCGAAGAGATTTCGGGCACGGGCACGGAAAGCCGTGTCGATCGCCACGAAGCGGGCTCGCGCCGCAAGACCCATTGCGCGTTTGGATGCGGCGGGCTCCTTGATCAGTGCCTCTACCGCGCGTTCGAGTTCGACCGGATCGACGAAGAAATTCGTGCCGAGATGGCGTGGCTCCGAGCGGTTGGCGGGAACGAGAACGCCGCATTCGGGCGTGATATGCTCGTTCATCGGGGGAGCATCGGTGGTGAGGACCACCGCGCCGACGGACATCGCCTCCACGATATAGTGCCCCCACCCTTCCGAGCGCGAGGGACAAAGGTGAATGCCGCAGCGGTTCTGAAGTTCGCGCAATTGCTCGCGGGGGAGATAGCCCGGCAAAAGCCTGATATTCTCCGGCAGGTCGCGCAGCGCGTGCTCCCGGCTCTGAACGAGGACCAGTTCCGGCCATTCCGGGTGCTTGCGCCACAACGCGATGAGTTCCTCGGTTCCTTTCAGCGTATTGGCGCCGGCCATATGAAGAAAGCCGTTCCAGTCTTTCTCCACGGCCGGATCGAGGCAATCCTCCGACGTAAAACCGAGCAGGGACGTTTTCACCCCCAGCGAGGAGAATATCTGCTGGGCATGCCTGGTCTTCGCCAGCACGCAGCCGACATGGGCGAGACGATGGATGTGTCTGTGCGGAAAGCGCTCCTGGTTCGGAACAAGCCAGCGCGTCGCCGCCGCGGAATACCAGAGCGGGAATATCCGCTCGATGAAGAGGAGATGGTCGGCGATCTTCCGCCGCAGCAGCCAATCGAGCAAATTGCGCCGGCGGCTGTGCAACGTCAGGACGCATCCGCCGGGGCGGCCAATCGCCTCGGCGAGGATCTCGCAATCGCGCCTCATGCCGTATTCGTTCGAGCGCGCGACGATGAGCGCGTCGATCATGCGTTCGCCCCCTTGCCGTTGCTGGGCCGGCCGGGCGGGAGATAGGGCAGCTTTCGCGCTCGGCGGCCGCGGCTGTAGCGAAGCAGGCCCCGCAGGAAACCTTTGGGCAGATGCTTCGCCCTGGCCAGGGCCCGCATTTCGGCAAGGGCGGAGCGGAACCTGCCACCCAGGATGGTCTTCAGGATCACCCGGCAGGACAGATAGGATAAGAGATCGTCAAAGCCCTCGTCCCTGAAGCGGGGATGGCGTCCGACAAGCTGGTCGAGCGCTGCGACATATCCCACCGGATCGCGCGATATCGAATCGCTGCTCTGGTACTTCACGACATCCGAACCGGTGCCGAGGACGATCGTGTGACGCAGGCTCAGCCGAAGCAGGAGGTCGCGATCCTGATGCCTCGGCAAACCATTGTCGAAGCCGCCGATTTCCTGGAGGGCAGTGCGCCGGACGGCAATCGACGAACAGGTGAGAGGAATGGCGTGGCTGACGAGAAGGTGAGCCAACGCACGGCCTTCCACGGATGTCGAGGGAACCGTCGCGGGTTTCTCCCTTGCGCCGGTGACGACGGCAAAGCCGTCGAGAACGGCATCGACGCCGGGGTGCTGGTCGAAATAGCGGACCAGCCGCTCGACCCTGCCGCTCTTGAAGACATCGTCGGAATCGAGGAAGGCTATGACAGGCGCGGTCGAAACGGCGATGCCTTGATTTCGCGCCACGTTGGCGTTCGCCTTCGAGGGAAGCCGCTCGAAACGCAGGCGCTGGTCATGGATATCGCCGATGACCGATGCGGTCAGGTCCGTGGATGCGTCGTCGACAACGATCACTTCCATATCGGGCGCTCCGCTGGCAAGCACGCTGCCCAGCGCCCGGCCGATTACCTGCGCCCTGTTGTGCACAGGTATGACGATCGCGATTGAGGCCAACAGTGGAAGCCCGTCCTTCGGCAAGCGCCATGCCCTGACCCGGTAGTACAACGGCGCCGGGACCTTTGGTAAATCCGGAATCGGCGCGATGCAATGGCGTGCCGTTCTCCCGGATGGGCAGTGGAGCCGGAACGAATCAACCAACCGGCGCCACGACTGGGTCGGGCGGCTTTGACAGCGACACGGTCTTTTCCTAACAGTGCCGTCTGATCTGGACCTCAACAAAGATCGCTGCCTGGTGATGAACTCGATCCCGAGAACCGGCTCATCTTCCCTTTCCGATCGAGGGCCGGCGCAGCAGCCGTCGGCCCGGAACGCCGTCTGCCTGTGCACGGACCGGAACATGCTCATTCCGGCATTGTTCGTTGCCGACGCGGTCCGATCGCGTGCATCGTCTTCGGCCAATCCCTACGATGTGATCGTGTTTTGCGAGCCGTCGGAGGCGAGCCATGTCCATCGCGAGTGGATGGAGCGACGCGGCATAATCCTGTGCGACACGATGGACTTGTCGCGCCAGCGCGGCGTAGGCAAATTTTCCGGCAGGCTGACCGCGGCAGCACTGATGAAATTGTCCATTGCCGGACATCTGGCCGGCCAATACGACAAGATCCTCTATCTTGACGCCGACCTGACCATTCACGGCGATGTCGGCGCGCTCTTCTCGCTCGACATGGCTGGATTCGCGCTCGCCGCGGCACCGGCCGGCCGGATCCTCACGGGTTTGAGCGCTGCCAGACAAAAAGCCATGCTGGATCATTTCCAGGCGCTCGGAATGTCCGTCCCCTACCGCTATTTCAATTCCGGCGTTCTTCTTATCGATGTGGCGAAATGGAACGACGAAGAGGTGGGTGAACGGGCGCTGTCCTTTGTCCGGGCGAACCCCGATCTGTGCATCCTGGTGGACGAGGATGCGCTGAATGCCGTCCTGGACGGGAATTTCCTGGAGCTGTCGCCGATCTGGAACATGGACCCGCTCTCGGCGACATCGCGGATCGTCCGGGATGCCGTGCTCCCCGTCATCATTCATCATTACGGAGAAGACAAGCCCTGGCGCCGCTACGGATACCGCAAGCGGCTCTTCCCCGACCGCTCCGCATACCGGCTCTACGAGGCATTCCTGAAAGACACGCCGTGGCCCGGATGGCTCCGCGAGCAGTGGACGGGCAAGGATCTGCGCGCCAATGTGGAGTGGGAGATCAGGCGGTTTACCCGCAGGCTGCGCGGCAGGCTCGACGAGCCTTCCGCCTCACAACGCAACGCTCGCGCCAAGGCCGTGGTGCGTCGTTGCATGGAGGAGCGCTTCGCCGACGTGGAGCAGGGGTTGGTGACGCGCCGGGACGGCATCTTGCGGCTGGCTGGCCAGGGCGCCATCACCGCATGAGGCATCCGGGACGTATAGCGATAATCGGAGCCGGGCCTTGCGGCCTTGGAGCGGCGTATCGGTTGGCCGAACTCGGCTACGATGACTTTGTCGTCTATGAGCGGGAAAGCGAGGCCGGCGGTCTCGCCGCATCGGTCGAGGATGAGCAGGGTTTCGTCTGGGACTACGGCTGCCACGTCCTCTACTCACGGTCGGACTACTTCAACCGGGTCATGGATCGCGAACTGGACGGAGAATGGATCGAGCAGCCGCGGGACGCCCAGGTCTGGATGCATGGACGCTTCGTGCCCTACCCGCTGCAGTACAATGTCCATAACCTGCCGGCGGATATCCGTCGCGACTGTGTCATCGGCCTGGCGAAAGCGGCAACGAGGCCGGCGCCCTCGCCGGAAGCCAGCTTCCGCGACTGGATCGTCAATGCCTTCGGCGAAGGCTTGGCCAGGCATTTCATGCTTCCCTACAATGAGAAGGTCTGGGCGCATCCGCTCGAGACCATGCAGTTCGGCTGGATCGCGGAACGGGTGCCCCGGCCGGATCTGGTGAGGGTGCTGGCGAACCTGCTCGATGGCAAGGACGACGATGGTTGGGGCCCGAACGCTCGCTTCCGCTATCCGGCGAAGGGCGGCATCGGCCGGATCTGGCGCCGCGTCGCCGACCGGGTAGGCCGCGACCGGTTTCGCTTTGGCCGAGCCGCCGTGAGGATCGACAGCCGCGCCCGGCGGATAGACTTCGCCGACGGGTCGGGGGATCGCTACGACACGCTGGTCTCGACCATGCCGATAAGCCGGCTCGTCGATCTGAGCGATTGCAACGCGCTGAAGCCGGTCGCCGCCCGGCTATCTTCATCGAATGTCCATGTCGTCGGGCTGGGCATCGCCGGCGAGCTTCCGTACTGGCTCATGGGCCGTAAATGGATCTATTTCGCCGATCCGACCCTGCCCTTCTATCGCGTGACCGTGCTTTCGAATTTCGCGCCGGCCAACGCGCCGGCGGAACATTGGTCGTTGCTGGCGGAAATCAGCCATTCGAAATACCGTCCGGTGGACGCAGCCTCGGTCGTGGAGGACGTCATCGCCGGTTTCCTGCGGGAGGGACTGATCCCAGCCGGCGCTCCAATCGTCAGCCGCTTCCACCATGTCGCCGCGCCGGGCTATCCGACACCGACATTGCTCCGCGACGAAGCACTCTCGACGCTGCGGGATGCGCTCGAGAGGCTCGACATCCATTGTCGCGGCCGGTTCGGCGCCTGGCGCTACGAGATCGCGAACCAGGATCACTGCTTTCTTCAGGGCGCCGAACTGGCGGGACGGCTGATCCACTCCGAGCCCGAGCCGACCTTCACTTCTTGAGGCAGTATGATCGTTCTCATCGTCACGCGCGGCAACCACTACACGCTGAAGAGCCTGGCCGACGGAACCTACGGCGTGAAGACGCCGAAGTTCCGCATCACCCATTACGAGCGCCTGTTCGGCGCCTGGCGTGTGCCGCGCGCAACCTATATTTTTGGCGATTTGGAACGGCTGGCGCCGTGGGAACTGCGTATCGCCGCGGATCTCTACCGCGCCATGAAGGAGGCGGGGCTGCGCTGCCTCAACGATCCCGCGCGGGCCATGTCGCGCGTGGAACTCCTGACCGCCCTGGAGCGCACCGGAAGGAATCCGTTCGGTGTCATGCGGGCGGACCAGGACCCCCGGCCGAAGCGCTTTCCGGTTTTTATCCGCAGCGAGAACGATCATGCCAAGCCGAGCGCCCGCCTCTATCACGACCAGCAGGAACTCGAAGCCGCGCTCCGGGAATTGCCCGGGCTCAACTTTCCGCTGCGCGGCATGCTGGTCGAAGAATACGCGGCGGAGCCCTATGGCGACGGGCTATGGGCGAAATGGGGGACATGGCGGATCGGCGACGCGATCATCGTCGAGCACATCGCGGTCGAGGATACGTGGATGGTCAAGATCGGCGACCATGCCAAGGTGACCGACGCGGTGGCGGAAGACGAGCATGACGCGGTCGCGACCAACCGCTACGCCCCGCCGCTTCGCGAAGCGTTCGAACTGGCCGCGATCGAGTTCGGCAGGGCGGACCATGCGACGGTCGGGGGTCGGACGGTAATCTACGAGATCAATACCAACCCGTATTCCGGCATTTTCGTAGCCGACCGGCGACCGATCCGGCACAAGACCCAGCAGATCGCGCGGGGCCGCATCGCCGATGCGCTCGCCGCCATAGACACCATCCCGACCGGCACGGCCTCGCTGGCGCCTACGCGCCTACGCCGACCGATCCGGTGGTGGCGTCCGGGGTTCGTCACTCCAAGGCGGCCTTGACCGCCTGGCGAGTTAGAGAGTCCGGGCCGGAGGCGCCGAGGGAGGTGGAACCGGGCCGTAAGTCGCGGAGCGTTCTACGGCTATTCCGGGTGGCGGCACCGGCCCATAGGCCGCGCGGCGTACCACGGGACCCACGGGTGGCGGAACAGGACCATAGGCCGCGCGGCGCGGCGCGAGGCGCTCGGAAGGCGGTGGCGTCGGACCGTAAGCCGCACGGGGCGCATCGGCAGTCTGCCGCGGCGTTCCGTCGGAAGAAACCCTGGTTTGCATGCTGGACATCGAAACTCTCCGCACGAGTCTGACCTTCAGCGATCCTGTCATCGCCATGAAATTTAGTCAATCCGGCCAGTGCGGCCACCTTCACCTCGATGCGCGACCGCATCGGCTTGGGCCGAAGGATCCTTAGCCACCTCGATGGCAGCGCCCTCCATCGAGACTTTCGGAGTGGCGACTCGCAATTTGGAGAGGTGGATCGGATTCCCGATCTCGCCGGAAGGCTGGACCCCGCGCATGTACCATTTCTGCCATCCTGTCCGCAGGGTTTCGGGATCCCCAGCCTCGAGCTTTTCGATGAATTCCTTCCGTTTCGCTTCATAGTCGCCGAACGCGGCCGCGAGTTCAGCATTTGCCCCGATCGGGACGATCTCGGGCGCGACCTCGTCCAACCCGTGATAGTTCAGCGGCGTCAGGAAGCAGAACGGCTCGTCCTCGTCGAAGGATATCCGCCCCGGCCGCGTGAACTTCCAGTTCATGGTGAAGGTGAAATTCAGCCAGTCGGTTTCGACGATCCCCTCCAGCGGGGAAATCCCGTCCTTTGGCAGGTTCGGCGAGCCCCTCACCCAGAGACCGATGCCGGCTTCCGTGCGGAACAGGTAATGGAGCTGAAACGTCAGCACGCCATGCCCGAAATGTGACTGGGCGATCCAGTTGCTCTCCCGCCCGCCCGCCGTCTCTATCTCGATGTCGCCGGTCTCCACCCCGCCGTTCCATTCGGCGACGATGGGCACCGGGCAAAGCACTTCCCACCCCATGCTGTTGGCTATGGTCAGGGGGAGGCAGCGATAGGCGAAGCGGAACTGCGTTTCCGACATCCAGGCGCGCTCCGACACGGCCGGCACCATTCTGGGGGCGTGGTCGTTGAGGCGGTATGCGATCAGCTTCTTCATGCCGGCCCTGGCTCCCTCAGGAAGATTTCGTAGGATGGCTCACTGCTCTTTTTCTTGCGCCACGGCCTCAGGACATCCCTCAGCCGCTTCCGGTCCACCGGCTTCTCGTAGTCCGGAGCACGCAGCCCCGCCAGAGTGTAATAGCGGTCGAGGATGTCCGTCTGCAGGAGCCGGCGCTCCTGCGTGTAGAAGCTGAAATGCGCGACGAGAAGGTCGCCGAAAATCTTCGCCGGACGATCGAGTTTGGCAGGCAGGATCGCCGAAAACCATTCCTCCTCGTTGCCCGCGGGCGGAAAGAACGATTCGCCAAGGGCGGCGATCTCGTCGCCGAAAAAGGCGATCGCATTGATGGAGAAGCGCCCAGTCCTCAGTTCGCGATCTGGAACCTTGAACTCGTCCAGCCTGCCGGCGCGCACCGCTTCGATAAAGACCGGATGAAGCGCCGCGGGGAAACTCGCATGCGCCCACGTGAACGGACACATGGCCTGGCAGGTGACCGGCCCATCGATGACGACGCCGGACAGATGCTTGATCAGCGAGCTGCAGACGGCATTGTTGATGATCAGCGGCGCGTACCAGAGCGCCGCGCCCCGCTCGGCCAGGGCCCTTTTCTTGAATTTCTCGAAGAAGCCGGTCTCGACGAATACGACGTCGTCGTCGAGGCGAAGATAGAGCGCGTCGCGATCGTCGCAGAACCGGAAGAAATCGCCGATGATGGAGAAGCCGCCATCGGCGCCGGGAAGCCGCTTGATCCTGCAGCGCGGATCGCTCGCCGCCAGCCGGTCGAGATAGGCGCGATCGGCCTCGGTGCGGCAATTGTCCCATAGATGCCATTCGACGACCTCGGAACTGCCAAGGACATAGTGGCTGAGGAGGCGCAGGTATTTTTCGCGGCCGGCCGGAGTGACGACAATCAGCTTCATGCGGGGTTTCTCGGCCGTGACCATCAGCTCACGGCATCTTCCGCGCATGCCTTGGGACCGTCGAGCTTTTCCCTGAACCAGGCCAGCGTCCGGAGGATGCCTTCTTCGTAGGGAATACCTGCCTCCCACCCCGGAAGGATGCGCCTGGCCAGAGTGAGGTCGGGGCGGCGGTTGGTCGGATCCTGCGGCATGGCGGGGTGATGTTGGATGGAACTGCCCGGCACGAGGCCGGCAATATATCTGGCGACCTGCAGAACGGAAATCTCCCGATCGTTGCCGATGTTCAATGGACCGCGATGGGAAATGACGTCACGCCAGAAGAACCGCTCCAGCCCATCCACGATGTCGTCGACATAGCCCCAACTGCGCGATTGCGCACCATCGCCATAGACGGTGAGAACGCCGGTCGTAAGCGCCTGGCTGATGAAGTTCGAGACCGCGCGCCCGTCATCGACGCGGGTACGGGGACCATAGACGTTGAAGAGCCGCACCACGCGCACATCGATGCCGCTCGTGCGCTGCGCCTCGAACAGCAGGGCTTCGGTGCATCGCTTGCTTTCGTCATAGGACGATCTCGGGCCGGTGCAGTCGACCGAGCCTCTGTAGCTTTCAGGTTGTGGATTGACCGACGGATCGCCGTAAACCTCGGATGTGGACGTGAAGCAGAAGCGTCCGCCTGGCTTCAGGAGCGTCAGGAGATTGAGGGCGCCGGCGACATTGGCTTTGATCACGCGGACAGGCTCGCGCATGTACCAGGACGGCGAAGCGGGTGAGGCAAGATGCAGGATCTCGTCGAATTGCAGCGGCGAGCGAAACGCCTCCACATCCCCGACTTCCAGCGTGAGGCGCGGATCCGCAATGTGGGAGATGTTCTCCCGCAATCCGGTCCAGAGATTGTCGACGACCACAAGCCTGTCGATATCGCTGCGCCCGAGCAGGCGGTCGACCAGATGAGACCCTATGAAACCGCAACCGCCGCTGACCAGTATGTTGCGCATGGACGCTCCGCTCGTCGTTCAGCTGCCATCAGCAGGCGGATACTATGTCATCCTCGAAGCGAAGGCTTCCGTCAACAGCAAGCGGAGGCAACTCCCGAATGCGGGAACGGCCGGACCCGGGCGATTTTCTCAGGAGTAGCGGGACGTGTTCCGCCAAACGCGCCCGATCCTCAGATGTCCCAAAGCATCCGCCTCAATTCGCGCCAGCTATCGAAGTCCGGCGCCGCCAGGATACGGCCCTCCGAAGCGTCTCCGGCCCGATAGGGGGTGCCATCGAGCTTGGCGACATGGCCGCCCGCCTCGGCATGGATCAGCGTCCCCGCCAGATGGTCCCACGGCATCAGGCTCGTATAGCACCCGAAATCCGCGTGACCCTGGGCGAGCAGGCGATATTCGTGCGCGACGCAGCGATAGTTCATGGGTGCCAGGCAGCGCGTGTAGTTCGCCGCCACGCGGCTGCGGTCGGGTTCGGCGAGAAACTGCCAGGACAGCGCCCCCGTCATCTCGGATACCGGAACCGGATCGGCCACCCTGGTCGGCGTCAGGTCGCCGGCGGCATCGCGCACGAAGCTGCCGCCGCCGCGCGCGGCGAGAACCCAGTCGCCGCCGACGGGATCATGGATGATCCCCGCGACGGTTTCGCCCTTCATCGTCACGGCCAGCATGACGCAGAAGAGCGGCAGCCCCGAGGCGAAATTGAATGTGCCGTCGATCGGATCGATGACGAAAGCGAGATCGGCGTCGGCCAGGCCGCCGAGCAGCGCGGCGTTCTCGCTGACGGCTTCTTCGCCGACGATCATCGCGCCCGGATATCGCTGGCGGAGCACTTTGGAAATCATCCGTTCCGCCGCGACATCGCCTTCGGTGACGAGATCGGCGCGCGACGTCTTGCGTTTGATGCTGCTCTTCTCCAGCCGGCGGAAGCGAGGCATGATCTCGGCTTTCGCCGTCTCCGACAGAAGGTCGGCGAGCATATCCATATGGCTGTCGTCGAAGGTCATTTCCGGTGTCTTCCTATGATCCTAGTGGAAATTTAAATTTGACATTCGATCTCGTGGTCGACATCAAGCGGGTATCGAATGTCAAATTCATTCAACTAGCGCTATCGTCGAACGGATCGCCCAATCGTCGATCGCAATACCTTTCCCGGCCGACGCTATGCAGATGCGGTCGAAGCGGATCGGCCGACCGGCGAGTTTCTCCTGCCAGTGCCGGCGCGCCGCTTCCTTTTCGGCAGTTTCGTCCGCACCGTAGAGGAGCGAGATATGGGGCATGAAGGCTGCGGAGACTTCCAGTTCGGGGGCAAGAAGCGTCGTGGCCCTTTCGTGGAGCTCGGCCATGGGGCCCGAGGCAGGAAATCTCGCGTAGAACGAACGGAAATAAAGATCGCTGGTCCCGATCTCCTCGATCGCGGCTGTAAAGCAGCGAGTTCCTTCGGCGGCCTGTCGGAGGACCCCGGCAAGTTCGGCCACGCTCCGGTGCACGCCGTCGGTGAGCGTGAGATGCGCCTGGAAACGCGGCGTCTTGAATTGCCGGGAAAGCGCGTCGACGGCGGATTGCAGCAATGCCTCGTCGCCTGCGACCGGCATCAGCCATGTCGAATGCAGCCCGCTCATCGGCCGAACCCCGCGCCGACACCGGCTCGCGGAAAGCCATCGCCTCCGAACGTAAACGCAATTGACGGAATATGCAGGAAGGCGCAATGGTGAACGCGGCATGGCTCTCCATTCGCCCTGTTGGCGAGAAGCGTCACCATGTTGTCACCGGAAATTTCTAAGTCTACCATCATGACTGCTATAGCTTTTTTGCGTAGGTGCGATTGTTGACGGGCGTCGCTGTTCGATCGTTGGTGAAGGCGTGGGGCGATACGCGGGCCGTCGACGACGTTTCCTTCACCGTGGAGAAAGGCAGCCTGGCGGTTCTACTCGGGCCATCGGGGTGCGGCAAGTCGACGACCCTTCGAATGATCGCCGGTCTGGAAGACCCGACCTCCGGCACCGTCGAGATCGGCGGGCGCGATGTCGCCGGGCTGACGGGCGCGGCGCGCGGCGTCGCCATGGTCTTCCAGTCCTATGCGCTGTTTCCGCATCTTTCGGTCGCCGATAACATCACCTTCGGCCTGTCGGTGCGCAAGACGCCGAAGCCGGAGATGCGCGAGCGCCTTGACAAGGTTGCCGAACTCCTTGGCCTCAAGCCGCTGCTCGCGCGCAAGCCCGGCCAGCTTTCCGGCGGCCAGCAGCAGCGTGTCGCGCTCGGACGCGCGCTGATCGCCGAGGCGCCGGTCTGCCTTCTCGACGAACCGCTTTCCAACCTCGACGCCAAGCTCCGGCAGAACCTGCGCCGCGAAATCCGCGCGCTGCAGCAACGTCTGGGCATCACCATGATCTACGTCACCCACGACCAGACCGAAGCGATGAGCATGGCCGACCGGGTGATCCTCATGCGCGGCGGCCGGATCGAGCAGAATGCCAGGCCTTCCGAACTGTACGAACGGCCCGCGAGCCTTTTCGCCGCCCGCTTCGTCGGCGGTTCGTCCATGAACCTTATCCATCTCGACAACGACGCTTCGGGCACCCGCGCCGTGATCGCCGGACAGGACGAGGTGGCGGTCCTGCCGCGGCCCGGCCGCGGCCTCGTCCTCGGCCTCAGGCCCGAAGACATTGAAATTGCGGGCGAGTCCGGAGACCGGCCAGCCGGCCATGTCATCGGCACGGAAGCCGATGTCGAGGAGATCGAATATCTGGGAGCGGACGCTCTCGTCACCTGCCGGCTCGACGATCATCGACTGACCGCCCGCACACGCGGCACCGCGGCGCCGTCGATCGGCGCCAGGGTAAGGATCGGCTGGCGCGAAAGCGCCATGCATATCTTCGACGCCGAAAGCGGATGGCGCCTCGACCCCGCCGGCGGCGAACGAAGCCGGCACGCTCCGCACGTCAACAAAGACACCCATAAAGAGAGGGAGACTTCTACATGAAACGCCTGACCACCGCTTTCCTCGGTGCCGCGCTCGCGACGTCTGTTTTCGCCGCTCCAGCCTGGGCAGCGACCGAGATCAGCTTCTACTATCCCATCGCGGTCGGTGGACCGATCACCAAGATCGTCGACGGCTACGTCAAGAAGTTCGAGGAGGAGAACCCCGATATCGTCGTCAAGCCGGTCTATACGGGCAGCTATCAGGACTCGATCGTCAAGGCGATGACGGCCGCGCGCGCCGGCAACGCGCCCGATGCCGCCGTGCTCCTGTCCACCGACATGTTCACGCTGATCGACGCGGGAATGATCGTGCCCTACGATCAGATTGCGACATCCGACGCCGACAAGGCCTGGCTCTCGTCCTTCTATCCGGCCTTCATGGCCAACAGCGAGGCGAACGGCCACACCTGGGGCGTGCCGTTCCAGCGCTCGACCATCGTCCAGTACTACAACAAGGAAGCCTTCAAGAAGGCCGGCCTCGATCCGGACAAGGCGCCTTCAACGTGGGATGAACTCGTCGCCGACGGAAAGAAACTGACCGTCAAGGACGGCTCCGGCAACATGACGCAATGGGGCCTGGAAATCCCGAGCTCCGGCTTCCCCTACTGGCTGTTCCAGGCGCTCGCCATCCAGAACGGCGCCGACCTCGCCAACCAGAACGGCACCAAGGTCTATTTCAACGATCCGAAGGTGGTCGAGGCGGCGACGTTCTTCAAGGATCTCAGCGCCAAATACGATATCATGCCGAAGGGCATCATCGACTGGGGCACCGCGCCGAAGGACTTCTTCCAGGGCAAGACCGCGATAATGTGGACGACCACGGGTAATCTGACCAATGTCCGCAAGAACGCACCCTTCGAATTCGGCGTGGCGCCGATGCCGGCGAAGGTGCAGGGCGGCTCGCCGACCGGCGGCGGCAATATCTACATCTTCAAGACCGACAACAAGGACAAGCAGGAAGCCGCGCTCAAATTCGCACGTTTCCTCACGTCGAAGGAGCGGGCCGCGGACTGGGGCATCGCGACGGGCTATATCGCCACGCGCGCCGATGCCTGGGACACGCCGGCGATGGCGGCTTACGTCAAAGACTTCCCGGCCGCGGCGGTCGCGCGCGACCAGTTGAAGGACGCCAAGGCCGAACTGTCGACGCATGACAACCAGCGCGTCACCAAGGCTCTCGACGACGCGCTGCAGGCGATCCTGACCAGCGACGAGAAAGCGCAGGCCGCCCTCGACAAGGCGCAGCAGCAGGCGACCGCCATCCTGCGCCGCTATCAGGAATAGGCGTCGGAGGGCCGCCGGCCGGCCGGCGGCCCTTCTTCGAGTCAGGTGCAAGGCGTTCCTATCGAGGCAATATGGCGACGAGAACCGCACGTCGACTGAACATGCACGTCCAGGGCTGGCTGCTGGTGCTGCCGGCCGTGGTGCTTCTTGCCGCGTTCACCCATGTGCCGGTGGTCGAGACCTTCATCGGCAGCATTTTCTCGACGCCGCAGGCCGGCCATCCGGCGCATTTCATCGGCATCCAGCGCTACGGCGACATGGCGGCCGACCCGATTTTCTGGCAGGCGCTGACCAACAATCTTCTCTACGCGCTGATCACCGTCCCGGTGTCGATCGGCCTGGCGCTCGCCATGGCGATATGGGTCAGCGGCCGCATTCCCGGCCGCGCCCTGCTCAGGCTGGCCTTCTTCATGCCTACCATCCTGCCGATGATCGCCGCCGCCAACATCTGGCTGTTCTTCTATACGCCCGGCTACGGGCTTCTGGACCAGGTTGCCCACCTCTTCGGGTTCGGCAGCACGAATTGGCTCGGCGATACATCGACCGCGCTCCCGTCCCTGATGGCCGTGACGATCTGGAAGGAATCCGGCTTCTTCATGATCTTCTTCCTCGCGGCGCTGCAGCAGGTGCCGCCGGATCTCTACGAGGCCGCGCGCATCGAGAACGCCACGCGCTGGCAGGTCTTCGCCCGCATCACCTGGCCGCTCGTCATGCCGACGACGCTGTTCGTGGCGATCAATGCGCTGATCAATGCCTTCCGCATCGTCGACCAGGTCATTGCAATGACCGGCGGCGGCCCCAACAACGCCACCTCGTTGCTTCTGTTCTACATCTATCAGGTGGCGTTCAGCTTCTGGGACACAGGCTATGCCGCGGCGCTCTCGACCGTGCTCCTGATCGTCCTTGCCGTCGTCGCGCTCGGTCAGTTCTTCCTGCTCGACCGTCGCATCCACTACAGGTAGGATGCGGACGATGCCGGAAAACATACGTAGATCCGCCGTCATCACAGGCGGCTGGCTCCTCGGCCTGATCTGGGCGCTGCCGATCCTTTATGCCCTGTGGGCCGCGTTCCACCCCTCGGCCTACACGACGGATTTCGATCTGAAGGCGCCGTTGACGCTGCATAATTTCGCTCGCGCATGGGTAGCCGCCCCCTTCGCGCGCTATTTCCTCAATACGGTCATTCTCGTGATCGGCATCATGGTGGCGCAGTTCGTCATCTGTACGCTTGCCGCCTTCGCGCTTGCCCGCTGGCCGTTCCGCGGCAGCGGCATTCTCTTCGGGCTCATTCTCGTCCAGCTCATGGTGACGCCGGACGTGCTGATCGTCGAAAACTACCAGACGCTGCACATGCTCGGCCTGATCGACACGTTGACCGGCATCGGCATTCCCTACGTCGCCTCGGCCTTCGGCATCTTCCTTCTGCGGCAGGCTTTCAAGACGATCCCCAAGGAACTCGACGACGCGGCACGGATCGAGGGCGCGACCACGCTGCAGACGATCCTGCGCGTCTATCTGCCGCTCGCCCGCCCGGTCTATGTCGCCTACGGCCTCGTCTCGATCAGCTATCACTGGAACAATTTCCTGTGGCCGCTGATCGTCACCAATTCGGTCTCGGCCCGCCCGCTCACCGTCGGGCTCCAGGTCTTCGCTTCGGTCGACCAGGGGATCGACTGGTCGGTGATCTGCGCCGCAGCACTGATGACGTCGGCCCCCCTGATGATCCTCTTCCTCGTCTTCCAGCGCGCATTCATCCAAAGCTTCCTGCGGGCGGGAATTCGCTGAGCGGATAACGCGGCATCGGCGCGTGGCAGGGGCGTAAGGCGGCCGGTTCTGCCGTCGGCATGGTTGAGGTCTCTTGTAGCCTGAGCGTGATGGGAAACCGGTATCGCACGATTTCCATTGGGGCCTCCTGCGCACATTCCGGCTTTCGTCGTGGCACCTGCGCCTGTGCCGCAAACCGTGATCAGCGCGATGCCGGTCCCGATCTTTCCCGCGTTCTTACAATCCCATATAAGCAGCCTGGATAGCGGCGTCGCTGGCGAGGTCGGCCGAGGCTCCCTCGCGGACAATGCGGCCATGATCGATGACATAGGCGCGATCGGAAACGGCCAGCGCCTCCTGGACATTCTGCTCGACCAGCACCACGGTCAGTCCCCTCGTCCGCGCCAAGCGCTCGACCAGGAGGAAGACCTCGCCCACCATCTTCGGCGACAGGCCGACCGACGGCTCATCGAGCATGATCAGCTTGGGATCGCTCATGACGGCGCGCGCGATGGCGCACATCTGCCGCTCACCCCCCGACAGGTGACCGGCATATTGCTCGCGCCGCTCGCGCAAGATCGGGAAAAGCGTCGTTACATCATGGAGTGCCGTGCGGAACTCCGGCGAGCCGCGGCGCGAAAAACCTCCCATCTCGAGATTTTCCTGCACCGTCATGAACGGGAAAAGACGCCCACCTTCCGGGACGAGGGCGAGGCCCCGCGCCGGGAGCTGGTGCGCGCGCAGGTGGCCGATGTCCACGCCGTCGAAAACGATGCGGCCCGAACTCGGACGGTTGATGCCGGCGATGGTGTTGAGCAGCGTCGTCTTGCCGGCGCCGTTGGCGCCGACGACCGACACGATCTCGCCTGGCTCGACGGAGATCGACACGCCCTCGAGTACGCCTGCCTGGCCGTAACCGGCATACAAGTTCTCGATCCGGAGCGCCGCACTCATGTCCGCTTCCTACCGAGATAGGCTTCGACCACGTTCGGGTCGGAAAGCACCGCCTCCGGCATGCCATCAGCGATCATCGCTCCGAAATCGAGGACAATGACGCGGCTCTCGAATGCCCGCACGACCTTCAAATTGTGCTCGATCACCAAGATCGTCAGTCCCTCTCGATGCAGCCGCCGCACCAGTGCGATGACGTCGGCCACTTCGGTCTGGTTGAGGCCGGCCATGACCTCGTCGAGCAGAAGCACCGAACAGTCGAGCGCAAGGGCGCGGGCGATTTCCAGTCGCCGGCGCTCGCTCAGCGTCAGGTTGCCGGCCTTGATCCCGGCGCGTGCGCCGAGGCCGACAAGCTCCAGCATCTCCTCGGCCCGGCGCGAAGCGGCGGCGAGATCGCGGTGATGCAGGAATGCGCCGACCATAGCGTTCTCCAGCGTCGTCAGCGCGGTCAGCGTCTTGGAAATCTGGAATGTCCGCCCGAAACCACGGCGCGCCCGCACCTGCGGCGGCTCGTTCGTGATGTCCTGCCCTTTGAAGGCTACCCTGCCCGCCGTCGCGGGAAGCTGTCCGGTGACCAGATTGAAGAGCGTCGTCTTGCCCGCGCCGTTGGGGCCAATGATGGAGATGAGGTCGCCGGCGGCCATGCCGAAGGACACGTCGGAGACGGCAGTGAGGCCGCCGAAGCGCTTGGTGAGGCCGGAAAGGGAAAGAAAGGCGCCACTCACCAGAACCGCCTTCTTGCCCGATCCCACAGCATCACGGCGGTACCGACGATGCCGCGCTTCAGGAACAGCGCACAAAGCACCAGGATGACGCCGAGCACCAGAAGATTGCCGCCCGGCACGCTTGCACCCAGCCCTGCGCGAAGCTGGAATTCCAGCGGCACGATGAGAAGCGCTCCGGCCAATGGGCCGTATAGCATGCCGACGCCGCCGATCAGCGCGATCAGGGCGAACTTCACTCCCACGTCAGGCAGCGAGAGCAAGGTCGGGGGATCGACGAAACGCAGGTACATGGCAAAGATCGCGCCGCCGATGCCGGTCAGGGCCGCCGACATCGCCATACCGGTCAGCTTGACACGAAGGACGCGGATGCCTGCGGCGCGCGCCGCGTCCTCGTCGATCTGCACCGCCTGCAGATAATAGCCGAGACGGCTGCGATAGGCATAGGCACAGACCAGCAGGCAGACGGCGAGGAAGCCCAGCATGAGCAGGGCATAGGAGAGGCGGCTGGCGAAGATCATGTTCGCGAGCCCCGCCTTGAAGGGAACGGACAGGCCGCGCGGGCCGCCGGTGAGCGTATCGGAATAGTTGGCGAGAACGAAGGCGACCTCGTTGAGCGCCATCGTCGCGATGGCGAAAAAAGGCCCCTTGAGGCGGAATGTCGGCCACGAAACGAGAACCGCCGCGCCTGCCGCCAGTCCGGCGGCCGGAATAAGCGATATCCAGGGGCTCAGGCCGAGATGGATGTAGAGGTTCGCCGTCACATAGGCGCCGATCGCGAAGAATACGCCATGTCCGAGCGAGAACTGACCGCCGAAGCCGCCGATGATGTTCCAGGCCGATGCGAGCGATGCGAACAGAAACGTATAGGCGAGGATGTTGAGCGTGAAGGGATCGCGGCGATAGAGCCAGATCAGGGCGAGCAGCACAACGAGGATCGCCGCGATGCGTAGCGCCTCCGCCGCGAAGGTCGTTATGCCTTCGGCGGCACGGCGCGGGGCTGAAACGGCCATGGCGTCAATCCTGCTCACGCAGACCGATCTCCTCAGCGCCGACCACGCCGAACAGGCCGGATGGCCGGACGATCAACATCCCGATGAAGATCGCAAACCAGATCGCGGTCTTCAGCGACGGATCCAGATAATAACCGGCGACCGCCTCGGTTACCCCGATCAGGAAGCCGCCTATATAGGCGCCCCACACGCTGCCCAGCCCGCCAAGAACGACGACGGCAAAGGCGGCAAGGATGAAGTTGCCGCCAATCTGCGGGGACATGGTGTAGATCGGCGCGATCAGCGTCCCGGCAAGCCCAGCCAGCGCGGCACCCGCGCCGAAAGTGAGCATGAACGCCCATTCGACATGGATGCCCATGAGGCGGGCCGCGCGACGGTCCTGGGTGACCGCGCGCACGGCCTTGCCGAGCATGGTATTCTTCACGAACCAGGAAAGGAAAAGCGCCGCGGCGCTCACGGCGACCAGCGCGATCAGGCGCACCAGGCTGATCTTGATGCCGCCGACGTCGACGACGATCGACGACAGGGCGCTCGGCGCGGTGTAGCCCACGCCGCGAGTGATGGCGAGCACCGCGTTCTGGAAGATCAGCAGAAGACCGAAAGTAGCGAATATCTGCATCATCGGCTCGCCCTGCAGGGGCTGCAGGACGAAGCGCTGGATCAATACGCCGAAGACGAACATCGCCGGAACCACGATCACCAGCGAAGCATAAGGGTCCATGCCGAGCAGGAAATAGCACATATACGCGCCATACATGCCGAGCATGACCAACTCGCCATGCGCGAAGTTGACGATCCGGATGACGCCGAAAATCAGGTTGAGGCCCATGCTGATCAGGCCATAGATGCCACCCAGCAGCAGGCCGACGACGATGATGTTCAACAGGCCCGACATGTCCGTCTCCTCTATGGCGACGGGAGGGCCGTGCCCGCCGGCACGGCCGCCCTGTCCTCCGGGTTCCCTACTTGCCCGGCATGACTGGCTTGTGGTCGCCCGCGGCAGCCACCGGATAGATCGTCACCTGCTTGCCGGACTGCCACTGGATGACGGTCGGGAAGGCTCGCGTATTTTGGGCCTTCTCGTCATATTTGACGCCGAAGCCCGTAGCATAGCTGCTCTCCGGCTTGTCGAATTTGGGGAGCACCGCCTTGACGGCGGCCGGATCGGCGCTGCCGGCAGCGGCAACAGCCTCCGCCATCATCTGGAACCCGACATAGGCCGCCATGCTCTGCGGCGCGACCGGCTCCTGCTTGTACTTTGCCTTGTAGGCAGCTAGGTAGGCGCTCGAACCAGGTCCGAACTTCTCGGAGATGTCCGGCCGCGGGTAGCTGACGACGTAGAGTCCCTCGACGCCATCCTTGCCCATCGCCTCAAGCGTCTCGTTGGTGTCTCCCGTGCCGACGAAGACGGCCGCCGGCTTGAAGCCCTGGTCGCGCGCCGTCCTGAGCAGCAGGTTCCCGTCCGGTACGTAGCCCGTTTCCAGCCAGACATCGGGCTGGGCGTTCTTCGCGCGCAGCACGGAATCCGTCAGGTCGATCGACTTGTAACTGTGCGCGCCGACGCCGACCACCTGCACGCCCGCCTTCTTCAGCTCATCTTCCTGCTGCTTTGCGATCGAGGTTCCGTAAATGGAGTCCTCATGCTCGATCCATACCTTCAGTTCGGAAGGCTTCTTGCCGAGTTGCCCAGCCACCAGGTCCGTGATGAAGCTCACCGAGCGCGCCGCGAAAGACGCCGAATAGGGGCCGGAGCGGACGAAATTCAGCAGGCCGCGCTCCGTCAGGTTGGCGGCAAGCGCGTTGGTGTCCCAGTAGAGCTTGTTGTAGTTGAGCGCGGCTTCCGAGGCGGCCTGCGACACCGCCGAGAGATAGGTCCCGATGAAGACGTCCACATTGTCGCGGCCGGCGAGCTGCTCGATGGCCGCAATGCCCTCCTGCGGGGTCGTCGCATTGCCCCGGATGATCTCGATCTGCTTGCCCAAGAGCCCGCCCTTGGCGTTGAGCGCGTCCGCCGCCAGTTCGTAGCCGCGGGTGACTTCGGTTCCATAGAGGGCCGTCGCACCCGAATACGGATTGATGGCGCCGACCTTGAAAGTGTCAGCCGACCACGCCGGCGTAACGGCGATGAGCGCCCCGGTGAGCGCGGTAGCGAGCAATGCGCGTCTGTTTATCCTGGCAAGCATTCATTCCTCCCTTGGTTCTTTTCCAGTTTTCGTCCGTCTTCTCAGCTCGGGTCGAGGCGATAGCGCGGCAGCAGGCGATCGTGGTCTCTTTCGAACGCCAGTATGGCCTTCCTTCCGATGACATCCTCATCGGGGGGAATTTCGATGATATTGGTGATCATGCGCGGCCCCTCGTCGAGCTCGACGATGGCCACGTTGTAGGGGAGTCGGTCGGCGAAGCGCTTGTCGAAAGCCGCATGATAGACGACCCAGCTCACGACCGTCGCCTTGCCGCTTGCCTCTTCCCAGCCCCAGTCGGCCGACCAGCAATGCGGGCAGTCCTCGCGCGGCGGCAGCCATGCCTCACCGCATGCGCGGCAACGCTGGAACGTGAGCCTGCCCGCGTCGAGGCCGGCGCGGTAGGTGTCGTAAGGCGCCGCCGTCACGGCCATCTCCCGGCCCGGGAAATCATTGGCGTCCGAGGATCAGCGTCGAATGCGTATGCATGATCCCTCCCTGGTTGGAGACGATGCAGGTTTCAGCGTCGAGTACTTGATTGCTGGAAAAGCCGCGCATCTGCCGAACCCCTTCGAGGACGAGTTGCAGGCCGGGCATGCCGGTCTCGGAAAGCAGGCCGCCGGAGGTGTTGAGCGGCAGCGCCCCTCCCACCTCGAAGCCTCCTTCCTTCACAAGCGCGGCAAGCTTGCCCTTGGGCGCGAAGCCATAGGCTTCCAGCGTCATCGCCACGGTGATCGTGAAGCAGTCGTAGATCTGCGCGACATCGATATCCTTCGGCGCCAGTCCCGCCATCGCAAAAGCCGTCCTGGCTGAGACGCCCGCCTGCGTCTCCGTCAGATCCTCGCGCAGCGGAACGTCGATCGAGGAGTTGCCCTGGCCGAAACCGAGGATCGGCACCGGAGCCTTGACGCCGAGATCCTTCGCGCGGTCGGCCGACATCACGACGACGGCCGCCGCGCCGTCCGAGACAAGGCAGCAATCGTCGCGGCGCAGCGGCCCGACGACCCAAGGCGAGGCGTCGTACATCTCCCGCGTCAGCGGCAATCTCAGTTGAGCGTGCGGATTGTCGGCGCCGTGCTTGCGGCATGCCATGGCAATGGCGGCATGGATGTCGCTCACGTCCCCATGGTCATGCATGTAGCGCCGCGCAATCATCGCATAGCCGGCGACGACGCTGGACCAGCCGAAATCGGCATCATCGCCCCAGACTTTCTCGTAGGCGTGACGCGATCCGGTACGCGGGTTGTCGGCGAGCGTGACCAGCGCGACCTCGCACTGCCCCGCCTCGATCGCCATGGCGGCAATGGCGATCATGGAGATGTTGGAGGCGCCGCCCTGGTCGAAGACGCCGCCGAAGCGCGGGCTCATGCCCATCGCTTCGGCCAGCTTCTGGCCGTACATCATCTCGACCTTGGACGTCGGCACTTTCACCAGCAGCCCGTCGACCGCGTTCTTCTCTATTCCCGCATCTGCGACAGCATTGCGGCAGGCTTCAATGTTGAGCGAAACCGTCGATCGCCCCGGCTGTTTGCCGAAAGCCGTGTGACCTATGCCGGCGATGACCGCCTTGCCGCGCATCAGATGACGCCTCCCGCGCGCAATGCCTCGAGTTCCTCGGCGCTTTCCCCCAGCCATTCGCCGAAGACGGCATCATTGTCGGCGCCGAGCTCCTTGCTGGGCCGAATTTCCGGCGCATCGCCGTAGCGCATGGGGCTCGTCGGCAGGACGAGCGGCCCGAGCAGCGGGTGCTCTATATCCTTCAGCATGCCGCGTGCATGCAGGTGCGGATCGTGCACCACCTCGTCGAGGTCGCGCACCGGCGCGCAGGGCACGCGATGCTTCCCGAGCGTCTCGTAGAGCTCGGCCCGCGTCCGGCCGGAGGTGAACCCGGTTACGACCTCGTCGACGAAATCGATATTCTCGACGCGGGATTTCAGCGTCAGCAGCCGCGGATCCTCGGCAAGATCCTGCCGGTCCATCGCCTCCAGGAGCGAGCGCCAGTGCGTTTCGCTGACGCAGATGAGGGCTATCCAGCCATCGGACGCACGGTAGACATTGTAGGGGGCCTCTGCCATCCCACTGTGGCGGTTGCCCGTACGCATCGGCGCCTTGCCACCGCTGCCGAAATAGAGCCCGAGCGCCGACGAAAGGGACGCGTACACGGCCTCCAGCATGGAAACCTCGACGAAGCGGCCCTTGCCGGTGCGTTCGCGATCGAAAAGGGCGGTAACGACGGCGCCATAGAGATGGACGCCACCGAAGAAGTCGCAGACCGCCGGCCCAGCCTTGACCGGCGGCCGATCCGGGTAGCCGGTCGTCGACATGATGCCGCCGATCGCCTGGACGGTCAGGTCCATCGCCGGAAAATCGCGATAAGGACCGGACCAGCCGAAGCCCGACCCGGCCGCATAGACAAGCCTTGGATTGATCTCCATCAGGCGATCGGGGCCAAGTCCCAGCCGATTCATGACGCCCGGCGCGAAATTCTCCAGGAGAACGTCGGCCTTTGCCGCCATCTTCTCTAGAAGAGCCTTCCCGCGCGGGTCCTTGATGTTGAGCGAGACGAATTCCTTGTTGGAATTGAGCATGGCGAACGGCACCATGGCGCCGCCGACCGCGCCACGGCGGCGCATGTTTTCGCCGTTGAGCGGCTCGACCTTGATGACGTGCGCGCCGGCCATCGCCATGAGCAGGGTCGCGTAGGGGCCATTGTAGATCTGGCCGAGATCGACCACCGTCACGCCCTTCAGCGGCTGATTGTCGGCAACCGCTCGCATGTCACAGTCCCTTGAAGGCCGGAGGACGTTTTTCGGCGAAGGCCTTCGGGCCCTCGACCGCATCCTCGGTGAATTGCAGCATGCGATTGGTGATCTGTTCCAGCCGCAGGCCAGCTGAGAGCGGCATTTCCCTGGCCCGTACGGCGAGTTCCTTGGCTGCCTGCACCGCAAGCGGCGGATTCGCGGCGATCCTGGCGGCCGTCTGTCGTGCGGCATCCATCAATTCTTCCATCGGCACGACACGGTTGACCAATCCCCAACGGGCCGCGGTCTCCGCGTCGATCGCCTCGCCCGTCAGCAGCATCTCCATGCCGATCGCATAAGGGAGTTGAGAGAGGATCCGCTGCGTGCCGCCATTACCGGCCACTACGCCGCGCTTCACTTCCGCCAGGCTGAAGGTAGCGTGCGGCGCGGCCAGCCTGATATCGGTCGCCATCAGCAGCGTCATGCCTCCGCCCAGGCAATAACCGTTGACCGCGGCAATTACCGGCTTCCAGACCTCCAGCCCACGGTTCAGCAGTTGCTCCTTCTGGGTCAGCCACATCTGCTGCAGGCCGGGCGGAGCCGCGACGAAGCTTTTTATGTCGGCTCCAGTGGTGAAGGATCTTCCGCCAGCGCCGGTGACGATCGCCACCCGCACCGTCGAGTCGTCGCGCACGCGAATCCACGCCTCAGAAAGACCGGCATAGTGCTCCGCATCCATCGCGTTCAGCCGCTCCGGACGATTGATCGTGATCGTCGCGACGCCGGCTTTGTCGAGGTCAAAGTCGATGGACATCGCTCATGCCTCCTGAAGGACGGGCGCCTTCTGGCCGCCGAGCAGATCGCGGGCCACAACCATGCGATGTACCTCGGACGGCCCTTCGCCGATCCGCTTGATGCGCATCTCGCGATACCAGCGCTCCAAGGGCATTTCCTGCGCCACGCCCAAGCCGCCGAATATCTGGATGCAGCGGTCGACGATCCGTCCGGCCGTCTCGGTCGCATAAACCTTGCAGATCGAAGCATCGACCTTGATGTCGTAGCCGAGATCGGCACGCCAGGCGGCCTGGAAGACGAGCAACCGCGCCGCGCGCAGCTCTATCTCCGAATCGGCGATCATCCACTGGATCGCCTGTTTGTCGGCGAGCTTGCCCTTGAAGAGGTCACGCTCCCTGGCCCAATTGATCGCCATGCGCAGGGCCGCGTCTGCTATGCCGAGCGTCGCCGCGGCATAAGGCACGCGGCCATGAACGAGCCATGTCTCCGCCAGGGCGAAGCCCTGCCCTTCCTCGCCAAGGCGGTTTTCGACCGGTACTTCGCAGTCCACGAAGGAGAGTTCGTAAGGCGAGTACGACCGGATCACCGGAATCCGCTTGAGCGTCAGGCCGGGCGAATCCTTCTCGACGATAAAGGAGGTGATGTTGCCGCGCTGCCTGTCCGAGCCGGTGCGCGCGAAGACGATGCCCCAGCGCGACTGGCTGGCGCCCGAAATCCATACTTTGGTGCCGTTCAGTACGTAGCGGTCGCCTTTGCGTTCGGCGCGGGTCTGGATGGCGCGGGCCGGATCGGAGCCGCCCGACGGCTCGGAGATCGCGACGAACGTCTTCTCGCCCTGCTCAACGGTCGGCACCGCGTATTTCTCGATCTGCTCCCTGGTTCCCTTGAAGATCACGTTCGGCGGATCGAAACCGAAGGCGCCGCAGGCTGGAATATAGGCGCCCATCCGGCATTTGGCCGCCTCCTCGGCCACCAGGCACTGGGCAAGGAGGCTGAGGCCGGCGCCGCCATAGGCCGCGGGCGTCTGAACGTACCAGAGCCCGATCTTGCGGGCTTCGGCTTGTATCCGCTTCAGCACATCCTCGGGAAGGGTGAAGGCGTCGTGCTCGACCTTCGCTTCCTCGGGAAGCACCACCTTTTCCATGAAACGACGCGCCGTCTCCTGCAGCATTGTAAGTTCGGTGGGCATTTCCCAGCTACCGGCCTCGTTCATGTCCGCTCTCTGATCCTCGCCTTGAAGCTTCGGGAGGATCGGGCATGGCGAAGCGCTTGTCAATTAATTATCGGACCAAATGAAAAACAAATTATAAGACCAAACTATTGACCCGCGCTTTCCAGCCGAATTATGATCCTGTCGCGGGCGGGTAATACCGCCAGCGAACGCGCGCCAACGGCGCACGCTTTCGGGACGGAGACACGCATGGCGCTCGTCGGAATCGATGTCGGAGGCACCTTCACCGACCTCTATTATTCGCGCGATGGCGCCAGCGCCGACCGCATCTGCAAGGTGCCCTCCACGCCCCAGGACCCTTCCAGCGGGCTCTTGGATTCCCTGATCACCGCCGAAATTCCGCTGGATGATCTCGATCTAATCCTGCACGGGACGACCATTGCGACCAATGCACTGATCGAGCGCCAGGGGGCTCGTTGCGCGCTGGTCACCACCAAGGGTTTTCGCGACATCCTGGAACTTGGGCGCCGCGACAGACCGAGCTTTTACGGACTCACCGGGCTCCAGGACCCATTGGTTCCGCGCGACCGCCGTTATGAAGTCGACGAGCGCGTGAATCACAAAGGTGAGGTGCTTGTGGCGCTCGACGAGGACGAGGTGCGCCTGCTCGGTGAGGCGCTCAAGGAAGACGATGTTGAATCGGTGGTCGTTTCGCTGCTGCACTCCTACGTCAACCCTGCACATGAGGAACGCATCGCGGCGATCCTTCGCGATATGGAGCCGAACTGGGCGATCGTGACCTCGGCCAGTGTCATCCGCGAATATTACGAATTCGAGCGCACCTCGACCGCCGTCGTCCAGGCCTATCTGCAGCCGCTCATGACCCGGTACGCCGACAATCTCCTGTCCAGGCTCGGCGATTGGGGCTTTTCCCGCCAGACCTTGATCATGCAGTCGAATGGCGGGCTCGTGCCCGTCCCGCAACTTCCGGAAAAAGCGGCGCATGTGGTCCGCTCGGGCCCGGCTGCCGGCGTCACCGCAGCCGCGCGCATCGCCGCCGAGGCGGGATTCAGCCGCGCCATCACCGGCGACATGGGCGGCACCTCCTTCGATGTGGCGGTGGTGATCGACGGGGAGCCGGAGATCACGCCGGCCACCAACCTCGACTTCCGCATCCCGCTCAAGCAGTCGATGATCAACGTTCATACGATCGGCGCCGGCGGCGGATCGATCGCGTGGATCGACCGCGGAGGCATCCTGCAGGTCGGTCCGCGTAGCGCCAAGGCGCGGCCGGGGCCGGTCTGCTTCGGCCATGGCGGGACCGAGCCGACGGTCACGGACGCCAATGTGGTGCTTTCACGGATCAACGCCGACGATCCGATCGGGCTCACCAACCTTACCAGGCTCGACGTCGAAGGCGCACGCGAGGCCATGAAGCGGCTCGGCGCGCAGATCGGCCTAGGCGTCGAGGAAACGGCCGAGGCGATCCTGGCCGTGGTCAACCAGAACATGGCCGGCCGCACGCGCCTGCTGTCGATCGAGCGTGGCTACGACCCGCGCGATTTTGCCCTCGTCATCTTCGGAGGCGCGGGGCCGCTGCACGGAGCGGCGATTATCCGCGAGGTCGGCATCCGCACGATGCTGGTCCCACCCTCCCCCGGCGTACTGTGCGCCATGGGCTGCGTGGTCGCGGATCTGCGCCACGACCTGTCCAGAACGGTGGCGCGCCGGACCGAAAGTTTTACCGCGGACGAGGTCGACGCCATCCTGGCCAAGCAGGCCGGCGAGGGCTCGGACAAGCTGCGCGAGGAATCCATCTCGATCCGCGATATCGGCGTGCGGCACTTCGCCGAGATGGCTTATGTCGGCCAGATTCACACGCTGCGGGTGCCCATCGAGCGCGGCTGGGACGCCGCGCGACTTTCCCGTGCTTTCGAGGAGACGTACCGCAACGAGTACGGCAACACGCTGGGTGAGATCGCTTCGACCGTGGTCAGCTTCCGCACCGTTGTCGAAGGCTTGCGCGAGCACAAGAAGCGCGACATGCCGGCGCCGGAGCGGCGGCCGCTCGTCGAGCCGGACATCGTACGGCCGGTCTATTTCGGCGGCTGGCGCAACAGCCCGATCTTCAGGCGGTTCCGGCTCGAACCGGGCATGGTCATCGAGGGTCCGGCGATCGTCGAGCAAGCGGATACGACCACGGTCATCGAACCTGGAATGACCGGGCGGATCGACGCCTATGGCAATATTCTCGTGGAGATCGCCTGATGGATCCCATAACCCTCGCAGTCGTCCGTGGCGCGCTGGAACAGATTGCCGACGAGATGGATCTGCATCTCATCCGCGCCGCCATCTCGCCGATCATCTCGGAGACGAACGATTGCGCCCATGGCATCTACCGTGCCGATACGGGCGAAACCATCGCGCAGGGGCGGTTCGGCCTGCCTGTTTTCCTCGCCAACATGCAGTTCACGGTTCAGAACCTCATCGAGCATGTGCGCGGGAGCGGCGGTTTCAGGCCCGGCGATGTGTGGATCCTCAACGATCCCTATCTCAGCGGCACGCATCTCCAAGACGTGGTGCTGGTCGCTCCGCATTTCGTCGACGGCGAACTGTTCGCTCTGCTGGCCTCGACCGGCCATTGGATGGACATCGGCGGGGCCGTGCCCGGGGGTTGGGCGCCTTCCGCGCAGGAGATCCACACCGAAGGCATCATCATTCCACCGGTGAAGCTCTACGACGAGGGCAAGCTCAATACCGGCCTGGTATCGATGTTCACCCGCAACGTCCGCCTTCCGACACAGATCGAGGGTGACCTGTTCGCCATGGCGAATGTCTTCTCGGTGGGGCGGCGCGGCCTCGATTCGCTTATCGCGCGCCACGGCCGCGACACCCTCTCCGCCTGCATCTCGGAGATGATAGAACGGTCCGAGAAACAGATGCGTTCCTACATCGCGGAGATTCCCGACGGCGTCTATCATTGCGAGGATTTTCTGGACAATGATGGCATTGACGACAAGCCTATCCGCATTGCCCTGTCACTGACCGTCGAGGGCTCGTCGATGCATTTCGACTTTTCCGGGTCCGACCCGGCCGCCTGCGGCCCCGTCAACCTCGCCCGTACGACCACGCAGTCGACCTGCTTCATCGCGCTGAAGCACATCTTCGCCGACGTCCCGGTGAACGGCGGAGCGTTTCGGCCTACGCAATTCACCATTCCCGAAGGCTGCGTCGTGTCCGCCGCCTATCCTTCGCCGGTCTCCGGATATCTCGAGCCCATAGGCCGGGTATTCGACGTCGTCTTTGGCGCTCTGGCACAGGCGATCCCGCAGCGCACACCGGCACCGGCCTTCGGCACCGTCGGCGTGGTCACGGTCGGTGGGCGTCAGCCCGATACGGGCAGCTATTTCGTCGCTGTGTTCCCTTATCCCGGCGGGTACGGTGCGCATGCGCGCGGCGACGGCCTCGTCAACGGCACCCCGCCGGTGTCGATGGCGAATTTCATGTCCATCGAGATGTCGGAGCACCGCTATCCGCTGCAATTCGTCGAATATGCGCTGCGCGAAGATTCCGGCGGCGCCGGACGCTATCGCGGCGGCTGCGGCACGCAATATCGTTTCATGACGCGGTCGGAATGCGTCGTCTCGGCGCTCGGCGACCGGGTGGATCACGTGCCGTTCGGCATCGCCGGCGGCAAGGAGGCTGCGCCGAGCGTCGTGCAATTCGGCATCGGCGGCCGCGAGATGACACCGCCGATGCGCTCCAAGGTGGAGAAACAGCGCATGCATGCGGGCGACTGGCTGGCGGCCGCCTCGCCGGGTGGCGGCGGCTTCGGCGATCCGCTCGAACGTGACCTCGAAGGCGTCGAGCGCGACCTCAATCTGGGATATATCTCTCGCCGGACGGCCGAGGAGGTTTACGGCGTCGTGGTCTCCGAACAAAGGCGCAAGAGCGGCGCCCTCCGCTATTCGGTCGACTCCGGAGCCAGCGCACGAAAGCGCGCCCGGATGCGGGGCGATCAAGGAAAAACGGCGGCCACCGGCTGAATCAGCCCGGCTGCCCGCCGAATGCCCCTTCGGACTCGAGCATGGCGATACGGTCGTCGTCGAGGCCGAGCAGGCCGCGCAACATCGCGTCGCGGTGTTCTCCAAGCGCGGGAGCCGCCACCGGATCGGCCACTGGCGTCTCTCCCAAGCGGAATGGAGATGCGACGTTCGGGACGAGGGCCCCGGACGGATGTTCGATTCGATTGGCGATCTGCCGCTCCAGCGCGGTCGGCGAGTCGAAGGCCTCCGCGACAGAGCGGACCGCGCCGATCGGCACTTTCTCGTGGCGGCTGCGCTTCATCCACTCGTCCCGCGGCGCGGTCCGGAAGATCGCGCCGAGCAATTCCATGAGTTCGGCCTGATGCTCGTTACGGTCTTGGTGAGTGGCATAGTTCGGATGAGCGGCCAGATCGGGCCGCCCCAGTACCGCGTTCGCCAGCTTCTCCCAGCTTCGCTGCGTGCTGCAGGACACGTAGATCGCCCTGCCGTCGCCGCATTCGAACATGCCGATCGGCGTGGCCACCGGCGCTGTGTTCCCCTGGCGAACAAAGTCTTTGCCGCTCGCCAGGTAATTCATGCCGAAATAGGCGAGAAGCGTCACCGCCGTGTCGAACAGGCAGACCTCGACGTGCTGGCCGATGCCGAGACGATCCCTCGCGGCGAGCGCGGCGAGGACCGCGGCCGTCGCGTTCATCGACGCGGTGATGTCGATGATCGGGGTGCCCGTCCGCATCGGCAGCCGGTCGGGATCGCCGGTCAGCGAGGCGAACCCGCTCTCCGCCTGGAAGACGGAATCGAAACCCGGCTGGTCGGCAAACGCGGAATCCGCGCCCCAGCCGGAAATGGAGCAATAGATCAAACGCGGGTTGATCTCCTTCATTGCGTCATAGTCGAGGCCGAAGCGCTCCATGACTCCCGGCGCGAAATTCTCGACAAGCACATCCGCTTTGGCGATCAGCTCGCGGGCGACCGATCGGCCGGCGGGGATGCGCAGGTCGAGCGCGATGCTCTTCTTGTTGCGGTTTAAGCCGAGAAAGTACGGGCTCTGGCCTGCCGCGGACGGTGGCATGAAGGTTCGCGTCTCATCGCCGATCCCAGGATTTTCGACCTTGATGACCTCGGCGCCGAAATCGGCGAGCGTCTGCGTGCACCAGGGTCCCGCCAGAAAGCGCGTGAAGTCAGCGACGAGGAGTCCTTGGAGTGCCAGCGGCTTGTCGGCCAGGCGTTTCCGGGCAATAGGGAGTCGATCGAGGGGCAACATGGACATGGCTTCAACTTGACTGATTTGGTCTGATCATATAACATTTTGTTTGACAAGTGCCGCCTCTCTTTATTCCAATGTGTCAATCATCATCGAAAACGAAGCCGAACCGGCAGACAGGTGAGTTGGAAGCGGATCGGCGAAGACTGAACCGTCCGAGCGTCAAACGCTCTCAATCGCTCCGGGATCTCGATGTCGCTATCCGAAGACAATCCAGCCGACGCAAAGGGGCCGATGGTCGAACCGATTCAGGTTCCCAAGGCATCGGATATCCTTGCCGGCAAATTGCGCGACCTGATCCTGTCGGGGCGGATCGCCCCCGGCGAATCGCTGCCGGCCGAGCGCGAACTGGTCAGCGATTCCGGGCTCAGCCGGTCTTCGGTCCGCGAGGCTCTGCGGGTTCTGGAGGTGGAGGGGCTCATCGCCACGCGGCCTGGCCGCTCCGGCGGCTCGACCGTGCGTCTTCCGGGCCGCAGTTCCGTCGCCCGCTCCATGCGGCTTTTCGTGCGCAGCCACGGCATCCGGCTCGAGGCGCTGCTGGAATGCCGCGTGGCGGTCGAACCTTACCTGGCCGGCTTGGCAGCCCAGAACCGGACGGAGCAGGATCTGGCGGAAATGCGGGATATCCACCAGCGTTTCGAACAATCCCAGGGCGACGTAGGCGCCTACAAGCGACTGAACCTGGACTGGCACTTGGCGGTCGCTCGCGCCAGCCGTAACGAAGTGTTGGTGGCACTGATGGAAGCGATCGCGCAGCCGATCTTCGACGCCGCTGACTATCAGGAAGTGACGACAGCGGAAATCCGCCGCGATGCGATCCGCGCGCATGCCGCGATACTCCATTCGATCGAAGCCCAGGACTTCAAGCAAGCCTACAGCCGGATGGAAAAGCATCTCAGCGCTTATGCCACTGTGGCGCGCCGTCTGCTGGTTGACAGGCAAGCTCAAAGCGGCGCCGCGGCAAAATGATTTGGAGGCGGCTTCCGTTCCTCAGAACGAGACCTTGTCTCCACCCTTGAGTTCGAGGATACCGCGTGCCTCTTCGGGGGAAGCGACCGACATACCGAGCGCCTCGATGATCTGTCGCGCCCGTTGCACTTGCTGCGCGTTGCTCTCGGCGAGCTTGCCTGGATCGATCCAGAGGGAATCCTCCAGGCCCACCCGCACATTGCCACCGAGCACCGCCGCGACCGCTGCGACCTTCATCTGATTGCGGCCGGCGCCGAGAACCGACCAGCGATACTGGTCTCCGAAGAGACGGTCAGCCGTCCGTTTCATGTGCAGCACTTCTTCCGGATGCGGGCCGATGCCACCGAGAATGCCGAACACAGTCTGGATGAACAGAGGCGGCTCGACCAGGCCTTCGCTGAGGAAATAGTGCAGATTGTGCAGATGTGACGTGTCGTAGCATTCGAATTCGAAGCGCGTCCCGTTCTCGCTGCAACTCCTGAGGATGTATTCGATATCCTTGTAGGTATTCTTGAAGACGAGATCGCGGCTGCCTTCGAGCGCCTGACGCTCCCATTCGTGCTTGAAGGTCCTGTGCCGCTTCAGCATGGGGAAGAGGCCGAAATTCATCGAGCCCATATTGAGCGAGGCGACCTCGGGCTTATAGCGGAGCGCCGGCTGCAGCCGCTCCTCCACCGTCATGTAGGGGGCGCCGCCCGTAGTGATGTTGATGACCGCCTTCGTCGCCTGCTTGATGCGCGGCAGGAAGCTGGCGAACGCTTCGGGGCTCTGGTCCGGCTTGCCCGTCTCTGGATCGCGTGCATGGAGATGGACGATTGCAGCGCCGGCCTCGACTGCGCCGATGGCTGCCGAGGCGATCTCATCGGACGTGATCGGCAGATGCGGCGACATGATCGGCGTATGGATCGCGCCTGTCACGGCGCAGGTGATGATGACCTTCGATTGCCCCATCTTTTCCTCGCAGTTATTTGGCTCGATTATTATATGATCAGACCATATTGGCAAGTGCCCTGTCGTCAGGTTCCGAGGTCGCGTCGCCTCGGACGTCAAGCCTCCCGGACCACCCGCCTCGGCGCTTCGGTGATGTGGCTGCGCATCTTGGCGGCGGCATCCGCGGCGTCGCCCGAAACCATCGCATTGAAAATCGCGCGATGTTCCTTCCACACCTGGAAAGTCATCCCGGGGAAACGCAGGACTTCCCCCATGGAGCGCCGCAGATGCTGCCAGTTGAGCCGCATCGTGTCGACGATGATGGCGTTGCCGCTCAATTCGTAGATCAGGGTATGAAAATCGATATCCGCCTGCAGGACGCCGCTCGGATCATTCGACTGCATCAGCCTCGTGCCGCGCGCGACGATCTCCCTTCCGCGTTTGATCGCTTCAGGCGAAATGCGCGGCGTGGCAAGCTCGACCGCCAACGGCTCGATCGCCGATCGGACCTGATAGATGGATTCGAACAGCTGGCGGTCGACGGGCGCAACGATGACGCCGCGTCGTCCGGTATCGATGACGAAACGCTGCGCCTTCAGCATGGCGATGGCGCTGTTCACGGGTTGCCGTGAAACGTTCAGACGCTCGGCGACCTCGTCTTGCCCAAGCCTTTCTCCAGGGCGGAACTCCCCCGCGCAAATCGCGTCCAGGAGTGCGTCATAGGTCTTCTCGACCAGAGATTTTGCCGGCGCGATCGCTTCCATCAAGAACTCCTCGGCAGAGGATTAGAACGGAATCCAAGGCGCTGCAATTGACTCGCCGCTGCTGGACTCCTCTCGGAAACTCGTATACGAAATTCGAAATATCACATCTGGAGGATCTTTTCTATGGCCCTGCCCATCCGCGTTCTTCTGGCGAAGGTTGGCCTCGACGGTCATGATCGCGGGGTAAAGGTGGTGGCGCGAACATTGCGGGACGCCGGCATGGACGTGGTCTATTCCGGTCTTCACCGGACTCCGGAGGAAGTCGTCAACGCCGCCGTTCAGGAGGATGTCGATGTTCTCGGCGTCAGCCTGCTCTCGGGCGTCCAGATGACGGTCTTCCCCAAGATCTTCGCCCTTCTGAAGGAAAAAGGCGTCGATGACATGATCGTCGTGGCCGGCGGCGTGATGCCCGACGAGGATGTCGCCGAACTGAAGAAGATGGGTGTCGCCGAGATCATGCTTCAGGACACGCCGCCGCAGGCGATCGTCGACCGGCTCACGCGCCTGGTCGAGGAGCGGGGCGCGCGATGAGCGGAGAAATGGAATCCTGGAGCTTCCCGCCCGCTTATGAAGACAGCTATTTTCCGCCGGCGAAGGAGCGCTACTGGTTTCCGGTTCGCGAAACCATGGATCCGGGCAAGCGCGAGGCGGCCATTCTCGATCGCCTGAAGCAGGTCTGCGCCTATGCCTACGACAAGGCGCCTTTCTACCGCAAGAAATGGGACGAGGCCGGCTTCCACCCTTCTCATCTGAAATCACTGGAGGATTTCGAGAGCCGCGTTCCGGTGGTGACCAAGGCGGAGCTGCGCGCCTCGCAGGCTGCGAACCCGCCTTTCGGCGATTATCTCTGCGTGCCGGAAAGCGAAATCTACCATATCCACGGCACGAGCGGCACGACCGGCCGTCCAACCGCTTTCGCCATCGGCCGCAACGATTGGCGGGCGATCTCGAACGCGCACGCGCGCATCATGTGGGGTATGGGCATCCGCCCGGGCGACATCGTTTGCGTGGCGGCGATCTTCAGCCTCTATGTCGGAAGCTGGGGCGCGCTGGCCGGCGCCGAACGGCTCGGCGCCAAGGCCTTCCCCTTCGGCGCGGGCGCGGCGGGCATGAGCGCGCGCTGCGCGCAATGGCTCGACCTTCTGAAGCCGCAAGCCTTCTACGGCACGCCCACCTACGCGCTGCACCTCGCGCAGACCGCGCTCGACAACGGGATCGATCCCAGGGGCTTCGGCCTCGGGAACATGTTCTTCTCCGGCGAGCCGGGGGCATCGATTCCTGCCGTGCGCGCCAGGATCGAGGAGCTTTACGGCTCGAAGGTCTTCGACAGCGGCTCCATGGGAGAGATGACGCCCTGGATGAATGTCGCCGGTTCCGCCGACACCGAAGGCATGCTTTGCTGGCAGGACGTCGTCTATACCGAAGTCTGCGATCCGGCCAGTTTCCACCGCGTACCCTATGGTTCGCGCGGCACGCCGGTCTATACCCATCTCGAACGCACCTCCATGCCGATGATCCGGCTGCTCTCCGGCGATCTGACGCTTTGGGAGAACGGTCCGAATCCGTGCGGCCGCACCTATCCGCGCCTGCCGCTGGGCATCATCGGCCGCATCGACGACATGTTCACGATACGCGGCGAGAATGTCTATCCCAGCGAGATCGACGCGGTGCTGAACGAGACGCCGCACTATGGCGGGGAGCATCGCATCGTCATCACCCGCGAAGGTATGATGGACGAGCTCGCGGTCAAGGTCGAGGCGAGCGAGGAAGTCTGGCGGAACGGCGAGGCGCGCATCCATGCCTTTCAGCGCAACGTGGCCGCCAGCCTCCAGAAGCTGCTCGGGCTGCGCGCCGTGGTCGAGGTCGTGCCGCAGAATTCGATCGAACGCACCGATTTCAAGGCACGCCGGGTGATCGACGACCGCGAGGTGCTGCGCGACATGCGCGAGCGCCTGGAAAAGGCCGCCTCCTGATGCCACGTCCCTATATTCCCTCCGAAGAGCTGGCGCGGCGCGTCGAGGAGGACGAGACCTTCGCGGTGGCGCGGCTGATCTCGCGTGCCGAGGCAGGCATGCCCGAGGCGCGGTCGGCGCTCGGCACCATCTACCGCAAGGCCGGACGCGCCCATGTGATCGGCATCACCGGCGTACCGGGTTCCGGCAAGTCGACGCTCGTCGGTGTCTTCGTCCAGAAGCTGAGGGCGCTTGGCGGCAAGGTTGCGATCGTGGCGATCGATCCATCGAGCCCCTATTCCGGCGGCTCGATCCTGGGCGACCGCATCCGCATGGCCGACCTGGCGCTCGATCCGGGCGTTTTCATCCGCTCCATGGCGACGCGCGGCGCACTCGGCGGCATGGCGCATGCCGCGCTCGACGTGGTCGATATCCTCGACGTCGCCGGCTATGACTGGATCATCATCGAGACGGTGGGCGTGGGCCAGGACGAGGTCGAGATCGCCCACGCCACTCATACGACCGTGGTCGTCTCGGCGCCCGGCCTTGGCGACGAGGTGCAGGCGATCAAGGCCGGCATCCTCGAGATCGCGGACATCCATGTCGTCTCCAAATGCGACCGCGCCGACGCCAACCGGACGCTGGCCGACCTCAAGACGATGCTTAAGGATACGCAGCCCCGGGAGGATGGCTGGCGTCCTCCCGTGGTCGGCCTTTCGTCACTCAACGGCGAAGGCTTCGAGGCTCTGCTCGACGCGATCGGCAGGCATCGTGCGGCCCTCGCCGCTTCGGGCGGGGAGCGGCGGCGCAAGGCTATTGCCGCCTTCCGGCTGTCGAAGACCGCCGAGACGCTCACTCTCGAAAGATTGAAATCGCTGCTCCGCAGCAGGCTCGATGACGCGGCGGAGAAATTGTCCGCCCGCCGAAGCGACCCCTATTCCGAAGCGGACCACCTGGTCCGTGCTTTCACGGGAGAGAAAGATCATGTCTGAAACGATCGACAGCGTCTCCGCCGCCGAGCTGGAACGGCAGGTCAGCCAGTGGCAGGCCAGCGAGGTCGCGGAATTCGTGAAGCGTGCGCCGGAGCGCAAGGAGCAATTCTTCACGCTCGGCGACATTCCGGTGAAACGCACCTATACGGCCGCCGACATCGCCGGCACGCCGGCAGAAGACATCGGCCTGCCCGGCCGCTATCCCTTCACCCGCGGCCCCTACCCCACCATGTATCGCGGCCGCAACTGGACCATGCGCCAGATCGCCGGCTTCGGCACCGGCGAGGACACGAACCGCCGGTTCAAATTCCTGATCGAGCAGGGGCAGACCGGCATCTCGACCGATTTCGACATGCCGACCCTGATGGGCTACGACAGCGACCATCCGATGTCGGACGGCGAGGTCGGCCGCGAAGGCGTGGCGATCGATACGCTGGCCGACATGGAGGCGCTGCTCGACGGCATCGATCTTGAAAACATCTCCGTCTCGCTCACCATCAATCCGACGGCCTGGATCCTGTTTTCCATGTATGTCGTGCTTGCCGAGAAGCGCGCCTACGACCTCGACAAATTGTCGGGCACCGTCCAGGCCGATATCCTCAAGGAGTTCATGGCGCAGAAGGAATATATCTTCCCGATCGGGCCTTCGGTCAGGATCGTGCGCGACCTCATTGCCTATTCGGCGCGGAACATGAAGCGCTACAATCCGATCAACATCTCCGGCTACCACATCTCCGAGGCCGGATCGTCGCCGCTGCAGGAAGCCGCCTTCACGCTTGCGAACCTCATCGTCTATGTCGAGGAGGTGACGAAGACCGGCGTCGACGTAGACGATTTCGCTCCGCGCCTCGCCTTCTTCTTCGTCAGCCAGGCAGACTTCTTCGAGGAGATCGCCAAGTTTCGCGCGCTCCGGCGCTGCTACGCCAAGATCATGAAAGAGCGCTTCGGCGCGAAGAAGCCGGAATCGATGCGGCTGCGCTTCCATTGCCAGACCGCCGCTGCCTCGCTCACCAAGCCGCAATATATGGTGAACGTCGTGCGGACCGCGATGCAGGCGCTCTCAGCCGTGCTCGGCGGCGCGCAATCGCTCCATACGAACGGCTATGACGAAGCCTTCGCCATCCCGACGGAAGACGCGATGCGGCTTGCGCTGCGCACGCAGCAGGTGATCGCCGACGAGACCAACGTTACGCAGGTGGTCGACCCGCTCGGCGGCTCCTACTATGTCGAGGCGCTGACCAACGAATACGAGAAGCGCATTTTCGAGATCCTGAGGGAGATCGATGAGCGCGGCGGCACGATCAAGCTGATCGAGGAAGGCTGGTTCCAGAAGCACATCGCCGATTTCGCCTATGAGACGGCGCTCAGGAAGCAGTCGGGCGAGAAGCCGGTCATCGGCGTCAACCGCTATCGCATGGAAGGCGCTTCGGAAAGGATCGAAGTGCATCCCTACGATCCAACGACGGCGGAGCGCCAGATCTCCCGTACGCGGCGCGTGCGGGCGGAGCGCGATCAGGCGAAGGTGGCCGCCCTGCTCGACAAGCTCGCGGCTACCGCCAAGAACGAGGACGAAAACATCGTTCCGGTGACGATCGAGCTCGTCCGCGAGGGCGCCACCATGGGCGACATCGTCGAGAGACTGAAGACGGTCTGGGGAACCTATCGCGAAACGCCGGTCTTCTAAACCGCAATCCCGTTATCGATTTTCGGATTTGCGATGCAGGATAGCTGGACTTTTGCGGCCAAGGCAGCGTGCTGGAATCCGGTTCGCTCCTGGACGAAACAGGGTTGGATGGAGACGCAATGGAGCCGACAGGACGCTTTACCCTTGCCTATGATGGCACCTCGCCCCGGTTCGCCACGCCAGCCGCTCATGTCGGAACCGGTGCCGCGGTCCTCGGTCGGGCTTCGATCGGCCGCTCGGCATGGCTTGGAGCACGCTCCGTGATCCGAGCCGACGGGCACTATGTGCGGATAGGCGACGATTTCCGGCTCGGAGCGCGCGGCACGGTCCATATCGCGCACGACTACCTGCCGACCCATATCGGCAATGGCGTCACCGCCGGCGCGAACTCGGTCATCCATGCATGTGATGTCGGCGATCATTGCCATATCGGCCGCGACGTGGTCATTCTCGACGGCTCGCGCCTCGCGGCCGAATGCGTGCTGGCCGACGGTTCGATCGTCTTCCCTCGCTCCGCACTGGAGGGTGGCTGGCTGTACGAGAGGGCGCCCGCCAAACCGGTGCGGCGTCTTGAACCCGGCGAGCTCAGGGCGTTGCACGAAGCCAGCCGTGCTGCCCCTGACGAACTTGCCGACGGCACGGCATGGGTTCCGCATTTCCCTTCAGGCGAGCCTTTGTTTATCGCCTTTTCCGCTCGCCTCAGGGGTTCTGTCGCCTTCGAAGGCGACAACGGCATCTGGTTTGGCTGCGATCTCGACGCCGGCGATCATGAAATTCGAATCGGCAGGGGCACCAATATTCAGGACAACACGGTCATTCGCTGTACCGGGCAATCGGTGCTGATCGGTCACGAAACGACCATTGGACATAATGTAATGATGACCGATTGCGAAGTGGGCGACCGCAGCCTGATCGGGATGGGCTCGGTGGTAGCCGCGCAGACGATCGTGGAGGACGACGTTCTCCTGGCGGCGGGGGCGCAAACTGTCCAGGGTCAGACACTCGAAAGCGGCTGGCTTTACGGCGGCTCACCCGCTCGCCAGCTTGCTCGCTTGGACAAGGCTAAACGCACGATAATCGAGCTCACCTGGCCAACCTACATTTCGTATGCGCACAGATTCGCCGCTGCAGCCATGGCGCATCCCGTCTGATCGTCCGTGGTCAGGCGGCCTTGAGAGCGACGGCACGCAGAATGTCGCCCGTGCCGCAGCGACGTTCCGACACTTTGCCTGCCAGCCGTGATGAGTCTTAGAGCCTTTCATGGTTAGATGGAAGCGTTCTGCCGGAGGGAATTCGGGCCTTGGCCTGCCCTCGGGCCGGCCAGAAGCCGGACCCGGGGGTCGAGGCCTTCGGCGCGGTCGTACCGGTGGTACGGCCAAGTCCGAGGCCGAAGGATTTGGCCCGAATTCACCCGACCCGTAAGGGTTTCCCGCTGGCGGGCGCCCGCTTCGTCGGGCGGACTTGGCCGTACCACCGGTACGCCCCGCGCCGCCCTCCTGGCGGATCGCCTCGCCATCGGAGAAACAGAACTGCTTCCAGCTAACCATGAAAGGCTCTAGCGTTATGAATGGCTCGACGACGAGAACCGAGCCTCATCCGCTCTCGTGTGGCGAGGTGCGGCCGTGCTTCGTCAGAAAGTGCCACTTCATGCGATCAGCGCGCTGCCGGCGTCGAACTCACCCGCCGGACCGGACCATTTTATTTTGCCATGCTCCATGACATGGATCAGGTCCGCGTGGCGCAAGGCGAAGGTGAGGTTCTGCTCGGCCAGAAACAGCGATAGCTCGCCGCTTTCCCGCAGCGTCTCGATGACATTGGAAATCGCGTCGAAGATGATCGGCGCCAGCCCCAATGTCGGCTCATCGATCAGCAGGATCGACGGTTTCATCATCAGCGCCCGGGCAATCGCAAGCTGCTGCTGCTCACCGCCCGACAAGGTTCGGGCAAACTGCTTGCGCCGTTCCGCGAGCCTCGGAAAGAGGCTTTCAACGAACTCCGTCTGTCGGCGCTTTTCCGCCGCTGCAAGCGCGTTCCCGCCTATCCCGAGGTTCTCCTGCACCGTCATGTCGGTGAAAAGCTCACGCGTTTCGGGGCACAGGACCACGCCGCTGCGGGCAATCTCGTAAGCCCGCCTGGCCCTTGGAGTGCGCCCTTCATATTCCACGGTGCCGGACGCCGGCACGATGCCGCATATGGCGTTGAATAGCGAAGTCTTGCCCGCCCCATTCAGCCCCACGACAGCGGTGACCTCGCCGCGCGGCACGCTGAGCGAGACGTCGTCGAGCGCGATCGCCTCGCCGTAGCGCACCGAGACGTGCTCGACTTTCAGCGCCGACGGCGCATCCGGGGCGGGAGAATGGGGACGGCGGAACACGGCCTCATCGCCCCTGCCCAGATAGACTTCGCGCACCCGAGGGCTCGCCAGCACATGGTCTGGCAGATCATCGGCGATCTTCTGCCCCGAACTCATTGCCACGATACGGTCGACCAGCGCGCGCACGCCCTTGACATTGTGATCGACGAGGATGATGGCGCGCTCGTCGGAGCGCAACTGGCGGATCAGATCGGAGAATTCCTCCATCTCCGAGGCGCTGAGCCCGGCGAAGGGTTCGTCGAGGAGGAGCAGCGAGGGCTTGCGCACGAGCGACTTGGCAAGCTCCAGCCGGCGCAGGCCGGCGAAGGGAAGCTCTGACGGCTTGCGGCCGGCGAAATGCTCCAGCCCGACGAGCTTCAGGGCGTCATGGGCGCGGCTGTCGATATCCGGCGAAAGACGGAAATTGAAAAGGCGGTTCGGCAGCAGCGCCAGATAGAGGTTCTGCAATACCGTCTGCTGATGAAGGGGGCGCGAATGCTGGAACACCATGCTGACGCCGTGCCCGGCGATGCGGTTGGGCGAGCGGCCGCCGATCTCCCTGGAGTCGAGCAGGATCGAGCCGGAATCGGGCTTCAGCACGCCCATGATGAGGTTCATCACCGTCGACTTGCCCGAGCCATTCGGTCCGATGAGGCCGAGGATCTCGCCTCGGTCGACAGCGAAGCTCACACCGTCGACAGCCTTAAGGCCTCCGAAGCGCTTCAACAGGTCGGTTACTTCGAGAAGCATCAGCGGGCTTTCCGGAACAGCCGGGTTGCGCCGAGCAGTCCGCCGGGCAGGAACAGCAGGATGACGAGCGCGACGACCGCGACGCCCATCTCGCTCAGCGAGCCGAGAGGGTGGAGGTATTGCGCGGCGGCGATCAGGAAGACGCCGCCGATCGCCGGGCCGACGATAGTGCGACGCCCGCCGACGATCGCGGCTATGATGACCTGGACGCCGACGGAGGCGTCGACGAAGACATTGGTGGAGGCGGTGCCGAGATAGAAGACCATGAGGGCTCCGGCGAGGCCGGAGAAGAAGGCGCTGACGCAGAAGGCAGACACCTTGTATTTGGTTATCTCGAAGCCGAGTACGCGCGCGTTGAGCGGGTCCTGTCCGATGGCCTCGAGCACGAGCCCGAACGGCGAGTTTACGAGGAGCCGCAGCACCAGGGCCGTCAGTACGGCGGCGCCTAGCGCGATATAGAAATTGAGGGTCGAACTGATGGTGATGATGTCCGGAACCGCGATTCCGATCTCGCCGCCCGTATAGTCGGAGAAGAGGATGATGACCTGGCGCAGGATCAGCGTCGCGACAAGTGTGACCAGGCCGAAATAGGGACCGCGAAGGCGCAGCGCCGGCAACGCCAGGAGAACGCCCGCAACCACGGCGGCAATAGCCCCGGCCACGATGCAGACGGCGGGCGAAGCGAGGCCGTTGCTCGAAAGGAGCGCCGCCGTATAGGCGCCGGTACCGATGAGGAAGGTGGCGCCGAAATTCGGCTCGCCCGCATAGCCGAACAGCAGGTCCCAGCACATGGCGAAAACGGCGAAGAAAAGGCCCAGCGTCAGGATGCTGAGCAGATATGCATTCACGCCAAGGAACGGCACCGCGGCGAGAAGGCAGACGACAATAGCGGCGACGATGTAGGGCCAGGGGCCGGTATCGGAACGGTCACTGCGCGGAACGGTCATTGTCACCGTCTTCCAAAGAGGCCCTGCGGCCGGAAATAAAGCACTATGACGAGGATGATCAACGCCGGCAGGCTGCGCAGCGACGGGCCGAGCGTGTAGGCGGTCGCCGTCTCGATGAAGCCGATGAGATTGGCCGCTATCAGCGTGCCCCCGACGCTGCCGAGCCCGCCCAGCACGACGATGGAAAAGGCGGTCGCGGTGAGGTCGAGTCCGCTGCTCGGAGAGACGCCGAGGATCATGGCAACGAGCACGCCGGCAAACCCCGCCAGGGCGCCGTACAGGGCCCAGACGAGAAGATGGACGCGACCGAGATTGATGCCGCACAGCACGAGACCGCGCGGATTGATGGAGGCGGCCAAAAGAATCTGTCCGGATTTCGTCTTGCTGACATAGAACCACAGGAGCCCGATCACCAGCCATGCGATGATGGCGACGAAGACGCTCGACGCGGGTGTGCGCACGCCAAGAATGTCCACCACGCCCGGTATCATTTGCGGCAGGCTGACGGATACGTCGCCGAAGATCGAGGCGAGACCCTCCTGCAGGATGATGGTCCACAACAGCGTCGCCACCAGCATGAAGACGTGTTCGTCGCTTTCGGAAAGCTCGAAGTTGCGCTGCAGCGGGCGGATCACCAGCCAGAAGGTCAGAAGACCGGCGGCGACGCCGGCGGCAATACCTGCCGCCAGCGCCGCGACGAGCCCGAGATCGCTGCGGCCGGCGACATACCAGGCAACGATGCCCGCTGTCGCCAGCGTGGTGCCGTGAGCGAGATTGAGGATCCCACTCACCCCGTAGAGGAGTGTGAAGCCGGTGGTTGCCAACGCATAGATCGCGCTGATGATGACCCCACTGACAATGAGCTCAGCCAGCATTATCGCGTTCGGGCTCCAACTACGTGATCGTCGATCACTTCTTCGGCGAAGGGACGAATTTCGGCAGCGTGACTTTGTTCTTGGCGATGTCGGTCGGCCAGACGGTAACTTGCTTGCCGTCCTGCCACTGGACCGCCACACCCGTCACGAAATCCTTGCCGAACTTCATGTCATGGGTCAGCGGATCCTTCGGTCCCTGGAAGACGATATGGCCGCTGGCGCCGACATAGTCCGATTTTTCCATGGCATCCGCGATCGCGCCGCCATCCGTCGACTTGGCGCGTTCGATCGCGTCCTTGAGAAGGTAGAGGGCGTCGTATGTGGCGAAGGAATGAGCAGCGGGCGTAGTGCCGTATTTCTCCTGATATTTGGTGGCGAAAGGAATCGTCTTCGGCGTCAGGGGCGAATCGGTCGAGGCCGCCGTGAACGTGCTGACGCCCTGGGTGGCGCCGCTGGTCTCCTTCCAGAAGGCGCTGGCGCCGGCCTGGGCGTTGTAGCCCATGAGCAGCATCGGCACCTGCTGGTTCGCCCATTGGACGACGGGCTTGTTGCCGATGATGCCGACGCCGGTGACGATGGCCTGCGCCTTGGAGGCTTCTATTTGCTGGAAGATCGGCGTGAAATCGGAGGTGTCGGTTGCAACCTTGATCGTCTTCACGATCTCGAGCCCGTTCTCCGGCAGGCACTTTTGCAGGAAGGCGTCGTAGCTCTTGGTCCAGGCGGCGTCCTCTGTCATCAGGGCGACGCGCTTGTAGCCTAGTTGGCCGCCCGCCAGGTCGTGGACCGAATCGCAGACGCCCTTCGCGGTGGAGCTCGCGGGCAGGATGGTGCGGAAGACGTATTTGTAGTCCGGGTAATGATCGTGGACGAGCTGGCCGACCTGGTCGGCGCCCGCACCGGTGACGATGTAGGGGACCTTAAGGCGCGCCGCCCAGGGCGTGAGGGTGATGGCGATTTCGCTCAGGAAGGTGCCGACCATCGCCTTGACGCCGTCTTCGCGCACGGCCCGCTGGAAGGCCAGCGTCGCGTCGCTCGCGGACCCCTGGTCGTCATACGTCATCAATTCGATCTTGCGGCCGTCGATGCCGCCGGCGGCGTTGATCTCCTCGGCTGCCATCTTGGCACCGTTGAGGATCGCCGCACCATTGATCTGGGCGAACTTCGCCATGACGCCGATGCGAATGGGGTTTTCGTCCGCGTGAAGCGGGGCGAAACTCCACATGGCCGTGGAAAGGGCGACAACGGCGCCCGTGAACTTGGCCAGCACTCTACTCATATGCTCCTCCCGTGTGCCGCGGCGAGATTGCCGCGGGGTTCCAGAATCCTCTTGGGTGACTTTTCAGCGTGTCTCGTTTTCGCCGTCTCCGGCCTCGAGCCGGCTGCCGGCCAGCATCTCGCTGAAAAGGGCGACGGCGGTGTGGTCCCGGCCGCTGCCGAGATAGCTTTTCGAGCCGGCCCACATGTCCTTGCAGAGGGTCGAAAATGGCGCGGTGGTGCCGGTGGAGCGCGCGACGTCGAGGGCGATGCTGAGATCCTTGACCATCAGGTCCAGCCCGAAGCCGGCGTCGAAGCTGCGCGAAAGCACATATTGCTTGAATTTCTTCTGGGTCGAATTGTTCATGCCCGTCGACGCGTTCAGCACGTCGACCATCAGGGCGGGGTCCAGGCCGAAGCGGGCGCCGATGAGAAGCGCCTCGATGCCGATCAGAAAGCCGCCGGCGCTGACGAGATTGTTGAGGGATTTCATCGCGTGCGCGGTGCCGACCTTGCCGGTGTGGACGATCGATCTGCCCATCGCCTCGAGAAGCGGCCTGGCGCGCGCGACGTCGGCATCGGCACCTCCGACCATGATGGCGAGTTCGCCCGTCTCGGCGCGCGGCACGCCACCCGAGACCGGAGCGTCGACGAGATGGCTTCCCGCTGCCTGAACCCGTTCGGCCAGCATTCGTGTGCTGTTGGGGTCACCGCTCGACATTTCGAGGACGAGGCTTCCCGGCGCCAGCCCTTCGAGGACGCCGCCTTCGCCGCACAGAACCTTCTCGACGATGGTGCTGTTGGGGAGCATGGTAACGATTGCGTCACATTCGCGGGCGAGCGCCGAAAGGGACGAGGCTGGCCGAACGGAAAGCTCGGCGGCGATTTGTTCAAGCCGGGCGGCATCGTTGTCGTAGACGCCGAGGGCGAAACCGGTCTGCTTGATGCGCCGGCTCATGGGCTTTCCCATGGCGCCGAGACCCACAAAGCCGACCTTTTCGATCATCCTCATACTTCACCCTGCCGCGAGTCGCACGACAGACAAAATAACACGTCCGGCGAACGCATTTTTGCCTTTGTGTTTGTCATACAGCATGACAGTATGTGAATGCAAGACGCGAGGATCGGGGAATGCTGGAGCCAAAATATGAAGTCCTGGCGCTACGTTACGCGACCACGGCAAAGGACCGTCCCCGACGTGAGAACTTCTTTCCGGGCGCCGATCTGCATGAAGGCCCGATGCCGCTCGACTATTACATCTGGGTCATCCGCGGAAACGACCGGCTGTTCGTCGTCGATACGGGCTTCGGCGCCGACGCCGCGAAAGAGCGCGGGCGTGTCCTTCTGCATGAGCCGGGCGTCATCCTGAAAAAGGCCGGAGTGGACGCGGCGACCGTCGGCGACGTCATCCTGACGCATCTCCACTACGACCACGCCGGCTCGCTCGACGCCTTCCCGCGCGCCGTCTTTCACCTGCAGGATGAGGAGATGCGCTACGCCACCGGGAGGTACATGTGCCATGGCTGCCTGAGCGCGCCGTTTTCGGTCGCCGATATCTTGCGGGCGGTGGGCTTCGTGCACCAGGGCCGGGTGCGCTTCCACGATGGCGACGACGAACTGGCGCCGGGCATCACCGTGCATCGCGTCGGCGGACACACGGGCGGCCTGCAAGTGGTTCGCGTTGGCACGGCGCGCGGGCCCCTGGTGCTTGCCTCCGACGCGTTTCACTTCACCGAGAATCGGGAGCGTCGTGCGCCTTTCCCTCTCGTCTATCATGTCGGAGAGATGCTGGAGGGTTTCCGCCGCTGCGAGGAGCTTGCCGGTAACGACGCCGATCTTCTGGTGCCGGGCCACGACCCGGAAGTCGCCCGGCGCTGGCCTTCCCTCCGCGAAGATACGCCGGACATCGTGCGGCTGGATCTTCCACCCATGAAGGAGCGGTCATCTTGACATACTGTCATACAAACCATTAAGCACGAGCTTCTGGTTCGGAGGTTCCATGCAGTTCGACAAGGTGGTCACCGCCCGCGGTCGCGACTATCGCCTGACCGGTGCGATCGAGGATGGCTTCGCCGGCGTGGCCGACGCGTTCGCTGAAAACTATTCCGCCGAGGAGGAGATCGGTTCGGCGACCTGCCTCTATGTCGACGGCCGCAAGGTCGTGGATCTCTGGGGCGGCTACCGCGACGAAGGACGCAGCGAACCGTGGGAGGAAGACACGATCGTGTGCATGATGTCGGTCGCCAAGGGCATCGCCGGCATGAGCTTCAACATCCTGATCGACCGCGGCCTGGTGGATCCCGACAAGCCGGTCGCTCATTACTGGCCGGAATTCGCCCAGAACGGCAAGGAAGGCGTTATGGTACGTCATGTACTCGATCACACCGCCGGACTGCCCGTCGTGCTTGATCCGCTTTGGAAGGGCGCCGTCTTCGACTGCGATGCGATCGTCAAGGCGCTCGAAAAGCAAGCGCCGCTGTGGCGGCCGGGCACGAAGGCCGCCTACCACATCCACACCCAGGGCAATCTGCTCGGCGAGATCGTGCGGCGCGTGACCAGCAAGCGGTTCCCGCAATTCATTCATGACGAGGTCACGGGCCCGCTCGGCGCGGACTACCAGTATGGCAATCTCTCCGACGCCGACCTTGCCCGCTGCGCCACCCTGGTGCCGACCGTCGAGGGCACGCTTCTGGCCAAGCGCGATACCGATCCCGACGCGCTGGTCGCCAAGGGTTTCACGCAGTTTCCCGATGAGCCCCTGCCGGTGACGCTGAATTCCACTGCCTTTCGCCGCGCGGAGATCACCAGCGCTTCCGGGCATGGCAACGCCCGCGCGGTCGCCCGCGTCTACGCGGCCGTCGCGCGCGGGGGCGAGCTCGACGGCGTAAGGCTCATGTCGGCGGAAACAGTCAACGACATGCTGACCGAGCAGCACAATCAAACCGAATGCATGCAGGAACGCCCCTACCATCAAGGACGCGGAATCCTGCTCAACACGCCGGTCTCGGTCTGGATGGGGCCGAACCCCCGTGCCTTCGGCCATCACGGTTTTGGCGGCTCCATCGGCATGGGCGATCCCGATGCGCGGATCGGCTTCTCCTATGCCTGCAACAAGATGCATGCACGCGGGGACAACGGTCCGCGGGCACGCCGTATCATCGAAGCCGTCTACGAGGCGATCCGGAGATGATCGCGTCTTCCCAAGCGCGTGTCGCGGCGGTAACGGGCGGCGCAGGTGGAATCGGGGAAGCCTGCGTCGCCAGGCTGAAGCGGGACGGCTGGAAAGTCGCGATCCTCGACCGCAACATGGACCTGGCACGTCAGGTGGCCGAACGGCAGGGAGCGGTCGCGCGCGAAATGGACCTGGCCGACGCGACCAGCATCGCCGAGGCAGCAGCCTGGGTCGAGGCGGAAGTAGGGCCTTGCTCGGCGCTTGCCTGCGTTGCGGCACATCTTGAGAACCCGCATCCGCCCGAGTCGCAGGATTTCGAGGAGTGGGATGCCATCGTGCGCACCAATCTCACCGGCACCTTCCGCACGCTGACCGGCTTCGGCAAGGCGATGCTTGAACGCGGCGCCGGCTCGATTGTCACCATCGGCTCCATCACTGCCTTCAATTCCAGCCCGCTCCAGGCCTATGGACCGACCAAGGCCGGCATCATCAACATGTCGCGCAACTTCGCCGTCTCTTGGGGGCGCCAAGGCATCCGCGTCAATTGTGTCTGTCCCGGGCCGACGCGCACGCCGGCCGTCGAGGCGAGCTATGCGCGCGGCGAACGCGATCCCGGCACGATGATCGCGCAGACCGCGCTCGGACGGCTGGTGGAGCCCGCGCAGGTGGCCAATGCCGTGGCCTTCCTTCTTTCGGACGAAGCCGGCGCGATCACCGGTATCGAGCTCCCGGTCGATTCGGGAACGCTCGCGGCGCAGCTCTGGCACCTCTATGGCGGCGTCCCGCAGCCTTCCTGAACACCGATGGAGGAGAAGACCTCATGGCTCATGAACTGGAAAGGCAGGTCGTTCTCGTAACCGGCGCCGGACGCGGCATCGGGGCGGCGGCGGCGAGGCTTGCCGCGGCGCGCGGCGCGGCGGTAGGCGTTCTCGACATCGACCCCGATCTCGCAAGACAGACGGCATCCGACATCCGCGCCAGCGGCGGCAAGGCCAGAGAACTCGTTGTCGATGTCTCCGACAGGACCGCTTTTATGGCCGCGGCAAGGGCGCTCAGGACCGAATTCGGCCCACTGACGGGCGTCGTCAATGACGCGATCTGGATCCGCTACGGCCCGATCGAGGCTGTCGAGGAAGATGTTCTCGACCGCATGCTCTCCGTCGGCGTCAAGGGTACGTTCTGGGGCGTGCAGGCGTTGCTGGCGCATCGGGGCGAGAAGCCATGTGCCATTGTCAATCTGGCCTCGCCGGCCGCCGACCTCGGCATGCCCAACGCTGCGACCTACACGGCGGTGAAGGGAGCGATCGTGGCCGTGACCCGCCAGATGGCCGTCGAGCTCGGCCCGCAGGGAATTCGCGTCAATGCGGTGGCACCCGGGGCCGTTCCAACCCCGGGCGCGCGCGCCATTGTAGATGAAGCGGGCTATGCAAAGAGGCGCCAGCAGACACCGCTTGGCCGGCTGGGAGAGGAAGCCGAGATCGCCGCGGCCATCGCCTTCCTGTTGGGCGACGATGCAAATTTCATCACAGGCGAGGTTCTGCATGTCGACGGCGGCATCTCGGTCAAGTCGATGTAAAGCCGGCCGTGCCGCGTCCCGCCGAACACCGGATCCGTCTGCGATGAGCGCGCTCGCGCGCAGTCGCCGCCGGCTGGCGGCGCTACCGCCTGTCGGGCTGGCCGCTTCCGATCGCACTCAGCGCGGCCCGCGCCGCCGCCTCTACATGCGCGGTGCAGAGACGCCAGGCCTCGTCTTCGTCGCGGCGTTCGAGCGCGGCTACGAATTCACGCAATTCGCGGATCGATTCGCGTGCCCGGGTGGCACTCGAAAGGGAGACCACGCGCAGTTGCGATACCCGGGTATGGATGCGGCGCAGCATGTCGGCGGCGACTTCGTTGCCGCCTCCGGCAAGAAGCACGTCATAGAAATGGGTCTTGGCCGCGATGAAGGCTTCGGCGGAAAAGTCGTCGTAAACTTCAGCAAGGCGTTCGACGCTCTCCTTGAGAGAACGGACCTGCTCCTCGCTGGCATTGCGGGCAAACAGCCGGGCCGCCAGACCTTCCAGATTGGCACGGACCTCATAGATGGACTGCGCCGTCTGACGGCTGACGATGCTGACGCTCAGTCCCCTGTTGGGCTGCAAAGTAATCAGCCCGTCTGTCTGCAATTCGCGCAGCGCTTCCCGCAGGGAGGTGCGCGACACACCCATCATTTCGCACAGTTCCCGTTCGATGAGCCGCGTGCCCGCCGGAAAACGACCGGTCGCGATGGCCAGACGCAATCTTTCGGCCACCTGCTGGCGAAGGCCAGGCAGCGTTTCGACGCGCATCGAAAGCTCGGCTCGCTTCGCCTTTTCCGCCACGTGTCCATCCCCTCTGTCGGCCATCCCTGCACCCTTTCGAGCGGCCGCCGCACCGCTGTCACGTCGGCGAGCGGGGATTGTAATCTTGTATGTCAAAGAACAAAGGAGTACCTGAAATGACCGTTTCGAGCAAGAGCATCGACGATCTCTTCAAGGAAGGCCTGTCGCTCCGCCGGCAGGTCCTGGGCGCCGAATATGTGGACCGCTCGATGGAATCGGCCAATGATTTCATGATGGCCTTTCAGCGCATCACCACGGAGTGGTGTTGGGGATACGCCTGGGGTCGCGATACGCTCGACCTGAAAACGCGAAGCATGTTGAACCTTGCCATGCTCACCGCACTCAACCGGTCTGCGGAAATCAAACTCCATGTGCGTGGCGCGGTGAATAACGGCGTCACCGCGGAGGAGATCAAGGAAATCCTGCTTCACGCGACGATATATTGCGGCATCCCTGCCGGCCTCGATGCCTTCAAGGCTGCCAACGAGGTTCTGCAGGCCATGGAAAGGGAATCCGGAGCATAGGCGGTGTTCAACGGCCGAAACATCGAAATATCCGACTCCGATTCCAACCTCATGCGGCTCACTGACGTGGGGGCGGCAATCCCAGAAATTGGCGCTTAACACCCATATGGCGACCCAGGTCGGGTTGGATTTCATATTTGATGTTCGTAGCTGCTTGCGACCTACGACTTGGCCGCCCCGCATTAAATTGCTGATCCAGGGAGGACCCTAGCGCAATTCGCCGTAATCAGGCTCGATTGAGCAATAAAGCGCGGGATCGCGCCGGGCGCTGATTGTTTGCTTATGGAGATTGAGCAGAGTCTGCGCCGTCATTCGAAAAACCGGGCGGGCGTGTTGCGGACGTTCTCACGCTTGCGACCAACGTGCTGGTCGATCGCGACTTGTGAGCTCCACGCCTTGTGGCGTGTTCCGGCCGGCGTTCGCCTGCTGTTCAACGTTGCCGAGGATATGGCTAGTCTCGTAGAGGACGAAAAGGCCACAGCGCAAAGCGACAGAAAAACACGGTCGGGATTCTTTGGCCGTATCGCAGCACGGTTGTGGCTGTTGGGCGCCGCTCGACATCCGGCATCCTAGCAAGAGTTTGCAGCGCGCGGGTCTTCACAGTTTGAGCGGACCTTGCGTCTTCGTTCGAAAAGCAGCGCGAGCGCATTGCGCAGGTGCGTCGAACAACGGTTACCCCATACCGTGCTGGCGGTGATGAACGCCAACATGGTTCGCGCGGATCATCGGTGCGGCCGCACGGTCAACCGGGTGACGGAAAATGTTACCCCGGCCGTTGTTCCAGGAGGAGCTGCGGCCGGGCAATGATGAGGTGGCAAGGCAGTATTGGTCGCCGTTTCACCCAACCTCGCTTTGCGGGCAGGAAATCCCGTAATCGTGCGGGGTTGCGCGGATTTGGCCGTTTCTGCATCCGACATCGAATCCGACATGGTCGGGGTATCTGGCGCCTTGGCCAAAAGCCCGGACAACTGCGGTTTATCGGCATCGGCGACCGCCGGCGAGGTAGGATTAGAAATTTCTAGTCCAAAGCTGCTTGCGCACTGCGACTATGCCGCCCCCCATTGCACCTAGGAGCCAGGGAGGACCCGAGGCACCGTCGCTTCTCGATCCGTCGGTCGCACCTCCCAGGCCGGCTGATAGGCTGATAGCCCTCGCGCCAGGCAACGACCTGCTGGAGTCAACCCCTATCGGGCGATCCCCGCATCGACATGACCGGAGCGGCACCTCATCGGCTCAGCGCGCTCGCCGGTCGTCAGGCGCACGGGTGGGCGCGCCCGGATCTCTGGATCGCCTCACTCGATGGTCAAGATGGTGCTGAAGGGAGCCTCAATCCTATGATCAGGGCCTCGTTCGTCTCTGGCCGGGCTTGACGCTGCCGAGTGCATCAAGGCGCTGCCCAGGGCCGGATCGCTGCCGGTCACCTGGGCAGCGGCCCCGGGCACTGGATGCCCCCGGCGGCATCATGCTGGTGGACCTCATCGCGCAGGTCGGGCTCGACAGCGCCGACGGACCATGGCCACAAATATCGGCCAGCAAAGGTGTCGCAGACGACGCGGACCATCAGCGCCGCCTCGACGGCGGCGCTGATGTGACGCGAGCCCGGTCATGGCGCAGATAGGCTGAGAAGTGCTTCCCCTGCACACGAGGTCTTCTCAACAATGGTGCATTGCGTTGCATGGTAGGAGAATGCTGGGCGACGGAACGTACCCGGTTCATCGACCAGGGGAAAATCTCCTGCCCTGGTCGGTATAGGCGGCATGCATGCATGGCGGGCGCGCCCACCCGTGCGCCTGACGACCGGCGAGCGCGCTGAGCCGATGAGGTGCCGCTCCGGTCATGTCGATGCGGGGATCGCCCGATAGGGGTTGACTCCAGCAGGTCGTTGCCTGGCGCGAGGGCTATCAGCCTATCAGCCGGCCTGGGAGGTGCGACCGACGGATCGAGAAGCGACGGTGCCTCGGGTCCTCCCTGGCTCCTAGGTGCAATGGGGGGCGGCATAGTCGCAGGTCGCAAGCAGCTTTGAGGTTCGAATTGGCAGGACGACCTCGCCATGACATCGGGGGCGCGCCCAGGACCACGGCGGCCACGCCGCCGTGGTCCTGGGCGCGCCTGGTCCTCAGCGATCGGATACTGCCACTTCCCAAGGCGTGCCCCTGCAAAATGATAGGCACGGTCTAGAAGCGCGCACGTTCTTCTTTGCAGTGGACTTTCCCTCAAATGAAAGCATCAACGGAGGAGCGCCCGCCCTAGCGCGGGCGCCCGCATCCCCTCGCCCGGTCGCCACCGCCGGGGTCGTCCTCGTGCAAGCGCCAGCATCCCGCTGGCGCCTAACACGGAGACGAAATTCATGGCCACCACCAAGATCAATCTGACCGACCACCAGCGCTGCGTTCTGCGCGCGGCGTCACGTTCGGCAAATCTCAATGTTTGGCCGCTTCCGCAACGTCTGGGCCTCAGCAAGGGATCCGCTACGATCGTGGTGAAGGGCTTGCTGAAGAAAGGCTTGATCGCAGAGCGCGCCGCACTCGGCCATGATGCAATCTGGCGCGAAGCCGAAGACGGCCGGCCCATGACCCTGGTCATCACCAAGGACGGCCTTGCCGCGGTCGGAATGCTCCCCGAAATCGCAGACGATCGAAAGCAGACTGCCGACCAGTCAGCACAGAAGGCCCACGACGGGGCCAAGCGTGGGCCGACAGCGCCCGTATCGGAAAACCAGCGGCGGACGCCCAGGGCCGGCTCGAAGCTGGCGATGCTGGTCGAATTGCTGGAGCGCGACGAAGGCGCGACGGTTGAGGAGGCGGCCGCTGCGTTGGGGTGGCGGCCGCACACCGTGCGCGGCGTGATGTCGGGCGCGTTGGTGAAACGGTTCGGGTTGCGGATTGTCTCGGAGCCGATTGAAGGCCGAGGGAGGGTGTATCGAGCTGAAGGTGATCGGCCCCAGACGCCGACAAGGCCGGAAGCACAGGTAAATAGCTCAGCCGCCGACCGTGGCGTCGCAACGAAGGTGACGCATTGACATGATGGCTAGCCCTTCGGCTCCCGCAGGCGCTCTGGCGCTACCTGCTGGGAGCCATGGTGTCGTATATGTCTCCTCGAGGGGAACAGGGACAGGGACGAGAGGCTTTTGCCCGATATTGCCTCTGGTCTTTCCGCAAGAAGCTTTGACGGCAGGTTGATGCAGTCGAGGACATCCCGCCGACGCGAATTAGCTCTCGCCGTCAAAGCGGAACGTGCCAAGCGCTTCCATCAATTTCAGCTTCGTCGCTTCGGTGATCTTCCTGCCCCTCGCCGCGCCGGCTTGCAGGATATCCATGATGAAATCCCGATCCTTTGCAAGCGACAGCCTGCTTTCCCGTATGGGCGCGACAAGCGCCTGCAATATCGACGTCAGGCGGCGCTTCAACACCATGTCTCCAAGACCACCACGACGATAGTGGCTCTTCAGGTCCGCAACCGCCTCGCGATCCTCGTCGAATGCGTCGAGATAGACGAAGATGATGTTCCCCTCGACCTGGCCGGGATCGGACACCCGTAGATGATCGGGGTCCGTATACATCCGGTGGACGGCATCCTCGATCTCGTTGTCGGTTGCCGATAGCGGGATTGCGTTGCCCTGGGACTTACTCATCTTCGCCTTGCCATCCACGCCGGGCAGTCGGCCGATGTCGGGGATGAGCGCGCGAGCCTCAGGAAGCACCAATCTGCCGGTTTGGCGGTTCAACCGGCGCACGATCTGGTTGGTCTGTTCGATCAGCGGCATCTGATCCTCGCCGACAGGAACGAGCGTCGCTTTGAAGCCGGTAATGTCGGCTGCTTGCGCAACCGGATAGCACAGGAAGCCGGCGGGTATGTCGCGCCCGAAACCGCGCGCCTGGATTTCGTCCTTGATCGTGGGATTCCGTTCGAGCCGGGCAACCGTGACGAAATTCAGGTAGAGCAACGTCAATTCGGCCAATGCAGGCAACGCTGACTGCACACATATTGTCGAAATCGTCGGATCTATGCCTACAGCCAGATAATCCAACGTCACTTCCACGACGTTGCGTTGCACCTTCTCCGGATCATGGGCATTGTCAGTGAGCGCCTGGGTATCCGCCAATAAGAGATATTGTTCGTGCTCATGCTGGAGCGCGACCCGATTGCGGAGTGATCCGACATAGTGCCCAAGATGCAGAGGGCCGGTCGTGCGATCGCCAGTAAGGATTACGGAGCGAGGATTGGTGTCCGAGGGCATTGCCGAAGCTCTTTCGTAAAGAGCCACTGTCCCGGTCGGATGGAGTCTAATCGAATATCGCCAGCCGCCAAAACAGCGGCCATGGTTAAGATTATAGACAGGCCGCGCTTAGAAAGCGCGCCACCAGCATTGCAAGAGGTTTCTAGGCCGGTTCGTCATGGCGGCCGTCCATATAGATTGCTCACGGCTTTGCCAAGCCTGGGAGTGACCACGCTCCTGGCGACGTCGATGCGGAGATCGTGCCGCGACGTGCTCGTTCCTGGCCGCGTTGGCCAGCGCGCTCCTCATTGTCCGCCGGTGGGCCGGCCAGTGGTAGCGCATTTTCAGCCCATCAGACGAGGAACTTCGACTTCGTCCCGCTCCGTCGCCGCGCCGTGGGAACTACACCGCCTTGAGCATGTTCAGGACTGATGCGCCGATATTACTTCCACTGTTTCGGCAACGGCAGCCTCCAGATCGATGAGGAAGGCATTCTGATGCCGAGCATCGATGATGTGGAGATCGAAGCGACGAAAGGTCTCGCGGAACTGGCCAGAGAATGCTTCCTGGAGAGGTCAGGCGTGAACCGGCTGTCCAGGTCAGGACGAAACGGGGAATGCTCTTCTTCGCACCGTCATTGTCTTTGAGGTGTTCATCACAGTCGCGTAGCTTTCACCGGCATCAGCCCGATCTTTGCCGAGGGACCGTCTCCTTCGGAATTTGAAGGCGGTTCATGCGGATCGGGCTGATCGGTCTCGATCGTCACTTCTTCGAAATGATCGTAGACTACCTTGCCAACGTGCTTGCCAGGATCGTCAACGGCCACCCCAACCGCCAAATCGACCGATCAGAAGCCGGAAAACTCTAGCCCCTGCCGAGGGCGCATCAGTGAGAAATTCACGATCAGACAGACCCTGCAAAAACTGCAGGAGATTCAGGATCTCAGCCAGATACGCGACGGCGTTCCTGACGGCCCCCATTCATCTCACCCACCTCGACGTTCGCAAAGGAGTGTCAGGGCATCCGCCAACCCCTGCTGCATGTGCTCTGAAAGAACCCGTCGAAGCCGCTCGAGATCATCACCTATCGCAGCATCGACGTATTCCTCATGGGCTCCTGGGCGCGGCCCATGTTCGTTGTGTGCCAGGTGCACCGCGGCCCAATAGAGCTGCAACCGCCCCCTCAGACCTTTCCAGGAATTGATGAGTATCTGATGGTCTGTGGTTTCATAAACCAATGAGTGCAGATGAAGCTCAGCTGCAATAGCTCTCTCCTCAATGCACGATTCGATCGCGTCGAGAAGCTTGACGTGACGGTTGTGCAACTGCCGCCTAAAGGCATCGTCACGCCTGTCCCATATCAGCTGAAAAGCAAAATATTCCAAGGCAGTCCTGAATGAATAGATCTCCTTTACATCGCGAGCATCGAGACTAACAACGCGGGTAGAAGAATAGTCCGAGGTGACGAGCAGCCCCTCATCATTGAGCTGTCGAATGGCCTCACGTAGCGGACCTCGACTCACGCCAAACTGGGTGGCCAGCTGTGCTTCCACTATGCGCGACCCAGGCCTGAATGCTCCACTCAAGATCCTTTCGCGCAGAACATCCGCGATCCGTTCCCGATAGGTTGCGCTTGAAAGCTTCGGTATTCCGGAGTCTCGACTCATCTTGGCGGCATCTTAGAGGGCGGCATTGATACAAGAGATAGCTGCGATTCAAGTGCTAAATTGGTGGTTGCCAATTTGGCAGCATCGCGACTTTAGATCTCATCTCCTCAGCGGCCGCCAAAGTGCCCGAAGCGACCGCCGACAATTTGCGAAGACTGCTAAACACATCAAATTCTTGTCCGCGGGTCATTAGATCGACGTCGGAGCTGTCCGCAAGTTCGTCACCCGCCAGAATTACGGAGGTCAGCAAGGGAAAGGACGCAGTGAAACTGTTTGCGCCAACTGTCTGCAGCACGATGGTGCATCCGGAAGCCGCAAATCCAAGGAGCGACATCCAAGCAGAACCCGGTCCGTCGATCAAATGCAGACCGCCTCGAGGTAACGTGTCGCCGTATTTCTGGAGAGAAGCAATTTTTGTTCCCTGGACACGACGCATTGCCGCAGCGGTCTTGGATGCGAGCGTCTCAATCCCTCCGTGCCTATTCACCGGAGTAGGATCTGGCGCATCTGATCCCAGTCCCGTCAGGATTGTACGAGCTTCCTGTATTACGCCACGCACGGATGCTTTCAAGTGCTTGGGAGCGATAGTCGCAGATGCCGCTTCCGGGTCGCCCGCCAAATCGGCGATCTCGCTGAAGGCAACGGTAGACCCGGCATCGACCAGAGAACTCACCATGAGGCTTGCCGCCGGATGGACGGTCAGTGAAGACTGCCTACTCGTGTTGCTCGAACGCAGGCCGACCCTCAGACATGACAAATCAAAAGATTTCCGGATAGAACTGGCAAGTCGTGCAGCCATGCCTGCGACGACCGAGGAGGCCTTGCGAAAAAGGGCATTCGTGTCGGGCCAGTCCTGGGTAATGAAAATCTCGTGCTCGCAACCATCTCGGCAAGCATTTTCAGCAAAACATTCAGCCGCTTTCCTATCCGTCCCCAATATCACGACCGTTCCCACATTCGGATTGTGGCATAATTGGCCGAACAAGCGAGTTGTGAATGCGAGTTCCTGCCCAAAAGACAGGCCGCCAGTAGGTGCCAAGAGGCATCGGGCGGAAGGATGCGACCAAACGAGGCTATTGGCCACGTCGTTCGTGAGGTCCGATAGAGAGACGACCAGCACCAGATTTCTGAGCCCTACGAGCCCATCGGAGCGCAGGAAACCCATGACGTTCATGTCGCCGGCGATGGAGGACATCAAAAGGCAAACCTGCGCTCGAGACGCCTCGAAACGAGGATCAGCGGATAGCAAATGATGAAGTAGCAAATCATGACCGCTGCGAGGATAGCGAAGCTATGGGAGTTGCCGCTATCGAGCAGGAGACGTTGGATCGTGCGTTGGGCCGATTCCAAGAGTTCGAGGCTCCCGAGCATAGCTGACAGCGAAGTTGCGTGGATGAGTGACGTGAGGAGGTTCATTGTCGGCGCCAGCAACCTTCGCATCGCCTGAGGCAGGACGACAAGAAATATGATCTGTATCGAATGCAGCCCCAGGGAGCGTCCCGCTTCGATCTGCTGGTTCGGAACAGCCTGAATAGCTCCTCTCACATTTTCGCCCATGACGCTGCTGCCCCACAAGGTGAGTCCAAGGACGGCGGCAAAGAAGGGTTTGAGGACAATCCCCACCGCCGGCAGGGCGAAGAAGGCGAAGAATAGCACGACGATAAGCGGTAGCCCGCGCCAAATCTCCACGTAGATGCGCAGCAGCCTTTGAAATGCAGGCCGGCTGTACGCAAGCGCTATGCCCACGACAATTCCTAGGGTCCCGCTCGCAATCGAGGCTGCGCCCGCCATCAGGAGCGTCGTCATCAGGCCACCGGCCATATAGCGGAGCGCGGGTAGGGTCCACTCAGGCATTGTGTGTCGGCAGCCTCAGTCGGTGTTCGATCGCAAGAGCGGCCCGAGAGAGCGCCGTTCCAAGCAGCAGATAGATCACCGCAATCAGGATGAATATCTCAAAGACGCGAAAACTTACCGAAACCAGATCGATCGCGGTGGTCGTCAACTCGCCGAAGCTTATGGCAACCATGAGAGCCGTGTTCTTCAAGGTTTCAATAGCTGTGTTTGTCAAGGACGGCATAGCTATTCTGACGGCCAGCGGCAGAATGATTGTCAACATGGTCTGGTCTCGTTTGAGGCCGAGCGCATCAGCAGCTTCAACCAACCCATGTGGCACCGTTTCAAAAGCGGCACGAAAATTCTCGGTATTGTAGGCAGCGGACCAGATTACCAGGGAGACGCATGCGGTCGCATTGGCCGAAAGCTGAATACCGAGCTCCGGCAAGCCGAAATAGATGAAGAATATCTGTACGAAGAGCGGCGTCGCCCTGATGAATTCAACCGCCGCCCCGATCGCTCGCCCGATATAGCGGATCCTATAGGCGCGGGCGGCACCCCCTAGCAGCCCAAGGGCAGTACCGCCAGCACATCCGACGATCAGAAGGTAGATCGTCAGGAGAAGGCCATGGCCAAGTTCGAACAGATGCTCGATGACATATCCGGGATCGAGCGTGTAGCCGAAATTCATCTAGGATTGACTTCAATCACACCGGTACAGATTCTCAGCGCCGGCATAAGACAATTCGTGGTCAGGACGAGGGACGGCGGTCGAAAACTCGGCCAGCGTATCTGCGCCCAACCATTTCTGCAGGCTCTTGTAGAAAAAGTCGTTCTTTCGCAGATCCTGGATGGCATAGTTTGCCCAGGTGGCCATCTCCGCATTGTCAAGCTTGACCCCGATACCAAAGGGGCCTCTCGCCACGCTATGGCCTACGATCTTGATCGACGAATCCTTGGCGGCCAGACCGAGCAGAAGCGTCACGTCTTGAGGGAATGCGACGGCGCGCCCCTGCTTCAACGCAGCGAGCGAATTCGCGGTGTTGTCAAACAGCATTTGCTGGACGTCGGGCATGCAGCCTTTCAGCCAGATACTGGGCGTTCCACCGGTAGTCGTTGTGATCGCCTTGCCTTTGAGGTCCGGCCAATCCTTGATCTCGGAGTTCTTTGGCACGACCATCCTCACTCCGGAATCGAAATACGGGTCAGAGAACTTGATCACCTTGGCCCGATCCGGCGTGTAGGACAGAACAGACACTATAAGATCGACCCTACCGCTCGTAAGGAAGGGGATTCTGTTGGGGCCGGCTACGCAAACCAGTTGGGCGCCGTCGTCGTTGCCGAAGGCAAGCCGGGCGAGTTCACGGGCAATGTCGATCTCGAAACCGGCATTATTGCCCCCGGCGTCGACAAAGCCGAAGGGTGGATAGTCGCACTTGACGCCGATAACGAGTTTCCCGCGGGCTTTGACGGGCGCGGGAAGTGGCGCTTCCCGCGCAAAGGCGGCGGAGCCGGCCAGTCCCGTCAGCGCGAAGGCCAACGCAATCACAAACACTTTCAGGCGTATAATGTTTTTCATGCCTTCATTCCCCTTCTTGCTTCCTAGCTGCTGCAGGCTCGCCCTTCGATCACTGTAAGTTCTGGCCCGCGCCGGCCAGCGACTATGCGACCGCCGTGACGGTTAGCTTTTCGGCTTCCTGAAGATACCGTTCAAGCAGCGCCCCAGTATGCGGTCCAGCCTTGCCGGTCCCGATCGCGCGGCCATCCACCTCGATAACCGGCACGATCTGGTTGACGGTTCCAGTGATGAACATCTCGTCGGCCATATAGACATCGCCCAATGACACTCTTGTTTCGCGTACCCGCAGGTCTCGTTCGATGGCGAGGTCGAAAACGAGCTGCCGCGTAAAGCCGGGCATGATTGAATCGGCCCGAGGCGTGGAGAGGATATCTCCCTGAATGATGAATATGTTTGCCGAGTTCGTTTCTGCGACGAAGCCGTCCGTATCAAGCATCAGCGCCTCATCGGCGCCGGCGTTATTAGCTTCAATTTTTGCAAGAATTTGCCCGAGCTGATTGCAGGTATGCAGCTTGGGATCGAGACATTGCGCGGGCGTCCGGCGGACGCTGCTGGTCGCCAGCCTAATGCCGCTCTTGGGCATCTGAGGTTTTTTTCCTTCCACTAGGATTGCGACAGTGGGCTCCACGTTGGCGCAGATCCTCGTGTCCATTCCACTGCTAAGCGGGTCGCCCCGCGACACGGTGATACGAACATGCGCATCCTCTTCGATCCTGTTGGCGGCAACGGTGTCCAAGATCGCCTTGGCAACATCCCGCTCGGTCAAGGACATCCGAATGCCAATGGCACGGGCGCACAGAAACAATCTTCTCACATGCTCGTGCAGCTGAAACACACCCCCGCGATAAACTCTGAGGCCCTCGTAAACCGCATCCCCACTTTGGAATCCCCTATCCCATATTGATATCCGAGCCTCGCTCCGAGGAACGAGTCGGCCGTTGAGGAAGCAAACCTGAGGCTCAATTTGGGACTGCAATGTCTACCCTCCAGAAATTTAAGCACGCGGGTACTGTCCCTTTCGTCGATTGTCAACAATCAATCATCTGGGGCACTCTCCAAGTGACCCGGCTAGGGTGCAGGTTGCCGAGTACGTTACGGATGACCTCATTGGCGATCGGGACGCGCACCGGCGCACCGAGCCGGACCTACCATGGCAGGCGGTGACCCGACGTGCTGAATTGACCCCTTAGCCGAACGGAACCCGCGCCAAAATCGTCCTTCTCGTCAATGGATCAGCGCCGTCGTTTGTGCTGGCGAGCGGATGGAGACGAGATCGCCCGTGGGCGAGCGCTCGGGCGTCCGGCGTGCGTCCCTTGTTCAGGGCCAGCCGCTGAAGCGAACCGGCCGCGAGCCGCATGTGTCGTTCGTCGTGCTGCGGAGACTTTGAGCAAGCAGCACAGGCTATTTGCCGACCCTCGGTCTTGGCCGCCCTCCATCCGCCAGCGCGACAATCACGACGATTTCGTCTGATCGAGGCGCACCGGTCAGCGTTAATGTGAGCGTATCGATATGGTCGAAAGACCAGGGATCGTCCTTGTGACCGAGCGGAACATCGATGGATGTTCCCGCGGCGCCAATTTTCTGGGTCGAGGGAATTACCGCCTTTCCGCCGCCTATGAATGACCGGATGGGCTTCCCCATCCCCGGATGAAGGATGGCGGCGGCATGTTCGATCTCGCCGTTCGATCCGACGATGGCGGCCTTGCCGTAGGAAATGACCGGGTTCGGCAGAAGAAGAGCCGCCTCGCGCACGAGCAGTTCTCCCAGCGGCTCGCCAAGGGAGACGAGTTCGGAAAGATCTTCGCTGGCCCGGCCGACAAGAGGATTGTGGATAATGACGCATGCCGCCGCGCGCGTGACCGGAGGGCGCGCGGCCAGTCCCCCTTCGAAATAGACGACATCCTTCATGACGTGAGAGCGCAGTATGTCCATCTAGCGTCTTCCAACCAGCCGACCGAAATTGACGTTGAGGATCGTCTCCGCCTCGTCTCGATCAAGGGCATTTCTGACAAAAGCGACGGGCGCGGGCTCGCCCAAGGGGAAAGGGGCATCGCTTCCCAGCAGCAGGCGATCGGCGGGCATTACCCCCGATATGTATCGCAATACATCCGGCTCAAAGCAGATCGTATCGAAGTAGAGCTGCCGCAGATATTCGCCGACGGGTCGTCCCAGCGCGGCGGAAAGCGATGCGTTCGTGTCGACTTCCCTCTGCATGCGTGCGCGAAGGATGGTGCTGAACGCGCCGCCATGGGCGAAAACCAGCTTCAGATCCGGCCAGCGGTCAAGGAATCCGGAGCAGATCAACTTGAGAATGTTTATCGTGTTGTCGAACAGATAGCCGGCAACGACCGTTAGTTCGTACTCCCCCATCCGCTCCATCCCGAGCGGATCCGCCGGATGGACGAACAAGGGGACCTGGAGATCCAGCGCGGCCCGAAGAACAGGCTCGAACCTCTCGTCATTGAGGTAGGCGCCCCCGACATTCGAAGCGATGTGGCCGCCTGTAAAGCCCATCTGCGTGACGCATCGCCGAAGTTCGAGGGCGGAAGCCTCGGGGTCCTGCATCGGAAGACAGGCCCATGCGCCGAAAGGCGACCTGCCCGCAATTTCCTTGGCGAGGGAATCGTTGAAAAGCCGCGCCGCGCGAACGGCAAGCTCGGGTGCCATGCGATAGTTGATGAACGGAGTGGCGAGCGAAAGGATCGCTTCGTCGATACCGTCCTCATCGAGCCGGCTTGCCTGCATGCCCAGATCGAAGAAAGTCCGATTCAACCCGAAATGGCGTCCGAATATATCTATGTCGATCTTGTCGCCGGCCTCTTCCTTTATCCTCAGGCCAAACGCCTTCTCGTCGTAAGCAAACTTGAAATACTCTTCTGGAACGAAATGCCTGTGTATGTCCGTTATCATATCCAGCCCGGTATATTTCCCATTGCGTCACTTGATCCTCTGCGGGGTCCCATGCCGCACGTCATGGCTAGCATAGCCATTATGATGCAACAATTGCATTTGGTGCGGATATCTTATTCACATAATGAATTGAATTGATTATCATTCTGCAATGGTGAGGCATCTCGCGGGAGGAGAAGTCCGTGGATTTTGACGACATCAGGATCTTCTTTTCCGTCGTCGAGCATCGAAACCTCAGCGCCGCGGCCAACGCGCTACGGATTTCGCAGCCGACGCTCAGCCGTCGCGTCCGCGCGCTGGAAGCCGAATTCGATTCTCCTCTGTTCATCCGAAACCCACGGGGCATGGCTCCCACCGAAGCCGGAGAGCGGCTTCATTCTGGACTTCAAGGCCTGGAGAGGCAGTTCAAGGTTCTCAAGGAAGAGGTCGCCTCGACCCTGACCGACCCTACGGGCGAGGTAGCCTTCGGCATCCCTCCCTCGCCCCGCAGCCTGCTTGCGGTCCCTCTCCTCACCCGATACGTCAATCGCTTTCCGTTCGTGCGCATGCGGGTGATCGAGGACACTAGCGGCGCGCTTCGCGACCTCGTGGCGAACGGTTCGCTCGACCTCGCCGTGACCAACTTCAACGAGCCACTGGAGGGCGTTGCTACCGAACCGATCGGAAAGGAACAGATGCTGCTGATCGGTCCGAAGGACGCCGACCTCTCGCTATCGAAGAAGACAGCTCTCGACCAGCTGACAAGGCTTCCCCTCATCCTGACCAGAAGACCGAACAGTTTGCGGCTCGCCGTCGATACCGGTGCGTCGGTCCGGGGACAGACCTTGAACGTCCGGCTGGAAGTGGACACCCTTCCGCTCATGACGGACCTGGTCATCGCCGGGCTGGGCTATACCGTCCTGCCGATGTCGGGTGTCCGCGACCTGCTGGCGCAAGGCAAGGTCACGGCAAGCCCCATCGCGGACATGTCGATAACCTGGCTTATCGCGCGCCGGAAAGAATACCAGCTGAGCCTTGCGGCGCGGCGATTCTACGAGACGATACTCGACGTCAGCCAGGAAAAAGTGAGCGAAGGCATCTGGCAGCAGGCATAACCGCGTCGTCACCCGTCCCCTTCAGCCCGGCGATTTTTTCGACCTCATGCTGCCCGACGCTATTCATTTTTTGAATTGACATGATCCTTACAATGCATTTGTCAAAACATATCGCCCGCGTTACAGTCGTTTCGGGGCTGGGCTACGCGCCGGGCCGGGGAAGAGGAGGGGTAAATAAAATGGCGACGGCATTCCAGCTTACCGAAGCACTTAACAAGTCGAAGCTTACAAAGAGGCATATATCCTTTTATCTTATTATGATTTTCTGTCATTTCTTCGACGGATTCGACATCCAGACTCTCGGATTTGCACTTCCCGGCATCATCAAGGATTTCGCGCTTTCGCCAAAGCAAGCGGGCTTCCTGGCCTCCAGTGTTTTCATCGGGATGCTTTTCGGAGGCATCATCGTCGGCACGATCGCCGACAGGATCGGCAGAAAATACGCCATCATCTTCGCCGCGTCGGTCTATGGCGCCATGAGCCTGGCCGCCGCCTTCGCCACCAGCTATGACAGCATCCTGGTGATCAGGATATTGCAGGGTTTCGGCCTCGGCGCGGAGGTCCCGCTCGTCTTCACCTATCTATCCGAATTTCTGCCGGCGAAGCATCGCGGCTTCCTCATCGCTTCCATCATCGCGTTCTGGCAAGCCGCGAGCTTCGTCACGGCGCTCCTGGCCATCTACATCGTGCCTGCTTTTACGTGGAGAGGCATGTTCGTGGCGGGAGCGATCCCCGTCGCCGTCCTTCTGGTGCTGCTCGCCCGGCTGCCGGAATCGGTTCGTTTCCTCCTGCTCAAGGGCCGGAACAGGGAAGCCGAGAAGATCGTAGGGGATTTCAGCGACGTTCCGGCCCACACGCTCCCGGCGACCAACTCCAGCCCCGTCGCGCAGCAGGCGAGCCTGTCGGAGCTTGCGACATCCGGATATCTGCGGGCCACGCTCGGGCTCTGGATCATGCAGTTCTGCGGAGGCGCCGTTTTCATCGGCCTTCTGGTCTGGCTCCCGTCCATTTTCGTGAAGATGGGCTTTTCGCTGGTCCATAGCTTTGTCTTTACCGCCGCCATCACCGCGTCAGGGGCCGTGGGCAACGTGATCGGCGGCTATTCGATCGATCTGGTCGGCCGGCGGGCGACGCTTGCGGCCGCCTTCATCATAGGCGGCATTCTCACCTTCTTCTGGGGATTCGCGTCCTCGGGAACGGCGATCGTGCTCATCGGATGCGTCACCGCCTTCTTCGCCTTCGGCGCCGCGGGCGGCCCCCTGTTCGCCTACACCAGCGAGATCTATCCCACCCGTTTCCGCGCGACCGGAACCGGCTGGGCAGCCGCATGGCAGCGCGTCGGCGGCATCGTGGCGCCTATCGCCTTGAGCAGCGTTCTGGCGAGCGGCGCCAACAATTCGACGTTCTTCCTGATCCTGGCAGTCACCCTGCTGGCAGGCGGGGTGTCCATGCTCTTCCTCGGCTACGAGACCAAAGGACGCTCGCTCGAACAGATCCAGCTGGATCTCAGCGGAAAGGCGGCGTGACGATGGCCTTCTTCGAATCGCGTGGGGCGAAGCTGCACTATGAGGTTCTGGGAACCGGCCCAGCCGTTCTCATGGTGCACGGCTTTACCAACCACGGCCTGGTATGGGCCGGCCAGCTGGCCGACCTCCTTGTCGCCGGGTATCAGGTCGTCCTGACGGATCTCGCCGGCCATGGCCTGTCGCAGCCGGCCGTCCGCAAGCAGACGGTTCCCCAACTCGCGTCGGACATCATCGCGTTGCTGGACCATCTGAAGATCCGACGGGCGGCGGTTTGCGGGCTGTCCCTGGGCGGCATGATAGCCCAGGTGCTCGCGGCCGACTTCCCCGAACGGATCGGCGCGGTGGTCATCGCCAATTCCTCGGCGGAATCCTCGGACCCGGGCACGGTAAAGGAGATAGACGCCTGGATCGACCTGTTCGAACAGGCCGACGGGCCGCTGAAGCGCCTCGAGGCGGTCTGGCCGAAGATGCTGAACGACGCCTACCGGGCCAGCCCCAGCGCGGCGGCGTTCAAGGCAAGCTGGCGACGCATCGTCGCGAGGATACCGGGTTCGTCGTTCGCGAACGTTGCGCGCGGGCTGCAGGAGTTCAACTGGAGCGGGCGGCTGGACGATATCCGCCAGCCCGCTCTCGTCATCGGCAGCGAATTCGACCGCCTGTTTCCTCCCTCAATATGCAAGCAGCTGGCGGATCGCATCGCCGGGGCCGAACTCGGCATCATCGCCGGGGGAAGCCATCTGTCCTCTCTGGACAGTCCGAAGCCATTCAACGAACTCCTGTTGAAATTTTTCACGGCCCGGAACTGGTAACAAGGACGGCCCGCGTGGCCGTCTGCGCCCTTTCATCAGCAAGGCAACTACCTCGGCACAGCGCCGCAACCGAAAGAACTCTCCATGCACAAGCGTCAGGAGTCGGCCGCGATAAGCAGCCGGATCATTTCCCGCCGCGGCAAATTTCGCGTCTTCGACAAGATCGACCCTCGTCGCACGGCGCTCGTCGTGATCGACATGCAGAACGGATACATGCATCCGGGTCAGCCGGCCGAAATATCCACGGCGCGCGAAATCGTCCCGAACATAAACAAGCTTTCCCAAGCATTCCGGTCGGCCGGGGCCACGGTCGTCTTCACGCTGAATACCATCGACGCGCAGGCGCATGCCGAGTGGTCCAACTATTTCAACAATTTCTGGAACGAGGCAGCGCGCATGAGGATGCGCGACAGCTTCGAACCCGACAAATTCGGCCACCAGCTGTGGCCCAGCCTCGACGTGTCGCCGCAGGATTTCAAGTTCACAAAAAATCGGTTCAGTGCGTTTTTTCCAGGTGCTTCCGATCTGCCGGATTTCCTCGCCGGACGTGGCATTGACACCGTGGTGATCGTGGGAACGGCTACGAATATCTGCTGCGAGTGCAGCGCACGCGACGCGATGATGCTGAACTACAAGGTGATCGTCGTCTCCGACGCTACGGCCACCTATACGGATGAGGAGCATAACAGCTCGCTGGATTCCATGCGGCACCTCTTCGCCGACGTCCTGACGACAGAACAGATTTTGAGGGACCTTGGGGATAACTGAAGCGGATCCGCTTCGGATTTTTGCGCGGGCCAGCGATCGGAAGGGAAACGGATGGGCAAAAGAGGTTACTGGATCGCGTCCGTGCGCATCGATGATGAGGAAAAATATAAGAAATATCTCGACTACGTCTCCGGTCCATTCGGAAAATATGGCGGGAAATACCTGGTGAGGGCCGGCCGCTCGAAGGTCGTCGAGGGCCAGGGTCGCGACCGCAACATCATCATCGAATTTCCGGACTACGACACCGCGCTCGCATGCTACGCGTCTGCCGAATATCAACAGGCGATTCTGCTGCGAAAAGACGCATCCATCAACGATATCATCGTCGTGGAAGGACATGGGCTCTGGTAGAGCCTACCTTCTCTCTGTTGCGAATGCGTCGACGCACGTTGGAGGCTGCTAAGTCCACCGCATCTTCGCCACATCTTAAAAATGCTTACCCGACGGGGGTATTGCAAATTGTCCAGACCTCGCCTCAATTCTCAAATGGTTGGTCAAAGGTATATGGGTTGAACTATCAAATTTGAAAGCCGTTATCTTCCTGCGGAACGAATACTTTCTCTACACGCTGATTCTTCCCTCTCGATTACGAGAGGTTTTTAGTCAATTGTACTGATCAATGGTTTGAAGATAGCTCGGTTTAATCATCAGTCGAGACCGATCAGCGACTATCTCGTCTCGACTTCGTGAGGCCCGAGGAACTCGGCTGTTCGCCGGCTCGGCAGCATGTTCGAGCGCTCATATGACGGCACGTCAGCTTGGCGCCCACTATTTGATCGTTCCGACCAACGTCGCCATTCTCTGAAAGCTGCCGTTCGGCCCAACAAGCTACCCGGTTTTCCGGAAGGATCGCGGGTCAGCAATCCACGATCTCCATCTCGTCGATGTCACGCTGCTTTTATTGATCCAGATTTCTTTGATCGAGCTGCCCTTCGCTGGCGCTTCGTCGATATATGGATAGATTCCCAGATATTCTTGTCCCTGAAAGCTCTCACCGCTCTTAGTCACCGGAAGGATTGCAACGGCGCCGCTGAAGCCATCGAAATAGCCCAGCTCCCAAGGCATCCATTTCGATGATCCCGAATTTGTCGTGTGAACATAGACAAGTGATTTGCATTGACGCATCCGCCCCCGGATAACCTCGGCGGTCGCCGGTGTGACATTCCTACGGTCAAGCTGCGGGTCTTCCAGCCAGTCAATGTAAACCGTCTTCCCGTAGTCCTCCAGAACGCCCTTAACGCCAAGAATCATCTCTGCGTCGGAAGTTGAATGGCTAAGAAAAATATCAAAGCTTGACTTGTCTTCGCCGAGGCAACCTCTTCCTTGAGGACTGTCGTTGCCTGTCTGTACCCCCCGGTCTTGCGTTGCGCGCGCTGACGTATCTGGCTTTCCGTAAACGTCGTCATCGTTTTCCTGTGTCGCTCTAGATCACACGCATAGCAAGGAACCCATGCCAACCGCCCCCGAGTCTGCGATCTACTTGTTGGTTTATATTCTGCGGCGGGCTGGATAGCGGCTTCAACAACCAGCTGTTATGGCAGCCAAGCTGCAGATGTGAAAAGACGAGCAGCCTTGGAAAAGTCCAGCTGGCTAAACCGCGCCTTCAGAGGTCATCGATTTGTTGCAGCAAAGAGTAATCATCGCCCCGCGGCTGTGGCGGCTGCCTCAATCCAGGTCGGCATGTTCGCGTAGCCATTGTCGTGAACCCAATCGTAGGTCTTGTAGATTTGGTCGAACGAGACATTGGCACCGTTCCGCTCCGCCGACCAGTAAGAAAGCGGGTTCTTCCCTTGGCTGTCCGCCCCGAGTTGCGGGTCCTTCACGTTGTGAATGTCAATAGCCAAGATGCCCTTACCCAACTCATAGCTGCGCTTGATCTCGTGGCGCACCCAAGGCCGATCATAAGTTTCCTTGCCGAACAGCACCACCGTTACTGAGGTGCCGGCGAGCTGCGTTTCGATCCATTTCTCGATGCCGCCCGCCCGCCGCTTCACTTCTTCAAACTCGGCTTTGTCGTAAAAGGGCGACGCCTCATCGCCAGGGCGCACAACCCACGAATTGCGAACCTGGACGATACGACGAACATCGCGGGAATAATGGAAGCTAAAGAAAACTCGACGAGCCATTTGTCTTACTTCCTCGCCTTTATCGCGGCTTCCACCCAATCCTCGATATTGTCAGCGATGTGTTCGTAGACATAAGTGCTGGTCTTGTAGGGCGGATCGTAAACGGTCCCCACGACGCTTTCTCCATCAACTTTAAGCCCGACAAACGGGTCCGATCCCTTTTCAGACTGTTCTCCGCTGACATCTTTCAGATTGTGGACATAGACCGCCATCACGCCTAAGCCCTCCTCCCAAGCCTTCTTGATCTCGTACTTTACCCACCGCCGACCGGCGGTCTTCGCACCAACTAACACGATCAGGCAGTCTTTGCCTTTCATGTTGTTGTCGATCCACTTCTCGACGGCTGTATCACCCTGTTTTTTGATCTCCTCCCACTTATTCGCGACGAGGAGCGGCTGCTCGTCAATCGACCCGATGTTCTTAACTTGCTGGACCCGCCAGCTGTCCGGTTTGTAGTAGAAGCTGAGAAAACATTGTTTATTGGCCAAGATACCCCCCCTCGCTGATGCCATTGATCTGGCACTTGCATGAACCCATAGCAACTGCAATGACTATCCACAACGTCGCGAACGTGGCGCAAGCGATCCTCAGTAGGCAAAGACGAGATGGCTCTCTACGAGGTTATAGTAATTGGGTCGCCAGAGGCAGGTCAAACGGAGGCCTTAACCAAACAACTCGCAGATGTCACAGGGATCTTTTCGCTGGAAATGCCTAGCGACCTGGCGATCCGGACGGCCTCGGATATAGCGGACAGAAATCCCAAAGCCGCTACGGTGGCGCTATATTTTGGCGGTGCCCCTTCTGTCGATGCGAAGCTAGTCGATGAGCTCGAAGCGGCAAAAGTACCCATCGTGCCGGTGGTGGAAAAGGGCGTGTCCGTCACGGCGGCGGTGCCGGGCGAAATCGCAAACACGAACGCTTGTCTACTGGATGCCAACGACAGCACGCTGGAGGCCCTTGCTTCGGTCGCGCTGGAAGTGCTGGGGCTACTGCATCGTCAACGCCGTATTTTCATTAGCTACAGGCGCACTGACGCGCGCGAAGCAGCGCTCCAACTGCATGACGAACTGTCGAGCCGAGGCTTCGATGTGTTCCTCGACACACATGACATTCGCCCGGCCGAAGCCTTCCAGGAAATGCTCTGGCATCGACTTTCGGACTGCGACGTAACCGTCATGCTGGACACAAAAGATTACTTCGGCAGCAAATGGACCGCCCAAGAGCTCGGACGGTCGCAGGCCCTCGGCATTCAGATATTGCGGGTCGTCTGGCCAGACCACAGCGGCTCGCGACATCTGTCCCTCAGCGATACAGTCACGCTTAGCAATGCCGATCTCGACGCCTCAAAAAGGCTTCGACCTGACCTTCTTGCCGATATCGCAAAGCGCGCCGAGGCGCTCCGCAGCCGTAGCATCGCTACTCGGCACCTCGACCTTGTTGGGCGCCTCAAGAGTGAAGTCGTGCGCATCGGTGGGCAATTCGAGGGCATCGGAGCCTATCGCTCCGTGAGCTTGACGCTTCCTGGTGGTCGGCGGCTCGAGGCCTACCCTATGGTAGGCGTCCCTACGGCGGAAATGTTGAATGACATTCAGGACAAGGCTAGGAAAGCGGGCCATGGCAGGTTCCCCTGTCTGGTGTACAATCACATCGGAATACGCCCAGCTTGGATCGAACACCTGCGGTGGCTCGACGCTCAGATATCCTCTGTGCGCACCCTCAAGGTGTCGGACGCGGGTTGGGAGCTGGTGGAATGGGACCAATGAGACAACATCGGTCGATCTTCCTGTCCGCGGGTGTTCCCGACCCGTCCGCAAAGCACTTCATGGGCGAAGGGGACACTGCCGCGATCTCAGCTTTGGTTAGTGCGTTATTGTTCGTCGCGCTGGGACGACGTCCAATAGTGTGGGGCGGACACCCGGCGATAACCCCCATGATCTGGGCCTACGCGGAGGCCCTTGATGTTGATTATGGAAGATGGGTCACCCTCTACCAAAGCGAGTTTTTCAAGGACGACTTTCCTGAGGAGAATGCTCGCTTTGGAAACGTGATTGTGACGGAGGCGGCGAAAGGCGATCGCGAGCGGAGCCTCGAAATAATGCGCCGTCGCATGCTTTCCGAAAGCTCATTTGAGGCGGCCGTCTTCGCCGGGGGAATGGGTGGAATCTTCGATGAGTACCGGTTGGTCACGGAGTTGGCCGCTCAGGCGACTATTCTCCCAATAGTGTCAACCGGCGGGGCAGCTGCTATGCTCGGAGCGGAAATCAAGGCCAGCGACGATTTGAGCGCCGAACTCGATTATGTAGCGTTGTTGTTTAATCGCTTAGCGATTGACCCGAACGAGCCACGAGGTGGAACGGAAGGCTTGTTTAGCTTCTGAATTTGAATCGTTGCAATTGGATTCCGCTGTCGTCGTCGATTGTCGCGTCGGGCCCTAACGTCGTCATTGCGGCTAAACACACGCATTGTCGTAACGGGAGCTACAGCGCCGGATGCTGTCCCAAGCTTGAGGGTCGAGCCTATGATCACAGCCGCTCAGCGTCCGTAGACCGCTTACGGCTTCGCGCCACCAAGCCGAACGCTCAGGCAAACCTTGTGGTCATTGCAACGCAGACGACTCGCCGGCGACTAAGGCCGAATCCGATGCTCCAGAACGCAGCGATACCCGATTCCTTCGCCGGCTGCCTTGTGTCATAGATCGGGCCAGCGTTCGATGCTGCTTCATGCGGTCAAAGTTTGAGCAATGCGTATCCCCTGATTTGCTGAATGGGAGATCGATGACGTGAATATCAATGATTTTATAGATGAACTTTCAGGGCTCAGGTTTCCTCACGCCTTCAATCCCTACTCTGAGAAGTGCGTCGTTCATGACCTAGACGAGGCCCCGGCTATCCGGCGCAAGAACTTGGAAGCGATACTCTTTGCTGCGACAACGAACGGGATCGATTCGCTCTGGATCGGCCGTGATCTCGGCTATCGCGGGGGGAGACGAACAGGCCTCCCTCTGACAGACGAGGCCCATCTATCATCCCATGCCGCGATCTTCGACTGCACCTCCCTTTGCCGAGCGACAAAAGGACCAATGGTAACGGAGCGCACCGCCACCGTCATTTGGCGCATGCTGGAGAACATCGGGCGCCCCGTGTTCCTTTGGAACGTGTTTCCCCTTCATCCCCACGAGCAAGGCGATCCCCTTTCCAATAGATGCCACACAAGGGCGGAGCGCCAGGCTTGCAGGAGTCTGCTGATATGGCTCCTGGGGACTTTGAAACCACGGTATGTGGTTGCCATCGGCAAGGATGCGCAAAACGCATTGGCGGACCTGGATATTGCCGCCGTTGGCGTAAGGCACCCGAGCTATGGAGGGCAGGCCGAGTTCGTCACCGGGATCACGACACTTTACAAACTGCCGAAGACCAGATGCGACAACCCGCAATTGTCCCTGTCGCTCACCTAAAACTCACGAATTGGGGGAATAGCCGAGCGTCCTGTTTTCGAGATCGGCGGTGACGACGCCTCCCCTGTTAGCCTGAAGTTCACGAAAAACCTCGTAACCCGACAATATGGCCTCTTCCCAGAGCCACAGTGGCATATTCGCAACCTCGTAGCCTTCGACGAACTCTCTGACCGTTTTCAGAAGGCCGTAGTCGAGTGCAGTAACACGCTCGAAGAGATTCAGGCGCTGTGCGTGATTAAACACCCAGGTCGAAACGCCTTCTTCGATCAACACCGCACGCGCGCCATCCTCAACCTCATCGATTTTCGGAACGCTCTTTCGCTTGCGTTTCAAGAGGCGTCGCAGATTGGGCGACCATCCGAGTTTGGTGGCGAATGCCATGTGGAAGGCATCGTGAAATCTATAGTCGTCGTCTTCCATACGATTGTCCGTCAGCTTGTCGCCGAGGGGGCTCCCCTCATAGTAGGGCGTGACTTGGCGCTTCCCGGGTTCGCCGTCCTCAACAAGCGTCAGAGAAAACCGCCGAGGAAGCCTTTCGCGCTCAGGAAAATCCGCGTCCAACAGTTGCGGATAGCGCTTCTCCTGCGGCCAGCGGTCGTACGTTTTCCTAAGGTTCTCCGCCGCCGCATCAGCAAGACTGAGTCCAGCTTCCTCGGCTGCGTCCCTAAGGCAGCGCAGTATTGCAACGAGCCTTCCGACAATAGAGGCTTGATTGTCCTCTAGACGGCCCGCCTGGAAATCCACAACCAGAAGCCCAACTTCCGATGCCAGTTTCAGCAGGCGTTGTTCAAACTGACTGCTCGGTTCAGAGGCTTTCCTCCCGACGGACTTCTGCAGATCCACAAACTTGAGATCTTCCGGTGCTGAGAACTGCCAATTTTCCACCGTCCGGTCAATATTATGCCCAATGTAGGCGAGGCTGATGTTTGACCTGCATGCAATCGCGTTAAGATACCATAGAGTATCGCCAAATTCCTCAACCACTGTTTTCTGGTATCCAATATAGGCGGTCCTATCTCGCTGTTTCTTCTTTACCTCGCTCAATATGCTTCCGGCCTCTCCAAAAATGCCTAGAAGAGGAAAAGAGAGACGTCCGTCGGGTTTGAAGAGCTTGTCTGTCTTGTGGGCAGCCTTCTGATAGCTACTAAGCGTCAAAGTGCCTGCTGAAAATTCGCTCATTCTGAAAACCTTTTGAGTTATTCGACGATCTTATCCATGCGCTTCGAGTAGCGTGAGCTGCTCTTCATGAATTGGTACGGCGTTCCGATAATGGTGTTAGTTTGTCCCTTGTATTGATCTTGGATCCAGTCCAGCAATGGCTGGCCTTGAGCCAAGGTAAATTTTCTATGGCCGATCCCGTTGTGATAACCGAGCTGCCCAAGGATTCCCTCTGGAGCCACAGGAGCTGCATCGCCGAAGTAGTAGAAATTTCGGGAGAGTAGTACTCGATTTGTCTGAGTGTCGTTTTTGATATTTGATGGTTCTGGACTACCGTCTATTTGGCTGTGATGTGAATCCTCCTGAGCCCACGCCGTTGTTCCAGCCGGCCGATGGTAGATGTTGTCGCCCATGATCATTTTGCGACTGCCGTTGCGGACTGGCCGCTTGCAGCGATATTCGGGATCGTCCCAATACGCATCGAAGGTGAGCGCGTCGGTCACCTGCATGGCGTATATGCATCGGCCGACCGCTTTCAGTTGGGCTCCGCCCATTCCAACGACCCAGTCGCCGACTTGAGCTGTTCGACGGATCATGGGTTTGCATGTTGCGAGCGTGCACACGCCGTGGAAAGGATTGGGTGCGAAGCCAAAATCTCTCGCCACCACGTACATGTAGACGTTAGGCATAGAGCCTTCAGCACCGCGAGGTTGGCGCGGCATGCACAGGTTCGCGAAGCGTGCTGCTGCCGGGGTCCTCGAACGGACTATCTCTGTCCTCGATGGCGTCGATGATGCTGTCTGAGTTCCAGTTCACGAGGGCGTCGCCATATTCCTCGAACGCAGGCGGGATGTCCGCCTGAGTGCCCCCATGCGTGTAGACGCCGACGATGCGCTTGCCCAGTTCATTCGCCTTGCGGATTTCCCAATCCACCCATGGCCGCGCATGTGTTTCCTTGCCGATCAGCACGATCACAGTTCCCGCCCACGACATTTTCATCCGCAGCAGCCGCTTAAGCGTTCGTTCTGGAATCTGCTTGGCATCCAAGCGGGCCTGGTTGGAAGGCTTCGCCCGGATTGAACTGTTGCGGATCTCAAAGCCGTTGCGGCCGAGCAAACTGGTCAATTTAGTCACGCGATCATCGTCAGCATGGTGATGGCTGATGAACACGTGCCGGCGCTTCGACATCTTCGCCACTCCTCATAAGCTCTACAAAATTACTCAAATCGTGTCACATTGTGTAACGAGTCGCGAACAAACGCTAGTATTTGGCTATCGTTGACATCAGCAGGCTTTCAAAGCCGGCGGATTGGTGGGGGGAGGCAACCTTGGTAGGCAAGAACACGGAAACGTGGGAGAAAAGGTTAAGGTCGGCCGTCTCGTCAATCGCGACATTCGACCAGACCTTTTTTAAGGAATATGGTCAAAGGTCCTGGACGCCGAGCGAAGCGGACCATCGCGCTGCGCTGTTGCTCCACCTTGAGCTCATTTCGCGGATCGCTACCCAACATCTCGACTATAGCCAGGGCGTCGAGGAGGCTGCGCTCAACAGCATCTTCGAATTGTTCGGGAAGACCAGAGCCGTCTGCTCGTCGAACCCGGGTTGCAGCACGTTCGAAATTGTCGCGTGGCACGTTTTGAACGCCCGAGTGCGCCCGTTCACCGCCCGCTGGCATTCCATCAGCCAAGCAGGCGGGCTCCGTGCGTTGGACACCAGCGACGAATTCAGGGCAGAGCTGGAGGTCGTGCAGCTTGCTTTGCTCGACCTGGACGTGGCGTTGCAGGCGATCGCCGGGTATGATGGCTACTCGGCACGTCAGGATGTCAAACCTCAGCACGCAGCCTTTGACGGAGAGATGCAGCTAGTACCAGTGTGGCGCGCTATGGGAGTTCGCGACCATGCCAACACCTTGGCGATACAGGAACGCGAACTTATCCATGCCCGGCGACGTGAGTACCAGATCGACGAGGACCGGAATTGGGCTGCGGGAATGGCTCTCTCCGGCGGCGGCATCAGAAGCGCGACATTTTCAATAGGTGTGCTGGCGGCTCTCTCTCGCAGAAATCTGCTGCCACAGTTCGATTACATATCGAGTGTTTCCGGTGGCGGATTTACCGCTGGCTTCCTCACGCAGCTTCTCGGCGGGCCAGAAATTGATCCTCAGTTCGGACTCCATGCGAACAAACAGCCGTTCCGGAGAGATGAAGGCGAATCGCTCATCCTCAGAAAGGTTCGCCAAGGGGCCAGCTACCTGTCTGGGTCGTTTCTCGAGCGCGTGGCTCTCGGGACGATCCAGGCGCACGGAATCTTCATCAATCTGTTGGTGATCACACTGCTGACCGCCATCTTCGCATATGGCGAGTTTGCGATTGCCAGTTTCGTTTCTGGAAGCATAACGGAGATTTTGTCGGTGGTTCTGCCGATGGCTGCTGTTAGCGGTATCCTGATTATTCCGCTGGCCAGCAAGACGTTCTATCGTGACAACAAGCCATCCTTGTTGATGTCCTTTTTTGGTCTCCTATTTCTTCTGCCCCCAGCGGTTTTTGTCTTGCACCTGTTTCACGCCGCCTTACGCTACCTCGTGGGTTTGTTCTTGGTGGGCTCGCAAACGAGCATCGCCTACACGCCGGTAACAATCGGCGTCATCCTGATGTGGCTCGCGCTGACCATCTCCAGCTTCGTCGTGGCGGGGGCGATTGTGTCGCAGTTCAATCGGCTGCGTCCGGCATTTCTTACGGGACTTGCAGTCTTGTTCCTGCTCATGAGCGAGTCCCTCTTTTATACCTTCTTTGTTGATGGCGGCGGATCGATCGGTATCGTCACTGCTGGGTTGGCTGCGGTCATCCTTTTGTTCCTGTGGCGATTTCTCGACATCAACGTCGCCTCCCTTCATCACTACTACCGCGCAAAGTTGTCCGACGCATTCCTGCTTCGTCCTTCGGGGGAGGCAGCAAATCCGATGAATCTGAGTATGTTTGACGGGCGCCGAGCGCCGTTTCCGATCATCAATTGCGCGCTGAACGTGCCCAACTCGAAAAATCCGGTCATGCGCGGACGCCTATCGGATGTGTTCGCGATCACGCCGGTGGCGGCAGGCGCCGGGGTCCTCGGTTACCTCGACACTCCAAGTTGGGAAAAATCCAACACAAACCTCGATCTAGGATCCACCATCGCACTGTCAGGCGCGGCGGTCTCCCCGCAAATGGGCTTGAGGACAAAACGCTATGCAAGCTTCTGGCTCACGGCGCTCAATCTTCGACTGGGCATCTGGCTGCGTAAACCGGGGGAAACGTCACGAGGACCGGGACTATGGCAGCTGGTGAAAGAAATGACCGCCACGGCCGACGAGCATGGCGCATTTCTCAACATCTCCGACGGAGGCCATATCGAGAACCTGGGTGTCTACGAGCTGTTGAAGCGTCGATGCCGCTTTATCGTGGCTATTGACGGTGAGAACGACCCGATGATGACATTCCACGCGCTGACAAACCTGCAACGGCTCGCCTATATCGATTTCGGGATCGTCCTCGATCTAAATTTGGATGATCTGAGGCTTGGAGAGGCCGGCTATAGCCGATCGCACTTTCAGCTCTGCCGGATATTCTACCCGCAAAGACCAGATCAGGCGTCCCGCGAGATCGGTTACCTACTCTACATTAAGCTCTCTCTGACGGGCAACGAGGGAGAATATCTCAGGCGCTACAAGCTAGATGAGCCGACGTTTCCACACCATTCGACCGCGGATCAGTTCTTCTCCGAAACCCAATTCGAGGCGTACCGATCTCTTGGGGAACACGTAGGTGAAAAGCTGTTCCTGCCGGCGATCACAGGTCCGCTAGACCAGAAAGACGTTCCGCTGGAAGAGTGGTTTCGTTGTCTTGGACACAGCTTGTTGCGGCCAATGCCTAGTAGGCAAGGTAATCAGACGTCAGCGTAGTCGAACACAGCAACGTGGAAATATGCTTTCGCGGCTCTCCAGTAGGCAATATTCGCTGCTTGGGAGATACCATGCAATGGCAGCTTATTGGCATCGCAATTCAATACCTGCCGGTCAGCTGTCGGCCCCATAAAAGTCATTCAACAGGCCCGTCCGGATTAGCCGATCATGCCGCGACGTTTCATTCTTGATGTTCCCGACCGCATCGTGCCCGCATCTCTATCACGGCCTTATCGCAATCGGGTCTGATAGGGATAGGGGCTTGTGAGCCTGCAGAGGCCCAACTAACCCGCACCTGGAACCTCACCCGCCCACGCAGAACGTAGCCCATTCCTGCATCAGCTCGCGCCGCCGATCGATGAACGTAGTCCTCGCATATGCAGCGACAACCTTGTCGCTCTGCGTGTGGGCGAGACAGGCCTCAACGACCTCAGGCGAATAGTCGGTCTGCTCGCGAGCCCAGGTGGAGAAGGCAGCGCGGAAGCCATGCACCGTGGCACCGCCGTCACGAATACCGCGCAGACACTGAATCATGGCCATGTTGGAAAGTGTCTCGACTCGCTTGCCGGGGAACAAATGCGGGTTCTTGTCCGTGGTGTCTTTTGGCAATGATCGCAGCAGCGCCATGACCTCCTCTGCCAGCGGCACTTGATGCTCGGCCCGTGCCTTCATGCGCTCAGCCGGGATCGTCCAGAGTTTTGCCTCCAGGTCGATCTCGTCCCAGGTGGCGCCCAGCGTCTCGCCGGTGCGCACCGCCGTCAGGATCGTGAACAACAATGCCGTGGCACTATTCGATCCCAGCTTCTTCAGATCGGCGACAACTGCAGGCACTTCACGATACGGCACCGCGGCATGATGCTTTTGCTGCCGCTGCAGCTTGTTCAGCGACGGCAGCAGGTGCATCAGCGGTCCGTCGCGTAGAGCCGGGTTGTCCCCGCTGCGATACCCCATGGCAGTCGCCCAGCCCAGGATCTTATCGAGGCGACCGCGGATATTTCTGGCGGTGGGCGGCTTCGTCGTCCAAATGGGTTTCAGCACTTTGACGATATCGTCGATGCCGATCTCGTTGACCGGCTTCTTCCCGATGAAGGGATACACATACATCTTGAGCGTCGATGACCATTGCTGCCGGTGCTTGTCGTTCGTCCATGATGCCTCATGGGAATAAATGTACTCCTGGGCGCATTCCTGGAAGGTCGGCACCTTGGCGGCCTCGGCGCCAGCACGCTCGATCTTCCGCTGCGCCCGCGCCGCCTTCTTCTCCGCGGCGGGATCGGCGCCATCCCGTATCTCGATGCGCAGCCGCTCTGCCTTGTCCCGCGCCTTGGCCAGCGGGACGTCCTTTACCGGGCCGAGGCCGATCACCTTCGGCTTGCTGTTTACCCAGTATCGAAACAGCCAGCTTCTCGTGCCCTGGTCCCTGATCTGGAGATACAGATTATCGGACACCCAGTGCATGCCGACATCGCGCAGCCCATCGACCTCTCGTGCTGACAGGGCGCGCTTGCGGACCATGGGCGATTGTCCTTTCCCTGCGTGGCAGTAAACGTCGCCGGGACCATTGCTCTCACGGTCGGCATAGTCCAGCCGAGCCGATCATAAAGTTCGGATGAACATTTCCGACACGACAGACGATCGGACAGACGGTTCAGCAGAGCCGTCAACCCGGCAGGTTCGCGGGGTTTAGATAAACATCGCAGTTGGTCGGGTTCGAAAGTGGCTGAGAAAGCTGCAAAAATCGGCCCGCAAGCGCCCGCTTATGCCGCGTTTACAGGCACTTAGATAAACACTGGCCTTATGAAGATGGCGGAGAGGGGGTCACCGCACTATCGGCCTTTTGCCGGCTTTGTTTCGACTGAAACGGGGGGACAGACGGCAGAACAGACGGTATAGACAGATACTGGCCGGCCCCCGGCATTATTCGTAATCGGAAATGTAGGTTTGTTCGCTAACGTTCGTTCTCAACGTGATCGCGTATCCGTCTGACGCTTCCGAGGCGTTTTGAGAACTCCGCTTCCGATTTGATCAGTCTCCATCCATGGAAAGGCGAACGCGGCGAATTCATTTGCTGCTTTGACGCTATTCTTCGATTTCTGCGCGACAGCTGCGGCGAGTGCCTCAATGAGTGCAAGAACGGCTGCGTTCGACGTGGACGCGAAGCGCCGTTCGGAAACGGCGAACAGCGAAACATCGGCAATGCTTGCCAATGGCGAACGATGTCCGTCGGTCAGGGCCAGAAGCGGCACGCCGCGGGAAACAGCGAAGCGGGCAAGTTCAACTGTATCCTTGATATAGCGGGGAAAGGCAATGGCGATCGCCAGATCGGACCGATCGAAGCGGAACAAGTGCCGCGCCGCACCCATACCGCCGCCGAGATTCTCCACACTGCGCACATTGCCTCGTACACGATCCAATTCCCAAGCGAGCAATGCACCGAGGTGGGCCGCGCTATCGAACCCAAGCACACATATATTCCGCGCATTAAGGATGAGGTGTAGGGCTTTCCGGCAATCTTGCTCCGACAGCCCCGTCACGGTGCGGCTCAGATTATCAAGATCGTCCGCGATAGAGCCGCGCATGATTTCTGCCGCACTCGAAGAGCCGGATACGTTTCGCTCTAGTCTCCGCACAGGCTCAAAAACAGTGTCGAAACTCCGGATCAATTCGTCACGAAATTCGGCGTAGCCTGAAAAACCGACGCTTCGAGCAAATCGGTTAGCAGTCGCGACCGATACTTTCACCTCGCGCACGGCTGCATGGATGCTCATGCGCGCTGCGTCTACCGGATGTTTCAGCACGAAATCTGCGAAAGAACGCTGCGCAGCGGGCATATGCGCGTAGGCACGACGAATGCGTCCCGCGACAGAATCCTCGACGTTCTTTGGTTCGGTCAATGTGCGGCTCCGAATTTTGGTGCACGAGGAAAGCCATCAAGGATAGCGCGGTCATACACTTCTTTGCCACGCTAACCAATGCGGAGAGGACGGTACTGATGCAGAATTGTGCGCCGCGTCGCCGGTCACACGTCCCAATCCTCTTACCCGAAGGCTTGTAATAATTGTATCATGTGCTAGCGTTTTATGTAATATCTGTTACCAGACGGAAACGTTCCAGATGCAGGGTGCGTCATTCTTTTCGACCTCGGAGGAACCTATGCGATTCAATCGACGTAATGTCCTTGGCGGAGCAGTCGGCCTGGCGTTTTGGCGGCCGACCTTGGCTGCAGCAGCGACCAAGCTACGCGTGCAGACCGGATGGATCCCCAATGTTCAGTACGCAGGCGAATGGATCGCGGATTCGAAGGGGTATTTCGCCAAGGCCGGGCTTGACGTCCAATTCATTCCCGGTGGCCCGAATGCCGTTCCTGTGCCCGTCATCCTTGCCGCCGGCAATATCGAACTTGGATACACGAATTGGTTCCAGTTCCTCGACGCTGTCATGAAGGGCAATGATTTCGTGATGGTAGCGGCGGATCTGCCGAAGAACCCTTTGGGCATCATCTCACTAGCCAAAAAGCCGATTCTGAAGCCACAGGACATCGTTGGCTCTCGGATGCTTGTTCAGGGACCGAACGAAGAGACGGCGATCAACGCAACGCTTGCCCTGGCCGGTTTGCCGAAGCAGTGGAAGGAAATTCGCGCCGGCTTCTCGCCGGAGCCGCTCCTCGCCGGCGATGGTGACGGCTATACGGCCTTCGCGGTCAATCAGACAATTACTCTCGAGCAGATGGGCATGAAGAAGGACAAGGACTTCTTCTTCGTCAGTTTCGACGATCTCGGCTTCCGCAGCTATGGTGCGATCCTGGCGACCACGCGCGCGTTCCTTACGGCAAACCGGTCGGCTGTTGTGGCCTATGTCGGAGCCCTTATCAAAGGATGGCAGGAGAATGAAAAGGATCCGACTGTGGCCGCACATCTGGCCGTCGAGAAATACGGCGCTGATTTCGGTCTCGATCTGAAGCAGCAGATCAGGCAGAACGAACTACAGATCCCTTATACGAAGTATGATGAACCGGGCCATCTGCCTCTTAGCCTGGATCGCAAGGCGATGGTCGGCCCAATGTATGCAGCCGCGCGAGCGACAGGACGCGAGAACTTGCCGGACGTAGACAAGATCGCCGATTTTACGATCGTAGAAGATGCCGTGAAGGCTCAATAAGGACCGGCTGAATGGAAACACGTTCCGACGCGGTCCCAGGGCCGATCGACCTTCTTGTCACCGGATGCGACATCGTTACGATGAACGATGATGGTGCGGTCCTCACCGATGCCGCGATCGCCGTTTCCGGTACACGTATCGTCTGGATCGGGCCGAACGAGGATGCCACCCGTCTTCCCAAGGCGGCATCCACAATCGACGCGCGCAATCGCGTGGCGCTGCCCGGCATAATCGACGCCCATGTTCATACCGCCCAACAGCTCCTGCGCGGCAAATTGGCCGAGCTCAGCCGAAAAGGTCCTCTGCGCAACCCGCCCTGGAAAAACTACTATGTTCCCTTCGAGGCTTTGCTAAGTCCCGAAGACGTCCATCTGAGCGGCCTCGTCGCCTATACGAACATGCTGCGCGTCGGAACGACCTGCTTTGCGGAAGCCGGGGGGCCCCATCCGGATGAGATGGGCCGGGCTGCAAAGGAAGTGGGCATTCGCGGCCTCATTTCTCTTTCGACGACAGATCAGAATACGGCCGTCGGCGGCAGCGCCGTCCCTGACGGAATGTTGATGAACACGGATCAGGCCTACAAACGTAACGTCGATCTCGTGAAGCGGTGGCGCGACGAGGAACTCGTGCGGGCCTGTCTCTCCTTGCGCCAGATTATCGTCTGTTCGCCGCAGCTCATCTCAGCCATGGGTGAGGCCGCGCGAGAGCTTGACGTCAAGATACATACCCATCTTGCTGAGGGTACCTACGAAGTCGATTATGCGCTCGAGCATTTCGGCAAACGCCCAACGGAATATCTGGACGATCTCGGCGTGCTCAGCCGGCACCTTCACTGCGCTCATAGCGTCCTTCTTGCCCCCGAAGAGGTCGACCTCTATCAAAAGCATCGGGTTTCCGCCTGCCACTGCGCCATGGGCAATTACGGGATCGGGATACCCCGACTCCACGAAATGTGGCGGCGGGGTATCGATATCGGTCTGGGGACGGACGGCGCCGCCTCTGCTGGCACGCTCGATATGTTCGAGGTCATCCATTGCGCACGTGTCGGCCAGCAGGCATCGGTCGGACACCCGTTCCACACCCGCGTGCCGATGAGCAATGATGAGCTGCTGCGCGTAGCCACACGTGGCGGCGCGAGGGCGCTTGGCCTCGACGCGGAACTTGGCAGTCTGGAGACCGGCAAGCGCGCCGACATCATCCTGGTGGATAAGAGCGAGCCAAATCAGATGGGAGCGATCGATCCACTATTCATCGCCTCTACTTTGGTGGTCGGGCGCGATGTACGGACCGTTGTCATAAACGGGCGAGTGGTTATGAAGGAGCGTGAAATCCTGACTGTCGACGTCGAGGAAATCCGGCACAGACTGGCACGGCGCCGCCCCGCGATCATGGCTCGATATGACGCGCTCGTCGCGTGATGTCCATGCAGGCCACTCCGACCAATAACGCTGGTCTACAATCCGGAAAGCCGGCGATCCTGCTTTCCGACGTTGTCATGCGCTTTCGTTTGGACGTCGGTACTGAGGTCACGGCCCTGGACCACATGTCGCTCGATGTCGCAAATGGCGAATTCGTGGCGCTGCTAGGCCCCAGCGGCTGTGGCAAGAGCACGATCCTGAGGCTTGCCGCTTCGCTGGATACCCCGACCGAGGGCCGCGTCGAACTGTCGGGTCGCCCCCCGTCGGAATTGGTAAAGGCACATCGGCTCGGTGTCGCCTTCCAGGATCACGCGTTGTTGCCCTGGCTTACCGTCGCCGCCAATATCGCATTGGCGTTCAAGGTTGCCGGCCGTCCAGTGGATCATCAGCGGGTCACTGAACTCATCCGCCTGGTCGGGCTCGAAGCTTTCCGCGATGCCCGACCCAAACAGCTCTCCGGCGGCATGCGTCAGCGCGTTGCGATCGCTCGGGCGCTAGCGCTGAATCCGGAACTTCTTCTGCTCGACGAGCCTTTCGGGGCGCTTGACGCCGTTACCCGCCGGCAGATGAACCTCGAGCTGCAGCGCATCTGGTTCGAGGAGCGTGTTACCACGCTCCTCGTTACGCATGCGGTAGAGGAGGCGCTTTTCCTGGCCGACCGTGTCATTGTGCTCAGCGGTCGCCCCGGCCGTGTAACGCGTATTGTCGAGGTGCCTTTCCCACGTCCGCGCACTCCCGATCTTACCCGCAGCGCGGAATTTCACCACCTGTCCGATGAACTCGCCGGCGCGCTTGAAACAGCAGCGGTCGCGTCGTGACTACCCCAGCTGAACGACGGCGCGACCTGGCCCTCGGGATTTTGGGCATTCTGCTGTTCCTCGTTCTATGGGAGATTGTCGGCCGATTGCACCTGCTGGGCTTGAGCTGGCCGGCTCTCAGCACCGTGGTTGAGTTCATGGCCGCTCCTTCACGCTGGCCGCTTTTCGGCCGCGCGCTCGGTGCAACGTTATCCAACCTTGCTATCGGCTATGTGTGCGGCTTCATCGCCGGTCTCTTGTTTGCGATACTTGCCCATCTCGTGATGCAACTAAGGCCCGGTGCCGACAGACTGGCCACGATGATCCATGCAGTCCCTTCCATCGCGGTGGCCCCGCTCATTGTCGTACTCGCCAGTCGACAGGCGATGCCACCCACGCTCGCTGCCCTCAGCACCTTCTTTGTGCTTTATGTCTCAACGCGTTCGGGACTGGAGACGACTTCGCCCGCTCATCGCGACGTGATGCGCTCGTTCGGTGCCAGACGTGACCGTCGGCTAAAATATCTCGATTTTCCTGCTGCCCTGCCGGCAATCGCGTCTGGCGCAAAACTTGCCGCACCTACCGCCCTGATCGGTATTATCATCGGCGAGTGGTTCGGTGCACCGCGCGGGCTCGGCGTGCTCGTGATCAACGCCATGCAGAACTTCCAGATCCCCCTGTTGTGGAGCGCGGTATTGCTCGCTGTCATCACCTCCATTGTGCTGTTTGTCCTGCTTAGCTGGATAGAGCGGCGTGTCGCGGAGTACTTCCGGTGATGCGGACGCAGATGCCGATCGTGCTCGCACAAACGCTGCGCGCTTGCCGCTTCATAGCCAGCAACTTCTGGGGCTTGGTCGCGCTGCTTGTGCTTTGGGAGGTTTGGGTCCGCTGGAACGACCTCAATGCTATCGTCATGCCATATCCGGTGTCGGTTTTGGAAGACGTCCTGCACAACCCGACTCTCTATCTTCGAAACACTCTTCAGACTTTCGGGCTCGCTCTAGCCGGCCTGTTGGTCGGCCTTGTCGTCGGAACGTTGCTCGCGATCCTGACGTGGTCGTCAAAAACGCTCTCAGGGCTGCTTACGCCACTCGCCCTCATCTTCGCCTCCGTTCCTGTAGTGGCGCTGATCCCAGTGCTCGCGAGACTATTCGGTTACGACGTAAAAACTGTCATAGTTATCGTCACCATCATCTCGTTTTTCCCCAGCTTCGTCTTTACGGCCGCCGGCCTGCGCATGCTTCCGCCCGGAAGTGCTGACTTCTTCGCTGTGGCCGGCGCCTCGACCTGGCGTCGCCTCACCCTGCTTGCCATCCCCGCTGCCATACCAAACTGGATGTTGGCACTTCGCCTCGCCGCGGCCAATTCCATGCTCGCAGCCATGGTGGCCGAGTTCCTGATGGGCGTGAGCGGCCTGGGCAATATGTTCCACGCCGCCACCAACGACCTCGATATGCAGCGAGCCCTCGGCGCAAGCCTTGTTGCCATGGCGATTTCGGTGGCCCTCTATGCGGCCACAGGCGTTCTTTCGGATCTCGTCAAGCGGCGCTGGGAATAATAGCGGCCGAAGCAGCTATTCCGTGGAATAACCCGCTGTCGCCGTGTCGCCGCATCGCTTCTCGCTGGCAGTCGATGGCACCTAGCTGTGGAGCCTGAACAGGTTGTGCTCGGTTTGGCCGAGGCGACTGATTGGCGTTTTCGACTTTAGGCTGCCGTGCGAATGCCAATTGTAGCGATGAAGCCAAGTCGACAATTCGGCGGCACGGTGGTTTGAGGTGGGATAGGCGACGGCGTAGGCCCATTCCCTGAGCGCCGTCTGGATGAAGCGTTCGGCCTTGCCGTTGGTCTTTGGCGTATAGGGTCTCGTCCTGACATGCCTAAGCCCGAACTTGCGGCAGGCCTTGGCGAAGGCCTTCGAGCGATAGCATGAACCATTGTCGGTCATGACGCGGCTGACGGTGACGCCGAGGCTGGCATAGTAGGCCACAGCCGCGGCGACGAAGGCGGCGGCGCTTTCCTTGCGCTCGTGGCAGGATCTGGCTAAAGGCGATGCGCGAGGCGTCGTCGATGCAGACATGGACGAACTCCCAGCCCACGCCGCCACTGTTGGACTGGGGGAAACGTTCAGATCGATCTCGATCAGCGCCAGTGACCTGAGACCTTAATCTCCTCCGGCTAGAGGGAGAGTCCTGGGTTTCATTTCTGGCCTTATGCGGCCTGTTTTTCCAGCGTGGATTTCATTGCGAACTCGGCCGGCGGCATGTTGCCAAGAGCCGAGTGTGGTCGGTGGTGGTTGTAGTCCTCCTTCCATGAGGTGATGGCGTTGCGGGCCGCAGATAGCGTCGAGAACAGCGTGTCGTTAAGGCACTCATCCCTAAGCGCCCGTTGAAGCTCTCGACGAAGGCGTTCTGGGTCGGCTTGCCCGGCGCGATGTAGTGCCATTCGACACTCGTCTGCTGGCACCAGTGCAAATTCCGAGGGAAGTCGCCCCCCGATTCCGAAATGATGCCGCCCCCTCGTTCCGAGAAATAGTCGCCCCCTGATTCCGAGATGAAGCCGCCCCCTTTGAGGCGGCGTTTGGGTCGGGCGCTCTGCTGGTGAAAGTTCCTTCCTTTGGCTTGGCCGGGAGGAGGAAGGAAATGCCTGCGGAGAGATTGGCGATGCGGCGTGTCCGCGAGATTTTGCGATACCGATTTGAGGAAGGCCTTGGCCACAAGGCGATCTCGTACCGGGTGGGCGCTGCACCCTCGACGGTGCGCACAAAGGGAGGGTCGTGATCGCCTCTCTGCCTTCAGCTGCCGCTAGCATCGTCTCAACAGCAATCAACCGCGTCAAGTCCGCTTATCCGGGCGTACGCGTAACCATCCTGGAAGGCCTTGCGGGTTCAATTTCCGATGCGGTGTTACGGCGGGAGGCGGATTTTGGCTTTGGGGCTGATTTCAGTTCGAATTCAGAGCTTCTGTTCACACCCATGGTGACCGACAAGCTGGTCGGCGTTTTTCCGCTCAAGGACCCCGTTTTGATGTTGAAGGAGATCACGTGGCTGGACCTGGCCAAGCGGCCTTTCATTCGCTTTTCTGACGCCTCCAGCATCCAGTTCTACGTGGATCGCGCCGTCAATACTGCCGGTGTCCATCTGCAGCGAGCTGGGGAGGTCGCTCACATGACCACGGCCATCAGCCTTGTGAGTTCGGGCGCAGGCGTTACCACGCTTCCCGAACTGGCACTTAGCAGCCTCAATCTTGAAAGAGTTGCAATACGGCCGGTGGTTGCCCCTGTAGCAATGCGTACACTTGGAACTCTAACGCTCAAGCGGAGGTCCGCATCTCCGGCGTCGGAGATAACGCAGTCAGCGATTGCGGGTGTTTGTAAGGAAATGCTAGCGGAAGCATAGTTTGGCGGGTCGGTTACCGATGCTTCAGGGTGAATTAATTCCGATACTGCCCATTTGTGCTACTCGTCCTTTTGGTCGGTTGGACGGTGACGCAAGATCTACAAAACGATCAGACGGCGCCAACCTGCCGATTCCGAGGAAGCCGCCCCCCGATTCCGATTTGATCGCGCCCCCGGATTCCGAGATGATCTCGCCCCCGGGGGACCGGGGCTTTGCTGGCAGTGATCGTTGTCATTTCGTCGAGCGCTTGTGTCAAGCCTTTCGCTGGTCGCGTCGCAGGCTTTCTCCGGTCAGATCGATACGGTGGGCATTGTGGACGAGCCGGTCGAGAATGGCGTCGGCGTAGGTCGGATTACCGATCACGTCGTGCCACGCCGACACGGGCAACTGGCTGGTGATGATGGTGGAGCGCCGGCCGTAGCGGGCCTCGAGGATTTCGAGGAGGTCATGGCGGGCCTGATCGTCGAGGGGCTCAAGGCCCCAATCGTCGAGGATCAGCAATTGTACGCTGCCGAGCTTGCGCAGCAGGCGTGGGTAGCGGCCATCGCCGCGCGCCAGCGTCAGGGAGGCGAACAGTCTGGGCACGCGCTGGTAGAGAACGGAGCGGTCGTCGCGGCAGGCCTTGTGGCCGAGCGCACAGGCGAGCCAACTCTTGCCGACACCTGACGGGCCACAGATGGCCAGATTGTCGTGCGCATCGATCCAGTCGCCGGCGATGAGCTTGAGGAACAGGGCTCGATCGAGGCCACGCTCACTGCGATAGTCGACGTCCTCGGGGGCGGCCTGGTGACGGAGCTTGGCAAAGCGCAGACGGCCCGCGAGCTTGCGATCGTAGCGCCAGCTCCACTCCCGGTCGAGCAGCAGGCCCAGCCACTCGATATGGCTGAGTTGTTCGGCCTCGGCATTGGCGGCCAGTTCGTCGAATGCCCGGGCCATGCCGGTGAAGCCCATGGCGTTCAGGCGGTCGAGGGTGGGATGTGCAAGCATGCCTTTCTCCTTCAGTGGTAATAGCGGGAACCGCGGATATTGGGGTGGTCGATGGGCTTGGCCGACGCCGGCCTCGTGCCGGTCGTCCGGTCGAGATGGTTGTCGAGGATGGAACGGACCGAGCCGTAGGTCCGCGCGCCGATCTCCAGCGCGCGGCCGCAGGCGGCGTTGACCCTTTCCCGGCCAAAGCCCCTGGTCAGGCGGATGATGCCCAGACAGGCGCGGAAGCCCTGCTCGGGATGCGGCCGGTCGGCCAGGATCTTCTCGCACAGGAGTGCCGCGTCGGAGCCGATCGCGGAGGCCTCGCGGCTGATCCGCTCGATCGTCCAGTCGGCGAAGCGGCGATGCGACGACGGCATATGTTCAGGGATGGTAGTGTGCCGGCCATTGCCGCTGGAGCGCATATGGGCGGCGATCCGCTCGCCCTTGCGGAACAGTTCGATGGTGCTCGCCGTGATGCGGGCCTCGATCTGCTCGCGCGCGAAGCGCCAGGGAACGGAGTAATAATGCCGATCGATCTCGACATGATAGTCGAGGCCGGCGCGTCGGATCCGCCATTCGGCGAAGACATAGCGCTGCGCCGGCAGTGGCTTGAGTGCCGGGCGGTCGATCTCCTCGAACAATTGTCGCCGCGTGCGCCCGACGCGACGCAGTATCCGGCGATCGTTCAGATCGGCCAGCAACTCGCCGACCGCCGCATTGACCTCGGCCAGGCTGTAAAAGACGCGATGGCGTAGCCGACCCAGAAGCCAGCGCTCGACAATGCGCACCGCTGCCTCGACCTTCGCCTTGTCGCGGGGACGGCGAGGCCGGGTCGGCAGCACCGAACTGCCGTAATGCGCCGCCATCCCGGCATAGGTGCGGTTGACCTGCGGGTCGTAGCGGCAGGCCTTGATCACCGCTACCTTGGCATTGTCGGGAATGAACAGAGCCGGCGTGCCGCCGAAGCTCTCCAGCGCATTGACGTGGCAGCCGATCCAGTCCGGCAGCGTCTCGCTCCAGCGCGCCTCCGCATAGGACAGACTCGATGCGCCCAGTACCGCCACGAACAGATGCGCAGCACGCATCTTTCCCGTCAGCCGATCGATGACCACTGGCACCGTGTCGCCGGCATAGTCGACAAACAGCTTCTCGCCAGCGGCATGGTTTTGCCGCATCGTCACCGGCAGGTTTGCCGCCCAGCCGCGGTAAAGATCACAAAAGCGGCTGTAGCGGTAACCATCGGGATGACGCGCGATGTATTCGTCCCACAGGATCTGCAGGGTCACATGCTTGCGCTTCAGCTCGCGATGGACCTCAGCCCAGTCCGGCTCGGCGCTGCGGCGGTGTCCTGTCTTCTTTCCGGATGCCTTGTAGAGCGCCGCCTCCAGAACCGTGTCGGTGACTTCTTCGCCAAATGGCCATGTCAGTCCGGCAGCCGCAGCGCGCCGGAGCGTCTCGCGCACCGTCGAGGGTGCAGCGCCCACCCGGTACGAGATCGCCTTGTGGCCAAGGCCTTCCTCAAATCGGTATCGCAAAATCTCGCGGACACGCCGCATCGCCAATCTCTCCGCAGGCATTTCCTTCCTCCTCCCGGCCAAGCCAAAGGAAGGAACTTTCACCAGCAGAGCGCCCGACCCAAACGCCGCCTCAAAGGGGGCGGCTTCATCTCGGAATCAGGGGGCGACTATTTCTCGGAACGAGGGGGCGGCATCATTTCGGAATCGGGGGGCGACTTCCCTCGGAATTTGCACCAACCCGCCCTCCCCCGGCGCAGCGGCGGTCGGTGCCTGCATGGCCTTCAGCACCAGCGCCATTTCCGGTGTCGAGTGGATCAGCATCACGCCAAAAGATCATTGCCATCACGATGGCGCTCTGGCCGGTTAGCCGTGCAACCTTTGCATGGCACCGGCGGCGCCATGCGCGCTCTAGGCACAGATAACGGCAGGATGCGGTTGTTCAGGGTGTGGAACACGCCGGAACTGAGGCCGGCGATTACCCTGTCAATGATGAAGGTCACCCAGCGTAGGTCGACCAACAGCAGGCCGACGTACCCGAGGCCAATGGCCAGCGAGGTGTCGCCGACCAGCGGCGCGGAACGAGACCGTCTTCACCCTACCGGGTAACCGCCCGGAGATCGGCGCGATCACCGCCACCGCCGCCGGCCAGGGCATCATGTAGAGTCCGCCTCGACCGCCCTCATGCCAAGCGTGTGCTGGAGGTAGAAAGGCAAGGCGATCAGGCCCAGCATCTGGCTGGTAAAGCAGCACACCGAGGCGATGACGGAGAATCGGAATGCCGGTGCGGCGAAGAGGATGGCCGCCAACTGGATCAACGATCCGCTTCGCACCCTAACCTCAGACGTTTCGTTCCATCTTCTGTTGAACCTTCGCCACAAGCTCCGCGAATAGATGAACTGGATCGCGCCCAAGTGCGCGCGCAATCATAATGAACTCAAGCACGTCGACCCTGCGTTCGCCTCCCTCATATTTCGCCACGAACGACTGCGGACGGTCGATTCGCCGCGCAATCTCGTGCTGCGTAAGCCCCGCATTCTTGCGAGCGGCGGCCAGCATTTTCCGGAAGACGAGATGTTCTTCGCTGTGGATCGATCTGCTCATGTTGCACGCGAGGGCAATGAGCAGGGGAAGCTGATCCCAAAGTCGGATTATCCCAAATAGGGATTTATTCATCCCTCTCCGCTTTGATGAACATGACGGGCGTCATTGGAAGGTGGAGACGTGCAACACGGAGCGGTAACCAATGCTGGATCTCAGAGCGCCCGTTTCATCCGCTTGTTTCTGATCGATGGGACGCCGGATGGACTGATGTTCGCCGATGTCGGCAACTGGAATGGCAAGGTGCTGGCGGCGCCGAGGGGAAGGCTGGGCGAGTTGCTGAAGCGCAGCGAAGCCTCTCGCACCGGTATCTATGTTCTGACAGGACCAGATCCGGAACGGCTAGGTGGAACCATTGCCTATATCGGCGAGGCAGATGATGTGGCAGCGCGTCTGCGCATCCATCTGCGTTCTGGAGACAAGGACTTCTTTACCCGGCTGGCGATCGTGGTCAGTTCCGACGACAACCTAACCAAAGCGCATGTCCGCTTTATCGAAAGCAAGCTAATCAGATTGGCGCGGCAGGCTGATGCGGCATCGTTGACCAACGGTACCGATCCGGACTTCCAGCGCCTTCCCGAAGCCGACCGTGCGGACATGGAGTTCTTCGTCGACCAACTGACCCTTGTGCTGCCGATCGTCGGCTTTGACCTATTCCGGCGTTCTGTGCGGAAAACTGCATCTGAGGGTGCATCGAACATGGATGATGACATCATGTTCGTCTTCGCCACCGCAGGCGCATCGGCAACAGCACGCGAGACCGAAGAAGGCTTTGTCGTGCTGGCCGGCTCCACCGCCAGGCGTACGCCGACAGAGACATTTCCTGCGGGCTACCTCGCGCTTCGTGATCAGCTCATCGCGGATGGCAAGCTGACCGATGGGCAAACCTCTGACCTCTACACCTTCACCTCCGACGTAGTGTTCTCAAGCCCGAGTGCGGCGGCATCAATCGTGGCAGCACGCAGCGCCAGTGGTCCGCGCGAATGGAAGTTGCAAGGGACCGTGCAGATGTACAAGGACTGGAAGGCGTCGGCGTTGGAGACAGGATGAACGAGCCGGATCCGAGAGGTGAACGACCGCAACATGTCTCTGCCCGGGCGCGATCGGCAGCCAATCGGCCACACCGGTGATCTCGTCTCCGGCGCCGGCATTTTGTGTCACGCATTCCTTTAGCACCGGGCCGATGAAGGCTAATTGTGCCGCCGGCAGAGGCCGCCACAAGAGCAACGTAGGCTGTTGCCGCTGCCCTATCGCTGCGACGATGCCGTATGGCTTCTGGCGGGCAGTTGTGGCGCAAGGAGTCACTCTATGGCGGAGCCATCACCAACGCGGTACGGGTGAGACTCTAATTCGCACTGGACGATCGTACTGTACGAGAGGTCGCCACCTTGGATATCAGCAGGTCGCAAACCTCTTGGGCCGAGAAGTCTTGGGCGAAAAGGTGGCCTTCATGGCACCCTTCTCGTGACAGCAGCTGTCGCTGTTGTTCATCTTGAACACCTTCCGCCGCTACGGTCAGCCCGAGCCCGGAGCCCAGGCCGATGAGTGCACGCACGATAGACGCGGACTCCGAATTGGCTGTCATAGCCTGCACGAAGCTGCGATCGATCTTGATCGTGTCGAGCTTGAAGTTTCTGAGATGATAGAGGCTGGAATAGCCGGTTCCAAAATTATTGAGCGCGACCCTGACGCCCGCATCATGGAGATCGCCGAGCACACGCTTGGCTGTTTGAAGATCTGCGACGAGAGCACTTTCAGAAAGCTCCAGCTCAAGGCGGCGCGGCGGCAGTCGTGTTGCCCCAAGAACGGCCAATATACGCAGTCCGATTCCCGCATCCCGCAAAAGCGAAGCAGGAATGGCAAAAGACAGCGTCACCTCTTCACTCCACGATGCGGTGTCGCCACACGCTCTCCGCAAAAGCTCCTCGAAAAGCGGCCGGAGAAGTCCCGCCGTTTCGGCGATTGGAAAGAGGCGCGCAGCATCCATGTTCCCCAATTCGCCGTGATGCCAATAGGGCTGTGCTTCGAAGCTCTTCGCCGCACCGGTCCTGAGATCAATCCTAGGCTGATAGCGGATCTCGATTGCTCCTGCATCGAGGGCTCCGCGCAAATCGCGCTCAAGTTTGTCTCGTTCGCGGATATGATGATCCATCTCCTCCTCGAAGAAGCGAAGCGCACTCCCCGATTCCGATTTTGCTCGATAGAGCGCCACATCGGCCTTGCGCAGAAGTGTTTCGGCATCCGTCCCATCGGGCGGCGCTAAGGCAATTCCGATTCCCGTCCCGATCGGGTGATCGCCGTTTCCCGCACGAACCGGTGGCCCCATCTCTTCGATGACTCGGAGTGCCAAGCTCGCCGCGGCCTCTGCACCGGAAAGATGCCGGGCAAGGATCGCGAACTCGTCTCCACCAAACCTTGCAACCATATCGCCTTCACGGACGGCCCTTCGCAGACGAAGAGCGGTTTGGATCAGCGCTTCGTCCCCCGCCGGATGCCCTTCAAGGTCATTGATCTTCTTGAAGCCGTTGAGGTCCAGCATGAAGACCGCGTGGACGGCGTCAGCGCTGGGAGGAGCTTCAAGTGCAGCGTTCAGCGCGGCGTGAAACTGGCGGCGGTTGGGAAGACCTGTAAGCGTATCCTCAAACGCCAGGATTCGTGCTTCTTCTTCCGCGGCACGCCGCCGGTGGATTTCTCTTCTCTGGGCGCGCAGACGCGACCAGGCGAATAGTGCGAAGGTCAGAGCACAGATCGCAAAAATCTCGTCAAGCTCGAAAACCCTATATCGTTGCTGGGACGTCTCGTTAGGAAAGATGTCGAATTGCCAAACGCCGAATAATGCCGCAACGACGACGGCGCCGATCATGGCAATGTCCGTCAAGGTGAGCCGGTGCCGGATGATCATCTCTTTGAAGCCATTCGCCATTTTAGTTCAGCCGATCTCCGGTCGGAGGCTGCCTCAATGGTCTAAACACCCCCTTAACAACCAACGGCAATCGCAAGGGCTGGACGAAGGCACAATTGCTCTTCTCTTAGGTTCTCTTGCCAACAGGCTGGCTAACTGGCCTGCGACCGAACTTTAGTAGTGTTCGCAAATCTCAGCGCGCCGACAAAAGCGACGGCGTTGGGGCAATGCTGAAAGAGCCGACTCGACTGTAAAGGACCACAGGATACTACCTTCCCGAAGCGGCTGGCAGCCGAACCGACCAGATCTCTGAGTCGTTTGCGGACCCCGTGCTTGCGTTAAGTACTCGTGAACAACGCATCCATGGGGTTGGTCGTGCCTGTGTGTACGGCCGTGCCATAATGGTAATGCAGGCCGTTGCCGCGGCCGTTTCTCCGCAACGTTCCCATGTCGTTTCCAGCCGGAACTCCGTGATTAATGCCAGTAGCGATACGAGGTCGTCGTTCGGTCGTCCAGCTTCCGTTCGACGTTGCGAGAGCACATTTGCCTACACTACGCATTTACAACAGTGCGGTCGACCAAGCGACTATTTAGCTTTGCAAACAAAGGAATCAGATTTTCAATTTGTCGGCGGACCGGATGGCCGGGAGGCAGCGCCTGCCGCCTCCCGGAGCCAATCTGAACGTCAGTTCTTGATGGCGATGCGCTTGACCTGCGACTGGGCCTTTTCGGTCTTTGGCAAAGTCACGGTCAGCACGCCGTTCCTGAAGCGCGCATCGACCTCATCCTCCTGGACCTCGCAGCCGACCGGGATACGACGCTCGAAGCGGCCATAGTAGCGTTCCGAGAACTGCCGGTCCTTGTCCCCGGTCTCGGAGCGCTTCTCTCCCCGCAGCGTCAACACGCCGTCATCGAGCAGGACCTCGATGTCCTTTTCCTCCATGCCGGGCACTTCGGCCGTCACCTTGATCTCCTTGTCGTTGTCGGAGATCTCGACGCTCGGCCAGTTCCCGTTGAACGGAGACACCCTGCCGACGGACGGTAGGCCGCCATCCAAGCCGCGGAAAACGTCGTCGAACAGCCTGTTCACTTTGCGATGCAGCGACAGGAACGGATCGCGCTCGTTGTCGCGGAACAGGCTCGGGACGCGGCTCTCCTCGCGCCCCCATGGAATAAGATCGCGTACGCTCATCGTCATTCTCCTTTCGTCAATCTTGATAACCGTCTTTCAGGCAGACCCCTGCATCGCCGGGCAGTCAGTGTCCGGCGTCCAGACGTCATCGGAATTGCCTCAGGCGGCCTGTTTCTCGGCGACCGGCTTATCGACGGCCTTCGTGGCCTTGGTCTCGATATGGGACCCGGCTTTGCCGCTGCTGCTGCCGATCTCGATCTTGCGCGGCTTCATCTCCTCGGGAATCTCGCGCTGGAGATCGATCGTCAGCAGGCCGTTGACGAGGCTGGCCCCGGTCACCTTCACATGGTCTGCGAGTTCGAAGCGGCGCTCGAATGGCCGCCCGGCGATGCCGCGATGCAGGTAATCGCCGTTGTCTTCCGCCGTTCTCTCGCCAGAGATGACAAGCATGTTGGGCTCGTGCACGATGCTTAGCTCGTCCTGGCCGAAGCCCGCCACCGCCATGGTGATGCGGTAGGCGTCTTCGCCGGTCCTGGCGATGTCGTAAGGCGGCCAGTTGTCGACGCTCGGCGTCCGGCTGGCGTTCTCAAGAAGGTCGAAGACGCGATCGAAGCCGATGCTCGACCGATAGAGCGGGGAAAAGTCGAATGCGGTTCTCATAGCCATATCCTCCATTGCTGAGCAACATGGGTACGAGGAGCGCCAAGGATGCGCTCCTTGACCTTGCCGACCCCTGAGGGCACCGGCGGAATCGATTTGGGAATTCACTTTCCGCGCGTCAAGAGGGTGGCCGCCGGAACGTCCGTCGCCGATGCGCATTATCTTGCCGTCGCCAACGGAAGACCTCTTTCGGCTGGCACCTTCCAGATCGATACCAGGAGAGCGACCATGCCCATGACGCGGGAAGAGATCGTATCGGTCCTTGGACCGACCGACGAAACGCTCATCGCCGACATCCTCTCCACCGGCGCCTCCTTTGAGGAACTGCGCGAAGCCTGGGCGTGGCTCAACGGCGACGAGGCACTGATCGGTGAGGGACGACCACTGCCGGGAACGCGCCTAGCCGAACTGATCGATCTGCTGGATGTCGATGAGGAAGATTGATGCTTTCAGCCTGATGATCGGATAGCTGCCCGCATGATCCGGATGCAAAGGCCATGGCGCCGTCTTGACGCCGGTCGGATCGCCAACCATCTCGATAATCGGCGGGAGGATAATGCCCGCGATTGCTTGCTCTTGAAAAGACGTCAAAAACGGAGGAAGTGATGAACGACGTTCGGTTTCCCGAACCTGTTATTCTCAAATTTTCCACGACCTCGCGCAATGTCGCCAGCAGCTTCGAGGCGCTGGAATGCCTGGACCAGCAATGGCCCGAATGGGCGCGCGGACGGAGCTGGCGCGCGGCGGAACGCGCCTGCCGCGACGCGCTGGATGGCTGGCGCAGCGCGCGCGATGCGCATAAGGCGTTTCTCAAGGCGGCCAGGCGGGCCGGATTGGCGCCCTCGGCAGCCCGCTTTCCCCGCAAGTCACGCCAGGCATCGGTGATCGATGTCCTGCGGCCCGAGACGAGTTTCAGTGGATGGCAATAATGCCGTCGACGGCGCGCCATTCGGAAGGTTCGATGAGGCGATGGTGGGCGACGCGCACGGAGTGCAGCGCGCCCTCCAGTTCGCGCTCCCAGTATCCAAGAAAGCCCTTCAGTTCCGGAAACTCCGGCGCAAGGTCATAGTCCTGCCAGACATAGAGCTGAAGCAGGCTTGGGTGGTCGGGCAGATGATAGTGAATTTCGGCCGTGGTCAGGCCATAACCTTCCATCTGCAGGCAGAATTCCCTGCTTACCGTCTTCATGGGTCTCCTTTCCGCGCGGCTTCAGGCATCGAGCCTGTCGAAATTGTGGCGCAATTCGCCGGACGTCGCCGCCCGACCTGACATATCGTGGTCGAGCTTGCACAAGGCATCCATGATCTGGTCGAAGGAGATCGGCCGCTCCGCCCCGGGCGGCTGGCGCAGCGCCGGCATGGAGTCTATGGCGCACGCGTCCGAGGCCCAGGAGGAGAGGATCGCGCGCTTTTCCTGCGGGTCGAGCGTCTTGTCGTTCAGCACGTCGTCGGGATGCCGGAAATGGCGCGCCGGCGATAGCAGCCGGTCAAGCGCCAGGTCGGATGTTTCGGGTACAAGAGAAGGGATGATCGGCGTGGGGTTCATCTCGGTCCTCCGTCTTTCCAAGAAAACTCCTTTGTCGGGTTCCGGTTTCACAGCCTCGCCAGTGGCGAAGGCTCGAATAATTTTGTTCGAGCATCGGGAAAGTTCAAGCGGGAAAATTCGTCTGCAAGGCAAAATAACGACACGATAACAGCCTGTTGGCACTCTCATGGGATGAGTGCTAAAATTTTTGCATTCCCCTCTTGAAACAGGAAAATTCCCAAACCAGATCGTATGCGCGCGCGACGCCTGAATGGGGTCGCGGCGCCCCGCATCGGTCCGATATTGCCGGTCCGGTGTGGAGGAACCTCAAAATCTGTTTGTCCAAGAGGAGAACGACATGGCGTTCCGTCCATTGCATGACCGTATCCTGGTCCGCCGCATCGAGGCCGACGAAAAAACGGCCGGCGGCATCATCATTCCCGACACCGCCAAGGAAAAGCCGCAGGAAGGCGAGGTCATCGCTGTCGGCCCAGGCGCTCGCGATGAGAGTGGCAAGCTGGTCGAACTCGACGTCAAGGTGGGCGACCGCATCCTGTTCGGCAAATGGTCCGGCACCGAGATCAAGCTCGACGGCGAGGACCTGCTCATCATGAAGGAATCCGATGTGATGGGCGTGATCGGTGAAACCACTGAGCTGAAGAAGGCTGCCTGACGGCTTCTCGAACAGTCAATCAGTCCATGAAGCTGCCTGGAATGAAAGGAGTGATCCAATGGCTGCGAAAGAGGTGAAGTTCCACGCTGACGCGCGCGAGCGGATGCTGCGCGGTGTCGACATCCTCGCCAATGCGGTGAAGGTGACGCTCGGACCCAAGGGCCGCAACGTCGTCATAGACAAGTCGTTCGGCGCGCCCCGCATCACCAAGGACGGCGTCACCGTGGCAAAGGAGATCGAACTGGAGGACAAGTTCGAGAACATGGGCGCCCAGATGGTGCGCGAGGTTGCGAGCAAGGCCAGCGACAATGCTGGCGACGGCACCACCACGGCGACCGTTCTCGCCCAGGCGATCGTCCGGGAAGGCGCCAAGGCTGTGGCGTCGGGCATGAACCCGATGGATTTGAAGCGCGGCATCGACAAGGCCGTTGCCGCAGTGGTCGAGGAGTTGAAGAAGAACGCCCGAAGGATCACCAGGAACGACGAGATCGCGCAGGTCGGCACGATCTCGGCTAATGGCGATACCGAGATCGGTCGCTTCCTTGCGGAAGCGATGGAGAAGGTCGGCAATGAGGGCGTCATCACGGTCGAGGAAGCCAAGACTGCCGAGACTGAACTCGAAGTCGTCGAGGGCATGCAGTTCGACCGGGGCTATCTCAGCCCGTACTTCATCACCAACCAGGACAAGATGCGCGTCGAACTGGAAGAGCCTTATGTGCTCATCCACGAGAAGAAGCTATCGAACCTGCAAGCCATGCTGCCCGTCCTGGAGGCGGTGGTGCAGTCGTCGAAGCCGCTGCTCATCATCGCCGAGGACGTCGAGGGCGAGGCGCTTGCCACACTCGTCGTCAATAAGCTGCGCGGTGGCCTCAAGGTTGCCGCCGTCAAGGCGCCGGGCTTCGGCGACCGCCGCAAGGCCATGCTGGAGGACATCGCCATCCTCACCGGCGGCACGGCGATCTCGGAAGATCTCGGCATCAAGCTGGAAAACGTAACGCTGCAAATGCTCGGCCGCGCCAAGAAGGTGGTGATCGAGAAGGAGAACACCACGATCGTCGACGGTGCCGGCCGCAAGGAAGAGATCCAAGGCCGGGTCACGCAGATCAGGGCCCAGATTGAGGAGACCACGTCGGACTATGACCGCGAGAAGCTCCAGGAGCGCCTTGCCAAGCTGGCGGGCGGCGTCGCGGTGATCCGCGTCGGCGGCTCGACCGAGGTCGAGGTGAAGGAGCGTAAGGACCGCGTCGACGATGCGCTGCACGCGACCCGCGCCGCTGTCGAGGAAGGCGTTCTGCCGGGTGGTGGCGTCGCCCTGCTCCGCGCGGCCAAGGCGCTGGACAGTGTGGCCGTCGACAATGCTGATCAGAAGACCGGCGTCGAGATCGTGCGCCGCGCCATCGAGGCGCCGGTGCGCCAGATCGCCGAGAATGCCGGCGCCGAGGGATCGATCATCGTCGGCAAGCTGCGTGAGAAGGGCGAGTTCGGCTGGGGCTGGAACGCCCAGACCAACGAGTTCGGCGATCTCTACAAGCAGGGCGTAATCGATCCGGCGAAGGTCGTGCGCACGGCCGTCCAGGGCGCTGCCTCGGTCGCCGGCCTGCTCGTCACCACGGAAGCGATGGTGGCCGAGAAACCGAAGAAGGAAGCGCCTGTCCCGCCAATGCCGGGCGGCGGCGGAATGGACTTCTGAAGCCACTGAAGAGGCTGCCCGCCCCAACCAAGGCGGGCAGCCATCGGAAATGCCCGGGAGCTTGCCATGAACATGATGACAGGCATCGAAACCGTTCCGCCGCCGACGCATGCGGAAGCAGAATTTCTGGCCTACGAGATGCAATGCCGGAACACGCTGAAGCCGTTGCTGGCGCGATTGCTGGACATGGCTCAATCGGCCGGCTGGAACCGCCGAACCGCGGCGACAGCGCTGATGTTTCTTGCCGCGCATCATGTCTCGGCAGCTTCCCAAGCGTCCGACAAAACCTGACTCCGAGTGCCGGCGAAAGGGAGGTAGCGACATGATTCCGGGACGATTGCGCCAACGTCTGAAAATTCTGAGATGGAAGCCTGCCGATCTTGCGGACGAGCTTGGCCGCCGGGAAGCCGAGGTCAAGGCGTGGATCGAGGGACGCGCCGACGCTCCGCTTGCCGTCACCGCATGGATCGAGGCTCTGGTCAAAGCGCATGAAGCGCTGCCGCCGCCAGGCCGGGCCCTCGCGATATCGAAAACCGGCGGCGACGAAATCGAGCCGGCGGAGATTAGGCTGCCGGAGGCGGGCCGCAGAACGACGCAGCCAGGGACCGCACGGCGCCCGATACATCCGCTTGAAACCGGATTTTCCACCGCCGCCGCCAGCCAATCCACTCCAAGTGTAACATCGTCGAAAGGAGGATCAACCCATGGACCGCGCCCGCTTTGAGGAGCCTGTCACGCTTCTTGTCGGAATGGGCTTCCCCGCAAGGATCGAGAGTACGACGGAAGCATACGCCCTGCTTCAGGATTGGCCGGCCGCCAATCGGAATCATACGCATGCCGTTGCTCTCAATGCCTGCAAGGCCGGCATCGCGGGCGAGATCGATCCCGAAACGGTGCGCGCGGCTCTCGTCGCGTTCGCGCGACACAACGACTTACTGGTGCCTGACATGAGTGCGCCCGTGACCTCGTTCCCAGCCGGCAACGCTCACCATGCCGGGTGACAATCGTCTGACGACTATCAAGACGGGCTGCTATTGCCTTACGGCGGCCTGTCCGTAGAAGTTGAACGCGACCCTATCGGTAAGCAGCAAGACAGTGATCTGAAATGACGACGGATAGGACTGCAGCGGAAACGAAAACGTTCGAGGCGGATGTCGCGCGGCTCCTGCACCTGATGGTGCATTCGGTCTATTCTGATCGTGACGTCTTCCTGCGCGAGTTGATCTCCAACGCGGCCGACGCCTGCGAAAAGCTGCGTTATGAGGCGATCAGCCAGCCAGAACTCTTTGGTGACGACCCGCAGCCGCGCATCACGATAACGGCCGATCGGGACAAAAGGCAACTCTCCGTCGAAGACAACGGCATCGGCATGAGCCGCGACGAGATGGTGGAGGCGCTCGGGACCATCGCACGCTCCGGTACGCGGGCGTTCATGGAAAGCATGGAGGCGGGCAAGACCGCGGACGGTACTCAACTCATCGGCCAGTTCGGCATCGGTTTCTACTCCGCCTTCATGGTAGCCGACAGGGTCGACGTGACCAGCCGCCGGGCGGGCGGCGAAGAGGCATGGCGCTGGTCATCCGACGGTAAGGGCGCTTACGAGATCGGCTCGGTGCCGCTCGACGAGGCGCCGAAGCGCGGCACGCGCGTCGTCCTTCATCTGATGGAGGATGCCAACTCCTACACCGAAGCCTTCCGCCTCGAACGGCTGGTGAAGTCGCAGTCCGGGCACGTGCCGGTGCCGATCGCTCTGGTCGAGAAACCGTCTGCCGAGCCGAAAGAAGTAGCCGACGGAACAGCCTTGTGGATGCGGCCCAAAAGCGAAATCAAGCCCGAAGAATATACGGATTTCTATCGTAATGTGTCGGGCCAGTATGACGAACCGGCCGCGACGATCCATTTCCGCGCCGAGGGCCGGCAGGAATACAGCGTGCTGGCCTTCATCCCCGGTTCGCGCCCATTCGATCTCTTTGACCAGGATCGCAAGGGGCGCATGAAGCTCTACGTACGGCGGGTCTTCATCACCGACGATGCCGACCTTCTGCCGCGCTATCTGCGCTTCGTGCGCGGCGTCGTCGATTCCGCCGACCTGCCACTCAACGTCTCGCGCGAGATGATCCAGGAGAGCCCGCTTCTGGCCGCGATCCGCAAGGGCGTGGCCAATCGCATCCTGGCCGAACTTGCCCGGCTGGCGGAAAACGAGGCGGAAGCCTACGCCGGGATATGGGAGAATTTCGGGACTGTCCTGAAGGAAGGGCTCTACGAAGACTACGAACGGCGCGGGCAACTGTTCAAGCTGGCACGTTTTCGGTCGACAGCCTCCGGTGAGACGCTACGCAGCCTCGACGACTATGTCGCGTCGATGAAGGCGGGGCAGAAGGCTATCTTCTTCATAACCGGCGACGACCGGGCGCGGCTCGAGACCTCGCCCCAGCTCGAGGGGTTCAAGGCGCGCGGCATCGAGGTCCTGCTGCTCACGGATCCCATCGACAGCTTCTGGACGACGGTCGCGCCGGAGTACGAGAGCAAGCCGTTCAGGTCGGTGACGCAAGGGGCGGCCGATCTTTCGGACATTCCCCTGCTGGACGACGCGGCAAAGCCGGATCCCGAGACATCCTCGGAAATCGCGACGTTCATCGCCTTCGTCAAGACGGTGCTCGGCGACGCGGTGTCGGATGTAAAGGCTTCCGGTCGACTGACGGAAAGCCCCGTCTGCCTGGTCGCTCCGGCGCATGGGCCCGACCGGCAGTTCGAGCGCCTGCTCAATGCAGCAGGTCGGCTCGACAAGGCCGCCAAGCCGATCCTCGAGATCAATCCTCGCAACGATCGCATCGTGGCACTGGCGAGGCTCGGAAAGGGAGAGCGGGCTTTCAAGGAAGATGCGGCACACCTCCTCTATGACGAAGCGCGCGTACTGGACGGCGACAAGCCAGCGGATGCGAGGGCCTTCTCGGAGCGGCTGGCACGCCTCGTCGCCCGAGGTCTCCGCAAAAACTGAATACAGTAGTTTTTCCACCTAATGGGCTCCCAGATTGGCGGATCATCGGCACGGCCGAACCGGTGACGGAAAGTGTTAGCCCGGCTGTTGTTCCAGGAGGAGCTGCGGCCGGGCAAATGATGCGGTGGCGCGGCAGTATTGGTCGCCGTTTTACCCAACATCGCTTTATGGTCAGGAATCCTGCAATCGTGCGGGGTTGCGCGGATTTGGCCATTTCGGCACCTATCATCGAATCTAACATAGTCGGGGTGTCTGCCGACCGGGCTAAAAGCCCGGAAAACTGCGGTTTATCGGCATTGGCGGGCCATGTGACGATGGCTACCGAGCAAAAATGCTGTAGCTGCTTGCGCACTGCGACTTGGCCACCCGCATTAAATTGCTGATCTAGGGAGGACCCCAGCGTAATTCGCAGTAATCGGCCTCAATTGAGCAATAAAGCGCTGGAACGCATCGGCCGCACCCCGATTGTTTGCTTCTAGAGCGGATCTTGCGTCTTCCTTCAAAAAGCAGCGCCAGCGCATTGCGCAGGTGTGTCGAACAACGATTGCCCCATAGCGTGCTGGTGGTGATGAACGCCCACATGGTTCGCGCGGATCATCGGCCCGACCGCACAGCCAACCGTGTGACGGCCGGCCGTTGTTCCAGGGAGCTGCGGCCGGACCTTGTACGCCACCGGAAAACGGGGCCCTCAGTCACCGTCGACCTTCATCTTGCCTGGTTCGAAGGCGGGGTTGTCGACGCGTTCCCAGTCGCCGCCTTCGTTCCAAGGTCCGGTCATATCCTTGGCGCCGTCGCCTTCTCCGGTCGAATCGTTGAAATACTGGTCCACCAGCCCTTCGGTCGGCTTGAGCTTTCCAATTTCAAGTGGCTTCTTCCCGAGACTATCGAGCGCCGTCATGAATACCTTCATGTGGGTGATCTCGCGCGTCATCAGAAATTGCAGCGCGTCCTTGCTGCCGGGATCGTCGCAAAAGTCGATGAGGCGTTCATATACGATTTTAGCCCGTGCCTCCGCCGCAATGTTGCTGCGTAGATCGACCTCCGGCTGTCCGGTGATTTTGAGATAGTCGGCGGTCCAAGCGTTTCCCATGGAATTGTAAAGGTTTACGCCACCCCCGCCGCAGATGGCAATCAATGGATCCGCTTCCGCCGCGTCGCGATCCTTCTTCATGGGCTTAAGGTGCATTCGGGCAAGCGTGCCGATAACCTCGAGATGGCTCAACTCCTCAGTGCCGATATCCATCAGCATGTCTTTGAGACCGGGATCGTCGGTATTCAACCCTTGGACCGAATACTGCATCGCTGCGGCAAGTTCGCCGTTGGCGCCGCCGAATTGCTCCAACAGCATGTTCCCAAACCGAGGGTCAGGATCGCCAACCTTGACGGTGTACATAAGCTTTTTTACGTGGTGATACATAATGCCTCCTCTTGCCCCCCAGCAGCAACCTTGGGTCAGAGATTATGTTCCGGCGTCCTCAAAATATTGCCGTCCCCCAACACGCCCGTCATTGAGCGGCGGCTTCCCCTCCTTGGGAACCGCCATCTGCAGGGCCGACATTCCCCCGGTCGACCTCAACCTGGAACGCAGCAATCTGAACCATGGTCGCGGCTGCCGTAGCGATGATCTGTGCCTCGCTCACTGGCCCTCCATCGGCCGGACCAGCCAGCTTGACCTCGATGGTTTCGCCGCCTTGGCCCAGAAACCGGACCACGTTCATATTGTCGGCTTCTCTGGAGCATTCGGTGCGTATCAGATGCATGCCATCCTCCTAGGGGTATCGCATTCAACGAAAAACGGCGGCGAGGGAAGCCGCAGCGGCGAGCGCCCCGCCGATGTTGTTGGCCGGCGGAGCGCTGGCCGGTCTCTACGCGGCCGCCTTCATGTTTGCTGACTTATCGGCGAGCTTTGAGAGGTCCTCGTCCGTTTTGGACTCCTCCTTAAGCGTCGCGTCGAAGAGCTTTACCGCATCCTGCATGCCCAACGTCTCGGCCCAGCGCTTCAAGGTGCCATAGCGGGTGATCTCGTAATGCTCGACAGCTTGCGCGGACGAGATCAGGCCGGCGTCTAGCGCGGGCATGCCCTTGAATTCCTCCATGATCTCTTCGCCCTCGGCGATGATGCCCTCGATCGCCTCGCAGGTCTTGCCCTGGGGTCGCTTGTCCATCAGTTCGAACACCTGCTGCAGCCGTTCGACGTGGCCTTCCGTCTGCTCCTTGTGCTTCTCGAACGCTGCCTTCAGGTCGGGGGAGGTCGCCGCCCTCGCCATCTTCGGCAACGCCTTCAGGATCTTCCGCTCGGCGTAATAGATGTCCTTGAGGGTGTCGTGGAACAGATCTTCCAGCTTCTTCTCTTTTGCCATCGGTGGTTCCTCTCATTCATGATCGGAGTGGGCGCGCAGATATGCGCGGACCGACGAAAATCATCCTCCCAAGCGTTTGTTCCCTTTGCGCCGGCTAGGGGAACAATTTTCATTCCTCGGTCATTTTTGGGGCACCAAAATCGGAGGACCCAATTTGCAGAAGCTGTTCGCTAAGGCTGCCAACGCAGTGGCGCACGCGGCCGGTCACCCAGCTACTTTTATACTCTGCTGTCTCATCGTGGCGGTCTGGGCCGCCACTGGGCCCCTCGCGGGCTACTCCGACACGTGGCAGCTGATCATCAATACCGGCACGACGATCATCACCTTCTTGATGGTCTTCCTCATTCAGAACACGCAGAACAGGGACGGCGGCGCCGTCCAGGCCAAGCTCGATGAACTGATCCGCGCCAGCCGGAGTGAAAACACTTTCATCGGCATCGAGCATCTGACCGAAGAGGAAGTCGAAGAGTTTCGCAAGAAATGCGAGAACGCTGCCGTTGCCGTGGAAGGCAAGGAGCGAAAAGTCCCCTCACGCAGCAAGCACAAACGGACCCCAAAGCGCACGAAACCCCGCCAGGTAGCCTGATGGCGGCGGTTCCATGACCAAGAATGCGCTCCATCGCCTGAAGGGTTTCGGCTACCTCGCCTCGTCTATCAGCGTGTTCCTGCTTGCGGCGGTCAGCTGGTCCAGTGCGCAGAAGAGCACCGCCCTTACCGTTTGTCTCGTTGCTGGTGCAGGCACATCGATCATCGGCATGTTCTGCCGCTGGCTCAGCTACGAGATCGAGAAGCGGAAGAAGTCGAAATAGGGCGTCTCTCCAGCGCGTCCCAGACCCGTTATCGCTCAATGAATTTGTTGAATCGACTATCGCCTTCTTCCTGCCGCAGGAAGGCGAGATTGCCGTGCTGGGCGATGTCACCGACATGGTTCGCCCGGATCATCGGTGCGGCCTCACGGCCGAACGGGTGACGGAAAGTGCTACCCCGGCCGTTGTTCCAGGGAACTGCGGCCGGGCAATGGTGAGGTGGCGAGGCAGTATTGGTCGCCGTTTCACCCAACCTCGCTTTGCGGCCAGGAATCCCGCAACCGTGCAGGGTTGCGCGGATTTGGCCATTTCTGCGAGCGCATTGCGCAGGTGCGTCGAACAACGATTGCCCCATACCGTGCTGGCGGTGATGAACGCCAACATGGTTCGCGCGGATCGTCGGCGCGGCCGCACGGTCAACCGGGTGACGGAAAGTGATACCCGACCGTTGTTCCAGGAGGAGCTGCGGCCGGGCAAATGATAAGGTGGCGAGGTAGTATTGGTCGCCGTTTCACCCGACCTCGCTTTACGGTCAGGAATCCCGCAATCGTGCGGGGTTGCGCGGATTTGGCCATTTCGGCACCTATCATCGAATCCATCTTAGTCGGGGTGTCTGCCGACCTGGCCAAAAGCCCGGACAACAGCGGTTTATCGGCATTGGCGGGCCATGTGATGACGTATACCGGCAAAATACTCATGTAGCTGGAGACGCACTGCGACTTGGCCGCCCCCCATTGCACCTAAGAGCCAGGGAGGACCCGCGTCACAGTCGCTTCTCGATCCGTCGGTCGCTCCTTCCCAGACGGGCCGCCTCATAGGCTGATAGCCATCGCGCCAGGCAACGACCTGCCGGACGCAGCCCTTATCAATGCGATCCCCGCATCGACATGACCGAAGCGACATCTCATCGGCTCGGCGCGCTCGCCGGACGTCAGACGCACGGGTGGGCGCGCCTGGACCTAGGGATAGCCATGCGCGGTGTGGATGATGGTACCGAACGGCGCCTCAATGATGAGGATCCTCATTCGTGATTGGTCGGGCTTGACGCAGCCGAGTGCATCAAGGTGCTGCCTGAGGCCGGAGCGCTGCCGGTCACCTGGGCAGTGGCGCTGGGTGCTGGATGCCCCGGCGGCGTCATGCTGGCGGAGCTCACCGCCTAAATCGGGCTCTACGGCACCGACGGACCATGGTCACAATTATCGGCCATGAATGATGTCGCAGACGACGCGGCAGAAGACACGCCCATCAAGGCCGACTCCACGGCGGCGCTGATGGGCGCGAGCCCGGTCATGGCGCAGATAGGCCGGAAAGTGCTTCTCCTGCGCACGAGGTTTTCACAACCATGGTGGATGGAGGTGTGTCGATGGAGAATGCTGGGTAACGGAACGCACCCAGTCCATTGGCCAGGAGAACAATCTCCTGCCCTGGCCGGTATAGGCGGCATGCATGGCGGGCGCGCCCACCCGTGCGTCTGACGTCCGGCGAGCGCGCCGAGCCGATGAGATGTCGCTCCGGTCATGTCGATGCGGTGATCGCCCGAGAGGGGTTGCGTCCGGCAGGTCGTTGCCTGGCGCCATGGCGATCAGGCTATGAGGCGTCCCGTCTGGGAAGGAGCGACCGACGGATCGAGAAGCGACTGTGACGCGGGTCCTCCCTGGCTCTTAGGTGCAATGGGGGGCGGCATAGTCGCAGCACGTCTCCAGCTATGAGGTTCGATTTGGCAGGACGACCTCGCAATGGCCATGAGGGGGCGCCCAGGACCACGGCGGCCCGGCCGCCGTGGTCCTGGGCGCGCTTGGCCCTCCGCGATCGGATACTGCCACTTTCCAAGGCGTGCCCCTGCAAAGCGATAGTCACGGTCTAGAAGCACGCACGTTCTTCTTTGCAGTGGACTTTCCCTCAAATGAAAGCATCAACGGACGAGCGCCCGCTCCAACGCGGGCGCCCGCATCCCCTCGCCCGGTCGCCACCGCCGGGTCGTCCTCGTGCAAGCGCCAGCATCCCGCTGGCGACGAACACGGAGACGAAATTCATGACCACCAAGATCAATCTGACCTCCCACCAGCGCTGTGTGCTGCACGCGGCGTCACGTTCGGCAAATCTCAATGTCTGGCCGCTTCCGCAGCGTCTGGGCCTCAGCAAGGGATCCGCTACGATCGTGGCGAAAGCGTTGTTGAAGAAGGCCCTCATCGCAGAGCGCGCCGCACTCGGCCATGATGCCATCTGGCGCGAAGCCGAAGATGGCCGGCCCATGACCTTGGTCATCACCAAGGCGGGCCTCGCTGCAGTCGGAATGCTCCCGGAAAGCGAATCGGAACGAAAGCAGGCTGAAGACCAGTCAGCACAGAAGGACCAAGACGAGGCCAAGCGCAAGCCGACAGCGCCCGTATCGCAAAATCAGCAGCGGCGGCCGCGGTCCGGATCGAAACTCGCGATGCTGGTCGAGTTGCTCGAGCGCGACGAGGGCGCGACGATCGAGGAGATGGTGGCAGTGCTGCAATGGCAGCAGCACACCGTGCGCGGCGTGATGAGCGGCGCGTTGGCGAAGAAGTTCGGGCTGGAGATTGGCTCGGAGGTGACCGAGGGACGAGGGAGGGTGTATCGAGCTGAAGGTGATCCGGCCCCAGACGCCGACAAGGCCGGAAGCACCGGTAGATAGGTCATCCGCCGACCGTGGCGTCGCAACGAAGGTGACGCATTGATATGATGGCTAGCCCTTCGGCTCCCGCAGGCGCTCTGGCGCTACCTGCTGGGAGCCATGGTGTCGTATATGTCTCCTCAAGGGAAAAGGGATAGGGACGAGAGGCTGTTGCCCGATATTGCCTCTGGTCTTTCGCAAGGAGCTTTCACGGCAGGTTGATGCAGTCGAGGGACATCCCACCGACGCGAATTAGCTCTCGCCGTCAAAGCGGAAGGTGCCAAGCGCTTCCCTCAATTCCAGCTTCGTCGCTTCGGTGATCTTCGTGCCCCTCGCCGCGCCGGCTTGCGGGACATCCATGACAAAATCCTGGTCCTGCGCGAACGACAGCCTGCGCTCGCGTATGGGGGCGAGAAGCGTCTGCAGGATCGACGTGAGGCGGCGCTTCAACACCATGTCCCCCAGGCCGCCACGATGATAATGGTTCTTCAGGTCCGCAACTGCATCGCGATCTGCCTCGAATGCGTCGAGATAGACGAAGACTATGTTTCCCTCGACCCGCCCCGGATCGGACAGGCGCAGATGATCGGGGTCCGTATACATCCGGTTGACGGCATCCTCGATCTCCTTGTCGGTCGCCGAGAGGGGATCGCGTTGCCCTGGGACTTGCTCATCTTCGCCTTGCCATCCACGCCGGGCAGTCGGTCGATGGCAGGGATCAAGCGCACGGGCCTCCGGAAGCACCGACTTGCCGGTCTGGCGATTGAGGCGGCGCACGATCTCGTTGGTCTGTTCGATCAGATGACGCCATTGCGCGCCCGTGCGCACCATCCACATCATGCCTCCGAAATAATACAGGTTGTCCTGCGCTGGACGACAGCCGCGGCCTCCAGGCAGAGGTGGGTCGGTCAACGCCCACTCTGCGTCCCTCACACCAATGCGTTCGCCCAAGACTGCCTCCGAAAGAAACGAGATTCCGCAGTCGACCTTTGTCCGCGAGCGCTAGCTATCGGCTCGAAGTTTCGGCCGATTGAACATCGTTCTCTGTAGATGACTTTGGCCCGCCATCGACATCCCACTTCGACGCGGAGAATCTGGACTTCCGTGTGACGTACTGCCCGGCGCCGACCGCTTCCGGAATAAGCGTGCCGTTCGCGAAGACGGTTCTGCCACGGACGATCGTCCGCAGCACTTTCCCCTTGAGATGCCATCCGTCATAGATGGAATAGCCGGCATCGCTTAAACCATCCGCTCCGTGAACTTGCCACTCCGCGCCGAGATCAACGAGCGCAAAGTCGGCGTCCTTCCCGATCTCGATGCTACCCTTGCGCACAAGACCCATATGTTTTGCCGGGTTTGCGCAGAGCAGGTCAGCGATCCGACCCAGTGGAATGCCGCGCCGATGATGTCCCTCGCTGAGCATAACGGGAAGCAGGGTCTGCATGCCCGGGAAACCGGGCGATGCCTGCCAAATGCTCGCCTCCTTCGCGGAGCGGTGGCGATGGACATGATCGGTCGCGACCGTATCCACCCGCCCATCCGCGACGGCCATCCACAGAGCCTCGCAGTCGCTCGGCGCCCGCAGCGGTGGGTTGACCTTGCCCATGCTTCCCCGGTTCCACGAGAATGAATGCGTGAGATAGTGGGGGCATGTCTCAATGGAGATATCGACGCCTCCATCGCGCATCCGTATAGCGGCATCCAGGGCTTCAGCCGAAGACGTGTGCACGATGTAAAGTTGACCTCCAACCGCACGGCTGATCAACGCCGCACGCTGTATGGCATCCGCCTCGACCAGCGGGGGCCTGCTCGCGTTCCATAGTTCGAGGCCGCCACGCCCTTCGGGGTCGGCTTCGGCCAGCCGCTTGCGCAGTGCCAGTGCAATCTCGATGTTCTCGGGATGCGGACACACCACGCCTCCCGCCTGCGCCACGGTTTCGCATAGCCGGTACATGAAGCCGTCGTCTATATCGGGCAGACCGAGTCGCGCGCCTTCACCGTAGCGGTTGTTCATGAATATCTTGAATGAGGATACGCCATAGGTCTCAAGATAATACGGAACCGCCGCGAGCTGTTCCTCGGTCGAGATCACCAGATGGTAACCGAAGTCGATCCGCGCTCCGGCCTCCGTGATCTTTCGCACTTCATCGAAAAGACCGTTCTCGAACGGCTCGGTGGCGAAGAAGTAAGGAATCATGGTGGTGACCCCGCCCGCAGCGGCCGCTCCCGTCTCGCTGGCTGCATCTTCCTTGACCCGGGGTCGCGAAATGTCGGCGCCGTGACCGAGGTGGAGATGAACGTCGACGACGCCTGGCATGACGAGGAGGCCGGACGCATCGACCACCTCCATTGCCGCCCGGTTCGTTTCGGGCGCAAGCAGCCCGGAAATCCGTCCGTCGGTAACGACAACGTCTAGTTTTTGAAGCGGGCCGCCGGGCAATAGGACATCGCCGTTGGCAATCAACATAGAGGCTTGCGGCATCACTCAGCTCCTTGGTTTTTCGACGCAAGCCGCGGCGCAATTGCGCCGGACCCGATCGTCCTGTCTCTGTTTCGTGGGCATCAATCGCTGGTCAACCTGAGCAGACTGAATCCGCCCGGGCGGTACAGGAGCCGACTGGCATCCTTTCGCCGCCGGCCGCTGGGCGACGCCCTTGCCGACACCGCCGAGGCTCCTGAGACAAGGGCGGCCTTGCCTGCAATCCAAGGTCCATGCTCCTCCCCTCTCCCACTATCCGAATCGGTCGATCCGGAACGGCGAGATGTCGAAAGGCGGCTCCTCTCCACGGATCAAGGCCGTGATAACCTCCGCCGTGATCGGTGCCTCCGTCAGCCCGAGATGCCCATGGCCGAAGGCGAAATAAACCGACTTGAACCGCGGCGAACGACCAATCACCGGCAGGGAATCCGGCAGGCACGGTCGATTGCCCATCCACTCCGTGAATCGTCCGACCCGGAGGCGGGGCAACAGTTTCTTAGCGTAACCGTTGAGTGCGCGTGCCCGCTCGAAGTTCGGCGCCGAGTTGAGAGAATCGATCTCCACCGTTCCCGCCGCCCGAAGGCCCATGTCCATCGGCGTCACGAAGCACTTGACGTCGGCGCCGACGACCGGCCTCGTCAAACGGACCTCCGTGTTGGGATGAGTAACGTGATAGCCGCGCTGGGTCTGGAGCGGGACCCTATGGCCTAGGAGCGAGGCGAAACGGCCGGACCACGCCCCCGCGGCGAGAACTATCTTGTCCGCTCGAATCGCCTCCTGCGGTGTTCTCAGCACGCGCGCCTCGCCGTCTTCGAACTCGACCGCCACGACTTCTCCCCGAACGATCCGGCCCCCGCCAGCCAGGAAGTTCTCGACCAAGCGCTCCACCAGTCGATAGGGATCCCTCACCATGCCTTCATTCGGCATGAAGACGCCGGCGGCGTAGCTTGGGCCGATTTCGGGTTCAAGATCGTGGATTTCGCCCGCGTCCACCTCCCGGAAGGCGATACCCCTGGCGCGGCGCAGCTCCCAGACCTGGCGGTCCTTCGCCCTCTGCGTCGCGTCGGGATAAAGATGCAACTGTCCTGTAAAGGCGACAAGGTCGGCAGCGGCGTTCCTGCGGACAAGGCGTTGAAAGGCTGGAATGCTCCGCTGCAGGACTTCGTGCAGGGCCAATGAAATCGCCTCGACCCGATCGGGCGCGGCCGACCGCAGGAACTTCCAGAGCCATGGCGCCGCCCTCATAAGGTATCTCCAACGGATGTGGAGCGGGCTCAGGGGATCGAGCAGATAACCGGGGATCTTGGTCACGAGACCAGGCATGGCGAGCGGCGCCACCGAACCAGAGCTGATTGCGCCGGCGTTGCCGAACGAACAGCCGCAACCCGGCAAATTGCGTTCCACAACGATCACGTCTTCGCCTGCGTCGAGCAGGCTCAGCGCAATTGACATGCCGACCATGCCACCCCCGATGACAGCGGTGGTGGATCTCACCTGCGACGCCTTCGAGATCCCGGTCACCTGGATCGGGTACGGGCTTCGCCACCCGCCAACACCCCATACGTATCGGGCCTGCGGTCGCGCCACCATGGCAAGCTGGTCTGCGCCGCATTCACGTCGTCGAGGTCGAGCGTCTGAACGAGCAGTTCGGAACTGTCCTCCCCGCCCTCGACCAGCACTTCGGCGCCGATGGGGTTGATGATCATGCTGCGGCCCAGATGGTGGCGGCCTTTCTCGTCGCCAGCTCGGTTAACCGCGACGACGAAAGTGCCGTTCTCGTAGGCCCGCGAGCGCAAAGGTACATCCCATGCCTGGTCGCGAAGCTTGGTTTCGCCGTAGCTTGCGGCGCAGATCGGCATGAACAGAATTTCGGCGCCTTGGACAGCCAGCGCCCGCGATCCTTCCGGGAACTTGCGATCATAGCAGATTTGCACCCCGACCTTCACGCCCTTCACCTTGAACACGGGGTAGTCATCGCCGGGCGTAAAATAGAACTTCTCGTAGGAACCCGTGCCACCTTTCAGGTTCGATGGGAAGATCGCGGGAATATGAGTTTTTCTGTAGGTGCCGCAGAGGCGCCCGTCACTGTCGACCACCGCCGTCGCATTGTAGAAATGCTGCCCGTCGCGCTCGCCATAAGGGAAGATGACCGCCATATTATGCTGGCGCGCGATGTCGAACAGGGGCTGGGTCCGCTCGTCCGGCAGCGTCAGGAACCACTTGTGGAAGTTCCGCTCGAGCCGGTTGGGAAAGAACGGCGAAAGGAAGAGCTCCGAAAAGCAGATGATATCGACGCCCTGCTCCGAGGCTCTCCTGACCATGTCGCACGCCTCGGCGATGCCGGTTGCAATGTCATCCGTGAGCACGGGGCCGGTCTGGGCTGCGGCGACAATGATCTTGCGTGTCATTACTTTCACTCCACCTGTTATGAATGAGATTGCGCTAGGTCGTGACCTAGACAGGAGACGACGCGACTTTTGACGAGGGTGAGGAGGGGGCGCGGCCCGACGGACGGATCGTCGCCGCGCGGAGCGTCCTGCCGAGGTCGCGGGCAGAGATGCCGTCCCTAAGCCCCTCGACAGCGGCGATGACATCGTCGGCGCCGCCAGCGATCAGGGATGCGCGGGTATTGTCCCTGAACTTGCGGGTCAATCGTTCGTTACCGAGCGGACGGGACGGGCTGCCGAGTACGTCGTCGACGGCAATGGTCCTTTCGACGCCATCAACGAGTACCGCCCGGATGCGACCCGGCAGATGGCGTGGAAATGAGGTCCGCGCGACTTCGAAGCGCACCTTGTTCGCAACGGCCATGACCGTCTCGTCGGGGTCCTGCCGATCGAAGGTGGCGACGTCGATGCTGCCATGGACCAGCAAATTCGCCACGCAGTAGGGAAGACTCCACTTGGCCTGATAGATCGTGACGGGGCGCAGTTTCACGTGCCATGGTTCACAGATAAGAGCGGCCGCCCCTTCGGGCACAAAGCATGTGATGGAGGCTATGCGATCAGCAGGGGTGTCACGCAGAAGGATCTCCGTGCACTCCAGGAAAGGCTGGATGAAGTGGCAGGTGGGATAAAGCTTGACCGCAACGTCGCGGCAATGCCATACGGCGCCAAGATCGTCACATGCCTCGACAAATGTTGCGGCGTCCTCCTGGCGCGCGAAGGCGCGGGCGAAACCGGCCCTTCCCTCGAAGATCGTTTCTGGTCCGGTCATCCCGCTTTGCGCCAGGCTGGCGGCGACCAGGCCGCCCAGGGCCGGCCAGCCGCCGTGCAGCCATTTCGAGTTGGCTCCATCGGTCATGAACTCGAACACGCCGCTGCTTTGACTGCCCGCGATGCCGAGCGCGCTGACGAATTGATCTTCTGTCAGGCCCCGAACGACGCCTGCCACGACGGCCGCCGCGAAAGGACCGCCGAGAGCAGTCGCGTGAAACCCGTTCTTGAAGAACGCTTCTGGAAAGCCTAATCCGATCCGGATCGCGACTTCCCATCCAAGGGCAACGGCCCACAGGAGCGTCTGGCCATCGGCGTCCTGCTCCTCCGCGGCTGCCAGTGCGGCAGGCACGAGGATGGAGCTGCCGTGCATCACTGCACCGATATGCGTGTCGTCTGCTTCCAGCCCGTGGGCGAGACAGCCATTGAACAGCGCTGCCGCAGGCGCGCTGACGGGTTCGCGGGACCCCAGAGCCGTCGCTGCGCCGGCACCGAAACTCAAGGCCACATTCTCGATGCGCGGCCGATGATGAAGGGTGTGGCCCGCGAGGCAAATGCCGATCGTGTCCAGGACCTGGCAACCGACTGCATCAAGAACCTCACCGGGGGGCTGGACGCCCGAGGCGAAGGCGGCGAAGCGACGCGCCGCCGGGATCGCGGTGTTGGCGAATGCCCCCGACATCGTGTCGCTAGGCCCTGAATCCGGCAGCGGGGAGGCCAGCCTTGACGACGAGCGCGATCCTCGCCGCATCCTGGAGGCTTGCGATATCGGTTAGCGGATCACCGTTGAAGAGGAGAAGGTCCGCCCGCTTTCCTTCCTCGATCGTTCCGACCTCATGGTCGAGCTTCAGTGCCTTGGCAGCGACGGCCGTCGCTGCCAGCAATGCCTCCATCGGGGAAAGTCCGACCCGCGAGAGGAGTTCGATTTCCCGGGCGTTCGCCCCATGGGGGTAGCGGTTTCCGAGATCGGCGCCGGAAGCGATCGGGACACCTTCGTCGCGGCACCGCAGCATGCTTTCTATCCAGAGCGGCTCGTTGACCTTCATTTCCTCGCGCTGTTTGGGCATAAGGTTCAGCTTCGAGCCCAGTTCGATAACGCTAAAGAGGGTCGAAAGCGTGGGAACGAGAACCGTGTCGCTCTGTGCAAATGCCTTTGCCGTTTCGGCGTCGATCCGAGTGCCGTGTTCAATTGTGTCCACGCCGGCGTTCAACGAGAACCTTACGGAATCGTACGACTGGGCATGGACGGCGACGGTGCGCCCCCAGCGATGCGCCTCTTCGACCGCGACGGCGATCTCCTCTTCCGAGAACGTGGTCATCCATGTCCAGGCATAAGGACCGACCTCGACGCCCGACGCCGCGAGCTTGATGTTGTCCACGCCGTGACGGATCTGGCGTCGAACCTCGGCGCGCATCGCATCGGGGCTGTCGACCCGCCGGCCGAGCCCATGGTCGGAGGTCCAATGCGGCGGCAACGTCTCGCCGAGGCCGCCGGTCGGGAAAATGATCTGCCCCGAAGCTATGATGCGGGGACCGGCTACTTTGCCGTCCGCAACGGCATCACGCATCGCGACGGCGACGTTTCCAACCGTGCCCACGTCGCGGATCGTCGTATAGCCAGCGTCAAGAACCTTGCGGGCATTGTTGACGGCATTGATCGAGGATGTCTCGATGCTGCAGCGATCGACGGCGTCCAGGCTGCGGAAGTCCGTATAGATCAGGTGGGCATGAGCATCTATCAAGCCGGGCAGCAGGGTCATTCCGTTGCAGTCAACGGAAACCTCCGATGCTTGCACCGGCTCCCGGCCGACGCCGACGATATCCCCGTCGCGAATCCGCACGACAGCCCCCTCGACGGGCTCACCGCCGCGCCCGTCGATTAAGCGCGCATTGATCAGTGCCGTGATTTGGCCCGGCTCTCCGAAGACAACTTTTTCGCCTGCTTCCCTGTCCATGGTCACGCAGCCACCAGTTCTTCCAGATCAAGCCAGAGTGTCTTGACGGGATCGAAGGCATCGCCGATGCGACCACGATTAGGCGGCAGTTTTACTTCGCCCCCGCCCTTCCACATGTATGTGATGCGAGCCTTGTCGCGAAGGATCGAGATGTTCTCGGCCGGATTGCCGTCGATGACGAGGATGTCGGCGGCTTTCCCGACCTGCAACGTACCTATGCTGCCTCCACAGCCGATTGCCTCAGCCGCGCTGCTGGTGGCCGATACGATCGCCTGCATGGGACTGAGACCCAGCGCGACGAAATACTCCAGTTCGATAACCGCATCGGGAACATGCGGAAAGCGGTGCGCCGCGTCGGATCCGAGCGCAATCGTCGCGCCGAGCTTGACCGCGTCCGGTATCATCCGCCGCGCGGCATCGTACGAATTCCATGCGTCTTCAACGAATTCGGGGTCGGTCGGCGCGCCGTATTTCGGCATGCAGCGGGCGTGGATCCAGGCGATGGTAGGGCTGAAATATACGCGGGCGTCGCGCATTTCTTCGATCGCGGCCTGGTCCGCAAACTCGGCCGAATGAACGGAGATCGCTCCCGCTCGGACCGCCGAGCGTATACCACCGACAGAGTGAGCGTGGGCATGAACCTTACGCCCGAATTTCGCCGCTTCCTCTACTGCAACACGTATTTCCTCATAAGAGAGATCGTCGACATCGGGACCACTGTATTTCGACCCGGCTACGCCGCTCGCTGCTACCTTGATCCAGTCGACGCCGCCTTTTACCTGGCGCCTGACCGCACCTCTGACTTCGTCGGCCCCGTTGACCATCATGCCGAGGCTGGCATGCGTTCGCGCCTCGTGCCAAGGTGGAGTGCTGTCGAGCAGGCCGGCTTCGCCACAGATGATTGCGCCGGCGGCACGGATTCTCGGCCCCTCGATCAGCCCGGTCGAGATCGCGTCCCGGACCGCGCTGGAGATGAAGCCGCGACAGCCGCCATCGCCGATGGACGTGAAGCCGCAATGGAGAATCGTCTTTGCGTTAGCAGCAGCGTTGAGGGTGTTGAGCTCGACTGATTCCTTCAGCTCCTGGATCCAGACGTCGGGCTGCCGGCTGTGATAGCCGATATGGGTATGAGCATCGATCAAGCCTGGCATGACGACTTGGCCGTCAAGATCTATGACGCGGTCGCCCTCGTTTGGCCGAAGCGTGTCCACCGACGCTATCTGTGTGACGATGCCATTTTCGAAGGCGAGCGAGATGCGCTTGATCGGATCAGCGCCCGTACCGTCAATCATCGTTCCATTGCGCAAAACAGTTTGCATTCCCGTCTCTCTCCTTCAACTATGGCTGCCGGTCGGCTCAAGACGATCTATCTTGCCTCGTCCCGGCTCGGCTTCCAGGCGAGCAGCCTTATTTCCAGCCGTCTCAAAGCTCCCAGCAACACAAATCCGACAACACCGATCAGAGCTGCCCCGAAGAACATCCGGTCGACGCGGAACTGCCATCGCGCCTCCTGAATCCTGAAGCCCATGCCGTTGTCCGCAGCCAGCAGTTCGGCCGCAACCAGGACGAAGAAGGCCATGCCGGCGCCCAGTCGGAGGCCTGTAAAGATCTCCGGCATCGCCGAGGGCAGACCGATGGTAAAGAATGATGCGCGCTTTTTCGCGCCCAGGCTGCGAGCCGCTCGCATAAGCAACGGATCAGCGTAGCGGACGCCCTGATAGGTATTGACATAGATGATGAAGAAGGAAGCAAAGGCGATCATCAGGACCTTGGAGAGTTCGCCAAGGCCGAACCATATGATGAAGATCGGCAAGAATGCGAGCGGCGGGATAGGCCGCAGGATCTCCAATACAGGATCGATCAAATTCTCGGCGACACGGCTTGTACCCGAGAGGCAGCCGAGGAATATCCCCAATACCGCAGCAATCACGAAACCCTCAAATACGCGTATCAGGCTGATCAGGACGTCGCTCGGTACCTTGTCCCTGATGCCCCAGCCCGCCTCGATTACTTCGGGTGGGCTGGGTATCATGGCTGGCGGGAAGAATTTCATGTGTTGATTCAGTATAGAGAATCCCCACCATAGCGCGAAAACAAAGGTAACGGAGCCGACCCGCAGAATTGTATTGCTCATCGAATCAATATCTCTGTTAGCGAACGTGGCTATGGCGGGGAATAATTTCGCGCGAACCCCGGGTTTAGGGGAGAGTCACGCATTCCGGGCAAACCGCCTTCAACGGCGCCGGATCGATCACCTCCGCGGCTTTGACCGCGCCCCGCAGTTCTCCGAGCTTGAGCAGGTATTCGGACTTCGCGTCAAAATCGACACTGAACTGGCTCGGCAGCACGACGCCGGTGTTTATCTTGGCGTAGGTGCTCTTCACGACGTCAGGTGGGATATTGATGACCTTACCGACCATCTCGGCAGCCTCATCCGGGCTCGACTTGAGAAATTCCGCTGCTTTGGAGAGCGCTCGCAGGATGCCGTCGACTGCCTTCGGCTGGGCATCGATAAAATCGGGGCGCGCAAACAGCGCGGCGTAAACTGCGTCGATCTTCTTCTCGCCGGGTTCTCCAGGAATAAAGGACTTTGTCGCCGAGAACATCACTTTGCCACCGCGTTGGACGACGTAGCTGGCCCAGGGCTCCCATGTCAGAACCGCATCGACGTTGCCGCGTTCGTAGCCCAGCACGATGTCTTCCGGCTGCATATTGACCATCTCGATCTTGCTAAGGTCACAACCGTAGACGGCACAGCCGCGCTCGAGCACGGATACCGACAGCGGGATACGAGTTATGCCGATCTTCTTGCCTTCCAGATCGGAGGGCTTCGTGATTCCGGATCCATCCCGAACCAGGACCTGCATGATCCCGGAAATGTCGGAGATCTGCGCAAGAATTTTCACCGGAATGCCGCTGGCGGCCATGGCCATCGGGTTCGTCGACGCCGCGACCGCGATCGGGATCGTTCCTCCGGCCATACCACCCGACAATTCAGAGCCGGACGACACGAACTTCAACGTTACGTCGACGCCGTTCTCCTGAAAGAAACCCTGTTGCTTCGCTATGATCGGCAACGATCCCTGCTGCGCGTCGCGACTGCTCCAAAGCTCGACGCTCTGTGCCTGGGCAGCAAAGGTCACACCAGCCGTCAGGCCGGCCGCCAGAGCGGCGATCGCCAAATTTTGTCCTGCAACTTTCCAGATATGTGCTCTCATATTACAGCCTCACTTCCCCTTTGTTATCGGCCGGCGCCTTGATCGCTGGGCCGGTTTTAAATTGGATTGCTGGCACGCTTTAGAAGCTCGGAGACCCGCCTGCGGGCTTCCAGAAACTCGTTGCTGTTCTCATCACGGGGCCTCGGTAGGTTGAGCGAGATCACGTCGAGGATCTCACCGGGGTTCGCTTTCATGACGGCAACTCGATCGCTAAGCAGCGTGGCCTCGTCGATGCTATGCGTGATGAAGAGGATCGTCGTGCCCGTCTTTTCCCAGATGCGCAGGAGCTCGTCCTGCAGCATTCGCCTTGTCTGGGCGTCGAGCGCGGCGAAAGGCTCGTCCATCAGGAGCATTTCCGGCCGGTTCGCCAGCGCGCGGGCGATCGCCACGCGCTGTTTCATGCCGCCTGAAAGCTGCTTGGGCCAGGCGTTGGCGAACCCCGCCAGTCCGATCAGGTCAAGAAGCTCGGCGACCCGTGCATCGATGTTTTTCTTGCTCCAGCCATTTACCTTGGGGCCATAGCTGATGTTTTGCTTTACAGTCATCCATGGGAACAGGGCATGTTCCTGAAACACAACACCACGGTCAGCCCCAGGTCCGCTTATACTTTCATTGCCAAGCTTGATGGTACCTCCGGAGCAAGAAAGAAAACCTGCCACCATGTTCATCAGGGATGATTTCCCGCAGCCGGACGGGCCGACGATGCTTACAAATTCTCCCGCCTTGATCTGGATACTAACGTCCGTCAGGGCGATGACCCGCTCTTTGCCGGAACCATACTCCAGATCGACATTGGCTAGGGTGAGATTGACAGACATTCAGCCTTCAACTTCGTTCTTGTAAAGTACCGCATCCCGCAAAACGGCCGCAAAAGCCGCTTGCTTGCCGACAGGACCGGCACCTTTCATAGACTGCCAGTAACTAGCACGGTATGCAAGCAACTTTTTTCCTATGATCATCTATTGACCATCATGCAAGTCACTTGCATAAGAAGGCGGAGAAATCCTTGGGATTCGGGACAAATGTTCAACATAGACGGCGAGCGCCTGTGGGCCTCATTGATGGAGATGAGCGAGGTAGGTCGCCTTCCCAACGGTGGATGCCGTCGATTGGCTCTGTCCGACGAGGATCGTGCGGCACGAGATCTGTTTGTCAGGTGGTCCACGGAAGCTGGCGCTGAAATACGGTATGATTGCTTTGGCAACATCTTCGCGATCCGCGCGGGTACCGAGCCAGATCGGCCGATTATATTGACAGGCAGTCATCTCGATACCCAACCCAGCGGTGGACATTTTGATGGTGTGTTCGGCGTCCTGGCTGGAGTGGAAATACTCCGTGCGATGAACGAGAATAATTACCGCACAAACGCTCCGATCTGCGTGGTCAACTGGACGAACGAGGAGGGCGTACGCTTCGCACCGGGGCTAACGGGGTCCGGCGGCTTTGCCGGGCGACTGAAGCGTGAGACTGTACTCGACTTGCAGGCGACGGACGGAGCCACTTTCGGCGCCGAACTTCGTCGAATCGGCTATGGGGGCGAGTCCTTATCCGGGGAACTCGGCTTCGGCGCCTACATTGAAGCCCATATCGAGCAGGGCCCGGTGTTGGAGAGCGGGGGCAAGTCCATTGGCATTGTCAGCGGAGTCCAGGGAGTCCGATGGTATGATTTACGCATCAGCGGCGCAGGCAGGCACGCTGGCACAACGCCCATGAGCGCCCGCAGCGATGCATTCATGGCGGCTGCGGCATTGACCGCTTCGCTACGGACCATGGGCCTCTCTCTCTCAGAAGAGATAAGATTGACCTTTGGTCGAATCGAGGTCCTTCCCGGCTCTCCAAACACGATCCCAGGTTGCGTCAGCGCGTCGGTTGATCTGCGGCACCCCGACGAAACCGTCCTTACATGTTTCGAAGAAGCGATGTCGTCGATCGTGGATACGATCGCGGCAGCGGAAAATGTCTCCATTAATTGGCGACGGACGATGGCCGTGCCGGCTGTCGCTTTTGATGCACGTTGCATTCAGATTCTGGAACAGGCGACGCTTGATTGTGGTTACGAATGGGAAAATTTGACTAGCGGCGCCATGCATGACGCAAGCAGTATATCTTTTGTGACGCCGACTGCTATGTTGTTCGTGCCCTGCAGGAACGGTATTAGCCACCACGAATCGGAATGGTCCGAACCTGAGGACCTGACTCGCGGCTGCGAAGTCTTGGCAAAAGCCGTGATGCAACTCGCCGCGTAAGTTGGGTGTCACGTCAGGATTCTATTCAAGGGAATACTTTTAAACTCTCATGAGCATTGCAACGGACGGCTCCTATGCGTCGTACCTTGGCGCCAAACTGAAACTCGCTCGGCTGGCGAGAGGGCTCAGCCTTAGGGAGTTATCGACTAAGGCCGGCATTACGGAAGGCCACCTTTCAAAGATAGAGAACAACCGGGCTCACCCCTCACTGGCGTCGCTGCATCAGCTCGCCGGGGTTTTAGGCCTGAATATGAGTGCGCTGTTTGCCGCCGCTGAACACGGCAATTCGCTCATATTCGTTGTTCGCAGCGGCGAACGGCCGAAACTTCATACCGGCCACCGTCGTGCCAACAACCACATCATTCTTGAGAAACTTGTTCCGTCCGGGCCAGAACAGCTCCTCCAGGTCAACATCCACGTGATTGCGCCAAAAGGGGGCAGCGAGAAGACCATTAAACATCTTGGCCAGGAATTTGGTTTTGTGCTGGAGGGTATTGTCGAACTGAACGTCGATGATGAGAAGGAGGTCTTGAGCCAGGGAGACTCGTTCTTCTTCAATTCGGATCTGCCCCACCGCTATACAAATACCAGTGATAGCGTCGCCCGCGTTCTTTGGGTCAATACGCCCCCAACCTTTTGATGATCACGAGATTCAAGCCAGACTGAAAGCGACGGGGCCGATAGTCTAGGGATTTACGATGGACCGAAATCATCGAGTCTGGCTGAAACAGGCCGTCGCCGAGCGCCGAGCCATGCTGGTGCCGGGTGTGATGAATGCACTTGCGGCCCGTATCGCCGACGACATGGGCTTTGAGCGCTCTATGTGACAGGTGCAGGTGTCACAAATGCCTATCTGGGCCTGCCTGACGTTGGCCAACTACTCATTGGAATGTCTGTAAGCTGGGCGAACCGCAACGACATCCGCCGAATAATGCGTCTACTCGCGAGCCCAGGTCGGGCACGCGCCTCGGAAGCGGTCAGCCATGGCATCGACACCGCGGACGCCGCATAGACATTGCAGGGTAGAGCCAGTGCTCATGACGGATGTTTGTTCCTGCCGGCCGATGTAAAGACTTAATTTGCCCTGAAGGCGGCTCGGATGGCAGCTTCGCGCCCCCCTTGCGGTCGCGGTCACCCACCGCTTCGTATCCCAAAAGCGGACGTCGCCGCGTACTGGCGGCACTGCACCAAACAGCTTGTGAGCTGAATTTAGTACAGGCCGGCAGCGCGAGCCCGCAGCTTGGCCATGGCAACGACGGCGTCGAGCATGGGCGTGCAGATGCCGCGCTCCGCGGCGAAGGCAAGCGGCACGCTCATCAGCGCGTCAATTTCCATTGCCCGCCCGCGTAGAAGATCCTGGGCCACGCTGGGAAGGTGGACCCTGCCGCGCCCAGACCTGATCGCCGCTTCCATGTCGACGCCGTTCTTGCGCCCCATCGCCCTCCCGATCGCAATCGTCTCATAGCCGATCGCGCGGGCGAGCGCGCTGCAGCCCTCGTCCGCGAAGAGTATGTTGGAACGCGCGCCGGTGAGCATCGCCAGCGGTCCGTCCATGAGGTTGCCGACCAGCTTGTCCCAGATGGCGTCGCGGATGTTTGGCGCGATCGCGGCTTCGATGCCGCCTGCGGCTAAAAGGTCACGGCACTCCTTCAGACGGGCATCTGAGCTGTTGTCAGGACGGCCGAGCAAAATACGGCGTACGGTTCCTGTCACGCGGATGCGCCCCGGCATCTCCACGACAGCGGCGCAGCGCACGACCCCGCCGACGACGCGCCGCGGACCCACCGCATCCCACAAGGCTCCGCGTGGATCGATCAGCGGCAGGCGGCGCCCTTCGTCCGGTCCGCCATGGCCGTGGAAGTACCACCACGGCACGCCGTTCATTAGGAAGGCCACGGCGGTTTCCGCATCAAGCAGCGGCGCTATCGAGGCAGCCACTGCCGGCAGAGAAGGCGCCTTGACAGCCACTACGACGAGATCCTGCGGGCCGAGATCGGCTGGCTCGTCGCTGGCTGGAAGTGGGGCAATCCAATTGTCGGCATCGATGGCAATGCGCAACCCATTCTCGCGGATTGCCTCCAAATGGGCGCCCCGCGCCACGACGCTCACCTCGGCGCCGGCGCGATGAAGGACGGCGCCGACCAGACCGCCGATCGCTCCGGCTCCGAAAATCGCGACGCGCATCGGCGGAGGCTCCTTCAGTCGGCAGAAGCGTTAGCCGCTTGATGGAGCCGCTCGACAAAGTCCTCATTTTCCCTCTCCGGGAGAAAAGCGGCCTCGAAGCTGTTGCGGAGGAGCTGCACGATGTCGGCGAAACCCATGCCGAGTTCGCCGACGCAGAGCTTGAGGATGTCGCCCAGATAGGCGCCGAAATAGGACGGATCGTCGGAGTTCACCGTGACCTTCACGCCGCGCTCGAACAGCGCCTTCAGATTGTGCTCGGCAAACGAACTGAACACGCCCAGGCGGACGTTGGCCATCGGACAGACCGTCAGGGGGATGGCTTCCCGAACCAGCCGATCGACGAGGCCTGGATCGTCCGCTGCACGAACGCCATGATCGATGCGCTTGACCTTCAGAAGATCCAAAGAATCACGGACATAGGCTGCCGGCCCCTCCTCGCCGGCATGGGCGACGACCGGATAGCCGAGATCGCGACAATGCGCGAAGAGACGCTCGAAATGCTGCGGCGGATTCCCGAGTTCCGCGCCGGCGAGACCGAATCCGGCGATCTCGTGCCGCCAGGGCTCGGCCATATCGAGGATGGGAAAGGCTCCTTCCTCAGGCAGGTGGCGCTGGAACAGCGGGATCAGCTTGAGCGACATGCCGAAGCCGCCGCGCGCGCTCTCGAAAGCGCGCAAGACGCCGCGCATCATCGTGTCGAACCCGATGCCGCGCCCGAGATGCGCCTGCGGACTGATGAAGAGTTCGGCATGGACGATCCCGTCGGCATGCGCGCGCCGCAGATAAGCGTCGGTCACGGCGAAGAAATCGTCCTCGGTGACGATGACCGAGAGGCCGCGGTAGAAGACGTCCAGAAATTCCTTGAGGTTGCCGAACCGGTAGGCGGCTCGCGCTTCCTCGACGCCGCGCCATGGCAGGGCGATGCCGTTGCGGCGCCCGAGGTCGAGCATCATTTCCGGCTCGATCGAGCCCTCGATGTGCATGTGGAGCTCCGCCTTGGGCAGCCGGTCGATTGCCGCGAAAACATCCTTCATCCCGGCCTCCTGCCAAAATATCTAGACGACCGGTCTATTACTGAGCTAGTTTGCGCGCCGCGTCAATTGGTTGGGAGCGTCCGCCCGACCCTCGTCTTGCAGGTCAGGAGCATGTGATGAGAGCAGTCGTCGTCCGCAATGAGAATGGTGCCTTTTCAAGCGGCATCGAGGACATCCCGCCCGCCGAGGGCACAGGGACGACGATCGGGGTGGCGTACTCGTCGCTCAACTACAAGGATGCCTTGACACTTACGAACCGATCGCCGATCGTGCGCGCCTGGCCCATGATAGCCGGCATCGACGGCGCGGGAAGCGTGATCGACGGCGGCGGCGGCTCGCTTCAGGCAGGGGCCCCGGCTGTCGTCACGGGCTGGGGTCTTGGCGAAAGAAGGTGGGGATGCTTCGCCGAACGGGTGAGCGTGGAGCCCGACTGGCCGACGCCGCTGCCGGCCGGCCTGACGCCCCGCGAAGCGATGGCATTCGGCACGGCCGGGCTGACGGCGATGCTGTGCGTGATGGCGATCGAACGGCATGGCGTGCGGCCCCCGGACGGTCCCGTGCTGGTCACCGGTGCCGCCGGCGGAGTCGGCGGTATGGTGCTTATCTTATTGAAAAAGCTTGGATATGAAACCACGGCATCGACCGGCCGAACGACGGAAGCGGATTATCTTTCCGACCTCGGCGCGACGAGTGTGATCGATCGCGCCGAGCTTTCCTCGCCAGGCAAGCCGTTGATGAAGGAGCGTTGGTCCGCCGTCGTGGACAGTCTCGGCAGCGTCACTCTGGCCAACGCCTGCGCCTCGACGCGCTACGGCGGCGTCGTTGCCGCATGCGGGCTTGCGCAGGGCATGGACTTCCCCTCTTCGGTGGCGCCCTTCATCCTGCGCGGCGTGACGCTGGCGGGGATCGACTCGGTCATGGCGCGCCCCTCCCTTCGCGCCGCCGCATGGAGCCGGATCGCGGAACTCATCGACAGGGAAGCGATCGGGCGCATGGTCCGCGAGATCGAGATGGCGGAGCTGTTCGATGCCGCACAAGAGCTTCTGGCCGGCAAGGTGCGGGGTCGGCTGGTCGTGCGGATCGGATCTTCCTGAGGAAGGGCGATCGGAGAAACCCAACGGCAAAAATGCTGTTGACGATTCTAGACGACCGGTCTAATAGATGCGCATGGAAACGGCTGAACCGCTCAAATCCCGGACACGCAACGACACGCGGGCGCGGCTCGTCCATGTCGGGACGGAAATCCTGTCGGAGAAGGGCTTTACCAGCACCGGGCTGGAGGAGATCCTGGAAAAGGCCGAGGTCCCCAAGGGGTCTTTCTACCACTATTTCGGGAGCAAGGCGAAGTTCGGCTTCGCCGTCATCGACAATTACGAATATCTCTGGGCGCAGAAGCTGACGCGGCTGCTCCGCGATCCCGCCGTGCCGCCGCTGGAGCGGATCGACAACTACATCTCCGAGGGCGTGCGCGGACTGGAGAAATACGCGTTCCGGCGCGGCTGCCTGATCGGCAACATGGGCCAAGAGATGGCGGCGCTGGACGAGGAGTTCCGCTTCCGCATCCTCAAGGTCTTTGCGTCGTGGGCCGACTATCTGGGCGACTGCCTGGCGGAGGCGAAGCAGCGTGCCGACCTGCCGGCCGACTTCGACGTCGGCGAAGCCGCGCGGTTTTTCTGGTTCGCCTGGGAAGGGGCGGTCCTGCAGGCCAAGCTCGAGCGCTCGGTCGCACCGATCGAGCGGTTCCGCAGGGTGATGTTCAAGTATGTGCTGACGGGGGCCTAGCGGCCAGCGAAACCTCGTCGATCGCGTTTCGGGAGGATATGCGTCGTGCTGTTGCCGGTCCAAGGGATGAGCGGACATCCGCTCGACGTATTGATGGCCCCGCGCTCCATCATGGTGCTCGGCGCCTCTCCTCGGGAAGGCGCGCTCGGCAACACCGTCGTCAAGAACCTCATCCAGTCCGGCTACAAGGGAGAAATCCATCCGGTCCATCCGACCGCGCCCGAAGTGTGCGGCATCGCCGCCTTCGCAAGCGTTTCGGCGATCCCACGCCCGGTCGAGTGCGCGGTCGTCTGTCTGTCCGCCGACAAGGTTCTTTCCGCTCTCGATGAAGCGGCCACCCATGGAGTCGGGGCAGCCGTCATATTCGCCAGCGGCTTCGCCGAGACGGGTGCGGAGGGCGCCGCCCGGCAGCACGCGCTCAGCGAACTCGCCGAGCGCACGGGCATGAAGATCTGCGGCCCAAACTGCCTCGGGCTCGCCAATATCCACCAGAGCATCCCACTTTACAGCGCCGCCTTGCCGGAGACGCTGGAGAAGGGCGACGTCGCGGTGCTGTCGCATTCCGGCTCCGGCTGCATCGTGCTCAGCAGCACGGGCCGCTTCGGCATCAGCCATCTCGTTTCGGTCGGCAACGCCGCCGTGGTCGACGTCGACCAGTATCTCGACTATCTCGCCGACGACGATGCCACGCGTGTCGCGGCGCTCTTCATCGAAACGATCCGCAATCCGGAAGCCTTCGCGGCCGCTTCCCTGCGCATGCGTGAAGCCGGCAAGGCGGTGGTGGTGCTGAAGGTCGGGCGTTCCGACATGGGCGCCGCCGCGACCGCCGCCCATACCGGTTCGCTCGCCGGCGCGGCCGCCGTCTATGACGATTTCTTCCGGCGCTGCGGGGTTGTCGCGGTCGAGGATATCGACGAGCTGGTCGAGGCGGTCGAGCTCTTGCGCGCAATGCGCCGGAAGCCGACCGGCAAGGGCATCGCCGTGCTCAATGTCAGCGGCGGCGAGATCGCGCTTACCTGCGACGTCGCACAGCGCATCGGCCTCGACCTGCCGGAACTGTCGCAGGCGACGAAGGCAAGGCTGCAGGAGATCCTGCCGAGCTTCGGCCATGCCGCCAATCCGCTCGACGTGACCGGCGTGGCGGTGTTCGACATGGCCATGTACGGAGGCGCGATCGAGGCCCTGGCGAGCGATCCGTCGGTCGCGCTGGTGGCAGTCTCCCAGGATTGCCCGTCGGCGATCGGAAAAAAGCAATCGCAGACCTATGGAGCGATCGCCGATACGGTGGCGCGGCTCAGCCCCTCCCTTCCCCGTCCCGTGGTCTTCTACAGCAACGTCGCCGGCGGCATTCATCCCCGCATCGCCGAACCTCTGCTAGCTGCCCGCGTGCCGGTGCTGCAAGGCGCGCGCGCCAGCCTGCTCGCCATCAAGCGGTTTCTAAATCAGAACGACGCCGCGTTCGACGACGAGCGGCCCCGTATCGCGGCGGACCCGAAATGGATTGCGCGTTTCGCCATGGGCGAGCCGCTGACGGAACGCGAGGCGAAACAATTCCTCGGCGATGCCGGCCTGCCGGTGACACGCGAGGCACTCGCGACCTCCGCCATCGAGGCGCGCGACATGGCCGCCAAAATCGGCTTCCCCGTAGTGCTGAAGGTCGAGTCGGTCGACCTGCCGCACAAGAGCGATGTCGGCGGCGTCAGGCTCGACCTGCGCACGACCGAAGCGGTGGAAGCGGCCTATGAGGAGATCGTCCGCAATGTCGGGGCGAAGGCGCCTCGAGCCCGCATCGGCGGCGTGCTCGTCCAGGAGATGGCTGGAAAGGGAACGGAGGTCATTGCCGGGCTGACGCGGCAGGACCCGTTCGGCATGGCGGTCGTCGTCGGCGCCGGCGGCGTGCTGGTCGAGTTGATCGGCGACAGCGCACTGGCGCTCGCCCCGATCTCTCCCGAACGCGCCCGCGACCTCGTCGCCGGGACAAAGATCAACAAGCTGCTAGCCGGCTATCGCGGCGCGCCGGCCGGCGACGTGGCGGCGCTGGCCCAGCTTCTGTCCCGGCTTTCGGACATCGCGGTCGCTTATGGGGACGTGCTCGAGGCGGTGGACCTCAACCCGGTTCACGTCGGCGTCCAGGGAAGCGGCGTACGCATCCTGGACGCCTTGATCATACCGCGCCGCGGCGCAGCCATCCAAACGGGAGAACAAGCGTGAAGTACGAGAATATCATCGTCGAGGTGAAGGACCGGGTGGCGACGCTGACGCTGAACCGACCGGCCAAGATGAACGCCCTGAGCGACGGGCTGCTGATCGACATGCAGAACGCACTGGACGAGATCGAGCACGACCGGTCGATCCGGGTGCTGATCCTGACCGGCGCCGGCAGGACGTTCTGCGCCGGCTTCGACCTGTCGCCGCGCGAGCATCCGCTGACGTCCGTCTATGACTGGCGCGACCACGTCAAGCTTGGCAACGATACATGGTTCAGGATCTGGCGCTCCCGCCTTCCGGTGATCGCCGCGGTCAACGGCTATTGCCTCGGCGGTGGCTGCGACCTCTCGATGGTGTGCGACTTCACGATCGCGGCGCACGACGCCGAATTCGGCGAGCCGGAGATCCAGTTCCAGTCGGCTCCACCCTTCTTCATCATGCCCTGGGTAGTGCCGATGAAGCGCGCCAAGGAGCTGCTGCTCACCGGCGGGCGGGTCAATGTCGAGGTTGCCGAAAGGATCGGCCTGATCAACCGATCGGTTCCCGCCGACAGGCTGATCGAGGAAGCCAACAAGCTGGCGCGTCAGCTCGTCAAGATTCCGCCGCCGGCCATGGAGCTGAACAAGAAGGGCATCAACCAAGGCTACGACATTCGCGGCTTCTCCTCGACCATCGAATACGGGGCGGAGATATTCGCGCTGACCCAGCTCTCGGAATCCGAGGAATCGAAGGAGTTCTTCGCCGTGGCCGCAGAGAAAGGCCTCAAGGCCGCGTTCAAGTGGCGGGACGAAAAATTCGCGTTGCAGGAATAGCGCCAACTCGACGAGAAAAAAGAACGAGGGGAAACAACTCTGCTCAAATGGAAGGACAAGAACATGCTCGGAAAGAACAGACTGATACGCCGCGCCGCGCTGGCTTTGCTGACGGGCGCTATGTCCATCACGCTCCTGGTGCAGGCACCGGGCCAGAGCGAGGCGAAGGAACTCAAGAAGGTCAAGATCGGGGTCGCCACGACCTTCCTGGGGATCACCTATCCCTGGCTGATGATGCCGCAAGCGCTTGGCTACTGGAAAGACGAAGGGTATGACGTGCAGGTGCTGCCGATCGGCGGCTCGCTCCAGGTCATCCAGCAGATGGTCGGAGGCGGCGTGGACATCGGCCAGATCAATGCCAGCGCGCTTATCCAGAGCAAGGACACCAACGACATCCAGATGCGGGCGTTCATGACCAACGGCGTGGTGGACAGCGCCATCGCCGTCCTGTCCGACTCGCCGATCAAGGACGTCAAGGACCTGAAGGGCAAGAAGATCGGCGTCTTCAACCTCGCCAGCGGCCATATCCCCTTCCTGAAGGCCTATCTCAGCGCCAACGATATCGACCCGGACAACGGCGTGCAGCTCATCTCGGTCGGATTCGGCGCCTCCGCCGTACAGGCGTTGCGCTCCGGCCAGGTCGATGCCTTGGATTTCTGGGCCTCCGCCAACGCCATCTTCGAGAATGCGGGCCTTTCTCTCCGCCGCATCGCCGATCCCAAATGGCGCGCTTTGCCTGATTTCTCCATGGTTGCGATGCAAAGCGAAATCGATCAGCATCTTGACGTGCTGGAGGCGATCGCCCGCGGCGCGGCCAAGGCTTCCCTGTTCGCCGCCACCAATCCCGATTGCGTGCGGAAGGTGCAATGGAAGAATTGGCCAGATACCAAGCCGACCGGCAGCAGCGACGAGGCCACTCTCGCCAAATGGGACATCAACTCGCTGCAGGCCCAGCTCGACAGCATGAAATCCGCGCGTGAGATCAACCCTTCCAAGCTGTGGGGGCAAACGAGCGCTGACGGATACGGGCGCATGCAGGATTTCTTCAAGGAAACCGGACTGGTCCAGAAGACCGTACCGAACAAGGATCTGGTGATCACGGACCAGGCCTTTTTCGAGCGCGTCAACAAATTCGACCATGATGCAGTGGTCGCCAGCGCCAAAGCATGTGACATAAAATGACCGCGACAATCGCGAGGGTGGAGCGTCGCTACGCTCCCCCTCCCTTCAACCCGACAGTCTCGGCGGATGGTGAAGTGCTCATCGAGATCAACGGTCTGAACAAGATCTACCATGGTCGCGATGGCGCCGCGATCCATGCCTTGAGCGGCATCAATCTTTCCGTCGCCGATGGCGAGTTCGTCACGATCGTGGGGCCGAGCGGCTGCGGCAAGAGCACGCTTCTCAAGATACTGACCGGAACGCTTCGCAAGACGGCCGGCCGCATCACCATTCGCGACCGTGAGATCGACGGGCCCAGCCGCGATCTCGGCATCGTGTTCCAGGCGCCGGTCCTGCTGCCCTGGCGCACGATCCTCGAGAACGTGATGCTGCCGATCGAGGTGCAGCGCCTCGATGCTCCGAAGTTCAGGGAGCGGGCGCGAGCATTACTTCGGCTCGTCGGACTGCAGGGGTTCGAGGACAAGTATCCGGGCGAGCTCTCCGGCGGGATGCAGCAGCGCGTCGGCATCTGCCGCGCCCTCGTCCACGATCCGGCGCTGCTCCTGATGGACGAGCCTTTCGGAGCGCTCGACGCCATGACGCGCGAGCAGATGAACCTCGAGCTGCTGCGCATCTGGCAAGAGAACCGCAAGACGGTGATGCTGGTGACCCACTCCATTCCGGAGGCGGTCTTCCTGGCGGATCGTGTCGTGGTAATGTCGCCGCGCCCGGGCAGGATCACCGATGTCATCGAGGTCGACCTGCCGCGGCCGCGGGCGCTCTCGATGATCAATTCCACCGCGTTTGGGCATTACGTCGAGATAATTCGCACCCATTTCACGGCGAGCGGCGGGATAGACTGATGGACGACGTTCGGACAGTTCCCAATACGAGCCGGCGTTTCGTGGACATCCTGCACGAACGGCCTGAGGTGATCCTTTCGATACTGCTTTTCATCGTTCTCATCGGCGGTTGGGAACTGGTGGTCCGTGTCTTCGATGTTCCGAAGATCATCGTGCCGGCGCCTTCCGCGGTGATCGTATCGCTGATCGACGGCCTGCGGTCGCCCAATTTCCTCTACCATTTCTGGGTCACCTTCTTCGAAACGATGGTCGGGTTCGGGCTCGGCGCCTCGATCGGCCTGCTTCTCGGCGGCATTATCGGCCAGTTTCCGCTGCTCGAGCGGACGCTCTATCCCTATGTCGTCGCATTCCAGACCATACCGAAGGTGGCGGTCGCGCCGATCATCGTCATCTGGTTCGGCTATGGGATCAGTTCAAAGGTCGTCATCACCGCGACGATCGCCTTCTTCCCCGTCCTGGCCAACACGATCGTCGGGTTGCGCGCGACGCCGCTGGACCAGCTCGAGCTTTTGGTGGCCTATACGGCAAACCGTTGGCAGACCTTCTGGAAGGTGAAGGTGCCGCAGGCGTTGCCTTACATCTTCGTCGGCCTCGATGTCGCGATCGTGCTTGCGGTCATCGGAGCGATTGTCGGTGAGTTCGTAGGCGCGCAGGCCGGCCTCGGCTACCTGATCATGCAGCGCAACTTTTCGATGGACATGGCCGGGACCTTCGCGATCCTCGTCGTGCTCTCTATCATGGGCATGGCACTCCATGGGATCATGCAAATGATCCAGCGCCGTATCGTCTTCTGGATGGAGCCAGCCGAAGACCGCGTGATGGGCGCGTGACGTGGCGAGGCGGCCCGCGGCTTTAGCTTCGGGCTCCAGAAGCCGACAGTCCGGTTCCCGCTCCGTTGTTGATGGTCGGCAACAGAACGTCTGCTTACTGATGACGTCAGCCCAAGAGTAGACTGTCGGCAACCGGCCCCTCTCCAGCCAGTCGATGTACCATTAATCGGCGTTCCGCTTGTCCGCGAGACGGTCACCGTTCAACTTTGTCGGCCACGGTTCACGGCTGCATCGTGCGCGCATCGGATCCGGTAGCCCATCTATATCGGGACCTGAGCAATAACGATCGTGCGGCACGTGGTGATCGCGACAAAGCCCTCCTACGCGCCTCACCCGCCCATGCAAAACGCCGCCCACTCTTGCATCAGCGCCCGCCGCCGATCGACGAACGTCGTCCTCGCATAGGCGGCGACGACCTTGTCGCTTTGGGTATGGGCGAGACACGCCTCCACCACCTCCGGCGAATAGTCGGTTTGCTCGCGAGCCCACGTCGAAAACGCGGCGCGGAAGCCATGCACCGTGGCACCGTCTTCTCGAATGCCGCGCAAACATTGAATCATGGCCATGTTGGAAAGCGTCTTCACCCGCGTGCCGAGGAACAAATGCGGGTTCTTACCTGTCGGGTCGCGCGGCAATGAGTCCAACAGCGCCACCACTTCGTCTGCCAGCGGCACCTGATGCTCGGCTCGTGCCTTCATCCGCTCGGCCGGTATAGTCCAGAGTTTTGCCTCCAGGTCGATCTCGCCCCAGGTCGCACCCAACGTCTCGCCGGTGCGAACTGCCGTCAGGATGGTGAACCGCAACGCGTTGGCGCTCGTTGAGCCCAGTTTCTTGAGATCGGCAACAACTGCAGGGACCTCCCGATACGGCACGGCGGCATGATGCTTCTGCTGCCGCTGCAGCTTGTTCAGCGACGGCAGCAGGTGCATCAGTGGCCCATCGCGTAGAGCCGGGTTGTCGCCGCTGCGATAACCCATGGCTGTTGCCCAGCCAAGAATCTTGTCGATGCGGCCGCGGATATTGCCGGCCGTTGGCGGCTTCGTCGTCCAGATGGGTTTCAGCACTTTGACGATGTCGTCGATGCCGATCTCGTTTACCGGCTTCTTTCCGATGATGGGATACACATACATTTTCAATGTCGACGACCATTGAGCTCGGTGCTTGTCGTTCGTCCAGGATGCCTCATGGGAGGTGATGTATTCCTGGGCGCATTCCTGGAAGGTCGGCACCTTGGCAGCCTCGGCATCGGCACGCTCGATCTTCCGCTGCGCCTGAGCTGCCTTCTTCTCCGCGGCGGGATCGGCACCATCACGGATATCGATGCGCAGCCGCTCGGCCTTGTCCCGCGCCTTGGCCAGCGGGACGTCCTTCACCGGACCGAGGCCGATCACCTTCGGCTTGCTGTCGACCCAGTATCGAAACAGCCAACTTCTCGTGCCCTGGTCTCTGATCTGGAGATACAGATTGTCCGAGACCCAATGCATGCCGACATCACGCAGCGCATCGACCTCTCGTGCGGATAGGGCGCGCTTGCGGACCATAGACGACTATCCTTTCCCTGCATTGGCAATAAACGTCGCCGGGACCATTGCTCTCACCGCCGGCATAGTCCAGCCGAGCCGATCATAAAGTTCGGATGAACATATCCACCACGACAGACGATCGGACAGACGGTTGAGCAGAACCGTCAACCCCGCAGGTTTGCGGGCTTTCGGTAAACATCGCAGTTGGTCGGGTTCGAAAGTGGCTGATAAAGCTGCGGAAAGCAGCCCCGAGACGGCATCTTATGCCGTCTTTACAGTCACTTAGATAAACATCGGCGTCAAGAACATGGCGGAGAGGGGGGGATTCGAACCCCCGATACCCTTGCGAGTATGCCGCATTTCGAGTGCGGTGCTTTCAACCGCTCAGCCACCTCTCCTGAAGGCGATTTCATCGCGGTGCGGCGCCTAGATAGCGACGGATGCCGCGCGGCACAAGCCCTTCGGTGGCAGCCTCGGATCAATTGGGCGCGATCTTGTTTTCCGCCGGGGGCGGTCCGATGCGACACATGTCCGATGGATTATCGCGGAGGCCGCGCCACATCGCCGGACGGGCTCGCGGCCTTCTTTCTTGACACTCTCCTCCCCTTCGGTTAGGGACGACGGGCTTGGCGTGGGTCGCTCCCGCGCCAGTTTGTTTTTGAACCCGCAACAGACTGACAAAAAGACGGCCGGGCCGCCTTCTCACCGGAGAAACGGCAGTCCAGCAAGGCCGACCGAACAGCGAAAGGCAAAGAATGTTCGCAGTCATCAAAACGGGCGGCAAGCAGTATCGCGTCGCCGCCAACGACACATTGAAGATCGACCGCGTCGAGGGCGAGGTCGGCCAGATCGTAGAGATCGGCCGCGTGCTCGCCCATGGCGAAGGCGAGAACGTCACCATCGGCGCACCCTTCGTCGAGGACGCCGCCGTTACGGCCGAGGTCGTCGAGCAGGGCCGCGGCCCGAAGGTCATCGCCTTCAAGAAGCGCCGCCGCCAGAATTCGCGCCGCCGTCGCGGCCATCGTCAGCTTCTCACCACGGTTCGGATCTCCGAGATCCTGATCGGCGGCGCAAGGCCCTCGAAGAAGGCCGAAGCGAAGCCGGCTGCCAAGGCGGAAGCTCCAGCGACGAAGGCCGAGCCGAAGGAAGAGGCGAAGGCCACGGCTAAGACGGCCGAGTCCAAGGAAGAAGCGAAGGCCGCGCCGCTCTTCAAGGCGCCGCGCGGCAAGGGCGACGACCTGACCGTCATCAAGGGCATCGGCCCGGTGGCCGCCAAGGATCTGAACGAGCAGGGCATCAAGAGTTTCGCGCAGGTCGCGGCGCTCTCCGACGAGGACATCGCCCGGATCGATGCGGCAATGCCGTTCAGCACGGCGCAGATCGAGGATTGGCGCGAGCAGGCCAAGGCCCTCGCGGCCGAGAAGAAGTAAGGCTTTAGGAGAACAGCAATGGCACACAAGAAAGCTGGCGGTTCGTCGCGCAACGGTCGCGACTCCCACTCCAAGCGCCTCGGCGTGAAGAAGTTCGGCGGCGAGCAGGTGCTCGCCGGCAACATCATCATTCGTCAGCGCGGCACCAAGTGGCATCCCGGCGCCAATGTCGGCATGGGCACGGACCACACCCTCTTTGCACTCGAGCAAGGCGCGGTCGCGTTCCAGAAGAAAGCCAATGGCCGAACCTACGTGTCGGTGAACCCGATTACGGACCAAGCGGAGTAGCCGGTTCCGCACCAAGAACACCGGCGCCCATCTCGGGAACCGGTGTTCTGGACAGGCCAGAAAAAGGATCAGGGGAGATGGGCCGCCATCTCCCCTTTTTCTTTGCCTGGAGGGAACCATGCAAATTCTGGTCACACCCCGACTGACGCTGAGGCCGCCGGCAGTGCCGGATGCCGAAGACATCGCGGCATGGCTGTCGGAGCGGGACGTCGCGCGCATGCTCTCGGCCGTCCCACACCCCTATCGGCTCGAGGATGCCGAACGGTGGATCGAGGATGTGCGCGGCCGACCGGCGGATCTGGTTTTCACGATCCATCGCAAGAGGCTGATCGGGGTCGTCTCCATCGAGAAGCCCGAAGGCGAAGGTGCCGACGGGGCACCTCGGCTTGGATACTGGCTCGGTTCGCGCTGGCACGGACACGGCTTCATGACGGAGGCCGCCCGTTGCCTGCTGGAACATGCCTTCCAGACGCACGGCCTGTCTGCCGTTCGATCCTCCGTATTCCTCGACAACCCAGCTTCGCTGGCGGTCCAGCGCAAGCTCGGCTTCGTGGAAACCGGCGACGGCGAGATCTGGTCACGTTCGCGCCAGGCGATGCTCGCCCGGCGAAACACGGTGTTGACGGCGGAAGCTTTCGCGGCGGCTCGGGCATTCTCGCCCCACAGGAACGCTGCTTGAACGGACACGATGGGAGAACTGGAAATGGTTGCCGAGACAGAAGACGGCGAAGACGAAAGTCTGAGGATCGATTGCCCGGTGCTGGTTACCGAGCGGCTGGTGTTGCGCTCGCCGCATGAGGACGACGTGCCGGACCTCGCGAAACTGGCGAACAATCGGCGCGTCGCCGAGATGCTGGCGCGCATGCCGCATCCTTACGGCTCCCGCGAGGCGCGCGCCTTCATCGACATGGCGAAGGCGCATCGCGGCGCAGGCTGCGTCTATGCCGTCACCATCGCCGAGAGCGGAGCCTTCGTCGGCTGCGCCGGGCTGAACGGAACCGGGCGAGGCCTCGAACTCGGCTACTGGATCGGCGAGCCCCATTGGGGCCACGGCTATGCGACGGAAGCGGCGCATGCGCTGGTCGACCTTGCCTTCCGCGCCACCGAAATCCAGGTGCTGCATGTCGCCTGCCGGGTCATCAACGGCGCCTCGCGCCGGGTCATCCACAAATGCGGCTTCCAGTATAGCGGCCAGGGCATGATGGATTCGATCGCCGCCGGCCACACGCCGGTCGAGCGCTACACGCTCGACCGCAAAACCTGGATCGGGCTGAGGACATGGCCGAAAGGCTGACCTCTTTCCTCTCCCCCACGAATATGGGGGGAGAGGTGTCGAGCTTCGGGCCGGAGAGGGGCGAGACAGAGAGGGGCATTCAAATTCTCGTCGCCCTGCGCTAGGGAGAACATCACGAAAGACGGCTGATCCATGAAATTCCTCGACCAGGCCAAGGTTTACATCCGCTCCGGCGACGGCGGCGCCGGCTCGGTGTCGTTCCGCCGTGAGAAGTTCATCGAGTTCGGCGGGCCGGACGGCGGCGACGGCGGGCGCGGCGGCGATGTCTGGGTCGAAGCGGTGGACGGGTTGAACACGCTGATCGACTATCGCTACCAGCAGCATTTCAAGGCTAAGACCGGCATCCATGGCATGGGCCGCAACCGCGCCGGCGCCAAGGGCGCGGACGTGACGCTCAAGGTGCCGGCCGGCACCCAGATCTACGAGGAGGACAACGAGACGCTGATCGTCGACATGACCGCCGTCGGCCAGCGCTACCGCCTCGCTGCAGGCGGCAATGGGGGCTTCGGCAATCAGCACTTCAAGTCCTCGACCAACCAGGCGCCGCGCCGCGCCAATCCCGGCCTGCCAGGCGAGGAGCGCACGATCTGGCTGCGCCTGAAACTGATCGCCGATGCCGGGCTGGTCGGCCTGCCCAACGCCGGCAAGTCCACCTTCCTCGCCGCCGTCTCCGCGGCCAAACCGAAGATCGCCGACTACCCGTTCACCACGCTCCACCCCAATCTCGGCGTCGCCCGCATCGACGGCCGCGAATTCGTGCTGGCCGATATTCCGGGCCTCATTGAGGGAGCGCACGAGGGCGTCGGCATCGGCGACCGCTTCCTCGGCCATGTCGAGCGCACGCGCGTGCTCCTCCACTTCGTTTCGGCGCGGGAGGACGACCCGGCTCTCGCCTACCGCACCGTGCGTGGCGAACTCGAGGCCTATGGCCATGGCTTGGCCGGCAAGCCGGAGATCGTGGCGCTGTCACAGGTGGATACGGTCGATGCGCCGGAACGGAAGAAGAAGCTTTCCGCCTTGAAGAAGGCGGCCGGCCGGACGCCGCTGGTTCTTTCGGCGGCCACGCATGAGGGGCTGGAGGAGGCGCTGCGCGCGGTCATGGACGTGATCGAGGAAGCGCGAATAGAAACTACCGGCGTGTCTTCAGAAGACGAGAAGCGATAATGTTCGCGCCCTTCGCGCCCCCCTCTGTCCTGCCGGACATCTCCCCCACAAGGGGGAAGATCGGCCGTCATCATGGCAGCCGCCAACCTTCAAAGTTGCAGAAAGGGTGGAGGCGATGCGGTCGGCTTGATCTCCCCCCTTGTGGGGGAGATGTCCGGCAGGACAGAGGGGGGCAACATAGAGCATTCAGCTCGACAACAATTTGCATTGTCAGGCTTCACCCATGAAACCCCTCTCCTCCTACCGCCGGATCACCGTCAAGATCGGCTCGGCGCTATTGGTCGATCGCGAGGCCGGGCTGAAGCGGCAATGGCTCGCCTCTTTGGTCGACGACATCGCCGCGCTCGCCGACGCAGGCGCCGATATGCTCGTCGTCAGCTCGGGCGCCATCGCGCTCGGCCGCTCCCTTCTCGGCATCGGCCGGCGCAGGCTCAAGCTCGAGGAAAGCCAGGCCTGCGCTGCAATCGGCCAGATCGCGCTTGCCGGCGCCTGGTCGGAGGAACTGGCGCGGCGCGGTCTGCGTTCCGGCCAGGTGCTGGTGACGCTCGGCGACACGGAGGAGCGCCGCCGCTACCTCAACGCCCGCGCCACCATCTCCACGCTGCTGAAGATGAAGGCGGTGCCGGTCATCAACGAGAACGACACGGTGGCCACCAGCGAGATACGTTATGGCGACAACGACCGGCTGGCGGCGCGCGTCGCCACCATGATGGGCGGCGACCTGCTCGTCCTGCTTTCCGACATAGACGGGCTCTACACTGCGCCGCCGTCGGTCGACCCGGGCGCGAAACACATCCCCTTCGTGGAGCGCATCACGCCGGCGATCGAGGCCATGGCCGGCGTTGCCGCCTCTGAACTGTCGCGCGGCGGCATGCGCACCAAGCTCGATGCCGGCAAGATCGCCACCGCCGCCGGCACCGCCATGATCGTCACCTCGGGCGACCGCAGGCATCCGCTGGCGGCAATCGAGGCCGGCGAGCGCGCCACCTTCTTCCAGCCGAGCGACATACCGGTGAAGGGCTACAAGAGCTGGATCGCCGGCCAGCTCGAACCGGCCGGCCGGCTGCGCGTCGATGCCGGCGCGGTAGCCGCGCTCCTTTCCGGCAAGTCGCTGCTTGCCGCCGGCGTGCGCGCGGTGGAAGGCGATTTCGCGCGCGGCGAGACGGTGGCAATCGTCGGCGAGAACGGGCGCGAGGTCGCGCGAGGGCTCGTTGCCTATGATGCTCCGGATGCCGTAAAGATCATGGGACTGAAAAGCGCCGAGATCGCCGTAGCGCTCGGCTACGAGACGCGCGGCGCGATGGTGCATCGCGACGACCTGGTCGTCTCCGCCAGGGTGGAACCGGCGCGCAAGGAAAAAGCGGAAGGCTGACCATGCTCGACACGCTGGAACGAAAGGGCGAGGATATCGCCGCTCTGATGCGGCGATTGGGCGAGAACGCACGCGCCGCGGCGCATCCGCTGGCGATCGCGAGTGCCGGGAAAAAGAACGCCGCGCTCGAAGCGATGGCGGAAGCGATTCTGCGCCGCGGAGAAGAGATCCTGGCCGCCAACGCCATCGACATGGCGAACGGCCAAAAGGCGGGCCTCGCCGGCTCCTTCCTCGACCGGCTGAACCTGAACCCCGACCGCGTCCGCGCCATGGCCGACGGCATCCGCGCGATCGCGGAGCTCAGGGATCCGGTCGGCGATGTGATCGCTGAATGGGACCGCCCGAACGGTCTCCATATCGAGCGCGTTCGCACGCCGCTCGGCGTCATCGGCGTCATCTATGAGAGCCGGCCGAACGTCACCGCCGACGCCGGCGCGCTCTCGCTGAAGGCCGGCAACGCCGTCATCCTGCGCGGCGGCTCGGATTCGGTGAATTCATCGGCCGCGATCCACGCCTGCCTGGCTCAAGGCCTGCGCAAGGCCGGCCTGCCGGAAGAGGCAATCCAGCTCGTGCCGACCACCGACCGCGCCGCCGTCGGCGAAATGCTGAAGGGGCTCGACGGCGCCATCGACGTGATCGTTCCGCGCGGCGGCAGGAGCCTCGTCGAACGTATCCAGAAAGAGGCGCGCGTGCCGGTCTTTGCGCATCTGGAAGGCATCTGCCATGTCTATGTCGACCGATCCGCGAAACCCGATATGGCGATCGCGATCGCCGTCAACGCCAAGATGCGCCGTACCGGCATCTGCGGCGCCGCCGAGACGCTGCTGGTCGACCGCGCCGCCGCCTCGACCCATCTCGTCCCGATCCTCGACGCGCTTGCCGCCGCCGGCTGCGAGATAAGGGCGGACCGCAAGACGCGCGCGCTCTATCCGGCCGCGAAGCCGGCGACGGAGGCGGACTGGGTGACGGAATATCTGGACGCGATCATCTCGGTGAAGCTGGTCGACGGCGTCGGCGGCGCCATCGACCACATCGAGCGCTTCTCCTCGCATCATACAGAGGCGATCGTCGCCGAGGACGCGGCGGCGGTGCAGCGCTTCTTCAACGAGATCGATTCCGCCATCCTGCTCGCCAACGCCTCGACCCAGTTCGCAGATGGCGGTGAGTTCGGCATGGGCGCCGAGATCGGCATCGCCACCGGCAAGATGCATGCGCGGGGCCCGGTCGGCGTCGAACAGCTCACTTCGTTCAAGTACCGTGTGCGCGGTTCGGGCCACGTGCGGCCATGATTTCGCTTCGCTAGCGTCTGGCGGTTGGTGCCCTACGTCGCCCCCCTCTGTCCTGCCGGACATCTCCCCCACGAGGGGGGAGATGTCCGGCAGGACAGAGGGGCGCGCGAAGGAGCGCCGGCCTGCAAAAAGGCAAGCGCATCGCATGGCTGAGGCTGACATCCCCGCCCGCTACCTTCGCATGCCGCATGCCGCGCGCGGCATGGCGGTAGGCCTCTTCGGCGGCTCGTTCAATCCGCCGCACGCCGGCCATGCGCTGGTGGCGGAGATCGCGCTCCGGCGCCTCGGGCTGGACAGGCTCTGGTGGATGGTGACGCCGGGCAATCCGCTCAAGAACGCGAACGAGTTGCTGCCGCTCGCCGAGCGCATCCGGCTTTCGGAGAAATTCGCCGGCGATCCGCGCATCGTCGTCACCGCCTTCGAGGCGAGCCACCATGTCCGCTACACCGCCGATACGCTGGCGCTGGTCAGGGAACGCAATCCCGGCGTCGACTTCGTCTGGATCATGGGGGCCGACAGCCTGCGCGATTTCCACCGCTGGCAGCGCTGGCGCAAGATCGCGCTGACCTTCCCGATCGCGGTCATGGACCGGCCGGGCTCGACCCTCTCTTTCCTGTCCTCGGCCATGGCCAAGGCCTTCGACTACGCCCGCGTCGACGAGAAGGACGCTCCGCGTCTCGCCCGCATGAAGCCGCCGGCCTGGACCTTCATCCACGGCCCGCGCTCCTCGCTTTCCTCGACGGCGCTCAGGGCGAACGGCGGCTGATCCGCCCCTTCTTGATCCAGCCGACCGAAGTCGCCGGTCCACCGGCGCCGTGTCGCTTTTGACGCTCAATCATCGGCGGAAATGACGGCTAACTGCCGCGCCATGAACCGGATTGCGACAGAAATCCTGCACGAAGACGGCCCGGAGAACCCCGGGGCGGCGTCGCTCGTCGCCATCGCCAGCGTCATCGCCGCAATGGGCCTGATCGCGATCGGCAACGGCCTGCTTTTCGCCTATATACCGGTACAGCTCAATGCCGGCGGTTTCGCTCCCGCCTGGGCCGGCGCCATCCTCACCATGCTGTCGGCCGGCGGCATGGCCGGCTGCCTGCTGACCGGGCTCATCGTGCGCCGCGTCGGCCACGCCCGCGCCTTCATGACGGTCGGCGCGCTGATCATCCTTTCCAATGTCGCCATCGCCGCCGGTGTGTATCCCATTGTCTGGACGGCGGCGCGGACGCTCTACGGCTTCGCGATCTGCGCCATGTTCATCGTGGCGCAGAGCTGGCTGAACGATGCGGTCGAAAACCATATACGCGGCCGCGTCATGGCCGCCTTCTACGTCACCTACGAGGTCGGACTGGGCGTCGGCGCCTTCCTGTTGCGCTTCATGGACCTCACGACGGATATCGCGCCTGTCGCCGGCGTCGCCTTCGCCACGCTGGCGCTCCTGCCGGTCGGGATGACGCGGCTGCCCCCTCCCCCGCCGCCGAAATCGGCCTCGGTCGCCTTCCGCCGCGCCTGGTCGATCTCGCCGGTCGGCGTCGCCGGCATGCTGGCCGTCGGCGGGCTTTCCATGATGGTGTCCGGCTTCACGCCTATCCATGCCGCCGCGATCGGCTACAGCCAGGGCGACGTCGCGCTGCTCCTGTTCGCCATGCCGGTCGGCACGCTGCTCTTCCAAATCCCTTTCGGCTGGATATCCGACCGCACCGACCGCCGCTACGTCATCATCACCGCATCGGCGCTAGTGGTGCTGGGCGGTTTGGCGGCCAGCCGCTTCGATGGCAGCGCGCTGCCGCTGATGATGCTGATCTACGTCGTATGGAGCGGATGCACCGAATCCATCTATTCCCTGTCGAGCGCGCATGCCAACGACCGCGCCGACAAGGACGATCTCGTGCCGCTGGCGAGCACCATGCTCTTCGCCTGGTCGCTTTCGGGCTGCATCATTCCCGCGATCGCCACGACGCTTACCCCCGTCTACGGCACCGGCGCCTTCATGTGGGTGGCGGTGGTGATCGCGATCGTCTTCTGCCTGTTCGTCGGCTGGCGCATCGCCCGCCAGCGGCCGGCGCCGGTCTCGGCATCCGGCAATTTCTCGCCGCTCGCCGCGCAGGCCCCGCTGCCGGTGGAGCTTGCGTTCGGCTCGGCGGAAGGCGATGCGAAGGAGCGCTCGTAAACGCTCTGTGTGTCTGTTCAGTACAGAGGCTGGTGTTCAGATGACCCTCTCTCCGGTTTGCTTTGCAAACCACCTCTCCCCTGAAGGGGGCGAGGACGGGAGCCAAGCTCGCCGCCCGCCCTCTTCCCACGAAGTGGGGGAGAGAGCCGTGACGGAGGGGAGGCGCTCTCAAAAGCAAACCGCACCTATGGCCATACCAGAACACACCCGCCTTGACTCCGCGGCCTTTTTCCTGTCTAGACGCGGCGAATTCCGCGACGAGTGAAAACTCCGAGCCGCCGACCGGGACGCATCAGACCGATCCCGGAGGTCAACACCCGGCAGCGCTGTGCGCCCCCGGGTGGTTTTCGGCTTTGCGCTCGGGTTTTAACTCCGGCGCGGATGCACTACCTCTCGGGCAACACCCGAGAGAGATGAGGAAACTGGATGTTTGAATCGCTTCAGGAGCGCCTCGGTTCTATTCTGAACGGCTTGACCGGCCGCGGCGCGCTGTCGGAAGCCGACGTGGCCGCGGCACTGCGCGAGATTCGCCGCGCGCTGCTCGAGGCCGACGTGGCGCTTGAGGTCGTGCGCGGCTTCACCGACAAGGTGCGCGAGAAGGCCGTCGGCGCCGCCGTGCTGAAGTCGATCAAGCCCGGCCAGATGGTCGTTAAGATCGTCCATGACGAGCTGGTCGAGATGCTCGGCGCCGAGGGCGAGACGATCGACCTCAACGCGCCGGCGCCGGTCGTCGTCATGATGGTCGGCCTGCAGGGCTCCGGCAAGACCACCACCTCGGCCAAGATCGCCAAGCGGCTCTTGGAGCGCCAGGGCAAGCGCGTCCTGATGGCCTCGCTCGACACGCGCCGTCCCGCCGCGCAGGAGCAGCTTCGCCAGCTCGGCGAGCAGACGAAGGTCCCGACCCTGCCGATCATCGCCGGCCAGTCGCCGGTCGATATCGCGAAACGCGCGGTGCAGGCGGGCAGGCTTGGCGGCCATGACGTCGTCATCCTCGACACGGCCGGCCGTACCCATATCCACGAGCCGCTGATGGCCGAGATGGCCGACATCCGGAAGGTGTCGAATCCGCACGAAATCCTGCTCGTGGCCGATTCTCTGACCGGCCAGGACGCCGTCAACCTGGCGCGTTCCTTTGACGACCGCGTCGGCATCACCGGCCTCGTGCTCACCCGCATGGACGGCGACGGGCGTGGCGGCGCCGCCCTTTCCATGCGCGCCGTCACCGGCAAGCCGATCAAGCTCATCGGCACCGGCGAGAAGATGGACGCGCTGGAGGAATTCCACCCGAAGCGCATCGCCGACCGCATCCTCGGCATGGGCGACATCGTCAGCCTCGTCGAAAAGGCGGCCGAGACCATCGACGCGGAAAAGGCCGCGGCGATGGCGAAGAAAATGCAGTCCGGCAAGTTCGACCTCGACGACCTCGCCGACCAGCTTCGCCAGATGCAGAAGATGGGCGGCATGGGCGGCATCATGGGCCTGATGCCCGGCATGGGGAAGATGAAGGACCAGATGGCCGCCGCCGGCCTCGACGACAGGATGTTCGGACGCCAGCTCGCCATCATATCGTCGATGACGAAGAAGGAGCGCGTCAACCCCGATATCCTGAAGCACAGCCGCAAGAAGCGCATCGCGGCCGGCTCCGGCACCGATGCCGCCGAGATCAACAAGCTGCTCAAGATGCATCGCGGCATGGCCGACATGATGAAGGCCATGGGCGGCAAGGGCAAAGGCGCCGGCATGATGCGCGGGCTGATGGGCGGCATGGCGCACAAGATGGGGCTCGGCGGCCTGATGCCCGGCGGTGGCATGCCGGATCTGTCGAAGATGGACCCCAAGCAGCTCGAAGCCTTGCAGAAGCAGGCGCAGGCCGCTGGCCTGGGCAGGGGTATGCCGGGCGGTATCCCCGGATTGGGCGGCGGCGGATTGCCGGGCCTTGGCGGACCGAAGCTGCCCGGCCTGGGTCGGAAGAAATGATCGGGAACGTGCAATGAGCGACAAAATGCAAGAGGCGCGAGCGAAGCTCGCGGAATACCGTGCCTCGATCGACAATTTCGACGCGGCGCTGATCCACATCCTCGCCGAGCGCTTCCGCTGCACCAAGGCGGTCGGCGTCCTCAAGGCCACCCACGGCCTGCCGCCGGCCGATCCGGCGCGCGAGCAGCAGCAGATCGAACGGCTGCGGCGGCTGGCGCATGAATCGCATCTCGATCCTGATTTCGCGGAAAAGTTCCTGAACTTCGTCGTCAAGGAAGTGATCCGCCATCACGAGCAGATCGCCGCCGGAAACGGCGATGGCGGCAACCGCACGCAACGTGTCGTACCCACACCGGCCGAAACCGGCCGCTGAAGAAACAGTCGAAACAACGCCTTTAGGAGAAACAAAATGGCATTGAAGATCAGACTGGCCCGCGCGGGCTCCAAGAAGCGTCCCTATTACCATGTCGTCGTCGCCGATGTGCGCAGCCCGCGCGACGGCCGCTTCATCGAGGCGATCGGATCCTGGAATCCGCTGCTGCCGAAGGATGGCGAACGCGTCAAGCTGGACGAGGAGCGCATCAAGCACTGGCTCGGCCAGGGCGCGCTGCCGACCGACCGCGTCGCCCGCTTCCTCGACCAGGCCGGCCTCGCCAAGCGCGCGCCGCGCAACAACCCCGAAAAAGCCAAACCCGGCAAGAAGGCACAGGAGCGCATCGCGTTGATCGAGAAGGCCCGCGCCGATGCCGAGGCGGCCGCCGCCGAACTGGTCGCCGCTCCGGAGGCGCCTGCCGAAGAGAACGCCGCGAGCTAAGCGTTCCGCCCGGGCGAGCAACAAAATGGCGGGCTTGAGCCCGCCATTTTTATTTTGGCACGCGGAAGGGACCCCGGCCCTACGCCACCTTCTTCTTCGGCTGGATCAGTCCACGCTCGAGGAGCAGCTCGGCGATCTGCACGGCGTTGAGCGCCGCGCCCTTGCGGAGATTGTCGGAGACGACCCACAGGTTCAGCCCGTTCTCTACCGTCGGATCCTCGCGGATGCGGCTGATATAGGTGGCATCCTCGCCGGCGGATTCCAGCGGCGAGATGTAGCCGCCGTCCTCGCGCTTGTCGACGACCAGGCAGCCCGGCGCCTCGCGCAGGATCTCCCGCGCCTCTTCCGCCGTGATCGGCTTCTCGAACTCGACATTTACCGCCTCGGAATGGCCGATGAAGACCGGCACGCGCACGCAGGTTCCCGTCAGCTTGATCTTCGGATCGAGGATCTTCTTGATCTCGGCGACCATCTTCCACTCTTCCTTGGTCGAGCCGTCCTCCATGAAGACGTCGATATGGGGGATGACGTTGAAGGCGATGCGCTTGGTGAACTTCTTCGCCGTCACCGGATCGGCGACGAAGACGGCGCGGGTCTGCTCGAAGAGCTCGTCCATGCCCTCCTTGCCCGCGCCGGAGACCGACTGGTAGGTCGCCACCACCACGCGCTTGATCTTCGCCGCGTCATGCAACGGCTTCAGCGCGACGACGAGCTGCGCCGTCGAGCAGTTGGGATTGGCGATGATGTTCTTGCGGGTGAAGCCTGCGACGGCGTCCGGATTGACCTCCGGCACGACCAGCGGCACGTCGGCATCGTAGCGCCAGGCCGACGAATTATCGATGACGATGCAGCCCTGACGACCGATCCTTGGCGACCATTCCTTGGAGATGGCGCCGCCTGCCGACATGACGCAGAGGTCGGTGTCGGAGAAATCGTAATTGTCGAGCGCCCGGACTTTCAACGTCCGGTCGCCATAGGAGACTTCGGTCCCCTGCGACCGGCGCGAGGCGAGCGCCACCACCTCGTCGGCCGGGAAGCCGCGCTCTTCGAGGATGGCGAGCATTTCGCGGCCCACATTGCCGGTGGCGCCCACTACCGCAACCTTGAAACCCATCTTGATAATCTCCTGTCCCTCTCCGCTCGTTTCGCGAACCCGCCGGCCTCAGCGGGCGTCTCGTTTCATCCCCAGGGCCGGGCCCGGGGAGAGAGGGCGAGCAGGCCAGGGAGTCAGACCGTTTTGGCGGTCGTTTTCGACATCGTTTTGGCCGTGGCGAGGACGGAGAACATGCGTGCGCCGCCGGGCCCGGCGGCAAGGCCGGGCTCTGCGGACGTCAAAAGGGCCGGTATCGGGCCGCGCATGGAAAACTCCGTTTCGTGCGCGCTTTTACGCGCATCGCGAAAATAGTCAATTCGCCGACAGGCCCGCCGGTCGGGATTTCGGCGCTCACACCTAGGTCACACGCGAAAACGATCCGTTTCGTCACACCTGATCACCAGGGAACGTGAAAGATCTCCACTCGGGGCAATCCGACCGCACGGACGCCGACATCCTTGGCAAGCACCCCGAAGCCCTCGGTCTCGACGAGATCGCGATAAGGCTTCTCGGGAAAGAGCAGCCCGCCCCGATGCAGCGCGGCATCGACGAGCAGCATGGAGCCGCCCACACCGTCCAGTGCGATCTTCTCCAGATGGCGCACGTCCGAAAGATGGCGCCGCCCGATGAAATCGGAAGGCGGCTGATAGACGCCGCGGACAGTCGAACGGAAGTAGCGGTGATCGCGCTGCGGTCTTGTGGTCACGAAGCTGTTGAAGTCCAGGCTGCGGCCGCCGGCCTTCAGCACACAGTTCGGCACGACGATCCGGTGGCCGGCCGCGGTCAGGGTCCGGACGATGTCGTCCGGGAATTTCCAGACATCGATGTCGATCCACAGCGCCCAGTCGTCTTCCTCGTCGAGGCCGTTGCGGATCAGATGATTGCGCACCTTCGCCAGTCCGCAGCGCCGTTCCCGCTGCAGCTTCGGCAGCGCGCGCCTGGCCCTGTCGAGCTCGGTGCCGAGATGCTTTTGCAGCAGCACGATCCGGCGATACTCTCCGCCGAGAGGCTCCACCGCCTTCCGCAGTACGTCCCAGCTTCCGTCCCGGCTGTCGCCCTCGCAGAAGACGAGCTTGATCCGTTCAGGTGGGTGATCGAGTTGCCGCACGGCCGCCAGGAACGGCTCGACGTGCTCGGCCGCGTCGCGCAACGGCACGAGGACGGCGATGTTTCCGCCGGGCTTCGGTGCCGGCCGGGCGAGCGCGGCCGGATCGATCGCCGCCCTTGCCTCGGCGAGATCGAGCTGTTCGCCGCGCGTCGCTAGATACTTGGCTTTATAGAGATGGCGCTTGAGCGCCTTGCGCCAGTTTTCCCGAGGGGCCGGTTTCCACCAAGTCCCCACCCAATGATGCACCGAAAGCGTCTTGCACGCCTGCGGCTCGCCGCTTTCGCCGGCGGCGCCGTCGCGGTCGAGCGGTGTGAACAGGGCGGAAGGATGGAGCGCGAACGAAGATCGGTCAGCGAAGCTGAGCTGGGCGGATGTCAGCACGCAGGGGCCGGTAGCGTCGATCACCTCCTTCGCGTCGGCAAGGTCGGGCAGATAGGAAAGCAGGTGCAGCCAGAAGGGATGCTTCGGCGGACTGACGATCGTGCCGTTGAAGAGCAGGTAGGGCAGCCCGCGGAAGCTCGCCTGCTCGGCGAAATGCCGGAATGGCTCCTTGCAGAATACGATCCGGTCTTCGGACATGAGCGGAGCGAAAGAAGCGACGCATTCGCAGTCCAGATCGGCATACACGCCGCCGAAATGATGGAGCAGCATGTAGCGGGCCGCGTCCGCGCGCAGGATACCCTGCTGGTAGCCGCAGAACGTGGCGAGGAAATCGGGATAGTGCGTCCCAACGAAATCGATGAGAGCGCGGTCGTTCCAGAACATCCTCGTCCAGCCGGGATTGTGCTTTGCCCAGCTTTCGCTCCAGGCCCGGAAACGCGGCGGGATCTCGTCGGTCTTCCAGGTCTGGTGCAGGATCGGCGGGATCATGACCCTTGCCCGTGAGGTTGCTCGCCCACGGCGGCGAGGCCCATGCCTAGCCGGACCGCTTCGAGGACCGCGGCCTTCCCGTAGCGACGCCGCACCTCCGCATGCGCCCGCCGGCGCAGATTTTCCATTCGCGCGGAATCGGAACACAAGGCGATGACGGCCGCCGCCAGTTCCTCGTCCGTCTCGTGGATGAGGATGCTTTCGCCCGGCGTAAAGTCCAGCCCTTCGGCCGCGACCGGGGTCGCGACCACGGGGATGCCCCGGGCCATGGCTTCCAGGATCTTTATCCGTGTCCCGCCGCCCGTTGCGAGCGGCACGACGCTCACATGGCCGCACTCGAACAGCGGCGAGAGATCGTCCGGGTTCTCCACCAGTTCGACTCCCGGCATGCCGGCGAGTTCGATGATCGCAGGCTTGGGAGAGCGGCCGGCCAGGAGAAGGCGGGCGTCGCCGAACCGCGTCCTGATCGTCGGCAGTATGTTCCGCGCCAGTCTTTCGCAGGCTTCGACATTGGGTCGGTAGCCGAGATGGCCGATGAAGAGCAGGACCGGCCAACCGTCGGCCCGGCCCGGCGGATCGGGCAGTTCCGACGAAATTCTGTCCGCGCGGGGGATGCCGTTCATCACCACGTCGACCGGGATCTCCGCCTTGGAGAACGATCCGAGCCTTTGCCGGTCCTGATCGGAGCAGACCCATACGCGGTCGACGATCCGCATCGCCTTTGTTTCCCTGTTTTCGATGCGCCCCTGCCGCCCGAACCGGCGCGGCAGGATTTTCCCGGCGAGCGGCGTTCTTCCTCGCATCCGGGCATGAAGGTCGGATTCCACATTGTGCATGTCGAGGACGAGCAGGCGTGCGAAAGGGCGCAGCGGCTTCAGAAGCGCTCCCAGCCCGATGCCCTCCACGATGATTGCGTCGGGCTGGAACTCCCGAACCAGCCGCAGCAGGCGCGGCAGCGCGACCAGAGGGATGCGCCACTCCGCGGCGGTGCGCCGGCGAACCATCGGGCGGCCGCCCGGCTCTCCGGGGATTTCGAGGCCGGCGACCGCGATGCCGTTGCAAGTCGTCGTTCGCTCGGTCGCGCGAACCGATACGAGCATCGTCGCGCCGAGACGGGAAGCCGCGAGCGCATTCTGGTAGTTCCTGAGGTCCGCTCCGGAAACGGCTGGATAGGCCGGATCGTGCGTGATGACCATCGTGCGGATAGGCGGCCGGAGCCCTTCGGGCAAGGACCGTTGCGTCGGCTTCCGCAACCCGAAAGCCTGGGCCGTGCGTCCCGTTGCAATCCTGGCGTGATATTGGGACGCCTTCCACCCGCTGCGGAAATCCGGATGCGCCCGCACCATGCGGAGAATGCGTTCGGCCTCCGCGTAGCGGCGGCGCATGATGAGCAGACGGCCGATGCGCAGCGCCACCCATGCCTTGCGCCGCTGCAGGACATCGCGGCCGATCCCGAACCGCGCCAGCCTGGTCAGTTCCAGCGAAATCCGCACGAGGGTCGTCCGCGGGGTCGAGACGAAGCGCTCGTCCATGCGTTCTTCGTCCATCAGGTAGAGCAGGACAGTGTCGGTTATCGTCACCACCCGCAGGCGCGTCAGCACGGCAGCCCAGTAGCAACTGTCCTCGTCCAGCGCGATCGTCGTCGGAAATTTGATGTCGCGGACCTCGTCGATGACCAGCAGGGCGCTGCCCATCGGAATCGGCGGCAATTCGTTGCGCAGATAGCGGCGCGCGTTCTCGCGCCGGTCCGGGCCGTAGCCGGAGGGGACCTTCAGCTTGTCCGGCCCATTCTCGGTCCTGCGCAGCATCGAGCCGACGGCAAGTCCCGCGGCGGGATCGCGGGACAGGGCCTGCGTCAGCAAACCCAAGGCGCCGGGAAAGACCTCGTCGTCGGCATCGAGGAAGAAGACGTTGCGTTCGCGCGCCGCGGCGATGCCGACGTTCCTGGCCGCGCCGGCGCTGCCGAATTGGCCCTCCACGATCCGCAACGGAAGACCGGCGGATGAAGCGGCCTGCTCGGTGACGGCCTGGGTTCCGTCCTGCGATCCGTCGTCCACCAGCAATATCTCGCCGATCAGCGGGCGATCGGCAGCCAGGCTTTCGATGGTTGCCGCGATCGTGGCGGCCGCGTTCCGCGCTGGGATGATGACGGAAATCATCGGATGTCAGGAATCCTCGAAGCGGCCGCGCCGACGCCTATGGTCGCGGGCCTCCCCAGCCGAAGAGACGGGACGAAGGGACATGTCGGCGAGATCCGAGATGCCGATCGGAAAACCGTCGAGCCAGCGGGCAATCGTCTCTCCGGAAGAAGAGCTCTGCGAAAGTTCAAGACAGATCGCCGAGAAAGCCAGTTCTTTCAGATCCTTGCGCATCGTTTCACTGTGCACGGACGATAGCCCGTGAGCGGGCGGGTCGGGATGTTTCCCACCCCATGGAGGAGGCAGGCTTACTATCCCCTGTCGAGCAGACGCAAGGCATAGTCCAGATGATCGCCCATCTTGTTTCCCCTGGCGCAAGCGGCGGCGCCCGAGGCCGACCGCATACAGGCCGCTGGTCCGGAGGGTGTAAGTTCTTGCCGGGCTTGAAACGCGGGATATCCTCCGATCGTACGACGTGCGCTTGCGCCTTCCGGCATATCCATTCCTTGCAGGCCCTTCGCGATCCTCGAAGGAACGTTCATACGGTCCATGGGTTCACACCCATGAAAGGAGAAGAGCCATGTCCCAGAGGCCAATCGATGTCGGCCGCGCCGAGCATTTCGGACGACGCCGGTACACGAGCCCTGAATTCTCCGCGCGGCAGGCGCGCCAGGGCAGGATCGTCCTCAATACGCCGCTACGCCGCGCTGTCTTTATTGCCGGGCTCGTCCTCGCAATCCTCGTCGCGTTTGTCTTCGTCTATCTCGCTTAAAGGTCCGGGCGCCCGGCAAATTGTTGAATTCCTGCATCACCCGCCGTCGAATGTGGGAATATTCCCGGCTCGGCCCGGATGTTACAGAAAACGTGAAAACCGCCCGGTTGACATGAAAGGACCCCCGAACAAACTCCGCGCCCAGGGTAGGTCATTTGCCGACGATTCGGCGCCGCACGGAACGCCCGGGAGAGGCGAAGTTGCGGAGGAACATTTTGGGGGAAACCCACATGCGCGGAGACATCCTTCATTTCGACGGCGTCCAGGCACTGGGCGTCATCATCGGTGACGACGGCAGCCGCTACGCCTTCAGCCGCAGCGACCTCTACGAGCGGTTCCCGCCGGCCAAGGCGATCCGGGTCGAATTCCGCGCGGAAGGGGGCCGCGCCCGCGACATCGCCAGGGCGCGCGTCGCCGCGCGCTCGACCAGCACCGAAAAATCCGCCGAGACCCGCAGGCCAGGCCTGTGGCGGCATTTTCTCGACGCGCTGACGCGGAACTATGCCAATTTCCGCGGCCGTGCGCGTCGCGCGGAATATTGGAGTTATGCGTTTTTCTGGCTCATGGCGCTGGCGCTGGTGATGGCGGTCGGCTTCGTCTTCGACGGCGGCCTGACGAACTTCCACGCCGCGATCGAAGCGCCGGCGATCACGCTGACCCTGTCGATCGTCTTCGTGCTCGCGACGCTCTTGCCGGGGCTCGGCCTCGCCGTCCGCCGCCAGCACGATATCGGGCTCTCGGGCTGGTACTCGCTCTTCGTGCTGATTCCATCGCTCGGCAGCCTGATCCTGCTCGCCTTCTCGCTCATCCCGAGCCAGAAGCGCGACAACAGGTGGGGTCCGGTGCCGGAGAACGTCATCTCCTGAGGGAGAGCGATCCCGCGCGAGCATCGGGAGTTCGTAGGACTGCTCCCGCTATCTCGGGCTTGTCCCGAGTATAGCGTTTGAAATCGGCCGCGCAGCGGATGCCTATTTCGAAAGCGCCAGGAACTTTGCCGTGATGGCGTCGCCCATCTCGGTCGTACCGACTTTCCTCATGCCTTCCGAATGGATGTCGGCGGTCCTGAGACCGTCGTCGAGCACCGCGGCGATCGCCGCCTCCAGCCGGTCCGCTTCGCTCGTCATGCCGAATGAATAACGCAGGCACATGGCGAAGGAGGCGATCATGGCGATCGGATTGGCGAGGCCCTTGCCGGCGATATCGGGCGCCGAGCCGTGCACCGGCTCGTAGAGCGCCTTGCGGCTGCCGGTCTTCGGATCCGGAGCGCCGAGCGAAGCGGAGGGCAGCATGCCGATCGAGCCGGTGAGCATGGCGGCGATGTCGGAGAGCATATCGCCGAAGAGGTTATCGGTGACGATGACATCGAACTGCTTCGGCCAGCGCACGAGTTGCATGCCGCCGGCGTCGGCCAGCATGTGGTCGAGCTTCACGTCGGAGTAGCGCGCCTTGTGCATTGCCGTGACGACCTCGTTCCACAGCACGCCCGACTTCATGACGTTGCGCTTTTCCATCGAGGTGACGTGGTTCTTCCGCGTCCGCGCCAGTTCGAAGGCGACGCCTGAGATGCGCTCTATCTCGAACGTGTCGTAAACCTGCGTGTCGATGCCGCGTTTCTGGCCGTTGCCGAGATCGATGATCTCCTTCGGCTCGCCGAAATAAACGCCACCGGTCAATTCGCGCACGATCAGGATGTCGAGGCCTTCGACCACTTCGTGCTTCAGCGAGGACGAATCGGCCAGCGCCGGATAGCAGATGGCGGGCCTGAGATTGGCAAAGAGCTGCATGTCCTTGCGCAGGCGAAGCAGTCCCGCCTCGGGCCGCACCTCGTAGGGCACGCCGTCCCATTTCGGCCCGCCGACCGCGCCGAAGAGCACGGCATCCGCCGCCATCGCCTTGTCCATGTCCGCGTCGGAGATAGCCTTGCCGTGGGCGTCGTAGGCGCACCCCCCGACCAGGCCCTCCTCGGTCGTGAAGCCGCTGCCGAGTTTCTCGTTCATGGCTGCGATCAGCTTCCTGACCTCGGCCATGGCCTCGGGGCCGATGCCGTCGCCGGGGAGAAGGAAGAGCTTGCGCGATGCCATGGAATATTCCTGAAATGAATGACTTGGACCGCGGCTTTGCTAAACGCTGGCCGTCTCCCGTGCAAGCCCAGAGCGGCGGGCTTTGCTTGAGCCAGGGCCGGATCCTCATAGGCGATATCGTTCTTCTGATCGCCGGTGTGACTTTTAGCGGCCGCTCATGCGCCTCTTCTGAGCGCCGTCGCCTCGATCTCGACCTTCATCTCGGGACGAATGAGCCCACAGATGGTCATCGTCGCGGCGGGCCTTAGGTCGCCAAACACCTTTCCGGTCACCATGAACACCGCGTCGGCGAAGGCGGCATCCGTCACGTGGTAATGCACGCGCACGATGTCTTCCATGGCGAAACCGGCGTCGCCGAGTGCCTTTTCGATCGTCGCGAGGCAATTCCGCGCCTGCTCCCCGACATCGTCGGGCATGCTCATCGTGGCGTAGTCGTAGCCCGTCGTGCCGGCGACGAAGCACCAGTCGCCCTGGACGACGGCACGCGAATAGCCTGCCGCCTTCTCGAAGGGCGAGCCGGTGGAGATCAGCCGCCGTTCGGCCATGCCGGGATCGGTCCCGGACTCAGGCCCAGGGCCGGCTTTCAGCGTAGTCTTTCTCGAAACTGTCGATGGATTTCGACTTCTGCAAGGTCAGGCCGATATCGTCGAGCCCGTTCAGCAGGCAGTGCCGGCGGAATTCGTCGAGTTCGAACTTGACCACGCCGCCATCCGGCCCGCGGATTTCCATCGCCTCGAGATCGACCGTGACCGTCGCATTCGCACCACGCGAGGCATCGTCGAGCAATTTCTCCAGATCCTCGGGGCTGACCACCACCGGCAGGATGCCGTTCTTGAAGCAATTATTGTAGAAGATATCGGCGAATGAGGTCGAAATGACGCAGCGTATGCCGAAATCGAGCAGCGCCCAGGGCGCGTGCTCGCGGCTCGAGCCGCAGCCGAAATTGTCGCCGGCGACCAGGATCTGCGCGTGGCGGTAGGCCGGCTTGTTGAGCACGAAATCCGGGTTCTCCGCCCCGTCGTCGAGATAGCGCATCTCGGCAAAGAGGCCCTTGCCGAGCCCAGTGCGCTTGATCGTCTTCAGGTAATCCTTGGGTATGATCATGTCGGTATCGACATTGACGATCGGCAAAGGCGCTGCGACGCCGGTGATTTTCGTGAACTTTTCCATGGGCCTGACTTCCGCTGAACCAAGCCGAGCCTTACAGGAAAGAGGGACGAAGGAAAAGGGTTCGCAGGGCGGCGGGCATCACGATGCCGGCGGCGGCAAACCGGAAGGCGAGGCGTTTCGAGCCTTGACCGCAGAGCGCGGCGCATTGCCATAGGCTTGGCTCTTGTCCTTCACGAAAAGAATCATCATATTTCGCCTAGGCATGCTGGAGTCTCGCCAGCGGCGCCTGGGCGAGTGCCCGACACCGGACGGGACAGAAGCAACAGAGGAAACCATGGCTGATCTTCGCAACTATCAGTCGCGCGTAACGGGCGCCCAGGGTCGAGCCGATGTCTCCATCGACCAGGGCCTGCGCGCTTACATGCTGCGCGTCTATAACCTGATGGCGCTCGGCCTCGCCATCACGGGCCTTGCCGCGTGGGGCGCATTCAGTTTCGCCGTCACGCCTGACGGCCAGCTCACCCAGTTCGGCTATCTGATGTTCCAGAGCGGCTTGCGCTGGGTCGTGATCTTCGCGCCGCTCGCGCTCGTCTTCTTCCTGAGCTTCAGGATCAACTCGATGAGCGTACCGGCCGCGCAGACGACTTTCTGGGTCTATGCGGCCCTTGTGGGCCTGTCGCTCTCGGTGCTGTTCCTGGTCTATACCCAGACCAGCATCGTCAGGACGTTCTTCATCACGGCCGCCGCCTTCGGCGGGCTGTCGCTCTACGGCTACACGACCAAGCGCGACCTGTCGGCAATGGGCTCGTTCCTGATCATGGGCGTGTTCGGCGTCATCATCGCCTCGCTGGTCAACATTTTCCTTGCCTCTTCGGCGCTCCAGTTCGCGATCTCGGTGATCGGCGTCCTGGTCTTTGCGGGCCTGACCGCCTTCGACACGCAGCAGATCAAGGAAATGTACTACGAGGGCGACGCCGAAGTCGTGGCCGGCCGCAAGGCCATCATGGGCGCGCTGAGGCTCTATCTCGACTTCATCAACCTCTTCATGTTCCTGATGCAGTTCCTCGGCGATCGCCGCTGAGGAAAGCGAAAGACACGGATCGGGGCGGCCTTCGGGTCGCCCTTTTCTTTTGTCCGCTTGGCTGCCTATAAGGGCGCGAGCACCGAGGGGCAGAGCGATGGCGACCATACGCGCGGCGCGGGAAACCGATCTCGACCGCATCACCGAGATCTATGCCGATGCGGTCCGCCACGGCACTGCAAGCTATGAACTGGAACCGCCGACGAGGGAGGAGATGGGAGCGCGGTTCGCCGCGCTCGCCGGCAAGGGCTTCCCCTATATCGTCGCCGAGGACGGGGACGGCGGCATTCTCGGCTATGCCTATGCCGGACCCTTCCGGCCGCGCCCCGCCTACCGCTTCGTCGTCGAGGATTCCATCTACGTCGCACCGGAGGCCAAGGGCCGCGGCCTCGGCCTGCAGCTCCTCCAGGCACTGGTGGGAGAGGTTAAACGGCTCGGCTTCCGGCAGATCATCGCCGTCATCGGCGACGGCACGCCCGAGAGCGCCTCGGTCCGGCTGCACGAGAAAATGGGCTTTCGCCATTCCGGCCGCCTGGAAGGCACAGGCTACAAGCGTGGCCGCTGGCTCGACACGGCCTTCATGCAGCTTTCCTTCAACGGCGGCGCCGATACGGCGCCCGATCCGGAATCCTTTCCTGAGCGGATATATCGCGAGGGGCGGTAGCCGCGCCCCGGAGCATGCGCCCGATCAGGCTTCGGCGAGGCGGAGCGCCTTGTCGAAGATGCCCAGCACACGGCCGAGCTCATGCCCTCTTTTCAGGATGACGCCGCCGGCGGCGATCACTGCGAAGGCGCCCTGGCGGCGCGCCAGTTTCGGCATCTTGGCGATCTGGAAGAGCGGAACCTCGCTCGTGCGCCGGAACACGGAGAACACCGCGCGATCCGGAAGATGGTCGATGGCGTAGTCCCGCCATTCGCCGGCAGCAACCATTCGGCCATAGACGCGAAGTATCTGGTCGAGTTCCCGACGGTCGAAGGTGACCGGCAATTCGAGATGACGGCGCCGGGCTTCCTGAAACGGGATCAATATTGCGGAATCGTCCCCATCCTCCGTGGCGTCTCCGCGATCGACCATATAGAATGCCTCTCATCCAGCACGTCGGGCCACGTTCGCGCGTCCCTTCATGAAAATCAACCCCGACCCGCGACTCCCCGCCGTCCTCACGGACGGTCACAAAGCGGAACAGGGTGTCGGAATTGGTGATGGTTCGCCACAATCCCGCCGCATATAATCCTAGCTGACGCCCAAATATCTGGCGACCATCCGATCGTTGCCTGAGACGGTTCGGTCCGGCGTTGGCTCCGTAAACCCCAAGCCCCCCGCCCACGGGGCCTTGGCCGGATCGAACCAGCCAGGCTTTCAAAGCCCGGTTCCAGAGCACGATGGAATAAGATGCCGGTGTCAGCGAGCTGACGCCGGCTTTTTCATGCCGGGAGTTGATGAGCGGCCGGAACGCGTCGATCAGCTTCCGTTCGTCGACAGGGCGGCGGCTCCGACGATCGGCCCCGCAGCGCCGCCGGCTCCCGACTGCAGCAGGACGGCAAGACCGCCATCCGCCGGAATGGCCGATTTGGGCATCTCGTAACGGGCCGCCTTGCCATGCCACATGCCGGCGACATGGATGCCCGTCACCGCGTGCCAGTAGGTGATCGCACGGCCGCTATTCTCACCGTGACGGATGGTCACCTCGCGTTTCGGCGCGAAGGATATGAACACTACCCGCGCCGCGCCCGTTCCATCCGGCGAAGCGCCTGCCTCGACGACATAGGAACTGCCATTATCCCGGATTGAGACGTCGACCGACAGGCCCTTGCCGGAACCGGCGAGTGTGCCGAGCGCCGTCTCGACGGCCTCCATGCTGGCGCCGTTCGCATCGGTGCGGCCGTTGACCACCGCCTGCGGCGTATAGACCTGCGCAGAACCGAATGCCTTGGCATAGGCGTATTGGCGCTCGGTATTGGCGCGGCTGCCCAGCGTATCCTTCCAGCCGAGATAGTCCCAATAGTCGATATGATAGGCGAGCGCCACCACATCGCCCTGCTCGATGAGGCGGCCGAACGCGGCATCGGCCGGAGGACAGGAATTGCAGCCCTGGCTGGTGAAGAGTTCGACCACGCCGAGCGGCCTGGCGGTGGCCGCTCCGGCGACGGCAAGGCAGCAGGCCGCCATTGTTGCCGCCGCCAACAGCCGCCTGCCTCTCGTCGCACGCATCTTCCGGGTTTCCTGCCCTGTCGTTTTGTGCCGCGAGGATAGGCAGCGGCGCGTCTCAAGGGAAAGTCACGTTGCGGTGAAAGCTTTCTTCTCCTCGCGCACGAGGAGAAGAGGCCTTTGCTACGCCGCCAGGTCGCGCAGCACGTATTGGAGGATGCCGCCATTCTTGAAGTAGGCGAGTTCGTCGAGCGTATCGATGCGGCAGAGGATCGGCACCTCCTTCACCTTGCCGTCGGCATAGGTGACCTTGGCGACCATCTTCTGGCGCGGGCGGATATTCTGCAGCCCATCGATCTCGACCGTCTCGTCGCCGGTCAGGCCGAGCGAATGCCAGCTCGTCCCCTCGTCGAGAACGAAGGGAACGACGCCCATGCCGACGAGGTTGGAGCGGTGGATGCGCTCGAAGGACTGGGCGATGACCGCGCGGACGCCGAGGAGATTGGTGCCCTTGGCCGCCCAGTCGCGCGAAGAACCGTTGCCGTATTCGACGCCGGCGAAGATGACCAGCGGCACCTTCTCCTGCCGGTAGCGCATGGCGGCGTCGTAGATCGACATCTCCTCCTTGGAGGGATAGTGGATCGTGTAGCCGCCTTCCCTGCCGTTCTCGCCCAGCATGTGGTTGCGGATACGGATGTTGGCGAAGGTGCCACGCATCATCACTTCGTGATTGCCGCGGCGTGTGCCGTACTGGTTGAAGTCGGCGATGCCGACGCCATGTTCCGTCAGATATTCGCCGGCCGGGGACGCCGCCTTGATCGATCCCGCCGGCGAGATGTGGTCGGTGGTGATCTTGTCGCCGAACAGGCCGAGGATGCGCGCGCCCTTGATGTCGCCGATCGCGTCGGGCTTCTTCTCCATGCCCTCGAAATAGGGCGGGTTCTGCACATAGGTCGACTGGTTGTCCCAGGCATAGGTCTGGCCGCTCGGCGCCTGCACCTTGCGCCAGTTTTCGTCACCCTTGAAGACGTCGGCATATTTGCGGGCGAAGAGCTCGCGGGTGACGTTCTTCTGGATGAAATCCTGGATTTCGGCGCTGGTCGGCCAGATGTCCTTCAGGAATACCGGCTTGCCGTCCTTGCCCTCGCCGATGGGTTCACTGGTCAGGTCCTTCTTCACCGTGCCGGCGAGCGCGTAGGCGACCACCAGCGGCGGCGAGGCGAGATAGTTCGCCTGCACGTCGGGCGAAACGCGGCCCTCGAAATTGCGGTTTCCCGAGAGCACTGCCGCGCCGATCAGGCCCTTGTCGTTGATGGTCTTCGAGATCGGACCGGGCAGCGGGCCCGAATTGCCGATGCAGGTGGTACAGCCGAAGCCGACGAGGTTGAAGCCGATCTGGTCGAGTTCCTTCTGCAGGCCGGACTTGTCGAGATATTCCGCGACGACCTGGCTGCCCGGCGCGAGAGAGGTCTTGACCCACGGCTTCTGCTTCAGCCCGAGCCGGTTGGCGTTGCGGGCGAGGAGCCCGGCGCCGATCAGCACGCTCGGATTGGAGGTGTTGGTGCAGGACGTGATCGCCGCGATCACCACATCGCCATGGCCGAGATCGTAATCGGCTCCCTCGACCGCATAGCGTTTCGAGATTTCGGCGGCTTTCTTGTATTCCGTATCCATCGCCTTTTCGAAGGCGGCGGGAATGTCCTCCAGCGAGACCCGGCCCTCCGGCCTTTTCGGGCCGGCCATCGACGGCACCACGTCGCCGAGGTCGAGTTCCAGCGTATCGCTGAAGACCGGGTCGGCGATGCCGTCATGGCGCCACAGACCCTGCGCTTCGCAATAGGCCTCGACCAGCGCGATCCGCTCTTCGGTACGGCTGGTCATGGTCAGGTATTTGATGGTCTCGGCGTCGACCGGGAAGAAGCCGCAGGTCGCGCCGTATTCCGGCGACATGTTGCCGATCGTCGCGCGGTCGGCGAGCGTCATGGAGGAGAGGCCGGGGCCGAAGAACTCGACGAACTTGCCGACGACGCCCTTCTTGCGCAGCATCTGCGTGACGGTGAGCACGAGGTCGGTCGCGGTGACGCCTTCCTTCAGCCTGCCGGTGACGCGGAAGCCGATGACCTCCGGCAGGAGCATCGACACCGGCTGGCCGAGCATGGCGGCCTCCGCCTCGATGCCGCCGACGCCCCAGCCGAGCACGCCGAGGCCATTGACCATGGTGGTGTGCGAATCGGTGCCGACGCAGGTGTCCGGATAGGCCACCGTCTCACCGTCCATTTCGGCCGACCACACGGTCTGCGCCAGATATTCGAGATTGACCTGATGGCAGATGCCGGTGCCGGGCGGCACCACGCGGAAATTGCGGAAGGCCTGCTGGCCCCATTTCAGGAAGCGGTAGCGCTCGCCGTTGCGCTCATATTCCTTCTCGACATTGTGGGCGAAGGCTCTCGGCGTCCCGAATTCGTCGACGATGACCGAATGGTCGATGACGAGGTCGACGGGCACCAGCGGATTGATCTTCTGCGGGTCGCCGCCGAGCGCCACCATGGCGTCGCGCATCGCGGCCAGATCCACCACGGCCGGCACGCCGGTGAAATCCTGCATCAGCACGCGGGCCGGCCGGTAGGCGATCTCGTAGCCGGCGCTGCCCTTGTCGGCCAGCCAGGCGGCGACCGCCTCGATGTCCTTCTTCGTGACCGACTGCCCGTCCTCGTTCCGGAGCAGGTTTTCGAGCAGGACCTTCATCGAGAAGGGGAGCCTGGAAATGCCGGAGAGCCCGTTCTTCTCGGCCTCAGCGAGGCTGAAATAGACGTAGTCCCTGCCCCCCGCATTGAGGGTCTTGCGAGCTTTGAAACTGTCGAGCGAATGTGTCACGAGCGATCCCTGACTGTCGGTTGCCGAGAAGGAACGGACGCCAGTCGCATGGTATCACGCGCAAAGGTGCGGGTACGGTCATTTCCGCTGTCCGCTTCCAAGCACCAAAGCCGTTCAAGGCGGCTCGCGCTGGTTCGGCGCAAATTGAAGTGCACGCCGACCGCTGGCGTGATTGCCCCGGATATAGAGAATTTCGTAGAGGAGTTCTAGAGAAACAAAGGACGAATATGGCTGGGCCAGCCGGTCCCGGGGTCATGAAAAATGAAAGGGTGGGGAATGCGGCTGGTCGCCGAAGGACTGGGAGGCGAACGCGGCGGCGAGGCTGTCTTCTCCGGCGTGGATTTTTCTCTCTCCGACGGCGAGGCGCTGGTCGTCACCGGTCCGAACGGATCGGGAAAATCGACCCTTTTGCGCATCGTCGCCGGCCTGCTGCCGGCGGCGGCCGGATCGGTGCGGCTGGAGGGGGGCGGCGAGGCTATGCCCGATGCAGCCGCAGCCTGCCACTACCTCGGCCATGAGAACGGCATGAAGCCGGCGCTTTCGGTCGCCGAGAATCTGGAATTCTGGCAGAGCTTCAACGGGGCGCCGGCATTCGGCATCGGCGACGCGCTGGAAGAGGTCGGCCTGGAAACCATCTCGCACCTTCCCTACGGCTACCTTTCGACCGGCCAGCGCCGGCGGATCGCGATTGCACGATTGCTCCTCAACCGCCGGCCGCTCTGGCTGCTCGACGAGCCGACGGCAGGTCTCGACCGGCGCGCGGAAGACCGCTTCGCCGGGCTGATGGCCGGGCATCTCCAAGGCGGCGGCATCATCGTCGCGGCCACCCACGTGGCGCTTGGGCTGGAAGGGGCGAAGGAATTGCGGATGGAAAACCACCCGCCTTCCCCGCAAGAGGGAGGGTGACGATGCTGGCCCTCTATATCCGCGATGTCCGGATCGGCATCCGCGCCGGCGGCGGCGCGCTGGTCGGCGTGCTGTTCTTCCTCGCGGTGGTGGCGGTGGTGCCTTTCGGCGTCGGCCCCGATCTGACGCTTCTGGCCCGGATCGGCCCGGCCATCCTGTGGATCGGCGCGCTGCTCGCCAGCCTGCTCGGCCTGGAGCGGCTGTTTCAGGCCGACCGCGAGGATGGCTCGCTCGACCTATTGATGCTGGCCGCGGAGCGGCACCCGTCCGTGCTGACGGTGTTCGTCAAATGCCTTGCGCACTGGACCACCAACGTCCTGCCGCTGGTTGTGGCCTCGCCGCTTCTCGGCCTGTTCATGAACATGGAGGCGGCTGCAATCGGCGCCACCACCCTTACATTGCTGGTCGGCACGCCCGCCATCGCCTTCATCGGCGCCGTCGGCGCGGCGGTGGCGGTGGCGCTGCCGCGCGGCGGGCTGCTCGTCTCCATCCTGATCCTCCCGCTCACCGTGCCGGTGCTCATCTTCGGCGTGTCGGCGAGTTATGGGGCGGTCAACGATCCGCAGCCCTTCCTGCCGCCCTTCCTGATCCTCGTTGCGCTGACGTTGTTCTTCGCCGTCATCGGGCCTCTAGGCGCAGCACTTGCGCTCAAGCACGCCACCGATTGAGCCGCTCGGGATGTTCGGGCCTATGGCGCCAGATGGCCGAAGATCGCGACCAGTTCCTGGTAGACCCCGCGCTTGAACGGCACGACGATTTCGGGCAGTTCGCGCATTTCCCGCCACGCCCAATCGTCGAATTCGGCCTCATGCCCCCCAGGCGGCGGATTGATGGCGATCTCGCTGTCCTCGCCCTCGAAGCGGAAGGCGTACCATTTCTGCGTCTGGCCGCGATACCGTCCCTTGAAGGCCACGCCGACCAGATGCGGCGGCAAATCATAGTCGATCCAGCGCGGGGCCTCGGCAAGGACCGAGAGGCGGCGCATTCCGGTCTCCTCGTAAAGTTCGCGCCGTGCCGCAAGGAGCGGCTCCTCGCCCGCGTCGATGCCGCCTTGCGGCATCTGCCAGAGCTGCGGGCTGTCGGCGATCTCGCTGCCTTCCTCGACGATCCGCTTCCCGATCCAGACCAGGCCCTTGCGGTTCAGCACCATCATGCCGACGCAGGGCCGGTAAGGCAGCGTCGCGGGATCGAGAGGCTTCCCGTGCTTCATCGGAATCCTATCCCTTCTCAGGGTCGTTCATCACGGCCGTCACCGGCACGACCTCGACGCCGCGCTTCGCCGCCTCGGCGATCCAGTCGGCAATCGTGTCGACCGTCACCTGGAAGGCGGAGCCGGTACCGACCGCGAAGCCCTTGGCGCGCGCCGTCGCTTCGAGCTGGTCGAGTTTCTTCAGGATGTCGCCGCGGTTGCGCGATGTGTCGATCGTGAGATCGCCTTGCGCGAAAGGCACCCCGTCCTTCAGCGCCAGTTGCGGCGCGACGCTGCGGGCCGAGCTTCCGTCGTCCAGATAGAGCAGGCCACGCCGCGCCAGATCCTGCATGACAGGCTCCATCGCATTTTCGTCCGCGACGAAGCGCGCCCCCATATAGTTCATGACGCCGGTATAGTTGGTGATCCGCGACAGCGCCCAGTGCAGCGAGCGCAGGTTCTCCGCAGCCGAAGCCTCCACGATCAGCGTGTTGCGGCCGGGATTGACGTTCGGATAGTCGTAGGGCTCGAACGGCACCTGCATCAGAAGCTCATGGCCCGTCTGGCGCGCATCCCGCATCCACCGGTCCAGGCTGTTGCCCTGCGGCGCGAAGGCGAGCGTCACCGTTCCCGGCAGCTTCTGGATCGCATATTGCGTGCCGGTCTGCGACAGGCCGAGACCGCCGACGACGATGGCGACACGCGGGCCGCGAGCGCCGGACCATGGCCGCGCATAGACATCGACCGGCCGCCTGCCGTCGACCGAGCGGATCGGCAGCGGTCCCATCTCGGATTGCTCGATGAGCGCGCGGTCGGGAAGATGCGCGGTCCTCAGATCCTGGCCGAGGCTGGAAGGATCGCGGATGACGATGACGCCGTTCGGCTGGGCGCTGTCCGGATTGACATGGATGATGTGCGGTACGTCCTTGCCGGTCATAGGCGCGGCGGAAGGCTGCGGGTTGGCAGGCGGCTTCGAGACGGTGACGATGGCCTCCTTCGCCGGCTCCGGCTTGGAGACGACGACGTCAGGCGCCGGATGGAAAGGACGCGGCCGAAGTGCGATGCCGCCGGCGACGGCGACGACCGCAAGCGAGACCACGGTTGCCGCGACCGCCCTCCGCGAAACACGCCGCCTTTCCGGCCGCCCGCCCGGCCTGCTCTCCTGCCCGAGTGGGCGTTCGATTTCCTTGTTCATCGCCGGGGATGGGGACTTCCGGATGGGAGCCCTGTTCGGCCTCGCATAGGCGGATGCGGCGGGAAAACGGCCTCGCAGGGCGAAGAGGAAAACGGCCGGCGCACGAAGACGCCGGCCATGACGGGAATCACTGGTTCATCGCCGCCTTGTTCGGGCTGGGCGGGAAAGCCGGATTGGTCGTCTTGCCCTCCATCAGGTCGAGCGCGGCGTTGAGCTGCTTGTCGTCCTTCTCGTCCGGCGGCACATAGGCGGCCGAACCCGAGCCCTTGGCGTTCTCGTCCACGCCCTTGATATGGCCGCGCAGTTCGGATTCGCCGCGGACCACATCGCGGCCCAGCAATTCCGGCGGCAGCGGCTGGTCGACCTTGATATCGGGCGTGATGCCCTTGCCCTGGATCGATTTGCCGGACGGCGTGTAGTAGAGCGCCGTGGTGAGGCGCAGCGCGCCGTTGTTCTCCGGCAGCGGGATGATGGTCTGCACCGATCCCTTGCCGAAGGATTGCGTGCCGACGACGGTGGCGCGCTTCTGGTCCTGCAGCGCGCCCGCGACGATTTCCGAGGCACTGGCCGAACCGCCGTTGATGAGCACGATCAAAGGTTTGCCGTCGATCATGTCGCCCGGATGCGCATCGAAGCGGGAGATGTCCTTCGGATCGCGCCCGCGCGTCGACACGATCTCGCCATGGTCGAGGAAGGTGTCGGACACGCTCACCGCCTGGTCGAGCAGGCCGCCGGGATTGAGGCGCAGGTCGAGCACGTAGCCCTTCAGCTTGTCCTCCGGCACCTGCTTCTTGATCTGTTCGATCGCGTTGCGCAGATCGTCATAGGTCTTCTCGGTGAAGGAGGTGATCTTCATATAGCCGACGTCGCCGCGCTCGACGTGGAACTTGACGGCCTTCACCTTGATGATGCCGCGCACCACGGTGACCTCGATCGGCTTGTCGGCGCCCTTGCGCAGGATCGTCAGCTTGATCGGCGTATCGACCGGTCCGCGCATCTTGTCGACCGCGTCCTGCAGGGTGAGGCCGCGCACTTCCTGGCCGTCGATCTTGGAGATGAAGTCGCCAGCCAGCACGCCCGCCTTCGCGGCCGGCGTGTCGTCGATCGGCGTGATGACCTTAACCAGGTCGTCCTCCATCGTCACCTCGATGCCGAGGCCGCCGAACTCGCCGCTGGTCTGGACCCGCATGTCCTTCGCCTCGTCGGCGTTCATGTAGGAGGAGTGCGGGTCGAGCGAGGCGAGCATGCCGTTGACGGCGTTCTCGATGAGCGATTTCTCGTCCGGCTGGGTCACATATTGCGCCCGGACGCGCTCGAAGATATCGCCGAAGAGCGCCAGTTGCTTGTAGGTTTCCGAACTGGCCGCCTTGGCCGTGGAGCCGGGCGCGCCATAGACGAGACTCATGGCGGACGCGCCGATCAAGGCTCCGGCGCAAAGAAGCGACAATTTACGAATCATTCCCTGTCCTTCCAGAAACTCGCTCCATCCACCATGGAGACGGATCGATGGGCTTACCATCCTTGCGGAACTCGACATAGAGGTTCGGGCCGACACCTCCGCCGTCGAATGCCGCGGTGCTTGCCACCCTGGCCTCCCCCATCAATCCGACGGGCTCACCCGCCAGGACGGACTGGCCAAGCGATACGCTGATTCTGTCCATTCCTGCCAGAACGACATGATAGCCGTCGCCCGCGTCGAGTATCAAGAGTTGGCCGTATGAGCGGAACGGTCCCGCATATAACACAATCCCATCCGCCGGAGCGGTAACGATTGCGCCAGATTGTGTTATAACCATGTCGCCCTGCATGGTGCCGCCCGTGCCGTCGTCATCGCCGAAATGCTTGTCGATGCGGCCGGCGGCGGGAAGAAGCATGTGCCCCTGCATGGCCGCGAAGGGCGTGGCGGCGAGGCGGTGGCCCTCCGGCGCCGGCTTGCTGGCGGCTTCCGCCTCGGCCTTGCGGACGCTCTCGATCTGGGCTTCCAGGCTGGCGACCAGTTCCTTGACGCTGCCGGCTTTCTTGGCAAGCTCGGCCGCCTTCGCCTTCTCGTCGGCCAGCGCCGACTCGGACTGCTGCTGTAGCTTGTTCTTCTCGTCCAGGAGCAGGCTGAGCCGCTTCTTCTCTTCCGTCTGATCGGCGACCTTGGCGACAAGGCGCCCGCGCTCGATGTCGATGGATTTGGCGACCCGCGACAATTCCTTCAGGTCGCCGACCAGCACCTCGGTTTCCGCGCGAAGGTCGGGAACGACAGCGCCGAGCAGGATGGCGCTGCGGATCGACGACAGGGCGTCCTCCGGCTTGACCAGGATGGCCGGCGGCGGATTGACCCCCATGCGCTCCAGCGCGCCCAGCACCTCGGCCAGCACGCCGCGCCGCGCCGCGAGCGATTTGCGGATCGTCTCCTGCTGGGCATCGAGATTGCCGAGCCTGGCGGTGATGTCCTCGATGTCCTGGCTGAGCTTGCGTTCCGTCTTGGCGGACTGGATCAGCGCCGCCGTGATCGTCGTCTGATCCTTCCGGATACCCGCAATCTCGCTGGTGAGAGCCGCGAGCTTCTGGTCGGACAGCGTCATCTGGCGGGCGATCCGGTCATACTCGGCCTCGCTCTGCGCATGCTGCGCTTCAAGCGCGCTCGTCGTGCCGGCGGCCTGCGCCGCCGGGACGGCAGCCGCCACGGAAAGGCCAAGCCCCGCCAGTGCCGCGCAAAGCGCAGCCCTTCCGCTCCGTGCAAAGACCTGAACCATCCGTTCTCGCGAGGGTGCCCAACACTGCTGCCCAGCGTCCGACTCTAAGAAGCCGGTCGTTAAGGAACGATAAACCATGTGCCCGGCTTCAGGAGCAGGGAATCTGCTCGCCGGATATCAATTTTCAACTTGGTAACCATTGCCGTTCCGATCCCGCTGTATCCCTCTGGTTCGGCGGCGCCCGCCCATCCGCTTAACAGCTTGTTTTCGTTTTGAACCTATCTTTGCGGCCGAGCAACAGGGCGAGCGAACGGTGATTCAGGGCATTTTCATATCGCTGCTCAATCCCGTTCTGGCGCTGGCGCTTTCCGGCCTGTTCCTGAAGCTGTGGTCGGAACGCAAGGCGCAGACCCACGTCCTTTTCTTCTCCGTCTCCTATCTCTGCTACGCCGCGGCCTTCGGTTTGCAGATATCGCGCTGGCCGTTCGGCGACCCTGAAAACGCTCTCCTCTCGAATCTTTTTCTTCTAGGCACGTTCGGCTCCGCCATCCACGGCATGATGCGGAGGAGACGGCACCCCACCCCGCTCGCGGCGCTTACAACGCTTGCTGTTCTCGGCTTCGCCGCGCAATTCTGGTTCGCGGTGATCCAGCCGGACATGACCGGACGCATCTACGCGGTGAATTTCTGTTATGGCGGCATGATGCTCCTCGCCGCGGCGGAGATGCGTTCCTTCCCCGAAAAGACGGCCGTTGAAAGGCTCCTCTTCGGCGTCGTCCTGACCATCGGCATCTATTCCTTCGCCCGAACCGTCGGCATCTCGCTGATGCAAGGCCACATCGCCGAACGCTCCGAATATGTCGGGTCGCTCACCTGGGTCGTGCTCAACTTCTCGGCCGCCCTTTTCGCGCTTCTTCTGGCGCTGACGCTGATCTATCTGGTCGTCCTGGACGCCATGCAGGACCTGCGCACGGAATCCATGACCGACCTTCTTTCGGGACTGCTCAACCGGCGCGGATTCGAGGAGAACGGGCGCAAGGCGCTGGCGCATGCCGGCGAGCTCGGCCTGCCGGCGGCGCTCCTGATCTGCGATATCGATCACTTCAAGTCCGTGAACGACCGCTTCGGCCACGCCTGCGGCGATCAGGTCATCACGGCCTTCGCGCACTGCCTGCACGACGCGGCCGGCGGCCGCCATGTCGTGGCCCGGATCGGCGGTGAGGAATTCGCCGTCGTGCTCTCGGGCACGAATTTGAAAGCCGGGCGACTTTTCGCCGAGGCGGTCCGCAACGCCTGCGCGACGTTGAAAGCGGCGGGCCTGCCGGAGAACCATGCGGTGACCGCAAGCTTCGGTGTCGCCGAAATGCAGCCCGGCGAGGACTTGACCTCGCTCATGCGGCGCGCGGACGCGGCGCTCTACGATGCCAAGAGGCGCGGCCGCGACCGGGTGCGCGGCGCCGAGAGCCGTACGGATCCGTCTAGGAGAAGCGCCGGCGATCCCGCGCTTCCCCTGCAGGCGGGCGGCTGAGCGCCGCCTGAACCTTCGTCAGTCGCAGTTCTTCGCCGGAACCGGCACGACATTGTCGGGAAGCCCGTACATGTAGCTGCGCCCGTGCAGCAGAACCGCGCATTCGCCGTGGCGGATATAGGTATATTGACCCGGCGTGTGGTGCAGGCGAACGACATCCGGCCCTTCTTCACCGGCGGCGCTGGCGACGCGGTCGGCCAGGTATCCCTTGCCGACGACGATGCGCTTGTAGCCGGAGGGCGCATAGACGACGAGATTGCCGAAGGAATCGGCATAGGCATGCTCGTGGTAGAGGCCCCCGGCCGCCGCTGGAGCCGCCAGCGCGAAGGCGGCGAGGCAACCGAGAAGCGGCGCCTGGAGCCTGCGGCCGGATGATGATCTCGAATTCATGGTCGCGTCCTTTTCAGCGGGAAACCGCCTCCTCGAATCGGAATTTAACGCTTTATTAACCATTGTCACCTCGCCGCCATTTTTCTCCCGCGCCAATTCGCCGGACATGGTTAACGGCATACCGGCCGTTGATCTGTCGCCGCCATGCGCATAGATCGTCGAAGCCGGGTGGCCAGCAGAGCACGGGGGAGGAATGACCGAGGGAGAAGACGGAGCCGGCGGAGGGCGTCACGCGTTGCCGCTTGCCGCCATTCGGGCGCTCGCCCTGCCGCTGTTCCTTTCCGCCTGCGTTCCTCCTGTTCCGCCGGCTGCTTCGACGGTCCCGGCCGCCGCGGTCGCCCCGCCGCGCTACGCCAACTATCGGTGCGACGAAGACGGCGAGATCACGCTCGAGGATTTCCGCACCTCGATGCATGTGATCGATACGAGGGGCATCGACGTCGAGCTTCCGGCCGCCCCGCCGAACCAGACGACGCGCTACGGCCAGCCCGGCTATGCGCTGGTCCTCGAAAAGGGGACGGCGCTCTGGATGGTGACTGGCAAGCGCCCGGTCAACTGCAAGCTCGAAAAAGATCCGGCTTGACGGTCAGGCCTGCAGGAGAGCGGCCCTGGCTTCGACCGGCCTCGTTTGGGTCAGCCCGCGCCTTCTGCTGGCCCAGCTTCCGCCTCAATCGATTAAGCCGTAAGCGGCGGTCCTGAAACGCCTATTTATCTTTGACGCAATGCAGCAAGCGTTCTAGAACCGTGCCTGCCACACACGGCCTCCGGCATTCCCGACCCTTCGCGACGTCCGGCCGGCCGGAGCCGAAGACGGGGAAAAGGATGAGCAAACAGACAGCCGCCGCCGCACGCCCCCTCTCCCCGCATCTGCAGATCTACCGCCTCATTCCCACCATGGTGATGTCGATCCTGCACCGCATCACCGGCGGCGCGCTTTATTTCGGCACGCTGCTGCTCGCCTGGTGGCTGATCGCGGCGGCGAGTTCGGAACAGGCCTTCGACATCGCCAACGCCTTCTTCGGCTCGTGGATCGGGCGCCTGATCCTGTTCGGCTATACCTGGGCGCTGCTCCATCACCTGCTCGGCGGGATCCGCCACCTCATCTGGGACACCTGCACCTGGATGGGCAAGGAAACCTCGACCCGGCTGGCCTGGGCGACCATCATCGGTTCGGTCGGGCTCACCATCCTGGTGTGGTTCGCCGGCTATGCGGCAAGGGGGGCGTTCTGAGATGACCGAGATGCGCACACCGCTCCGGAAGGTCCGCGGACTCGGCACCGCCCGCGAAGGGACCGGCCATTTCTGGCGCATCCGCGTCACCTCCGTGGCGCTCATCATCCTGACGCTCTATTTCCTCGGCTTCGTCATTTCCCTGAACGGCGCCGGTTACGAGACGGTCCGGGCCGCTCTGGCGCGGCCTTTCGCGGCGTTGATGATGGGTCTCTTCGTGCTTGTCGGCCTGGTCCACATGCGGCTCGGCATGCAGGAGATCATCGAGGACTACATCCATGCGGAAGGGCAGAAGCTGGCGCTTCTGATCCTGAGCATCTTCTTCTGCGTGGCGGTCGGCGTGGCGTCGATCTTCGCACTTCTCAAACTGACGCTTGGAGGCTGATGGATGGCAAAGGCTTCCGGGAAAAAGGCGCCCGCCGTAGGCGCCAGGGCATACAGCTATGTCGATCATGCCTTCGACGTCGTCGTGGTTGGAGCCGGCGGCGCCGGACTGCGCGCCACGCTCGGCATGGCCGAACAGGGGCTGAGGACGGCCTGCATCACCAAGGTGTTCCCGACCCGCTCGCACACGGTGGCGGCGCAGGGCGGCATCGCCGCCTCGCTGCAGAACATGGGACCGGATTCCTGGCAGTGGCACCTCTATGACACGGTCAAGGGGTCGGACTGGCTGGGCGACGTCGATGCCCAGGAATATATGGTGCGCGAGGCGCCCGCCGCCGTCTACGAGCTCGAGCACTACGGCGTGCCGTTCAGCCGGACCGAGGACGGCAGGATCTACCAGCGCCCCTTCGGCGGCCACATGACCGAGTTCGGCGAGGGCCCGCCCGTGCAGCGCACCTGCGCCGCCGCCGACCGCACCGGCCACGCCATCCTGCACACGCTCTACGGCCAGTCGGTGAAGCACAACGCACAGTTCTTCATCGAATATTTCGCGCTCGACCTCATCATGAGCCCAGACGGGGTATGCACCGGCGTCGTCGCCTGGAACCTCGACGACGGCACCATCCACCGCTTCTCGGCGAAGATGGTGGTGCTGGCGACCGGCGGCTACGGCCGGGCCTATTTCTCTGCCACCTCGGCCCATACCTGCACCGGCGACGGCGGCGGCATGGTGGCCCGTGCCGGCCTGCCGCTCGAGGACATGGAGTTCGTCCAGTTCCACCCGACCGGCATCTACGGCGCCGGCTGCCTCATCACCGAGGGCGCCCGCGGCGAGGGAGGCTATCTGGTCAATTCGGAAGGCGAGCGCTTCATGGAGCGCTATGCGCCGAGCGCCAAGGATCTCGCCTCGCGCGACGTGGTCTCGCGCTGCATGACGCTGGAGATCCGCGAAGGCCGGGGCGTAGGCAGGAAGAAGGACCACATCTTCCTGCATCTCGACCATCTCGACCCGGCGGTGCTGCATGAAAGGCTGCCGGGCATTTCCGAATCGGCCCGCATCTTCGCCGGCGTCGACGTGACGAAGGACCCGATCCCGGTCCTGCCGACCGTGCACTACAATATGGGCGGCATCCCGACCAACCTCTGGGGCGAGGCGCTCAACCCAACCGGGACGGAGCCGAACCGCGTGCAGCCCGGCCTCATGGCTGTCGGCGAGGCCGGCTGCGCCTCGGTGCACGGCGCCAACCGGCTTGGCTCGAACTCGCTGATCGACCTCGTCGTGTTCGGCCGGGCGGCGGCGATCCGCGCCGGCAAGGTCGTCGACCGCAACGCCGCTATTCCCGCGCCGGACGAAGCGGCGGTGGAGAAGATCATGGACCGCTTCGACCGGCTGCGTCACGCCAACGGCAAGTATCCGACGGCGGAACTGCGCGAGAAGATGCAGCGCACCATGCAGGAGGACGCCGCTGTGTTCCGCACAGAGGAGACGCTCGAGCAGGGCTGCCGGCGCATTTCGGAGATCTGGAAGGAACTTTCCGACATCAAGGTCACCGATCGATCCATGATCTGGAACTCCGACCTTGTCGAGACGCTGGAACTCGAGAACCTGATGGCGAACGCCATCGTCACCGTCTACGGCGCCGAGGCGCGTCATGAGAGCCGCGGCGCTCATGCCCGCGAGGACTTCCCCGACCGCGACGACAAGGCCTGGCGCAAGCACACGCTGGCCTGGGTCGACGAGAAGGGCAAGGTGAAGCTCGCCTACCGGCCCGTCCACACCGAACCGCTGCTCGACGAGGCGGATGGAGGCATCAGCCTCGCCCGGATCGCGCCGAAGAAGCGGGTGTATTGATGGGAGGCGGCGGCCGATGAGGGCGGGACAGGACGCTGCGGCGTTATCGGCGGCGCTGGCGCGTGACCCGTCCGAACCGCCATGGCGGCCGCCATGCTGATGGTCTCGAACAGATACAGGCTGGCGACGGTGCTGGTGCCGAAATGCGCTTCCACGACGCTGATCTCGCTGTTCGCCAGACTGCACGACCTGCCGCCCGGGGTAAGGGGCCGCGAGGCGCTCGATGCGATATTTTCGTCGAAGCAGGAGATCGACCGCCAGTCGCCTTTGATCGCGCTGCCGGACAAACGCATTCTCGAAGCACGCCAGGCATTTGGCGACTACACCTGGTTCGCGGTGGTGCGCGACCCCTATGGCCGGCTGCTCTCCAACTACAACAACAAGATCAATCGTTTCTGCGCCAATTTCCGCAAGGGTCTCTATCTCCGCTATAAGCTCGTCCAGCTTCTTCGCGGGCCCGCGTGCTGGCGCGACGTGCGCAGGGCCATGCCCTACCTCCATTCGCATGTCACCTATGAGGAGTTCGTGGAGACGCTGCGGCGGCACGGCGTCGGCTGGGACCGGCATTTCAGGCCGCAGAGCGATATCCTCCACCTCGACGAAATCGCCTATGCGAGGCTGCTGCGGCTGGAATCGCTTGAGCGGGACCTGAATGATCTTCTGCGCGCGGCCGGCGTTCCGGCGGCGAAACTGGCCGAGATCCGCAAAGCCGGCCGGCTGAACGCATCGCGGTCGAAGGCTCCGGCCGCCACGCCCGAGGAGGCCGCCGCGCGGGCGGCGGTTCGCGAACTCTACAAGGACGATTTCAAGAGGCTCGGCTATGCCTCATAGGATTCCGTCGGAGCGGAAGCCGGCCGCCCCTCGATCCGGCAGCGATGGCGTGACGATCTTGTCCGGCATCGCGAATTGGCGCAGGAAACGCCGATGATTGCCGATATGCTTGACACGAACGTGAACGACGCAAGGCTCCGACCGGCGAGCACCGGCGCCGCGACAATGGATATCCTGCTGATCAACCTCGACCGAAGCCCGGATCGCCTGGCTTTCATGGCGGCGCAACTGGACCGGCTCGGCCTCGCTTTCACGAGGCTGCCGGCGGTCGACGGCGCGACGATTGCCGACGAGGAGTTCAACAGGTTGTCGCCGACCTACATGCGCCCCCTGTCGCGGGCCGAACTCGGCTGCTTGTTTAGCCATATGAGCGCCTGGGCGTTTTGCGCCGAGACGAACCGGCCCGCTCTTATCCTCGAGGATGACGCGTTCCTGTCCGACAGGCTGCCGGCCTTTCTCTCGGAACTCGAACGAAAGGGACCGAGGAACATCATCAACCTGGAGACGCGCGGCGCCGGAAAGTGGGTCTCCGCCAAGCCACTTCCCTGGCCGACGCATTGCGGCGTGAGCCTCTACAGCCTCTATATCGACCGTGGTGGAGCGGCTGGGTATGTCATGTGGCCGGAGGCCGCCAGGAAATTGCTTGAACGTTCGCGCAACTATGCCGCGCCGGCCGATGCGTTTATCGATCTCAGCGGCGTCGCGAGATTTCAGGCCGAACCGGCGCTCGTATCCCCATTGTACCAGGCCAAAGACGAAAACCGCCGCGTAGCGCCTGCCTTCACATCGACCAATCCCAAGCCTTCGAGAGTTTTTCGACATTCGTTGATATTGCGTCCGCGCTTCAAGGCGCGTCGTCTGGCCGGTTATATATCGATGACGGCGCGGAAGATCGGGACGATCGGGGTCGGCGTGCGTCGAAGGATCGACATCTGCTCAACGATCTGCGCGCGTGCGGATAATTGGAGAAGCTGAATAATGGTAGCGCTCACACTTCCGAAAAATTCCAAGGTTCGGCAGGGCAAGACCTGGCCGAAGCCCGAGGGTGCGACCAATCTGCGCGAATACCGCATCTATCGCTGGTCGCCGGATGACGGCGAGAACCCGCGCATCGATACCTACTATGTCGACACGGACGATTGCGGGCCGATGGTCCTCGACGCGCTTCTGTGGATCAAGAACAAGGTCGATCCGACGCTGACGCTCCGCCGCTCCTGCCGCGAGGGCATCTGCGGCTCCTGCGCCATGAACATCGACGGTACCAACACGCTCGCCTGCACCAAGGGCGCCGACGAGATCAGCGGCGCGGTCAAGATCTACCCCCTGCCGCACATGCCGGTGGTGAAAGACCTCGTTCCGGACCTGACCGTGCCCTATACCCAACTCACCACGATCCAGCCCTATCTGCAGACGGTCTCGCCGCCGCCGGAGAAGGAATGGCTGCAAAGTCATGACGACCGGGCGAAACTCGACGGGCTCTACGAGTGCATATTGTGCTTCTGCTGCCAGACCTCGTGCCCGAGCTACTGGTGGAACGGCGACCGCTATCTCGGCCCCGCCGTCCTTCTGCAGGCCTATCGCTGGCTGATCGATTCCAGGGACGAGGCGACCGGCGAGCGGCTCGACAATCTGGAAGACCCCTTCCGGCTCTATCGCTGCCATACCATCATGAACTGCACGCAGGCCTGCCCGAAGGGCCTCAACCCGGCCAAGGCCATCGCCGAGATCAAGAAGATGATGGTCGAGCGGCGGGTGTAGCCGCCGCTCCCCTGGTTGGTGGGGATGTGTGTCCTTCGAGGCTCCGCTTCGCGGAGCACCTCAGGATGAGGGCTGGTTGCTGCTCGTCATCCTGGGTTTGAAACATATCGACGAATATCTGGGTTCTGCAGCCCGTCCGGATTTGGCGCTGAAGCGACAACACGATCCGTCCTCATCCTGAGGCGCGAGCGAAGCGAGCCTCGAAGGACGCACCCACGCACGTCACGCAGCCGTGTAGCGGCGTGACTTGAAACCGATAGGGGCACTGGTACGTCTATGCCGACACCGTCCGGGGAACCTCAGCCATGCTTCGCTCTCTTGCCGCTGCGTTCGTGTTCGCCTCGACCGCCGTCCTGTCCTTGGCTGCTCCGGCTGCCGCCGAGACGCAGACGGCGATCTTCGCCGGCGGCTGCTTCTGGTGCGTCGAATCCGATTTCGACCACGTTCCGGGCGTGACCTCGACCACCTCCGGCTACACCGGCGGACATGTGAAGGACCCGACCTATCAGCAGGTCGTCACCGAGACCACCGGCCACCGTGAATCCGAGAAGATCGAGTTCGACACGTCGAAGACCAGCTACGCCAAGCTGCTCGATGTCTATTTCCACGCCACCGACCCGACCGACGGGGGCGGGCAGTTCTGCGACCGCGGCGAGAGCTATACGCCGGCGATCTTCTACCTGGACGACGAGCAGAGGAAGGAAGCCGAGGCGGCCAAGGCAGCGGCCGCCAAGGAGCTCGGCCAGCCGGTCGTGACGAAGATCCTGCCCGCCTCGGCCTTCTATCCGGCCGAGGACTACCACCAGGATTATTACCTGAAGAATCCGCTTCGCTACAAATATTACCGCTATGGCTGCGGCCGCGACGCGCGCCTGGAAGAGCTATGGGGCAAGAAAGCCCGGCGTGGGATCGAGGAATAATGTTCACGCCCCCTCCGGGTCACCTCCCCCTGGCAGGGGAGGGTCCGGCCGAAGGCCGGGAGGTGGGGTGACTTGGCGCAAGATGAAGCTTTCCAGCGCCCCGCGTCAGAGCGCCTTACGCCAGCTTGGCGTCGAGCGTGACCTTGATGGCGCCTAGCGCCTTCGATACCGGGCAGCCGGCCTTCGCCTTGTCCGCCAGTTCCTTGAACTTCGCCGCGGCGATGCCGGGCACGACGCCGGTGAGCGTCAGCGCGCTTTCGGTGATCTCGAAGCCGCCGCCGGCGGCCGGTCCGTAGGTGACGACCGCCTTCGCATCAAGCTTTTCCGCCGGCGTGCCGTTCTCGGCCAGGAAATGCGAGAGCTGCATTGCAAAGCAGCCTGCATGCGCCGCCGCGATCAGCTCCTCGGGATTGGTGCCGGACTTGCCGCTCTCGTCCTGGAAACGGCCCTTGAAGGAGTACGGTATCTTGGCGAGCGCGCCGCTTTGCGTCTCCAGCGTTCCGGATCCCTCAGTGAGCGTCCCCTTCCAGACGGCATTGGCTTGACGATGCATATCGGTTCTCCCTTCGTTGCAACCTGTCTCTAATGTCCTGGTTCGGAAACTCGTTTTATCTTGATGTCAACCGCCGAACGAGCTTCCGAACCGGAGGGACACCAGCAACCCCATGATTCCAGTGCGGTTTCGATTTTGAAGTTCATCTCCAGGTTCGATATGAGCAATATATCAACCTTCAAAATCACCACACTGGTCAGATAGGGCAACACCGCCCCGCCGGCCATCGCACTTTGGCATGACGCGACCATTTCGCGCGCCGACCCTATGGTCGGGGCCGCCGGCTTCCATGCCTGTCGAGGGCACGGGCGACCTGTCGCATCATCACCATCGCCGTCGGATGAGACAGGCTCGCCGCGTCGGTCTCGAGCATCAGTTCGTCGGCGCCGCGCCGAGCGGCTCGCGTCAGCACGTCGAGGACGGAGGCCGTCATCGTCTCGAGGGCCCGGGCCTCGTTCTCGCCATCGAGAAGCCGGGCAAGGAACAGCGCTGCCGCCAGATCGCCGACGCCGTTGGGGGCGCCTTTCACCAGCCGATGCTCGGCAAGCCACATCCGGCCCCCGGAGAGGAGGAGGTTGCCGGTCGCGTTCGCCATCATCGACGGGGCGGAGGTGACCAGCAGGGTCTGCGGCGCCAGGTCGCCCGTGGCCGAGGCGATCTCCGCCACCGAGGCCAGAGGCCGGCCGACGAGCCATTCCAGTTCGTGTCGGTTGGGCGTGGCGATATCGGCGACCGGCAGCAGCCGGTCGCGTATAGCGGCCGCGGTGTCGGCCGGCACGTAGAGACCGCCTGAATCGCCGATCACGGGATCGCATAGATATCGGGCGGCCGGATTGACCGCCTTGACCGCGCCGACGAGCCTCGCCACCGCCTCCGCCTGCCCGGCGTCGCCGAGATAGCCCGAGAGCACGGCTCCCACTTCGCCGAGCCATTTCGACGCGCCGAGATCCGCCAGCAGCCGCGCAAATTGTTCCGGATCCGGCACGATCCTTTCGGCCCTGCCATGGCCGGGATGCCACGGCAGGATGACGGTCGGCACGGCCCAGACGGGGAAACCGAGCGTTTCCAGTGCGAACACCGCGGCGCGATTGCCGACCGAGCCGCGGGCGACATGGCTGGAGATGACGATGACCGCGCGCGGGACGGCCCGTCCTTCCATCGGCTCTCTTTTTCCGGCAGCCCGATCGGGCCTGCCCGTTTCGGTCCTGTCCCGATCGGTCATACGCGAAACATATCCCGGTGGGATGCTTCGCCGCAACGATCCGGTTTCCGCTGGGGGATGCATGGCGTTTCCCCGCGGCGCGGATATGCTATCAGTCGCGAATCCAACGACCGACGAGGCCAATCGATGTCGACCCAGCGCCTGAACCTGCCCTTCGGCTCCCGGCTGCTGCCGGCCTTCCTGATGCTCCTCTTCGCGCTGCCGGCGCTTTCCGGCTGCGGCATCAATACCATCCCGACCCAGCAGGAGCAGGCGAAGGCCGCCTGGAGCGAGGTGCTGAACCAGTACCAGCGCCGCGCCGACCTGATCCCGAACCTGGTCGAGACCGTGAAAGGCTATGCGGCGCAGGAGAAGGACGTGTTGACCTCGGTGGTCGAGGCGCGTGCCAAGGCGACGCAGACGCAGGTCAACGTCAACACGCCGACCAATCCCGAACAGTTCAAGGCCTTCCAGGAAAACCAGGCGGGGCTAAGCGGCGCGCTGTCGCGGCTGCTGGCGGTCGTCGAGAACTACCCCGACCTCAAATCGAACCAGAACTTCCTGGCCCTGCAGGCACAGCTCGAAGGCACCGAAAACCGCATCGCGGTCGCCCGCCGCGACTATATCGAGGCGGTCCGCGTCTATAACACCTCGCTCCGCACCTTCCCGACCGTGCTCTGGGCGAAGTTCTGGTACACGGATGCCAAACCCTTCGAGAACTTCACCATTTCCGAGGACAAGATGCAGACGCCGAAGGTCGATTTCGGCAAGAAGAGCTGAGGGAAGTCGGACCTTTCATCATGCGTCCTGGCTGTTCCTGCGAGGTCTCTGTTCCTTCGCGTTCCCCTCTGATCGGAGGGGGGCGCGCAAGAGCGGCAAGCTTGTATATCCAGGCAATTCTTTGCGTCTTCCTCTGCCTCGTGCCCGTATTGGCCTTCGCAGCGCCCCTGCCCCAGCTCAGCGGGCGCGTCGTCGACAATGCCGGCATGATCGATCCGGTGACGAAGGCCGACATCGAGCGCAAGCTCGCCGACTACGAGAAGAAATCCTCCGACCAGATCGTCGTCGCCACCATCGACAGCCTGGACGGCGAGGCCATCGAACCCTACGCCAACCGGCTCTTCCGGGCGTGGAAGCTCGGCCAGGCCGGCGAGAACAACGGCGTTCTGCTTTTGATTGCGAAGAACGACCGCAAGATGCGCATCGAGGTCGGCTACGGCCTGGAAGGGACGCTGACGGACCTCCATTCGAAGCTCATCATCGAGGGCATGACGGCCGCCTTCCGCAAGGGGGACTTCTCCGGCGGCATTTCGCGCGCCGTCGACGACATCATATCGGTCCTGTCAGGCAATGCCGCGGAAGTCGAGGAACGTGCCGCGCGCAACCAGCACGCGCATGACCACGACATCAACTGGCCGGTCATCCTGTTCTTCATCGTGTGGGGCACGATGTTCTTCGGCGGTTTCGCCGGGGCGATCCTGCCGCCGATCTTCGGCCGCAAGCTCGGGCCGCATAGTTATCGCTGGCTCGGCCGCACCTTCACCTACAATCAGGGCTCCTCCGGCGGATGGTCCGGCGGCGGAGGCGGCTGGTCGTCGGGCGGTGGCTTCGGCGGGGGCGGCTTTTCGGGCGGCGGCGGCTCGTCCGGAGGCGGCGGCGCCTCGGGCGGATGGTAAGGGGCTCGGAATGGCGAAGAAGACCATGACGCCCGAGGAGCATGCCCGCGTCGCCGAGGCCGTAAAGCGGGCCGAGGCGAATACGTCCGGCGAGATATTCTGCGTGCTGGCGCGGGCGAGCGACAGCTATTTCTTTCCTTCCGCCTTCTTCGTCACCCTCGCCGTTCTCGTCGTCGGGCTGATCGTCGCCCTCCTTCTCGACTATTGGTGGTTCACCGTCGCCCTGCCCGAATTCGCCGCGCTCGAGCTCCTCGGCGTGCTTGCCGCCCTTTTCGTCCTGTGGGTCTTTCCGGCGCTGCGCGTCCACTACGTCCCGCATTCTCTGCGCCGCCGCCGCGCCCATGACAACGCGGTGCGCCAGTTCCTGGCCCACAATATCCACCTGACGGACGAGCGCACCGGCGTGCTCCTCTTCCTGTCGATGGAGGAGCGCTATGCGGAGGTGATCGCCGATAGCGGCATCGACGAGCAGGTCGGACAGAAGGACTGGGACCGCATCGTCGGGCTCCTGGTGTCGCACGCAAGCCGGGAGCGGCTCACCGAGGGGTTTTGCGAAGCGGTTGCCGAGGTCGGGACGCTTCTCGCCCGCCATTTTCCGCCGCGCTCGAACGACCGCAACGAACTCGACGACCACCTCGTCGAGATCTAGCACCGGAACCGGCGGCGCTCGAAAAGATTTCCGTTGATAAGCAGCCTCGAATCGCCCCTTCTCGGGTTGCGGCGAGACTCGGCAGCCGTCTATGGTTAACCGGCCATGAAGACGCTCACGATCGACATTCGCAAGGCGGAACCGGCGGACGCGGAAGCCATCGCGGACGTGCATCGCCAAGCCTGGCAGGGCGCCTATTCCGGGATCATCCCGCACCGTGCGCTCGGCGCCATGCTCGGCCGCCGCGGCGGCGAATGGTGGGCTAACGCGGTGCGCCGCGCGGCCTCCATCCTCGTGCTCGACGTCGACGGCACCGTAGCGGGCTATGCGACCGTCGGCCGCAACCGCTCGCGCGACCTGCCGCAGCAGGGCGAAATCTACGAACTCTACATCCGTCCCGAATATCAGGGCGTCGGCTTCGGCAGCCGGCTTTTCGCCGCGGCGCGCCAGAAGCTGAAATCCCATGGCCTGAAGGGGCTTGTGGTCTGGGCGCTCGAGGAAAATGCCGGCGCGCTCGACTTCTATGCGGGGGCCGGCGGCCGCGACGTGGCCGAAGGCGTCGAGGTGTTCGACTCCAAGGCCCTGCGCAAGGTCGCCTTCGTCTGGGATTGACCCTCGCCCAGGCCATCAGCCTGGAACAGTCCGAAAGAATTCGTGCCGGTCGGTGATATTGCCGATTTGGCGCGGGGCCGCTATCGGTGCCCGCGACAAGGAGCTATTGGCCCATGCGCATCGACGCGATTTCCATCGGCAGGAACCCGCCGGAAGACGTGAACGTCATCATCGAGGTTCCGGTCGGCGGCCAGCCGATCAAGTACGAGATGGACAAGGAGGCCGGGACGCTTGTCGTCGACCGCTTCCTCTATACGCCGATGACCTATCCCGGGAATTACGGCTTCGTTCCGCACACGCTCTGCGGCGATGGCGACCCGATCGACGTGCTGATCTGCAACACGCGCCAGTTGGTGCCGGGCTGCGTCATCAATGTCCGCCCGATCGGCGTCATGATCATGGAGGACCAGTCGGGCGAGGATGAGAAGATCATCGCCGTCCCCTCTCCGCATCTTACCCGCCGCTATGAGAATGTGCGCGAATATACCGACCTGCCCGAGATCACCCTCGAGCAGATCCAGCATTTCTTCCAGCACTACAAGGATCTGGAACCCGGCAAATGGGTGAAGATCGGCGCCTGGCACGACGCCGCGACCGCCCGCCGAATGATCGCGGAATCGATCGAGCGGGCGAAGAAGGGCGGGTGACGCTCGATAGCCGATTTTAAGGCTTGGCCGCTCGGACCGGGTTCATCCGCGGGACTGCCAGCCATAAAGCCGTCGGCATGGCGAAATCCCCGACGTCCGCTTCGCGACGGAATGGAGCGCGACATCAAACACGACGGCACTGCCCTCGAAGGGCCGCCCGGAGGCCGGGGGTAGGGTGAACCCGCTGCCGGTCGGGAACTGCTGCTTTCTGCCTCTACAGATAATCCGCGCCGATCTCCGCGGCGAAACGGCCGGGCTCGCCTTCCCATACGATGCGCGAATGTTCGAGCACATAGACGCGATCGGCATGAGGCAGCGCGAAGGTGACGTTCTGCTCGCCGAGAAGCACCGTGATCGGCGTCGTCTGGCGGAGCTTCTCCAGCGCCTTCGATATCTGTTCCAGGATGACCGGCGCGAGACCGAGCGTCGGCTCGTCGAGGATGAGCATATCCGGATTCATCATCAGCGAGCGGGCGATGGTCAGCATCTGCTGCTCGCCGCCCGATAGTGTCCCGGCCGACTGCTTCTGCCGCGTCTTCAGGATGGGGAAAAGGCTGAACAGCCACTCGATGCGTTCCTTCGCCGTCGCCGCGTCGAGATGCTGGCCGCCCATGTCGAGGTTCTCGCGCACGGACATGTCGGTGAAGAGATCGCGCCCCTCGGGCGACTGGACGATACCGCCGCGGGCGATCGCGGCGGCCGATTGTCCGGCAAGCGGGCGGCCCTCGCGGTAAATCTCGCCCGAATAGGGCACCATGCCTGAAATGGCGTTGAACAGCGTCGTCTTGCCGGCGCCGTTCAGCCCGACCACGGAGACGAACTCGCCCTTGTGCACGTGCAGCGAGACATCCTCCAACGCCTGCGCCTTGCCGTAGAAGACGTTCAGCTTCTCGACGCGCAGGAACGGCGTGTCGCGGTCGGCGAAGGCGGCTTCCTTGCGCGCCGCCGTCTCCAGTTTGCCGCCGAGATAGACGCGGCGCACGGTCTCGTCCCGCATCACTTCCTCGACGGTGCCTTCGGCGATGCGCTCCCCGACATACATGGCGAAAACGCGGTCGGCGAGCGCCGCCACGCTCTTGACGTTGTGGTCGACCAGCAGGATGGCGTGGCCGGAATCGCGCAGTTCCCGGATCAGCCCGGCGAAGGTCTCCGTTTCCTTCGAGGTAAGCCCGGCGAACGGCTCGTCGACCAGCACGACCTTCGGGTCGCGGGCGATCGCCTTGGCGACCTCCATGCGGCGCAGATCGGCGAAGGGAAGCGTGGCGGGAAGCCGTTCGAGCACCGGAGTGAGGCCGACACGCTCGGCGATCCGGCGGGCCCGCTCTTCCGTCGTCCTGTCATGGAACAGGTGCAGCAGGCTGTCGGGCAGGAGTGCGAGCGTGATGTTCTCCAGCACGGTCTGGCGGTGCAGCGGCCGCGAATGCTGGAAGACCATGCCGACGCCGAGCCGCGCGATCCGGTGCGAGGGCCACCCGGCGACTTCCACGCCGTCGATGCGCACGGAGCCGGCATTGGGCTTCTCGATGCCGACGATCGCCTTCATCGCCGTCGATTTGCCGGAGCCGTTGGGACCGATCAGGCCCAATATCTCACCGGAATTGACGGTGAAGCCGATATCCTTGACCGCGACCAGGCCGCCGAAGCGCTTGGTGAGGCCGGAAACCTCGAGCATGGCCGGCGCGTTCATTCCGCGCCCCTGAGCCGCGACAACAGGCCGAGGAAGCCGCTCGGGAAGAGCAGCACGACGACGAGCGCTATCGCCGAGACGACGAAGGTCGAAAGATCGCCGACCGGCCTCAGCGCCTCGTTGGCCCCGATCAGGAAGACGGCGCCGAGGACGCCGCCGATGATCGTGCGGCGGCCGCCGATGACCGCGGCGACGATGATCTGCACCGCGACCGTGAGATCGACGAAGGTGCCGACCGAGGCCACGCCGAAATAGAAGACCATCAGCGCGCCAGCGAGACCCGAGAAGAAGGCGCTGACGATGAAGGCGGCGAGCTTGTGCTTGCTGACGTTGAAGCCGAGCGCGTTCGTCTGGACGGGATCCTGGCCGCTCGCCTGCAGGATGAGGCCGATCGGCGAGCGTGACAGGAAATAGAGGATGCCGCCCGATACCGCCATGAAACCGAGCGCCAGCCAATAGTTGGTGTCGGCATTGACGGTGATGACGTCGGGCACCGTCAGGCCGATCTCGCCGCCCGTCAGTTCGGCGGCGACGACCACGAAATTGCTCAGTATCAGCACCGCGACAAGCGTGATCAGGCCGAAATAGGGGCCGCGCAGGCGGAGCGCCGGCAGCGCCAGGACAAGGCCGCCGACGATCGCCGCAAGCGTGCCGGCCGCCAGGCAGACGATGATCGGCGGCTGGTAGAGATTGTCGAGGATGCCCGCCGTATAGGCGCCGACGCCGATCAGGAAGGTCGGGCCGAAATTGACCTCGCCGGCGAAGCCGAAAAGCAGGTCCCAGGCCATGGCGAAGACGCCGAAATAGAAGGCGACCGTCAGGAGGCCCAGTATGTAGCCGGAGACGAAGAAGGGAAGGATGGCCGTCACCGCCACGACAAGGGCCGAGATCGCCAGGACCTGCAGCGTGGAAAGGCGCTTTTTCATCGAATCACCTCAGCGCCTTCCGAGCAGCCCGCGCGGGCGCAGATACATGACCAATATGACGAGGAGCAGCGCCGGGATGGTGCGGTAGGCCGGCGAGATCGTGTAGGCGGTGATCGTCTCCAGATAGCCCACCGCATAGGCGGCGATCAGCGACCCGGGCACGCTTCCGAGGCCGCCCAGCACGACGATGGAGAAGGCGCTCGCGGTAAGCGGTCCCGCGCTGTAGGAGGAAACGCCGAGGAACATGCCGAGAAGCACGCCGGCGACGCCGACGAGCACGCCGTAGATCACCCAGACCGCGATGTAGACGGAAGAGAGCTCCACGCCGAGCAAGGTGACGCCGCGCGGGTTCATCGACGCCGCCAGCACCGATTTGCCGGCGCGGGTGCGGTTGACGATGAACCACAGGAGCGCGATGGCGACCCAGCAGATGATCGCCGTGAATATCTCGTTCGCCGGCGTGCGCACGTTGGCGATGCGGACCACGCCGGCGACGACCGGCAGGACCGACTTGGCGTTGTTGGTGAAGAAATAGGCGATCAGCTCCTGGATCATGATGCCCCAGAGCAGCGTCGCCGTCAGGATGAATATCTCCTTCTCCTCCTCGCGTATGCGGGCGGAAAGCTGCAGCGGCCGGACCACGACGTGATAGGTCACCAGCGTCAGGACGATGCCCGTCAGCACGCCGAAGGCGGCGCCCAGATAGGCGCCGGCACCGAGTTCGCTGTTGAGCGCCCAGGCGCCCACGGCGGCCGCGACCATCAGCGCCCCGTGCGACAGGTTCAGGACGCCGGAAACGCCGAAGATCAGCGTGAAACCGGTTGCGCCGAGCGCGTATAGGGAGCTGATCGCAAAGCCGTCGATCAGTATCTGCCAGAAGAGCATCGGTCAGGCTCCATGCTGGTAGGGGTATCGGCGGGTGATAAAGCCCCCGGCGGATGCCGGGGGCCGTGGATATTACTGGCTGGAGCTCACCTTGATGAAGGAGGGGAATTTCAATTTCCCCTTGGCGAGGTCCTTCGGCCACAGATTGACCTGCTTGCCGTCCTGCCACTGCAGGAAAAGCCCGGTGATGAGGCCCTTGCCGGTCTTCAGGCCATGGACGTGCGGATCGCCCTTGCCCTTGAACTGGATGCGGCCGATCGTGCCGACATAGTCCGTCTTCTCGAGAGCGGCGACCAGCTTGTCACTGTTGGTCGAGCCGGCGCGCTTGATTGCGTCGGTGAGATAATAGACTTCGTCATAGGCCGTGTAGCCGGCGTAGGACGGGTCGTTGCCGAACTTGTCGTGGAAGGCCTTCACGAAAGGCAGCGTCTTTTCGGTCGTGGCCACGCCGGGTCCGGAAACCGCCTGGAACAGGACGCCGTCGGCGGCGCCGTTGGTATCTTTCCAGAAGGTCGAGTTGGTCGCCTGCGACGCGACGCCGAACATCGGGATCGGCACCTGCTGGCTCTTCCACTGCACTGTCGGCTGCGTGCCGACATGCGAGATGCCGGTGATGATGACATCCGGCTTCTTGGCCTCGATCTGGTTGAAGATCGGCGTGAAATCCGTGGTGTCGGGCGAGAAGCGGATATGGTCGACCACCTTGAGCCCGATCTTGGGCAGGCATTTCTCGTAGCCGGCGTCGAGCGGCGTCGTCCAGGCGGCGTCCTCGCTCATGATGACGGCCGTCTTCATCTTCAACCCGTCGACAAGGATGTCCTTGCCCGCGTCGCAGACCAGGCCGGAGAGAGCGCCCGAAGTCAGATAGCCGTGAAAGGTGTATTTCATCGCGTCGTAGTTCTTGGCGATGTTCTCCGTGATCACGTCGGAAGCCGCTCCCGGCGTCACCATGACGGTCTTCAGCCGCGCCGCCCACGGCTCGAGCGCCAGCACGACCTCGCTGACATAGCTGGCGATGACCGCGTTCACGTGGTCCTGGCTGACCGCCCGCTGGAAGGCGCGCACCGATTCGGCGGCGGAGGAATGGTTGTCGTAGGAAACGATCTCGACCTTGCGTCCGTCGACGCCGCCCTTGGCGTTGATTTCTTCAGCGGCGAGTTGCGCCGCCTGGGGAATCGACGAACCGGCGACGGACTGTGCCTCCGCGATCACGCCGATCTTGATCGGTCCCTTGTCCTGCGCTTGCGCGCCCGTGCCGGCCGACAGCGCCAGGACCGCCGCACCGGCGCACAGAACGCCGCCGCGGACAAGCTTATCCCATGGTTTCATTATCTATCCTCCCTGGTTCGCTCCGGCCCTCCCGGTCGAAGCTTCGACTGAACCTTAAGCCTTCATCGGCTGACGACAAGGTTTAATTGACATCGGCGCCGATTGATTGCCTCCCTTCGTCGCCTCACCCTCCCCGGCGAAGACGCTCGAAGATGCGCGGTATGGCGATGACCGCGATGAGCAGCGCGCCCGTATAGACGCTGACGACCTGTCCGGGGATGTTGTTGAGGGACATGCCGAAGGTGACGAGGCCGAGGACGAGCACGGCGAGGAAGACACCCAGGATGGAGCCGACGCCGCCGGCGATGGAGACGCCGCCCAGGATCACCATGGTGACGATGTCGAGTTCCCAGCCGAAGGCCATGTTGGAACGCATCGAGCCCAGCCGGGCGGCAAGCAGCGCGCCGCCAAGCCCTGAAAGCGCCCCGGAAAGGACGAAGAGGATGAAGCGCAGCCGGTCGACCGGAATGCCCGAAAAGCGTGCGGCGACGGGATTGGAGCCTATGGCGAAAAGCTGCCGGCCGACGGCGGTCTTGTGCAGCACGATGCCGAAGATCGCCGCGAGCACCAGGAAGATCAGGAAGGAAAGCGGCACGGGCGGGATGAAAAGCCAGCGGATGCCGGTCTTGACGAAGGGGATGAAGTAATTCTGGCCGAGATTGAGGAAACCCTGCGGATAGTGCGTCAGCGCCTGATCGCCCAGGATCACCTGGGTCAGGCCGCGGAAAAGCGACATCGTGCCGATGGTGACGACGATGGAGGGCAGCCGGACACAGGTGACCAGGAACCCGTTGAAGACGCCGCAGAGAATTCCGACCCCGATGCCCACAGCGAAAAGCACGGGCGCGCCGAAGCCCGCTTCGGCCGCATAGCCGATCACCATCGCCGCGAGCGCGATGATCGCCGCGACCGACAGGTCGATGTCGCGCACCAGGATCAGGAGCGCCATGGCGAGCGCGATGATCGCTTTCTCCGAGAAGTTCGAGGTCGCATCGGCGAGATTGTAGACATCGAGGAAATAGGGCGAGACGATCGCGTTCACCGCCACCGTCAGCACCAGCAGGATAAGGAGGATCACGTCCCAGCGCAGCAATGTCGCGCCAAGCCTCCGGGGCGCCCGGTCGAGCACCGCATAGCGTTCTTCCGTGGGAAGCGGCGTGCTCATGGGCGGGCACGGCCAAGCCGCCTCGCTTCGGGCAGGATGAGCTTGTCGGGCCGCCGCTCGGCGCGCGCGTTGATGACGACGGCGGCGAGGATCACCGCGCCGGAGATCGCCATCTGCCAGAAGGGCGTGATCTGCAGCACCGGCAGGGCGGTGTTGACGATGCCCAGGAAGAGCGCGCCGAGCAGCGCACCCGGCACCGTGCCGACGCCGCCGCCGATCGACACGCCGCCGATCACGCAGGCGGCGATGACGGTCAGCTCATAGCCGTTGGCGATCTCCGAATAGGCGACGCCGTATCGCGCCACCCACAGATAGCCGCAAAGGCCCGAGACCGCGCCGGAGATCGAATAGGCGAGGAATTCCTGCCAGCCCTGGTCGATGCCGCAATAGCGCGCCGCGATCGGATTGCCGCCGACGGCATAGAAACCTCGGCCGGTGCGGGTGAGGCTCAGGAACACCCAGAAAAGGATGGAGACGACGATGGCGATCCAGATCGGCGTCGTCACGCCGAGGAAGACATCCTTCGGGAAGGCCTGGAAGGAAACGCCCATTTCCGAGGCGTTCACCTGGTCGCCTCCCGCGATGATGATGATCATGCCGCGATAGACGGCGAGCGTGCCGAGCGTCACCACGATGGATGGGATGCCGAGTACGGCGACGAGCGCGCCGTTCACCATGCCGAGCACGAGGCCGGACAGGACGCCGGCGAGGATCATCAGGACGAGAGGCACGCCCGGATAGTACTGGCTGACCAGCGCGGCGAGGAAACCGGAGAGCGCGAGGTTCGCCGCCACCGAAAGATCGATGCCGCGCGTCAGGATAACCACCATCTGCGCCAGCGCCATCATGAACAGCACCGACGTCTCGGTCAGCATGTCGGAGAGATTGTCCCACTCTACGAAGACGGGCTGATAGATGCCGATCAAGGCGATGCCGGCGGCGAGCACGACGGCGAGGATGAACTCGCGCGATTTCAGGAGCGCGCTCACGCCGCTTCCTTCCGCGCGCCGGTCGCGGCGCCGACGATTTCCTCCGCGCTCCATCGGCTGCGGCGGAATTCCTCGACCATGCGCCCCTCCTTCATGACGATGACGCGGTCCGCCAGCCCCATCACCTCCGGCAGTTCGGAGGAGATCAGGACGACGGCGAGCCCGTCTTCGGCGAGTTCGCCGATGAAGTCGTGCACGGCCGCCTTGGAGCCGATGTCGATGCCCTTGGTCGGCTCGTCCAGGATGATCACCTTCGGCCGGGTCGCCAGCCATTTGGCGATCACGACTTTCTGCTGGTTGCCGCCGGAAAGTTCGGCGAGCCGCTGTTCCCAGTTGGCCGCCTTGATCGCCAGCCGCCGGCCGAAGCGTCGCGTCTCCTCCTTTTCGGCCGCACGGGACAGGAAGAGGCCGCGCACATATTTATGGAGATTGGCCAGCGTGACGTTCTCGCGGATGCCGAGCGGCAGCACGGCGCCCTGGTCCTGCCGGTCTTCCGGTACATAGGCGATGCCGGCGCGGATCGCGTCCGAGGGCGAGCGGATCGAGAGCGGCTTGCCGTCGAGAAGGACGCGGCCGCGCGTCGTCGGGGTGATGCCGAAGAGACCCTGCATGGCTTCCGTGCGCCCGGCGCCGACGAGCCCGTAGAAACCGAGAATCTCGCCCTTGCGCAGATCGAAGGATATGTCGGCATATTCGGTGGCGTTGGAGAGCCCGTCGACTGAAAGCACAACCTCGCCGATCGGCACGTCGCGCTTGGGGAAGACCTGGTCGACCGGCCGTCCGACCATCATCCGCACCAGTTCCGCCTCGGTGACCGAGGCGATCGGCCCCTCGCCCACCTTCTCGCCATCGCGCAGGCACACGAAATCATCGGCGATCCGGAAGATCTCATCGAATTTGTGGCTGATGAAGACGATGGCGCGGCCTTCCGCCTTGAGCTGCGCCACGATGCGGAAGAGATCGTCGATCTCATTGGCCGAAAGCGCCGCGGTCGGCTCGTCCATGATGACCACCTGCGCTTCGTGGGAGAGCGCGCGGGCGATCTCGACCAGATGCTTCTGCGCCACCGAAAGGCGCTTCAGCGGCAGGCCGGACGGGATCGGCGCGTCGATGCGTTTCAGCAGCTCCGCCGCCCTCTCGCGCATTTCGTGCCAGTTGACGAGATTGCCCGAGGCGGTGGGCATGTGGCCCATGAAGATGTTCTCGGCGACGGAGAGTTCGTCGAACATCACCGTCTCCTGGTGGATGGCGGCGATGCCGGCCGCCCAGGCATCGCGCGGCGAGAAGAATTCGCGTCGCTCGCCGCGTACCGTGACTTCACCTTCGTCCGGCCGGTAGATACCGGTCAGCACCTTGACGATGGTGGACTTGCCGGCGCCGTTCTCGCCGACAATGGCCGTCACGCGTCCGGCCTCGAGCGCCAGCGTGATGCCGCGCAGCGCGCGCACGCCAGGAAAGCTCTTGGACACGCCGGAGAGGGTGAGGATGGGATCAGGCACGGTTTTCCGGTGCGTCAGTCAGAGGGGTCATGCGGATCCAGAAGCTGATCGGGAGCAGTCTGACCCCCACTCCGGTTTGCTTCGCAAACACCTCTCCCCCTCAAAAGGGGAGAGGAAAGCCAGCCGCCAGTTTGCGCCCTTCCTCTCCCCCCTCGATCGGGGGAGAGGTGTCCGCGAAGCGGACGGAGTGGGGGTCGAAGATCAGTCGGGTTCAGAATATCTTCGCGTATTCCTCGACGTTGCTCTTGTCGAAGACGAAGGGCTCGCCCATGATGCATTCTCCGTCCTTGCCGACGGTGGTCTCGCCCTTCTTGCCCATCGACAGTTTGGAGCCTTCCGTCGTCGGCTTGCCGGTGAGGATGTCGTTCATGATGTAGGTCGAGGAATAGCCGTAATCGACCGGATTCCAGATCGCGAACGTATCGCAGGCGCCTTTCAGCACGTAGTCCTTCATTTCCGACGGCAGGCCGAGGCCGGTGATGTAGACCTTACCGATCAGGCCGCCGTCGACGATCGCCTTGGCGCCGGCGCGGATGCCGATCGTCGTCGGCGAGATGACGCCTTTGAGATTCGGATGCGCCTTCACCAGGCCCTGCATCTCGCGGTAGCTCTTGTCGTCCTGGTCGTCGCCGTAGACCGTCGCCACCAGCGGCATGTCCTTGTATTTCGGGTCCTTCCATTCCTCCTTCATGGCCGCGATCCAGGCGTTCTGGTTGGTCATGGTGGAGGCGGCCGACAGGATCGCGACCTCACCCTTGTAGTTCAGCGTCTTGCCGATCATCTGCACTTGCTTGGCGCCGATGAGCGGCGTCGAGGAAGCGGAGAGATGGACGATGCGGCCGGCGGGCGCGATGGCCGAATCGAAGCTCATCACCTTGATGCCGCGTTGCATGGCCTTCTTGCCGACCGGCACCAGCGCGTTCGCGTCGTTGGCGGAAACGATGATGCCGTCGACATGCTGCGCGATCTGCGCGTCGATGACGGCGATCTGGTCTTCCGCCGTCGGCTTGGCCGAGGCGGTGTAGATGATCTCGATGCCGCCGATCTCGGCCGCAGCCTTCTTTGCACCGTTGGCGCAGGCGTCGAAATAGCTGTTGCCGAGATTCTTGACGATCATGGCGATGCGCTTGTCGGCCGCCAGGGCCCGTTTCGTCAGGATAGCCGGCGCCGCCGCGGCGAAGGTCGCCCCGGCGCCGAGCTTGAGCACGGTACGGCGTGTGGTCTTCATGGCAAAAATCCTCCCTGCCAATGCGTCTATCACCGGTCCGGTTGGCCGGACCGTCCGCCTTGCGGCGGCGCGATGGCGCCTACGGCCATCCGGCCGTCGGCGATCGTCGGCAGCAAACTAGAGCCTTTCATGGTTAGATGGAAGCGTTCTGCCGGAGGGAATTCGGGCCAAGGTCGAGGCCTTCGGCGCGGTCGTACCGGTGGTACGGCCAAGGTCCGAAGGCCGAAGGATTTGGCCCGAATTCACCCGGCCCGTAAGGGTTTCCCGCTGGCGGACGCCCGCTTCGTCGGGCGGACTTGGCCGTACCACCGGTACGCCCCGCGCCGCCCTCCTGGCGGGTCGCCTCGCCATCGGAGAAACAGAACTGTTTCCAGCTAACCATGAAAGGCTCTAGCACCAATCGCGACGGCGGCAACATGCCGTCGAAACGTTTTGCGCCCTGTCGGATCGAGCACCGGAGATCTGGTCGAATTCAGCCGGTCGCGTCCAGGCGTGCGGCAAGCACGGCGCGGACGAGTTCCCTCAGATCGACCTCGTCCGGGTCGACGCTCCTGCCCGCCCGCCCCATGCGCTCCTGGATTGCGGCGGTCTCCGCGGCGATCCCGCCGCTCAGGCCGAGCGCGTCCAGCGTCGCTGCGCTTTCGCGCATTTCGGCGGCGCGGCGCGCGCCGTGGCGGAGCGTCCGCTCGAACTGGTAAGGCGCGGTCTTCGGCAGGTCGAGCCCGGGATAGCTCGACGAGAACGAGGCAAAAATCTCCTCGAAGCAACCGGAAGCCTCGGCCGCGAGCAACGCCTCGACCGTTATCGCCTCCAGTCCCTTGACGAAGACGGAGCGCACCATCTTGATCGCGGTCGCCGCGCCCACGCGCTCGCCGACCACCCGGCCGTTGAAGCCGAGCGCGGCCAATTCCCCGGCCAGCCGTTCCGCCTCTTCGCCTGCGAGCAGCACCGGCGTGCGATGGCCGCGGGGATGAACCGGCGCCATCACCGCCATGTCGAGATAGGTTCCGCCCGCCGCCGTCACCTCCGCCGCCGTCTCGCGCTTGCGCCCCGGCGACACCGAGTTGAGATCGATGACCACCTGCCCCTGCACCAGATGCGGCAGCAGCGAGCGGGCTGCGATCAGGCTCTGGTCGGCGGTGACGGCGCTGATGATCCAGTCGACGTCGCGCAAGCCGGCGGGAGCCTCCGCGATCATGACGTTGCGCTCGCGCATGGCGGCGCGCATGGCCTCGGCGCGACCGGCATCATCGAGCAGGATATCATAGGCCGAGAAGGCGACGCCTTCAGCGGCAAGGCTATCGCAGAAGGCGCGCGCGGCTTCGCCGAACCCGATGAACCCTATGCGCACGACAAACCTCCCGTCTTCACAAGCAGCAATGCCAGGGCCCGGGATTTTACCGTCGGCCATTTTGGTGCGTCCTTCGAGGCTCCCCTTCGCGGAATTCCTCAGGATAAGGGAGTCTGGAATAAACCTTCCTCATCCTGAGGTGCGAGCGGAGCGAGCCTCGAAGAAAGCACGGCAAGACTAGTCTTACCGTCCGAAAACCACGCCGTCGAACAGCTTTCGCGCTGTCCTGAGGATCGCCGCCTTCAACAGATTGCCTTCACCGTCCAGCGTGGCGACCACGGTCATCTCGCCGGTCGGATGCTCGATCGAAAGCGATTTTTTGCTGCCCTCCGGCAGCACGGCCAATTCAGCCGCCGGCCCCTCCCGCAGAAGACAGGCAGTGGCGACCGAGACGGCGCCGAGCACGCCGATGGCGTCGTGGCAGCGATGCGGAATGAAGGTGCGCGTCGAGATCGCGCCGCCATTCCTGGCCTTCGAAACCATCGTCATCTTGGGCACCGTCTTGTCGGAAACGTCGCCGAGATTCATCAGCGGTCCCGCCTTCAACCGGATCGCTTCCAGCCTCCCGCGCAATGCCTCGTCGGCTTCGAGCTCGGCCGGAATCTCCGTGCCCGCGATGCCCATGTCGGCGGCGGCGAGCACCACGCAGGGCATGCCGTTGTCGATCAGCGTACAGCGGATGCCGTCGATCGTGTCGACCGCGTTGCCGGTCGGCAGAAGCGCGCCGCAGGTGGAACCGGCCGTATCCTCGAAGACGATCGGCACGGGCGACGCCGTGCCCGGCACGCCGTCGATGCGCGCCTCGCCTCCATAGGCGACGCGGCCGCCGGGCGTCCGTATCGCCGCCGCCGCCGTCTGCCCGGTGTTCTCCATGAAGATACGGACTTCGGTAATACCGGCGGTCGCCTTCACCAGTCCGCGCTCGATGGCGAACGGGCCGACGCCCGCGAGGATGTTGCCGCAATTCTGCTTGTCGGTGACGATCGGGCGGTCGACGAAGACCTGCAGGAAGAGATAGTCGACATCGACGCCGGGACGATCCGAACGGCGCACGACCGCCACCTTGGAGGTCAGCGGATTGGCGCCGCCCATGCCGTCGATCTGCCGCGCGTCCGGCGAGCCCATGGCCGACAGCAGGAAGGCGTCGCGCTCGGCCGTACCGTCGGGCAGGTCTTCGGCGAGGAAATAGCCGCCCTTCGAGGTCCCGCCGCGCATCCACATGCAGCGTATGCCTTCAGTCGAAGCCATATGGCACCCCCCTCTGTCCTGTCGGACATCTCCCCCTCAAGGGGGGAGATCGGCTTCCGTCATCACCTCCGCCAATCGCCAACCATGCTGAACAGGCTCCGGCAAAGCGGCCGGCGTGATCTCCCCCCTTGGGGGGGAGATGTCCGGCAGGACAGAGGGGGGTGAGATGCAGCACGATATGTCAGTCCGCTTTTCGAGCGTCGGCCTTAGATATATTTCAGCCCCTTCGCCGCCAGTTTCTCGCGCATGCCGTAGAGATCGAGCCCAAGCTCGCCGGCGGCAAGGCGCTTGCGCTTGTCGGCCTCGTTGGCGATGCGCGCCTCGGCCTTCTTCAGCACCTCCGCCGCCTCCTCGCGCCTGACGACGCATACGCCGTCATCGTCGGCGACGATCACGTCGCCCGGCCGCACATGCGCGCCGGCGCAGACGATCGGCACGTTGACGGAACCCAGCGTCTCCTTGACCGTGCCCTGCGCATGGATAGCCTTCGACCAGACGGGGAACTTCATCTTCGCCAGGTCGGCCACGTCGCGCACACCAGCCTCGATCACCAGCCCGCGGCAGCCCCGAAACTGGGCCGAGGTGGCGAGCAGATCGCCGAAATAGCCGTCGGTCGAAGGGCTGGTCGGGGCAAGGACAAGGATGTCGCCATCCTGCACCTGCTCGATCGCCACATGCAGCATCCAGTTGTCGCCGGGCGGCGCCGAGACCGTCACCGCCGAGCCGGCGACCGATGCGCCGCGCCAGATCGGCGACATATGGTGCGCCATCAGCCCGATGCGCCCCTGCGCCTCGTGCACCGTCGCCACCCCGCACTCCCCCAGGCGCCGGATGATCTCCGCGTCCGCCCGCTCGATATTCCGCACCACGACGCCCGTCATCAGAGTTCGTCCCCCGTCACAGTTCATCGACCGTGCGCGGGAAGACCGACTGGAAACCCTCCGCATGGATCGCCGGACGTCCGCCCGACTGGCCGCCGGAATTGCGCTGGAAATGATTGCCGCGGTTCTCGGCGACATTGGTGTAATAGTGCCAGAGGTGCTGCTGGCCTTCCATGCACTCGATCGCCGCGCGCTTCTTGTCCCACACTTCGGAGATGTCGAGGAAGACATCCGGCTTCCAGCCCATCTGCTCGGTCTGATGCGGCTCGAAGAGGTAAAGCTGCGGCGCGCCGAGCACCTTCTGGCCGGGATTATGGCCCCAGGCCTGCGCCACCATGCGGCACTCGAGCGCCACCTGCGTGGCGTACATGTGGTCGGTGTTGTAGGGATCGTAGCTGGAGTGGCTGAGCATGAAGGCGGGCTGGACGGCGCGGATCACGTCGACCAGCCGGAACTTCGCCTCCTGGTCCATCACCAGCGGATAATCGCCGAGATCAAAGAACTGGATGTCGTGGACGTCGAGCGCCTTCGCCGCGGCTTCCGCTTCCTTGCGGCGCGCCGTCTTCACCTTTTCGAGCGTCATGCCCTGCTGCTTCCAGAGCTTGGCGCTTTCGCCACGCTCGCCGAAGGAGAGGCAGACCACCGTCACCTCGTAGCCCCTCTTCTGGTGCAGCGCGATGGCGCCGCCGCAGCGCCAGACGAAATCGGCGGCGTGCGCGCTGATGACGAGTGCCGTTTTCGGCATGAATCCCCTCCTACTTCTTCACCGGCGGCGTGCCATGCGTATGGAACGTCTCGATCGTCTTCAGTCCCCAGGCCTGGCCCTTCTTCCGCTCGGTTTCCGTCCAGGTGACGGTCGGCCAGTCGGGGCGCAGCACCAGCCGCGCGCCGGCATTGGCGATTTCCACGCGGTTGCCGGCCGGCTCGTAGACATAGAGGAAGAAGGTCTGCTGGATCGCATGCTTGTGCGGCCCGGTCTCGATGAAGACGCCGTTCTCGAGAAAGATGTCGGCGGCGCGCAGCACATCCTCGCGCTGGTCGACGACATAGGTAACATGGTGGAAGCGGCCGGAAGTGCCGGTATGGTCCTCCGAATAGGCGATGTCGTAGCCCTTGTTGTTCACGGTGAACCAGCAGCCGCCGAGCCGCCCGTTATCGAGCAGGATTTCCTCCGTGACGCGGCTGCCGAGCGCCTTCACCATGAATTCCTTGATCGCGCGCACGTCGAGCGCAAGCAGGTTGACGTGGTCGATGCGGCGCGGGCAGACGCCGCGGCCATGGTATCTCTGCGCGATGTTCTTGAGCGCCGGCTTCTCCTCCGGCGGCGCCTCGTAAATCCTCGTGTCGAAATAGAGTTCGAAGACATGGCCGTCCGGATCGCGGAACCGGTAGACGCGGCCATGGCCGAGGTCGCCCTTGCTCCAGCCGATGCCGCAGCCCATCGCCTCGATCGCCTTGACCCGGCGTTCCAGTGCCTCGGGCGACGAGGTCCGGTAGCCGATATGGCCGACGCCCGTCGTGTGGTGCCGGGTCAGCTTCAGGGTGTGGAATTCGTAATCGTCGAAGGCGCGCAGATAGACGCTTCTTTCGTCGCGGCCGCTCTCGGTCAGGCCATAGACGCGCGTGAAGAAGTCAAGGCTTTCCTCGAACCTGTCCGTGTACATCTCGACATGGCCGAGATGCGCGACATCAAAACAAGGCTCCGCCATCGATCCTCCTTCCGGGCGCCGGCGGTATCGCACGGAAAGCGTCCCTGCCGCCAGCCTGCCGGCGCGGAATGGATTGCTCCGTTCCCGCGGCCGTTTTTCTACTTAAAAAGCCCGGCCGCGATCCGTCCCCGATCGCGACCGGACGCCCCCGCTCCCTATCGCCGCGGCGTCCTGGCCGCCGCTGTCGCGTGCGTCAGCCACCCTGCTTGGTGCGCCAGCTTTCCGCATAGTGCTCGCGCGCCTCTCGCGCGTAAGGCGTCGGCGAGACGCGCACCCGAATCTTCGCCTGCGTGTGCTTCTCCGTCGAGGTCTTGTCGGAACCGCCGTCCGGCTCGCCCCAGATCAGGGTCAGCACGTCGCCTTCCTTGATGTCGGCATCGACGACGCCGAGCGAGAGCATGCAGCGTTCGTTGTAGCTGTAGCCGTTGAACATGGAGAGGCCGACGAGCTTGTCGCCGTGCATCACCTTGTCGAAGGAGGACGATGCGTAGTTCGAAAGCGGGAAGTCGATCCACTTCGCGTGCGGCGCGCCCGGCACGAAGGCCAAGGCGATGACCTTCATCACGTCCTCGGCGTTCCACTCGAAGGTGACTTTCCTGCGCTGGGGTTTGGTCGCCATCTCGGCCTTCATCTTTTCCAGCGCGGCACGCCCGACGAAGTCGTGGTCGAACTTGACGTAGATGCCGTAGCCCAATTCGTAGGGCGAGAGATAATAATCGCGAATGTCATCGGAGACATAGGAGCCGCCGACCGAACCGGTCGCCTCGTAGGAATCGGCTCCGAGCCATTCGCGATAAGGCTTCAATTCCGCGCCGGCGTAGATCGCCGGCAGCGGCGAGGGGATCCAGCCAGATTCCAGCGTGTTGGTCGCATAGGCACGGCTGCCGACCGGCCAGAGATCGACGCCGGCCTCTTCCGCCGCCTTGAAGATGGCGGCCCGTACCTCGTCCTTCTCGGCATAGGGCCCCCAGATCTCCAGCCCGGGCGCTCCCGCCATGCCGTGGCGCAGCGCCTGCACCTTGCGGCCGGCGACGTTGATCCAGTCGACATGGAAGAATTTGATCTCCGGTATCGGCCCGCCATTCATCTTCTCGAATATCTTCGGCGCGTCCGGCCCCTGAATCTGGAAACGGTAGTGCACGCGCTTCACCTCCTTGCCGTCAGGCCGGGAGGGCGAGCGCGGATCGTGCGTCACCTTGATATCGTGCCTGCCGAGCGAGGCATTGTATTTCAGCCAGTTCGCGGTCGGGGCGCGACCGACGAGGATGAATTTGTCCTCGCGCTCGCGGAAGATGATCATGTCGCCGATGACATAGCCATCCGGGCTGACCGGCACGAAGTGCTTCGCCCGGTTGAGGCCGAAATTGGCGAAGCTGTTGATCGCGAGGCCTTCGAGGAATTTCGCCGCGTCCGGCCCTTCGACGATCAGCTCGTCCATGTGATGCGACTGGTCGAAAAGCACTGCCGAGTCGCGCCAGGCGCGCTGCTCGTCGCGCCAGTTGGAGAACTCCGGCGCGACCACCGGGTATACATAAATGCCGAGCTTGGAATTGCGCAGCACCGGGACGATGTTACCCTTTTCCTTGATTACGGCCTCAAGGCTGGATTTGCTCACGTCGGTCCTCCTGAGAAAATGCGTATGATGTATACATTTTCTCGCGCAGGCGCCGGAAAAATGCAAGCACGTTCTTCCGCGCGCGGGACGTCCAGGCGCGGCGAAAACGTCAGACAAGGTCAGGGAACCGGGGAAGCGCCGTTCAGTCGACGACGAGCGCCAGGCTCGGGACGCGCGCCATCAGGCTGCGATCCCTGTCGAGCAGATATTGCATGTTGTTGCGGGCGATCCGCGCATGCTCGCGCGCCAGCGCCTCGGCGCGGGCGCCCTCGCGATTGGCGATGGCGGCGACGAGGGCGCGATGCTGCTCCTGCGCGATGTTCAGCGACCGCCGGAAAGCGGCGATCTGCGTCCTGTCCGGCAGAAAGGCCGATGGCGAAGCGAAGGGCAGGCGGGACGCGCGCAGGACCTCCATTTCGACGATCTTGCTCCGGCAGAGCCGCGCAAGCCGCTCGTGGAACTTCGCATTGAGTTCCGAATAGCGCTCGAATATCACGTCGCCCGGCTCCTCGCCGAAACAGGCGTCGAGCTGGCCGACAATGTCCTGCATGGCGGCGAGGTCGTCGGGCTTCACGCCACGCTCGGCGGCGAGGCGGGCGGCCGTCCCCTCCATGACGCCGCGCAGCTCGATGGCGTCGATGACATCGACAACGCCGAAGCTCCGCACGACGAAGCCGCCGCTGCGCGCCCGTTCGAGCAGGCCCTCCTCGACCAGGCGCGACATCGCCTCGCGCACCGGCGTGCGCGAGATCTGGAGGTCTTCGGCCAAGGGCACCTCGTAGAGACGCGTCCCGCCTGAAAGCTCGCCGCTCAATATGCGCCGGCGCAGCGCGATGAGCGCGCGTATCGCATGCGTCCTGGCTTCGGTCTGCTCCATTTCCCCTCTGCTGCCGCGTTTGCCGGAGACGAAGATGTATACACCCAACCGGCCGAACGCCGCAATTCGCGAAGGGTGCGGCCACGCCCGAAGAAAGAATGCCGGCCGGTTCAGGCCGTCGTCTGCTTCGTCCTCCAGCTGTCGTCGGCATAGTGCTCGCGGGCTTCGCGCGAATAAGGCACGGGCGAGACGCGCACGCGGATTTCCGCTTGCTTGTGCCGTTCCGTCGAGGTCTTTGCGGTGCCGCCATCCGGCTCGCCCCAGACGAGCGTCAGCACGTCGCCTTCCTTGATATCCGGGTCGACGATCCCGAGCGAGAGCATCGCCCGCTCATTGAAGGAATAGCCGTTGAACATGGAAAGGCCGACCAGCTTGTCACCCTTCATGACCTGGTCGAAGGAAGCCGAGGCGTAATTGGGCTGCGGAAAATCGATCCATTTGTAATTGTCGGTGCCCGGCCGCAGCGAGGATTCGATCACCTTCATCATGTCGTCCGCATTCCATTCGAACGTCACCTTGCGGCGGTGCGGCTTGCCCTTCATCTTCTCGAGCGCTTCGCGGCCGACGAAGTCGTGGTCGAACTTGATGTAGATGCCGTAACCGAGCTCGTAGGGCGTCGTGTAGTAATCCTCGATATTGCCGGAGACGAAGGAGCCGCCGATCGAGCCGGTCGCCTCGTAGCCATTGGCGGGCAGCCATTCGCGATAGGCCTTGAGCGCCTCGCCCGAATAGATCGCCGGCAGCGGCGAGGGAATCCAGCCGGATTCCAGCGTGTTGGTGGAATAGGCCCGGGCTCCGACCTGATAGAGATCGACGCCGGCTTCGCCCGCGGCTTTCAGGATGATGTCACGGACATAATCCTTCTGGCCGTAAGGACCCCAGATTTCCAGGCCCGGCGCGCCGGCCATGCCGTGACGCAACGCCTGGACGCGGATGTCGCCGGCATTGATCCAGTCGACATGGAAGAATTTAATGTCGGGGATCGGGCCGCCATTCATCTTCTCAAAGATTTTCGGCGCGTCCGGCCCCTGGATCTGGAAGCGGTAGTGCAAGCGCGTCACCGGTTTGCCGTCGGGCCGCGAGGGCGAGCGCGGATCGCGGGCGATGCGAACGTTGTGGGAGCCGATCGCCTGGTTGAACTCGATCCAGTTCGCCGTCGGTGCGCGGCCGACGAGGATGAACTTGTCCTCGCGTTCGCGGAAGATGATCATGTCGCCGATGACATAGCCGTCCGGGCTGACCGGCACGAAGTGCTTCGCCCGGTTGAGGCCGAAATTGGCGAAGCTGTTGATCGCGAGGCCTTCGAGGAATTTCGCCGCGTCCGGCCCTTCGACGATCAGCTCGTCCATATGGTGCGTCTGGTCGAAGAGGACGGCGGAATCGCGCCAGGCGCGCTGCTCGTCGCGCCAGTTGGAGAACTCCGGCGCCACGACCGGGTATACATACATCCCGATCTTCGAATTGCGCAGCATGCCGACGACGTCGCGCTTTTCCCTTAAAACGGCTTCCAGGCTGGTTGCGGCCATGATCGTTCCTCCGACTGCAGGGTAAGAATGTATACATAGTCTCGCGCAGCCGTTCGGGAATTGCAAGCGGTGCCGAGCTCGCCTGAAGGCAAGGATCTTTTTCAGAAGCCGTCAGGCCGAGGCGAAAAACGGCACTCGGCGAGCGCCGGAACAGAGCCTACTTGAAATAGGTGAGTATCGAAGCGGTCGGGCGCCGTTTGCAGCTTGGCCTTCCGGATTTCGCGCTCAGCCGAGCACGATGCTCAGCGTCGCCGTGATGGTGAAGAAGCCGATCGCGGTCGCAGAGACGAGAGCCATCGAGCTGATGCCGCCCACCCCGTAACGCGCCCCGAAGATCGGATAGACGGTGACCATCGAGACGCTGGCAAGCACGATCCCGATCCTTTCCATGCCGACATTCGTCCCTCCGATCAGGTAGAAAGCCGCCGCCACGGCGAGGGGGTGCAGCAGCAGCTTCGTCGCGACGATCCAGCCCACCTCCGCCGCCACGCCGGAGGCGCGTCCCGAGGCACCCAGAATGGCGACCGTTCCGCCGACGACGAAGAGCGCGCAGGGCGCCGACGCCTTAGCCAGCATATCGATGGCGGTGCCGATCACGCCCGGGATCGGAACATGCAGCAGGGAAAGAACCGCCCCGAGCAAGATCGCCAGGATGAGAGGCGTCCGCGACAGCCGTTTCGCGGTCGCGACGACCGTCCGCCCGACCGATACCCCCTCCTCCTTCCCCCATTCGGCGAGCGCCAGCGCCAAGGGGATGATCAGCATATTCTCGACCATCATGTTGAGCGGCATCGCCGTCAGAGCTAGGGAGCCGAAGGCAAGCGACGTCACCGGGAAGCCGACGAAGCCGGTGTTCGAGGTCGCGCCGCCCATGCCGCCGATCGCAGCCGACGAGAACGGCCGCTTCAGGCCGAAACGGAGGATGGAGAAGACGGCGAGGAAGGCGACCAGCGATCCGCCTGCATAGGCGGCGACATAGCGCCAGTCGAAGGTGCGGCCAAGATCCTGCCGGGCCAGCGCGCCGAGCACGAGCGCTGGCAAGGCGAAGTTGAGGACGAAGGCGGCAAGGCCTTCGACCTGCTTCTCCTCGATCAGGCCAGAGCGCGCCGAGATCGCGCCAAGCCCGATCAGGAGGAAGATCGGAACCGTCAGGGAAAGCATCTGCAGGATCGGCATGCGTCTCGCTTCGAATAGAATAGAGGAGGAGTTCGCCGCCATCCGCGATTGCCGGAGAACTGCTTTCCGGCAAGCTTGGGCCACCCCATGATTGCGGTAAAGGTGTATACATTCGAACGGACACCTTCCAGCCGGAACGCACGTTCTTTTTCCTACTTTTCAGCCGGTTGGCACGTATGGCGGCGCTGTTGCGCACTCCCGGTTTCCGAAAAATGGAAACGCGTCGAATGATCCCCGGAGCTACCCTAGGCATCTTGCTTGTTGCCTCGCCATGTATACACTATGGTGCCGATGCAGCCGCGAGCGATAGCGGCCCGCCATTGGAACAATTCGGGAGGACTCATCATGTTGAAAAAGACAGCAGCGGCGCTTGCGCTCGGCTTCAGTCTGGCCGCCGCTCTATCGTCGACCGCACTGGCCGAGGGAACCGTCAAGATCGGCCTGATCATGCCTTATTCCGGCCCGTTCGCGGATGCCGGCGCGCAGATGCAGGCAGGCATCGATCTCTACGTCAAAGAACATGGCGATGAAGTCGCCGGCAAGAAGATCGTGCTCATCAAGAAGGACACCGGCGGTCCGAACCCGGATGTCGCCAAGCGGTTGGCCCAGGAGCTGGTCGTACGCGACCATGTTGATGTCCTCGCGGGCTTCGCATTGACGCCCGAGGCACTCGGTGCCGCGCCGGTGGCGACCGAAGCCAAGAAGCTGATGGTGGACATGAACGCCGCGACTTCGATCATCACCGAGAAGTCGCCCTACATCGTGCGTACGTCCGTGACCATTCCGCAGATCAACTATGCTTTCGGAAAATGGGCAGCGGACCAGGGGATCAAGCATGCCTATACACTGGTCGCCGATTACGGGCCGGGCCACGACGCGGAAAGCTCTTTCGCCAAGGGCTTCAAGGAGAAGGGCGGCGAGATCGTCGGAGCCGACCATAGCCCGGTGGCCAACCCGGATTTCTCCGCTTACGTCCAGCGCATCAAGGACGCCAAGCCGGAAGCGGTCTACATCTTCATTCCCGGTGGATCGCAGCCCGCCGCCATCGGCAAGGCGCTCGCCGACAAGGGTCTGACGCCGCCGAATACGAAGCTTCTCGGCCAGGGCGAACTGACGATGCCGGATGCGATGGAAAGCCTGGGCAAGAACGCCGACGGCATCATCACCGCGTTTCACTACACGCTGGAGCGCAAGGACCCGCTCAACCAAAAATTCGTAGCGGGCTACAAGAATCTGACAAAGGGTCGCGAACCCGACCTGTTCTCGATCGGCGGCTATGACGGGATGCACCTGATCTATGCGGCGCTGAAAAAGACCAAGGGCGATGCCAGCGGCGATGCCCTCATCAAGGTCGCCAAGGGCATGTCGTGGGAGAGCCCGCGCGGCCCAATCACCATCGACCCTGAAACGCGGGACATCGTCCAGAATGTGTACATCCGCAAGGTCGAAAAGGTTGACGGCAAGCTGCAGAACGTCATCATCGACACCATCAAGGACGTGAAGGACCCGCTGCACGGCGCAAAATGACCGCTCGGCGGCGGAGGGGAAAGCGCGCGTGATCGGCAATCTCGCCGTCGTTCTGTTCGACGGGTTCGCCTTCGGGATGCTTCTGTTCGTCCTGTCGGTGGGCCTGTCGGTCACTTTGGGGCTGATGAATTTCACCAACCTCGCGCATGGCGCGTTCGGCATGCTGGGAGGCTATGCCGTCGTCGTCGCCATGCGCGATCTCGACATTCCCTTCCTGCTTTCCCTGCCACTCGCCTTTCTCGTCGCCGGGCTGGTCAGCGTCGTCTTCGAGCGGACGATCTTCCGCCGGCTCTATCGCGCCGGCGAACTCAACCAGGTCCTGCTGACCATCGGCCTGGTCTTCGTGGCCGCGGCCACCATGGCCTATTTCTTCGGGACCGGCCAGCAGCCGATAGCCCTGCCGGCTTATTTGCAGGGCTATGTCGAACTGGGCGGGCTGCGCTTCGGCGCCTACCGCATCTTCCTGGTCGTAGTGGCGCTGGTCATCGCCGGCCTGCTCGTCTTCGGCCTGGAACATACGCGCTTCGGCGCGCGCGTCCGCGCCGCCGTCGACAACCAGCGCGTGGCGCAGGGCCTGGGTCTCAACGTCGACGCCATCTTCGCCGTCACCTTCGCGCTGGGCAGCGGGCTGGCGGGCCTGGGCGGCGCGCTCGCCATCGAGATCGTCGGCCTCGATCCCTCCTTCGGCTTCCATTATCTCGTTTACGTGCTGATCGTCGTGGCCGTCGGCGGCCTGGGCTCGATCGGCGGGTCCTTCGTGGCCGCGGCCCTGCTCGGCATATTCGACGTGGGCGGCAAGTATTTCGTCCCCGACATGGGCGCCTTCCTCATCTATCTCTTTATGGTCGTCATTCTCTTCGTGCGGCCGGTCGGCCTTTTCGGTAAACGTTGACCGCATGACGGTGGAGATGACGACTTCCGGGCCTGCCGCGACCTGGCTGAAGAGGCGCAGCCGGATATCCGCAATCGAGATCGTCTTCTGGCTGGCGACGCTTCTGCCTTTCTTCCTGTTTCCGAGCTATCTGTCGCTGGCGAGCCAGATCGCCATCGGCGCGCTCTTCGCTCTCTCGGTCGACCTCATCCTCGGCTATGCCGGGATCATCACCCTCGGCCATGCCATGTTCTTCGGCATCGGCGCCTATACGGCCGCCATCCTGGCCAAGCATGGCTGGGGCGAGCCCTTGACCGGGCTGGTCGCCGCCGCGGTGGTCGCCGGCGCGGTGGGATTCGTAACCAGCTTCATCATCGTGCGCGTGCAGCACCTGGCGCTGATCATGATCACGCTCGGCCTCGGGCTTCTGACATACGAACTGGCGAACAGCTTCAGCACCGTCACAGGCGGCACCGACGGCCTCGGCGTCACCATCTGGCCGATCTTCGGGAGGTTCGATTTCGACCTCTGGGGCTACACCGCCTACAGCTACGCGCTCGTCATCCTGTTCATCGGCGTTCTCGTCGCCCGCCGCATCGTCAACTCCTCCTTCGGACTGGCGCTGACGGGCATCCGCGAGAACAGCCAGCGCATGCCGGCGATCGGCTCTGTCTACCGGACGCACCTGCAGAAGATCTACGTCGTCGCGGCATCCATGGCCGGCATCGCCGGGGCGCTCCTGACGCAGACCACGGGAACCGTATCGCTCGACACGCTCTCCTTCCAGCGTTCCGCCGACGTGGTCGTCATGCTGATCCTTGGCGGAACCGGGCGGCTCTATGGCGGCATCATCGGCGCGATCATCTTCCTCGTGGCGCGCGACCGGCTCTCCGACATGAACCCGCAATACTGGTATTTCTGGATCGGCCTGCTCCTGATGGCCATCGTGCTGGTCATGCCCGGGGGCATCCTGGGCGGGCTCTCCCGTCTCTTCGGGCGCTTCGTCCGATGAGCGAAGGAACGCCGGTCCTGCGAACGGAAGGAGTGCGCAAGCGCTTCGGTTCGCTGGAAGTGTCACGCGATATCTCGCTGGCCCTGCCCGTGGGAGCACGCCACGCGCTGATCGGGCCGAACGGCGCGGGAAAGACGACGCTCATCAATCTGATCACCGGCAGGCTGAAGCCGGATGCGGGCCGCATAACGCTGGACGGCCAGGACGTTACCGGCGTGCCGGCGGCCGAGCGCGTCCGCCGCGGCCTGACCCGGACCTTCCAGATCAACACGCTTTTCCCGGGTCTCACCCCGATCGAATCGGTGCTGCTCGCGGTCTGCGAGAGGAAGCAGGAGGCCGGCCAGTTCTGGCGCCGGCTGACCGGCCATGCCGAGGCTGTGGACGAGGCTTTCGCGATCCTCAAGCAGTTGCGCCTCGATGATGTCGCGACGCGCGAGACCCGGCACCTCGCCTACGGCCAGCAGCGGCTTCTGGAGATCGCGCTGGCTCTGGCGACGCGACCCAAGGTGCTGCTGCTCGACGAACCGGCCGCCGGCGTGCCGAAAGACGAAAGCGCGGCGCTGTTTGCCGTGATCGCCGCGCTGCCCGCCGATATGGCCGTGCTCTTCATAGAGCACGACATGAACCTCGTCTTCAAATTCGCTTCCCGCATCACCGTTCTCGTGGCGGGCGCCGTGCTGGTCGAGGCGAAACCGGAAATCATCCGTTCCGATCCCCGCGTGCGCGAAGTCTATCTCGGGCAGGGCCACCATGGCTGAGCCGCTTCTGGAGCTTCGCGACGTGCGCGCCGGCTATGGCGAGGCGGTGGTTCTCGACGGCGTCTCGGTCTCGGTGCCCGAAAACGGCAGCCTGGCGCTCCTCGGCCGCAACGGCGTCGGCAAGACCACGCTGCTTCTGACGATCATGGGCTTCGTCCGCGTCAGCCGCGGCTCGCTCTGGTTCAAGGGCCGGGATATCTCGCGCCTGCCGCCTTACAGGCGGGCACGGCTCGGCATCGGCTGGGTGCCGCAGGAACGCGATATTTTCCCTTCGCTGACGGTCGAGGAGAATTTGACCGTCGCCGCGCGGCCCGGCCGCTGGTCGATCGAGGATATGTACCGGCTCTTTCCACGGCTCAAGGAGCGCCGCGCCAATATGGGCAATCAATTGTCCGGCGGCGAGCAGCAGATGCTGACCATCGCCCGCACGGTGCTCACCAATCCGGCGATCCTGCTGCTCGACGAGCCGCTCGAGGGGCTGGCTCCGATCATCGTGGAGGAACTCATCGCCGCCATTCGCACCATGGCGAAGGACGAGAGGATCGCGCTCGTCCTGGTCGAGCAGCACGCCGAGGTCGCGCTCGGCATGACGAGCGATGCGATCGTCATCGAGCGCGGCGTCGTCGCGCATCACGCGCCTTCGGCGGAACTCCTGAACGACCAGGCCGTGCTCGACCGCTATGTGGGCCTGAACCTGCGCGAGGGCTGAGGCGGAACATCCCTACCGCCCGGCGCCATGCCGCGGACGAGGGCAGTCTCTCAGTCCAGATCGAAGCGGGCGATCACCGGAACATGGTCCGACGGCCTGTCCCAGCCGCGCGCCTCGCGCAGGATCTCGATACCGGCGAGCCTCTCCGCAACATTTCCCGACGACCAGAGATGATCGAGCCGCCGGCCGCGATCTGAAAGCTCCCAGTCGCGGGCGCGATAGCTCCACCAGGTATAGATCTTTTTCTCCGGCGGGATGTGCCGGCGCATCAGATCGACCCAGCCTCCTCCGACCCGCATCGCCTCCAGCCCCTCGGTCTCGACCGGTGTATGGCTGACCACGTTGAGGAGTTGCTTGTGCGACCAGACATCCGTCGGCAGGGGGGCGATGTTGAGGTCGCCGACGAGGATCGAGCCGTGCGTTTCGCCCTGGTCGGCACGCAGCGCATTCATCTCCTGCACGAAGTCGAGCTTGTGCCGGAACTTCGGATTGATCTCGGGGTCGGGCTCGTCGCCGCCGGCGGGCACGTAGAAATTATGGAGCAGCAGCGCATGTCCGCCGCTTGAGAGACGCGTGGAAATGTGCCGGCAATCGTCGTTGTCGCAGAAGCGACGGCGCTCCACGACCTCCAGCGGTCGGCGAGCGACGGTGGCGACGCCGTGATAGCCCTTCTGTCCGCTGATCGCGAGATGTTCATAGCCGAGGGAACGAAACGCCTCGAAGGGGAACAGTTCGTCGATGCACTTGGTTTCCTGCAGGCAGAGCACGTCGGGCTGCAATTGGCGCAGGAACCGCTCGACGATCGGCATGCGCAGTCGGACGGAATTGATGTTCCAGGTGGCGATCGTCAGTGTCATGGGAAATTCCGGCCACAGAAGAAAAATGCCTATTGCCAGTCCCGACGGGTGCAGGCAAGCGCCGGCCGCCGCCAAAGCCGGATAGCTTCGGCGAAGGGACGCCAAAAGTCGCCATGGCATGATTCCCAAATCCGCCGGATTCCAGTGGTATTCATCCTTCGATCGGGTGACGAGATTTCGGGCGGCGCATCCGAAGGGTAATCGCGTGCCCAGGGACTCCTAATCGCGGCGGGGTGTCGAGCAAGCACTGCAAGAGGCGCGACCCGCATGAACATAAGACCGCTCCTGGCCGCCGGCCTGCGCAAGGCCGCCCAGCGCATCGACGATCGCGAGCGAAGCGAAAGCCCGGAACCGCGACAATGTCCCATCTGCGGCTATGAGGGGGCGTTCGAGCCGTTCGGGGTCGTGCCGCGCCCCGGCGCCATGTGCCCGAATTGCCATTCGCTCGAGAGACATCGCCAGTTCAAGCTGCTGCTCGATTGGACCGACTGGCTGCCGCCCGGCTGCTCATTGCTGCATTTCGCGCCCGAGGGCGCGATAACCCGGCTCGTACGTCCTTTGTGCGAGGAATACGTGACGACCGATCTGATGCGGGACGACGTGGACCTCAAGCTCGACATCGAGGCGATCGACCTGCCCGACAGGCGCTTCGATCGCGTGATCTGTTCGCATGTGCTCGAACACGTGAACGACATCGCCGCGCTTGGCGAGCTCCATCGCATCCTCAAACCGGACGGCGCCGCCCTGCTCATGGTGCCGATCGTCGAGGGATGGGATACGAGTTACGAGGATCCAGCGGTGACGGGCGAGGACGCCCGCCTGCTGCATTTCGGACAAAAGGACCATGTCCGCCGCTACGGTCGGGACTTCCGCGAGCGGGTCACGCGGGCAGGATTCGAATTGAGCGAATTCGCCGTCGGAGGGGCCGATTCCGTCCGATATTCGATCGTCCCGGGCATACGGATCTTTCTCGCCAGGAAGCCAGCCGACAGACCGGAATAGCCGCCCTGTAGTAGGAACCAGGCTCGTTGCCTATTTGCCCCGCTGCTTGATCTGGGCGCTGGCATAGTCGATCTTGAACAGCGACGGATCGACGGGCACGCCCTCCTGGACGTTGAAGATCAAGACGGTGGTGTCCTTCCCCTGCGCGTCGGTGACGGTCCATTGTTTCAGCGCATAGGTTTTCGGGTCGAACATCATCGTCAGCTTGGAATCGCCGAAGACGGACTTGTCGGCCAGCTTGATGGTCGTGGCGTCGGCGCTCTGCTCGATGTCCTTCACCTCATTGCCGGTGAGGTCGATCCGGTTGCCGAGCAGGAGCTTCAGCGGTGTCTTCGACAGGGGATAGATGTTGTACGTCTTCATGCGGACATTGCTGACCGCGACGGACTGCCCGTCGGCGATCACCTTGAAATTGTTTTTCGTATCGTAATCGAAACGAAGCTTGCCCGGCCGCTCGATGTAGAACTTGCCGCCCGTCTGCTCGCCGTTCGGGCCGAACTGCACGAACTCGCCCGTCATCGTCTTGATGGTGGCGAAATGGTCGGCGATCTGTTGCGCGGATGCGGTGACGGCCTGCTCGGGCGCGGCGGTCGAAGGCGCCGGCACTGCGATCGCGGCAGCGCCCATGACCAGCGTGGCCACGGCCGCGCGAACCGTCGAAGCCAGGATATGGCGGCGGCGACGGGCTTGCGAAAAAGGCATACGGTTCTCCTTGCGGATGCGGTTGGCTGTCGCCGCTTGTCCGATATCTAGGTCGTGGGGGCCGATCGACCAAGCGCCCGGCCCGCGACTCAATCGCACCAGCTAGGAAGGTTCTGGGGCCGAAATTTGACCCGCCTTCCCCCGCTACAGCACGTCTTCCTCGGTCGGCACCAGGATCTCGCGCTTCCCGGCGTGGTTGGCCGGCCCGACGATGCCCTCCTTCTCCATCTTCTCGATGATGGAGGCCGCGCGGTTGTAGCCGATGCCCAGCCGCCGCTGGATATAACTGGTCGAAGCCTTTCCGTCGCGCAGCACGACCGCCACCGCCTGGTCGTAAGGATCGTCGGAATCCTCGAAATTGCCGCCGCCGCCACCCGACGGCATATCGCCGTCTGCATCGTCCTCGTCGTCGTCCTCGGTGATCGCGTCGAGATATTCAGGCGCGCCCTGCAGTTTCAGGTGCGAGACCACCTTCTCGACCTCGTCGTCGGAGACGAAGGGACCGTGGACGCGCTGGATGCGGCCGCCACCGGCCATGTAGAGCATGTCGCCCATGCCGAGGAGCTGCTCCGCGCCTTGCTCGCCGAGAATGGTGCGGCTGTCGATCTTGGACGTCACCTGGAAGGAGATGCGGGTCGGGAAATTGGCCTTGATGGTGCCGGTGATGACGTCGACGGAAGGCCGCTGGGTGGCCATGATGACGTGGATGCCGGCCGCGCGCGCCATCTGCGCAAGGCGTTGCACCGCGCCCTCGATATCCTTTCCGGCGACCATCATCAGGTCGGCCATCTCGTCGATGATGACCACGATGAAGGGCATCGGCTCGAGATCGAGTTCCTCGGTCTCGTAGATCGCCTCGCCCGTCTGCCGGTCAAAGCCGGTCTGAACCGTGCGGACGATGTTCTCGCCCTTCTTCTGCGCCGCCGCGACGCGCTGGTTGAAGCCCTCTATGTTGCGGACGCCGACCTTCGACATCTTGCGGTAGCGGTCCTCCATCTCGCGAACCGTCCATTTGAGCGCGACGACCGCCTTCTTCGGGTCGGTGACGACCGGCGTCAGCAGGTGCGGGATGCCGTCATAGATCGACAGTTCCAGCATCTTCGGGTCGATCATGATCAGCCGGCAGTCGGCGGGCGTCATGCGGTAGAGGATCGACAGGATCATGGTGTTGATCGCCACCGACTTGCCGGAACCGGTCGTGCCGGCGACGAGCAGATGCGGGAATTTGGCGATATCGGCGATGACGGCCTCGCCATTGATCGTCTTGCCGAGCGCCAGCGCCAGCTTGGCCTTGGATTGCTCGAAATCCCGGCTGGCGAGCAGTTCGCGCAGATAGACGGTCTCGCGCTTGGCGTTCGGCAGTTCGATGCCGATCGCGTTGCGGCCGGGCACGACGGCGACGCGGCAGGCGATCGCGCTCATCGAACGGGCGATATCGTCGGCGAGGCCGATGACGCGCGACGACTTGATGCCCGGCGCGGGCTCCAGCTCGTAGAGCGTCACCACGGGCCCCGGGCGGACATGGATGATCTCGCCCTTGACGCCGAAATCCTCCAGCACGCCCTCGAGCAGGCGCGCATTCTGCTGCAGCGCGTCGGGCGAAAGGCTCGGATCGCGCGCCACGCTGCGCGCTTCCGCCAGGAAATGCAGGGATGGCATCTCGAACGTGTCGCTGGCAAGGAGCGAGGTCTGTGCCTCGCGCACCACGCGCGTTCCGGGAACCGGCCGTGCAGCGGGGCCCTCGATGCGCGGTCCGGCCGCACCGGCGGGACCGCCGCTGCGGGTCGCCTGGACCGCCGGTTGGCCGCCGGGCATGGGAGCCTCGTCATCGTCGAGATCGAAATCCTCGAGTTCGATGTCTGCTTCCTGCGGGCTGCCGAACGAGGAGAATTCCGGCTCGACCCGGGCTCCCCTCGCCATACCGGGACGCGGATCGGGATCGACCGCCGGAATGCCGTCATCCCGTTGCAGCGGGCGCATCGTCGGTTCCATCCCGCCTGCATGTCCGCCGCCGCGCATACGCATGCGATGGAAGAAGGCGCGCAGCGAAAACCACCAGTGGAAGAGCGCGCCGAGCGCCGGCACACCGTCGTCTTCCTCGTCCTCATCCTCTTCCCGGGAATCCTCGTCCATCTCGATGGCGGGCGCCTTGGCGATACGCTTGCGTGGAGCGGCCGTCTTCGCCGGCTCGCGGGCAATCAATCCGGCGCCATAGGCCAGGAAGAAGACGGCCGGGCCGACGAGGATCGCGCCGATCACGGTGGCGACCACGCCCCTGGGGTAGCCGCCGGCGAAAAGCGCCGGCAGTTTGAGAACGAGGTCGCCGAGCGCCCCGCCGAGGCCGGCCGGCAGCGGCCAGGTCGGCGGTGCGGCAATGCAGCCCGTAACGCCGGCGGCGAGCAGTGCGCCGAGAAGCCAGGCGCCGGCGCGGCGCGGCTTGCGATCGATGCCGCGCCCCGTGGCGAAGAAAAAGGCCCAGACCACCGCCGGGACGAGCGCCACCAGCGCGGAGAGGCCCAGGAACTGCATCAGGAGATCGGAGACGACGGCTCCGGGATAGCCCATCGCATTGGACAGCGAATGGTCGGTGGCGTTCGAGAAGCTGGGGTCATCGACGTTCCACGTCGCCAGGCTCGCGACCGAAAACCCCACGCCGGCGAAAAGCGCCAGCCCGGCTACGCGCCCGGCCAGGCGCCGCAGCAGGGCGTGAAATCCGAATCCGGTCTCGTTTAGGTCGAAAGGCGCCTCAGCCGCTGAACGCATGCAAACTTCCCCGCAGGAACGACCACGCCGGAACCCGCCCGGCATGGGACACGGCGCGGAGCCTACGAGCGGATGGTAAAGACGCCATTAACCATGCGACCGCGCGAGCAGGCGGTCGCTTCCAGCCGACGGCGAAGCCTCGTCACGAGCTCGCCGGCATCGAAGGGCCGCGCCTGTTCGCGGCCCTTGGCCGATTTGCCGCCAAACCCTCGCTAGCCGAAGAAGTGGCGTCCTTCGCTGGCCGCGCGGATGCAATATGCGGCCCTCGACGCCATCATCCTGTCGCCGACATGGCAATAGCATACGATCTCGTGCAGCTGATCGTCGGATACTTCGAAGAAGCGTTTCGCTTCACCATAGGTGTCGTCGCTCAGCCCCTGCTCGCGCAGAACCGGGTCGTCGAATGCGACCGCCAGCGGCGAGTTCTCGCACCGCATCGCGTCGCGTTCGCGCGGCGGCCGATATTCGGTACCGTGAAGCGCGGCGAGGGAACGACCAGGATCGCTTTCGAGAAGTTCCGCCCAGCGCGCCAGGCGCTGCGTCCGATCCATGACGGTATGCACGGGGTGTAGGCTGATGTCGGCTACGTTCTGTAGCTGGTCTCGTGATTGGTGTTTCATGGCAACCTCCTGCGTGGGTGGTATGCCCCCAATCCCCTTCTCCGTAGCGCTCTAACTCGCCAATGCCGAATTGGGTCCGGCCGGGCGTTCAACTTTGTGGAAAAAATCGCGGCGCGCCCAGTGAAAATGCCCGGCCGAAGCCGGGCATGAGCGGGAGGCAAGCGTGACAGGCCGGCGCCGCTGCGCAGCGGCCGGCCGGGTCAGGGCACGACCTCGCCATGCTGAGAGATGTCGAGCCCTTCGACCTCCTCCTGGGTGGAGGGCCTGAGGCCGATCGTCGCCTTGAGCACGTTGAGGATGATGAGCGATACGATCGCCGTCCAGGCAATGGTGAAGACGATGCCATAAGCCTGGGTCACGATCGAATGCTCCTTGCCGAGCGGGTTGATCGCCGGATCGGCGAAGACCCCCGTAAGCAGCGCCCCGATGATGCCGCCGATGCCGTGCACGCCGAAGGCGTCGAGCGAATCGTCATAGCCGAAGGCGTGTTTCAGCTTCACCGCGGCAAAGTAGCAGATTATACCAGCCGCGATGCCGATGATGAAGGCGCCCGTCGGGTTGACGAAGCCCGAGGCCGGCGTGACGGCGACAAGCCCGGCGACGGCGCCGGAGATGATGCCGAGCACGGAGGGCTTCTTCGCCACCATCCATTCGGTGAACATCCAGGCGAGGCCCGCGGCCGCCGTGGCGACCTGCGTGTTCATCATGGCGGCGCCGGCGAGGCCATCAGCCGCGAGTTCCGAGCCGGCATTGAAGCCGAACCAGCCGACCCACAGGAGCGAGGCGCCGATGACCGAGAGCACGAGGTTGTGCGGCGCCATGTTGACGGTGCCGTAGCCCTCGCGCTTGCCCATGACCAGCGCGCACATCAGGCCGGCCACGCCGGCATTGATGTGCACGACCGTGCCGCCGGCAAAGTCGAGCACGCCGGCCGAGCCGAGAAAGCCTCCGCCCCAGACCCAATGCGCGATCGGGCAGTAGACGAAGACCAGCCACAGCCCCATGAACCAGAGCAGCGCCGAGAATTTCATGCGCTCGGCGAAGGCGCCGGCGATCAGCGCCGGCGTGATGATGGCGAAGGTCATCTGGAACATGGAGAAGACGAATTCCGGGATGTTGCCCGCAGTCCACAGCGTCCCGACCCCGATGCCATTGTGCATGAATTTCGATAGACCGCCGATATAGGCGTTCATGCCGCCGCCGTCGGAGAAGGCGAGCGAATAACCCAGGATGAACCAGAGCAGCGTCACCAGGCAGGTCACGGCGAAACTCTGCATGACGGTGGCGAGCACGTTCTTCTTGCGCACCATGCCGCCATAGAAGAGCGCCAGCCCCGGTATCGTCATCATCAGCACCAGCGCCGTGGAGGTGAGCATCCAGGCGGTGTTGCCGGCGTCGAGCTTCGCCGCGCCCTGGGCGAAGGCCGGCGCGCTCGACGCAATAACGGCAAGGGCCGCGAGCGCCCCGCTCCTGAAAAGAATATTCCGCATTACCCCAATTCCTTTCGTTGATTTACCGACCCTTCGAAAAGCCGTCAGGCCAAGGCGAGAGCGGCGTTCGGCGAGCCGGAGCGTGGCCGGACGTCGTCTGCAGCCCGACCCCGCGGAATTTTCAAAGCGCCTGTCAGAGAGCGTCGGCATCGGTCTCACCCGTGCGGATGCGTACCGCCTGGTCGATCGAATAGACGAAGATCTTGCCGTCCCCGATCTGGCCGGTTTTCGCGGCGGAGGAGATCGCCTCCACGGCCTTGTCGGCGATGTCGGCCGGCACGGCGATCTCGATCTTGACCTTGGGCAGGAAGCTGACGGCGTATTCGGCGCCACGGTAGATTTCCGTATGCCCCTTCTGTCGGCCGTAGCCCTTGACCTCGGTGACGGTCATGCCCTGGATGCCGACGGCGGTGAGCGCCTCGCGCACCTCGTCGAGCTTGAACGGCTTGATGATAGCCATCACGATCTTCATCCGTTTCGCCCTTTGCTGCCGCGGATGCCCGCGTTCGATTCGCTGTGTCCGCCGAGAATCCGGCGGGCGCGACAACGCGATTCACACCGCGTGCCAAACGGCACGCGGGAGTGCAAAGGCTTGAATTTTCATCTTTTCCCGGCGGAAAGCAGGAACAGAGGCGCTATCCGTGAAAGCGGGATGCCGAAAAAATAGGCAAAACAGGACGATTGGCTAATCGCTATGCAGGATAGCCGGAAAGCACACCCGTCCTAGCGCGGGCCAGACGGCCTGCTTCTCAGCCGCACCAGTCCCTCCTGCGCCGTCGAGGCGATGAGGGTTCCGTCCTCCCCGTAAAGCGCGCCGCGCGAGAAGCCCCGCGAGCCGGAGGCCGACGGGCTGTCCTGCGAATAGAGCAGCCAGCCGTCGAGAGGATGGGCCCGATGGAACCAGATGGAGTGGTCGAGGCTCGCCATCTGGATGTCGGGGTCGAAGCCGGAGCGGCCATGCGCGAAGGTCGAGGTGTCGAGCAATGTCATGTCGGACAGATAGGCGAGCACCGCCGCCTGGATGCCGCGATCGTCCGGCACTTTGCCGAGCGCGCGCAGCCATACGTTCTGCCGGGGCGGCAGCCGGTCGCGGCTGGTGTAGTGCTCGACATTGACCGGCTTCAGTTCCAACGGCCGCTCGCGCGCCCAGAATTTGCGGATGTTCTCCGGCACCCGTTCGCCGGTTTCCTCCATAAGCTCGCGCTGGCTCTTCAGCGTCTCGGGCCGCGGCACGTCGAGCGGCATCGGAATCTGGTGATCGAGGCCATTCTCCTCGACCTGGAAAGAGGCCTCCAGCGAGAAGATCGCCTGGCCGCGCTGGATCGCAACGACCCGGCGCGTGGTGAAGCTGCGGCCGTCGCGGATGCGGTCCACCTCATAGACGATCGGAGTCTCCGGATCGCCCGGCAGCATGAAATAGCCGTGCAGCGAATGGACGGGCCGTTCCGCGACGACGGTTCGCTGCGCCGCGATCAATGCCTGGCCGATCACCTGTCCGCCGAACACGCGCTGCCACCGCGCCTTCGGGCTGCGACCGCGGAAGAGGTTGTATTCGAGCGCTTCCAGGTCGAGAATGGAAAGCAGTTCCTGCATGGCCGCCGACATCGGATCACTCCCTCACCGGCCCCGCGCAGGCCACTTGCAGCGCTTCCGGTTTCGGACAAATAAGCCGATGAAGTCAAGGTTGGAAGGAATGCGCGGATGCCTGAAAGAAAGACCGCAAAGACCGCTCGGAAGGAACCGAAAGCCGGTGTCGGCGCCGCCTGCCTGGACGTTCTGATCGCAGGGGCCGGCTATGTCGGCCTGGCGACAGCGGTTTCCATGCGCGCCGCCCGTCCCGATCTCAAGGTCGCCGTGGTCGACGCCGCGCCCGCCGGCGTCTGGCAGAAGGACGGCCGCGCCTCGGCCATAGCGGCCGCCGCCCGGCGCATGCTCGACCGGCTGGGCGTCTGGGACGATATCGCTTCCGAGGCTCAGCCGATCACCGAGATGATCGTCACGGATTCGCGGACATCCGATCCAGTGCGGCCGGTCTTTCTCACCTTCGACGGCGAGGTCGGCCCGGACGAACCCTTCGCCTTCATGGTCCAGAATCGGATACTGAACGGCGCGCTGCGCAAGCGCGCGGCCGAACTCGGCATCGATCTGATCGAGGGCGTCGCGGTCGAGCGCTTCGACACAGGGCCCGCCGCCACGACCGTGCACCTTGCCGACGGCAGTTCGCTCGAGACACGGCTGCTCGTTGCCGCCGACGGAGTGCGCTCGCGCCTGCGCGACATGGCGGGGATAAAGACGGTGAACTGGGAATATGGCCAGTCCGGCATCGTCTGCACCGTGGCGCACGAGCGCCCGCATAACGGCCGCGCGGAAGAGCATTTCCTGCCGGCCGGCCCCTTCGCCACTCTGCCGCTGAAAGGCAACCGCTCCTCGATCGTGTGGACCGAACGCACCGCGGAGGCCGAACGCCTCGTCAAGGAGGACATGTTCGTCTTCGAGACCGAACTCGAACGGCGTTTCGGCCTGAAGCTCGGCGAAATCCATGTGGAGGGCCAGCGCCGCGCGTGGCCGCTCGGCCTCACCCTTGCCCGCGCTTTCGTCGCCCCGCGCTTCGCGCTTGCCGGCGACGCCGCCCATGGCATCCATCCGATCGCCGGGCAGGGCCTCAATCTCGGCTTCAAGGATGCGGCCGCGCTTGCCCAGACCGTCGTCGAGGCCGACCGGCTCGGCCAGGACATCGGCGCTCTCGACGTGCTGGAACGCTATCAGCAATGGCGCCGCTTCGACACGGTGCAGATGGGTGTCACCACTGACATACTGAACCGGATGTTCTCCAATGATCTCGGGCCGTTGCGCGCCGTCCGCGACATCGGGCTCGGACTGGTCGACAGGATGCCGCGGCTGAAAGACTTCTTCATCCGCCAGGCTTCCGGCCTCACCGGCCCGACGCCACGGCTTCTGCGGGGCGAGGAGATATGACGGATGCGAAAGGCCCGCGGGAGGCCGGCGGGCCTTTCTAAACCGACGGAGCCGTTACCGGCTAACGCACCCAGATGACCCTGCGCGTATGCGGGTCGACCAGAACCGGGCGGTCGTTCATATAGACGTATTCGTAGCGCGGATAATCCGGAACGGGCGCCAGCTCGACGGATTCCGGCACGACATAGCCGGTCGTGACGTCACCCTCGACCTGCATCGGCGCCACCTGGTGCCGTTCGACATAGGTGATGACCCGCTCCGGCGGCCGCACTTCGATCGCGCCGGTCTGGGTCTCGTCGCGCCGCTCGCCGCGAGTCGCATAGACGATCTTCCGCGAGTTCATGCGCACGATGACCGGCCGATCCTGTACATAGACATAGCCGTAACGCGGATGGTTCGGGATGGGGTGGATAGCCACCGACTCGGGGAACGCGTAATCCGTCGAAAGTCGGCCTTCCACGTCCATCGATTCGACCGGATGCTCGATGACATAGGTCCGCACGCTGTGCGGCACCGCCGTGGCTGCGCCGATTGCGAGGCCGGCGACGCCGCCGACGGCTGCTCCGACGGGCCCCCCGATCACGGCACCGGCCGCTGCGCCCGTTGCTCCCCCCGATACGGCGCCCAGAGTCCGTCTGTCCTGGTCGTCGGCATGCGCCGCGGATATGCCGAGAAAGGCAATCGCCGCGCTTGCATAGAGGATCTTGCGCATCTTCCTTCCTTTCGCTTGACAAGTTCAAGCCACCCTCTCCGAAACGGAGGCTGCCTTCATTGGTTCCCCGTGAAGGAGGGGCCATTTGCCGCGCGCCGGACGGGAACCGGCCGCATTTGCTCTATTTGAGGGATCTGGCCGCCAGAACTTGCGACGACCGCAAAAAAAGACCGGCCGGCCTGGCCTTTCGGACCAGAACCGGCCGGCTGCTGCCTGAGACCTAAGAGAGGATCGGAACCGCCTCAGGCGGCCTTCTCAAGCCTCTCGTTCCATTTGCACGGCGCGGCAAGGCTGGTCGCGACCGGCGAAAGCCCGTCGCCCGGCCGCAAGGTTTTCCTTCTCGCCGGCCCAGCCATGTTGCCGCGCCGCGTGAAGCGCGCGGCCGTAGGGGAAGGCGAGCTTCCAGGGATGCGGGCCGATGGCGTCTATGGCATCAAGGTTCGCGCTCCCCTCCTTGTCCGAACCCTGCATGGGACCGCCGGCGCGGGCCCCGGCTAACGCTTGACGCTGGACGCCTGGAAAATACTGTCGATCGCCGAGCCCAGCGCGGCGTTGAACTGAGCGTCGCTCTGGTTCACCGACAGGCCCTCGGTCAGTGCGCGCGAGAAGCTGGCGATCATGCCGTCGTTCCGACTCAGCTTCGCATTCGCCTCGTCGCGGGAATATCCGCCGGACAGAGCAACCACGCGCATGATGCGGGGATCGTCGATCAGCGGCTTGTAGAGGTTCGCCTTGGTCGGCAGCGTCAGCTTCAGCATGACCTGCTTGCCGGCCGGCACGCCGTCGAGATGCTTGCGGATTTCCGCCAGCAGGATGTCCTCGGCTTTCGCCTTGTCGGGGATCGAGATCGTGACTTCCGGTTCGACGATCGGGACCAGGCCATGCGACAGGACCTGCCGGGCGACGTCGAACTGCTGGTCGACGACCGCCGCGATGCCTTTCGGGTTCGCCGCGTCGATGACCGACCGTTCCTTGGTGCCGAATATCCCCTTCGCGACCGCGCGCTTCAAGAGCGCGTCGAGGTCCGGCATCGGCTTCATCAGCTTGACGCCGTCCTTCTCCTCCGCAAGGCCCTTGTCGATCTTCAGGAAGGGCACCACATGGCGCTTTTCCCACAGATATTGCGCGGTCGGCGTGCCGTCGATGTCGCGGTCCATGGTCTGCTCGAACAGAATCGCGCCCATCACCTTGTCGCCGGTGAAGGCGGGCGACTTGATAATACGCGTGCGCATCTGATGAACGAGGTCGAACATTTCCGCGTCGCTTGACCAGGCGCTCTGGTCGATGCCGTAGAGCTTGAGCGCCTTCGGCGTGGAGCCGCCGGACTGGTCGAGCGCGGCAATGAAGCCGGCTTTGTGTGCAGCCTGCGCGGCCATATCCTTGTTCATTTCGTTCTCCCGCATTGTCTGTCTGCGCTTAACAGAAGAATTTTTGCGATGGAATGCCAGCAAAAAACCTTGAATCGATTGAATGATATCACTTGCGATGTGGAAGTGTTTCATCCTGCCGCGCGACGCGGCGGCAAGATGAACATGGCCGCTAGGCTTTCAGCACTTCCACGCCCGGTAATGGCTTGCCTTCCATCCATTCGAGGAAAGCGCCGCCGGCGGTCGAGACATAGGTGAAATCCTCGGCGACGCCGGCATGGTTGAGCGCGGCCACGGTATCGCCGCCGCCGGCGACCGAGATCAGCTTCCCCTCTTTCGTGCGCCGCGCGGCATGCCGTGCCGCTTCCACCGTCGCATGATCGAAGGGCTCGATCTCGAAGGCGCCGAGCGGCCCGTTCCAGACGATCGTCGCGGCCCGGTCGATCCACTGGTTGACGACCTCGACCGTCTTCGGCCCGACATCGAGGATCATGGCGTCCGCCGGCACCTGGTCGATCGCCACCGTCTTTGAAGCCGCGCCGGCCTTGAACTCCTTTGCCACCACGGCATCGGATGGCAGGATGACGGCGCAGCCGGCTTCCGCCGCCTCGATCATGATCTGCTTCGCGGTGCCGGCAAGGTCATGCTCGCATAGCGACTTGCCGACATCGGTTCCGCGCGCCGCAAGGAACGTATTGGCCATGCCGCCGCCGATCACCAGCGCATCCACCTTGTGTGTGAGGTTGGTCAGGAGATCGATCTTGGTCGACACCTTTGCCCCGCCGACGATGGCGACGACCGGCTTGGCCGGTTTGCCGAGCCCCTTCTCCAGCGCCTCCAGTTCGTCCTGCATGGCGCGCCCGGCAAAGGCCGGCAGGAGATGCGCCAGCCCTTCCGTGGACGCATGCGCCCGATGCGCCGCCGAGAAGGCGTCGTTGATATAGATGTCGCCGTTCTCGGCAAGCGCGCGCGCGAAGTCCGGATCGTTCTTTTCCTCGCCCTTGTGGAAGCGCGTATTCTCGAGGAGCAGGACGTCGCCGTCCGACATTGCTTCGACCGCCTTCCGCGCCGCCTCGCCGACGCAATCGCCTGCGAAACCGACGCGGCGGCCGAGCACTTTCTCGACTGCCGGGGCAATCGGCCTCAAAGAAAAGGACGGGTCGGGCTCACCCTTCGGCCGGCCGAAATGGGCAAGCAGGATCACTTTCGCCCCGTCTTCCGAAAGCTCCCGGATGGTCGGCACGACACGTTCGATGCGGGTGGCGTCGGTAACTTTTCCGTCCTTTACGGGGACGTTGAGGTCCACCCGGAGCAGCACGCGCTTGCCGGCGAAATTGCCGTCGTCGAGAGTTCGGAATTCAGGCATGAATGGGCTCCTCGAGGAAATGGCCGGCACAATAACCGGCAATTGGGCGCAGGCAAGGCGGCCGGCAGACGTCAGAGCGGATGTTCGGCATCCGCCTTCGATGGCTCGTCATCGGCACCGGCGGGTTCAGGCTCTTCATGCCCTGCCTTCGCTTCCTGTTCGCGTGCCTCCGCCTTTTTACGCCCGAATGCCCGGGCAAGCAGGTCGCGCATGTCGCGGAGGTTGAGGAACAGAGGGATCTGCGCCTTCGGCTGTTCCGGCGCCAGCGAGATGCCGACCGAAACGATCCGGCCCTCCTCGTCGACATCGCGTACGATCAGTTCCACCGGTCCGAAGGCTACGCGGTCGGCATATTCGGCGCGGCCGCCGAGGCGGTCCCTCATCAGTTCGGCGATCGTCTTGTCCTCTTCTCCCGGCTCGAGTTCCGGACCGTAGGCGGCCTGGAGTTCGGTGACCGGCCGCGTCGGATCGATGGCGAAGGCGCCGAAGAATTCGACGTCGTCCTCCGCCACGGGCGCCGGGCTCGCGAAGAGCCGGTCGAGCAGCCGCGGGTAGCGTTGCGAGATGAAGAGATAGACGTAGTCGCCGGCGCGCAGCCGGCCGGCGAACTGGTAGCGCATCGACTTGCCCTCGCGGATCACCAGGGAGGGCCGCGCCCAGCGCGGCAGCCTGACGCCGCGCGCCACGGGACTGTCGGCCACCACGCGGTAGGCGAGGAGCTCATGATGCGCGGTGCCCGGCAGTTCGAGCTCGACCTTGTCGACGGGGCCGATGCGCGGCGGGACCACGAGACCGAGACGGCGCGCCACCGGATTGATGGTCCAGCCCTGCACGACAAGCGATATCAGGACGACGATGAACGCCGTGTTGAAATAGAGCATGCCGTGGTCGAGCCGATAGAGCACCGGCAGGATGGCAAGCAGGATGGACACCGCGCCGCGAAGCCCGACCCAGGCGATGAACCCTGTCTCGGCCCGCTGGTAGTTGAACGGCAGGAGCGAGACCCACACCGCCACCGGCCGCGCGACGAAGATGAGGAAGAAGGCGATGCCGGCCGCCGGCAGCGCAATCGACGCGAACTGTGACGGCGTGGCCAAGAGCCCTAGCAGCAGGAACATGATGATCTGCGAGAGCCACGAGACGCCCTCCAGGAACCGGCGGATGGTCCCTTCGGAGCGGATGCTGCCGTTGCCAGCGGAGAGGCCGGCCACGTAAACGGCAAGGAAGCCGCTGCCGCCGACGGCGCCGGCCAGGGAAAAGACCAGCAAGGAGAGCGCGAGGACAAAGATGGGGGTGAGCCCGCGTTCCATGCGTAGGCGGTTCACCAGGCCGACGATCATCAGGCCGCCGGCCATTCCGAACAGGACGCCGAGAAACATCTGCTTGAAGAAGAGAAGCAGCACGGCAACCGAAAGGCTTTCGAAGCCGCCGCCGGAGGAGATGATCTGGACGAGCACGATGGTGAGGAAGATCGCCATCGGGTCGTTGGAGCCGGACTCCACTTCCAGCGTCGAGCGCACGCGGTCGCGGATATTGATGCCGCCGACGCGCAGCAGGAAGAACACGGCGGCCGCGTCGGTCGAGGCGACGATAGCGCCAAGGAGCAGGCCTTCCATCAGCGTGACGCCGAGGATGTAGTGCGCAGCCGCGCCCACCAGCCCAGCCGTGATGAGCACGCCGATCGTCGCGGCGACGACCGCCGGTCCGGCCGCCTGCCGGAAGGCGTGGATCGACGTGCCGAATCCGGAATCGAACAGGATGAGCGCCAGCGCCAGGCTGCCGACGAAATAGGCCGCCGGCCCGTTGTCGAAAGCGATGCCGAGCCCGTCGACGCCGGCGATCAGCCCTATCGCCAGGAAGAGAAGCAGCAACGGCGCGCCGAAGCGGAAGGCGATCAGGCTGGAGAAGGTGGCCAGCAGCACGAGCAGCATGCTGACCAGCGTCACGATGTAGATGGCGTCCACCATGGCGTCCCCTCGTCGTCTGCCGCGCGCCGCAGCCCCTCGGAGCGGTTTGCCCAGGCGAAACCCGCTCCCCGACCGGCGCGCCGCTCCGCCTTCCTCGAGCGCTGGCAACGCGACCGGATTGCAGGGTTGCTTCGAAAGCCATCCTGCGTCGTGAAGGGCATGCGAGGGAGTGGCGCGGGCCGGCCACACTCTTAGTGTAGAAGTTGAATCGGACGAAATAAAGTTGCGAAAGCGATAAACCGCGCTTCAATCGTCGGGCGTAGACGATATGGTAATGCCGTCGCCCGCCGTCAGCCCCTCCTCGGGGATCCGGCGCCAGGCGAGCCACGAGCCGACGGCGATCGCCCCCATGATCGGGATGACGATCGTTATGGCGACGACGGGATCGGCGAAGAGCGAAGCGGCCATGCCGCCCACCATGCCGGCGCCCATCTGCATGAAGCCCATCGCCGCCGACGCGGCGCCGGCTGCCTTCGGGAACGGCGCCATGGCGGCGGTCATCATTGCCGGCTGGCAGAACGCGATGCCGACCGCGTAGCAGCCGACCGGCCCCATCACGTTCCAGTAGCTCGGCCCTTGCAGGGTGAGAAGCAGGACGAGCGCGATGGCGCCGGCGACGACGAATACGGCCCCTAGGCCGACCAGCCGGAACGCGCCGAAGCGCGGCATCAGCGCGCGGAAGACCAGCGAACCGACGAAATAGCTGCCCGTCTGCATCAGCATGCCGACACCGAAGGCGGTCGGCGACATGCCGACCCGCGTCATCAGCACGAAGGGCAGCATCGTCGCCAGCGCGTAGATCGCGCCGGAGGTGCCGGCGACGACGAGGCTAGGCAGGAAGAAACGCGGATTGATGAGGAGCGCGCCATAAGTGCGCATCAGCGCCCTCGGCCTGATCCGCGACAGGTCGCGGCGCACCGTCTCCCTTATCGCGAAGATCGTCATCAGCATGACCGCCACGCTGGCCGCCGCCATCAGTAGGAAGATCGCGTGCCACCCGAAGAATTCCAGGGTGAAGCCACCGAGCGTCGGCGAGATGGCCGGCCCGACCGACAGGATGATGCCGACGAGGTTGAGGATGCGCGCCGAACTCTCGCTGGTGAAGAGATCGCGCACGATGGCGCGCGAGACGGCGAGCCCCGCCGCCGCGCCCACGCCCTGGAGGAAGCGGGCGAAGATGAGGATGTCGATGCTCGGCGCAAACACCGCCAGGAAGCTGCCGGCGAGATAGATCGCCATGAAGGCGATGGTGACGGGCCGGCGTCCCAACCCGTCGGAAAGCGGGCCGCAGACGAGCTGCGCAAAGGCGAAGCCGGCGAAATAGAGGGACAGCGTCAGCTTGACGACCGCTTCCGTGCTGCCGAAGGCATGCACGATTTCCGGCATGGCGGGCGTGAAAAGCGACAGCGACATCGGCCCGATCGCCACCAGCAGGCCGCCGACGATGGAGACGCGCCGCTCGCTCATGACCGGCGGGCTGACGGTCTCCTCGGAAGGAGGGCGCGGCGCCGTGCTCATGCGTCCGTCTCCTCACGAGCCCTGCTCTGTGCCGCGCGCGCCTCGGCCAGATTGTCGCGCGCCTGCCGGAGCAGGCCCAGCAATGTCGCCCAGTCGGCCGGGTCTATCGAAGCCGAGGCGTCCGCCCGGATCGAGGCCGCGGCGGAATTGACGCCGCCGAGCGCATCGGAAGCCGCCTCGGTGAGCCGTACCAGCTTGGCCCGCCGATCGTCCGGATCCGGTACGCGCTCGACCAGGCCCTTGGCTTCCAGCCGGTCGACATAGGTCGAGAGCGTCATCGCCTCGATGCCGATCCGCTCGGCAAGCACGTTCTGCCGCACGACGCCGGCGCGCGCCGCATGCGCCAGCGTGCGGCTCTCTCCGGGCGTAAGGCCGAGCCCGGCCTCTGAAATGCGCCGGTCCATCTCGGCCCGGATCAGCCGCGAGAGGTCGGTGATGAGGAAACCGAAGGAGTTCGGATCGATGGCGGCAGACATATCGATATAGTAAGATAGCTTACGATAAGATGCCCTTATTATATCGCCCAAGGCGCGTCAATCCCGTTCACGACCGCGGTTGCGCGTCGCCCGCCTGCTCATTAAATGCCGTTCGGGCGTCTCGCCCGGTCAACCTCTCCAGCGCGAAAGTCCAAAAAATGCCGTCCAACGCGTCCGCGATCGACCTTGCCCTGCATCCCCTGACCGCCTGGAGCGGCCCGCTCGGGCTGCCCGACTATGGCGCGATCACGCAGGAGGATTTCGCGCCGGTATTCGACGCGGCGCTCGCCGCCCACGATGCCGACATCGAACGGATCGCCTCTAACCCGGACGCGCCGACCATCGAAAACACGCTCGCCGCCTTCGAACTCGCCGGCGAGCCGCTCTCGCGCGTCTCCGCGATTTTCTGGTGCCTGGCGGGCGCCCACACCAATGACGAGGTCCAGGCGCTGGAGCGCGACATCGCCCCCAGGATGGCCGCCCACTATTCGGCGATCTTCATGAACGACCGGCTCTTCGCCCGCATCGATGCGCTGCAGGCCAGGGCGGGTGAGATGAACCTCGATGCCGAAACCACCCGCGTGCTTGAGAAGACCTGGAAGCGCTTCGTGCGCGCCGGCGCGAAACTCGACAGGCCGAGCAAGGGGCGGCTGGCGGCGATCAACAGCGAGCTGGCCTCGCTCGGAGCTTCCTTCGGCCAGAACGTGCTCGCCGACGAGAAAGACTGGGTGCTCTTTCTCGCGGAAGAGGACCTTGCCGGACTGCCGGATTTCCTGCGCGATTCGATGGCCGAGGCCGCCGCCTCGCGCGACCGGCCCGGCAAGTTCGCCGTGACGCTTTCGCGCTCGATCGTCATCCCCTTCCTGACCTTCTCCTCGCGCCGCGACCTGCGCGAGAAGGCTTTCCGAGCCTTCGCCATGCGCGGCGGGAACGGAGGCGCGACCGACAATGGCGAGATCGTCCGCAAGACGCTGGCGCTGCGCGCCGAGAAGGCGAGGCTCCTCGGCTACGGGACATATGCGGCGCTGAAGCTCGACGACACCATGGCGAAGACGCCGGACGCGGTGTTGCGCCTGCTCGAGCCCGTCTGGGAGAAGGCGCGGGAGAAAGCGGCGGCCGACCGGATGGAGTTGCAGAAGCTGGCGGAGGCGGAAGGCCAGAACGAGGCGATCGCGCCCTGGGACTGGCGCTACTACGCCGAAAAGCTGCGCGCGGAGAAATACGATTTTGACGAGGCGGAGCTGAAGCCCTACCTGCAGCTCGACCGGGTCATCGACGCCTGCTTCGATGTGGCGGGCCGCCTGTTCGGCCTGAAATTTGAGGAAAAGCGGGGCGTCACGGGCTGGCACCCCGACGTCCGCGTCTTCGAGGTCAGGGATACCAGTAGCGCCTATCGCGCCACCTTTCTCGCCGATCATTTCGCCCGGCCATCCAAGCGTTCCGGCGCCTGGATGAGCAGCCTCGAATCCGGCTACAGGCTCGGCGACGGCGCAAGCCCGGTGATCTACAACATCATGAATTTCGCCAGACCGGCGAAAGGCGAGCAGGCGCTCTTGTCGCTCGACGAGGCGCGCACGCTCTTCCACGAATTCGGCCATGCGCTGCACGGCATGCTGACCGATGTGACCTGGCCTTCCGTTGCCGGCACGTCGGTGGCGCGCGACTTCGTCGAGCTGCCCTCGCAGCTCTACGAGCACTGGCTGACGGTGCCGGCGATCCTGGAGAGGCACGCCCGACATGTCCGCACCGGCGAGCCGATGCCGAAGGCGCTGGTCGAGAAGATGCTTGCGGCGAAGAATTTCGACGCCGGCTTCGCCACCGTGGAATACACCTCCTCGGCGCTGGTCGACATGGCCTACCATTCTCGTGCCGACGCGCCCGGGGAGCCGCTTCTTTTCGAAGCCGAGACCTTGAAGAAGATCGACATGCCCGACGCCATCATCATGCGCCATCGCACGCCGCACTTCCTTCACGTCTTCTCCGGCGACGGCTATTCGGCCGGCTATTATTCCTACATGTGGTCGGAAGTGCTCGATGCCGACGCCTTCGCCGCTTTCGAGGAGACGGGCGATCCGTTCGATCCCGAACTGGCGGAAAAGCTCAAGCGGCACATTTATGCTGCCGGCGGCTCGGCCGACCCGGAAACGCTCTACACGGCTTTTCGCGGCAGGATGCCGACGCCTGAGGCCATGATGGAGAAGCGCGGCCTGACATGAGCGCGTCGTCCGGCGGAGGAGCGGGAAAACGCCGCCTCTTTCGCATCTGCGAAAAACACTGTATGAGCGCCCGCAACAGAAACGAGGCGCTCCACGCCGGCATGATCCTGCGGCGCCCGTGAACCCTCCCGAGCTGAAGAAGATGAAACTCCGCAATATCGCGATCATCGCCCATGTCGATCATGGGAAGACCACCCTGGTCGACGCGCTTCTGAAACAGTCCGGCGCCGTCCGCGACAACCAGCGCGTCGCCGAACGCGCGCTCGATTCCAACGACCTGGAGAAGGAGCGCGGCATCACCATTCTCGCCAAGGCGACCTCGGTCGTCTGGGGCGACACCCGCATCAACATCGTCGACACGCCAGGCCACGCCGATTTCGGCGGCGAGGTCGAGCGCATCCTGAACATGGTGGACGGCGCCATCGTTCTGGTCGACGCCGCCGAGGGGCCGATGCCGCAGACCAAGTTCGTCGTCGGCAAGGCGCTCAAGGTCGGTCTGAAGCCGATCGTCGCCATCAACAAGATCGACCGGCCCGACGCACGCCATATCGAGGTGGTCAACGAGGTTTTCGATCTCTTCGCCGCGCTCGACGCCACCAACGAGCAGCTCGATTTCCCGATCCTCTACGGCTCCGGCCGCGACGGCTGGATGGCGGAGAATCCCGAAGGACCGAAGGACGACGGTTTAGCGCCGCTCTTCGATCTCGTGCTGCGCCACGTGCCGGAACCGACGGTCCATGCCGGCCCGTTCCGCATGATCGGCACCATCCTGGAGGCCAATCCCTTCCTCGGCCGCATCATCACCGGCCGCATAGAGGCCGGCGCCATCAAGCCGAACCAGGCGGTCAAGGTGCTCCACCATGACGGCGCGCTGATCGAGAACGGCCGCATCTCCAGGATCCTCGCCTTCCGCGGCCTGGAGCGGCAGCCGATCGAGGAGGCGTCCGCCGGCGACATCGTGGCGATCGCCGGGCTCTCCAAGGGCACCGTCGCCGATACCTTCTGCGATCCGTCCGTCACCCAGCCGCTGCCGGCGCAGCCGATCGACCCGCCGACCGTCACCATGTCCTTCCTTGTCAATGATTCGCCGCTCGCCGGTACCGAAGGCGACAAGGTGACGAGCCGCGTCATCCGCGACCGCCTGCTGCGCGAGGCGGAAGGCAATGTGGCGCTGAAGATCGAGGAATCGGCCGACAAGGATTCCTTCCACGTCTCCGGCCGCGGCGAGTTGCAGCTCGCCGTGCTGATCGAGACCATGCGCCGCGAGGGCTTCGAGCTTGCCGTGTCGCGCCCGCGCGTCGTCATGAAGAAGGATGAGAACGGCCAGCTTCTCGAACCGGTCGAGGAAGTCGTCATCGACGTCGATGAGGAGCATGCCGGCGTGGTCGTGCAGAAAATGTCGGAACGGAAGGCCGAGATGGTCGAACTTCGCCCCTCGGGCGGCGACCGCCAGCGGCTCGTCTTCCACGCGCCGACGCGCGGGCTCATCGGCTACCAGTCGGAACTCCTGACCGACACGCGCGGCACCGCCGTCATGAACCGGCTGTTCTACGCCTACGAACCGTACAAGGGCGAGGTCGGCGGCCGGGTGAACGGCGTGCTGATCTCCAATGACCAGGGCGAAGCGGTCGCCTATGCGCTCTGGAACCTCGAGGATCGCGGCCCGATGGTCATCGATCCGGGCGTCAAGGTCTATCAGGGCATGATCGTCGGCATCCATACGCGCGACAACGACCTCGAGGTCAACGTGCTGAAAGGCAAGAAGCTGACCAACATCCGCGCCGCCGGCAAGGACGAGGCCGTGAAGCTGACCCCGCCGGTGCGCATGACCCTGGAGCGCGCGCTTGCCTGGATCCAGGACGACGAGCTGGTCGAGGTAACGCCGAAATCGATCCGGCTCAGGAAATTCCATCTCGATCCGAACGAACGCAAACGCTCGGAAAGGGCGAAGACCCTCGGCGCCGCCTGACCCGGGGCCTGCCTCGAATGTGCCCATGAGTGATCGCATCCGCATCCGCTCGGTCGAGCTGCTCTCCGACGGCTGGACCAGGCTGAAGAAGGTCGTCCTCGACTATCGCCGCCGCGAAGGCGGCCTGGAGACGCAGACCCGCGAGGTCTATGAGCGCGGCGAGGCGGCGACCGTGCTGCCCTACGATCCGGATCGCGGCACCGTGCTTCTGGTGCGCCAGTTCCGCCTGCCGGTCTATCTGGCCAGCGGGGCGGAAACCATGCTGGAAGCCTGCGCCGGCGTGCTCGACGAAGACGAGGACGCGGAAACCTGCATCCGCCGCGAGGCGGAGGAGGAGATGGGTTGCCGCTTGCGCAACCTGAAGCGGCTCTGCGCTGCCTATACGATCCCCGGCTGCGTCACCGAAAAGGTGACCTTTTTCACCGCCCGCTACTCGCCCGCCGACAGGATTTCCGCCGGCGGCGGCCACCCGGGCGAGGGCGAGGACATCGAGGTGGTGGAGATGGGCCTCGGCGATGCCTTCGCGGCGACGCGCGACGGCCGCATCATTGACGCCAAGACCATCGTCCTGGTGCAGGCGCTGATGCTCGAGGAGTCGGGCGTCCGCGCGGCCGACTGACAGGCGGCGCTCCCTCTGGCAATCTGCCGGAACGAGCAGCCTTTCCGGAGATGCGATGCCCAGCCGAACCTACGCGCTCTTTGCAGAGGCGATCCGCCACCGCAAGCAAATCCTCTGCATGTATGATGGCTATGCTCGGGCGCTCTGCCCGATCATCCTCGGCCATTCGGACGGCGAAGAGAAGGCGCTGACCTTCCAGTTCGGGGGCGACAGTCGCTCCGGCCTGCCGCGCGGCGGCGAATGGCGCTGCCTGTTCCTGTCCAAGGTAACACACGCGGAACTCCGCGACGGTGCGTGGTTCACCGGCAGCGGCCATACGCGTCCTCAGGGCTGCGTCGAAGATGTGGACCTCGACGCCAATCCGGAAAGTCCTTACGGAAAGGTGGCGAGCACCGGATAACAGGGCAGCGGCGGAACCCGAATGGTCGCCGTCAACTGTCTGATGCCGATGTGGCGAGCGGCGTTCGTATCAGTTCAGCTTCACCGTCTCGTAGTAGATGTACTGCACCGCCATTCCCGCATAGGTCTTCCGGAACCGGTGCGAATAGAAACGCCAGGATTTTCCGGACTTGACGCCGAACGTCATCGCGCTCACGTCGGCTTTCTTGTTCAGGAATCCTCTGGTCCGGTAGTCGCCCGGCTGGAACAGCTTGCTCTTCGCGCCAAGCAATGAACGAAGGCTGATCTTCTGCGCCGCGATCATGGGCTTATGGCTGGTCGGTGTATCGTCCTTGGCCGAATTCGAATGGCTGACAGTCACCGTCCCGTCCTTCGCCGCCGCCCCGATGCCGAAGCTGCACCCGTCCATCGTCGCCGTGAACATGTAGTCCGCGGCGCCCGACAGGGTGACGTAACGGGTGCGATCGATATCGTAAGGGCACCAATAGCCCATGAAGACGCCGTTGGGAGCCTGTCCGCCCGGCGCCATCTGGGCTTCGCGGATTTCGTAAATGTCCATGGGCTTCCCGCTCTTCGTCACACAGAAATAGAAGGTCGGGTCGGCGAGAGTGGCTACCATCGGGATGCGCGCGCTATCGTCGTGCTTGTTGACGCCGCTCGCGACAAAATTATCGCACATGAACATATGGGTCCGTGGATCGAAGGGCATATCGTTTCCTCCTTCAGAAAAGGAATATCGTTCACGTTTCCGCTCCATGCGGAAAGGATCTTCTGCAGGCGCCGGGATCGCTGGAGGCAGGACCCGCAAGGGCCCTGCGGGCCGAACCTGCCGCTACCGCGCCATCTTGTGATATTCCGCGTTCGGCCGCATGTCGACGGCCGCCGCCACGCGATTCGACATGTTGAAGAAGCCGACGACGGAAGCGATGTCCCAGATGTCGCGGTCCGAGAAGCCGGCGTCGCGCAGCCCCTGCCGGTCGGCTTCCTCGATCCTGTCCGGCGTCTCGGTGAGCTTGACGGCAAAATCGAGCATCGACTTCTGCTTCGGCGTCATTTCCGCGACGCGATAGTTCATCACCATCATCTCGCCGAATGCCGGATCGCCTGAAAGCTGCCGCACCGCCGCGCCATGCGCCGTCAGGCAATAGAAGCAGTGGTTCACCGAAGAGACGACGACCGCGATCATCTCGCGCTCCAGCTTCGACAAGCCGGAATCGCCGAGCATCAGGTCGTTGTACATGTCGGTGAAGGCGCGCAGCTTCTTCTCGTCGAACGCGTAGGAAAGAAGCACGTTCGGCACCAGGCCGAGCTTTTCCTCGCATTTGGCGAAATAGGCCCGCGTCGCCTCGCTCAGGTCGTCCGAAGGCTTCAAGTCCAGCGCCGTCGGTTTTTTATCCATCCGGTTCATTCCCTTCGAATCCGTTTCCCGTTTCCCGACATTAGATGGCTCGATCCGGTGTCGCCAACGCCGCTTTCTCTGCTACGATGCCGCGACCGCCGGTGGGAGGAAGATGAGCCATGGCCAAGGTGAACCAACAGGCCCAAGCTGACAAGAAGGCCGCCAAATCCGACCCGGGGCCGAAAACCGTCGGCGAGGGGGAACGGTTCGCCAAACTGCTTCTGGCCGGCGCGGCCGAAGAGGACATCGCCCCCTATGATCGCGGCGTGCTGAAGGAAGCCGCCAGCCTTGCCTGGCACGCGCTGAAGAAGCACAGGAGCGGCGCCAGCGTGGTCGCCGTGGACAACGACCACCGGATGGTCCGCGACGGGCGGCCGCTGACCGCCGTCACCGTCGTCAACGACAACATGCCCTTCCTTTTCGATTCGGTGCTGGGCGAAATCGCCGATTCCGCCGGTTCTCCGACGCTGGTGACGCATCCGATCATCGCCGTGAGGCATGGCCGCGGCGGCGTGTCCGGACTTGCCGAAGGCCTTAAGGACAAGTCTGCGGACAAGGTCAGCGTCATCCATGTCCATGTCGCGCGCCTTGGTGACGAGGCCGCGACGGCGCTGGAAAAGCGGCTCGAACGCATCCTTTCCCAGGTGCGCGCCGCCGTCCATGACTGGCGCGCCATGCTGGCGCGCCTTGACCAGGCGATCCTCGACTACCGCTATTCCGATACGCATCTCGACAAGGACGCCGTCACCGAGGCGGTCGCCTTCCTCGAATGGCTACGCGACAACAATTTCACCTTCCTCGGCATGCGCGAATACCGCTACGCGCCGAGCGCCAGGGGCGGCGGCATGGAGCGCGCCGACAAGCCCGGCATCGGCATACTCGGCGATCCGGATGTGCGCATCCTGCGCCGCGGCGGCCAGGAACTCACCACCACGCCCGAGATCCGCGCCTTCCTGACCGGCCCGGAACCGCTCATCGTCACCAAGGCGAATACGCGATCGGTCGTCCACCGGCGCAACTATCTCGACTATATCGGTGTCAAGACCTTCGACGGCAAAGGCAGGCTGAAGGGCGAATTGCGCATCGTCGGCCTCTTCACCTCGACAGCTTACCTGCGCTCCGTCTTCTCGATCCCCTATCTGCGTTCCAAGGCGGACGCGGTGCTCAGGCGCTCGGGCTTCGAGGCCGCCGATCATTCCGGCAAGGCGCTCATCAACATCCTCGAATCCTATCCGCGCGACGAACTCTTCCAGATCGATATCGATACGCTCCAGCACAATGCGCTGGCCATCCTGGCACTCGGCGACCGGCCGCGCGTGCGCGCGCTGGTGCGCGCCGATCCCTTCGACCGTTTCGTCTCCGTCATCGTCTATGTCCCGCGCGACAATTACGATTCGGATGTGCGCGTGCGCATCGGCGAATATCTGAAGACCGCCTTCGACGGGCATCTGTCGGCCTACTATCCGTCCTTCCCCGAAGGCGCGCTGGCGCGCGTGCATTTCATCATCGGCCGCTCCGAGGGCAAGACGCCGAAAGTGCCGCAGGAGGAACTGGAAGCGGCAATCCGCACCATCGTGCGGACCTGGCAGGACGCGCTGCGCGACGCCGCCCATGACGAAAGCGCCGACCCCGCGCTGATCGCGGTCGCCTCGCATTTCCCCGATTCCTATCGCGGCAGCTTCTCGCCGACGGTGGCGCTGCGCGATGCCGCCGAGATCAGGCGCATCACGGAAGAAAACCCGATCGCGGTCGATTTCCATCGGCACCCGCATCAGGCGGACACCCAAGGCGCTCTGAAAATCTACCATTTCGGCAAGCCGCTGGCGCTCTCGCGGCGCGTGCCGATCCTCGAGAACATGGGCTTCCGCGTCATCTCGGAACGCACCTTCGAGATTCCGACCGCCGGCGGCGCGCTGGTTTTCGTCCACGACATGGAGCTTGAAAGCGCGCATGGGGAGAAGCTCGACCTCGCCGATGGCGGCGCGCTTTTCGCCGAGGTCTTTCTTTCTGTCTGGCGTGGCCGGAGCGACAATGACGGCTACAATGCGCTCGCCCACCGTGCCGGCTTTTCCTCGGCCGATATCATGATCCTGCGCGCCTACGGCCACTATCTGCAGCAGGCCGGCATCCCGCAAAGCCAGGACTATATCGCCGCGGTCCTTGCGCGCCACCCGGCGATCGCGCGCAACCTGAGAGAACTGTTCAACGCCCGCCTCGATCCGTCCCGCGTCGATGCCGCCGGCAAGAACGAGGATGCGCGCTCCATAGAGATCCAGATCGAAACGGCACTCGACGACGTTCCCAATATCGACGAGGACACGATCATCCGCCGTTTTCTCAACCTCGTGCACAACACGCTCCGCACCAATCATTTCGCGCCCGTTACGGACGGCAACCCGCGCTCGCTTGCGGTAAAGCTCGACTCCAAGGCCCTGGACGGCCTGCCGGAGCCGCGGCCCTGGCGCGAGATCTTCGTCTTCGGCCCGGAAGTGGAAGGCGTTCACCTGCGCTTCGGGCCGGTGGCGCGCGGCGGACTCAGATGGTCCGACCGGGCGCAGGATTACCGCACCGAGGTGCTGGGACTGGTCAAGGCGCAGCAGGTCAAGAATGCCGTGATCGTCCCGGTCGGCGCCAAGGGCGGCTTCTATCCGAAGCAATTGCCGGCGGGCGGCAGCCGCGACGCAGTGTTCGAGGCCGGACGCCACGCCTACATCAACTATGTCTCGAGCCTGCTTTCCGTCACCGACAACCTGCACGGCGCAAGGGTGGTGCCGCCGGCGGACATCGTGCGCCATGACGGCGACGATCCCTATTTCGTCGTCGCCGCCGACAAAGGCACCGCCACCTTCTCCGATACCGCCAACGCCATCAGCCAGGCGCATGATTTCTGGCTCGACGACGCCTTCGCCTCGGGCGGCTCGGCCGGCTACGATCACAAGAAGATGGGCATCACCGCGCGCGGCGCCTGGGAGGCGGTGAAGCGGCATTTCCGCGAAATGAATCGCGACATCCAGAAGGAGCCCTTCACCGTCGTCGGGGTCGGCGACATGTCGGGCGACGTCTTCGGCAACGGCATGCTCTTGTCGAAGGAAACGCGCCTGATCGCCGCCTTCGACCACCGCGACATCTTCATCGATCCGGATCCAGACCCGGTTACGTCCTTCGCCGAGCGCCAGCGCATGTTCAACCTGCCGCGCTCCTCCTGGCAGGACTACGACAAGTCGAAGATTTCAGCCGGCGGCGGCGTCTTTCCGCGCACGCAGAAATCCATCACCCTGTCGGAGGCGGCCGCTTCAGCCATCGGCCTGAAGAAGACCACCGCCACGCCGACCGAGATCATGAACGCGATCCTGAAGGCGCGCGTCGATCTCCTCTGGTTCGGCGGCATCGGCACCTATGTGCGCGCCGCCACCGAATCGAACCAGGATGTCGGCGACCGCGCCAACGACGCGATCCGCGTCACCGCGGCGGAAGTCCGCGCGAGCGTCATCGGAGAGGGCGCCAATCTCGGCGTTACCCAGCGCGGCCGCATCGAATACGGCCTGCTCGGCGGCCGCTGCAATTCGGACGCCATCGACAATTCTGCGGGCGTCAATTCCTCGGACATGGAAGTCAACATCAAGATCGCGCTCGCCGCCGCCATGCGCAGGAAGAAGCTGACGCGCGTGGCGCGCAACGTGCTCCTTGTCGAGATGACCGAAGACGTGGCGTCGCACGTGCTCGCCAACAACTACCAGCAGACCTTGGCGCTCTCCATGTCGCAACGCCGCGGCCTTGCCGATCTCGCCTATCAGCGCCGCTTCATCAGCGGGCTTGAGGCGCGCGGGCTTCTCGACCGCAAGGTCGAGCTCCTGCCCGACGACAGCGCCCTTTCCGAACGCGAGGCCAAGGGCCAGCCGCTGACCCGCGCCGAACTCGGCGTGCTCCTCGCCTATGCCAAGCTCACCCTCTTCGACGATCTGGTGAAGGGAAGCCTGCCCGACGATCCCTATCTCGAGCACGAGCTGACGGCCTATTTCCCGCATCGCATGGCCAAGGAATTCCCGGCCGAGATTTCCGCCCACCGCCTGCGCCGCGAGATCATCGCGACAAGGCTCGCCAACGACATCATCAATCGTGGCGGGCCTGCCTTCGTCACCCGGTTGAAGGATCTGACCGGCCAGACCGACGAGGCGGTCGGCAAGGCCTTCGTGCTGGTGCAGGAAGGCTACGACCTGAACCGCCTCTATGCCGAGATCGACGCGCTCGACAACAAGGTCGACGGCGCCGCCCAGCTCGGCTTCTACGCGATCGTCGCCCATCTGCTCGAGACGGTCACGTCATGGCTGCTCAAGAACGGCGACGAGAAAGCGGATCTTTCGACCCGTATCGCAAGGCTGAGGGAAGCGCGCGCCGCGCTCGAGCCGGAGCTGCCGAGGATAATGCCGGCCTTCATGCTGGCTTCGCTCGAAGAGCGGAGCCGAGGCTTGCAGGAGGCCGGCGCGCCCGACAAGCTCGCCGCGGAACTGGCGCTCCTCGGCGTCACCGCCCTCGTCCCGGACATCGCCTACGTCGCCTCGAGGTCGGGGGCCGACATTACGGCTGCGGCCCGTGCCTTCTTCACGGTTTCCGATATTTTCCGCGTCGGCCGCATCGAGGAGGCGGCGCAGGCGCTCCCGACGACCGACTACTATGACAGGATGGCGCTGGAGCGCGCCACCGACGCACTCGGCAGGGCCCGCCGCGACATCTGTGCGTCGGCGCTCGCCGCAAACGGGAAAGACCGCGATCCGGTGAGGGCCTGGATGGGCGCCGGCGGCGAGCGTATTCAGCGTACGCGAGATCGGCTGCAGGCATTGACCGAAGGCGGCGAGGTCACCGTATCGAAACTCTCCGTCGCCTCGGGCCTCATGACCGATCTGGCGGGACTGTAGGAGAGCCCGGGCGCGTATGGAGAACAAAACCGCTCAGGACGCCGTGCCGCGACGCGGCGTCTGGGGCTGGATGTTCTTCGATTGGGCGGCCCAGCCCTTCTTCACCGTCGTCACCACCTTCATCTTCGGCCCTTATTTCGTCTCGCGCATGGTCGCCGACCCGGCCCTCGGCCAGGCCGCATGGGGTTATGGCATCGCCGCCGCCGGCTTCGTCATCGCCATCCTCTCGCCGGTGCTGGGCTCGATCGCCGACCAGACCGGCCCGCGCAAGCCGTGGATCGGCTTCTTCGCGGTGATCCAGATCGTCGGCCTGTCGCTGCTCTGGTTCGCCGCTCCCGGCTCGGCCGTCCTTCCTGTGCTGGTCTTCTTCTCGCTCGCCTCGGTGGCGGCCGAATTCTCGATCGTCTTCAACGATTCCATGCTGCCGCGGCTCGTCGCCAAACCCGATATCGGGCGCATCTCCAACCTTGCCTGGGGCCTCGGCTATCTCGGCGGCATGATCGCACTGATCGTCATCGTGCTCTTCGTCGCCGGCTCGCCCGAGACCGGCCGCACCATCATCGGCATGAAGCCGCTCTTCGGCCTCGACCCTGCAAGCGGCGAGGATGCGCGCATCACCGGGCCGTTCGCCGCGCTCTGGTATCTGGTCTTCGTCCTGCCGATGTTCCTGTTCACGCCGGACGCCGGGAAAGGATTGCCCGCCGGTCCGGCCGTCCGTTCGGGCCTGGCCGAACTGCGCGCCACGCTCGGCGAGGTGCGCGGCAAGGCCGGTATCTTCCGCTTTCTCATCGCGCGCATGATCTACCAGGACGGCGTCAACGCGCTTCTCGCGCTCGGCGGCTCCTTTGCCGCGCTGATGTTCGGCTGGTCGACGACCGAGATCGGCCTCTACGGCATCATCCTTAACATCGTCGCCATATTCGGCTGCTGGGCGGCGAGCCGGCTCGACACTGCGCTCGGATCGAAGAAGGTGGTGATCGCCTCCCTCCTGATGCTCACCCTCGCCACGATCGGCATCGTCTCGACCGGCAGGGGCTACACGCTTTTCGGGGTTCTGCCTTTCGCCTCAGCCGACAGCGGCGGGCTGTTCGGCACGCCGGCGGAAAAGGCCTATATCGGCTTCGGCCTGCTGGTAGGGCTGGCCTTCGGTCCCGTGCAGGCCTCCTCGCGTTCCTATCTCGCCCGCAGCGTGTCGGTGAAGGACGCCGGCCGCTATTTCGGCATCTATGCGCTCGCCGGCCGCGCCACGAGCTTCCTCGCGCCCTTCCTGGTGGCGACCGTCACGGCGGCGAGCGGCTCGCCCCGCCTCGGCATGGCCGTCATTGTCCTGTTCCTGCTCGTCGGCCTGGCGCTGCTGGCGCCGGTGCCCTATCCGGCGGCCAGGCCCGAGGACTGACCGTCGACCCTACTCGGCGATCTTGCTCGCGAAGAGCGCCAGCGCCTGCTGGTAGACGGCCGCCCGGTTCCACGCCGCGAAAACGGCATAGTTCGGCTGTCCCGGCTGGTAGCCGGCGCCGGGCTGCCAGCCGTGACCGCGAAGGAAATTCGCCGTCGAGGCCAGCACGTCGGCGCGCGAATGGATGAGGTCGCGGCGGCCGTCGCCGTCGAAATCCACTGCATATTGCAGATATTTCGAGGCGAGGAACTGCGTCTGGCCGATTTCGCCCGCCCAGGCTCCGCGCATCTCGCCCGGCGACATGTCGCCGCGCTGGACGATCTGCAGCGCGGCAAGAAGCTCGTTGGTGAAGAACTCCGAACGCCGGCAGTCATAGGCGAGCGTCGCCAGCGAGCGGATCGTGTCCATGTGGCCGGAATTGGCGCCGAAGCCCGTCTCCATGCCCCATATGGCGATCAGCACCTCGGGCTGGACGCCGAACCGGCTCTGGATGCGCTCGAGCAGGCCGGCATTGGACCGCATCATGCCGCGGGCGCGCTGGATGTAGGACGGCGGTGCCCGGCGCGCCATGAACTGGCTGAGCGACAGCTTGAAGGAATGCTGGCTCCGGTCGAGGCGGATGACATGCGGATCGTAGGTAACCTGGTCGAGCGCGGCATGCACCGTACGGCTCGATATGCCTTGGGCCTGCGCCTCGGCCTTGAACTCCTGCAGCCATGCCGGGAACCCGGCCGGTCCGGAACCGCATTTTGCGGCCTCGGCCGCGCCCGAAGTCAAGGTAATGCCAGCGACAACGGCCGCCGCCATCCAGCCGGCAAAGCGCAACGCCATGCTCTTCTCCTCGTTGGAACCGTCAATTCGGGCGGAATGTGCCAGTGAACGGCTGCTTTGTCATCGCTTTGACGCCGCCGCGACATTTTTGCACGATGAAGTTGCGCCGATGCCGCATCCGGCCGGGACTGCGACGGTAAGAAGACTTTCATTCCCATCGGCTATCCGGAAGATAATTGGCACGGCGCGGCGGAAAGGTTTGGCATGGCTTATGGCAGCACCGCCTTCGAGGCATACCGACGCTCGGCAGGCGAGAAGACGACTCTGCCCCGGCTGATCCTCGGCGCCGTCCTCATCGTCCTCTCCTGGCTCGCCGTCACCGCCATCGTGATCTTTTCGAGCTTCCGCCTGTCGGAAAACTATGACCTCGGCTTCGGCACGATGGGCAGTTTCATGAACACGCGCTTCGGCGTGCTCGTGTCGCTCTTGACCTTTTCCGGCATCTGGATCGGCGCGTGGATCGCCATGCGCTTCGTCCACAAGGAAAGGCTGAGCGCGCTTTTCGGCGCGGCGCGGTCGATCTCCTGGTCGGATTTCGTCAAGGGGCTGGTTGCGGTGCTCATCACCTCCGCCGTCTCGGAGATCGCCATCTACGCGATGGCGCCCGAGATCCACCGCACGGCGATCGGTTGGGAGACCTGGCTGCTGTCCCTGGTCCCGGTGCTGTTCCTGGCCTTTGTCCAGACATCGGCGGAGGAACTTCTCTTCCGCGGCTATTTGTTGCGCGGGCTGGCGCACCGTTATCGCAGCCCCCTGGTCTGGGGCGTCCTTCCCGCGCTGGTCTTCACCTGTCTCCACTGGAACATCGGTGCGCCGCCGGCCATGAACGCCTGCGTTCTGGCCTCGATCGGCGCCTTCGCCGCCCTCGCGACCGCGCTCGTCTATCTGACCGGCAATCTCGGCGCCGGCATGGGCGCGCATTTCGCCAACAATATCGCCGGTTTCCTCTTGATCTCGCACGAAAGCGCGCTGAGCTCCTTCGCGCTCTGGCGCGGCAAGCCGCTGGAGACGATCGTGTGGACGCCGGCCGCCGCCTTCATGATCGCCCTGATCGGGGTGGTCTGCTGCGCGCTGACGCTTCTGATCCTCGCCTACCCGCGCTCGCCGCTTCGTGTCGGCGGCGGCGCGGCGCTCGACGAGGCCGAGCCGAACGGCGCTGCGGCAATTTGAGTGCTGGCGACGCCGGAAGCGAGGCATATTCTCGGCCTCGCCATGATCCTCCATCCGGTATTCCGCGCGCTTGCGGCCGCTCTCGTCCTGTTCCCGCTGGCCGCCGCGCTTTCGGCCTGCAACGGGGACGAAAGCTGGCACGCGACCAACGTGACCGGCGTCTCGCCGGATCTCGAATTCACCATGACCCGCGCCGAGGACGGCAAGGAAGTCACCGCCGCCGACTATCGCGGCAAGGTGACGATGCTTTATTTCGGCTATACGTTCTGCCCCGACATCTGCCCCACCACGCTTTCCAACGTCGCCCAGATATTGAAGGGTCTGGGCGACGAAGCCGGCAAGGTCCGCGTCCTCTTCGTGACGGTCGATCCTGACCGCGACACGCCGAAAGTGCTGAACCAGTACACGGATGCGTTCGCGCCCCAGTTCGACGGCCTCATCGGCACGCCGGATGAACTCGCCGCGCTCGCCCGCCGCTATCGCATCGCCTATTCCGTCAAGCCTTCGAATGATCCCACGAAATATGAAGTATCCCACAGCCCCGCCGTCTATGTCTTCGGCGACAAGGGCAAGGCGCGGCTTTTGATCGGCAATATCGGCCAGGGCACGCCCGACCTGAAGGGCCTTGAAGCCGATCTTCATCGCCTGATCAACCAGGGTGACCGGCCCGGCTGGTTCGACTGGTTGCAAGGGATGGTGTGACCGTCCAGGCCACGGCGCATCCCTACCCCGTCAGCCGCCCGCGACGTCGCTTTCTACCGGCGTGACCATGGCCGAGACCACGGCGTCCATCGTCAGACGGCCGACCGGCCTATCCTTCGCATCGGTCACTCGTGCGGCGCGAGCCCCGGCCTGGGTCATTTGCTGCAGCGCCTCCTCCAGCGTCGCCGTTTCCGCAATGGCGGGACCGCTGGCCGGGTCCGATTCTCCACCCCTCCCGGCGGGGCTCATCACCGAGGAGACGAGCAGGACGCGGCCCCGGTTCACCTCCTGCACGAACTTGGCGATATAGCCGTTTGCCGGCTTGAGCACGATGTCCTGGCCAGTTCCCTGCTGGATGATCTCGCCGTCCCGCAGGATGGCGATGCGGTCGCCCAGCCGGAGCGCCTCGTCGAGGTCATGCGTGATGAAGACCACCGTCTTTCGGATTTCCTTCTGCAGTTCGAGGAGGATCGATTGCATGTCGGTGCGGATAAGCGGGTCCAGCGCCGAGAACGCCTCGTCCATCAGGAGGATCGGTGCATCGGTGGCGAGCGCCCGCGCCAGGCCGACGCGCTGCTGCATGCCGCCGGAAAGCTGGTTCGGATAGCGGTCCGCGAAACCTTTCAGGCCGACGCGCTCGATCCATCGCGTCGCCGCCTCGTTCTGCTGGGCGCGGGGCATGCCGCGGACCTCGAGCCCGTAAACCGTATTGCCGAGCACCGTCCGGTGCGGCAGCAGCGCGAACCTCTGGAACACCATCGCGGTCCGGCTGCGGCGGAAGGCCCTGAGTTCCCCCTCGTTCATCTTCACCACGTCGGTGCCGTCGACGAGGACCTCTCCCGCCGTCGGGTCGATCAGCCGGTTGATGTGGCGGATGAGCGTGGACTTGCCGGAACCCGACAGGCCCATCACCACCTGGATGCCGCCCGCCGGCATGGAGATGTTGATGTCCTTTAGGCCGAGCACGCGGCCATGGCGCTGGTTGAGTTCGGCCTTCCCCATGCCCTCCTTGACGAGCTTGACATAGTGGGCCGCGTCAGAACCGAAGATCTTGTAGAGCGACTTGATTTCAATGCTCGCCCCCGCCTCAGCCATGAATGATTTCCCGGTGCTTCTGCAGCCGGCGTCCGAAGGCCTGGCTGACGCGGTCGAAGATGATGGCGATACCGACGATGGCGAGGCCGTTGAAGACGCCGAGCGTGAAATACTGGTTGGCGATCGCCTTCAGCACCGGCTGGCCCAGCCCCTCGACGCCGATCATCGCGGCGATGACGACCATGGCGAGCGCCATCATGATGGTCTGGTTGATGCCGGCCATGATAGTGGGCAGGGCCAGCGGCATCTGCACGTTCTTGAGCTTCTGCCAACTCGATGAGCCGTAGGCGTCGGCCGCCTCCAGCACATCCTTGTCGACCAGCCTTATGCCCAGGTCGGTGAGCCGGATGACCGGCGGGATCGCATAGACGACGACCGCGATCAGGCCCGGCACCTTGCCGATGCCGAGCAGCATCACCACGGGGATGAGATAGACGAAGCTCGGCATGGTCTGCATCACGTCGAGCACCGGGTTGATCGCGTTGCGCAGCCGGTCCGAGCGCGACATGGCGATGCCGATCGGGATGCCGATCACGACCGAGAGCACCGTGGAGACGAAGATCATGGAGATCGTCTTCATTGTGTCGTCCCACATGTCGAAAAGCCCGATGACGACGAGAGTGGCGACCGTGCTGAGCACGACCTTCCAGTCGCGGCTCCCCAGCCAGGCGATCGCCGCGATCAGAAGCAGGATGATCGGCCAAGGGGTATTGGTCAGGAACCGCTCGGAGTGGATGAGGAAATATTGCAGCGGGCTGAAGAAGGACTCGATCGGGTCTCCGTAGGCGCGGGTGAAATCCCGAAAACCGCTGTCGATGCTCTTCTTGAGCATCCGCAGGAAATCGTCATTGAGATGCGGGAATGTCGAAAGCCAGTGCATGGTCTTGTGCCTGTCGTTCGGCGCCGCCGGCTTCGGGCGCGCTTTCGGTGTATGCACAAAGGATTACGCGTCAATGCCCCGACGGTTCAAGGACGAAGCGACCAACTCCGCGCCTTTCCCCGAAACACGGAAAGCGGCGGGTGCGCCGCCGCTTCCGGTCGTCTCTTCGGCCCGAGCTATTCGACGGCCTTCTTCACCTTGTCGGCGACGTCGGCGCTGACCCACTTGGTCCAGATGTCCGGGCTGTTCTTCAGGAAGTGCTTGGCGCCTTCCTCGCCCGTCGCCTGGTTGTCGGTCATCCAGGCGAGAAGCTTGTTCACCGTCGCGTTCGACCAGGTCCGCTTCTTGAAATAGTCCATGGCGGGACCGGCGCGTTCCGCGAACTTGGTGGTCACCAGGGTCTCGACATGGTCCTTCGGCCAGGCGTTCGGCTTCGGATCGGGGCAGTCGGCGACCGTGTTGCAGCGTTTCCATTCCGCCGCATCGTAGGGCACGCCGTATTCGAGCTTCACCATCTCGTACTTGCCGAGGATCGCGGTCGGGGCCCAGTAGTAGCCGAGCCAGCCTTCCTTGCGCTCGTAGGCCTTGGCGATGGAGCCGTCCAGGCCGGCCGCCGAGCCGGTGTCGACCAGCACGAAGCCATGCTTCGCCGCGTCGTAGGCCTTGAAATACTGCGCCGTCACCCGGGTGCCGCCCCAGCCCTGCGGGCCGTTGAAGACCGCGCCCTTGGATTTGTCCTCCGGAGCGGGGAAGAGTTCGGGATGCTTCAGCGCGTCGGGGATCGTCTTGATGTCGGGATGGGCGTCGGCGATGTATTTCGGGATGAACCAGCCCTGGACCGCGCCATCCGAAAGAGCCTGACCCGTCGAGATCAGCTTCTTCTCCGAAATGCCGCGATGCACGACATCGGGCAGGAGGTCGACCCAGCCTTCCGGCGCCACGTCCGGCTCGCCCTTCTCGGTCATCGAGGTCAGGGTCGGCACGGTGTCGCCGATGACGAGGCTGGCGTTGCAGCCATAGCCGGCGTTCAGGATGATCTTGTCGATATTGGCCAGCACCTCGGCCGACTGCCAGTTCATGTTGGCGATGGTGACGTCGCCGCATTCGGCGGCGGACGCCGCGCCTGCGAAACCGCCCAGCGCCAGGGCAAGGACGGTCGAAGCAAGCAGTTTCCTCATGGATTACGCTCCCCAGGGTTGATCCGACTTCATTTTACACGCCTCTCGATTGCAGCCGGCGGGAAGGCTGCGGCGACAGGCGCGAGACCTCCAGCCAACAGGTCGGGTGGCCCGGGATGCTGCCCGCCAGCGACGAAAGCTTGTCTTTTTACGACGAACCCGTTCTTCCGCCCCTTTTGGCGGCAGCGCCAATCGTGCTTGCCGGTTTCGGCAAGCCTATTCGCCCTTCGCGTTGCGCACCGGAAAACCCGCCGTCAGCGTGCCGCCGTCATCGAAGGTCAGCGTCATCTGGACCGTGGCGCCCGGCTTCACCTGCTCGCCCGGTTTCATGCACATAAGATGATAGCCGCCCGGCGCGAACGACACCGAACCGTGGGCGGGAACGTCGACGCTGTCGACCATCGCCATATGGTCGCCTTTCGAGAGATGCAGCATCAGCATGCCGCAGGCGGACGAGGATGCCGAAACGATCTTCCGGTCCATGCCGGTGTCGTTCTTCAGCGTGAAATAGCCCGCTGCCGGCCGCGACGGCAGCACGCTGCGTACCCAGGCGCCGGAAAGTGTCATGCCCGCCTCGTCGGCGAATGTCGGGCCCGGCGCAAAGGCCAGCCCGGCGGCAAACAAGAGCGCGCTAGCGGCCCGTCCATTGCCACGAAGAAATGACCGGGCCCATAGCATCTCCTTCATCCTCCTCTTTCCACTGCTTTTCCTCGGCCTGCCGAAGGAAATTGATGACGATGATCAGCGCGATCACGCTCATCATCGATGACGGGATCCACACGATCAGCCCGCCATATTGCTGGTCGTCGATCGCTCCGACCGACGGGTAGAGGCGGCCGCACCAGTCGTAGAAGGTATAGATATCGTGCTCGACGAACGCGATCAGCGAGCCCGTGATGATCTGCGGGAACATGACCAGCATGGTGAGCGTCGCACGGATGGCGAAGGAGGCGAAGGCCGGCGGCGCCGGGCGCGGGTCGAGCACCAGGCACCAGAAGAAGAGACCGTCGACCACCATCGACCAGTTCATCACCGAATAGAGCGTCGGGTCGATCATGGCGCGGAAATGGATGGGCGGCGTCAGCCAGAGCGCGATGAGCCCAAAGAACAGCACGGCGGCGAGGAAAGGCTGCTGCACGATCGCGGTCACCGTCCGCACCGGCCGCGATCGAAGGAAAACCAGCACCGGTTCGGGCATGCCGCGTGTCAGGGTCGCGCCGGGCCAGGCAAGTGCGATCAGGAACGGCCCGAGATGGTGCATGACCACGTGCTGGATCCGGTTCAGGAAGAACATGTGCTGCGCCATGTATTCGAACCGGGTCTGCAGCACGATCCAGATCGCCGCGATGCCGATATAGTAGAAGACGGTGCGCCAGAGCGCCGGGCGCTCGGCGGGCGGCGTGCGCGCCAGCCCGCGCGCGTGCCAATAGATCGCCAGCGTCGCCGCGATGTACCAGAGCGGCGAGAAATCCCACGGAGCCCAGAAGGGCATGGCCGCCATGCGGTAGGTGGACATCCACCACAGGAAAGCGCCCAGCGCCGCTATCCCGGCATAGAGCCCGTAGGTTCGCCGCGCCGGTTGCGCCTGCTCAATGGAAATGCTCAGAGTTTCAGCCATGGCCGGTCGCATCTTCCCGTTCCGGCGGCTGTTACGGGTTTGTCTGGGCAGCCGAGTGAGGCGTCCCGCAGGCGTCCCGATGCCGGAAACGATTCCCCTCTACGGCATTTCCGGCGCGCCGTGAGCCAGACCAATCGTCGCGGCACCACACTGTCGGTCCGTTTCCGGCATTTGCCCGCGCTGTTGGGCAAATATCGGGATCAAGGGACCACCGGCAAATCGTTGTCCCGGTGGAGCTTGAATGATGGACAACGCATTGCGGCCGCCTTTCGGCGGCCGCAAGGAAGTCGTGCCTTTCCGGGTGGAGAGCGGTGGTCCTACTGCGTCAGCACCAGCCGTTCCGTATCCGCGATGATGGCCTGGAAGGCCTGGTCGAGTTGCGGGCCGGTCGAGACGTCGAAGAAGTGCTTGCTGGAGGGCGTGTCCTCGGAGGCGCAGTCCTTGAGCACGCTCCGCGCCTCCTGCCTTTCGGTGGGGCTCATGCTCTTGTCGTCGAGGTCGAAGCCGATCGTGTAGATCTTGATGCCGTCGGCCTTCATGTTGGAGCAGAGGCTTTCCGCATTGCTGCGCGCCACGTTGCCCTGCGCGTTGTTGTTGCCGCTCACCCCGGCATAGGCCGTATTGAACTGCCCGTCGGTCATGAGGATCGCCACCTTCGACAGCTTGTCCGGATTGCTGTCCGCGGGACCGTCGCCCAGGCCGGCGGTCTTGATGGCGGACCGCCACTTGGGCGAAAGCATGTAGTAAGTCCACTGGACGGCGATAGCGCCGGCCGTATAGCCGTTGGCCTTGAAAGCCTTGATCGAATTGAGCAGCGAACCCTCGTCGGTCGTCAGCGGAATGAGCTTCGCGTCGGGGCATTTGTTCATGCCGGACCCGCTCAGCCGGTTGTCGCGATTCACCAGCGCGTAATACTGCTTGCCCGACTTGTCGGTGCGGATGGCGTCGGGACCGTCGGCGCTGAAATCCGCGTTTCCATAGAGATCCTTGCGCTCCGTCGCGCAGCTGTCGGGATGGGGATAGGCTGCCGCGACGATCGAGGTATAGTCGGCGAAGGAGGGCAGGAGCTTGCTCTTCGTCTTCGAGACGAGAAGCGGGCTGCCCGCTACCGGCGGCAGGTCGGACGAGGACGAGGTCTCCGCATAGACATCCGTGGCGAGCGCGCCGACATTGACGCCCGACGCGTAGGGGACAAGCGCGACCCGCACCCTCGGATTGTTCGGGTTCTGGTTGCCGAGCATGGTCTTGACCGCATTCGTGGCCGCGGTCCGAAGGTTTCCGATCTTGTCGTGGTCGGCCATGGAACCGGTGAGGTCCAGCATCATGGCGACTTCGACGGTCTTGTCGGAATAAAGCGCCGCCGATTTGACCGCAACTTTCTGCACGTCCGCGCCGAAGAGCGGAAAGAGCAGGGCGACCTTGACGCTGGCCACCGCCGTCACCGTCTTGCTGGTGTGGTCGACCACCAGCGAATCGAGGTTTATCGCGTCGGCCGAGGCGAAGCCGGTGCCGCCGTTCACGAACAGGAACGACTTGACCGTCTTCTCCGCATCGCTCTCGGGAATGGCCCCGGTCGTCAGGTCCCGGGCGGTCGAGGTGACGGCCGAATCGAGCGCATTCAACAGGTTGGAGCGCACCAGCACCAGTTGCACGGTATTGACGCCCAGGCCGGCGGACAGCAGGAGCATCGCGCTTATCCCCGCCGTGATGACGGCGAAATTGCCGCGCCTGTCCTCGACGAAACGGGCGATCGTCCTGACCGCACCCCCAAAATACTGCCGCATCTGTCCTGGCCTCCGTTCGACGGCGTGGCGCCGTTGAGCGGATGGTTGCAGGAAGCTTGCCGATCCCGGCAGCCGGAACAGCGGGATCGTCGTAAGTCATTGATTCTAATGGAGATGCGATCGGCAACAGGGTTAATCGCCGGTTAAGCAAAAATGGCCTTTTGAAAATCCTTTACCGATCGTCAACCCTGGACGGGCCGGGCGTCCTCCCGACGCGAGGAACAATGTCCCGAAAAGGCACGCCGCGATCGCCCCGTCCCGCTTCGGGTCAGCCGCAATAGGGCTGCCGCCGGCCGCCGGAATAGCGCCGCACAAGGTCGCGGGAAAGCATCGCGGGGGCCACCCCGCCGGCGCTCGTTTCCACGTCCGCGAGGACGCGACCGTAATATTTGCCGCCGCCGACATTCGAGATGGTCACCGCCTGTCCCTCGAGCAGGGCGGCAAGCGCGTCGCGCGCCACGGCGGCCGCAACGCGTTCCTCGCCACAGCGGCTGTGCAGTTCGGGCGCGTCGATGCCGCGGATACGCACGCTGACGCGTACCGTCTCTCCCGGCCAGACATGCGCCTCGGCCACGAACGTGTCCCCGTCGATCACCCTCACCACCGTTGCAGCCACCGGGCCGCTGATCTCGTCGCGCGCATGGGCGACTCCGGCACATGCAAGCACGGCCGCCAACGCGGCCGGCATCGGTGAAGGGAAACGGACGGCGAAGGGAGGAGTCCGGAACATGTGCGGAATTTATTCCTATTCCGCGCTGATTGCAATGGCGGCTGGCGGGTCAGAAATCGATCGCCCTGCCCTTCACCTCCCAGTCGCCGTAACGCGCCGGATCCTTGCCGCCGCGGCCCCCGCGCTCGACAGGGTTCTCCGCCTCTTTCGCCAGATATTCCTTGCGCCTGGCATCGGCCTCGGCGAGCGCGCGCAGCGCGGCGGGCGGCAGCTTTTTCGCCGCTTGACCGGTACCGGCTGCGGTTGGCCGGCCATTCTTCCTCTCGTCCGTCATCTCGCGCCTCTTCGTCATTGAAACCGTCCGCCCGGTTTCCCATCATATAGGCGGTCAATCCGGTGCGATCGACTCCGAAAAGGCCCGGTATCGAGCCCTCGAGCGCGCCGCCTTGTGGAGCGGAGAATGAACGCCATTCGCACTGGCATGCTGCTGGCCGTGATGACGGCTCTTTTCATGGGCGTGGGCTACCTGATCGGCGGCCCGGCCGGCACCGTCATCGCCTTCGTGATGGCGGCCGGCATGAACCTCTTCAGCTACTGGAACGCCGACAGGCTGGTTTTGTCGATGCACCATGCCGTCGAGATCGACGAGCGCGCCGCCCCGGAATATTACGGCGTCGTGCGCGATCTCGCCCGCCGCGCCAATCTGCCGATGCCGAAGGTCTATCTTATCGACAACCCGCAGCCGAACGCCTTCGCCACTGGCCGCAACCCCCAGAACGCGGCGGTGGCCGCGACGACCGGCCTGTTGCGGCAGTTGAGCCCGCAGGAACTGTCGGGCGTGATGGCGCATGAACTCGCCCATGTCGAACATCACGACACGCTGACGATGACGATCACGGCGACGCTCGCCGGCGCCATCTCCATGCTCGGCAATTTCGCCTTCTTCTTCGGCGGCTCGCGCAACAACAATTCCTTCGGCTTCGTCGGCGTGCTGGTCGCCATGATCGTCGCGCCGCTGGCGGCCATGCTGGTGCAGATGGCGATCAGCCGCACGCGCGAATATTCCGCCGACCGGCGCGGCGCCGAGATCTGCGGCAATCCGCTCTGGCTCGCCTCGGCGCTGCGCAAGATCTCCGAGGCCGCGGGCCACATCGTCAACCCGGACGCAGAGCGCAATCCGGCGACCGCGCATCTCTTCATCGTCAATCCGCTCTCCGGCGAGCGGATGGACAATCTCTTCTCGACCCACCCGAGCACCGAGAACAGGATAGCGGCGCTGGAGGCGATGGTCCGCGACGGCGCGGCGGACGGCGGTGCGTGGAATAGCCCCGCTCCGGCCGAACCCGATATCGCCGCCGGCCCGTGGGGTCGCGCGCCGGGCAGCGATGCGCACGCGAATCCGTGGCGCAGCAATCCAACCGGGCCGCGCGCGCCGCGGGGCCCCTGGTCGTGAAGACGGGAGCTCGCTCCCGCAACCGGCCTAGATCGAATGATCCTGGAGAAGACGGGGCCGACCGACCCGGCCTCGCGGCACGCAAAGTGGCCGCCCGGCTTCTTGCGGCCGTCGTCGACGCACACACTTCCCTCGACGGTTTGACGGACGCCGAACACGGCCATCCGCAATATCGTGCGCTCGATGCCCGCGACCGCTCTCTCGTGCGGGCGATCCTCACGACGGCGCTCCGCTTCCGTATCACCATCGGCAGGATGATCGAGCGCCGGCTCGACCGGCCCTTGCCGCCCAATGCGCACGCGCTTTCGCACATCCTTCATGTGGCATCGGCCCAGATCCTCTTTCTCGATATTCCCGACAGCGCCGCGGTCGATCTTGCCGTCAGCCACGCCAGGAGCGATCCGCGCACGGCGCGCTTCGGCAATCTCGTTAACGGCGTCCTGCGTGCCCTGGCGCGTTCGAAGGCCGAGATGCTGCCCGAGACGCTTGCGGCGACCGATGACGCGCCGGACTGGTTCCGCGAGCGGCTCATGGGAGCCTATGGCGAGGAGCGGACGGCGGCGATCCTTGCGGCCCACCGGACCGAGGCGCCGACCGATTTTACCGTCGGCGCCGAACCGGAGAAATGGGCGGCGCGGCTGGGCGGCATCGTCTTGCCCACCGGCTCGGTGCGTCTCGAGAGGCTGATCGCGCCCGTGCCGGAGCTGCCCGGCTATGGCGAGGGCGCCTGGTGGGTGCAGGACGCGGCCGCCGGCCTGCCGGCCCGCCTCCTCGGCGAGGTGGCCGGGATGCGGGTCGCCGACCTCTGCGCCGCGCCCGGCGGCAAGACCGCGCAACTCGCCACGGCCGGCGCGCACGTCACGGCGGTCGATATTTCGGCGAACCGGCTGAAGCGCCTGGTAGCCAATCTTGCCCGGCTCGGGCTCGAAGCCGAGATCGTCGCGACCGATATCATGAAATACGAGCCGGCACGGCCTTTCGACGCGATCCTGCTCGACGCGCCCTGCTCCTCGACGGGCACGGTGCGCCGCCATCCCGATATTCCCTGGACCAAGACGCCGGACGACATCAAAAAGCTCGCCGAGGTCCAGTGCCGGCTGCTCGGCCGCGCGCTGCAGCTCGTCCGCCCCGGCGGCCGCATCGTCTTCTCCAATTGCTCCCTCGATCCGGAAGAGGGCGAGGCCCTTGTCGGACGCTTCCTCGCCGAAACACCAGGCGTCCGGCTGGATCCCATCCTGTCCGGCGAGGCGGCCGGCATCGCTCCGTTCGTCACGGCGCAGGGAGCGCTGAGGACCACCCCAGCCGACCTCGACCTCGGGACGCCCGCCCTTTCAGGCATGGACGGCTTCTTTGCCGCCCGTTTTGTCCGGACGGGCTGAGTAGCCGCCTTTATTCAGCGTGCATGCGCCGACAATATCTTCAGCGCGAAGGCGGAAAAGACGCCGGCGAAGAGATAGTCGGTCAGGCGCGTGACGCGCGGACTCTTCTTCAGGAGCGAGGCGAAGCCGTCCGCCACCAGCACCATCGGTGTGGTGATGGGCAGCGAAAGCGGGATGAAGAGAAGACCGAGGAAGAGCAATTTGCCGGGCGCATGCGGATCGCCGGCGGAGACGAATTGCGGCAGGAAGGTCATGAAGAAGAGGATGATCTTCGGATTGAGCAGATTGATGCCGAGGCCGGTCGCCCAGTTGCGCAGGAGCGAACCGGACGGTCCGCCTTCCATCTTTTCCGGCCTGAAAGCCGAGCCGTGCCGTATGGCGTTGAAGGCGAGCCAGACGAGATAGGCGGCCCCCACGACCTTCAGTGCCAGGAAAGCCGCGGGCGCGGCGACGATCAGCGCCGAGAGGCCGAGCACCACCAGTGACGTATGGATGACGATGCCGCTCATGGCGCCGGCCATGCAGGCGAGCCCCGCGGAACGGCCCTGCGACAGGGCGCGGCCGACGAAAAGCGTCATGTCGGGCCCCGGCGTGATCGCGATGATGAACGTCGCGACAGCGAATTGCGCGATCGTCGAAAAATCGGGAATGAATGGCATGGCTCACCACGTTTCCGTCATGTGCGTCACACATAGAACGGGTGGCCGCCGCTTGCCACCCGTTTCGTGCCTTGCCCGGATCGGCGTTCCTGCTAAAAGCCAGAATTTCATGCGGAATGCATTTTCCGCGCGTCGCGATTTGCCGGGGTAAAGATGTCCAAGTGGAAAGACGTGAAGAAGGTGGTGCTCGCCTATTCGGGTGGTCTCGACACCTCGATCATCCTGAAATGGCTGCAGACCGAACTCGGCGCCGAGGTCGTCACCTTCACCGCCGACCTTGGCCAGGGCGGCGAACTGGAGCCGGCGCGCAGGAAGGCCGAGATGCTCGGCATCCGGGATATCCGCGTCGTGGACGTGCGAGAGGAGTTCGTGCGCGACTTCGTCTTTCCGATGTTCCGCGCCAATGCGCTTTACGAGGGCGTCTACCTGCTCGGCACATCGATCGCCCGGCCGCTGATCTCCAAGCATCTTGTCGAGATCGCCAAGGAGACCGGCGCCGACGCGATTGCCCACGGCGCCACCGGCAAGGGCAATGACCAGGTGCGCTTCGAGCTTTCGGCCTACGCGCTCAATCCCGACATCAAGGTGATCGCGCCCTGGCGCGACTGGTCCTTCAAGTCGCGCACCGATCTCCTGAATTTCGCCGAACAGCACCAGATCCCGGTGCCGAAGGACAAGAAGGGCGAAGCGCCGTTCTCCGTCGACGCCAATCTCCTGCACTCCTCCTCCGAGGGCAAGGTGCTGGAGGATCCGTGGCAGGAGCCGCCCGAATTCGTCTATCAGCGCACCGTTTCGCCGATGGACGCGCCGGACAAGGTCACCGAGATCAACATCGAATTCAAACGAGGCGACGCGGTCGCGCTGAATGGCAAGGCGCTATCGCCGGCGAGCCTGCTGGCCGCGCTCAACGACCTCGGCCGCGACAACGGCATCGGCCGCATCGACCTGGTCGAGAACCGCTTCGTCGGCATGAAATCGCGCGGCGTCTATGAGACGCCGGGCGGAACGATCCTGATCGCGGCGCATCGCGCCATCGAATCGATCACGCTCGACCGCGGCGCGGCGCATCTCAAGGACGAACTGATGCCGCGCTATGCGGAGCTGATCTACAACGGCTTCTGGTTCTCTCCGGAGCGCGAGATGCTGCAGGCGCTGATCGACAAGAGCCAGGAGGAGGTCGAGGGAACGGTGCGGCTGAAGCTCTACAAGGGCAATGTCATCATCACGGGCCGCCGGTCCCCGAAATCACTCTATTCCGACGCGCTGGTCACCTTCGAGGACGATCGCGGCGCCTATGACCAGAAGGACGCGGAAGGCTTCATCCGCCTGAACGGACTGAGGCTGAGGACGCTGGCCGCGCGGAACCGCCGCGGAGACAAGTAAAGAGCGAATGACGGTCGCGCGCCGCCTCGCACTGGTCTTTCCCGGCTTCGAGCCGATCCCGGTCGAGGCGCACTGCGCCCGTTTCATCCGCGAGGCCAAGAAGAACGCGCCGGTCTTCGACATGGAGATCGCCGCGAGCGAACCCGTCTTCGACAGGGAGACGGTGAGCACCGGCGACTTCACGATCAACGCGTCGGGCGCCGGCTGGCGCACCGATACCGAGATCGTGCTCTATGGCCTCGGCGACCTCAACGACATCTACGCCGAACGGGGAGCCATCCTGCGGGTGATATCGGGCCTTGCCGCGCTTGCCGATTTCGTCGCGACCGGCACCTTCTTCCGCTTCGTCCGGACAAGCTGGCGCTACGGCCTGTTCTTTCTCTATCCGGTAGCGCTCTTTCTTGCCGCGGTGCTGATCGGGATCGCGGTCGCGCGCTGGCTGCCGGGGGGCTGGGAATTCCGCTGGGTTGCGGGTCTGGTCGCCTTCGCGCTGGCCCTGTGGCTGGCCTCGGCGAAGATGCATTTTCTTCTCATGATGGACGACTGGGCCTGCGCCCGCGACATGGCGCGCGGCGGCCGCACCGAGATCGTCGAGCGCATCGATCAGGTCGCCGCCGACATCGACCGGCGGATCGCCTCCGCCGATGTCGACGAGGTTCTTTTCGCGGCGCACAGCTTCGGCGCCATCACCGCGGTGCTGGGCCTGGAGCGGGTTCTGGGTCGCATGCGGAAACTGCCGGAAAGCGGCCTGCTGACAACCGGCTCGAGCCTGTTGAAGGTAGCCCTCCACCCGGCAGCCCGGAAACTCCGCAAGGCTGTGGAGGCGGTCGTGACGAGCCCGGTCGATTGGATCGACGTGCAGTCGCTGACCGATCCGATCAATTTTTACGGCAGCGATCCCCGCAAGGCCCTCGGCATCGTCGCGGGAACAGGTCCCCACATCATGCGCGTGCGGTTCCGCAACCAGCTGACCGACAGGAGCTACCGCGCCATCAAGCGCAATTTCTTCCGCGTGCATCGCCAGTTCGTCTATGCCTCGGAAAAGCGCACGCATTATTCCTTCCACGCCATCCTGTGCGGTCCGCAGCGCCTTTCCGAGATCGCCGCCGCCGGCGGGCTTGCGGCGCGCTGGCCGGCCTCGGGGGTCACCGAGGCACGGCAGCCGTGAGCCTCGTCGTTGCCGGCAAGGCGCTGTGGGTGCTTCTGGTGGTGGGCTGGTACGTGCTCCGCGTCCCCTTCCAGCGGCGCTCGAAACGCACCAGGATCAGCCGCGACGCCAAGGATATGACCGAGCGGCTGCGCCTGACCGTCTCGACGATCGGGCTGGGCGTCGTTCCCTTCGTCTATGTGGCGACAGGCTGGCCGCATGGGGCCTCCTACGGGCCGGAACCGATCTTCTTTCTCCTCGGCATCCTGGCCGCAATCGGCTCGATCGTCCTCTTTCGCCTCACCCACAAGGCGCTCGGAAAAATGTGGTCGGTCTCGCTGCAGCTGAGGGAAGGCCATAGGCTGGTCACAAGCGGAATCTACGGGACCCTGCGCCATCCCATGTATTCGGCCTTCTGGCTTATGGCGCTGGCGCAGGCGTTGCTGTTGCCGAACTGGGTGGCCGGGCCGGCCGGCCTTGTCGGTTTCGGCCTGCTCTTCGCCTTGCGAATCGGGCCGGAGGAGAAGATGATGGAAGAGGCGTTCGGCGAGGAATACAGGGCCTACCGCAGCCGTACGTGGCGGATCATCCCGTACATCTATTGACGATTGCAGCGATCTTCGGTTGATAGGCGCCGCTGATTTTTCGCGAGGTCGGACGTGTTTCGTATTTCGAGGTTCATTTTCGCGACACTTGCCGCGGCTTCCCTTTCCGCCTGCCAATCCGTGGCGTCGGTCGACAGCGCCGCCGATCCCGCCGTCGATGCTTCCGCTAAGACGGCGAGCACGATACCGGTCGAATTTCCCCAGCTTACCTGCGCCAAATACGGCAAGCCGCTCGGCGGCGATGCGCCGCTGACGGCGAGCCGGGTGCGCAAGGGCGATCCCTATTACATCGAGTTCCGTTACCGGAAATCCTACGCAATCATCTCCGGGCACATGTACGACGTCTTCGGGCGGCTCGACCCGAACGGAAAGGTGCTGACGCGCCAGTATATCGGCCTGTTCCCGTCGGGCAGCATCCTCGGCCTCTACGGCGGGGCCATCATACCCGTGCCTGGCGAATTGTTGCCGAGCAGCCGCGATTGCGACTACGCGCCTGGCGCGGCCTATCGCGTGTCGCTGACGGCGGACCAATACCAGCGCCTCCTGGCCAAGGTGCGCGAGGCACTCGCCCATCCGCCGCTCTGGCATATGGAAGCCTACAACTGCAATCACTTCGCCGCCGGTCTCGGCACCGTCGCCGGGCTGAAGCCGCCGGAGGAAAGCCTGCTGCCTTCCTTCGCCTATATCCACGCCTTCATAAGGGCGAATGGCGACAAGGAAGTCTCGGGCTGAGGCTTCGAGGGTTCTTCCTTCGAACGCGCCCGTTGGCCGCTTCGCGGCCCGGCACGGCCCTAATGCCGGAAATGCCGCATGCCGGTGAGCACCATGGCCAGCCCGCGCTCGTCGGCGGCGGCGATGACCTCGTCGTCGCGCATGGAGCCGCCCGGCTGGATGACCGCCGTGGCGCCCGCTTCCGCCGCCGCGAGCAAACCGTCGGCGAAGGGGAAAAAGGCGTCGGAGGCGACCACGCTGCCCTTCGTCCGGGGCCCGCTCCAGCCGGCGGTGTTCGCTGCGTCGAGAGCCTTGGCCGCCGCGATCTTCGATGAATCGACACGGCTCATCTGGCCGGCCCCGATGCCGACCGTGGTGCGGTCCTTGGCATAGACGATGGCGTTCGACTTGACGTGCTTGGCGACGCGGAAGGCGAATTTCAGGTCGGCCATCTCCGCTTCCGTCGGTGCACGCCGTGTGACGATCTTCAGCTCGAGATCGTCGATATTGCCGCTGTCGCGTGATTGAACAAGCAGCCCGCCGGCGACCGTCTTCGCCGTCATGCCGGGCGCGCGTGGGTCGGGCAGGCCGCCGGCGAGGAGCAGGCGCAGATTCTTCTTCGACGCCACGATCGCCCGCGCCTCTTCGGTGGCATCCGGCGCGATGATGACCTCGGTGAAGAGCTTGACGATCTCGACGGCGGCTTCCGCGTCGAGCCGGCGGTTGAGCGCCACGATGCCGCCGAAGGCCGACACCGGATCGCAGGAAAGCGCGTTCAGGTAGGCCTCGACCAGGCTGCCGGCCTCGGCGACGCCACATGGGTTGGCGTGCTTGATGATGGCGACAGTCGCGCTCTTCTCCGGATCGAACTCGGCGACCAGTTCGAACGCAGCGTCGGTATCGTTGATATTGTTGTAGGAGAGCTGCTTGCCCTGCAGTTGGCGCGCCGTCGCGACGCCCGGCCGCTTCTCCCCCGTCACGTAGAAACCGGCATGCTGGTGCGGGTTCTCGCCGTAGCGCATGACGGTCTCCAGACGTCCGCCGAAAGTGCGCCAGGCCGGATGCTCTATCGCGAGCGTCTCGGCGAACCAGTTGGATATGGCGGCATCGTAGGCGGCGGTGCGGGCGAAGGCCTTGGCCGCCAGCCGCTGGCGGAATTCGTAGGACAGGCTGCCGGCATTCAGTTCCAGCGCGTTCAGCACCGCCTCGTAGTCCGCCGGATCGGTGACGACGGCGACATAGGCGTGGTTCTTGGCGGCGGCGCGGACCATGGCCGGCCCGCCAATATCGATGTTCTCGACCACCGAGGGGTAGTCTGCACCCGACCAGCGCACCTCCTCGAAGGGATAGAGGTTGATTACGACGAGGTCGATCGGCGGGATGCCGTGCGCGTCCATCGCCGCTCTGTGATCCGGATCGTCGCGGACCCCGAGGAGACCGCCATGGACAGTGGGATGCAGCGTCTTGACGCGCCCGTCCATGATCTCGGGAAAGCCGGTGAGGTCGGAGACGTCCCGCACCGCGATGCCGGCATCGGCGATCGATTTTGCCGTGCCGCCGGTCGAGATGAGTTCGACGCCCAGATGGGCGAGCTTGCAGGCGAAATCGGCAAGTCCCCTCTTGTCGGAAACGGAAAGGAGGGCCCGGCTGACGGGCACCAGATCGGGCGCCGGGATATTCTTCGAGGCAACGGCCATGGCGGCGGCTTCTCCTTGGCGGGGACAGGGCGCAGTATCACGATGCGTCGCCGAATCAAACCGGCGGCACGTCGGCCGCCGCCGGTGTCAGACGGGGGCTGCCTGACGCGTCCGCATCAGCGTCCAGGCAATCTCGGGCGCTTCCGAGGCTCGGAAATTCAGCACGATCTGATGGCTGCGCTGCGGCCCGGCGAGGCCGGCGAAGAAGATCGACTCCTCGACACTAGGCTCGACGTCGTCGCAGGAGAATGTCCATTCGCCGCCGCGCGGCGATTCCGCCACGAGGCGGCCGGCATCGTCGCCGGCAAGCCGCACATCCGGGTGCAGGTGGAAGCGGAGCGCGACGAGATCGCGCGTCCGGCCGGACGCCGATCGGCCTCCGGAGGTGAAGAAACGGTCTACGCCGTCGAGCCTGGCCCCGTCCCGGGAAAGCACCAGCTGGCGCTCATGGATGATTCCGAAGCGGGAAACGTAACCGTCATGGCGGGCGACGAAGCCCTGCATCCCGCCTTGCTCGATGCGCTCGCATTCGACCCGGCGCGGCCCTTCGACCATCGCCGTTCCGGCGATGCGTTCGAGGCGCGGCGACAGGTTGAACCGGCAGGAGGAGGCATCATTGACGGTCGCGGTGGAATGGGCCGCCGTGGCCCGCGACAGCGGTCGGAAATCGCGTGTGCCGAAGGAATCGACGCCGGCATTGACGATGATCAGTTGCCGCCCAGACGACAGCTCGAAGGAGAGGCAGCCGGCCTGCGCGTTGCGCGAGACCTCCGGCGGCGGCGGCGGGCCGGTGTCCGCGATGACGGTGGTACCGCCTGCCACCATGCGTTCATAGCCCGAATGCGGCGCGTGCATGAGCGGCGCGCCGATCGTGTCGTCGTGCCGCAGCACGGAGGCGATGCGGTTGTGGATGGTGACGCCCACGCCGTTGAAATGCGCCAGCGTTCCGTCCTGGTGCCGAAAGAATCGCAGCGCCGGCAGCATGCGGTCGATGGCGCCCATAAGCGCCGGCGGCAGCGCCTCCGCCTGGTTGGCGAAGGTCTGGCGGAGCGGCAATAGATCGGCAAGCAGCTCCAGGATCGCAGCCGGGTTGCGCGAGATATGGCCGCCGTCTGGCAGGATCTGCCGTTCGAGTTCGTCGGAGAGGTTGCGCACGGCGTTGCGCAGGGCCGAGGCCGGCGCCGGCAGGGAGAGTGCGGCGAAGGCGAGCGCGATGCGTGCGCGCAGCCTCTCCTCGCCGTCGGTCATTTCCGGTGCCATCGACCGCAGGTAGCGTATCTGCACGGCGAGCAGCTTCAGGAAGGAACGGTAGAATGGATATTCCGCGCCTTGCAGGACGATGGCCGAATGCTGCAGCCAGGCGATGACGCGGCGCGAGGTGACGGCCGGATCCCATGCGGGGCCGGAGATGCGTCTGCCATGGGCGGCAATCCATTCCGAGACGAGCGCGCGCGCATTCGCCGCCGCGAGATCGGTGCCGGCCTCCCGCATATGGCGCAGCCAGCGGAAGCCGTGCAGATCCTCCAGCCAGGCCGAATTGCCGACTTCCAGATGGAAGGGCGATTGGCCGCTTGCCTCGACCACATGGCCGGCGAAGGGGAACCGGCCGCGATAGATGTCGGCGGCGGTCTGGGGATCGGCGAGCCTCAGGTCGGGCGGCGCGACGAGGATGCGTTCCGGGGTGCGTCCGGCATAGCGCCAGCGATAGGCCGGCCCGGCGCGCAGGCGCCGGCGGGCGCGCCGCCATAGCGCCTGCCCCACAAGCGCCCACAGGCGCGGGGCATACCCCCTCGCTTCCGTCAAAATGCCGCGCCTTCCTCGTACCGGTCTCGTGTCCCCAAGCCGGAACGGATTCTAGAGCACGCGGTCCGATATGCGAAGGCGCAAATGCACTCTTCGCGCATGAAAGGCTCCGGGCTCTTCCGGCAAAGGCCGCTGGCGTCGATTGCCGCGCCGCTTCTCGCGAGCGGTGCCGCTTCAGGCCTCTCCGTGGCCGGCGATCATCATGGCCTCGAGCGCCAGGCGCTCGGTTTTCTTGAGTCGTTCGGATTCCGACTTGAGCTGGCCGCAAGCAGCGAGAATATCGCGGCCGCGGGGCGTGCGGATCGGAGAGGCGTAGCCGGCGGCATTGATCGTGTCGGCGAACTTCTCGATCGTCTCCCAGTCCGAGCACTGGTAGTTCGATCCCGGCCACGGATTGAACGGGATGAGATTGATCTTCGCCGGAATGCCTTTCAGGAGCCGTACCAGTTCCTTCGCGTCGGCGAGGCCGTCGTTGACGTCCTTCAGCATCACATATTCGAAAGTGATGCGCCGCGCGTTCGACAGGCCCGGATAGGCCCGGCAGGCGTCGAGCAGTTCCTTCAGCGGATATTTCTTGTTGATCGGCACGAGGAGGTCGCGCAGATCGTCGCGCACGGCGTGCAGCGAGATCGCCAGCATGACGCCGATCTCCTCGCCGGTGCGCGCGATCTCCGGAACCACGCCGGAGGTGGAGAGCGTGATGCGCCGCTTCGACAGCGACAGGCCGTCGCCGTCGGCCGCGACGAGCAGCGCCTTCTTCACTTCCTCGAAATTGTAGAGCGGCTCGCCCATCCCCATCATGACGATGTTGGAGACCTTGCGGCCTTCCGCCGGCACGATGGCGCCGGCCGGCGTGCCGCGGTCCGGAAAATCGCCGAGCCGGTCGCGCGCGGTGAGAAGTTGCGCCAGGATCTCCTCCGCCGTCAGGTTGCGCACCAGTTTCTGCGTTCCGGTATGACAGAACGAGCAGGTGAGCGTGCAGCCGACCTGGGAGGAGATGCAGAGCGTCCCGCGCCCCTCTTCCGGGATATAGACGGTCTCGATCTCCACCGGCCTGCCGGCGCCACGCGCCGGAAAGCGGAACAGCCATTTGCGGGTGCCGTCGGTGGAAATCTGCTCCTCGACGATTTCCGGCCGGGCGATGGCGAAATGCCCCGAAAGCGTCGTCCGCAGCTCTTTCGAGATGTTGAGCATGTCGGCGAAATCGGAGACGCCACGCACATAGAGCCAGTGCCAGAGCTGCTGCACGCGCATCTTCACCTGCCGCTCCGGCACGCCGGCGGCGAGGAGCGCCTCGGCCATTTCGGCGCGCGACAGGCCGATCAGCGATTGTTTTTGCGCGACGCGCGCACGCGCCTGGCTTGCCAGCGCATCGCGAGCGGCATGGTCGGCGAGATCGAGCGTAACGGTCATCGGTTCACATAAAACGGAAAGCGCGCCAAACGGGGCTCGGCGCGCACATAGCATTTCAGATGGGAAGCGTCACGCTTCGCCGCAAGACGCACGGACAAGAGCCGCCCGCTGGGCGGCGACCTGCTATTTGCAGTCGGCGATCGATCCCAGCGCCGCGCTCACGCCTTTCAGCGAGAAGGTGTATTTCGTGTCGTTGCCGCGGGTCGATTTCGCCGCGACGGTCATGTCGCTGCCGCCCTTCATCGCCGCGATGAGCTGCGGCTCCTCGGCGGCGTTTTCCAGCCATGCCGACTTGCCTCGGGTGAACATGGAAAAGCTCTTGTTTCCCACCGTCACGACAACCTTGGACTTGTCCTGCAGATCGTAGCCGGCGATGAATTGCGGCTCGTAGCTGACATTCTGCCCCGGCCGCTGGCTGACGAAGAAGAAGACGTCGCCGTGGTCGAGGCCCTTCGGCTCCTTCTCCGTCGGGATGGTCAGGACATAGCAGACCTTCCCGTTCTTCGCCTTGTAGGAGTAGGTGCCCCATGCATTGTGCTGACCGATCTTGGTTGCCGATTGCGCCATCGCCGGTGCCGCGAAAGCCAGCGCGATAAGACATGAAAGGGCTAGGATGGGTGCACGATACATTGTTGCCACTATTCCTTTTTCATTCGTAACGCCTGCTGGGCTGCCGGCCTTTCGGCGGCGCCCGACTCGTTCACTTTGATTTAATTTGGGTTACCAAAGCGTGAACCCCGCCTATCGCCGTGCCCGCCGGCAGCCCGCCACTTTGCCGCACCCACCGAAAATGGGCGCGATCCATCCCTGGCGCTCCGGTTGAAAAGCACGAAAAAGGCGAGAGTTTGACCCGGAAATGCCGGCAGGTCCGCTGCCGGCGGCGCGACTGTCAGGAGTTTTCGGAGAGCGCCTCTCGCGCCGCGGCGCGGTGGGCGGGCGTGATGTGCGATCGAAGAGCAGTGATTGCCGCGGTCAAGACGGCCATATCGTCGGTGAAGCCGAGACCGAAAATGAAGTCGGGGATGAAATCGATGGGCAGCACGAAATAGGCGAGCGCCGCGAGCAGGATGCCGCGCACACGCGTCGGCGTCCTGGTGTCGAGCGCACAGTAATAGGCGGCCACCACGTCTTCCATGAACGGCACCTGCCGGGCCGCGCGCTTCACCGTGCGCCAGAACTGGGCGCGCACGCGCTCCTCGCGTTCCCGGTTGCGGTCGCGGTCCCCCGGCGTCAGGATCTCGTTGATGCGGGCCTTGTCCATGCGCCGAATGTGGCGTCTGTCGCGGCGCGCTGCAAGATCACGCTCCGGCAAACCCGTTCATGCGCCGGGCAAGGTCGAGATCCATCTCGGTCAGGCCGCCGGCGTCGTGGGTCGAAAGCGTCACGTTCACCGTCTTATAGACGTTCGACCAGTCCGGATGATGGTTGAGTTTCTCGGCGGCAAGCGCCGAACGCGTCATGAAGGCGAAGGCTTCGGAAAAATTGCGAAACTCGAATTTGCGCGACATCGATTTGCCGCCTGCGTCCAGCGCCCATCCGGCGAGTTCCTTCAGCGCCTCCTCGATTGCGGCGCGTTCGAGCTTTTCGCGTGCCATCGGCATCTCCCTTCCTTCGCTGCGCCAAACATAGCGCGGCGTCGGGAGTTTAACAGCTTCGGAAGCTTCCTATCGTCCGATGCGCCACGCGTCGGCCGCCGGCGCCGCATGGGAACGCGCGGTTTCGCCCGGCGTCAGCGGCCAGGCTTCCTCGACGACATAGGGGCCGCCGCCGACCGAATCCTTCGACGACATCAGCACGAAGCGCGAGACACGGAAGGGTGACGTGCGGAAATTGCCGCGCGCCGAGAGATAGGCGGCGACCTCCGCCGGGTTGACGTTCCTGAGCCGCGCGATCGTGACATGCGGCATGAACTTGCGGGCGTCGGCCGGCAGCCCGAGCCGCTGGCAGATGCGCTCGATCTCGGCCTGCAATGCATTGAGGTCGGGCGAAGCCGTGACGCCCGCCCATAGCGCGTGCGGCTTCTTCGAACCGAAAGCGCCGACGCCCGAAAGGGTGAGCTGGAAGGAGCGCCGCCGCACGCGATCGAGCGCATTGGCGATCTCGTCGGCCACGTGGCCTTCGACATCGCCGATGAAGCGCAGGGTCAGATGGTAGTTTTCGACGTCGACCCAGCGGGCGCCGGGCAGGCCGCCGCGGAGCAGCGACAGGGAAAGGGCGGCGTCGCGCGGAATTTCGAGGGCTGTAAAGAGACGCGGCATTTGTTCGGCCCTCCTCGAATCAATTACCCCAAGGCAGCGAATCACCGATCGGCTGGCGGGGCAAGACGTTTGTGCGACCTGGTGGAAAACGCAGCCGCGGGGGATTCGTTTCGGCCTTCATGCGGAACGGACGACGCCTTCGCCGGCTCATGAGGCCTTCTGCGGCTTGCCGAGCGCCTTTTCCACGACGGGAAGCGCGCCGGAAACCATGCGTTCGACGCCCTTGGCATTGGGGTGCATGCCGTCGTCGAGTTGCAGGTCGGGATGCCCGGCCACCCCGTCGAGGAAGAACGGATAGAGCGGAACCGAATATTTCGCCGCCAGGTCCGGATAGATGGCGTCGAAGGCCTTCTGGTACTCTGGGCCGAGATTGGGCGCCGCCATCATGCCGAAGAGGATCACTTTCATACCGCGCTTCTGCAGCCTTTCGATCATGGTCGCGAGGTTCCTCCGGGTCAGCGCCGGCTCGACTCCGCGCAGCATGTCGTTGGCGCCGAGTTCGAGGATGACCACGTCCGTGCCGTCCGGCACCGACCAGTCGAGCCGGGCGAGCCCGTCGCTGGTGGTGTCGCCGGAGACGCCGGCATTGGCGACCGCCACGTCGTAGCCATCCTTCTTCAGCGCCGCCTGCAGCCTGTCGGCGAAGGACAAGCCGGGCCCGAGCCGGTATCCGGCCATCAGGCTGTCGCCGAAACCGACTATGCTGACGGGGCCCGCCATGGCCGGCACGGCGGCGAGCGCCGCCACAATGACGACAAGCAATGTCCCGAAAAGGTTTTTGAAAGCCGCCATGCGCCACCCATATGCCTGGAAGTTCCGCTTCATCCTTTCCAATATAGGAACGATCGCCCTTGTCTGAAGCCGTGTCCACGACCGACGCCGTCATCGAACTCCGCGACGTGTCGCTGACGCTCGGCAAGGGAGCCTCGCGGGTTCATGTGCTGAAGGACGTCTCGCTTTCGGTCGCGCGAGGCGAGACGGCCGGCATCGTCGGCCCTTCGGGTTCCGGCAAATCGACGCTCCTGATGGTGATCGCCGGTCTGGAACGGGTCGACGGCGGCACGGTGACCATCGCCGGCGAGACGCTGAACGGCCGAAGCGAGGACGAGGTGGCGTCTTTCCGCGGCCGCAATGTCGGCATCGTCTTTCAGTCCTTCCATCTGATCCCGAACATGACGGCGCTGGAAAACGTCGCCGTCCCGCTGGAGCTTGCCGGCTGCAAGGACCCGTTCCTTGTCGCCGAAGGGGAACTGGCGGCGGTCGGCCTCGGCGACCGCATGACGCACTATCCCGGTGCGCTTTCCGGCGGCGAGCAGCAACGCGTGGCGATCGCCCGGGCACTCGCGCCCGAACCGCCGATCCTGATCGCCGACGAGCCGACAGGCAATCTCGACCAGGCGACGGGCCGGCAGATTACCGACCTTCTCTTCGCCACGGCCGCGAGGCGCGGCACGACGCTGGTATTGGTCACGCACGACGCCGCGCTCGCCGCGCGCTGCGGGCGGCAGATAGCCATGCGGTCGGGCCGCATCGAGGCCACACCCGCGCTGGCGAGGACGGCGTGAGGAGGCAAGGGATGAAACCCGGCATTCCTTCGCGCCCTCGCGTGCATTTCTAGATGCGCCTTCGGAACATATTGGCGCTCGCCTTCCGCTTCTCGCTGCGCGAGATGCGCGGCGGTCTTTCCGGCTTCGCCGTCTTCCTGACCTGCATCGCGCTCGGCGTCGCGGCGATCGGCGGCGTCAATTCGGTCGCCGAGGCGATCGGCGCCAGCGTATCCGGACAGGGCCGCGTCCTGCTCGGCGGCGACATCCGCTACCAGCTCATCCAGCGGAGCGCCGACCCCGCAGAGCGCGCCTATTTCCATAGTCTCGGCGCAGTTTCCGAAAGCGCCACCATGCGTTCCATGGCCCGCCTGCCGGACGGGTCGGACCAGGCGCTGGTCGAGGCGAAGGCGGTCGACGCGGCCTACCCCCTTTACGGCAAGCTCGGCATCGACCCTGAACTCTCTCACGACAAATTGTTCGGGCAGGCGGACGGCGCCTATGGCGCGGCGGCGCCGGACATATTGTTCGCCCGGCTGCACCTGAAGCCCGGCGACCGCATCCATCTCGGCAAGGCGACGATAGAGCTGCGCGCCCGGCTGCTCGATGAACCGGACGCCGTCTCGGACGGCTTCGCCTTCGCTCCGCGCCTTTTGATTTCGCTCGACGCTCTCAAGGCTTCGGGCTTGGTCCAGCCCGGCAGCCTCGTAAAGTATATCTACAAGGTGAAGCTCCCCACCGGGGTCAGCGATGCGACGGTGAAAAACATCGCGGAACAGGCGGGCGACAAATTCCCCGAAGCCGGCTGGAGCGTCCGCACCCGCACGAACGCCGCGCCGGCCCTCGCCTCCAATATCGAGCGCTTCACGCAATTCCTGACGCTTGTCGGCCTCACCGCGCTCATCGTCGGCGGCGTCGGGGTCGCCAACGCCGTCCGCGCCTATCTCGACGGCAAGCGCGGCGTCATCGCTACCTTCAAGAGCCTCGGCGCATCCGGCGGCTTCGTCTTCGCCGTCTATCTGGTGCAGATCGGCTTGATCGCGCTGATCGGCATCGTCGCCGGGCTTCTGATCGCGGCGGCCATGCCCTTCGTCGCCGGCTGGGCGCTTGCATCGGTCATCCCGGTGCCCGCGGCGGGCGGCATCTATCCCGGCGCGCTCGCCATGGCCGCCGTCTTCGGCGTGCTGGTGACGCTCGCCTTCGCGATCCTGCCGCTCGGCCGCGCCCGCGAGGTGCCGGCGACGGCGCTCTTCCGCGAGATGGGGTTCGAGGCGAGCGGATGGCCGCGCCGTTCCTACCTGGCGGCAGCCGCCGGGATCGTCGCAATTCTGGCGCTGCTGTCGGTCTGGTACGCCAGCGACCGCCACATCGCCCTCATCTTCATCGCGGCCACGGCGTTCGCCTTTGTCGTGCTGGGAAGCGTGGGATGGCTGGTGCAGTTCCTGGCGCGGCGCAGCCCGCGCGTGCATTCGACCGCGCTCCGGCTCGCCCTCGGCAACATCCACCGGCCGGGAGCGCTGACGAACTCCGTCGTGCTCTCCCTCGGGCTCGGGCTCACCCTTCTCGCCACGCTCGCGCTGATCGACGGCAATCTGAGGCACCAGATTGCCGACAGCCTGCCGGAAAAGGCGCCCAACTTCTTCTTCGTCGACATCCAGGGGAACGAAGTGGACGCTTTCACCCGCCTGATGGAGAAGGAGGCGCCGGGAGCGAGGATAGAGCGCGTGCCGATGCTGCGCGGGCGCGTCATGGCGCTGAACGGCGTGCCTTCAAAGGACATCAAGGCGCCGCCGCAGGGCGCATGGGTATTGAAGGGCGATCGTGGCCTGACCTATGCCGAGGCAAAGCCGAAAAATGCTACGATTACCGAAGGAAGCTGGTGGCCGAAGGACTATTCGGGCCCGCCGCTGGTCTCCTTCTCCGAAGACGAGGCGCATGCGCTCGGCGTCAAGGTCGGCGATACGCTCACCGTCAACGTCCTCGGCCGCAATATCACCGCGAAAATCGCCAACCTGCGCAAGGTCGAGTGGGAGACGCTCGGCATCAATTTCGTCTTCGTCTTTTCGCCCGACACGCTTGCCGGGGCGCCGCATGCATGGATCGCGACGCTGACCATGCCGGACGCGACGCCGACCGACGAGGCGCGCATCCTCAACGCCGTCACCCATGATTTCCCGGCCGTGACGACGATCCGCGTCAAGGACGCGCTGGACGTGGTCAATCTCCTCGTCGGCGAGCTGGCGACCGCAATCCGCGCCGCCGCCGGCCTGGCGCTCCTCGCCTCGGTGCTGGTGTTGGCCGGCGCGCTCGCCGCCGGCAACCGGGCGCGCGTCCACGACGCGGTGGTGCTGAAGACGCTCGGCGCCACCAGGCGCACGCTGATCGCCGCCTTCGCGCTCGAATACGCGCTGATCGGGCTGGCGACGGCCGTCTTCGCGCTCTTCGCCGGCGGCGTATCGGGCTGGTATGTGGTGACGGAGATCATGAAGCTGCCGTCGCACTTCCTGCCGGGGGTGGCCGTCTCGACGGTGGCGATAGCCCTGGTTCTGACGGTCGGGTTCGGGCTGGCCGGCACATGGCGTGTGCTCGGCCAGAAGGCCGCGCCCGTCCTGCGTAATCTCTAGCGGGATGGAGCCTGTCAGCGCCGGCGCCGGCCCGGCTTGTCAGGCTTCACCACGTCGTCGCCGATCTGGCGCGCCTCCGACGCCAGCATGATGGGGATGCCGTCGCGCACCGGAAAGGCGAGATGAGCCAGCGGCGAGACGAGTTCGTTGCGCTCCTCGTCATAGGTCAGGGGACCGCGCGTCAGCGGACAGGCGAGCAGTTCGAGGAGCTTGGGATCGATGACGGCACTGCGCTTGTTGTCGGACAGGGGACTCCTCCTTCGCCTGTTCATTCGCCGGCTTCGCGGCTGGCGCCGGCCCGTGCCTACTGCAGGCTCGAGCCGAAATCCTCGCGGTCGCGCGCGAGCGCCATTTCGGTGATGGCGATCAGCGTTTCCGCGCGCGTCTTCAAATCGGGCGCCTCGAGCAGCGCCTGTTTCTCGGCCGCCCCATAAGGTGACATCATCGAAAGCGCGTTGACCAGCGTGGCATTCTCGGCGCGGCTCACGCTTTTCCAGTCCGCTTCGAGGTTGTTCGCTTCCAGATAGGCGCGGAACGCCTTGAGCAGCGCCGGGCGGTTCACATCCTCGGCGCCTTTATCCTCGTCGAGGTCACCGAGGAAGGGCAGGACGCGGCACTGCCGGAAGGGTGTCCGGACATGCATCTCCTCGGCGATGCGGAACCGGCAGATACCCTGCAGCGAGATGAGGTAGCGGCCGTCGCCGGTTTCCGCGAAGGTCGCAATGCGGCCGGCGCAGCCGACCGCGCAAAGTTCCGGCTCGCCATCCGGTCTCAGCGCGCCTTCCAGGCTCGGCTGGATCATCCCGACGACGCGGTCGCCGCCGATCGCATGGTCGATCATCTCGAGGTAGCGCGGCTCGAAGACGTTGAGCGGCATGCGGCCGCCGGGCAGAAGCAATGCCGCCGACAGCGGGAACATCGGGATCACCGCCGGAATGTCGCTCGCCTTGCGATATTGCCTGTTTCCTGCCTGCACTGTTTCGCTCTTCGCCCGGCAACCGGTATGTGGCGCGCTGTCGTCTTATCTCAAGACCGAAACCGATATCCCGTCTACGACCCTTCCGCGCCCGCTCTCAGGAAAACAAAAGCGAGGAGAGCTTGCGCCGCGCCGAGAGCGTCGCCTCGTCCGCCGCGCCCCAGGCTTCGAAGAACTGCAGAAGCTGGGCGCGCGCGCCGTCGTCCTTCCAGGAGCGGTCTGCCTTGACGATGGCGAGCAGATTGTCGGCCGCTTCCTCGCGCCTGCCGACGGCATTCTGGACCATGGCGAGATCGAAGCGCGCCTGATGGTCCTTCGGGTTGGCGGCAAGCCGCCTTTCAAGCTCGGCGGGATCCCCGAGCTCCTTGACCTGGCGGGCCATCGAGATCCTGGCGCGCACGGCGGCGATGGCCGGCTGCCCGGCCTTGTCGGCCGCTACGCCGTCGACCAGAGCGGATGCCTCGTCGATCTTCCCCGCCTCGAGAAGGAGGTCGGCAAGGCCGGCCAGCGCCTCGACATTATCCGGCGCCTCGGCGAGCACCGCCGAATAGATCTCGCGCGCAGAGCCCGCATCGCCCTGTTCCCGCGCCTCGGCGGCGGCGGCGAGCGCCTCTTCGATGCCGGCTCCGGCGGCGTTGCCGCCGAGCTTGGCGATGAAGTCGCGCACCTGGCTTTCCGGGATGGCGCCCATGAAACCATCGACCGGCTGACCGTCACGGAAGGCAATGACCGCCGGGATCGACTGGATGCCGAGCTGGCCGGCGATCGTCGGATGCTCGTCTATGTTCATCTTGACCAGCTTGACCGCGCCCCTGGCCTTCCGCACCGCCTTTTCCAGCGACGGCGTTAGTTGCTTGCAGGGCCCGCACCACGGCGCCCAGAAATCGACCAGGACCGGCTGGTTGCGCGATTCGCGGATGACGTCGGCGGAGAAGGCGGCTGTGGTCGTGTCCTTGACCAGGTCGGCCGCCGCGAGCGCCTGGCCGGACATATCGGCGGACCCGCCGGCCTGGCCGTTCGGCCTTTCCCCGAAGCGCACTTCGGTCTTGTAGCCCTGGGCCCCGCCGCCATAGGGCGACCGGGGCGAATTGTCCTGAGTGCTCATGGTCTTCCCTTCCGTCGCTTCGCCGGCCGCTCCGTGCCTTCAGGGCGCCCGTTTGCTGGCCCGGCGATGCTGCGCTCCAATGTGGCGATCACGACGCGACTTTCAAGATATGCGGCCGGTGGCCGGTCGCCTCGAGAAAGGCGAGGAGGTCGTCGCGCCGGATGGACGTCGTCGCCTCGTTGGTCAGCGGATGCGCGTTGATCGTCTCCTCCCGCATCAGCCCCTCGTCAAGGACGATCTTGACCCGGCCCTGGCTGTCGTTGATGGCACCGAAGACGGTGACCGCGCCCGGCAGCACGCCGAGCAGCTCCATCAGGAGGTCGGGCTTGCCGAAGGAGACGCGGCCGGAGGCACCGATCAGATTGTGGATTGTCTTGAGGTCGACAACGGCCTCCTCCTCGACCGTGACCAGGAAGCAAGCGTCCTTCCTGTCCTTGAGGAAAAGGTTCTTGGTGTGACCGCCGGCGATCTCGCCACGCAGCGATTGCGATTCCGCGACGGTGAAGAGCGGTGGATGGCGGATGGTGGAGACGGAGATGCCGAGGCCGTCGAGAAAGGCAAAAAGTTCGTCCGGCGTTTTCGGCATGGGCAGCGTTTCCCGTCAATCGGATGGGCGGTGGTTGTTTCCCGTCAATCGGATGGCGGCGGTTTAGGACCTTTCGCAATCGGGGGAAAGCCCTGCTCGTTCCGGCAATGGCCAGGCCGGTCCGCCGACCACGGGCTACGGCCAGAACACCGAGCCGCCATCGCTATTTCGCTGTTGCAATCGGCCTTGGCTTCGGCCATATAGGCCTCGCTTGCGGCCTCATGGCCGCGCGAGCGGGTGTAGCTCAGGGGTAGAGCACAACCTTGCCAAGGTTGGGGTCGAGCGTTCGAATCGCTTCACCCGCTCCAAGTAACCTCACCGAAAAGCCGCGGAACTCCGCGGCTTTCGTGTTTTCTGGCCGGTTGAAATCACAACTGCCTCAAGCCCCGAAATGGTCGCGGTTACCGCTCGGTCACCAATTCGTGGAACCGACGGAGCGTGAAATCGCGGCGTCAGCGGGTTGCACAGCAATTGGAGCGAGGGAGTTCGCGCAACGGATCGGAAGGTGCCTGCGGTCGCCAAGTGTCGGCAAGGGGGTGGGAAGCTGCCCGACGGCTTCTGGTCGACTACGCTGGAATAACGACTGTTGAGATGGTCGCTGGATGTCGTCGGCATCGCGCCCCGAAAGCCGCAGTCCAGGACCGCTCTGTTCACTCCAGATAGCTGCATCTCCGCCAGAGCGCGCCGCCGTGGAATTGGAACCTATCTAACCCACGCTGCACCTTTCGATATCGAGGTCGCCGAAGAAGACCGCACTCGGATATGCCAGGGATCGTGTTGAACGCGAGTGGACCATGACGCTAGATACCGTCAAGGGCGCGTGGAGAGAATGCTGACCCTGGGCCAAAGCTATATCGCCACATATCGAGTCAAAACCAAAGCCAGGAATCTTCATAAAATATCCCTGGGATAAAAATAAACTCCCCAGGGTATTGCAAATAAGCTTCCTGGCGGTTATATACCTTTCCATCGAAACACTTGAAAGGCAGGTGAATCATGTACGGAAACACCAACGGAATGCCGAAGCCCATGTCGGTCGACGAGGACAACCTCGAACTGGGCAGCCTGGACAGCATGATGTCCTTCACTGCGAGCGACGAGGAGCCATTCACGGTTTTCGTCGGCTACAATCTTGGTCGCATGACTTGGGTTACAGACGTGCCGCTGGTCAAGCTCATAGAATGGTCCTCTGTTGCCAACGATCCAGAGAAGGGCGAGATCGCTCAGCGTCCTCTCGATCTGGCTCATGCTCGCGGGCTTGGCGTCTACATGCTCAAGGGCCTGGTCAATTCCGCGATGGCCCGGCGCATCCTCATGAACAAACCCATTCCGGAGATTTTCCATCAAATCCTGAGGCAACTTGGCACTCAGCCTTATTTCTCGCTTCAGCCGTTCGTCGCCAACATTCGCGACATCAATCCCGAGAAGCCCTCCGTGCGCGCCGAGCGCATTCAGTCGAAGAACAACGAAACCCGCGGTTTTCAGGTGTATTTGCCGCGACACTTCCGCTGGTGGATGATCGATGGACAGCACCGGCTCGTGGGCGGGCAGACGACGAAGGAGTTCCTCGAATACGTGACGAAGAGCGGCTCGTATCCGGCCCGGAACAACCTCTTTACCGGCCGCGGCAAGGTTTCTCCCGAGGAAATGATCGTCTGGATGGAGGCGCTGGAATGCGCCCGCTCGTTCGCCAGCGTCAAGGTCGAGCTTCATCTGGGTCTTTCCATCGAGCAGGAGCGCCAGCTCTTCCATGACCTCAACAACCTCGGCAAGAAGGTGACCCGGTCGCTTTCCCTGAAGTTCGATGGCTCAAACCCGATCACGAAGTTCATCGACGACGTGCTCGTCGGCGAGATGGGTCTGCAGGATTGCGAGAACGAGCAGACGGATTGGGCGCAGGATAACGGTTGCCTCCCCCGCAAGGACATCGTCGCCATCAACGCCATCGCCTTCCTCAACAAGGGCAACATCACCGGCGCGACGCCCGCGATCATCGAGCCCCGTGTCGAGACGGTGTCGCAGATGTGGACTGCAATCTTGAAGCTGCCCGGTGTCAATCAGGCGGGCGCCAAGCTCGCGACCGTCGCGGCGCAGCCGGTCGTACTCAAGGCTATCGCCAAGATCGTGTTCGACTTGGCGTTCTCCAACCGTCGCCCGGACAATGGCGACACCCTCCTCGACTCGGCGTTCGCCCGCCTGGGCGAGGTTGATTTCGGTCACGATAATCCGATGTGGCGCTTCTATGAAATGAGCCAGGAAGATCGCGCGGGGGCCGGCATCGATGGCTTGGCGGCTTACTTGCCGGACCAGGGTCAGGTCACCGCCGAGGCGAACCGCGACCTTGGTTCTTTCCAGGGCGGCGTCATGAGGTTCGGTGTCCGGCACAACGACATTTTCCCGATCCTGGCGGACATGATCCGCTGGAAGCTTGGTCTGCCAAACCGGCACGTCAAGTAATATTCATGAGAAATTGGTGGGACCGCGCCAACGGCCCCACCTTCACCGTCGGTCTGATGGCGTGGCGACACCATCAGCTGGCTCGCCGCGGACATTCAGGCCCTAGCAATCCGAATGTACTCCGTCAGGCGATTTCTTCAACAGGTCGCTGGAGTAAAAGAATAATGAAGAAGCCTATTGGCACTACCGCCCGGACAGGCGAAACCTGCCCCGAGAGCGGCGTCTGGACGGTGATGGAAACGCCCACCACCACCGCACCGATCGCGAAGAACAATCGGATGCCGCCCTATAGCGGCAAGTCGGTGACTTGGCAGCTCGTCAGCTATGCCTGATCTTGTGAAGGGTCGGTCTTGCCGGCCCTTCGCTTGACTCGGTGAGTTGCCTTTTATGCGGCCTGAGCTTCTGGCCACACGAGCCTGCTACCGGCAGGATTTCCCGTGGCTGTTTTGACAATCCTCGCGCCCTTCGCTTGAGCCGCCTATCTCGATTGCTTGTTCGCGATCGGGCCTGCCGCACAGTCTCGGGACCTCGCCCGTCGTGAGCGCCAGCAGGCCTACTTACCTGAGCTTCGTTCGCCGGGCATGTCAGCTTCTCGCTTTAACGTCCCCAAAAACAGCCTATCTGCTTCCAGTCCCGTTCGAGCCGATCCGGACGCTTTCGAATGGCAAGTTTCGGGCGGCGAAGGCAGCACTCCGAACGGCGACAACGAGGTCAAAATCTGACGTTCTATGTGCGCTGAGCCACCAGCGCCTCAACCATAATTGCTATTCGTTCAAGATCATCGCGTTTGAGGGCCGATAAGGCAGATATTGCACGCTGGCGTATGAGTTCTTCTGGTGCGCTTATCGCCAATGAGGTTGTCAGCAATTCGTTAGGCGTTGTTGCCAGCACCGACGCAATCCTGACCAGCGTTGCAAGGTCTGGTTCCCGCCGGCCGCTGACGTAGTTTCCGTATCGCGCTTCACTCAGCCCCGCACGCTGGGCAACCTCGGCATGGGATATGCCGAGGTTTTCCGCGCGTTTCCTGAGGTTGGATGCGAACAACTCCATGCGGACGAAATGTCCATGACATCCTCCACGGGTCTATATACGTTCTGACCGTATGATTCACGTCATAACGTGGAGATGCTGTGAAGCACCAATACGTCGGGGACATCAACGACTACCGCAAGTATGCGCTGCTGCGAGCGCTGTCGTCGGGCGGCGCGAACCGGGTGGGCGTGTGCTGGATGCTGACGCCGGACGATGGCGGCGCGGACGGCGGCAAGCTCGCCTATCTTGGACAGCCGGAACGGCATCGTCGCTTCGATCCCGAGTTGTTCGACATCCTAACCCGTGCTGCCGCCGAGCCGGATCGCCGCCGGTTGCAGAGCATCGAGGACAGCGGGGCGATTCCCGGCGCCGCCTATTATAATGAGACGCTGCCCGACGACGCGGCCGGTGTTTGGCAAATACGCCCTCAGCCTATCTCACGGCTTCGCATTTGACGAGAAATTACAAGGTGAGGTGACAGCCACAGAACCGCGCCGTCAACCGGGACAGGCCACCAGCCGAGCCCTGAGAAATCGAGGTTTTGCCATGCTTATACCCGCCGCCAGGAGAGCAACGGACGCCGGATGCATTCGGCGCCTTATGATCCTGGTGAGGGTATATCCTTCATTGCGTCGGCGAACTTCCGCATGAGCCGGACCAACGCATCGATCTCCTCCGTGTCCCATGTCGCGAAGATGGCACGGCCGATCGTCTCGCGCGCCGCGTCGACACGGTCGGTCATCGCTTTGCCCTTCGATGTGACAACCGCCTCGCGCACGCGGCGGTCGGCGGCGTTTCCGCGCCGCTCGACAAGGCCAAGACTTTCCAGCTTCGCCACCTGGCGGCTGACGGTAGTGTAGTCGCGGCCCACTCTGTCCGCCATTTCCACCACGCCGATCGGCCCGAACCGCTCGATGCCCACAAGCAGCGGGAACAGCGCACGATCGAGCGGGATTCCCGCCGCCTTGATGAGCGTCTCGTCCCGCTGCGGCTGGTTCATCAGACTGACGATATCGAGCACAGCCGCGTGAAGCGCACGGACTTGATCGCTCATATGTGTACTTTGCACATTCTTTCTTGACGGCATCGGCAACTCCATATATGTGCAATATACACACATATGAAACAGGCGAAAGAACGATCTTCATGAAAGCCGCCATCGTCCAGCAAGCCGGGCAAATACCCGTTTATGGTGATTTTTCGGAGCCGACCCCCGCTTCTGGCGAGAGCCGCATCACGGTCACCGCCGCCGCTCTCAGCCCTGTTGTCCGCAGCCGGGCCGCAGGCACGCATTACAGCGCGTCGAATCAGTTCCCCTTCGTCGCCGGCGTCGACGGGATCGGGCGGTTCGATGACGGGCGAAGGGTCTATTTCGCCATGCCACGCACACCGTTCGGCAGCATGGCCGAGCGGACGGCGGCGCCGTCCACGCTATGTGTGCCTGTTCCCGATGAACTTGACGACGTGACGGCCGCGGCGATTGCCAATCCCGGCATGTCGTCCTGGGCCGCATATAAGCAGCGCGCCGTTCTGAAGGCCGGAGAGACGGTTCTGGTCAATGGGGCCACCGGCACGGCCGGCCGCTTGGCCGTGCAGATCGCCAAGCATCTCGGGGCGCGGAAGGTGATCGCGACCGGCCGCAATGCCGAAAGCCTGCGCGCGGTCGAGGCGCTCGGCGCCGATGCGGCGATCCTGCTGACCGAGGACGACGACGCTCTCGAAGAGAGCTTCAAGGCGCAGTTCTCGGCGGGGATCGATGTGGTCATAGACTATCTGTGGGGTTGGAGCGCGGAGCGCTTGCTGATCGCCGGAGCCAAGGCCGGAGCCGACGCGATCCCCATCCGCTACGTGCAGATCGGGGCGGTCAGTGGCCCCGACATCACGTTGCCGAGCGCCGTGCTCCGCGCGTCGGCGATCGAATTGATGGGCAGCGGCATCGGCAGCATACGGCTCGACGGACTCTCCCAAGCCGTTGGCGAACTGTTGCAGGCGGCAGCGCCGGCCGGTTTCAACATCGCCACTCGAGCCATGCCGCTCTCCGAGGTCGCGCATGCATGGTCCGTCAAAAACGATGCGCGCCGCATCGTACTCACCATGACATGAGCGATTGCAACCAGACGCCGACGCATCCCTAAAGCTCTTCCAAGCCACGCAAGCCATCTCGCGATGTCCGTGGTCGGCTGCGGCTGCCGCCTTGCCGACTTCTCAAAAGAGTTCAGTTCGCGGTGGGAGACGGCGTGTGCAGGGTTGCGCCCGCTTTCTCAGCCGCCGTTCTCAGACGCTTGTCGCGCGTCCACAGCGCCGCTCTACGATCCAGCAGCACCGACGCCAGCAAATGCGCATCGGTATAGCCGATACCCATGCTGAACAGCCCGTGCCGGTCGATCATCGTCATGATCTCATCATGCACGGCGACGGCGGCCTGCCGCTGCGCCGCCAGAAACGCCAGCATCGTCTCCCGCTCGCGCAGGCTGCCCAGCGCCAGTTCCCCGATCACGAACGGATGACAGAGCAGCATATCCTCTTCGATGATGCGGCGCAGCTCCGCATCCGAATGGCGAAAATGATCGATCCAGATCGACGTGTCCGCGAGGATCACTCCGCCGCCTTGCTCCGCCGGCGCGGCGCGGCCTCGGCGTCGGGCATCGTACCACCAAGCGCGATCAAGCGCTTGCCCGTCTCGACGCGTACGAGGGTTTCCAGCGCCTGACGGACAATGGCGGCCGTCTCCCTGATGCCGGTCAGCGACCGGGCTCTCTCCATGAGCCTGTCGTCGATGTTGATCGTGGAACGCATGGACCTGTCTCCTTGAGCACCATAAATGACATCATTTGGTGCGGATTTCAACGCCTCCATCCCTATCCACATCATACAGGACCATCACTGAACGTTGCTCGCTTTGTCACGATCGGCCGCGGCTTGCGCCTTTCCAATCATGGAGAAGCGTTGACTGCACTCAAGCGTGAGCTTCCCGAGGAGATGAAGCCGCGCCGGATCGAGATCGCAAGCGCGGAGGCGCCCGCCAGGGCGCGGCCGAAGCGGATCGATGCCGATAGGCAGGCCGCCTGAGGCAGTCGCAGGTCCGACGCATCGCCATCAATAACTGAGGCGCAGATGGCTCGGGAAGGCGGCCGGCACCGCTTCCCGGGCCGTCGGCCAGGCCGGAGACGGCCGGTCTGTTCAGCTAGCTCATCCTGCCGCGCGCGCGGACGGGAAGCCGGGCGATCACCTCCCCGTCTTCGGCCAGATGGACGCCATCGAAGAGATTGGTGACGACGCAGACATGGTTGGGCACGACCCGCACCTTGTCTCCGATCCTCGGCCGCTCGGGACACCCGGAAAGATCGACGACGGCATGCTCCTCGCTGAGGCCGGTTATGACCGCCTCAGGATATTCGACGATATGGCCATGCCCCGGCGCCGAAGGGCAGCGGTCCGCCGCCAGCGCCTTGGAGCCGGCGTCGAGCACCATCCGGGTCTTCGTCGGCAGCGAGACGACCGTGGCGAGAACCGTCAGCGCGCAATCGGCGATCCCTCCGACGCCGAAACCGACCTGCGTCCTGTCGGAGTAGATATAGGTGCCGGGCCTGTGCTCGGTGGCGGCGGTCACGCGCGTGGCAGCGTAGAAATCGGGCGTGCCGCCGTTCGATATGGTTTCGACCGGCATGCCGGCCTTTTCGATACGGTCGCGCGCCTCGCTCAGCCAGGCGTCGATTTCCGCCATCCGGCCCTTTGGCGGATAGGTCATCAGGCCGGCGAAGCGCAATCCCGGCTTGCCGTCGATGAACGCTGCGAGCGCCTCCGCCTCCGCCGGGTCCTGGACGCCGCAGCGTCCGGCGCCGGTGTCGCACTCGACAAGGACCGGAAGCGGACGGCCCGGATCGCCGAAGCGGCTCGCATAGCCCTCCACCGTCGCCATGCTGTCGGCGGTGACCGACAGCGCCAGCCGCCTGTGCAGTGCCAGGAGCCGTTCAAGCTTCTCCGCACCGAGGATGTTGTAGGGAATGAAGATGTCGCGGATGCCGACCTCGGCCATGACTTCCGCTTCGCCGATCTTCTGGCAGGTTATGCCGACGGCGCCGAGCTCGATCTGGCGCCCGGCGAACAGGGCGAGCTTGTGCGTCTTCACGTGCGGCCTGAGCTTGAGGCCCTGGCGGTCGGCATGGTTCTGCGCGCGACGAAGATTGGCTTCCACGATGCGTCGGTCGACCACTACCGCCGGAGTGTCGAGATCCCCGATGCTGATCATGAAGGCCTCCTCGCGCCCGGCTTGGGCCGGCTTGCAATCCGTCGAAGGAAAGCAGATTGCTTGCGCTCGTCCCGGCGTCAACCGGCAATATGCGCCGGCGGACAGAAGGCGCGGAAAGCGGGCGCCTGCCTCGCCTTCGGCCGCCGGGCGGCAGGACCTCGCCGGATTGGAGACGAAGCTTGGCTGGTAAAGTGAAAATCCTGGTCGTCGGCCTCGGCAATATGGGCGCATCGCACGCCAGCGCCTATCACCGGCTCGACGGATTCGAGATCGTCGGCCTGATGAGCCGCAACATGAAATCGCGCGACGTTCCGGCCGGGCTTGCCGGCTACCCCCGTTTCGAGGATTTCGACGAGGCGCTGGCGGCCGCCAGGCCGGATGCCGTCTCCATCAATTCCTGGCCGAACACCCATGCCGAATATGCGATGAGGGCGATGGACGCCGGCTGTCACGTATTCATGGAAAAGCCGATCGCGACCACCATCGACGACGCGGTCCGCGTCGTCGCCAAGGCGCGCGAGAAGAACCGCAAGCTGGTGCTCGGCTATATCCTGCGGGTGCATCCCTCGTGGATCAGGTTCATCGAACTGGGCAGGACGCTCGGCAAGCCGCTGGTCATGCGTCTCAACCTCAACCAGCAATCGAGCGGGCAGGCCTGGCACTGGCACATTAACCTGATCGATTCGCTCACGCCGATCGTCGATTGCGGGGTGCACTATGTCGATGTCATGTGCCAGCTCACAGGCGCCAGGCCGGTCCGCGTCCACGGCATCGGCGCAAAGCTCTGGCAGGACGCCGCGCAGCAGAACTACGGCCATCTCCACGTCACCTTCGATGACGGCTCCGTCGGCTGGTACGAGGCCGGCTGGGGCCCGATGATGAGCGAGACCGCCTATTTCGTGAAGGATGTGGTGGGGCCGAAGGGCGCCGTTTCGATCGTGGCCGGTCAGGCCGGCAAGGCGGAAGAGGCCGGGGCAAGCCTTTCCGGTTCCGCCGATATCGACCGTCACACGAAGACCGACGCGCTGAAGATCCATCATGCGGAGGTCGGTCCCGACAAGAAGTTCGTCCGCAAGGACGAAATCCTGAGCATGGAGGACGAACCGGGCCATCAGGAACTCTGCGATCGGGAGCAGGAATTCTTCCTGCGTGCGATCCGCGAGGATCTCGACCTGTCGGCGTCGATGGAGGCGGCCGTCGACAGCCTGCGCGTCGTGCTCGCCGCCGAACAGAGCATCAGGGAATGTCGGGCCATCTCCCTCGGCTGATCGGGAAGAAGGCCGACCGGCTAATATGCCAGTTTGTAGAGCGACTCCGCCAGGAGTTCCGTCCCCTTCGCGAGATCCGCGATCGAGGAGAATTCTTCCGGCGTGTGGCTCCTGCCGTCCTTGCTCCGGACGAAGATCATGGCGACGGGGGCGACGGCCGCCATCTGCTGCGAATCGTGACCGGCGCCGCTCGGCATGACGAGGTGAGGGATCGACCGTTCGGCCGCGGCACTCCGCATCACATCGAGAAGATGCGGGTCGCTGAGACACGGATCGTGGCTCATATGCACGCGCATGTCGAGCGGCAGACGGCGCCGTTCGCTCACCTCGCGCAGGACGGCGTCGTGCACGGCGTACAGCGCCTTGCGTGCTTCCGGGTCGGGGTGGCGGGCATCGATCGTGAAGGTGACGGAGCGCGGGATGACGGCCGGGCCGTTCGGATCGACATCGACCCGGCCGATGGTGGTGACGGCGGGCCGGCCCAGCCGGTGCGCATGGTCGATCAGCGTCGAGGCGATCTCCGCGAAACCGGCCATCGGATCGCGGCGCAGATCCATGGGGAAGGCGCCGGCGTGGTTCTGCTCGCCCGCCAGCGTCACCTCGACATGGCGGATGCCGGTGATGGCGTCGACGATGGCGACCGGCAGGCCAGCCGCTTCGAGGACCGGCCCTTGCTCGATATGGAGTTCGATGAAGGCGGCGATGTCGTCCCGGCGTGCTTCCGGAGCGCGGCCGGGATCGAGGCCCACTTCGCGCATGGCCTCGGCGATCGTCTCGCCGTCATAGCCCGTCACCCGATCGGGATCGCCCGGCGCGATGCGGCCGACGATGGCGCGCGAGCCCCAGAAGCCGGCGCCCGGAAAGCGGCTCCCTTCCTCCTCGCAAAGCGCGAGCGCCTCGAGTGGCCTTCGCGGCTTCCCGAACTGCTCCTTCAGGGCCTTGATCGCGACGAGCGCGGCGATCGCGCCGGCGGCGCCGTCATAGCGCCCGCCGGGACGCTGGGTATCGATGTGGGAGCCGGAGACGACGGCGCTGCCGCCGTCCCGGCCATCGAGGCGCGCCCAGATATTGCCCACCGCGTCGCGACGGACATCGAGGCCGGCCTCGCGCGCCCATTTCTCGAAGGTGGCGGCGGCTTCGACCCATTCGGGAGAATAGACCGTGCGCCAGACGCCTGTGCCGCTATGGGCGCCGATGGCGCCGAGTTCGAATATCCATTTCTCGACCAGCTCGGGGTCGATCAAGACCGGCCTGTCCTTCGGCAAATGCGCATCCTTCCAACTGTCGGGACCCCGGGAGCGATCTCCCCACCAGTCGCCTTGCTAGAGGGTTTTGTCGCGGGACGGAATGGGCCGAGGGCGGTCCGGTTCAGCCATTCAGCTCTTTCCTGTGCGCCTCGGCCAGATCGGCCATGCTGTTGAAGCGGAAATCGACCTTGGGCATGTCGCCCGGATGCATCGTCGCGCCAAAACCCTCATCCGCATGCCGGCGATAGATCCAGCATGAGGCCAGGCCGTGCCGGTTCGCCGGGCCGTGGTCGTGGAACAGGCTTTCGGCGGTGTGCAAGATCCGGCTCTTCTCGACACCGATCGTTCCGAGTTTCTCCAGCATGTACCGGAAGTTCCTGTCCGACGGCTTGTAGGACCCCACGTCTTCCGCCGTATAGACCGCGTCGAAATCGACGCCGAGCTTCCTCCGGCTGGAGGCGAAGCTCTCATTGTCCACGTTGGAGAGGATGACCAGCTTGTAATACCGCTTGAGGTATTGGAGAGCCTCGGCCGAGTCGCCGAAGGCGGGCCAGTCCTTCACGCTCCGGCCGTAGGCAACGCATTCGTCCTCGGTGACGGCGACGCCCCATTCCTCGGCAAGCCGCTTGTAGACGACGGGGAGGAGATCCCTGTAACGCCTTGCCGGCGTCCATTCCTGCTGGCTGGATTCATGCCGGGCATGCGCCTGCAGGATTTCATTGCGGTCCAGTTCGCGGCCAGCGCGTGCCGTGAGCGGCTTCAAGGCCTCGATCATTCCGGATTCCCAGTCGATCAGGGTGCCGTAGCAGTCGAAGGTCAGCACATTGAAGTCCGTCAGTTTCATGAGGTCCATTCCTTGCTTCCACGTGCCGCCGTGGCTTCAAAGCCAGCGAGGGAAGCCATGCCATTGACCGCGCCTTCCCGCACATGACAAATTTCGATGGATTTATGAATTTGCGGCACTAGCATGCATGCAAAATTGCCTTGCAGCCGGTTTTTGTCAGAACCGGACACCGCCTTTCCGCCTTCTATGAGGGATCGTCATGGCAGGAGTGATGACACGCCGTCTCGATATCGAGGCTTTGCGCGCACTCGCCGCGATCGAGAAGCATGGCGGCGTCACGCGCGCCGCGGAGGCTCTCGGCCTGTCGCAGTCGGCCGTCAGCCACAAGATCAGGAGATTGGAGGAGAGCCTCGACTGCGAGATACTCAATCGCAAGCCCAACGCTCCGATGTTTACCACGGCCGGCCAGGACCTTCTGGGTTACGCGCGGCGTATTCTGGGCATCCATGACGAGGCGGTGCTGAGCCTGTCGAAGAGCACGCTGCAAGGCAAGATCGCGCTCGGAATGACCGAGGATACGACCTGCACGGACCTCTCGCGCATTCTCGGCCGGTTTCGCCGGCTCTACCCGGAGGTGACGGTCCGCACGATCGTGCGCATGAGCCTCACGCTCCAGGAACTTCTCGCCCAAGGGGCGCTCGATGCCGCGATCATCCAGGTGTTCCAGCATGAGGTCCGGCCCGCCGACATCCCGCTGTTCAGCGAGACGCTGCACTGGGTGAAATCCCCCGACCTAGCCTTGCGGAAAGGGGAAGCGGTTCCGTTCCTGTCGTTCGATGAAAACTGCTTCTACCGCCGTTGGGGCATCGACCGCGGGCAGGACGGATGGACGGTGTTCGAGATCGTGCTCGAATGTTCAAGCGCGGCGGGGATCGTCGCCGGCGTCACCTCCGGGCTTGGGGTGGCGCTTTTGAACCAGCGTCACCTGCGGCCCGGCATGGAGATCATCGAGAACGGTTTCCCCAAACCGCCTGATCTGGCTTACGTCGTCCGACGCGCCCGCAAGCCGCGAAACCCCGCGCTGGAGAGTCTGGTACGGGAAATCGAAGCCGAAACAAGCCGCTGCGGGCGCCTCCAGATCGCCGTCTGAACGGCTCTCGGCAACCGCGTCGGATTTGCAATTAGAAAACCGGAGTGGATGAAAGATTCGAACGCCCGGCATCGGCCAAGAAGAGGTCAGCCCAGAAGAGGATTGGTACGCCCAAGGGGAATCGAACCCCTGTTTGCGCCGTGAGAGGGCGCCGTCCTGACCGCTAGACGATGGGCGCAGCCGAAACCGCCATATACGGCGGAAGAGGCGGGAATGCAACCATCGCCATCGCGCCTTCAGCGACGCTCGATCAGGTCCCAGGGATTGCCATAGATATCCTCGAACACCGCTACCGTGCCGTAAGGTTCGTGCCGGGGCTCTTCCCGGAAGATCACGCCCCTTTCCAGCATGGCGCGGTGGTCGCGTTGAAAATCGGCGGTCTCCAGGAAAAGGAAGACGCGGCCGCCGGCTTGACGGCCGATCGCCGCTTCCTGACCGGCGCCATCGGCCCGGGCAAGCAGCAGCGCCGAACCTCCTCCACCCGGCGTGACAACGACCCATCGCTTGCCGCCGTCGAGTTGCGTGTCCTCGACGAGGCTGAAGCCGAGCTTGCCGACATAGAAACCGAGCGCTTCGTCATAGTCGCGGACGAGAAGAGCGACCTGGGCAAGCCGTCTCGGCATCATTCGGCTTTGACGGAATAGGTGCCGAGCGTTCGCGCCGCCTGCAAATCGTAGAGCAGGAAAGAGCGGCTGCCGTCGGCGAGCTCGAGGCCGAGCAGGACCTCCTTGCCGGACAGGGTCTGCGACACGATGCGGGCGCCGGCGGGAATCGCGATCGTCCCAGCAACGGCATCCGCGCCGGAAGGCGGACGGATCTGCGTTTCTTGCTCCACGGCCCTTTTGGGGGCAAGGCTGCTCTTGTAGATGAAGGCGCCGATGACCAGCGCGAAGGCGATAAACAGGATGGCCAGATTGACGATCATGAAGCGCAGCAATTTGCGCCGCACCCGCTCGACGGAAGGGTCGAGGGGCTTGTCGTCGTCACTGGTTCGCGGTGCGGCCATGTCTCGGAATCCCGGGGCTGACGGATGAGCGCCCCTGATATCCAAGCCGGCGCCGCAAGGAAAGTGCTGACGGTCGATTCGGAGGCAACAGGCATGCGCCTCGACCAGTGGCTGGCGAAGGCGTTGGCGCCGGACCTGTCGCGCAGCCGCATCCAGGCGCTCATCCGCGACGGCGCGGTGCGTATCGGCGGGACCGCCGTCCTGGAGGCGCGCGCGAAAGTCGCGCCGGGCGATGTCGTGGAGGTGGACGTGCCGCCGCCGGAACCGGCCGAGCCGCAAGGCGAGGCGATCCCGCTCGATATCCTCTTCGAGGACGACGAACTGATCGTCGTCAACAAGCCTGCAGGGCTGGTCGTCCATCCCGGCGCCGGGAATTGGAGCGGCACGCTGGTCAACGCATTGATCGCCCATTGCGGCACGAGCCTTTCCGGCATCGGCGGCGTCAGGCGGCCGGGCATCGTGCACCGGCTGGACAAGGATACCAGCGGGGTGCTCGTCGTTGCCAAGACCGACCACGCCCATCGCGAGCTTGCGGCCGCCTTCGCCGATCACGGCCGCTCCGGCGAGCTGGAACGTGCCTACCAGGCGCTTGTCTGGGGGGCGCCGCCGCGCCCGGCCGGAACGATCGAGGCCCTGCTCGGGCGCTCCGGCCGCGACCGCACGCGCCAGGCCGTTGTCGGCGAGAGCCGGCCGGACGCCCGCCATGCGGTTACGCGCTATATCGTACGCGAGCGCTTCGGCGAAAGGGCCAACGCCACCGCGCTGGCCTCGCTGGTCGAATGCCGGCTGGAAACCGGCCGCACCCACCAGATCAGGGTGCATATGGCCCATATCGGCCATCCGCTGATCGGCGACCGCGAATACGGCTCGGCATTCTTCACCAAGGCCAATGCCTTGGCGCAACCTCTCAAGACCCTTGTGACAGGCTTCACCCGTCAGGCGCTTCACGCCTCGCTGCTTGCATTCCGCCACCCGACAACCCACATGTTGCTTCGATTTGAGGCACGCATGCCCGACGATATGGCGCGCTTGCTCGCCGCTTTCCGCGTGGCAGGCCAAGCGCCAGCGATGCATTCCCGGACGACCTGATATGTCGCCGCGGAAAGGGTGTAATTTCGCCTGTTTTCACCTATATGACCAATAGCGGGCTGCGCCGTCGAGATGGGCGGCCCGTGGTTTGCCTGCCCTTTCGGGAGGCATACAGAGAGGAGGGTGCTCCATGGCCCAAAGCTTACCCAGTATCGTTTCCGGTGAAGGCGGTCTGTCGCGGTATCTCGAGGAGATACGCCGCTTTCCCATGCTGCAGCCGCAGGAAGAGTACATGCTCGCCAAGCGCTACAGCGAACATGGCGACACCAACGCCGCGCACAAGCTCGTGACCAGCCATCTGCGCCTCGTGGCGAAGATCGCCATGGGCTATCGCGGTTATGGCCTGCCGATCGGCGAGGTCATTTCCGAAGGCAATGTCGGCCTGATGCAGGCCGTCAAGAAATTCGAGCCGGAGCGCGGATTCCGGTTGGCGACCTATGCCATGTGGTGGATCAAGGCCTCGATCCAGGAATATATCCTGCGCTCGTGGAGCCTCGTGAAGATGGGCACGACGGCCAACCAGAAGCGGCTGTTCTTCAACCTGCGCAAGGTGAAGGGCAAGATCCAGGCGCTCGACGAGGGCGACCTCAAGCCCGACCAGGTCAGCGAGATCGCGACCCGCCTCAACGTCAGCGAGGACGAAGTGGTCTCCATGAACCGCCGCCTCTCCGGTGACGCCTCTCTCAACGCGCCGATCCGCGCTAGCGAGGGCGAATCCGGCGAATGGCAGGACTGGCTGGTCGACGACCACGAGAGCCAGGAGCAGATGCTGGTCGAGCAGGACGAGCTGGAAAACCGGCGCGGCATGCTCGGTGAGGCCTTGACGGTCCTGAACGACCGCGAACGCCGGATCTTCGAGGCGCGGCGTCTCTCCGACGAACCGATGACGCTGGAGGAACTGTCCGCCGAATTCGGCATCAGCCGCGAGCGCGTCCGCCAGATCGAGGTCAGGGCGTTCGAGAAGGTGCAGGACGCGGTGAAGGCGGCCGCCAAGCGGCAGGCGCAGTCGCTCCGCACCATTGAGGCCGAAGCGCATCCGTGAAGACAGAAAGGGCCGCAGGAGCGGCCCTTTTGCTATTGGCTCAGCCAGGTTCAACCTTGCCGGGCTGAACGCCTAGATTGTTGCGGGAACTGCAAATACCTCCACGGCAAGATACGGCGTCAACCGTTCCACCGTGGCGGCTCCGCGGGGTTGGTTGTCAATCCATTCGGCGGTGTCCGCGATGATCCGGCGACGAATATCGTCCGGAAGGTACCAGAACTCGGCAAACAGCCCTTCCTCGATCTGGGCCATGGCTACGCCATAGCTGACGAACGTTTCCCACCGGAGGTCAGAGCTATCGAAGGGAACAGGCCGACATCCCTGCGAGACCAGGAATTCCGTCAGCTCGGTTATGTGGATCCAGGCCGAGGTAGCGACGGTCGAATCCCAATTCATTCGCGCGGGCGGCAAAACGGCGGCGGACCGCGTTTCCGAAGGCTCCTCTCTCATTGATATGGATGATGTGACCGCCGGGCCGTACGACCCTTATGATCTCCCGGCAGGCCTTCCGCCAGTTCCGGATATGTTGGAAAAGCTTCGAAACGACCGCCTCACCGAAACTGCCGTCGTCAGACGGCAGATCGCGAGCATCACCCGTCGCGAAGGTGGCACCCCACTCCGGCCGTACCTTCGAACGAGCGATTTCAATCATTTCCCGGGAAATATCGATTCCGTGGACAACGCCTCCTCTTTCCGCAAGAGAAACCGACATCTGTCCGGTTCCGCAGCCGACGTCCACGATGGGCTCGTCGACAGATAGCAACCATGATCGATCAGCCGGTCATAGCAGGCGGTCAGGACGTGGCTCGGTATATTCCGAGTTGCATCATACCGAACGGCTATGCGTGAAAAGTCCGAAGTTTGGGCATCCATCCGATCGGCCCGGGATCAGTTGCCGCTGTAGGGCGGGACAAGGCACTCCTTGGCATGGTCGCCGGGCGGTGTACGCCTCAACCGCCGTTACTGCTGGCGGGAGCCGGCTTGTTCGGATCGCTGTTGCCGCCGGCCGCCGGCGCCTGCTCCTGTCCGATCGGCGTCTGCTCCCAGGCGGCCAGCGCGTCATTGAAGACCTTGTCGCCGGGAATGCCCTTCTCCAGCGTCACCAGCGCCCTGCGGCCGGACTTGTAGACCACCGGTATGTCGATCCAGCTTTCGCGCCGCAGAAGCGTCGTATTCGTCTCGACCTCGGCCTTCCCGTCGTTCAGCGCCAGCAGGAAATAGCCGTCGGCGATCTTGGCGGGGATGCCGATCACCGGGCTGCCGGGCGCCTGTTCGGAATCCTTCATGGCCATCCTGAGCACGCTGTCGATCCCGCCGCCGTCGAAATTGTCGGGCGTCAGGAAGATCAGTTCGACGATATGGCTGGCCGGCAGCGTCTTGTCGCCATTACGGCGGATGGTGATCCGCAATTGCATATTCTTGGCCGGGATGTTCATCTCGCCGCGGATCGCGGGCTCGGGCGGCAGGTCACCGCCAGGCGATTCCTTCACCAGCGACCAGACGACCGTCCCGGTGTTGGCCGAGCCCTGCTCCGTATTGGTGCGCTCCTCGTAGAAGATCGCGCGCTGTCCGACCGGAACCTGGGCCTTGTCGGCATTGGCCGCGGATTTGGCCGGGGCGGCCTGTTCGGCGGGAGTGCCGCTATCGGCAGGCGTCATGGCGGCAACGGAAGTGCCTTCCCCGATCTTGGACTCGCCCGTCGCCGGTCCGGGATTGGTTTCCGTGCCGTCCGAGGCAAGCCGCTGCGTGAATTTCTGCGCCGCCTCCGTGGCAGGCGCGGCCGTCGGCGCTGCGCTGCCCTGCTTGTCGTCCTTGGCTGCGGTTTGAGCGGAAGACTGGGTGGCCGGTTTGGCGTCAGTCGCCTTTGCGGCCGGCGCGGGGTTGGCGGTGGCGACTTTATTCGGCGGCGTCCCGTTCGGCGAAGACGTGTTCACCCGCGCGAACGCAGGCAGTTGCACGCCGAGAGCGGAAGCGATGGCTTCGCGCTTGAACCACGCGCCATAGGCGGCGCCGACGACCACGACCAGCACGATAAGGGTCGCCAACAGGCCGCTGCCTCCGCGCCGCGCCGGTGGAGGCGAAGTCATTTCGCCGGCAAAGGAATCGTCGTCGGGATCCAGGAAGAAGGAATCCGGATCGGGCGCGCGCGGCGGCTGCCGGAGCGGTTCGGGAGACGCCTGGCTCATCGGCGCAGGCGCAGGCTTCGGCGCGGCTGGAGCGGGTTTCTGAGCGCCCGACAGTGCCGACGGCATCGCTATCGTCGGATTCTCCGGCGCCCGGTTGGCAAAGGCCGCCGGCTCCGGCGCCCGCGGCGCGGGTTTGGGCTTCTGGTCGCTCAGGCTGGCGAAGATGGCTTCGAGTTCGTCGGCCGGCTCCTCGGTCGTCGTTTCGGCGGCCTGGTATTCCGCCTCGACTTTCCCGATCGCCTCCTCCAGCGCCTTCTTCTGCCGCTCCGCGACGGCAGGAGGCGGGGGCGGGTTCATCTGGTTGAGCTTGGCCGCGATCGTCGCCCGGGCCTTGTCATAGACCTTGCGGCGAACTTCCGGGTTCGCTTCGTCGAGACCGTCGATGGTCTTTTTCAGAACCGCGACAAAATCTGCCATTCGCTCGGATGCTTTCCATTTGCGTCGGTCTGCGCGAAGCAACGCGACGGTATTCGAAACTAATCGTGAAACGGATCGGTCACAAGTATCGTGTCTTCCCGCTCCGGACTCGTCGAAAGAAGCGCCACCGGCGCGCCGATGAGCTCCTCGATATAGCGGACATACTTCACCGCCCGTGCGGGAAGCTCGCTCCAGCTGCGCGCGCCGCGCGTCGTCCCTTTCCAGCCTTCGAGCGTTTCATAGATCGGCTGGACCCGCGCCTGGGCGCCCTGGCTCGCCGGCAGGTAGTCGATGATTTCGCCGTCCAGACGGTATCCGGTGCATATTTTGATCTCGTCGAGGCCGTCCAGCACGTCGAGCTTGGTCAGCGCGATGCCGTTGATGCCGTTGACCGAGACCGCCTGGCGCACGAGCACCGCGTCGAACCATCCGCAGCGCCGCTTGCGCCCCGTCACCGTGCCGAACTCGTGGCCGCGCTCGCCGAGGAACTGGCCGGTCTCGCCCGTATCCTCCGTCGGGAACGGTCCCTCGCCGACGCGGGTCGTGTAGGCCTTGGTGATGCCGAGCACGTATCCGATGGCGCCTGGGCCGAGGCCGGACCCCGACGCCGCCTGCCCCGCGACCGTGTTGGAGGAGGTCACGAACGGATAGGTGCCATGATCGATGTCGAGCAGGGTGCCCTGGGCGCCCTCGAACAGGATGCGCTCGCCCGCGCGCCGTCGCTCGTCGAGGATTTTCCAGGTCCTGTCAGCGAACGGCAATATGCGGTCGGCGACGGAAGTCAGCTCGTGCATGACCGCGTCGTGGCCGACCTCCGGATGACCGAGGCCGCGGCGCAGCGCGTTGTGGTGCGTGAGCAGGCGGTCGATCTTGACCGGTAGGGTATCCAAATTCGCCAAATCCATTACCCGGATGGCACGGCGGCCGACCTTGTCCTCGTAAGCGGGACCGATGCCCCTGCGGGTCGTGCCGATCCTCGTGCCGGAATTCGAGTCCGCGTCCTCGCGGTAACCGTCCAGTTCCCTGTGGAGCGACAGGATTAGCGCGGTGTTTTCGGCAATTTTCAGGCAGTCGGGCGTAACCCGCACGCCGAGTACATCGAGCCGGGCCAGTTCCGCGACGAAGGCATGCGGGTCGAAGACGACGCCGTTGCCGATCACCGACAGCTTGCCCGGACGCACAACGCCGGAAGGCAGGAGCGACAGCTTGTAGCTGACGCCGTCTATGACCAGCGTGTGCCCTGCATTGTGTCCGCCCTGGAAACGCACCACCACATCGGCGCGCTCCGACAGCCAATCCACAATCTTGCCCTTGCCCTCGTCGCCCCATTGCGAGCCGACGACAACCACATTTGCCATGATCGATCCTTGCGCGTGCCGGCGTGCCGGCGTCCGGTTGAGAAAATTACAGGCCTCTATAGCGGCAACCTACGACGCGCGCGACCTTTCTTTCGGGCGGGCGGGGTGGCCTCGCGGCGGGCCTCCTCCCGGCAGAAGGGCAAGGATTCCGGCCGCTGGCACATTTACGCCCGTCCATATTGCCCCTATGCCAAGCCGTCCGATTGCCCGCATGGTCCGAAAGCCGCCGATGCAGAACAGCGCCTACGTCTTCCTGCTCCTCACGACGCTCTTCTGGGGCGGCAATTCCGTCGCGGGCAAGCTGGCCGTCGGTCACATCTCGCCGATGATCCTCGTGACGTTGCGCTGGCTGCTTTCGCTCGCCGTGCTCACCGCCATCGGCTGGCGGCAATTTGCCGTCGACTGGCCGAGGATGCGCCGGCATCTGCCGCTCCTTTGCGCGCTGGCAGCTTGCGGCTTCACATTCTTCAACGTCCTTTTCTATACGGCGCTCATCTATACGACCGCGATCAACGTATCCATCGAGCAGGCCGGCATGCCGGTTCTGATCATCCTCATCAATTTCCTGCTGTTCCGCTTCAGGGTGAGCTGGCTGCAGCTGGTCGGCGTTCTGGTGACCATCGTCGGCGTCGCCATCACGGCCTGCCACGGCGATCCCCGGCAATTGCTGTCGCTCGGCGTCAATGTCGGCGACGGGATGATGCTGATCGCCGTCGTTCTCTATAGTGGTTACACCGTTTTCCTGCGCTTCAAGCCGGACATCCACTGGAAGAGCCTGATGCTGGCGCTCGCCTTCTTTTCCTTCGTCACGTCGCTTCCCTTCGCATGGTGGGAGATTAGCACGGGAGAGGTGATATTCCCCGACCTTGCCGGCTGGGGTATCTCGTTTTACGTGGCGCTTTTCCCCTCGGCGATCGCGCAGATACTCTATATCCGCGGCAACGAACTGATCGGCGGGAACCGGGCCGGCCTCTTCATCAATCTCGTGCCGATCTTCGGTACGCTGCTTTCCGTCGTGATCCTCGGCGAAAGCTTCGAGGCCTATCACGGGCTGGCGATCGTGCTGGTGCTGGGCGGCATCTGGCTCGCCGAACATTCAAGCCGCAAGCTCGCGGCAAGAAATCCGGCCTGAGACCAAGGGGCGCCAAGCGGGTGGTCGACGCCCCCTCGATCCTCACATCGTCGACACCTCGAACCTCAGCGGCTTGGCCGAATCGATCGTCTTGTGGGCGCGCACCGTGGCGAGGACCTTTTCGGGGAACGGCGCGTCGAGATAGAGGAGCGCGATCGCGTCGCCGCCGGGACGGTTGCGGCCAAGGGCGAAATTGGCGATGTTGACGCCGTTCTCGCCGCATACCGTTCCCAAGAGGCCGATGATGCCCGGCGCGTCGGCATTGGTGGTATAGAGCATGTGCTCGCCGACCTCGGCATCGAGGTTGATCCCCTTGATCTGGATGAAGCGCGGTTTGCCGTCCGAGAAGCAGGTGCCGGCGACGGCGCGGGTCTGCTTCGCCATCTTCACCGTCAGGCGGATATAGCCGTCGAAGACGCCGGACTTGTCCCGCTTCACTTCCGCGACGATGATGCCGCGCTCCTTGACCATGATCGGCGCGGACACCATGTTGACGTCGGCGACCTGCGGCCGGATCAGCCCCGCCAGCGCAGCGCTGATAAGCGCCCTTGTGTTCATCGCCGCCGTCGAGCCGTCGAAGAGGATCTCGACCTCCCGGATCGGCTCCTCGGTGACCTGGCCGACGAAGGAGCCGAGCACCTCGGCGAGCTTGATGAAGGGTTTGAGGAGCGGCGCCTCCTCGGCCGTGATGGAGGGCATGTTGATGGCGTTCGAGACCGCGCCCTTGATCAGATAGTCCGACATCTGCTCGGCGATCTGCAGCGCCACGTTCTCCTGCGCCTCGGTCGTGGCGGCGCCCAGATGCGGCGTGCACACGACGTTGGGCAGCGAGAAGAGCGGGTTCTCCGTCGCCGGTTCGGTCTCGAACACGTCGATCCCGGCGCCCGCGACCTTGCCCGACTTCAAGGCCTCGACGAGGTCCGCCTCCACGATCAGCCCGCCCCGCGCGCAATTGATGATGCGCACGCCGTCCTTCATCCGGGCGATCGCCGCCTTGTCGATGATATGGCGGGTCTTGTCGGTGAGCGGCGTGTGCAGCGTTATGAAGTCCGCGCGGGCGAGAAGGTCATCCAGTTCCAGCTTCTCGACGCCGAGTTGCGAGGCCCGCTCCTCCGACAGGAAGGGATCGTAGGCGACGACATGCATCTTCAGCCCGATGCCGCGCATGGCGACGATCGAACCGATATTGCCGCAGCCGATCACGCCGAGCGTCTTGCCGGTGATCTCGACGCCCATGAAGCGGTTCTTCTCCCACTTGCCGGCACGGGTGGAAATGTCGGCCTCGGGAAGCTGCCGCGCCACGGCGAACATCATGGCGATGGCGTGCTCGGCGGTCGTGATCGAATTGCCGAAGGGCGTGTTCATCACGATGATGCCCTTGCGGGAAGCGGCCGGTATGTCGACATTGTCGACGCCGATGCCGGCGCGGCCGATCACCTTCAGCCTGGTTGCCGCGGCGATCAGTTTCTCGGTCACCTTGGTGGCCGAGCGGATGGCAAGCCCGTCATATTGGTCGATGACGGAAGCGAGCTTTTCCTTGTCCTTGCCGAGGTCGGGCAGATAGTCGACTTCGACGCCGCGATCCTTGAAGATCTGCACGGCGGTCGGCGAAAGCTGGTCTGAAACGAGTACGCGGGGCATAGGTGAAATCCTTGACTCTGCTTCCCTCCCCCTTGAGGGGAGGGTGGTCGCGAAGCGACCGGGTGGGGTGATTTCGGCCAAGTGCGGCCTGAATTTTCTGTCGGAGGCCGGTGGAGGCGGACATAACCCCACCCGACCGGACTTCGTCCGGCCACCCTCCCCTAAAGGGGGAGGGAAAGACGGAACTAAGCGGCTGCCTTGAGCGTCGCCTTCTGGGTGGCGAAAGCCCAGTCGAGCCACGGCATCAGCGCCTCCAGATCGGAGGTTTCGACGGTCGCGCCGCACCATATCCTCAGGCCGGGCGGTGCATCGCGATAGGCGCCGATGTCGTAGGCGACGCCTTCCTTCTCGAGCGCCGCCGCCATGCCCTTGGCGAAGGCCGCCTGCGCATCCTTGTCGAGAGCCGACACCTCGGGATCGGTGACCGAAAGGCAGACCGACGTATTGGAGCGCGTCTCCGGCCTGACGGCGAGATGACCGAGCCAGCCGGATCCTTCGACGAAGGCATCGACGACGGCGAAATTCGCGTCCGCGCGGGCGATCAGCGTATCGAGCCCGCCGATCGACTTCGCCCAGTTGAGCGTGTCGAGATAATCCTCGACGCAGAGCATGGAAGGCGTGTTGATGGTCTCGCCCTTGAAGACGCCCTCGTTGAGCTTTCCCTTGGAGGTCAGCCGGAAAATCTTCGGCAGCGGCCAGGCCGGCGTGTAGCTTTCCAGCCGCTCGACGGCGCGCGGCGACAGGATCAGCATGCCATGCGCGGCCTCGCCGCCCAAAACCTTCTGCCAGGAGAAGGTGACGACGTCGAGTTTGGCGAAATCGAGCCTCTGCGCGAAGGCGGCGGAAGTCGCGTCGCAGATCGTCAGCCCCTTGCGATCGGCGGGGATGAAGTCGGCGTTCGGCACGCGCACGCCCGACGTCGTGCCGTTCCAGGTGAAGACCACGTCGCGATCGAAATCGATCCTGGAGAGGTCGGGCAGCCTGCCGTAAGGCGCCTCTATGACGCGGGCATCGGCGAGCTTGAGCTGCTTGGCGACATCGGTCACCCAGCCCGCGCCAAAACTCTCCCAGGCGACCATGTCGACGCCGCGAGCGCCGAGCAGCGACCACAGCGCCATCTCGACCGCGCCGGTGTCGGAGGCCGGCACGATGCCGATCCGGTGGCCGGCGGGCACCTGTAGGATTTCGCGGGTGAGTTCGATCGCCTGCTCGAGCTTTGCCTTGCCGAGCTTGGCGCGATGCGAGCGGCCGAGCGCGGCGTCGCGCAGGACCTCGACCGTCCAGCCGGGACGTTTGGCGCAGGGACCGGATGAGAAATGGGGGTTCGCCGGACGGAGTCCGGGCTTCGTCTGTGTCGTCATTTTACCTATCCTTCCAGATAGCACGCCCCTCGTTGGGGAGGGGTGGCCCACGGACGGCGATAAGGACGGACGGACGCGGCGTCAAGAGCAAAATTTATGTCGCTGACGGAACATTCCCTCGAAAAGCGAAGCGGCGGGCTTTCGCCCGCCGCCGGAAAATCCTTTATATGAAATAGCTTACCACAGTTCGTAGCGCAGGCCGACGCGGACCTCCTGCGAGGAGAAGCCGTTGTCGCGGCCCTGGGTGCCGGTGGCGCCGGCCGTTGCGGAAGCGCTGTCCCAGTTGAACATGTCGCCGCCGGCCACATGCGTGTATTTGTAGCCGACGTCGAGCTTCAGGTTCTGCGAGATGTCGTAGGCGAGGCCCGCCATGAAGGCGTAGGTGAAGCGGTAGTCGGTGTTTCCCGAATGAGCGGTCGTGCCGAGAAGGGCGGCGGTACAGGTTCCGGCGCCGTCCACGCAATAGGTGTTTTCGGTAAAGCCGCCCCATTTCACCCGGCTCATGCCGGCGCCGGCGCCGACATAGGGCGTCAATCCGGCATAGGTCCCGAGATCGACATAGCCGTTGGCCATCAGCGAGAGCGTCGTCACGCTGCCCGAACCGGTGGTGTTGCAGGTCGTGTCGGCCGGCGCGCCGCCGCACGGATCGGTGCTCGCGGCCCTGCCATGGAAATCGGTGTTGGATCCGTCGAGCGTTATGTCGGTGCGCACCCACGGATTGAAGGTGTAGCCGAATCCGATCCCATAGGTCGCGCCGGTATTCAGGCTGGCGCTATCGAGCCTGCCGCCGGTGTAGGTTCCGCCGACGGGGTCGAAGGTACGATAGTCGACGTTACCCATGTCCCTGGAGAAGGCGAAGCCGACGTCGCCGCGCAGGTACCAGCCATTGCCGACCTCGACCGGGACGAACTGGGCGGGCTGGTTGGCGACGACCTCGGGCGCGTAATCCGCAGCAAGAGCCGGCGCGAGCGGCATGAGCGACAGCCCCGCGGCCGCCAGCATGATTTTGGAACAACCCGTCATGGTCGAAGCTCCCCAAAGCGGCAAATTCCGGATACCGTCCGTTTGCCTGTCTGGGCCATCATTAACCATAGTGGTTAAGTCGCGGTTAAGGATAACGCGCGGTAAAGACTGGATTTTCCAATCCACGAAAGAAAAACCGCCCGGCTTGGGCCGGGCGGTTCGGTTACTGACGAGGAAGCCTGGTTATTTATAAACAGGCGCCGGTGCGGGCGGCTGGTAGGCGACCTGTTCGACGCATCTGCCGCCGTCGTCGCCGCCGAAATTGTAGCGCAACCCGGCGCGGACCTCATGCACGTTCAGGCCCCGGTCGTAGCCCGGTCCCACGCCATTGGCGAACTGGAACATCCTGCCGCCTTCGACATGGGTGAAGCGATAGCCGACATCGAGATCGAGATTGTGCGTCAGGCAATAGGAAGCGCCAGCCATCAGGGCATAGGCGAAACGCCAGGTGCCGGCGCCCGGATTTGCGTTGCCGTTCGTGTCGACCACATTGTCCCACTGGATATGCGCGCCGCCGATGCCGGCGCCGATATAGGGCGTGATGCCGTGATAGGTGCCGAGATCGGCATAGGCGTTGGCGAGCAGCAGCCACGCGGTATAGCCGCTCTGGTTATCCGCAGAGCAGGGACCGCCGCCGCCGCAGGTGGTGCCGGTGGTGATGCCGTGGAACTTGGACTTGCCCCAGTAGTCGACCGTCAGGTCGGTGCGCAGATAATGGTTGATATTGTAGCCGACGCCGCCGCCAAGCGACCATGCGCCGCCGAGATGCATCGTGTCGAAATCATCCGTGCCCGGTCCCGTGCAGCCGCCGCCACCGCCGCCGCAGCCATAGGTGATGTAATTGGCGTCGCGCAGGCTCGACCAGTGGTAATCGACATCGCCGCGGATGTACCAGCCGCCTGTCTCCACCGGCTGCGTCACGACCGGCGCAGGCACGACCTGCGGCTCATAAAGATCGGCGGCTGCCGCCGGTGCTGAAACGCCGGCCAGCAGCGCAATCCCAAGCAAGGCCGACTTCGACTTTGCAAACATAACACATCCCCTTGACGCCGGCTGTCGGGCGTACCCTCGGTTGAACGTGAAAGGGATAATGCAGGCTATTTGGTTAAAGGCGGCTTAACCCTGTCGCTTAACCACGAATCTTCACGAGAAAAGAAAAAACGGGCCGGTCCATGCCGTCGGCGCGGACCGCCGGAGGGTGCGCGCGGCCCGACCGGGCGCTCAGGCGGCGTTGCGCGTTTCGGAGATGACGCCGACGATGTCGTTGACGACGGTTTCGACCAGCGAGCGGTCATCGGCTTCCGCCATGACGCGGATGAGCGGCTCCGTCCCCGAGGCGCGGATGACCAGCCGGCCGGCGTCTCCCAGCCGGTTGCGCGCATCCTCGATGACGGCCTTGACCGAAGCGCTCTCCAGCGGCTTGTCGCCGGAGAAGCGGACATTCTTCAGCATCTGCGGCACCGGTTCGAACTTGCGGCAGACCTCGCTTGCGGGGCGGTTGGTGCGCTTGATGCAGGCGAGCACCTGGAGCGCGGAGACGAGCCCGTCGCCGGTGGTGGAGAAATCGGAAAGGATGATGTGGCCGGACTGCTCGCCGCCGACATTCAGCCCGTGCTGGCGCATGTGCTCGACGACGTAGCGGTCGCCGACCTGGGTGCGCAGGAGGGTGAGCCCCGCATCGGCCAGGAAGCGCTCCAGGCCGAGATTGGACATCACGGTGGCGACGATGCCGCCGCCGGCGAGCCGCCCGCTCTCGTTCCAGGATTCGGCGATCAGCGCCATCACTTGGTCGCCGTCGATGACCGTGCCGTTCTCGTCGACGATCACCATGCGGTCGGCATCGCCGTCGAGCGCGATGCCGATATCGGCGCGCACCTCGTGCACCTTCTTGCACAGGCTGAGCGGATTGGTCGAGCCGCAATCCTTGTTGATGTTGAAGCCGTTCGGCTCGCCATTGATGGTGATGACCTCGGCACCGAGCTCCCACAGCGCCGCCGGCGCCACCTTGTAGGAAGCCCCGTTGGCGCAATCCACCACCACCCGCATGCCCGACAGCGACATGGAGCGCGGCAGGGTGCGCTTGGCGAACTCGATATAGCGGTCGTGCACGCCGTCGACGCGCTTGGCTCGGCCGAGGGCATCGGCGTCGGCGACGGTGATCTCCTGCTCGTTTTCGAGGAGGTGCTCTATGCGGGCTTCGATCTCGTCGGAAAGCTTGTAGCCGTCCGGCCCGAACAGCTTGATACCGTTGTCCTGGTAGGGATTGTGCGAGGCGGAGATCATAACGCCGATATCGGCCCGAAGCGAGCGCGACAGCATGGCGACGGCCGGCGTCGGGATCGGGCCGAGCAGGAACACGTCCATGCCGGCGGCGCAGAAGCCAGCGACCAGCGCGTTCTCGATCATGTAGCCGGAAAGGCGCGTGTCCTTGCCGATGACGACGCGGTGGCGATGCGTGCCGCGCTGGAAGGACATGCCGGCCGCCATGCCGACGCGCATGGCGATCGCCGGCGTCATCGGAAAGGAGTTGGCGTGTCCGCGGATGCCGTCCGTTCCGAAATAGCGCTTGGACATCGATGATCCCCGAATTCGTTTCGGCATCCTCATGCCATGGAGCCGCCGGCGGCCCTTATCAATTTATATGAGGAGGCGTTACGCATTGCTAGCGTGCGCCCGCTTCCTTAGCGAAAGGTAAACAATTCTTTAAGGATTCGGAGCATCCGGGAACGGACGAGGCAGAGGAATAAATTCTTTTCCTGGAGGGGAGCGAATCCGCTTGACTCTCGAATGGGCCTCTGGAATCCATGAGAACATAACAGGAACAACATTCAGGACAGGATAGCCGCCATGGTTGAACGCGCCGTGGCGCGGGAGACCATTTTTGCCCTGCGCCGGGAAATAGCGAAAATCGAGGGCGTCCTCGCCGACAGGCTGGAGCCGCCCCCCGGCCGGTCGGGAATCGCGGATGGCGTCTTCGTCCGCCGCGACGGCAGGGCGGTCGAAAACGGGCGGCCGTCCCTCCTGCGGACGGGAGCCGATGCTTTCGACGCGGTGCTTGGCGGCGGATTGCCGCGCGCCGGCCTCGTCGAGATCCATGGCAAGGAGACGCGCGATGCCGGAGCGGTAGCCGGCTTTACGCTGGCGCTGGCAAGCCTCCTGCTGAAGGAAGGAACGGACGGGCCGCTTCTCTGGATCGGCACGGCCGATATCTTCCATGAAACAGGCTTCCCTTATCTTCCGGGTCTGCATGCGCGCTTCGGCATCGGGCCGGAAACCATCCTTTTCGCCAGGCCCCGCCAGCTTCGGGATGCGCTCTGGATCGCCGAGGAAGCGGCGAGGCTGAAAGCCCTTTCGGCGGTGTTTCTCGAGATCGGGGGCAGTCCCCACCAACTCGACTTCACCGCGACGAGACGACTGCACCGCCGCGCGCTTCAGGCGGAACGGCCTCTTTTTCTCCTGCGCGAGGCGGGTTTCGCCGAGCCGACCGCGGCGCCGCTGCGGCTCATCCTGGCCCCGGCCGGCGCCCGGCCCCGATCGACCCTTGCCGGTCCACTCGCCAACTCCATCGGCCCGCCTTCCTTCGTCGTCGGCATCGACAAGAGCCGGAATGCGCCTTCGAGACAATTCATCCTCGAATGGGACGCTGCCGAGTGCAGCTTCCGCGAAGGAAGACGGGAAGATCATGGGACAGAGAATATTGGCGTTATGGTTTCCGCATCTCGCCACGGACAGGATCCTGCGCCGCCGGCTGGGGCAGTCCTGGCGTTCCCCGCAAGGGCGGGTCCGACCGGGAGGAACGCCCCTCCTCGTCAGCCGTCGCGAGGTCAACGCAAGGCGCATCGCGGCGCTTGACGAGCGGGCCGAGGCGCTCGGCCTGAAGCGCGGCATGGGGATCGCGGATGCGTGCGCCATGCATCCCGGGATCGAGATCGTGGAGGCCGATCCGACGGCTGAGCGGCGGCTTCTCGAAAGCCTGGCCGACTGGTGCGACCGCTATACGCCGCTGGTGGCGCTCGACGGCGAGGACGGCCTTTTCCTCGACACGACCGGCTGCGCGCACCTCTTCGGCGGCGAAAGATCCATGCTCGATGAACTTCTCGCCTGTTTCCTCCGCCTGGGGTTCGACGCGCGTGCGGGCCTCGCCTCGACGGTGGGCGCGGCCTGGGCGGCAGCCCGCTTCTTCGCCTCCCGCATCGTGGAAGCGGGAGAGGAGGAGGCCTTCCTGACGCCTTTGCCCCTCGCCGCGCTCAGGATCGACGCTTCCGTCCGCGCCGGTCTGGAAGGCGTCGGCCTGCGCACCGCCGGCGCGGTCATGAGCACGCCGCGCGCGCCGCTGGCGCGGCGTTTCGGTAGGGAGCTCCTCCTGCGTATGGACCAGGCCCTGGGCAGGCTGGAGGAAACGATATCGCCGCGCCGGCCGGCCCCGCCGCTTGCGGTGGAACGCCGCCTTGCCGAGCCGATCGTGGCGATGGAGGCGGTCGAACATCTGGTCGGACAGCTCGCCGTCACGCTCCGATCGGATCTCGAGCGGCGCGGCGAAGGCGCGCGGGCGCTGGAGCTGGCGCTTTTCCGGGTCGACGGCGCGGTGAGCCGGGTCGGGGTCGGTGCGGCGCGGCCATTGCGCGAACCGGACCGGATCGGCCTCCTTTTCCATGAAAGGCTCGCCGTCCTCGAAGACCGGATCGATGCCGGCTTCGGCTTCGATCTCGTGCGGCTCTCCGCGTTTTCGCTTGCTCCGTTCGAGGCACGGCAGGCCGACCTGTCGGGAGAAGACGCTTCGGGGGAAGAGAGACTGGCTCTGTTCGCCGATCGTATCCGCGCGCGGCTCGGCGATCACGCGGTGCTGAAGGCCGTCTCCGTCGAAAGCCATCTTCCCGAGCGGGCGGTCGCTGCCGTGCCCTTCGCCGGAAAGATCGCCATGCATGAAATAACCCCCTGCCCCGTCCCCTCTCCACAAGGAGGAAGGGGATTCTGCTCCGGCATCCGGCGCCGGACTTCGACGGCTTTAGCCAGGGAGACCGCGGCAGCGTCTCCCTCCTCCTTGTGGGGAGCGGACAGGGATGGGGGTAAAAAATCATATCTCCCTGACCGCCCCATCCGCCTCTTCTCCTCTCCCGAGCCGATCGAGGCAATCGCCGCCGAGGTCCCGGAAGGCGCCCCCGCTTCCTTTCGCTGGCGACGGGTATTCCATCGTGTCGCGGCTTCCGAAGGGCCCGAGCGCATCGCGCCGGAATGGTGGCGCGCGGACGGAAGCGAAGGGACACGGGATTATTTCCGCGTCGAGGACGAGGAAGGGCGGCGCTTCTGGCTCTACCGGCAAGGCCTCTACGGCGAGCTGCCGCAAGGCCCGCGCTGGTTCATGCACGGCATCTTCGCATGAATATCCTCCTGGCAGAGCCGCCCTATATCGAGTTCGGCGTTCAGTCGAATTTCTCCTTCCTGCGCGGTGCTTCGAGACCCGAGGAACTGGTGGCCACCGCCTGCCTCCTCGGCCATGCGGGCATGGGCCTTGCCGACCGCAACAGCGTCGCCGGCGTGGTGCGCGCCTGGAGCCAGTCGAAGCACATCAAGCTCTCCGAGGATACGGAACCGGTTCAACTTCCCTATCACCCCGGCTGCCGGCTGGTCTTCGGGGACGGAACGCCCGACATCCTCGCCTATCCGCAGGACCGCGAAGGCTGGGGTCATCTCTGCCGCATGCTGACCCAGGCCAATCTGCGCGAGGATACCGAAAAAGGCGCCACCCTTTTGGAACGCGACGATCTCCTCGAATGGGGCGACCGGCTGTCCCTCGCCGCGCTGCCGGACCTGTCGGCCTCGGCGGAAGACAATCTGGCGCTCATCCGGCGATTCAAGGATCGTTTCGGCCGCGATCTGTGGCTTGCCGTCGCGCCGGATTATCGCGGCGACGACCGTTTCCGGATCGAACAGGCAGCGGCCATGGCCGAAGCCGCCGGCGTTCCTTTTATGGCGACCAACGACGTTCTTTACCATTCGGCGGAGAGACGGCCGCTGCAGGATGTGCTCACCGCGATCCGCCTCAACACGCCGGTCGCCGAAGCCGGCCTGGCGCTCTCCGCCAATGCCGAACGCCATTTGAAGGCGCCGGGAGAAATGGCGCGGCTCTTCCGCCGGCATCCCGAAGCGCTGGCCGAGACGCTACGCTTCTCGGAACGCCTGAAATTCAGCCTGGACGAACTGAAGCACAATTATCCCGAGGAAACGACGGAAGAGGGCTTCGATCCGCAGACGGAGCTGGAGAAGCTTACCTGGGGAGGCGCGGAAAGGCGCTACCCCAAGGGCGTGCCGGAAAAGGTGCAGGGCCTGATCCAGCACGAGCTCGCCATCGTCAAGGAGAAGAAATACGCGCGCTATTTCCTCACCGTCCATGACATCGTGCGCTTCGCGCGCTCGAAAAACATCCTGTGCCAGGGGCGCGGCTCGGCTGCCAATTCCGTCATCTGCTTCTGTCTTCATATAACGGAGGTGGATCCGGCCCTCACCAACGTGCTCTTCGAGCGCTTCGTCTCCACCGAGCGCGACGAGCCGCCCGATATCGACGTCGATTTCGAGCATGAGCGGCGCGAGGAGGTGATCCAGTACATCTATTCCAAGTACAGCGAGAAGCGGACGGCGCTCGCCGCCGCCGTCATCAGCTATCGCGGCCGCTCGGCATTGCGCGAGGTGGCGAAGGCGATGGGCCTGTCGGACGATGTCCGCAGCGCGCTGTCGGGCTCGATCTGGGGCTGGTCGACATCCAGGGTAGGCAAGAAGGAGGCGCGCGCGGCGGGCATCGATCTCGCCGATCCGACGACCCGGCACCTCGTCGCCCGCGTCAACGAGATCGTGGGGTTTCCCCGCCACCTGACGCAGCATGTCGGCGGCTTCGTCATCACGAAGGACCGGCTCGACGAGATCGTCCCCATCGTCAAGACGGCGATGGAGGAACGCAAGATGGTGGAGTGGGACAAGGACGACCTCGATGCGGTCGCGATCCTCAAGGTCGACGTGCTGGCGCTCGGCATGCTCTCCTGCCTGAGGCGCGCTTTCGACCTTCTCGAAGATCACTATCACAGGCGCGACGATCACGGCCGGCGCCTCACTCTGGCGACCATCCCGCCGGAGGAGGGGAAGGTCTATGACATGATCTGCCGCGCCGACACGCTCGGCGTCTTCCAGATCGAGAGCCGCGCGCAGATGTCCATGCTGCCGAGGCTGAAGCCCCGAAAATTCTACGATCTCGTCATCGAGGTGGCGATCGTCCGCCCCGGCCCGATCCAGGGCGACATGGTGCACCCCTATCTGCGCCGGCGGATGGGAAAGGAGAAGGTCGACTATCCGAGCCCGCAGTTGGAAGCCATCCTGGAGCGCACGCTCGGCGTCCCGCTTTTCCAGGAACAGGCCATGAAGATCGCCATCGATGCCGGCGGCTTCACGCCCGGCGAAGCCGATCAGTTGCGACGCGCCATGGCGACCTTCCGGCGCAACGGCACGATCGAGCTGTACGAGAAGCGGATGATCGAGGGCATGGTCGGCAATGGCTATCCGGAAGAGTTCGCCCAGCGCTGCTTCAACCAGATCAAGGGCTTCGGCGATTACGGTTTCCCCGAGAGCCATGCCGCTTCCTTCGCCCTCCTCGTCTATTCCTCCTCCTGGTTCAAGGCGTTCTATCCCGACGTATTCTGCGCCGCGATCCTGAATTCGCAGCCGATGGGTTTTTACCAGCCCGCCCAGCTTGTCCGCGACGCGCGCGAACACGGCGTGGAAATCCGCGAGGTCGACATCAACCATTCCGTCTGGGACTGCACGCTGGAGGAAGCCGATTTCGATCCCGGCCGCATCCATCCGCGCCATATCGAAATGCGGGAAACCATCCTGACGCGGAATGCCGTCCGGCTCGGCTTCCGCCAGGTCAAGGGGCTTTCAGAAGACAGGATGAATGTCTTCGTCGAGCGCCGCGGCGATGGCTACGATTCGGTGCGCGACGTCTGGCTCCGCTCCGGCCTCGATGTCGACGAGATCGAGAAGCTCGCGGAAGCCGACGCCTTCCGCTCCATCGGTCTCGGCCGGCGCGAGGCGCTGTGGGCGGTAAAGGCGCTGGACAAAAAGAGCGCCGCCGAATTCCTGCCGCTCTTCGACCGCCCGCACCTTGCCTTGCGTGACCATGAACCGGCAACCGCCCTGCCCGCCATGCCGCCCGGCGAGCATGTCATCCACGACTACCGCATGCTCGGCCTCTCGCTGAAGGCGCATCCCGTCTCCTTCCTGCGCGTGCGGCTCGATGCGGCCGGGATAACGCCCAGTGCGCGGCTTCCTTCGGTGCGGGACGGCAGGCGCATCTGGGTCGCCGGCCTCGTACTGGTCAGGCAGCGGCCCGGCAATGGCAAGACGGTCTTCCTGACGCTCGAGGACGAGGGCGGTATCGCCAACGTCATCATCTGGGAAAGGAAGTTCGCGCGCTATCGCTCGGTGGTCATGGGCGCCCGCTTCATCCGGGTGCGCGGCCGCCTGCAGTCGGAATTAGGCGTCATCCATATCGTCGCCGAGCACATCGAGGACCTGACGCCGTGGCTCAGCGAATTGTCCGAGGGTTTCCGGCTGCTCGAGAATCTTTCCAGCGCCGACGAAGCGAGAAGACCGGTGAAAGATGGACGCGGCGGGCGTCCCCGTCGGCTTGCCGCGCTCGCCGGAGGCCTGCCGGCGCTCGAGCATGACTACGAGGCGTTGGCCGACGAACCGCGAAAGGTCATGCCGAGGGGGCGCAACTTCCAATGACCGCATTTCCCGCGCCGCCGCCGTTCCGGCGCCACCGTTCGGGCCGATCGTAACCTTGTTGCAAGGCGCGGCGTCCTTGCCTCTCGAAAGCCGCGATGCGAACCGCTATATGGCGCGGATGGCCCGAATATATCAGACCCGCGCCTGGCAGGACCAGCTTTCGCCCTCCATCGACGAAATGGAACTCCTGGCGCTTGAAGCCTATGCCCATCTGCCGGAGGAGTTCCGCTCGCTGACCGGCGAGATCGTCATTCAGATCGCCGAATTCCCGACCGAGGAGATCATGGACGATCTCGCGCTGGAGACGCCGTTCGACCTGCTCGGCCTGTTCGAAGGGCGCGGGATTGCCGAACGCTGGAATCCGCAGACCGGCGACGGGCCGAACCGCATCACGCTCTACCGCCGCGCCATCCTCGACTACTGGGCGGAAAACGAGGAGACGCTGGGCGACATCGTCACCCATGTCCTCATCCATGAGATCGGCCACCATTTCGGCCTCTCCGACGACGACATGGAGCGGATCGAGGAAGGCGTCGAACGCATCGCGCCCTGACCTTTCGGGCGCGATCGGGGAATCCAGCTGACGCCGGCTATGACGGCTTCGCGGATTTTCGATCGGCCTTCTCAATAATCCGACAGCTTGACCGAAGGTTCGTATTCCTCGCCTTCGACGTCCTTCACGACGGCCTGGCCGCATTTCATGATTCTGGCTTCCGCGTCATAGGCATAGGTCGGTGAGCCGTAGAGATGCCAGCCCATGTTGAGCGCGGCGGTCACCTTGTGACAGAAACTGGAATCATCCGGCCCGCTCAGGAATCGGTAAAGCTTCATCTATCACGCTCCTTCATTGCCGCCGCCCTGGCCAGCAGGCGGCCCGCCTGCTCCAGATGCAGCCTCTCGACCATCCGGCCGTTCAGCGCAATGGCACCCCTGCCCGAATTTTCCGGTCGCGCAAAGGCTTCCCGCAACGCTTCAGCCTCCGCTATCTCCGCTCCGGAAGGCGAAAAGACGGCGTTGGCCGGCCCGATCTGCGCCGGATGGATCAGCGTCTTGCCGTCGAAGCCCATGGCCCGCGCCTCGCCGCATTCGCGCGCGAAAGCTTCCTCGTCGCGAAAATCGTTGCTGACGCCGTCGAGGGCATCGAGCCCGCCGGCCCGCGCGGCCAGCACCATCTGCATCAGCCAAGGCATGATATAGCGGCGGTCCGCCGTCGCCAGCACGCCGGTCTCCTTGACGAGGTCGTTGGTGCCGGCCACCAGGCATTCAAGCCGCGCGGACGGATCGCGGCCCAACTCTGCGATGGCGCCGAGATTGAGCATCGCCTTCGGCGTCTCGATCATGGCCCATAATTTCAACGACGCCGGCGCGTCCGCCTGGTCGAGCGCATCGTTGGCGTCGAGCACGCCGCGCGGCGTATCGACCTTGGGCAGGAGGATCGCGTCGGGCCTGCACGCGCGGGCCGCGAGCAGGTCCTCCCCGCCCCATTCGCTTGACAGCGCATTGATGCGGACGATGATTTCCTTCCCCTCGCGATCCCGCCCGGAGAGGACCGCGCGCATCCTTTCGCGGGCCCTGTCCTTCTCTTCAGGCACCACGGAATCCTCCAGATCGATGATCGCGGCATCGCAGTCCAGATGAGGCAGCTTGGCGAGCGCCTTCTCGTTGGAGGCGGGCACGTAGAGGACGGAGCGGCGGAGGCGACAGCTCGATGGCATAGGCGCTTCATGAACGCTGGCGCAAAACCTGGCAAGTCCCCGCCCTTGCCGCGGACAGGCGAAGCTGGTTCTCTCCGGCGCAAGCCATCCCGTAACCGGACAAGCGGAACCAATGACACAGGCGGATATCGTCATCATCGGCGGAGCCATCGTCGGCAGTTCGATCGCCTATTATCTGCGCGAGGAAGGCTTTTCAGGACGCATCGCGCTGATCGAGCGCGACACGCAATTCACCCATGCCGCCACGACGCTCTCCTGCGCCTCGATCCGCCAGCAATTCTCCATTGCCGGGAACATCCGGCTGTCGCAATTCACGCTCGGCCTTTTCCGCGATCTCAAGGCGCGCTTCGGCGTCGATGCCGATATCGGCTTCCGCGAAAAGGGCTATCTCATCCTGGCCAGCGACGCGGGCGAGGCGGTCCTGAGGGCGAACCATCGCGTCCAGACAGCCGAGGGCGCCGATATCGTGCTCGAGGATGGGCGCGCGCTGGAACGGCGCTTTCCCTGGCTGTCGGCCGAGGGCATCGCGGCCGGCGCCTATGGCAGGAGCGGCGAGGGCTGGTTCGACGCCCATGCGCTGCTTTCGCTCTTCCGCAAGGCGCTGAAGGACCGGGACATCGACTTCGTCAACGACGAGGTCACCGGCGTCCGGACGGCTCCAGGCGGGACGGTCGGCGTGACGCTCGCCGGCGGCGGCAGCATCGACGCCGGCATCGTCGTCAACGCCGCGGGCCCGCAGGCGGGCAGGATCGCCGCGCTTGCCGGTCTGGCATTGCCGGTCGAGCCGCGCAAGCGCTCGGTCTTCGTCTTCGAGGCGCGCGACCGTTTCGACGACATGCCGCTCATCGTCGATCCGTCCGGCATCTATGTCCGTCCGGAGGGTTCGGTCTATATCGCGGGCGGAGCGGAGCCGCATGAAGGCGATGCCGCCGCCGATCCGAACGATTTCGAGGCGGAATGGCCGCTTTTCGAGGAGGTGATCTGGCCGGTCCTCGCCGCACGCATCCCCGCCTTCGAAGCGCTCAAGGCGACCCGCGCCTGGGCCGGGCACTACGACTATAACGCGCTCGACCAGAACGCCGTCATCGGCCCGCATCCGGACATGCCTAACTTCCTTTTCTGCAACGGCTTTTCCGGGCATGGCCTGCAGCAGGCACCAGCCGCCGGCAGGGCGGTCGCCGAACTCGTCGTGCATGGCGGCTACCAGACCATCGATTGCTCAGCCTTCGGCTACGACCGCATTGCCGAGGGTCGGCCGTTCCGGGAACTCAACGTCATCTGATAGATCGCTGGTCGCGAGGCCCGCTCGCCTGTCGGATGCGGTTCCGCGGCGCCAATGCATCGCAGGCATTCCGTCTCGCTTGACAGGCCCGGGCAGCCGCCAGTAAATGCGCCGGACCGGTGGAACGGGGCTGTAGCTCAGTTGGGAGAGCGCATCGTTCGCAATGATGAGGTCAGGGGTTCGATTCCCCTCAGCTCCACCAGTCGCCCACACCACTTCCAGGCAGCTGAAGCGGGGGATTTGGCGCGAGGCGGCCTGGACCCTGCTTTATTCCACTTTCCGGTCTTGCGCCTACACCTCGGAGCGGGCTTCCGATTTTCCTGACTTGTTCCCGGTTGTGGGCGGCGCTAGGCATTTGCAGCGTCGATCTGACGCCGCGCCCGGCGACGCAAGCCCCCCACGATTGTACCCCCCAAGCCGGGCGCGTCCCTTCTTTCGCAGTGATGGCTAACGTACTAAGCCGTACGCGAGGCGTTTTCGGGCGAACCATCTACCGGCCCGGCCGAGGTCCTGCGCATTCCAGCCACCGCCGCCCGACGGTCTCCGGCGAAAATCCTCTGGAAGGCCCGATCGCGACAAGCCTCGTTTCGCCGCTTGCGACGGCTTGATCGGCGATGACGATGCGGTCTCCCACACGATGCACCTCGACCATTTCCCCGGACGGGAGATTGACGAAGCCCTTCAGCCTGTAGATTCCGAGGTCCGGCGAGCCGGCAAATCCCAGCAACGTCTCCCGCGAGAGAACGGCCGGTCCGCAATAGGTCCAGCTGCGGTAGATTTCCGCATGCCCGTGTCCACAATGTTCATGGACCACCGTCTTCGCGGGCCGGATCGCGCCGGCTTCATCGGGCTTCGCCAGGATCAGTTCGACCGGAAGCGCGTCCCGGCCGCCGATCAATATCGGCGCGTCGGGCGAAAGTTCGAAGGCAAGGGCGGCCGCCTCGGCTACCTGCGCTTCCGAGCCATCATCCGCTTTCGTCAGGAGGATGAGCGTGGCGGCCTCGATCTGCCGGCGAACCGTATCCGCAAGCGTCGGATCCGACATGGCCGTCCGCAGGTTCGCCGTATCGACAAGGGTGACGATGCCGAACGGATCGAGCTCCGGCTCCGCCACCGCGATCTGCCTTATGCGAGCCGGATCGGCGACGCCGCTCGTCTCGATCACGAGATGGTCGGGCGGAGCCGTACTCGTCAGGATACGATCGATCGCGTCGTAGAGGTCGCCCCCGATGGAACAGCAGATGCAGCCATTGGCGAGCGCGATCGTCTCGCCTGCGCGGTTCACGATCAGTTCCTCGTCTATGGCGATTTCGCCGAAATCGTTGACGAGGATCGCCAGCCGCCTGCCGTCTGCCGTCGCGAGCAGGCGGTTGACGAGGGTCGTCTTGCCCGCCCCGAGATAGCCCGAGACGATGGTGACCGGCAGCGGCCTCACGCGGCTCATGACATGAAGACCCTCCCGCCCTGCACGGTCCCGAGGATCTCGACGTCCTTCAGCGCCATCCCGCCGACCGTGGTCGGATCGCCACCGAGGATGGCGAAATCGGCCTTCTTCCCGGTCTCGATCGAGCCGATCTCGTGATCGAGCCTGAGCGTATGCGCCGCGCCGATGGTGATGGCGTGGAGCGCCTCGCCGACGCCGATACGCTGGTTTTCCCCGAGCGTCCGTCCGAAAGGCGTCTTGCGGTTGACGGCGCACCACGCGGTGAAGAGCGGCCCCATCGGCGTCACCGGCGCATCGGAATGGATCGCCAGCGGAACGCCATGATAGAGCGCCGACCGGCATGCGTTCATGCGCAGCGCGCGGTCGGGACCGATCGTCAGCCGCCAGTGCTGGTCGCCGAAATACCATATGTGGTTGGCGAAGAGGTTGACGCAGAGACCGAGCGCCGCCATGCGGCGGAACTGGTCCTCGCCCGCCATCTGGCAATGCTGGAGCGTGTGGCGATGATCGCCGCCTCCATGTTTCCGGATGGCGCGGTCGAGCGCGTCGAGCGCGACTTCCGAGGCCTCGTCGCCGTTGACATGGATGTGCATCTGGATGCCGGCGGCGTGAAGCGTGTCCACAAGCGCCGCAAGCTGCGACGGCGGCACGTTCCAGATCCCGTTGGGGTGCCCGGTGATATAGCCCGGCCATTTCAGCCGGGCGGTGTAGCCCTGGATCGATCCGTCCGTGACGATCTTCACCGCCCCCATGCGCAAATTTTCCGACGACCGCCTGGCGAGCGCGGCCGCGCGCTCGGCGACCTGCTCCGGTGTTCCCGACATGCCGCTCAGCACCGAGACGATGCGCAGCGCAAAATCCTCTTCCGCCGCGACGCCGAGAAGAGCATCGACATCTTCCTCCGCAAGCTCGCTGAGCAGGTCGGCGGAGGTCGTCACGCCGACCCGCATCGCGGTCTTGGCGAAGGCCCGCATGCTTTCCGGCTTGCGCGCCAGCGCCCTCAGATCGATTCCCAGCCGCCGCATGACCGGGAACATCGCCGCCATCTCCTGCAACTCGCCGTTCGGATCCCCGTCCGGTCCGCGCGCGACGCCTTCGGCCTCGCAGTTCCTGTCATAGCCGGCCATGGCCAAGGCGGGGGAATTGACGGTCATCAGGTGGAAATTCGAATGGATGACGGCGATCGGCCGTTCGGCCGAGACGGCATCCAGATGCGTATTGTTCAACCGCTCGGTAGGGAGGAAGATCGGATCGAATCCCCATGCCACCAGAGGCTTGCCCGGCGCCAGATCCCTCTCGGCCTTCTTGAGCGTCGCGATCGCCGATCCGATGTCGCCGACCCCCTTCCAGAGGCGTCCGTCCGGATCGACCCGGTCCTGGTAGCCGATATAGCAATAGCGCCACATCGCCCCGGCCATCATGTGCGCATGGCCCTCGACGAAGCCCGGCATGAGGACGGCGCGGGCGAACCTGTCATCGACCTTTATGCCTGCCGCGGCGGTGATTTCATCGCCTCCGACGGCGAGGATGCGCCCTTCCCGCACGGCGACATGCGTCGCTTCTGGACGGTTCGGATCCATCGTGATGACCTTCGACGCGCGATAGACGACGGTATCCGTCATTGTCCCCTCCGGATGCTGACTTGGTCGGAGCGCCCAAGGAGTAAGCAACTTCCATTGACCGGAAAAATAGTATTTTCTCGGCTATAAACCTTATTTTGCCGAACTTCCGGGAGGCCTTCGATGAACTTCACGTTGAAGCAGCTCCGTTATGTCGAGGCGGCCGGCCGGTGCGGCTCGATCACCAATGCCGCCGAGCTGCTGAGCATTTCCCAATCCTCCATTACAGCGGCGATCGATGCGCTGGAGCAGGCGCTCGGCTTCGATCTTTTCATCCGGATGCCGGCAAAGGGCATACAGCCGACGCCGTCGGGAAAGGATGCGCTCAGCCATATCCGCAACTTCCTGGAGCAGACCAACCACCTCGACAGCGACCTGCGATCGATCGGCGGCCAGCCGGTCGGCGCGCTGCGCCTTGCCTGCTATGTGACGACGGCGCCGCATGTGCTGCCGCCCATGCTCAAGGGGTTCGTGCGCGACCATCCGGGCGTGCGCGTCGAGCTTGCCGAGGGGGACATGGTCTCGGTGGTCGAGCAATTGCTGGATGGCAGCGTCGACCTCGCCTGCACCTACAGCAACGGACTGCCCGAGCAGGTGTCGTTCACACCGCTTTTCTCGGCGCCGCCCTATGCGATCATCAGCGCCGACGACAGCCTCGCGAGGAAGCCCTCCGTGACGCTGGCGGAACTGGCGGAAAGGCCGATGATCGTCCTCGATCTGCCGTTCGGCCGCGACTACTACACCGACCTGTTCCATTCCCGCGGACTACGGCCGAGGATAGCCCACTCGACCCGCTCCTCGGAGATCGTCCGGGCGCTGGCGGCCGGCGGCTTCGGCTTCTCCGTTCTCAACATACGGGCCCGGGAATCGGCGCGACCGGAATATGTCTGCCTGCCGATCGAGGATTATACACCTCCGATCGAGTTCGGCATCATCTCGATCGCCGGGGTTCGCCATCCCCGCATCGTCCGGGCGTTCCTCGATCATTGCGCGAAGATCAGCAGCGCCGGCATCTTCGACGATCTGGTGGTTGGGCGCTCAGGAGATTCCCTGAAAAATTAGGGGAAGCTCGCGCATAAATACCTTTTTTCCAAAGGTTGTTCGTCGGCTAGCCTGTCTCCAGACCATAAACAATACCAATAATCGGGGAACAGGTCATGAAGCTGACGAGACGGGAAATTCTCGGATCCGCCGGTGCGCTGCTTGTCGCGCCGAACTTTGCCTTTCGTGCCCATGCCGAGGAGCCACAGAAGGGGGGCGCCATGGTCATGGTCTCTACGCAATCGCCCCGCCATCTTAATCCGGCGGTGCAGTCGGGCGCGGCTACGGGCGTGCCCGGAGCGCAGATTTTTGCATCTCCGCTCATGTTCGACGCGAACTGGAAACCGCACCCTTATCTCGCCGAAAGCTGGAAGGTCGCCGATGACGGCCTCTCGGTCACGCTCAACCTGGTGAAGAACGCCAAATTCCACGACGGCAAGCCGATCACGTCGGACGACGTTAAATTCTCCATCGAAACGATCAAGGCCCACCATCCCTTCACGACGATGTTCGAGCCGGTCAGCGCCGTCGAAACGCCGGACGAGCACACCGCGACCATTCGTCTGGCCCATCCGCATCCCGCCCTGCTTCTTTGCCTGTCGAGCGCGCTCTGCCCGATCATTCCCAGGCACATCTTCGGCGACGGGCGGGATATCATGACCCATCCCGCCAACTCGAATCCGGTCGGCAGCGGACCGTTCAGGCTCGAGGAATTCAAGCCCGGCCAGCGGATCAGCCTGGTCAAGAACACCGATTTCTTCATCCCCGACCGGCCCCGCCTGGACAAGATCATCATCACCATCAGCAACGACCCGAATGCGATCCTGCTCGCGGTCGAAAACGGCGAGGCCGATTGCTACCCGTTTGCCACCGCCAGCCAGGACATCAAGCGGCTGCAGAGGAATGACCGGCTCGATGTCACCGACAAGGGCTTCGAGGGCCTCGGTGCGATCAACTGGCTGGCGTTCAACACGAAGAAGCCGCCGCTCGACAAAAAGATGGTGCGCCAGGCGATCGGTTACGCCATCGACCGGAATTTCATCACCAAGGCGCTCATGCGCGGCGTAGCCAAGCCGCAGCGGTCGCCCATCATCGAATCGAGCCCGTTCTTCAACCCGAAGATTCCGGCCTATGACCTCGATCTCGACAAGGCCAATGCGCTGCTCGACCAGGCGGGACACAAGGCGGGGTCCGACGGCATGCGCTTCAAGCTGACCGTCGACTACATACCGGGAGCTCCCGAGCAGCAGGAAAGCGTGGCGCAATATCTCAAGTCGCAGTTGAAGAAGGTGGGGATCGACGTCGAGGTCCGCGCCTCCCCCGACTTCCCGACCTGGGCCAAGCGCATCTCCAATTACGATTTCGATATGACCATGGACGCGGTGTATAATTGGGGAGATCCCGTGATCGGGGTCCACCGGACCTATCTCTCGTCCAACATCCGCAAGGGCGTTATCTGGTCGAATACCCAGCGGTACAGCAATCCGAAGGTCGACGAGTTGCTCGGCAAAGCCGCCGTCGAAATGGATTTCGCCAAGCGCAAGGCGCTCTACGACGAATTTCAGATGATCGTCGGCGACGACCTCCCAATCTACTGGATCAATGCGCTTCCCTACCACTCGGCCTATGACAAGCGGATCGCCGACTTTCCGGAAACGATCTGGGGAACGATGCAGTCCATAAATGACACGTACTGGAAGAAGGCCTGAGGCCGCCTGACGAATTCCGGCCCTCGTCAGGGGACCGGCCCGCTTACCGGAGCGCAGGAGCGACATGGGACCGACCGCCTATATCGCCAGACGGCTCGCCTACGGCGTGATCCTGCTCATCGGCGTGCTCGTCCTCAACTTCTTCCTGATCCATGCGGCGCCGGGCGATCCGGCCGAGACCATCGCCGGCGCGATGGGCGGCGCCACCGCCAGGATGCTGGCCGACATCCGCTCCGCCTACGGGCTCGACAAGCCGCTCCTTACCCAGCTCGCCATCTATCTCGGGCGCGTCGCCCACGGCGATCTCGGCATGTCCTACTATTTCAACCAGCCTGTGATCGACCTGATCGCGGCGCGCGTGGGACCGACCATCCTGCTCGTTCTCGCCGCGCAGGTGATCGCGATAACCGCCGGCGTCGCGATGGGCGTCTTCGCCGCGCGCAAGCCCTCCGGACCGCTTTCCGCCTTCGTCGCGGTCCTTTCCACCGTCGGCTACGCGGCCCCGGTGTTCTGGACCGGCATCATGCTCGTCATCCTGTTCGCGTCCATCATACCCATATTCCCGGTGGAAGGCATGACCAGCGCGCGCTTCTCAGGCGGCTTCGTCGCCCATATCGGCGACGTGCTCTACCATCTGGCGCTGCCGGCCTTCACGCTGGCCATCATCTTCCTCGCGCAGTACTCGCGTCTCTCTCGCGCGTCGATGATCGACGTGCTCGGCGCGGACTATGTGCGAACCGCGCGTGCCAAGGGGCTGAGCGAGACGAAGGTCGTCTTCAAGCACGCGCTGCGCAACGCCGTGCTCCCCATCATCACGGTCGCCGGCATCCAGTTCGGCAATCTGATCTCGGGAGCGCTTCTGGTCGAATCCGTCTTCAACTGGCCGGGCATGGGGCGGCTCGCCTTCGATTCCGTGCTCAGGCGCGATTACCCGACCCTGCTCGGCATCCTCTTCTTCGCCGCGCTGATGGTGGTGGTCGCCAACCTCCTGACCGATCTCTCCTATCGGTTCGCGGATCCACGCATCCGCACGGGAGGCCGCTGAGATGGGCGTCGCCGATCCCGCCGCCATTGCCACGCCGGAGGCGATCAGCCCGCTCAGGGAAGCCTGGACCGTCTATCGACGCAACGTGCCGGCCGTCTTCGGCACGCTGCTCCTCGTCGCCATCATCCTCTTCGTCCTTTACGGGACCTTCATCTACAAGGGCGATCCCTACGAGATCGTATGGGCTCCGCAGACGCCGCCGGGGACCGAAGCGACCGTGCCGCTCGGCACCGACAATCTCGGCCGCGACATCCTGCGCGGCCTGCTGAAGGGCGGCGGCCCCACGCTCGCGGTAGGCGCGGCGGCCGCCATCATCACGCTCGTCATCGGCATCTCGCTTGGCGGCGTGGCCGGCTATTTCGGCGGCTGGATCGACGATCTCCTGATGCGCGTCACGGAATTCTTCCAGGTCCTGCCGGCGCTTCTGTTCGCCATGGTCGTCATCACGCTGTTCTCGCCTTCCACGATCACCACCGCGATCGCCATCGGCGTGGTGCTCTGGCCGCAGACCGCCCGCCTGACGCGCGCCGAATTCCTCAAGATACGCGAGCTCGAATATGTCACGGCGGCGCGCTCCATCGGCGCGCGAAACGGGCGCATCATGTGGAAGGTGATCCTGCCGAACGCCCTGCCGCCCCTGATCGTTTCGGCGACGCTGACGGTCGGCGTGGCGATCCTCTTCCAGGCAGGGCTTTCCTTCCTCGGCCTCGACGACCCGAACACCATGTCATGGGGGCTGATGATCGGGACGAACCGGCAATACATCCTCGACGCCTGGTGGCCGGTGACCTTCCCCGGCATCGCTATCTTTCTGACCGTGTTCGCGGTCAGCCTCGTTGGCGACGGGCTGAACGACGCCTTCAATCCCAAGCTGCGCGAGCGCTGACATGAACGTCGGGACGCCCGAACCGCTGCTTTCGATCCGGGGCCTGAAGGTGGAGTTCTCGACGCGCCACGGAAAGGTCACGGCGCTCGACGGCATCGACCTCGACCTCATGCCGGGCGAGACGCTCGGGGTGGTCGGCGAATCCGGCTGCGGCAAGTCGATCACCGCGCTCGCCACGATGGGGCTTATCCCCGATCCGCCCGGCCGCATCGCCGGCGGTCACGTGCTTTTCGACGGCGAGGACATCACCAGGGCCGATCCGAGACGGCTGAGGAGCCTGCGCGGGGCCGACATCTCGATGATCTTCCAGGAGCCGATGACCTCGCTCAATCCGGTTTTCACCGCCGGTGACCAGATCGCCGAGGCCATCATGCTGCACCAGTCGGCGGGCAAGGCGGAAGCCGATCGCATGGCTGTCGAGCTTCTGCGCACCGTCGGCATTCCCGAGCCGGAGCGGCGGTCGCGGTCCTATCCGCACGAGCTATCCGGCGGCATGCGCCAACGCGTCATGATCGCCATGGCGATCTCCTGCCGCCCGCGCATCCTCATCGCCGACGAGCCGACGACGGCGCTCGACGTCACGGTGCAGGCGCAGATCTTCGACCTGATGCGCGACATCCAGCGGCAGTTCAGCGTCGCGATCATGCTGATCACTCACGACATGGGCGCGATCGCCGAGATGGCGGACCGGGTGGCCGTCATGTATGCCGGCCGCATCGTCGAAAAAGGCACCGCCGACGAAATCCTCGACCATCCGCTGCATCCCTATACGCGCGGCCTGATCGGCTGCATCCCCGTGCTCGGCAAGGAAGCCGGCGAGGAAGGGCGGATGCCGCCGCTCGCCGAAATCCCCGGCATCGTCCCGCCGCTGCACCTGCTCGGCCGGGGCTGCGCTTTCGCCGATCGCTGTCCTCTCGCCTTCGACCGCTGCCGCGCCGAGAGCCCGGCGCTTGAAGGCGGCGCCCACAAGGTCGCCTGCTTCGCGGCAGAAATGGAGGCGGCGTGACGGCCGGGACCTTGCTCGACGTGAAGGATTTGTCGGTCCGCTTCGTCATGCCCCGCCGCTCGCCGTTCGGAGGGAGACCGATGCTGCATGCGGTGCGCGACGTCTCTTTTTCCCTGAGGCCGGGGCGGACACTCGGGCTGGTGGGCGAGAGCGGCTCCGGCAAGACCACCACGGCGATGGCCGCGATCCGGCTGCTGGAGGCGCATTCCGGCGCCGTCATGTTCGACGGCGTCGATCTCCTGAAACTCGACGCCGAAGCCATGCGCCGGCACCGGCGCCACCTGCAGGTGATCTTCCAGGACCCTTATTCGTCCCTCAATCCTCGCGAGCGCGTCGGCGCGATCGTGCGCGAGCCGCTCGATCTGATGATGCCCGGGACCTCCAGGGCGGAGCGTACCGAGCGCGTCGGCGAACTCTTCGGCCTGGTCGGCCTCAGGCCGGACCAGATGGCGCTGTTCCCGCACCAGTTCTCCGGGGGACAGCGACAGCGGGTATCCATCGCGCGGGCACTCGCCACCAATCCGAGGCTGGTCGTCTGCGACGAACCGGTTTCCGCACTCGACGTGGCGATCCAGGCCCAGATCCTGAACCTGCTGCGCCGGCTGCAGGACGAGTACGGCCTCTCCTACCTGTTCATCAGCCACGATCTCGGAGTCGTCCAGTTCATCTGCGATGACATCGCGGTGATGTATCTCGGCCAGATCGTCGAATATTCCGACCGGCCGAGCCTGTTCTCCCGGCCGCGCCATCCCTATACGGCGGCGCTGCTTGCCGCGGCGCCGTCCCTCGCGCGCCGCAAGAGCGCCGGCTATGTGCGCGAAGGCGCGGTGAAAGGCGATCCGCCGAGCCCGTTGAACATTCCGCCGGGCTGCGCCTTCGCCTCGCGCTGCCCCCGCGTGCAACCGAAATGCCTTAAGGAGCGGCCCTTGCTTGTCCGTGACGGCGGCGGTTCGGTGGCCTGTCATTACCCGCTTGCCTGAACGGCGGTTTATCACCGATATGCTGCAGGCCTCCAGCCGCGGCCTGCGTCGGCTTCACCAGCCTGTCGAGGATTGGTAGGGCGTCGTGGCACGCCGCAAGAGGGCTACGGCCTGGCTCAGGACAAGACCGACCACGCCGATGACGACCATGCCGGCGATCACCTTGTCCGTCTCCAGCCCGGCTTGCGCGTTGGTGATCATGTAGCCGAGCCCGGCCTGCGCGCCGATATATTCCGCCGCGATCACCGACACCCAAGCATAGGCGACCGCGACCTGCAGGCCGGTGAGGATGCCCGGCAGCGCGGCGGGCAGGACGACCCGGAAGAGAAGATGGGAGCCCGAACAGCCGATCATCCTGGCGGCCTTGAGGATCAGCGGGTCGATGCCGGAGATGGCGGCGGCCGTGTTAACGGCGACGACGAAATAGCAGGCATACGCCACCACGAAGATCTTGCCGGTGATGGAGACGCCGAACCAGACCACGAGGAGCGGGACCATCGAAAAGGGGAGTACGAAGCGGAAACCGTCGACGATCGGATCGAGGAAGGCCGCCAGCGCGCGCGAGCGGGCAACCGCCGCGCCCGTCATGAGACCAAGGACCGTACCGATCAGGAATCCCCAGAACAGCTCGACCAGGCTGGTGGTGATATCGGCGCCGAGCGATCCCGAAACGGCCATTTCCAACAGCGATCGCCAGACCGCCGGCGGCGAAGGCAGGATGACCGGCCGCGTCTGGAACATCGCCGCCGTGCCCCACCATACCGCAAGCAGGATGATGAAGCCGAGAAGCGCGCTGGCGGCGCCTCCGGGCGAAGGGAGGTAGCGGGCGATCCGGCTCATCATGTCTCCCTGTTGGCGACGATCCACGGGAACAGCGCCCGCTGCGCCCGCACGAAGCACCAGTTGGCCGCATAGCCGAGCGCCGCCAGCACGAGCATTCCCACCATGATCTGCGCCACGTCGAAGGATTGCCCGCCATAGCTTTCGAGCGCCCCGATGCCGACATCGCCCGCGACCAGTTCGGCGATGACCACGCCGCCCCAGGCGGCGCCGAGCGCGTAGCGCAGGCCGACCAGGATGTCGGGCATCGCCGACATCACAGCCACCTCCATGCGCTGGCGGAAGGTCAGGCGGAGCGACTTGCCCGCCTTGACGAGTTCCGCGTCGATCGAGGAAACGCCCTGCGCCGTGTTCACGACGACGGTGAAGAGGCTGATCAGCACGATGATGCTGGCCTTGCTCCAGTAGCCGATGCCGAACCACAGGATTGCCAGCGGCACCCATGCGAGCGGCGATATGAAACGCAGGAAATCCAGGACGGGCCGGAGCAGCAGGCGGACGGGCTCAACGCGGCCGATGAGGACGCCGATCCCGATCCCCAGCAGCGAGCCCAGCACCCAGCCGCCCAGCGCCTCCTGGACGCTCGCCCATGTGTCCGCCAGCAATTCCGTGCGCCCCAGTTCCACCAGCCGCACCGCCACCCGCCAGGGCGTCGGCATGAGTTCGAGCCGCGGCGAGTAGAATATCCACGAAAGCAGCACCCAGCCGCCAAGGATGAAGAGAATGGCGGCCAGGCGATAGCCGAGCAGGCTGCCGGTTTCGGCCCGTGCTGTCACTTGCCGGTCACTTTGGCCGCGAACTCGGGATGGACGAGTTCGTCGATGAACGCCGAAACATCCGGCACCTTGATGGCGCCGTACTGTTTCAGCACACCGGCCTGTTCCTTTAGCGCGTCCTTGTCCGGCAGGATTTCGGTCGGCTCCACGAGCTTGTTCTTGTAGCTGTAGGTGACGTTCTCGAGGCTGGTTTTCGTCCCCTCGGCAAGCGCCTTGTAGGCTTCGTCCGGCTTGTCCTTCAGAAGGGCCTCGGCGCGCGCCACGTAGCGCAGGAGGTCGACGACCACGTCGGGATGCGCCTTGGCGAAATCGGGCCGGACGATGACCCCGCCGCCCGGCCAGGTCTTGCCGTAGATATCCGATGCCGTCTTCACCAGGATGCTGGTTCCTGCCGTGAGGGTCTCCGCGGAATAGGGGACATAGGTGATGGCGGCGTCGTAGGCGCCCCGTTCGAGCGCGGCGGGTTCCGTCGGGCCCGAAGTGGCGAAGCCCTGGATGTCCTTCAGCGTCAGGTTCGCCTGCTTGAGCGCCATCTGCAGCACCGCGGTCGGCGCCGTGTTCGGCGACACGCCGGCGACCTTGTGCCCCTTGAGGTCGGCCACGGACTTGATGCCGCTTTCCTTGCGCGCCACCAGCGCGACATAGTTCGATGCGCCGTTGGCGATGTACCACATCACGCCGGGGCTGCGGGCGGCGACCTGCTCGATGCCGGACGTATCGGCTTCGCCGAAATCGATGGAGCCCGCCGCCATCGCCGCGGATTCGGGCGGGATGCCGTTGATGAACTCGTGCCATTCGACATCGTAGCCGGCATCCTCCAGCCAGTGCTCGGCCCGGACCAGTGCCAGCGGCCGAAGCGCCGGGAACATGCCGATGCTCAGCTTGTGCGTTGTGAGCTTGGCTGGATCGGCGGTCGAACCGGCCTGTGCCGGGATTGTGGCGAATGCGGCAGCCGTCGCTGCCAGTGCGGCCGTTACAAGATTGGTCTTCATGGTTGCAGGTCTCCTTCCCTGAAATGTTTCTGTTGATGTTCCGGTCGTCAGATCACGCCGGCTTTCCTGAGCGCCTCGATCTCGGCGGCATCCATTCCGAGCATCCCGCCCAGGATCGCTTCGTTGCCCGATCCGAGTGCCGGCCCGAGCGAGCGCACCTGCCCCGGCGTTTCGCTCATCCGAGGGATGGGTGCGGCCATGGTGAGCCGGCCATATTCCTCGTCCTCCACGTCGATGAGCGTGCCGCGCTCGCGGAAATGCGGATCGGCGGCGATGTCTGCGACGCTCATGAGAGGGGAGGCGGGGATATCGGCGGCGACAAGCGCTTTCATCGCCTCGGCAAGCGTGGTCCTGCCCACCCACTCGGCAATGATGGCGTATAGCTCGGCCTGGTTGGCGACGCGCGAGGGATAGTCGGCGAATGCCGGCTCGTCGGCCAGGCCGGGTCGCCCGATGACTTTTGCGAGACGGCGCAGAAGGGCGTCGGTCCCCGCATGGATCGACATGCGCTTGCCGTCGGCGGTGTCGTAGTCAGCCGCCGGCACCACTTTCGGGTTGGTGTTGCCCACGCGCTCCCGAACGGTGCCGTTGGCGGAATAGGCGAGCATCGCGTCTTCCGATGCGCGGAAGCCGGGCTCGTAAAGCGCGAGGTCGATGACCTGGCCGGACCCGCCGCGATGGTCGCGATTATAGAGCGCCGTTACGACGCCGAACGCCCCGGCATAGGCGCCCATATAGTCGATCACGGCGTAGCCGGTACGCACCGGCGGGCGGTCGGGATCGCCGCTGACATAGGTGAGGCCGGAGAAGGCGCTCGCCACACGGTCGAACGCGCCGCGATCGGCATAGGGGCCGGTCAGGCCGTATCCCGTCACATAGAGCGCGATGAGCCGGGGAAAGCGGCTGCGGATCGTTTCCGGATCGAAGCCCCATTTGCGCAGCGTCGGCGGACGGAAATTCGTCACCAGCACGTCGAAATGCGGCAGCAGCCGATTAACGATCTCGCGCGCTTCGGGCTTCCTGAGATCGAGCGTGACGGAGGTCTTGTTGCGGGCGTCCTGGACCCATTGCAGGGACCGCCCGCCCGGCTTTGCAGCGCTGCGGCGCATGAAGTCGCCCTGCCCCGGATCTTCGACCTTGACGATTTCGGCGCCGAAATCCCCAAGAGTGGTGGCGGTCACCGGCGCGGCGATGATCGAGGAAAGGTCGAGGACACGGATGCCCTCAAGCGGAAGTTTCATGCACTTTCTCCATGGGTTGCTTTGGACGGCGCCGAATGGGCCAGCAGGTCGAATATCTCGGAGGTGATGCGCGCGAAGGCGCCGCTAGAGCGATCGCGCTGTTCGGCGCTCGGCGACACGGTCCGGATGATGCGCCCCGGCCTCTTGCTCATCACGAAGACCGTGTCGCCGAGATAGACGGCCTCCGACACGTCATGCGTCACGAACAGGACCGTCATGCCGGAATGGGCCGTGATGCGCCTCAGTTCCTCCTGGAGGAGCGCCCGCGTCTGCGCGTCGACCGCGGCGAAGGGCTCGTCCATGAGAAGCGCGTCCGGCTGCAAGGCCAGTGCCCTCGCGATGCCGACGCGCTGCGCCATACCGCCCGAGAGTTCGTGCGGATAGGCGTTCTCGAATCCGTTCAGGCCGACGAGGTCGATATAGCGGCGAGCCCGCTCACGCCTCTCGGCGCGGGGTATGCCCTGCGTCTCGAGGCCGAAGACGATATTGCCCTCCACCGTCTTCCACGGGAACAGCGCCGGCTTCTGGAAGACGACCGCCAGTCTCGCCGGCCCGCCGTCCGGCCGTTTGTCGATCCCTATCCGGCCGTCCTGAAGCGGCGCCAGGCCGGCGACGACATCGAGAAGCGTGCTCTTGCCGCATCCCGAGGGTCCGACGAGGCAGGCAAAGGAGCCGCCCGGAACCGTAAGGCTGCAATCGGCAAGCGCCTCCACCACGCCGCCGCGCGTCTCGTAGCGCAGCGAAACCTCCTCAACCCGGATTTCGGGGCCGGCTTTCCCGGCATTCCCCTCCGAGGCGTTTTTCATTCCGGCCCTTTCCGTTGTCCGTCCGCGTGCTGCCGCTGTTTCGATCGCCATCGCCGCCTACCCCGGAACGTCCGTGCTGCCCTTGCTCCATTCGAGCAGGCGCCGTTCGACCCAATCCATCAGAGCCGTCAGCGCCATCACCAGGAAGGCTACGACGAGGATCAACGCCATGACGCTTGCGACGTCGAAGCGGCCGCTGAAGGACTGCACCAGGAGGCCGAGCCCGCTCTGCGCGGCGATCATCTCGCCGATCACCGCGCCGCCGCTGCAATAGATGAGGGTGAGCCGCAGGCCGGCGAAGATGCTGGGCAACGCCCATGGAAGACGTACGTCGCGGAACAGGCGAAGCTCCGACGCGCCGAAGAGGCGCGACATCAGGAGGAGGTCGCGGTCGACGTTCTTCAGGCCGCCGAGCGTGCTCAAAAGCATGATGAAATAGCCGAGCGAGACGGCGAGCACGACCTTGGACGCGATGCCGATGCCGAACCAGAGGATGAACAATGGGCCGAGCGCGATGCGGGGCATGCTGTTGAAGGCGGTGAGGAAGGGGGAAAGGATGCGGTTCAGCCAGTCGCTGCGGTCGAGCACGAGCGCGGACGCGATGCCGAGCACGACCGACAAGGCGAAGGAGATCATGATCTCGACCAGCGTCGTCAGGAGGTTGGGAGCAAGATCGCCATCCTCGACCAGCTTCCAGAAAGCCTCCACGATGCTCGTCGGGGACGAGACGAAGGCGGGATCGGCGAACCCGTAGGCAACCGCCGCTTGCCAGAGCGCCAGAAACGCAATGAGGAAAATGGCGCGCCCCGCGAGGATCGAGCCGGAGCGGCTGTCCGACGCGCGGACCGCATGGCCGAGGCCTGCTTCGGAACTAACGGAATCGCTCATTCTGTGCTCGCCTTCAACGAGGTCCATGTCCTGCGATAGAGGTCGTGGTAGCGGGAATCCGCCTGCAGCGCCTCGGCTGATCGAGGGCGGGGGATATCGATGGGGATTTCGTCGGCAACGCCCGTTCCCCGTTTCGACATCACCACCACGCGGTCGGCCAGCGTGATGGCCTCGCCGATGTCGTGCGTCACGAAGACGACCGTGGCGCCGCTCATCTCCCAAAGGTCGAGAAGCTGGTCGTGGAGCATGAGCTTGGTCTGGGAATCGAGCGCGCTGAAAGGCTCGTCCATGAGATAGACCTGACGCCCCACCGCGAAGGCGCGGGCGAGCGATACGCGCTGTCTCATCCCCTGCGAAAGCCGGGACGGATAGAAGTCCCGATAGTTCAGCAGGCCGACCTTCTCGATATACGCAAGCGCCGTCTTCTCGCGCTCGTCCCGGGGCACGCCCGAGACCTCGAGCCCGTATTCGACGTTCTTGAGCAAGGTGCGCCAGGGCAACAGCGCGTCGCGCGCCAGGATATAGCAGATGTCGCGCCGTCCGGCCGCGGGCGCGCTCTTGCGGATCATCGCGCTGCCGGCCGCCGCCGGCACGAGGCCGGCGATGACGTTGAGGAGCGTCGTCTTTCCGCACCCGCTCGCGCCGATCAGCGCCACGAACTCGCCCTGCCGCACGGCGAGGTTCACCCCGGAGAGGGCTTTGCGCGCCTGGCCGAAATTCACGTCGAGATCGCTCACGCGGATATCGACGGACGGCACGTCGCCGTCCGTCCGTTCGCCGCTTGCCGGCCCCATATTTGTCTGCGACAGCATTCAGTCTCGGCTCACTTGGGGCAGGAGAAGGTTTCGGGCGCCACTGGATCAATTATCTCGGCGCGCGTTTTTGGCTTGGCGACCTGACCCTGCTCGACATCGAGTTTGGCCCATGTATCGATGGATCGGCTGTCGATGGCCGGGCCGAAGGTCGGCATGAGGTTCTTCGCCATCACCCGGTACTGGGCGTCCGACAGTTCGGGCACCGGCGTGTATTGCTGCATGACGGCGACGACCTGGTCGAAATTGGCGGGGTCGCTGTACCAGCAGTAGGAATCCTCCATCGCCTTGACGAAGCGCTTCACGACTTCGGGTTTGTTCTTGATCGTCGTGGTGGACGCCCACCAGCCATTATAGTTGAGATCGTGGAACATCTCTGGCCCCTGGTTGGCGACGAGGTTGAACAGGACCTTTCCTTCTCCCTTGGCTTCGAAGATCGAGGGCAGCGGCTCGATGGCCAGATAGGTGTCGATCGTACCGCGCTGCAGCGCCGGGCGCGCCGTGGCCGGTCCGCCGACCGCCAGGAAGGTCGCATCGTCTTTCTTGTATCCGGCGTCCGTCAGCAGTTTCTGCTCCATGTACTGAACCGAAACGCCGAGAGCGAGGACGCCCCACTTCTTGCCGACCAGGTCTTTTATGACGCCCGGATACCCATCCTTCAGGTGCGGCAGGTCGAGACCCTTGCGGACGATGAAGGCAAAGGGAACCTTGGCAGTCGAGCCGGCGACGCCGCGGATCGGCAGGCCTTTGTCGACGGCGACGACAAGATTGTCCCATGAATTGTTGACGAAGGTGACGCTGCCGCTGGCCACCGCCGAGGTCATGGCCGGGCCGGTCGATATGGGCACGAGGGTGACGTTGAGCCCGTTCTTCTCGAAGAATTTCTTGTCCTTCGCCACCAGCGCCGGCAGCGAGATGAGCGCGCCGGCATAATAGCCGACCGACGCCTCCAGCGCTTCGGCGGCCTGCGCCGCGGTGGGAAGCGCGAATGCGGCCGACAGGCCGGCGGCCAGCGCGATGGCGGCGACCTTTCCCTTTATCATTTCCGCTAGTTTCTTCATGGTTTCCTCCCTGTTTCCCAGGGGCGCTTCCGGCGCCCGCTTGTGGTTGCATTCACGATGATCGGCGTTCGTTGTCGGCTTCCGGCGTCTGGCCTGGCCGAGAGGTCGACGCGCCGGGTTGCTCATGCGTCGAATTTCGGTTCGGGCAGACCACGCGCTCCCGATCCGTGGACGGCGAGGAGATGGCCCGCCAGCGGCTGCACCCGAAGCTGTTCCTCGTCGAGGAACCGGCTCGCCGAAGTGACGTAGAGGATGTCGAGGTCCGGTCCGCCGAACGCGCACATGGTCGGGTTGGAGACGGGCAGTTCGATCCGACGCATGAGCCGGCCGTCGGGATCGAACCGTGCCACCGCGCCGCCGCGGAACAGCGCCGTCCAGTAGCAGCCATCCGCGTCGACCGCCGCGCCGTCGGGAGCGCCGTCGCCGGCGTCGATCGACAAGAACGGGCGCCGGTTCGAAATCTCGCCGCCCGCGAGGTCGAATTCGTATCGCCACACTTTTCCCGCCAGCGTGTCGGCGAGATACATCGACCGGCTGTCCGGGCTCCAGGCGATCCCGTTGCCGCCGATCAGGCCGTCCTCCATGAGGATCGGCTCGCGGCCCTCCTCCAGGCGCCACAGCGCGGCCGAGGGCGTCCGGTGATCGGTATTGATCGAGGCGCACCAGAAGCGGCCGGCGCGATCGCATTTTCCGTCGTTCAGCCTGTTTGTCGCGGGGCGGTCGCCCTCCACCTCGGCGACGCGGCGCGCATTGCCCGACTCCGGATCGAGTTCATAGAAGCCGCCCCGCGCGCCACAGATCATGCCGCCGCCGGCGCGGCAGGCGATCGACCCGATCGGACGGCCGTCAAGGGGCGCGGAAAAATCCGTCCTGCGCATGTCGCCGGTCGCGGGATCGTAGGCGTGGACCACCGTCTTCCAGGCGTCGATCCAGTAGAGGATGGCGCCGTCGGCATCCCAATAAAGCGATTCACCCAGATCGTTCCGCTCGGGGGTGATGCAAACGACATCCGGCTGCATCTCTCCTCCCCATGCAAAATAGATGTGATCACTACCATATGGGTTGATCGGGCACGGCGTCAACTGCTAAATCCCGCGCATGAAGAAGCCCGATTCCGTCATCAGTTTCGTGACCTCTCGCGTGTTGAAGCTGTCGAACACGCTTGGCCTCTATTCCAGCCGGCGCTATCGCGACGAGTTCGGCCTGACGCTTCCCGAGTGGCGGGTCCTGTCGGTCGTCGCCTATTCCGAGCCCACCACGGCGCGCGAGATCAGCCGCATCCTGGCGACGGACAAGGGCTGGATCGGCCTCTCGGCGGACAGCCTGAGACGGAGGGGCTATGTCTGCGGAACGCCCGACGAGCGCGACAGGCGTCGCACCCTCCTGACGCTGACGGAGGAGGGTCGAAAGAAGCACGAGGCCGTGCTGGCGGTGTCGACCTGGCGGCAGGAGAGGCTGATGGCCTGCTTGCCCGACGGCGCAGGCGACCTTTTCATCGAATGCCTCGAGCGGCTCCAGGCCGAGGCGGAGAAATTGCTGGAGGAATCGGAAGCGCTGAAAGGCGCGCCGGCGACCGCTAGTCGACAATCGCCTGGTAAGTGAGCACGCGCAGCTCGCGCCTGAGGGGGTAGCGCGAAGAGGGAATGAGCTGGGCCATCATCACGACGGCCAGGTCCTCGGCCGGATCGACCCAGTAGGCGGTGCTCGCCATGCCTCCCCAGCCGCATTCGCCGGGGCTGCCGACGATCTGGGCTCTGGTCGGATCGATCAGCACCGAGAAGCCAAGGCCGAAGCCGATGCCGTGGAAGGTGCTTTCGGCGAAGCGGGGCTGCCCCATCGCCGCCAGATCGCCCCCCAGATGGTTCATCATCATCAGTTCCACCGTCTTGCGGCCGAGCAGATGCGTGCCGCCGCACGCCCCCTTGGAGAGCAGGAACTGGCAGAAGCGCATATAGTCGCTCGCGGTCGAGACCAGCGCACCCCCGAAGGGCGTCTTGAGCGGGCCCGCGAAGCGGCTCGTCGCCGGATCGTCCTGCAATTCGGGGCGGCCGTCGGGGCCGGGCGCATAGCAGGCCGAGAGGCGGTCGATCCTGTCGGACGAAACGTTGAAAGTGGTGTCTTCCATGCCGAGCGGCTTCAGGAGGCGCTCCGTCAGGAAGGCATCGTACGGCCGCCCGGACATGACCTCGATCAATCGACACAGGACATCGGTCGAGACGGAATAGTTCCAGCGCGTACCGGGCTGGGCGACCAGCGGCAGCTTCGCGACTTTCCCAACGAACTCCGTAAGCGACATTTCGAGGCCGAGCCGGTCGATATTCTGCTCCCGGTACATCGCATCGACCGGGTTCGCCTGCATGAAGCCATAGGTGAGGCCGGAAGTATGCGTCAGGAGATCCCGGAAGGTGATGTCGCGCAAGGCGGGCTCGCTCTGCGTCGCGCCGAAACCGCCGCCGGACCATACGCGCTGCCCCGAGAAATCCGGGATGAACCGTGAGATCGGATCGTCGAGCTGGAAATGGCCTTCCTCGTAAAGCATCATCACGGCGGCTGAGGTCAGCGACTTGTTCATCGAATAGAGACGGTAGAGCGTCGCCGGCGTGACCGGCCGGCCGCGCGCGATATCGGCCATGCCCTCGCAATGATGGAACGCCGCCTTGCCGCGCCGGGCGACGAGCACCTCGATCCCCGCCAGCCGGCCGCTGTCGATCTGGCGCCGCATCCAGCCCGTCACACGGCCGAGGCGCTCGGAGGAAAGGCCCACCTCTTCGGGCCGGGCAAGCGGCTGACTGTTCAAATCCGGTCTCCTCCAAATCGGCCGGCGATCATCGCCGGCGCGCTCCATGCGACTCGCCATCTTCGCGGCAAGCGTCCGGATTTAACATTTGACCCGTTGGAATCCAACCATTATGGTAGTGATCACATCTAATTGGGAGGATACGGGCCGCGCCTGGCGTCGTCTGTGCCTCGCCGATGCCGTACGTCCGAGACGGCTTGTCCTGGGGAGGAAGACATGCACGGTATATTCGCTCGCTGCCTGGCCATGGCGATCATGGGGCTCTCCCTGGGAATGGCCGCTCCGGCTGCCGCGCAGGCGCCGCGCGCCAATGGCGAGACGATCCTGATCCATCATTTCAAGGGCTCGGTGGGCAACATGCATGCCTTCGTCGCGGCCCGGAAGGGGTTCTGCGAGAAGTACAATTTCCATTGTGAACTGGTGAGCATCCCGAGCGCGCTGACCGCCGTCCAGGCCGTCGTCGGCGGATCGCTCGACATTGCGCAGGGCGGCATCGAAATGACCGCTTCCGCGATCAATGCGGGGTCCGACCTCGTGATCGCGGGCGTCTCGCTGCCGCGCGCGGTGCTGTTTGTCGCGGCCCGCTCCGACGTGCCGCTGCCGCACAGAGCCCAGGGCTATCCCGCCGTCATGGGCGACCTCAAGGGGCGGACAGTCGGCGTTCCGGCGCGCGGCGCGGCGGGCGAGGTCTATCTCGATGTCATGCTCAAGGATGCCGGCGTCGATCCGAAGGACGTCACGGTGATCGGCGTCGGCGGACCGCAGACGGCCTATACGTCGATGGTCGTCGGCAGGCAGATCGACGCCGCCGTCACCTTCAGCCCGGCGGCGGAGCTATGCGCCGCGACCAAGGCCTGCGATATCATCGTCGACATGCGCAAGGGAGAGGGGCCGCAGCTTTTCCGTGATGAAGCGGCCTCCGGCGTCATGTTCGTGACGAGGCGCGAATTCGCCGACGGCAATCCGAAGCTGATGGCGGCCTACTATGCCGCCATGAGGGACGCGGCCGCCTGGATGCAGGACCCGAAAAATCTCGACGAGCTCGTCTCGCTCTATAAATCCTCGCTGACGGTGAAGGGCGTTCCGAACCCGGACCAGCTTGTCCACGACTGGATCGCGAATTCCGTCTCGAAATACAGCTCCGACCTGCACGTCAATCGGGAGGGGATCAAGACCGCCATCGATTTCGCCGTGGCGCACAAGATGCTGGACAAACCTGTCGATGTCTCCAGGATCGTCTGGGACAAGGCGCCCTGAGGCGTGCTTCCCGATCTTCCGATGGATCGATCATAGCCATCCGGCCGCCGCGACGTCAGGGGGCCGCAACAAAGGCGAGCCACCATGGCGACACACCCCCTGGCGACGGACGTTGACGGTGCCGCTGCTGCGGGCAGACCGCGGCCGGCGGTGACGGGGCCGGCCGCGCATGGCGCCGGCTCGATCCTGATCGACCGGGTCTCCATCGAGTTCGATGCCGCCAGGCTCCTGGTGGTCGATGACGTTTCGCTGGAGATCAAGGCCGGCGAATTCGTCTCGATCGTCGGGCCGAGCGGCTGCGGCAAGACCACGCTTCTGAACCTCGCCGCCGGCCTTTTGCCGGCCGAGGTCGCGCGCGGCACCATGCTCGTCGGCGGCAAGCCGCCGAGGAAAGGCAATCGCGACATCGCCTACATGCTGGCGCGGGATGCGCTGAGCCCGTGGCGCACGGCGCTCGGCAACGCGGAACTGGGCGCCGAGATCCGCGGCGTGCCCGCGGGCGAAAGACGGACGCACGCGCGTGAATTGCTCGATAGGGTGGGGCTGAAGGGCTTCGAGGACACCTATCCGAAGGCCCTGAGCCAGGGCATGCGCCAGCGCGTCGCGCTCGCCCGCACCTTCGCGCTCGACAGCCCGATCCTGCTGATGGACGAGCCTTTCGGCGCGCTCGATGCACAGACCAAGCTGCAGCTGGAGGATGTCCTGCTCGGCCTTTGGCAGCAGCAGAAGCGGACGGTCGTGTTCATCACCCACGATCTCAGCGAGGCGGTGTCGATGTCGGACCGCGTCGTCGTCATGAGTCCACGCCCGGCGCGAATCATCGCCGACATCGATATTCCGCTTGAACGCCCGCGCTCCGTGCGCGCGCTGCAGAAGGACCCCCTGTTCCACCGCATCTATGCGGAAGTATGGGCGAGGCTCGAGGAAGGATTGACGGCATGACGGGCGTTACCTGGCCGCGATGGCTGATCTGGGCCGTGCGTATCGTCGTGCTCGTGCTCTTCTTCAGCGCCTGGGAGTGGGCGGCGCGCGCCGGCCACCTCGCGCCGGTTCTGTTCGGCCGCCCGAGCGGGATCGCGGAGTTCCTCTACCAGGAGATATTCGTCACCGGCAGTCTGCTGGTCGATTTCGGCTATACCATCGTCGCGACGGTGCTGGCGTTCACCAGCGGCAGCGTCGCCGGCATCCTGATCGGGATGCTTTTCGTGACGCGGCCCAATCTGGAAGCGGTGTTCGGGCCGATCGTCCTGGCGCTGAATTCCATGCCGCGCATCGCGCTGGTCCCGCTCTTCCTCATCTGGTTCGGCCTCGGCATCGGCTCGAAGGTCGCCATCGGCTTCTCGCTGACCTTCTTCATCGTGCTCACCAACACGGTCGCCGGCGGCCGTGGCGTCAATCCCGACCACATCACCATCGCCGAAACGCTCGGCGCGAGCCGCGGCCAGATCTTCTACAAATTCACCCTGCCGAGCGCGGTTCCGGTTATCTTCAACGGCCTCAGGCTCGGTCTGGTCTTCTCCCTGCTCGGCGTCATCGGCGGCGAGATCATCGCCTCGGAGCATGGCCTCGGCGGGACGCTGGAGCTGATGGCGGCGAGCTTCAACACCGACGGCGTGCTGGGCATCATCATCCTTCTGGCGCTGGTCGGCGTGCTGATCACCTGGGGGATGACCGCGATCGAGGCGCGCCTGCTGAAATGGCGATGACCCTGCATTAGCCCTCCCGGGGCCTGCCGGCAGGTGACCCTGGACGGTGATGCTGTTATCCAGGGCCGTTGCACCGACAAGAGCCGTTCGATGATCGTTCTTTCCGAGAAGGACATTGCCGCCCTGCTGCCCATGGAAACGGCGATCGATGTGATCGAGCGGGCCATGATCGCGGTATCGGCCGGCAAGGCGACGCTTCCCCTCCGCTCGACCATGGAGGCGGGCGGATCCAACAGGATGGGAATCATGCCGGGCGCGATGCGGGATCCCGTCTGCCACGGCGTCAAGCTCGTCAGCCTCTTCCCGGACAATCCGGCCGCCGGCTATTCATCGCACCAGGGCGCGATCGTTCTCTTCGAGCCCAAACATGGCTCGGCCGTGGCGATGATGAATGCCGGCCTCCTGACCGCGATACGCACCGCCGCCGCCAGCGCCGTCGCGACAAGGGTGCTCGCCCGCGAGGATTCTAAAGTACTTGCCGTCATCGGCACCGGCGAACAGGCCGAACATCATCTCGATGCCATGATGGCCGTCCGCGCCATCGCCGAGATCCGGATCGTCGGCAGGCATGCCGAAAAGGCCGCCGCCTTCGTCGAGCGTGCACGCTTGCGTTTTCCCGCCTTGTCGTTCGGCTCGGGCACGGACGTGCGGGCCGCCGTCGGCGGAGCCGACATCGTCTGCACGGTCACCTCCGCCGCCGAGCCGATCCTCTTCGGCGACTGGATTGCGCCGGGCACCCACATCAACGTCGTCGGCGCTTCCATCCCTTCGAAGCGCGAGATCGATGCGGCGCTGGTCGCCGGATCGGCGCTCTATGTAGATTACCGCCCCTCGACCTTCGCCCAGGCCGGAGAAGTGATCGAGGCCATGGACAAGGGCCTTGTCACCCGCGACCATGTCCGCGCCGAGATCGGCGAGGTTCTGGCCGGTGCCGCGCCCGGGCGCGGCGGCCGGGACGAGATCACCCTCTATCGCTCGCTCGGCATCGCCGCACAGGACCTCGCCTGCGCCCATCATTGCCTGCTGGCGGCCCGGGAACGCGGGCTCGGCGTCGACGTCGAACTCTAGGCCGAGAGTTGATCGAACGCCGCCAGGATCGCCCGCTCCGCCTCGGGCGGAAACGTGCGGCCGAGAAAGGCCGCATATTCGGCAAGATTCCGTCTTGCCGCCCGGCGAGGCGCTTCCGCCGACGGCGGAGGGGGACATTGGTGCAGCGCCTGAAGCAGCAGCTTCTGCGCGACGCGCTCGCTTTCGAGTTCGACGTCCTTGATCCTGCTCCTCAGTTCCTCCTGCTCCCGCTCCGCCGGCCACCGGCGGTCCTTCAACGCCCGGCGGACGTTGCGGATGGGGCGGATCACGTCGTCGCGCCAGTTCCGGACGGATTGGTCGATCGCCGTCAGTTCGTCCTTGCCGAGGATGCGCCCATCCAGCGCGACCCATAGCAGGAGCAGGACGACGTTCACGTCGGCTCCCCACGCGTCCTGCAGCTTCAGACATGCGGGCGCGACATCCGGGGCCCCATAGAGCTCGAGCGAAAAACCCCAGAAGGCGGCCCCGTCCGTTCCTTGTGACCTGTTCATCCGCGCCCGCGGCAGCATCCGTCAATTGTCATCTAATTGCTCGATGGATTTAGCTAAGCACACCGATTGTCCGGTGCCGCGAACGCTCTTAGGATCACGGTCAAAATAGCATCCGAGCGCCTGATGCGGAACCAAAAACAACAACGACAGGTGGTCATGTAAATCCGGAAATGGGGGGAATAATGGAATCGACTGTCCAGAGCAATGTTGTCCATCCTGTAGATGAGATACCGCCTGGCGGGCGGCTTTTCGGGCTGGGATTACAGCATCTCTTCATTATGTATGCCGGCACGATTGCCGTGCCTTATGTCATAGGCAGCGCGCTCGGGCTTTCCGGGGCGGAGATAGCCCAACTGGTGTCCGCCAACACGATTTTTGCTGGTCTCGGGACCATCCTGACAAGCGTGGGCCTGTGGAAAATCGGCGCCCGCCTCCCGATCGTTCTCGGACCTTCCGCCAACGTGATCGGCGCCCTAATCCTGATCGGGAAGACCTATGGGCTTCCGGCTCTCTGGGGCACCTGCATAATGGCCGGCCTCGCGATGACGATCTTCGCACCCATCGTCGGGCGTCTGCGCAAGTTCTTCCCGCCCATCGTCATGGGCACGATGCTGACGCTTGTCGGGATCATGCTCATACCGATCGGCGTGAAACTCATCACCGACTTCAAGCCCAACGATCCGGTGACGGCCAGGAATCTCATCATGGGCGGCGGCACGGTCGTCGCCATAGCGCTTCTCATGCGGTTCCTTCCGGTCAATCTCCGGCAGATGGCGATCCTGATAGGATTGATCCTTGCGACGATCGTCGCGGCGCTTCTGGGCCAGGCCGATCTGAGCCATGTCTGGCAGGGCAATCTGTTCGGCTTCTCCCTTCCGGCCGATTTCGGCCACGTCAGCTTCAATCTCGGCGCCGCCGTCTCGGTCATCGTTCTCATGGCCGTCCTCATGTTCGAGGTGCTTCCCCAACTAGTCGCCGTCGGCGAACTGGTCGGCAAGGAGGCAACCAGCAGGAACGTCTCCGGCGGCGTCTTCGCCGACGGCTTGACGAGCCTCGTCGGCGGCTTCTTCGGCGCTTTTCCGCTGGTGACCTTTTCGCAGAACATCGGCGTTCTTGGTCTGACGCAGACGCGAAGCCGCTACATCGCGACGTCGGCCGGCGTGTTGCTGGTCCTGCTCGGCCTCTTTCCCCCGCTCGGACGGCTCGTCGCCGCGATCCCCGGCCCGATCATCGGCGGCATCGCGCTGGTGATGTTCACGTCCATCGGCGTCGTCGGGATCAAGATCCTCAGCAACGTCGATTTCGGCCGGCCGCACAATCTCTTCATCGTCGCGACCTCGCTCGGCTTCGGATTCATTCCGACGGTTGCTCCGAATTTCTACGGCTCCCTGCCCAGCAACCTGCAGACGATATTGAACAGCCCGGTCGGCGTTGGCGTCATCGCCGCGATCGTCCTCAACCTTCTGTTCAACTACCTGCCCGATGCAGCATCCAGGAAGGGGCAGTCTGGGTCGCTGGATCCCATTCCGGAGGCCGCGGCCGCCAGGAACGTCCACTAGGGCCGTCGGGCCTGAAACGAACTAGAGGATTTCACGGCGGAGCCGAAGGCGGAGTTCACTCCGTCCCGGCTCCGCAAACGCATGCCGAAGGCCATCCATGGGTGACTGGCGCCAAGCCAGATGCCAACCGGTTCGACGAGGAATACAAATGTCATCAGGAATCCGCGATCTGCGCACCTTCATCGAATTGCTGAGGGAAAGGGGGGCGATCTACGACATCGGCGCGCCCGTGGATCCGGTCCATGAACTGGGCGCCGTCCTGCGCGCCTGCGAGGAGCAGGGGAAGGCGGCGTTCTTCCACGACGTCAAGGGATTCGGAATACCGGTGGTCGGGAGCGCCCTCGGCTCGCATGAACGCATCGCGCTTGCTGTGGGCTGCCGGCACGAAGAGCTTGGCGACGTCCTCGAGAAGGCGACGCTCTCGCCCATGCCTTGTCGGGAAATGGACGGGTCGGCTCCGTGCCAGGAAATCGTCGCCGACGAGGTCGATCTCGGAACGCTTCCCGTCCCGGTCCACGCACCGAGGGACGCGGGACCCTTTATCAATGCCGGCGTGGTGATCGGGCGGGATCCCGCAACCGGCCGGCACAACCTTTCCTATGTGCGCCTTCAGGTGAAGGGCAAGGACCGGATAGGCGTGAACCTGAACACCTGGCGTCACTTGCGAGACTTCTTCGAAATCAGAGAGGCCCGGGGCGAGAACCTGCCTTTCTGTGTTGCCATCGGAGTGGACCCGGCTTTGATGATTGCCGCGGCGTTCCGCTACGAAGGGGACGAATACGAGATCGCGGGGGCGCTGAGGAAGGAGCCGACCCCGGTCGTTCGCGCGAGGACATGCGACGTGCTGGTGCCCGCGACGGCCGAAATCGTGCTCGAATGCGAAATCCTCGCCGGCGAACGCGAGGACGAAGGGCCGATGGCAGAATATACGGGCCACTATTCCGGCCGGTATCCGCAATGCGTCGGACGGGTCAACGCGATCACGCACCGCCGCGATCCGATCTTCCAGACGACCGCGGGCGCCTCCTACGAGCATCTGCTGCTGGGGACGGCGGTCACCCGCGAGCCGCGGCTGAAGCGGCTTGCCATGACCACCTCGCCGCGGGTCCGCGAAGCCTATCTCCCTCCTTACGCTTCTGGTTTTCTCGCCATCATCTCGATGGAGAACCCTCATCCCGGCGAGGTGCGGGCCGTCGGCCTTGCCGCGCTCAACGCGCATGTGAACATCAATACGGTAGTGGTCGTCGACACCGACGTGGACATCTACAATCCGGCCGAGCTTTTCTGGGCGCTTTCCACGCGCGTACGCTGGGAGCGCGACCAGGTCGTGATTCCCGGAACGCTCGGCAATGAACTGCATCCTTCGGCCGATCGCGACGGGGTGATCAGCAAGACGATCATCGACGCGACGCTCGCCCCGAACCTTCGCGATTCCTATGTCAAGATCGTGTATCCGAAGGTCAATCTTGCCGCACTGCTCGGCTTCCCGACGTCTTCATAAGCGGTCCCGGCCTGATCGTCGCCCCCGCTTCCGCGACCGACGCGGATGCATCGGACGGACACGGTTCAGCCGCTGATCAGGCTCGCCAATTCATAGAACGACCGCTATACTTGGCCCTATTCATTCAAGAATTGGATGGATGGGTCGAGTGGACCTGACGCTGAAACAGCTGCGGGCGTTCGTCGCGGTGGCCGAGGCCGAGCACTTCACGCGTGCCGCGGAGCGACTCGATTTGTCCCAGTCCGCCGTCAGCACGCTTGTTCGCCAGCTGGAGCGGAACCTCGGGCTTCGGCTTTTCGACCGTCACACGAGAGTGCTCAGCCTGACGCAGGCGGGTTCCGAGATTCTGCTGGTGGCGAAGCGTGCGGTCAGCGACATCGAAGGCGTGATCGAGAGTTCGCGCGAACTGAGTTCCTTGCACCGGGGCCGCGTCGCGATCGCGTCCGGCACCCTGCAGGCGGCGCTTTTTCTGCCGCGCATGATACGCGCCTTCGGCGAGCGGCACCCAAAGATTCGCTTCACCATCCATGACGTCCCGGAAATAACCATCGGCGAAATGGTCCTGAACGGGGCGGTGGATCTCGGCGTCGGGACCGTCCCGCCGGGCGACAATGAAATCATCAGCACCATGCTGAGCACCGATGTCTTCCTGGTCGTGATGCGGCCGGACGATCCTCTTGCCAACAAGCGGGACTTGCGCTGGCGCGATCTCGAAAACGTGCGGCTGATCGGCCCGCAACGCGGCAATCCGATCCGCGAGCGCCTCGAGAACGAGCTGATCCGCGAGGGCATCGATCTCGCCGCGCACAGATCGCTCCAGGAGGTTTCGCTTCCGCTCACCATTATCGGCATGGTCGAAGGCGGACTCGGCGTCGCGATCATGACCACTGCCGTCGCGCGGCTCGCCAGGTCCATGGGTCTGGTTACCCGGACGCCGGACAGCCCGATCATCGCGCGCGAGATATCGCTGGTCTCCCGGCGCAACCGCTCGCTTTCGCCCGCCGCGCGCCAGTTTCGCGACTTCCTGCTGCGGTCAAACTGGGACGAGGGCCTTATGTAGGACGGCAAGGCACGCCCGCTTCTGCAAGAGCCGATCTTGCGGACGCCTGTCCTCTTTGCGTTCCCGGCTCGCGACCTCTCAGGTGACCAGCGTGATCGTCGACGCGGCCGCCATGAGCGCCGAAATGACAATGAGGACGCCATAGACCCGCGGCATGTCGAAGAGCATGGCATGGCCGGCGAACCAGGCGGCCGTGGCCGCGCCCAGCGCAAACAGGAAGCCGTCGCGCTGCTTGTAGACCAGGCTGGCCGCCATGAGGCCGCAGATGATGACGGCGCCGAAGACGATCGCGATCGCGATCGCTGAACGGTCAAGATCGCCGCCGATGCCCGCCCCCAGCGGGGCGCTCGGGATGCTTGGCCACTCGTAACTCGGGTCGTCGTCGCTCATGCCTGTCCCTCCGAAAGGAGCTTCGCGCACAAAAGCATCGCGCCGCCCGACAGGCAAGTGGCAGTTATGACACCATTGGGCAGGAAAATCTCACCCGTGTAAAATCCGCCCGGATCGGGAAACCAAACGGGCCGCCATCCAGGGTCGGACTCGCCTCCGGAGCGATTGCAATCGGCCCGGTTGAGATATGGGTGGCGACGGGCGAAACAGGCGCTGCGCTTTTTCCTTCATTGCGATAGATAGCTTCGCGATAATTTTGAGGCTCCATGGATCGTCCCGTCCCCACAGCGCGCGCCGAACGCTATGCGGCGTTCCGCCATCATGCCTATCTGCGTTTCTGGGCGGCGCGCCTTCTGATCAATTTCGCCACGCAGATCGTCTCGGTCGCCGTGGGCTGGCTGGTCTATGACCTGACGCGGGATCCTTTCAAACTCGGCCTCGTCGGGATTGTGCAGTTCATTCCCTCGCTCCTGCTCTTCCTCGTTACCGGAGCCGTCGCAGACCGCTTCGGCCGGCGCCTCATCATGGGCCTCGCCGCGCTTCTCGAAGCCGCCTGCGCAGCCACGCTGCTCGTGCTGACATGGAGCGGGGCGATTTCCGCACCGACGATTTTCCTCGTGCTCGCGGTGTTCGGGGTGGCCCGCGCCTTCTTCTCGCCCGCTTCGGCTTCGCTGGTCGCGAACCTCGTTCCAACGGACGATTTCGCCAACGCGATCGCCTGGAACTCGTCGGCCTCGCAGGTCGCGACCATTGCCGGCCCGACCGCCGGCGGCCTGCTCTACGGCCTGTCGCCGACGGTCGCCTTCGCCACCGCCGCGATCATGATGACGGCCGGCGGCCTGCTCGCCCTCTCCATCCCGAAACCCGAACAGCAAAGCGAGGTCGAGAAGCCGTCGCTCGAGGTGCTCTTCGCGGGCTTCCGCTACATCAGAGGCGAGAAGATCGTGCTGGGTGCGATTTCGCTCGATCTCTTCGCCGTACTCCTCGGCGGCGCGATCGCCCTCCTGCCCGTCTATGCGCGCGATATTCTCGACCTCGGACCCTGGGGTCTCGGTCTGCTTCGCTCCGCGCCCGGCATCGGCTCGCTGGCCGTGGCGGTCTGGCTGGCCGGCCATCCCGTACGCGACAGCGCCGGCGTCATCATGTTCATCTGCGTCGGGCTCTTCGGCTTCTTCACCGTGGTCTTCGGCCTCTCCACGATCACGTGGCTGTCGGTCGCGGCGCTGGCGCTCACCGGAGCCGCCGACATGATCAGCGTCTATGTCCGCGAAACGCTGATCCAGCTCTGGACGCCCGACCATTTGCGCGGCCGGGTCAATGCCGTGAACATGGTCTTCATCGGCGCATCGAACGAGGTCGGCGAATTCCGCGCCGGAACCATGGCGGCGCTGATCGGCACGGTGCCGGCCGTGGTGGTCGGCGGCGTCGGCGCCATCGCGGTCGCCGCGCTATGGGCCGGCCTGTTCCCGGCATTGCGCAAGGTTCGCCGTCTCGACGGGCGCATCTGACGAGCGAGCGCTCAGTCGTCCTCCGCCTTGCCGCGCACGGCCGGATGCCGGCTCTGGACGAGCTGGCGCAACGCGATCCTTTCACGGTTTTCGACGCCCATCAGCTCGGCGACGCGCCAGACGATATTGTCTTCGAGTTCATGCACCTCGCCATCGGCATAGACGATCTCCCACATGATCTTGACGAACTCGGAGCAGCCCTCATGGCTGAGGCTGCGCTTCAGCACGCTGGTGAAGGCATAGAGGTCGATCGCCTCCTGGTCGGCCTCCTCGCCGGCCTGCACGAGCCGGTCGAGCTCCGTCCCGGAAAGCCCGTAGGCGTCCGCCAAAAGCTCCTTCAGCCGCTTGCGTTCCACATCGCGCCGTTCGCCGTCGGCGTCCATGACGTGGAACATCAGGGCGGCGGCCGCCACCTTGGGGTCGTCCGCAGCAGGTTTCTTCCGCTGCATCCTGCCGCCGGGCATGTCGCCAAGGAAATCGAGAAGTCGGTCGAACATCGGGAAACGGCGTGAGGTTGCAGATTGGTGGCGGGGATCGCCGCGATGGGCGGAATTGACGGTCAAGGACTATCTAGGGCGAATTCCAGCCGATTGGAACCGTTCTCGGCCCGTCGCTAGAACAGCCTGAAGCGGCCCGGCGCGACCGTATCGTCGTCTTCCGGCTGCTTCACGCCCGGGTCGTCCGGCGGCGGGGGAATACGAACGGCCCGCTGCTCTCCGCTCTCCGCCGAACCCCGCCGCGGACGCGGACGGATTGCTTCCGGCACCGTCGCCGGCGCCTGGCCATCGGCAGCGACCTTGTCCTTGCCCTCGGACGCAACCCGCTCGCTTGCCGTATCGCCGTCGACGACGCTTCGGGGTGAGCCCTCCGATGCAGCCTTTCCGTCCTGGGCCGGGGTGCCGGTTTCAGCCACTTGCGCCTCGATCGCCGGCGTGATGCTTTCCGGCCTCTCTGGCCCGGTCTCGGACGGAGGCTCGAGCAGGTCGGGTTCGATCATCTGGCCGAGGCGCTCGGGCGGCTCCCGCCATTCGAAGGCATCGAGCCTGCCGGTGACCGGCGAGAGCGGTTTCCAGTTTTCAGACACGATCCCGTCCGCCTCCCAGACCGGATCGCGCGGTGCCCGCACCGCCCGCGCCAGCCAGGCGCGCACGCGGCCCTGGTCGCCGGTCTCCGCCTCCTCGATATCGGCGCGCAGCAGATAGGCGCCTTCGCGCGGCTGCTGCCGGATCGCCGCGTCGGCTTCCTCTCGCGCCAGCTTGAATTCGCCGGCGTCGAGCGCCGCCCGCGCCACCGCGAGCGACGATTCGGGATTGTTCTGCTTGAGCGAAGCGAGCTTCCGCGCCCGCGCCAGCCGGTCGCGTGTCGAATCGCCGGACCGCGCATGCACATAGGCGTCGGCGATCTCGGGATGCGCCGTCTTCTTCCAGGCCGCCTCGAGGATCTTGGCGCCCCGCCTGAGATCGTCCTGCCGGAAAAGCGCCTTCGCCGCCGTCACCGCCGCCGGCACGAAATCCGGCTCCAGCCGGTGCGCTTCCAGCGCGGCGTTCTTCGCCGCCAGCGGGTCGGCCTCGAGAACCGACGTCGCCTTGGCGGTCAACAGCACGGCGCGGCGGCGGTTGGCGGTCTTCTTCTCGACCTGTCCCACGGCGCGCTGCGCATCGAGCAGCTTCAGCGCGGCATCCCAGTCGCCCTCCTCCGCCTTTTCCTCCAAAGTCGCCTCGGCGGCCCATGTGAGCTGCGGCGCCAGCGACACCGCTTCCGCCGCGTAGTGACGGGCGGCGGCGCGGTCGCCGAGCCACTCCGCCTCGCGGTAGAGCCCATGCAGCGCCAGCGGGCGAAGCTCGGGATCGTCGAGCATGGCCTCGAATTTCTTGCGGGCCGCCGCGCGATCGCCTTCGAGCAGCAGCGTCTGCGCTTCCAGCAGGTGGATCAGCGGCTCCTGATCGGCGCTGATCAGCTTCGCCGCCTGCCTGTTCATCTGCCGCGCGCGCGACAGGTCGCCCGCGCCGGCGGCGATTATGCCGGTCGACAGCGACTGGTAGCCGCGGTCCCGTCGCCGCGCCCGGAAATGCCGTGCCACCGCATAGGGACTGTTCCAGATGCTCTTCAGCAGCCACCAGAGGATCATCACCGCCGCGACGATGGCCACGACCGCGACCGCCGCGACCATCAGCGTCACCTCGTACTGGTAGCCGCCGAAGGTGACGACGAGGTCGCCCGGCCGGTCGGCCAGCCAGGAAAAGCCGATGCCGAGCGCAAGGACGGCGAGGAGAAAGAAAAAAACGCGGACCATCAAACCGTCATCCCGTCTTCAGCACCGAGGCGAGCGCCTTTTGCGCCAGCGCGTCGACCTTCAGCCGCGCCTGCAGCCCGGACATGAAATCGGCGCCCGCCGCTTTCGCCTTCTCCGGCAGCGCATCGTAGTCTTCGGCGGCGCCGGCGAGATCGCCGCCGGCAACGGCATTCCGGAACCGCGCGATGCGCGCGCCGACGCTGTCGCCCTCCACCTTGCCGACGGGCTGGACCCTGACCAGCGACCGCGCGCTGGAAAGCAGCCGGTCGACTATCCCGACGTCGCCGTCCGGCGTCTCCCGCGTCGCGTCGAGCATTTTCTCCGCCGCCGTCCCGACTTCGGCGGCAAGCCTGGCACGCGTCGGCACGCCCTTTGCCGCGAATGCCCGAAGGTCCGCCAGTTCCGGCGTGCCGGGCGCCACCGCGGCGAACATGTCGAGCTCGGCGGTGAACGAGCCCCCGCGCTCTACCGCGGATTTGAGGGCCGAAGCGGCGACGGCGGCGGTCGCGTTGGGTTCGTCCGCCTGCTTGGCGAGCTTGCCGTCCAGCGCGGAGACCCGTTCCTGCAGCTTGCCGAGCGCGTCGCTGTTGCTGGCGGCAGCCTGGCCGAGCGTATCGACCTTCCGGCCAAGCGCATCGACCGCCTGCGCGGACGGCGTCTCCTTGCTCGCGGCCGCGAGGCTTTGCTCCAGCTTCGCCAGACGGTCCTCGACGCTCTTGAGCGAAGCCGAGTTCGCCGATCCTCCCGACGCATCGGCCGATCGGGCTGCCGCGACGTCTTTTTTCACCTTGTCCAGGTCGGCCGCCAGCTCGCCGATACGCTTGTTAGCGGGCTGAAGCGCCTGCTTGATCGTCTCGGCATCGACAGCCCCGGAATCGATCGCGGACACCTTCTGCTCGAGCGCGTCGACATCCGCGCGCAGCGACTGCAGCGTCTGGCCTTCGTCCGCGTTCCCGAGCGCCGGGATCAGGCCGGCGCGCTGCAGGCCGCCGGCAAGCACCAGCGCGATGACGCCGCCGGCGATGCCGGCCGCCAGCGCACGACCGAAGCCGCCGCGCGATGCGGCGCCCGATACCGGCGCCGGACCGGTGATCTCGGGCGAAGACGTTTCGTCATCGGCGGTATAATAGGCGCCGGGTCGGGAAGAGGGCGGTTCGGTGCGATCGCCGCCCGGATCCTCCACGGCTTCGGCTTTCGTCGCCATATCTTCGTTTCCGCCCTGTGCGGTCGTTTCCTCCGGGGAAACGGAAGGTGCCGGTCGGGAAATAGGCTCTTCTGGAATTTCCGATCCGGCCGGATCGGAAAGCCGCGACACCTGATCCGGAGCAAGCTCGATCGTCACCGGCTCCTTTTTCCTGCTGGAATGCCGGGCTCTCGGCGTCTTCACCATCCGCTTTCTCCGCTCCTTGATGTCAGGGCCGGTCGAATATTGTCGGGCGCGCCGCGCCGTCGCATGATCTAGCACAATTCGCTGCGGGAAAAAGGGCGACCCGGTGACCGGCGGCGCAACTATCTGCCAAGCAGCGCCAGCATCGCCTCCTCGTTCGGATGGGCGGCAACCCGGACGCCGTCGAGGGAAACCAGCGGCTTCGCGACTCTCCCGGACATGCAAACCAGCCTCGATCGCAGGAACAGGAGGGAGACGACCGACCGATCGGTCAGTTTTCCGAACGCTCCGGCGGCCATGTGTGAATAGAGAAGCACGTTCTCGAACGGCTCCTTGCCGAGCATCGCCTTCAATTCGTCGTCGGTGTAGTCGACCGTGCTCGTGTCGTAGATCTCGACCGGCATGACCTCCATGCCGGCGTCGGAGAGCGTAGCCTCGAAAGTCTCCATCCGTACTCGGCCGCAGAGATAGAGCACGCGCGATCCGCGGCCCATTTGCCGCTTCATCAGCCGGGCAAGGTCTCCCGCATCTCCCGGCCCGGCGATGATGTTCGTCAGCCCCGCCCTATCCGCAGCGTCCGCCGTTCCCTGCCCGACGGCGAAAACCGGCAATTCCGCGACCGCCCGCAGCAGCGACTGATCGGCATGACGAATCGCGTTGGCGCTGCTGGCCGCGACGGCGTCGAATACTCCGCCGGCCGGAAGTCCGGCGGAGAGGGGACAGATTTCGGTAAGGGGGAGGCGGACAGGCTCGAAGCCCAGCCCTTCCACCCTTTTCGCTGTCCGCGCGGCACCGGGCTCGGGCCGGGTTATCAGCACCCTGCCGGCCACTGCCTACGCCCAGCTCTCGAAAAAGCGCGTGCCCGCCTTGTCGCGGATGGCCGCCCCCGCTTCGCGGCCGACCGCCTCGGCGTCCGCCGATCGTCCGCCGCGCGAAATCTCGTGACACTCCCTGCCGTCCGGCGTCAGCACCATGCCGTGGAAGGCGAGCCTGTCGTCATCGATGCGGGCGAGGCCGGCGATCGGGGTCCGGCAGGAACCGTCGAGCACGGCCAGGAATGCTCGCTCGCAGGCGAGCGCCTGCCCGGTGGGCTCGTGATGGATCGGCGCCACCATACCGGCGACCCGCGCATCGCCGGTCCTTGTCTCTATGCAGATCGCGCCCTGCCCAGGCGCCGGCGGAAACCGCTCCGGGTCGAGCATTTCCGTGATGCGCCCGGCAAGGCCCAGCCTATCGAGGCCCGCCGCGGCGAGCAGGGTCGCATCCACCTTGCCGTCGTCCAGTTTTGCAAGGCGTGTCGGGACGTTGCCGCGAAAATCGACGATTTCGATGTCGGGCCGAAGCCGCCTGATCAGCGCACGCCGCCGCATCGAGGAAGAGCCTGCCACCGCGCCATGCGGCAGGGCCTCCAGGCTTGCCGCGGTCCGGCCGATGAAGGCGTCGCGCGGATCGGCCCTTTCGAGGAAGGCGACGAGCCCCAGCCCGTCCGGCAGCCATGTCGGCATGTCCTTCGAGGAATGCACGGCGATATCGATGCGGCTGTCGAGCAGCGCCTCCTCGATCTCCTTGGTGAAAAGGCCCTTGCCGCCGGCTTCCGCCAGCGACCGGTCCTGGATGCGATCGCCGCTCGTCGAGATCGGCACGACGGCGAAGGCGTCTTCCGGCAGACCATGCGCCACCATCAGCCGCGCACGCGTCTGATGCGCCTGCGCCAGCGCCAGCGCGCTGCCTCGCGTTCCGATCCTGATGATATCCGACTGCATCGCGCCTGTTTTCACCCCGCGGCGGGCGTGATAACCCGCCCGACTGGATCATATCTCCGCTGGTGGCCGCTTCCTAACGAGGATTGGCGGGGCGGGCAATGAGAGAGGCCGGGTTACGGTGACGCGGGTATTGGGCATCGAGACGAGTTGCGACGAGACCGCCGCCGCCGTGGTGTCGCTGGAGGCTGGCCGAGGCGAGATCCTCTCTTCGGTCGTGCTCAGCCAGATCGCCGAGCACGAGGCTTTCGGCGGCGTCGTCCCGGAAATCGCGGCGCGAGCCCATGTCGAGACGCTGGACGGGGTCGTTGCGGCCGCGCTCGCCGACGCCGGCCTCCGCCTGGCCGATATCGACGCGATCGCCGCCACCGCCGGCCCCGGCTTGATCGGCGGGCTGATCGTCGGCGTGATGACGGCGAAGGCGCTCGCCGCCGCGGCGGGCAAGAAGCTGGTCGCGATCAACCATCTCGAAGGCCATGCCCTGACGGCGCGCCTGACCGACGGTCTCGATTTTCCCTATCTCCTGCTCCTTGTCTCCGGCGGCCATACGCAGATCGTGCTGGTCCGCGGCGTCGGCCGCTACGAGCGCTGGGCGACCACGATCGACGATGCGCTCGGCGAGGCGTTCGACAAGACCGCCAAGCTTCTCGGACTGCCCTATCCCGGCGGCCCGAGCGTCGAGAAGGCGGCACGGCGCGGGAACGCCTCGCGTTTCGAGCTGCCGCGGCCGCTAAAGGGCGAGGAAACGCTCGACTTTTCCTTTTCCGGCCTCAAGACCGCCGTTCGCCTGGCGGCGAAAGCGCTCGAACCGCTTGCGGATCGCGATGTCGAAGACATCTGCGCCTCTTTCCAGCGCGCCGTATCCGACACGCTCGCCGACCGCCTCGGCCGCAGCCTGGAGCGCTTCCGCGCGGAATTTCCCGATATCGTCGTCCCTCCTTTGGTCGTCGCCGGCGGCGTCGCCGCCAATGCGGAGATCCGGTCCACGCTCATGGAGCTTTGCCGGCAAACTGGTTTCCGTTTCGTCGCCCCACCGATGGAACTCTGCACCGACAACGCGGTGATGATCGCATGGGCGGGGCTGGAGCGGCTTCGTGCCGGGATGGCCAGCGAAAACGCTCTCGACATGGCGCCGCGCCCGCGCTGGCCTCTCGATGAGAACGCGGCGCCGGCCCTCGGCTCGGGCCGCCGAGGAGCCAAGGTATGAGGGGAGCCAAGGCATGAGCGGCGAGAGGATCGCCGTGCTCGGCGGCGGTGCCTGGGGAACGGCGCTGGCGCTCGCCACGCTCCATGGGGGCAACGAGCCCCGCCTGTGGGCGCGCGACCGGCATACGGCGGACGCGATAAACCGGCTGCACGAGAACCCGCGCTACCTGCCCGGCATCCGCCTCGACGAGGCGCTGACGGCGAAGACGGAGCTTGCCGTGGCGCTCGCCGGCACAAGCTGCGTGCTCCTCGCCACGCCGGCGCAGACGCTGCGCGCCCTATGCCGCGAGGCCGCGCCGCACATGCCGGCGGGTGCGCCGGCTGTCGTCTGCGCCAAGGGAATCGAGGCGACGACCGGACTGCTCCTTTCCGGGATCGTCGAGGAGCTTCTGCCGCAAAATCCCGTCGCGGCGCTTTCCGGACCGAGCTTCGCCGCCGACGTGTCGCGCGGCCTGCCGACCGCCGTCACCGTGGCGGCCCGCGACGAGGCGCTGGCGGCCCATCTCGCCGCCCTGCTCTCGACGCCGCACCTGCGCTGCTATTCCACCGACGACCTCACCGGGGTCGAAATCGGCGGGGCGCTGAAGAACGTCATGGCCATCGCCGCCGGCGCGGCGGCGGGCGCGGAACTCGGCGCCAGCGCGCAAGCCGCGCTGGTCACGCGCGGCTTCGTCGAACTGCGCCGCATCGGCGCCGCTTTCGGCGCGCGGCCGGAGACGCTGATGGGCCTTTCCGGCCTCGGCGACCTGATCCTCTCCTGCGGCTCGTCCCGTTCGCGCAACTTCGCCTACGGGCTGGCGCTCGGGCGCGGCGAAAGCGTCGAAGGCCTGCCGCTCGCCGAGGGCGTCGCCACCGCGAAAATCGCCGCCGAGCTGGCGCGGAAGCGCGCCATCGACGCGCCGATCGTCCAGGCGGTCGCCGCCCTGCTTGCCGGCCGGATCAAGGTGCCGGAAGCCGTGGAATCGCTGCTTTCGCGGCCACTGAAGAGCGAAGACGCTTGACGCGCCGGACCACGAGGCTTCAATCCCTTTTGACAGGAGTTTTCCATGCTTTTCGCCTTTATCTGCACGGACAAGCCGGACCACCTCGCGGTTCGCATGGAGACGCGTCCTGATCATCTCGCCTATCTCAAGGATCTCAATTCGAAGGGCCTACTGAAATTCGCAGGCCCTTTCGTTGACCACGACGGCAAGCCCAACGGCACGCTCGCGGTCATCGAGGCGGAAGACCGCGAGCAGGCCGAGGCGATCGCCGCTTCCGATCCCTACGCGAAGACGGGACTCTTCGCGCAGGTCGAGATCAGGGCATGGAACTGGGTCGTCAACAATCCGGCGGCGGGCTGAGGGGGCAAGCGATGAAATACTGGCTTTTCAAATCCGAACCCGATTCCTGGTCCTGGGAACGGCAGAAGGCGAAGGGCAAGGCCGGCCAGCAATGGGACGGCGTGCGCAACTACCAGGCGCGCAACAACATGGGCGCCATGGAGATCGGCGATCTCGGCTTCTTCTATCACTCCAACCAGGGGCTCGATGTCGTCGGCATCGTCGAAGTTTGCGCGCTCGCCCATCACGATACGACCACGGACGATCCGCGCTGGGTATGCGTCGATATCCGCGCCGTCCGCGACGTGCCGAAGCCGGTCACGCTGAACGACATCAAGGCCAACCCGAAGCTCGCCGACATGGTGCTGGTCAACAATTCACGTCTTTCCGTGCAGCCGGTCTCAGCGGCGGAATGGAAGGAAGTCTGCAGCATGGGCGGGATCGATCCGGCCCCGTAACGGTCCTCGCCTTGGGTCGGCGACGCTGTCGGTCAAGGGCGATGTCATGCGTCTGGTTCGGTCGTGTTCAGGCATGGACATGGATGGCCGTGCGCCGCGACAGGTGCGGCAGGAGCCGCAGCATCACGCGGCGCTCGACGGCGATGCATCCTTCCGTCGGCCGGAACCCGGGCCGCGACAGGTGCATGAAGATGGCGCTGCCACCGTTCCGGCGGCGCGGCCGGATATTCCAGTCGAGCACGAGGCAGAAATCGTAGAGCCGGTCCTCACGCATCATTTTCTCGTGGCTTGCCCGACAAGGCAGCCGAACCGGTCTGTTGTAATTGGCATCGGCAGGCGCGTCGCACCAGCCGCTGTCGGCACGGATCGGCGTCAGCCGAAGGCCCGAATGGCGCGGCGGATGACGCTCCACGCGAATATAGCCGCCGAGAAGACGAAGCCTGCCGGACGGCGTCGCGCCGTCGCCTTCGCGTTTGAAAGCGGAGATGCCCGCCCTGCCCAGCGCGCAGCGGAAGACCACGCCCTCGACGTTGATGAGCCCCTCGGACCGCTCCCCCGGCCTTGGACGGACATTGATATTTCCGATCCCCATCCCAAATCCTTCGTCAGGCTGCTATCTTCAAATCCCGCGGAGAACGGCCCCGGAGGACGACAAAAGCTTGTGAGCCGCTTTGCAGCCGTTTCCTTTGCGCATAGACGGTTCTTCCCGCACACCCTATTCTCGATTGTACAATAACGGATTGGCCCATGGCATCGCGCACCATCCTCATTGTGGACGACGACGACGATTTGCGATCGACTCTCGTGGAGCAGCTCGCGCTCTACGAGGAATTCGAGATCCTGCAGGAGGGAACGGCCACGAAGGGCATCCAGTCGGTGCGCAACGGCATGGTCGATCTGCTCATCATGGATGTCGGGCTGCCCGACATGGACGGACGCGAAGCGGTCAAGCTCCTGCGTAAGAGCGGCTATAAGGCGCCGATCATCATGCTGACCGGCCAGGACACCGATTCGGACACCATCCTCGGCCTCGAGGCAGGCGCCAACGATTATGTGACGAAACCGTTTCGCTTCGCCGTGCTTCTCGCCCGCATTCGCGCGCAGTTGCGGCAGCACGAGCAGAGCGAGGACGCCACCTTCACCGTCGGGCCCTACACCTTCAAGCCGAGCCAGAAGCTGCTCGTCGACCAGCGCGGCGGCAAGGTCCGGCTGACCGAGAAGGAAGCGGCCATCATCAAATACCTCTACCGGGCCGACCAGAAGGTGGTGACCCGCGATGTGCTGCTCGAGGAAGTCTGGGGCTACAATTCCGGCGTCACCACCCACACGCTCGAAACCCATGTCTACCGGCTGCGCCAGAAGATCGAACGCGATCCTTCCAATGCCGAGATACTTGTGACAGAAAGCGGCGGATATAAGCTCGTTCCCTGACCGCCCACACGGTTTGGGCAAGGCGAAGTCCGACATTTGCCTGGGAGCGCCGGACGAGGGGATGTAAATGCCGGAATCGGACCAATAGAGCCTTTCATGGTCAGAGGGGATCGTTCTGTCGGAGGGAATTCGGGCCTTGGCCTGCCCTCGGCCCGGCCTGAGGCCGGAGCCGGGGGGCAAGGCCTTCGGCGCGGCACGCCCCGCGCCGCCGTCCTGACGGATCGCCTCGCCATCGGAGAAACAGAACTGATTCTGTCTAGCCATGAGAGGCTCTAGGGGACAATCTTGGCGCTGGATGACGACATCCGCCTGCTTTCCGGTGTGCCGCTTTTCCAAAGCTTCACGCCCGACCAGTTGCGGCTGCTCGCCTTCGGCGCGGAAAACATGCGGCTCGCTCAGGGACAGATACTCTACGAGGCCGGCGCGCGTGCTGACGGCGCCTTCGTCGTCGCGGCGGGATCGATCGGCCTCTTCCGGGAGGACGTCGAGGGCGAGCGCATCCTGCTCGCCAGCATCGGCCCGGGCGCGATGCTCGGCGAATTGGCGCTAATCGCCGACGCGGTTCGGCCGACAGGCGCCGTGGCCGTCGAGGATACGGAACTCGTCCGGCTGAGCCGCAGGCTTTTCCACCGCATCCTCCAGGAATATCCGGAGCTCGCCGCCGCGCTGCACAACCAGATCGCCGAGGGTCTTGCCTCGATGGTCGGCAAGATCGACGCGCTCGCGCCGCGGTTCTCCGATTGAGGCGGAAAGATTGAGGTGGAAAGCCGGCGCCGCGCGGCCGGATTCCGGGCTCGGCGCTCGCCGCGTAAGCCGCCGTTAAGGTTAGTTAAACGTTAAGCCTTGTCGTCCACATTGCCTGAAAACGGACTATTCTAGGGGCGCGTCCGGTGGCATCTGGGGACGGAAAACAACAAAAACATGGCATTGCGAACGTGGCGGCGGGCCCCACGGCCGATTCGCTTTCGGGCGCGCATGGCGCCGGTGTCGAGATGGCGGGTGCCGATCCTCGCCGGCTTCTCGAAATAAGCGCCGACTGGATATGGCGGACCGACGCCGACCATATATTCGTCTTTCTTTCCGACGGGCTCGAAGGCGCGACCGGAATGAAGCCGAAAAAGGCGCTCGGCAAGACCTGGTTCGATTTCCTGCCGATGGCCGCCCGGCTGAAACCGGACTACCAGGCGCACCTCGCCGATTTGAGGGCGCATCGGCCCTTTCGCGAATTCGTCTATGAGGTGGCGAACGCGCCCGCTCATTGCCGCTGGCTGTCGGTTTCCGGCTATCCGCTGTTCGCCGAAGACGGTGCTTTCGCCGGCTACGAGGGCACCGGCCGGAACGTCACGAACCTGTTCGACGCACAGGACGCGCTGGATGAGATGCGCGGCCAGCTCAAGCAGTCGCAGGAACTTCTGGCCGCCGTGTTCGAATCTCTCGACGCCGGCATCGTCGTGTACGACGAGAATGACCGCCTTCTGCTCTCCAACGCCCGCATGGCCGAACTCTATCCCCATATCGGCAAGGTCGCCGAAGCGGGGATGGAGCTCCGCGACCTGCTGGCGAGTGCCTATGATTCCGGCCAGTTCGTCGACGCGCCCGGCGCCGAGAATGCGGCGCGGACGGCCGACCGCGCGCGCTGGCTGAGGGAACGTCTCCAGGAATGCTGGGAGCCCTACAGCGAGCGCGAGCAGAAACTCGACGACGGCCGCTGGGTGCATCTGCGCAACCGGCGCCTCGACAACGGCATGTTCATCGGGCTGAGGACCGACATCACCGCCATCAAGGAGCGGGAAGAGGCCCTCGCCGAAGCGCTCGAAAAGGCCAGCCACACCGAGGTCCTGCGATCGGCGCTCGACATCATGGAGGACGGCTTCGCGCTTTACGACGCCAGCGACCGCCTTGTGCTGTTCAATCCTGCCTATGTGAAGATGCATGTCGGCATGGAGGATCATATCCGCCCGGGCATGACTTTCGAGGCGGTGCTGCGCAAGGCCATCGAATTCGGCATGGTGGATATCGGCGAGGCGGATGTCGACGCCTATGTCGCCGCCGCCATGAAGCGGCGCAAGGAAGGTCCGAGCGCCGAGATGATGCTGCATTTCTCGGACGGGCGATGGGTCATGCGCCGCGAGGTCCGTACGCGGGACGGCGGCATCATGGGCATCCGCACGGATGTCACCGAGATGAAGAAACGCGAGGAGGAGCTTGCCGAGGCGAGCCGCCACGCCGAGGAACTTCTGTTCGACCTGACGCGGACCGTCGAGGCGATGAACATGGGCGTCGTAGTCGTCGACGCCGACATGCGCGCCGAAATCGTCAACCCCGCCTTCTACGAACAATGGAGAATGGATCCGGAAAAGGTCGGCATTGGCACGCATTTCCGAGACCTGATCGACTACAATCGCTATACCGGCGTCTATGACGTCCCCGAGGCCCGATGGGAGGAATATGCCACATCGCGCATCTCGGAAATCCGCGCCGGCGAGGTCGCGCCGCGTGAATTCAAGCGCGCCGACGGCCGCACCCTCATATATTCGGTGACTGCGCTTTCTGGCGGCAAGCGGCTGGTCTCCTACTTCGACATCACCGAGATGAAGGACCGCGAGGCGGCGCTGGCCGAGGCGCTCGAAAAGGCCAAGCTCGCCGAAGCGGTCATCAACAGCGTTCCCCACCCGATCTTCGTCAAGGACCGAAACCTGGATTTCGTCCTCGCCAACAACGCCTTCGCGGCAATCTTCGGCAAGACGCCCCGGGAGATCATCGGCAGGAAGGCGATCGACGTCGTCCCGGAAGCCGATGCGAAGGAACTCGAGGAGAACGAGCGGCAGGTTCTCGACACCGGCGAACTGCACGAAAGCGAAGAGGATTTCGAACTCGACGGCGTCCCCCGTTCGCGCGTCCTGCGCAAGAACCGCGTGCGCACGGAAAGCGGCAAGGACTACGTCGCCTGCACCATCTTCGACATCACCGACATGCGCCGCCGCGAAATCGAGGCGCAGGAAGCGCGCCAGCACCTGGCCCACGTCCTCGAACTGCTTCCCGCCGGCGTCATCATCTACGACCGCGACGACAAGTTCGTCCTGGCCAACCGCAACGTCCAGGACATGCTCAGGGGAATGGAAGCGACCTGGGTCGAGGGCCAGTCGCTCGAGCATGCCATGCGGATCGCGCATGATGTGGGCTATTTCCGCCAGAGCGACGATTCCGAACTCGACGCGCTCTATGACACCGACCAGGAGGCGTGGGTCAGGGGCAAGATCGCGAAATACCATCTGCCTCACGCCGTCTATGAGCGCCGCAATCCGGACGGACGCTGGTATCAGGTCTACGACACGCGCACGCCCGACGGGTCCTTCGTCGGCGTGCGGGTCGATATCACCGAACTGAAGGAGCGCGAGGAAGCGCTGCGCGAAAGCTCGCGCGAGAACGAGCTGTTCCGCTCCATCATCGACAACGTGCCGGTCGCCATCTATGCCAAGCAGACCGACCTCAAGCTCGTCTATGTCAACGAGGGCTGGTGCGATCTGACCGGCATGTCGCGCGATGAAGCCGTCGGCAAGACCGACGCCGACATATTCGGCCCCGACGGCGAGGCCTTCATGCGCGACGACCGCGCCGTGCTGCGCTCCCGCCAGCCGCAGATCTTCGAGGAAACGGCAACGCGGCCGGACGGGTCGACGCGCTACCAGGAAGCGCGCAAGAGCGTCATGGCCGCATCCGACGGCTCGCTCTACCTGATCGGCTCGACCACCGACGTCAGCGAGATGAAGGAACGCGAGCGCGAGTTGCGCGAGGCCCAGCAGAAGGCGGTGCTGGCCGACCGTGCCAAATCCGAATTCCTGGCCAATATGAGTCACGAGATCCGCACGCCGATGAACGGCGTGCTCGGCATGGCGGAATTGTTGGCGAAATCGGATCTCGATTCGAAGCAGAAGACATTCACCGACATCATCGTGAAGTCGGGCAACGCGCTTCTCACCATCATCAACGACATCCTGGACTTCTCCAAGATCGACGCCGGCCAGCTCGTGCTCGATCCGTCGCCCTTCAACCTGGTCGAGGCGATCGAGGACGTGGCGACGCTCGTCTCCACCCGCGCCAAGGAGAAGGATTTGGAGCTGATCGTTAGGGTCGATCCCGACCTGCCGGAAATGTTCGTGGGCGATGTCGGCCGCATTCGCCAGATTATCACCAACCTGATGGGTAACGCGGTGAAGTTCACCGACACCGGCCATGTGCTGGTCGATGTGAACGGCCATGTCGAGAAGGGCGCGGGAAAGCTGCGCATCAATGTGACCGATACCGGTATCGGCATCCCGAAGGACAAGATAGATCTCGTCTTCGACAAGTTCAGCCAGGTCGATGCCTCCTCGACCAGGCGGCATGAAGGCACCGGCCTCGGCCTCGCCATCACCTCGAAGCTGGTCGCGCTAATGGGCGGCGACATCGGCGTGGAGAGCGAGTTCGGCAAGGGTTCGACCTTCTGGTTCGCGCTCGACCTGCCGACCGCCGAGACCTCCCCGCGGCGCAAGCCCATGCCGATCGACGTGACCGGCGCGCGCATCCTCATCGTCGACGACAATGCGGTGAACCGCGCCATCCTTTCCGAGCAGATGGCCTCCTGGTCCTTCGATGCCTGCGCGGCCCAAAGCGGCGAGGAGGGCCTGAAAGTGCTGCATGCGGCGGCGAAGCATGGCATCAGCGTCGATTGCGTGGTCCTGGACTACCAGATGCCCGGCATGACGGGAGCGGAAGTGACCCGGATCATCCGCTCAACCAAGGGGATAGCCGATACGCCGATTATCATGCTGACATCGGTCGACCAGTCGCTCTCCAACGCCCAGCATCGCGACCTCGGCATCAATGCCCAGCTCATCAAGCCGGCGCGCTCCTCGCATCTCCTGGAGACGATCGTCTCCGCGGTGCAGAAGCATCGCACGCCGGATCTGGCGGCCGTCGCAACGGGAGGCGCCGCCATGCCGGCCTTCGACGGACGCGCCGCCGTCGTCGCGCCTTCACCGATTGCCGGGACGGAAAGGAAGACCGTTTCCGCCGCGACGGGCCAGAGGGCCTCGACATCCGCTATCGGGCAAACGGCGACGGGGCATCGGCTCGACATACTGGTCGCCGAGGACAACGAAGTGAACCAGCTCGTCTTCACACAGATACTGGCGGAGACCGATCTGAGCTTCGAGATCGTCGGCAATGGCGAGCTTGCGCTCCAGGCCTACCGCGAGATGCAGCCTCGCATGATCCTTATGGACGTCTCCATGCCGAAGATGAGCGGCCTGGAGGCGACCGCGGCGATCCGCAGCCTCGAGGCGGAGAGCGGGGCGCATGTGCCGATCATCGGCGTCACCGCGCATGCGCTCAAGGGGGACCGCGAACGCTGCATCGACGCCGGCATGGACGACTATCTGTCGAAACCCATCAGCCCCAAGGCCCTCCTCGGGAAAGTGGCGCGCTGGGGCGGAGACAAGTCGACTGCGCTTCAAAGCGCCGGCTGAACGATGAAAATCCGGGGCGCGGCATAGGCCGCCGGCCCCGCAGCCTCTCCGACCTATCGTTCCGGCGCGGCTTTCCATGCCGCCGCCCGTTGCGGACCGCGCGCCGGCGGATGGCTGCGCGGCCGAAACAAAACTGTCATCCAACTGTAACACGGGGCCGATAAGGGCAGTCGCGGCGCAAACCTGCGCCAAGCAAGAATGTCCGAACAGGAGCAGGCTCCATGATGACTTTCATTCGCCCGACGGCGCTCGCGGCTGCCGCCGCCGTCGCCCTGTCGATCGCAACGGCTGCCGCCGGCAACGCCGCCGATATTTCCGGCGCCGGATCCACCTTCATCTATCCCGTCTTCGCCAAATGGGCGGACACCTACAAGAAAGAGACCGGCATCGGCCTCAATTATCAGTCCATCGGCTCGGGCGGCGGGATCAAGCAGGTGATCGCCAAAACCGTCACCTTCGGCGCCACCGACAAGCCGCTATCCGACGAAGACCTCGGCAAGAACGGCCTTGTCCAGTTTCCGATGGTGATGGGCGGCATCGTCCCGATCGTCAACGTCGAGGGCATCAAGCCCGGCGAGCTGGTGCTCGACGGCAAGACGCTCGCCGAGATCTATCTCGGCGACATCACCTCCTGGGACGACGACGCCATCAAGGCGCTCAATCCCGGTCTCAATCTGCCTTCCCTGGCGATCGCCGTCGTCCATCGTTCCGACGGCTCGGGCACGACCTTCAACTTCACCGACTATCTGAGCAAGGTCTCTGCTGACTGGAAGGACAAGGTCGGCTCCGACACGGCCGTGGAGTGGCCCGTCGGCGTCGGCGCCAAGGGCAGCGAGGGTGTCGCCAACATGGTGATGCAGACGGCGGGAGGCATCGGCTACGACGAATATGCCTATGCCGCCCAGAACAACCTCTCCTATGCCAGGATGGAGAACGCCGCCGGCAAGATCGTAGAGCCTTCGCTCGAGACATTCGGCGCCGCCGCCGCCAACGCCGACTGGCAGGGCGCCACGAATTTCCACGTCATCATCACCAACCAGCCCGGCGACAACAGCTGGCCGATCGCCGCCTCGACCTGGGTGCTGATCCACAAGGCGCCGGAAGACGCCGTTGCCGCCGGCGACGCGCTCAAATTCTTCGACTGGGCCTACAAGAACGGCAAGGATGCCGCCAAGGGGCTGGATTATGTGTCCATCCCCGACAACGTCGTCGGCCTGATCGAGGCGACCTGGTCGGACATCAAGGCCGACGGCAAGCCGGTCTATACGGTAGGCCAGTAACTCCGTGACCGCAGAGCCCGGGGGCCGTTGGCGCCCGGGCTCTGCCAGGCAAAAGGTGCCCCCTATGAGTGCGGTTCAGGAGAGGATGACGGCACCGGCCGTCGCGCGAGACGCCAGGGTACGGCGTTTCGCGCTGACCGACAGCCTGTTTCACGCCCTGACCCGTGCGGCCGCCATTCTCGTTCTCCTGTTGCTCGGCGGCGTGGCGGTGTCGCTCTTCCTCGGCGCGTGGCCGGCGCTCTCGCATTTCGGCCCGGCCTTTCTCGTCACCGAATCCTGGAATCCGGTGAGGGAAAAATTCGGCGCGCTCGCCCCGATCTACGGCACCCTCGTCACGTCGGCGATTGCCATCCTGATCGCCGTTCCGATCGGAATCGGCATCGCCATTTTCCTCACCGAGCTCTGTCCGCGCCCGCTCCGCCGCCCGATCGGCATGGCCGTGGAGCTTCTGGCCGGCATACCCTCGATCATCTACGGCATCTGGGGCCTGTTCGTCTTCGCGCCCTTCATGCAGACGGTGGTCCAGCCCTTCGTGATCGGGCTCTTCCATGATGTGCCGGGCCTGTCGGCGCTCTTCGCCGGCCCGCCCTACGGCATCGGCATCCTGACCTCCGGCCTAATCCTGGCCATCATGGTGCTGCCTTTCATTTCTTCGATCACCCGGGATGTGTTCGACACTGTCCCCGCCATGCTCAAGGAATCCGCCTATGGCATCGGCTGCACCACCTGGGAGGTCACGCGCAGGGTGGTCATTCCCTATACGCGCGTCGGCATCATGGGCGGAGTGATGCTCGGTCTCGGCCGCGCGCTCGGCGAGACGATGGCCGTCACCTTCGTGATCGGCAATGCGCACCGTATCCACGCCTCGCTCTTCGCCCCCGGCACCACGATCTCCGCCTCGATCGCCAACGAGTTCACCGAAGCCGTCGGCGACCTCTACACCTCCTCGCTGGTGGCGCTCGGGCTGATCCTCTTCGTCATCACCTTCCTGATCCTCGCCGCTGCCCGCTTGATGCTGCTGCGGACGGGCCACAAGGCGGGAGCCTGAGCATGGGACCGGCGCTTCACACCCGACGCAAGGCAAGGAATTCTCTGATGATGGGCCTCTGCGTCGCCGCGGCGCTGATCGGCCTCGCCTGGCTGGCGCTCATCCTCGGCGCGCTTCTCTGGAACGGGCTGAGCGGCCTTGTCCCAGCCGTCTTCACGCACATGACGCCCCCGCCCGGCGAGGCCGGCGGTCTTCTGAACGCCATCGCCGGCAGCGTGGTGATGACGGTGATCGCCGTCATCGTCGGCACGCCGATCGGCATCCTGGCCGGCACCTACATGGCCGAATATGGCCGCTTTTCCCGACTGACGATCGTCGTGCGCTTCATCAACGACATCCTGCTTTCCGCCCCGTCCATTATCGTCGGCCTCTTCGTCTATGTCCTGATGGTCAAGCCCATGGGCCATTTCTCGGCGGTCGCGGGGTCTGTGGCGCTGGCGATCCTGGTCATTCCGGTCGTTGTCCGCACGACCGAGGACATGCTGAACCTCGTGCCGAACGCGCTTCGCGAGGCCGGCACGGCGATCGGCGCGCCGCGCTGGGTGGTCATCCGCTCGGTCGCCTACAGGGCCGCCCTTTCCAGCATCATCACCGGCGTCCTCCTCGCGGTGGCCCGCATCTCCGGCGAGACAGCGCCGCTTCTGTTCACCGCTCTCAACAACCAGTTCTGGAGCGTCGATCTCAACGCCCCGATCGCAAGCCTGCCGGTCACCATCTTCCAGTTCGCGCTCAGCCCCTATGCCGAATGGCAGCAACTCGCCTGGACCGGCGCGCTCATCATCACCTTCGCCGTGCTTCTGCTCAGCATCGTGGCGCGCGCCCTTACCGTCCGGAGGGAGGACAGATGACACAGATGATGTCGCCGGCATCGATAGCGGCCAGCCGTCCCGCAACGGAAGACGTGAAGCTGGAGGTGCGCAAGCTCGACTTCTTCTATGACCGGACGCGGGCGCTGAAGGACATCTCGCTTTCGCTTCCCGCGAAGAGCGTCACGGCCTTCATCGGCCCGTCCGGCTGCGGGAAGTCGACCCTGCTGCGCGTCTTCAACCGGATCTATGAGCTTTATCCGAAACAGCGCGCGAAGGGCGAGGTGCTGCTCGACGGCCGCGATATCCTCGACAGGAGCCAGGATCTCAACCTGCTCCGCGCCCAGATCGGCATGGTGTTCCAGAAGCCGACGCCCTTCCCGATGTCGATCTACGAGAACATCGCCTTCGGCATAAGGCTCTACGAGAAGCTGCCCAGATCCGAGATCGACGGCCGCGTCGAGCAGGCGCTGAGGCGCTCCGCCCTGTGGGCTGAGGTGAAGGACAAGCTGAACGCCAGCGGGCTCAGCCTCTCCGGCGGCCAGCAGCAGCGGCTGTGCATCGCCCGCACGGTCGCGGTGAAGCCGGAGGTGATCCTGCTCGACGAGCCCGCCTCGGCGCTCGACCCGCTTTCCACCGCCAAGATCGAGGAACTGATCGACGAGCTCAAGGCCGACTACACGATCGTCATCGTCACCCACAACATGCAGCAGGCCGCCCGCGTCTCCAGCCGCACCGCCTTCATGTATCTCGGCGAGCTGATCGAGTTCGGCGACACCGAGCAGATCTTCACCTCGCCGCAGGACAAGCGCACCCAGGACTACATCACCGGGCGCTTCGGCTAGTTCCGCCGCCGCCACCCCACAGGAACGGACCATGACAGAACATACCGTTGCCGCCTTCGACGAGGATCTGAACGCCATCGACGGCCTGATCCGCGAAATGGGCGATCTGGCCGCTACCATGGCCGGCTCTGCCACCCGCGCGCTCCTCGACCTCGACAATCCGCTCTCCCGTCAGGTGGTGTCGCAGGACGCCTTGATGGACGCCAGGCAGCGCGATCTGGACGAACGCGCGATCACGCTGATCGCCAGGCGCCAGCCGGTGGCGGCCGACCTTCGTATGGTGGTCGGCGCCATCCGTATGGCGGCGGACCTGGAGCGGATCGGCGACCTCGCCAAGAACATCGCCAAGCGCGTCGGCGCCGTCGGCGAGGCGGTGGCGCCGCGCCGGTTCGCGCATGGCATCGAAGCCATGACCGCCCTCGTGCTCCGGCAGGTCGAGGGCGTAATCCGGAAATATGAGATGCGTGACGCCGAAGGCCTGAGCGCATTGCGCGCCGATGACGAGAAGATCGACATCCAGTACACGGCGGTCTTCCGCGAGCTTCTCACCTACATGATGGAGGACCCGCGCAACATCACCGCCTGCACGCATCTGCTCTTCTGCGCCAAGAACCTCGAGCGGATCGGCGACCATGTGACGAATATCGCCGAAAACGCCTATTATGTCCTGACCGGCCGGCAGCTCTCGCCCGATCGGCCAAGAACGGACGAGACGGCGATCCGGCTTGCGGAGTAAACGGACCGAGATGATCGCGCCCAAGATATTGGTGGTGGAGGACGAGGAGCCACTCTGCGTGCTGCTTCGCTACAATCTGGAAGCCGAAGGCTACCAGGTCGAGACGATCACACGCGGCGACGAGGCCGAGCTCCGGCTGCGGGAGAACGTGCCCGATCTCCTGGTGCTCGACTGGATGCTGCCCGGCATTTCCGGCATCGAGCTCTGCCGCCGGCTGCGGATGAGGCCGGAGACCGAACGCCTGCCCGTCATCATGCTGACCGCCCGCGGCGAGGAGGCCGACCGCGTCCGCGGCCTCTCGACCGGCGCCGACGATTATCTGGTCAAGCCGTTCTCCACGCCCGAGTTCGTGGCGCGGGTGCGCGCGCTGCTGCGGCGCGCCAGGCCCGAGACGCTTGCAAACGTCCTCAAGGTGGGCGAGATCGCGCTCGACCGCGAGACCCACCGCGTCTATCGCGGGCAGACCGAGGTCAGGCTCGGTCCGACCGAGTTCCGCCTGCTCGAGTTCCTCATGCTGAGCCCCGGCCGGGTCTTCTCGCGCGGCCAGCTTCTCGACAATGTCTGGGGGGAGACGATCTATATCGACGAGCGTACGGTCGACGTCCATGTCGGCCGCCTGCGCAAGGCGGTCAATAGCGGCAACATGCCGGACGTCATCCGCACCATCCGCGGGGCCGGATACTCCATCCAGGAAGTTTGATCCGCGCGGCGCGGCTTCTTCATGCGACGGCCCTCCCATGCGTCGCGCTCGCCGGCGGATTGCCGGCCGCGAAAATCTCGTCGATGAAGGTCAGGGCGCGCATGGCGCAGCCCTCGCGGATGAGCGGAAGCTGGTCCGGCTCGGTCGCGAAGGAGATGGCTTCCTCGTGCTGGCCGCCGGCGGTCCTGGCGATGGCGGCGCGCATCGGTCCCTCGATCAGGTCGAAGGCACGCGCTCCGATGCCGACCATCGCCACGGGGGCCGGGTCGATCAGCGCGAAAAGGCTGCCGAGCCCGAAGCCGATCGCCTCCCCTGCCTTCCGATAGGCCGCCCGCTCGGGTCCATCGCGGCTGCGCGCCTCCTCGGCGAGCGCCATCATGTCGTGGTCCTCGATGTCGGCCACGAAGCCGTCCCCGTCGGGCAGGCGGCGTGCGTTGCGCCAGATGGCGTAGTTGCCGGCATAGGCTTCGATGCAGCCGCGCCGGCCGCAGCGGCAGAGATCGCCGTTCGGGACGTGGATCATATGGCCGAACTCGCCCCCCGAGGACTGCGTCCCCGTGAAAAGCTCGCCGTTCAGGAAGAGGCCCATGCCGATGCCGTTCGACAGCAGGACGGAAATGAAATTGTCGCGATAGCGGTCGGGATCGCGCCAGCGCAGCGCCACCGCCATCATGTTGCAGTCGTTTTCGAGCGTCACCGGCAGGCCGAAAGCCTTCTCCAGCGCCTCCCCGAAGCGGACGTCCCGGTGCGGCGTGATCGGCGACCAGAGCATGGCCGTGCCCCCCGAATTGGCGACCCCCTGTACCGCGAAGGAAATGCGCATCGCCTTTCTTCCCGCCGATCCGCCCCTAGCAAGCAGACGGCCCACGATCCCCGTCGCCTCCGCGATCAGCTCGTCCCTTCCCATCGTCATCGTCTGCAGGCGCCGCTGCTCCTCGGCGACGATGTTGCCCGCATAGTCGATGAGCGTGGCGGAAAGCGCGTTAAGCGCCAGCAGGATGGTGACGACCGAACTCGCTTCCGGATTGAGGCCGAGCGCCACCTGCGGCCGGCCGCGCTTGGATGCCGTTGGCTCGCCCTTGGTCTCCGTCAGTATGGCTTCCTCGATGAGGTCGGACGCGATCGCCGAAATCGTCGAATGGCTGAGCCCGGTGGTCCGGGCTATCTCCGTTCGCGACGGCTGGCGGGCCCGGCGGACGGCGGAGATCACCATGGCGCGATTGCGTCGCCTGAGATCGTCGTGACGGATCCCGACCGTCATCTCCGAGAAATCCTCCCTGCGTCGCCCGGTTCTGTGCACGAGCGGCCGGTCCGTCCGCACTGCGGCATATTGACATGGAACGCAGAGTGAGTCATTCTTTTTTTCGAGGCTCGAAAAAAAGAGCTTCTTAGGGCCGCAGTTCATCTGTAGCGCGCCGTGTGGGCGCAGGGAGGAAATCATGAGAAAGTTTACGACCGCCTTGCTGGCGGGCGCCGCGATCACGCTTTCGTTCGCGACACTTGCGCAGGCAAAGGACAAGATCATCGGCGTGTCGTGGTCGAACTTCCAGGAGGAGCGCTGGAAGACGGACGAGGCCGCCATCAAGAAGCAGCTCGAGGCGGACGGCGACAAGTACATCTCTGCCGACGCCCAGTCTTCGGCCGAGAAGCAGCTGAGCGACATCGAAAGCCTGATCTCGCAGGGCGCCAACGCGCTGATCGTTCTCGCCCAGGATTCCTCGGCGATCGGTCCGGCGATCCAGAAGGCGACCGACGAGGGCATACCGGTGGTCGGCTACGACCGCCTCATCGAGAACCCCAACGCCTTCTACCTGACCTTCGACAACAAGGAAGTCGGCCGCATGCAGGCGCGCGCGGTGTTCGCCGTGAAGCCCGAGGGCAACTACGCCTTCATCAAGGGTTCCTCGGCCGACCCGAACGCGGACTTCCTGTTCTCCGGCCAGATGGAAGTGCTGAAGGCCGCCATGGATTCCGGCAAGATCAAGAATGTCGGCGAAGCCTATACGGACGGCTGGCTGCCGGCCAACGCACAGAAGAACATGGAGCAGATCCTGACGACCAACAACAACAAGGTCGACGCGGTCGTGGCCTCCAATGACGGCACCGCCGGCGGCGTCGTTGCCGCTCTCGCCGCGCAGGGCCTCGCCGGCTCCGTGCCCGTGTCGGGCCAGGACGGCGATCACGCGGCCCTCAACCGCATCGCGCTCGGCACGCAGACCGTGTCGGTGTGGAAGGATGCCCGTGAGCTCGGCAAGAAGGCGGCGGAAATCGCCTCCATGCTCGCCAACGGCAAGAAGATGACCGAAATCCCCGGCGTCGAGAAATTCAATGGCGGGCCGAAGCATGTCGAGATGAACTCGATATTCCTGAAGCCGATCCCGATCACCAAGGACAATCTCGACGTGGTGATCGACGCCGGCTGGATCACCAAGGCTGAAGTCTGCCAGGGCGTGAAGGCCGGCTCCGTCAAGGTCTGCGGCTGAGTTTCGGCCGAACGTGCCGTCGCGGTTTGACCGGAACCGCGACGGCCACGTATGATCGTGTTAGCGCGGCAGACGCGGCGGCCCGCGACGCCGTGCGGGGAGGAAGCCATGTCTGAATCGACCGCGCCGCTCGACCGCGCCAGGGCGGCCGAACTCAGTCTCCTGCAATCGTTCCTCAGGGCCACGGAACTCGACACCCGCATGCTTGGCATGGTGGGCGCGCTCGCCCTCATCTGGATCATATTCCACATCCTCAGCGGCGGGCTGTTCCTGACGCCGCGAAACCTCTGGAACCTCTCCGTTCAGTCGGCGTCGATCGCCGTCATGGCGACGGGCATGGTGCTGGTCATCGTGACCCGGAACATCGATCTCTCGGTGGGTTCGATGCTCGGCTTCATAGGCATGGTCATGGGCGTCACCCAGGCCGAGATCCTACCCAGATTGCTTGGCTACGAGCATCCGGCGGTCTGGATCATCGCGCTCGCCGTTGGCCTGGTTCTCGGGCTGATCCTGGGCGCGTTCCAGGGGTTCCTCATCGCCTATCTGGAAATTCCCTCCTTCATCGTGACGCTCGGCGGCCTTCTGGTCTGGCGTGGTGCGGCATGGTGGGTGACCAGCGGCCGCACCGTCGCCCCCATGGACGACACGTTCAAGCTGATGGGCGGCGGACCGCAGGGATCGATCGGCGCCACCTGGAGCTGGGTGGTCGGCGCGGTCGCCTGCCTCCTCGTCGTCCTCGCCCTCATCAACGGACGGGTGCAGCGCAACCGCTTTCATTTTCCGCTGCGCCCGGTCTGGGCCGAGTTCTTCCTTGGCGGCGTCACCTGTATCGCCATCCTGGCGGCGGTCGCCGTGGCCAATTCCTATCCATGGCCGATCGGCATCGTCCGTCGCTATGCCGAGGCGCATCACATCACCATTCCCGATGGCGGGCTCTTCATCGCGCACGGCATCGCCATACCGGTCCTGATCGCGATCGCGGCGGGAGCGGTCATGACCTTCCTCGCCACGCGCACGCGTTTCGGCCGCTACGTCTTCGCGATCGGCGGCAATCCGGAGGCCGCCGAACTGGCCGGCATCAACACGCGCTGGGTCACGCTCAAGATTTTCATGCTGATGGGCATGCTGACGGCCGTGAGCGGCGCCATCTCGATCGCGCGGCTGAACGCGGCGACCAACGCGCAGGGCACGCTGGACGAGCTTCTGGTCATCGCCGCGTCCGTCATCGGCGGCACCTCTCTGGCCGGCGGCGTGGGAACGGTCGCAGGCGCCATGCTGGGCGCCGTCCTGATGCAGTCGCTTCAGTCGGGCATGGTGCTGCTCGGGCTCGATACGCCGCTGCAGAACATCGTCGTCGGAGCCGTCCTTGTCGTCGCGGTATGGCTCGACACCATGTATCGCCGCCGAATCCAGTGAGGCCGCCATGGATGCTCAAACTCCCCCTCTCGTCGATCTGAGGAATATCTCGATCTCCTTCGGCGGCGTGCATGCCGTCGACGAAGCCTCCGTCGATCTCCGCGAAGGCGAGGTGATGGCGCTCCTCGGCCATAACGGCGCCGGCAAGTCGACGCTCATCAAGATCCTGTCCGGGGCCTACAAGCGGGATTCGGGCGACATCTTCATCCGCGGCGAGGAAGCGACGATCAACAATCCGCGCGACGCCAAGCGCTACGGCATCGAGACGATCTACCAGACGCTGGCGTTGGCGGACAATGTCGACTCGGCGGCCAACCTGTTCCTCGGCCGCGAGCTCCGCACCAAGTGGGGCACGCTCGACGACGTCGCCATGGAGAACCAGGCGCGCAAGGTCATGGGGAGGCTGAACCCGCGCTTCCAGCGCTTCAAGGAACCGGTGAAGTCGCTCTCGGGCGGGCAGCGGCAATCGGTGGCTATCGCGCGCGCGATCCTTTTCAACGCCCGTATCCTGATCATGGACGAACCGACCGCCGCGCTGGGACCGCAGGAGACCGCCCAGGTGGGCGAGCTGATCCGGCAGCTCAAGGCCGACGGGATCGGCATCTTCCTGATCAGCCACGATATCCATGACGTTTTCGATCTTGCCGACCGTGTCTGCGTCATGAAAAACGGCCAGGTCGTCGGCACCGCACGCACGAGCGACGTCACCAAGGACGAAGTGCTCGGCATGATCATTCTCGGCAAGTGCCCGCCGGGGGCGATCCCTGGACCAGGCGCAATGCGGGCCGCGGCGGCCTGACATCCGCCGCGCGGGCCCTGGCGGTCAGCCGATCAGCGCGCGGCCGAAAATCAGGAGCAGCACCAGTCCGATCAGGACGATGATGATGAGGATGCGGGCCAGCCCGCCCGCGACGCCGGCTATCCCGGGAAAGCCAAGCAGGCTCGCGACGCCGGCGATGATGAGAAGGATGATGATCCAGCGAATCATGGAAACGTCCCCCGGCTCGCAAGCCTGGACGGAAATTGATCAAGCCGAAATCGGAAAGGAACTCAAGCGTGGCCGGTCAGGGGGAGGCCGTGCGATCGGGCCTCCCCGCAACCACCGCCGCTAGCAGCGGCGCTCGTAGATAACCCGCCGGCCGTAACGGTCATGGCCCCGATAGCGGCAATAGCCCGGATGATCCGCGGCCCTGCCGATCAGGTAGCCGGCCGTGCCGCCGATCAGTGCGCCGCCAAGCGCGCCGCCCGTGGTGCCGGTCGCCAGTCCGCCGACGGCGGCGCCTACGGCTGCGCCACCGACGCCCGTCTGCTCGGCGGTCGTGCACCCCGTTACGGCAAGGGGAGCGGCAACGGCCATTACCAAGATAAGCTTATTCATCAGTCTTCTCCTCGACTATGCCCTTCAGTACGAGCCGACAGCCGGCTGGGCTCCGTTTCATCGACAATTATATTCGCGGCTTCTTTGCGGCCGCACCGGCATCTCCACAGGACTTTCCTCTGGGCCGGTGGATCGCGCCATTTCGGAAAATAGTATCCTCTCCTTTCCTCCATCCGCACAAAAACGGAAATCGCGGCGCATGGTTCCATCGCCGCTTCAAAAGGGACGATCAAGCCCCTTGTCCGACATTCTCCCTGCGGGCGGCGGACATGATCATGCATTCTCGAAATTGCCGGCGGGGATCGTCAACCTATATTCGAGCCTCTCCGGCCCGAAAGACAGGACGGCGGCGCCGCCGAGCGAGGCGGGGACCACGCGTTCGAGGGCGACACGGCCGAAACGCTTCTCCTTCGCCGCTTCCCCGTCGGCGGAGCTCGCCTCCGACCAGATCAGTATCAGCCCGCCGCTTGCGCTTCCGGCGATCGCCTGTTCCACCGAGATATTCACCCAACCGTCGCCGTTCGCAAGCGCGCCGTAGCTGACGGAGTTGACGGCAAGTTCATGAAGGGCGAGCCCGACATGAAGGGCGGCATTGGGATTGAAATAAGGATTTTCACCCTGCACCCGAATGTTGCGCTGCGGGTCGGCGCAATAGCGCGCCACCTGTCCGGCGATGAGTTCGTGCAGGTTAGCGCCGCGCCAGTTCGACGACGTCACCAGATCCTGCGACGAGGCGAGCGACTGGATGCGGCCGCGAAACCGCACCAGGAAGGAATCGATGCCGCCCGAGTATCGCCCCGTCTGGGCGGCGATGCTCTGGATGATGGAAAGCAGGTTCTTGGAGCGGTGGCTGACCTCGCGCAGCAATGTGCGCAGCGTCTGCTCCCTCCGCTTTTGTTCCGTCGTCTCGACGGCGGTGGTGAGCAGGCCGCGGATCATGCCGTTTTCCGATCGGTCGGCATCCACCCACAAGTCGAACCAGGCGGAGCCGTCCCCGTCGGGGACGGCGATCTGGATGGTTCGCGATGTCCCTGAAGCCAAAACGTCCTTCTTCACTTCCCACAGGCGTTCGGCTTCCTTCTTGGGAAGGAAATCCCTGTCGCGAGCGCCGGCGACCACGCCGGACCAGGCGTCCGGAGCGTTTCGCGCCCAGACCACATACCCTCCCGGATCCTGATAGATCACCGAGATGCCGCAATTCCTCAGTGCCTTGGCAAGGCTTGCCATAACTTCCGCATCGGAGGACGCACTTTCGTCCCTAGTGTTTCGCCCTGCGCTCATGTGCCCTGCATTTCCGTATATTCTCGGGAAACGAGCAGGACATGAACAGGTTCCGGGCCGAGCGGGAATCCGCGTCGCCCATGAGCAGCAATTTTCCGGAAAGCGCCTGCGCCCGCCTTGGGCGGTCAGTTTCCGGGCTGGCGATGTCTATGGAAGTGTGCGGCCCTAGCGCGCGCGGCGGTAAAAACCGGCGAGGATCGAAATGGCGAAGAGGACGGTGAGCAGCATGGCCAGCAACTGCGCCACGCCGGCCGACGCGGCGGCGATGCCGCCCAGGCCGAAAGCCGTCGCCATCACGGCGATGATGATGAAAACGAGACCCCAATAAATCATACCCGACTCCTGAAATCGCAGACGCCGCCAACCGTCGACGGATGAACGAACCCCGCCCCGATTGGTTCCATGTTGGGAGATGGCCACGCCAAGCGCCAGCCACGACGCGCGCCAATAAGAATCAAATAAAGGCGAAATCACGGCGAATAGATTTACCTCGCCAGCGGTGCGAATATTTTTATGCGGCCGCTTTGGCCTGGTTGTCGAAGAAAAGGGCCTGGCTGATGAGCGCTTTAACCATTTCAGGATTGAAAGGTTTCGTTACCAGGAAGGCCGGCTCCGGTCTTTCGCCGGTAAGCAGGCGTTCCGGGAAAGCAGTAATGAAGATAACCGGGATGGGAGATTCGGCCAGAATGTCGTTGACGGCATCGATACCCGAACTGCCATCGGCGAGCTGGATATCGGCCAGCACCATCTTGGGCTTCGTTCTCTTGAATATCTCCGCCGCCTCCCTTCGCGTCCGCGCGGTGCCGACCACCCGATGACCGAGGCTCTCGACCATTTCCTCAATGTCCATGGCGATCAGCGGCTCATCCTCTATGACGAGGATATCGGTCGCCACCTGCCTCGATATCTCCAGGCTTGCTTCCTGCAGGAGAGAGGAGAATTCGGCTTCGTCGACGTCGAGGATCTCGGCCGCCTCCTCGTCCGTGAAGCCTTCGACGGCCACGAGAAGAAATGCCTGCCTGGCGCGAGGCGCCAGTGCCGAAAGGTTCGCGGCCGCGCGCTTTTCCCACCCCGAGGCCGGGGTCACCTGCGGAACGCGGACGGCGATCGTGCCGTAAAGCTTGGCGAATACCTTATAGAGCGCAACCCTGGTGTTGGACGCCGCGGGAAAGATGCCCACATCGGCGATGATTGCTTCCAGCACCGCCGCCACCAGCGCGTCGCCGCTTGTCTGAGAACCGGAAACCGCTCTGGAAAACCGCCTGAGATAGGGCAATTGCGGTGCAATGGTGGTGGAAAGGCTCATTCGTTTCCGGCTCCCTCTATGTTTCAGGCCCAAACAGCGGCAGAAACGCGATATTCATGAAAAAGTTCCATACTAGGGAACTCTTTTTGGCAGAAGGCGTTGTAGGCCGGATCGGGGTGAGGACAAGGGTGCATGGCATAGCCATGGCGGGATAACATAAGGGACGCTGGGGGAACAAGATTGGGCATGACTTCAGGAACAAAGACCGCGCGTATGAAGAATAATGCGGCCCGCCGGGCGAGTGGATCCGAAATTTTGGGGCCGAATTCGGAAATCGGGCGAAAGCTCCGGCAGTACTACGACGAAATAGCGGCGGACGAGATTCCAGATCGCTTCGCCGACCTCTTGAGCCGGCTGGAGCATGCAGAAACCCCTTCGGGCAAGGAATAGCGCATGGCGTCCGGTTCGGGCTTCCGCAGCGATCTGCTCGCGGCCATTCCGAGTCTCAGGGCTTTCGCCGTCTCGCTTTCGCAAAATGCGGACAAGGCGGACGACCTCGTCCAGGAGACGCTGGTAAAGGCCTGGGACAAGCAGAAGAGCTTTCAGCCGGGGACGAATTTGAAGGCCTGGCTGTTCACCATCCTGCGCAACGAGTTCTATTCGCAGATGCGCAAGCGCGGTCGCGAGGTGCAGGACAGCGACGGCACGATGACCGGTCGGCTGGCTGTCCATCCGAGTCAGGACGGCGCGCTCGATCTGCAGGACTTCCGCCGCGCCCTCAGGCAGTTGCCGGAGGATCAGCGGGAAGCGATCATCCTCATCGGTGCGTCGGGTTTTTCATATGAGGAGGCCGCGGCGATCTGCGGCTGCGCCGTCGGCACCATCAAGAGCCGGGTCAGCCGCGGAAGGACACGGCTCCAGGAGCTTCTCGACATTTCGGGCGAAGCCGATTACGGCCCCGATTCAATTGCCGCTCAGGTATTGGGTTCCAACGTGGCCTGAGCGGCGCGCCGCCCCAGCACCTCGGTGATCGCCGCGATCAGCTCCCGCCCGCCATAGGGCTTCCCGACGACGGGAACGCCGGGAAAATCCGCGAACCTTTCCGACGCGTCGTTGTAGCCCGTCGCGAAGACGAAAGGCACGCCCCGGTTCTGCAGCGTACGGGCGAAGTCCAGCGTGGAGCGGCCATCCAGCATGGCGTCGATCACGGCCACGTCGAAAGACTGATTTGCGATCGCGCCCTCGACCCCGTCGAGGTCCTGGATCAGGACGGCATCTTCGGCGCCATGGTCGCGGCATAGCTGCTCGACGTCCATGGCGATGAGATACTCGTCTTCAAGGATCAGTACGCGGAAACCGGCAAGGGGCAACGCGGCCAAGCAAATATTCTCCATATGAAACAGAAGGCCTTCATGCCGCAGCGCCACCCCCCTGTCATTTAAAAAAGACATGGGTGTGATCCCGTTTCGCAAATCAATTGGGAAGGCTACGATGTCCCTGAAGCCAACCGCCTGGCCCCCCGGAGCCTGCATGTGACCACCGCTGGAACCCACGCCGGAAAAAGAATCGCCTGCACGCAATGCCCTTTGCGCAAGCGTGCCGTCTTCCGCCCTTTCGAGCAGGATGAACTCGCATTCATTAGCCGGTTCAAGAGCGGTGAGCTCTCCGTTGACCAGGGCGCCACCGTCCTGGTGGAAGGAAGCCACAGCGCGCACCTCTATACGGCCCTCTCCGGCTGGGGTTTCCGTTACAAGCTTATGACGGACGGTCGCCGTCAGATCCTGAACTATGTGATGCCGGGCGACCTGATCGGGCTTCAGGGCAGCCTGATGGACGAGATGAGCCATTCGGTCGAAGCGCTGTCGCCCATGCTGCTGTGCGTGTTCGAACGCGACCACCTTTTCGAGCTCTACCGCAACCATCCAGGCCTTGCCTACGACATCACATGGCTCGCTTCACGCGAGGAGCAGATGCTGGACGAGAACCTTCTGAGCCTCGGCCGGCGAACCGCGATGGAACGGGCCGCCTATCTGATCGCTTTCATCGCCGGGCGCGCCGAGACAGTTGGCCTGAACGACTCCAACCCGCCGGAAATACCGATCACGCAACAGCATATCGCCGACACGCTGGGCCTGTCGCTCGTCCATACCAACAAGACGTTGCGCAAGCTGGTCCAACGCCATCTCATATCCTGGCGGGAACGCGGATGCGCGGTCCGCGACATGCAAGGCCTGCTGGATCTGGCCCGATGGGAGGGGATGAAGGAGACCGTCAGGCCTCTCGTCTAGACGAGCTGCACTCAAATGGCTGTGGGGTCGGACCAGCAGAGAGCCGACGGTGCCAGCGGCACTCATCCCGCTTCCGACGACGACCATTCCATGCCGGGTATGATGTTCCCGCCGACGGCGTAGAGGATAAGCAGCGCCGGAACCGCGATGAAGCCGCCGATCGGTCCCCAGAGCCAGATCCAGAAGGCCAGCGCCAGGAAGATGACGAACGGATTGAGCGTCAGCGTTCGTCCGAGGAAGGTCGGTGTCACGAACTGCGATTCCGCCAGGTGCAGCGCGAGAAACACGATCGCGGGAAGCAGTATCGCGGTGAGCGTATCGAAGCTGACGGCGCCGACGCCGAGCAGGATGACCGCCATCGCCGCCGGTCCGACATAGATGACGAAATTGAGCAGTCCGGCGAGCGCACCCCAGATCGCCGGGGAGGGAACGCCGATCGCCCAGAGCGCCAGCGTTACCGCTATCCCCTGCCCGATATTGATAAGCGTGATGGACAGAAGATAACGCGAGACGAGGTACTCGACATCCCGGAAGATATGGGCGACCCGCCAGCGCAGGCGCCGGTCGAAGCAAAGGCGCAGCATGGCGGCCCGGGTCTGGTGCCGGGTCGCGACGAAGAAATACATGCTGGCGAAGAACACGATGATCTGGGCGATCACGGCCGGAGCCAGCACGGCGACGTTCTCGACCGGGGAATTGTCGACCGAGACCGTCACTTTCGATCCGCCGGTGATGTTGCGCAATTGCTCGCGCATATGGGCGATGGAACTGAGCGGCTCCCTGAATTGCGAAAGATGGAGCTGCAGTTGCTGCCAGACTTCGGGAAGGCGGTTGAACCAGAACGCCAGCGGCGTCGCCAGCGCGGCGGCGAAAGCGCACAGGCAGATCAGGAAGACCAGCACGACGAGCAGCGCCGAAAGCCCCGCCGGCACGTTTCGTTTCTCGATCTTCGAGGCGACAGGCCCGAGCATCAGGCCGATGACGATGCCGAGCGCGATCGGCTCGAGGATCAGCCGCCCGGCATGAAGTGCGAAGACGAATGCGACGATCCCGATGAAGATAGCCGATGCTCTTGCGCCGTTTGAAAGCAGTAATTCGAGGCTCGACTTTGGCGGCAACCGGACGATCGGCGGCTTTTTTCGGGCGTTAACGCTCATCTTTCCTTCCGGTTTGGCAGCATTAAACGCCAAACGCTCTGTTTCGTTCCGGGCCAAGGAACTTACTTCGCACTCATACGTTGAGGCCAGTTCACCAAAAGGGAGCCGACCAGATGGCAACACCCGCCGCCGGGACTGGAAAAACGCAGAACGGCACGAGACGTACCGCCGCCGAACTGGAAGCGCAGATCGAGATTCTGCGCGCCGAGGTGGCAAAACTCGCTGACCAGCTCGAGAGTTCCAGCGAGATTTCGATGCGTGCCATGAAGAAGGCGGCCGCAGCGGGCGTCGACCAGCTCAAATCGCAGGGCGAGGCGGCCTATGAGGGTCTCCGTGCGAACGCCCGCGACATCGAGGGACAGGTCTATGCCGCCGTGCGCGAGAAGCCGGCGACCTCGCTTGCGATCGCCGCCGCCGTCGGTTTCCTGCTTGCGCTGATGGCGAAACGGTAATCCACAGATGCTGGCGTCGATCATCCGCTCGCTTGCGAGCGGCGAACTGTCTGCCATCTTCGGAAGGGTCCGGCGCACCGCCATCATGTATATATTGACGGCGGCATCGGTCCTTTGCGCCATCGGCTTTCTTCTCGCGGCCGGCTTCATGCTGGCGGAAGATCGTTTCGGTGCGATAGCAACCGCTACCGGCTTCGGTATCGGCTTCCTCGTTCTGGCCATACTCCTGATCGGCATACATTCGGCGATTGAGGCGCGGGCGAGGGCACGTCAGCGAAAGAAGGCGCGCTCGGCCGAACTCTCCGGCATTCTGGGAGCGGCTGCGCTCGCCGCCTTGCCCTCGCTGCTTCGCTCGCGTCTCGGACTGCTCGAGATGCTCGCCCCCTTTGCCGCGATCGCCGCCTACGAGGTCTACAAGGAGAACCGCCCGAAGCGGCGGCGTCCCCCCGAGACGGACCCCGACGAAATCTGACGGCGTCCCCCGGGCCTACTTCGGGATTTGTCGCCGCGATCCGGCAGGCCGGAACAATCTCCTCCCCGGAACATTGCTTCGACAGAGGCGGACGGCGTCGGCAACGCGGATTGCGACATCGATGAAGGAGCAGTGGCGTGGAAAAGAAGATCCGGGCTGAAAAAGCGAAGCAGGGCCGGTGGGGGATGCATGCCCTTCTCATTCTCGTCTGCGCGCTCATCCTGGCGGGCATCGCCTGGTTCGGTGTCGAGATGTACGGCGAGCATCTGGCGAAGGAGCCGGCCGCGATGCACATCAACAATGGTTAGCGGTCCGCACGGGTTGCTGTTTCGGCGGCCGGTACGAGAACCGTCAACGCGCGCGGCAGAATGCGGATTTCGGTTTCTGCGGCGAGGGCCTGGAGTTCTCCGTCGATGACGCAGCGCTGACGGCGTCGGCTTTCGATCGTCAGGCGGACGGTTTCCGTTTCGTGGATCTCGACCTGATCGCTGGTGCGCCAGCGGCCGAGCGTCGCCGTCAGGCACAGGAGCAGGAGATGGCCCCGATGTCTCGCGCTGGTGATGTAGACGCCGAGCACGCCGCCGTCGGGCCGGTCGGCATAGGGCAGGTGTCCCTCGCCATAGAGATTGTTCGAGATGGAGATGCCCATCGTGGTCGCGACGACCTCCGAATGCGGCATCGTGAGCTTCACCTTGAGCCGCGTCGGATTGCGGATCGTCTCCAGCGCCGCGCGGAATGATGCGCCGATCTTTCCCAGCCGGGACGAGAATTCCATGCGCGAGCGCATTTCCACGATGCGCGGATGCATGCCGACCGAGAACTGATGCACGAACGGCTTGCCGTTGGCGGTGGCGATATCGACCTCGCGCACGCTGCCGCCGGCAAATGCCTTTACCGCCTCGTCCAGCGCAAGCGGGATGCCGAGCGATCGCGCGAAGAGGTTCATCGTGCCGGCGGGCAGGACCGCGAGCGCCTTTCCGCTGTCAAGGGCGGCAGCCGCCGCCGCGGAAATGGTTCCGTCACCGCCTCCGGCCATGATGACATCCACCGCGTGGTTCCGCGCCGCCTCCTCGATCGCGGCGATAACCTCCTTTCCTCCCACGACACGCAATTCGGCCCTGTGGCCGGCGTTCTCCAGCGTTTCCCGAATCCGTTCCCCGAAACCCCTCGCATCCATCGACCGAAGCGTGCCGCCGTCCCTGTTGAGGATGACCAGGAAATTCATCGGTTTCCTTCCGGCGCGCGCCGTTCGAGCAGACAACGCCCGGGGCGCGCCGCCGGTTGCCCCCTGCGAATGAGGAACCTGTCGCGGTTGCTGGCGTTTGGCACATGTAAAGGCCGCGCCCCGACCTTCCTGGAGAGTCCGGTTCGGGGTGCGGCCCCGTACATGGAACATGCACAAGGAGAGAGATATCATGATCCGCACCTTTTTGGCGACCACCGCCGTCGCGGCGCTCCTGACGACGGGAGCCCTTACCGCGGGAGCGATGGCGCAAACCACGACCACGCAGCCGACAACGTCGGACACCACCACCACCGGCGCTCCCAAGGCCTCCTCGGAGCCGGCGAACCCGCCCGGCATGAAATCGGCCGACGAGGTGAAGGCGAAGGACCAGGCGCAGGACGGCGGACACATCGCTTCCACCCTGATGGGCGCAACGGTCTACAACAGCGCCGACAAGAACGCGCAGAGCATCGGCAAGGTCGATGACCTCGTCCTCGACAAGGACGGCAAGATCGTTTCGATTGTCGTGGGCGTCGGCGGCTTCCTGGGAATCGGATCGAAGGACGTCGCCATCGACTATTCACAGGTGAAATGGACTCAGGGCAACGGCTCCTGGTGGATCGTCGTGCCGACGACGGCGGATCAATTGAAGGCCCTGCCCGATTTCGATCCGAAACCCTATCAGGCGGCGCCCGCGGAGAGTAACGCCACCACCGGCGGGATGGCGCCTTCTACCGGTTCGGGCATGTCCGGTACCGGGAGCACCACGACGACGACGCCCGACACGGGTACCCAGAAGAAGCCGTGACGAAACCCGCAGCCGAGGGCATGATCGCGAAAATGCGGTCCATGTGCCGCGAATGAAGAAAGGCCCGCCGAACGGCGGGCCTTTTTCATTCCCTAGAAGGGGTAAACACCGAATACCGCCTAATATAGCAATACATTGACATTTACTGCCTTGGGATTCATGGTAACCGCCCATAACGGACGCACCGAGGATCGAAAATGCTCTTGGCCGCCGGCATGCCCTATTTTGGTGCCGACCACCGACGCTCTGTCCAGGACGGCGCGACCCGCGCGCTCCAGGTCGAGGCGGCATGAACATCCAGCTTCCGTTTCCGGACGATACGGTCTTCGACATGCAGCCCGAACACACCGCCATTCGGACAACGGCGGAGCGTTTCGCCTCCGAAAGCCTGGCGCCGCTGTCGCGCCGTATCGAGGCCGGCGGCGAAATCCCCCTGGACATAAGGCGGCGCATGGGGGCGCTCGGCCTGATCGGCCTCGAACTTCCCGAGGAGCATGGCGGGCTGGGTCTCGACCACACCGCCAGCGGCATCGTGATCGAGGCGATCGCCGAGGGGGATTTCAATGTCGCCTATGTCCAGCTCCTCGCCTCGCTCTGCGGGACGATCGTCGCGCGCCATGCGCGCCCGGAGATTGCCGGCGAGGTGCTTCCGGCCGTCTGCTCCGGAGAGAAACTGATCGCGCTTGCGCTGACCGAACCGCAGGGCGGCTCCGACGCCGCGTCGCTTCGGCTGAAGGCGGAGAAGCGAGGTGACGAGTTCCTGCTCACCGGCGAGAAGACCTCGATCTCCCTGGCCGACCAGGCGGACCACGCCATCGTCTTCGCGCGTACCGATCCGGGAAGCACCGACGCCCGCGGGATTTCCGCCTTCCTTGTCGATCTCGATGCGTCCGGCATCGGCCGCACCCGTTTCCATGACATGGGCGAACACGCGGTCGGACGCGGCTCGCTCTTCTTCGACGCGGTGCGCGTACCGGCCGCGCGGCTGCTAGGCAGCGAGGGCGAGGGTTTCGCCCAGGTCATGCAGGGCTTTGACTTCAGCCGCGCGCTGATCGGCCTCCAATGCCTCGCCGTGGCCCGGATATCGCTCCGGGAAACCTGGCGTTACGTCTCTTCGCGGCAAAGCTTCGGGCGGCCGCTTTGCGAGAACCAGGGCGTTTCCTTTCCGCTCGCCGAGCTGGAGACCTATGTCGAGGCCGCGCGCCTGCTTTGCTATCGGACGCTCGCCGCCAAGGACGCCGGCCGGCCGCATACGCGCGAAGCGGCCATGTGCAAATGGTGGGCGCCGAAACTTGCCTTCGAGGTGGTCCAGCAATGTCTGCTGCTGCACGGACATGCCGGCTACAGCCGGGATCTCCCTTTCGAGCAGCGGCTGCGCGACGTTCTCGGCTTGCAGATCGGCGACGGAACGGCGCAGATTATGAAACACATCATCGCCCGGGAGGCGCTGCGCGTGGTTTGACGGCCGTTTTCCGGAGCAACGGCCTAGGGAGGAAGCAGCATGGAACACGAACCGGCACTCGCCGCCCGCCGCAAGGCAATGATCGAAGCGGGGCTGTGGCAGGACAAGACCCTGCTCGACTATATGGACGCGGTACTGGCCTCGGCCGCCGACAAGCCCGCCCTGGTCGCCTACCGAACCGACACCCAGGCCGTGACCCGGCTCAGCTATCGGGAATTCGACCGGCTGACGACGCGCCTTGCCGCCGGTCTGGCGCTTCACGGCGTAGGCAGGGGCGACGTCGTCTCCTTCCAGCTTCCCAACTGGTGGGAATTCTTCGCGTTGCACGTCGCCTGCCTCAAGATCGGCGCGATCAGCAATCCGCTGATGATCATCTTCCGCGAGCGCGAGCTGCGCTTCATGCTGCGGCTGGCCGAGAGCAAGGTCTTCATCGTGCCGCGCGAGTTCCGCGGCTTCGACTACCAGAAGCTGGCCGGGGACCTGAAAGCCGAGCTTCCCGACCTGAAGCACGTCTTCGTGGTCGACGGCGAAGGCCCGGATTCATTCGACCGCCTGCTTGGTTCGGCGGGGGAGAACCCGACCGTGCCCGCCGCCGGCCGGCCGGAGCCCGACGACATCATCCAGCTCCTTTATACGAGCGGCACGACCGGCGAGCCCAAGGGCGTCATGCACACGTCGAACACGATGCTGTCCAACCTCGTCGCCTTCATCGACCGCTACCGGTTCGACCGCGACGCCGTCATCCACATGCCCTCGCCCATGGGGCATCAGCTCGGCTTCATGTACGGGCTGGTCCTGCCGCTGATGGTCGGAGGAACGGCGATCCTTCAGGACGTCTTCGAGCCGGCAGAGATGGCGCGACAGATCCGGGAAGAGAAGGCGACCTTCACCATGGGCGCGACGCCTTTCCTCAGCGGCCTCGTCGAATACGTCGCCTCGAAGGGCATCGAGACTCCGAGCCTGAAGGTCTTCGTTTCCGCCGGCGCGCCGATCCCCCGCGCCCTGGTCGGCAACGGACGCAAGGTACTGGGCGCCGCGATCATCTCCGGCTGGGGCATGTCGGAAAACGGCGTCGTCACGACCACGAAGCTCGACGATCCGGAAGAGCTCAGCACCAATACGGACGGCTGTGCGCTGCCCGGCATGGAGGTCCGGGTCGTCGACGCCGGGGGCAAGACCGCGGCGGCCGACACGGAGGGTCGGCTTCTTGTCCGCGGCTGCTCGAATTTCGTCGGCTACTGGAAACGGCCGGAACTGGCCAATATCGACGCGGAGGGCTGGTTTGACACCGGCGACATCGCGCGGATGGATGCCCAAGGCTATATACGCATCGCCGGCCGCTCCAAGGACATCATCATCCGCGGCGGCGAGAACATACCCGTGGTGGAGGTCGAGGGCCTGCTCTTCAAGCATCCCGCGGTCGCCGGCGTGGCCATCGTCGGCTATCCCGACCACCGCCTCGGCGAGAAGGCCTGCGCCTTCGTCTCGCTCAGGGATGGCGCCGACTTCGATTTTTCGGAAATGGTGTCGTTCCTGAAGGGACAGAAGATGGCGGTGCAATACATTCCCGAACGTCTGGAGGTCGTCCCCGACCTGCCGCGCACGCCGAGCGGCAAGATCCAGAAATTCAAGCTGCGCGAACTGGCGGCGGCCGAACGCCGGGCCGCTTCATAAAGCGCTCAGCCTGACCTTCAGTCGGTCGAGCAGCCGGTAGAGAAGCACGCGATCGTCGAGATCGAATTCGCTGAGCGCCGCCGCATAGAAATCCTCGATCGCGCGCTGCATGCGCGCCCAGACGTCGTGCCCCCTGGCGGTAAGGCGGATGCGGCGGGCGCGCCCGTCGCCCGTGTCCCTCGCGCGCTCGATCCACTCCCGGTCTTCCAGCCGGTCGAGCACCGGCGTCAGGTTCTGGCGCGTCAGGAGCAGGAACACGATGAGTTCCTTCACCGTCATGCCGGATTTCGCCGCCGGCCGCGCCAGCGCGCCGAGCACGGCCCATTGCTGCGTGGTCGTTCCGAACTCCGCCATGAAACGCGTGCCGACCTTATGCATCAGGTTCGAGCTCTGGTAGAGCCTGAAGAACACCCGGTTGGCCACGTCGAATTCGGCCGGATCGACCTTTTCGCCCGAAATTGGTTCGAAAGCGGAATCTGCCATAAGCGCCCTTCAATCCAAATGCATCAATGCATTGCTATTTTACTGTCCATAGCATAGCATCCCCGGCAAGGACAGGGAATGCGGAGGTCGTCGTGAGCGGTTTGCAGGACGCCCATGTGATGATAACCGGCGGTGGCGGCGGCATCGGCTCCGCGACCGCCCGTCACTTCGCAAGGCTGGGCGCGAAAGTGGCGGTTCTCGATCGTGATGCCGCTGCCGCGGAAAAGACGGCGGCCCATATCGCCGCCGCCGGCGGTACAGCCAGGGCGCTGGCCTGCGACATCACCGATCGGGACCAGATCGCCGCGGCGCTCGCCGCTTCAACCCGGGATTTCGGCGGCGTGAGCGTCCTCGTCAACAATGCCGGCTGGGACATTTTCCGCCCTTTCCTGCAGACTTCGCCGGAGGAATGGTGCAAGCTGATCGACATCAATCTCGTCGGCGCGCTCAACATGCATCACGCCGTCCTGCCGGGCATGGTCGAGCGAAGGCACGGCCGCGTCATCAATATCGCCTCCGACGCGGCGCGCGTCGGCTCGACCGGCGAGGCCGTCTATGCCGCCTGCAAGGCCGGGCTCGTCGCGCTTTCCAAGACGCTGGCGCGCGAACATGCGCGCGACGGCATCACCTTCAACGTCGTCTGCCCCGGCCCGACCGACACCAACCTTTTCGCCGAATACAGGAACGGCGCCGGAAATCCGGAGAAGCTGATGGAAGCGTTCCGCCGCTCGATCCCGCTCGGCCGGATCGGGGCGCCGGAGGACCTGCCGGGCGCGATCGCCTTCTTCGCCGGCGAGGATGCCGGCTTCATCACCGGGCAGGTCCTGAGCGTCTCGGGCGGCCTCACCATGGCCGGCTGAGCGTCCGGACCGCCGGTTGCATGACAGGGAGATCGAGATGAGCGAGTATGAGGATATCCTGTACGAGGAACGGCCGGACGGCGTCGCCCGCATCACCATCAACCGGCCCGAGCGCTACAACGCCTTTCGCGGCCGGACGGTCGAGGAACTGATCGACGCCTTCCAGCGCGCCGGCTGGAACCGCGACATCGGTGTCATCGTGCTGACCGGAGCGGGCGACAAGGCCTTCTGCACCGGCGGCGACCAGAGCGCTCATGACGGGCAATATGACGGGCGCGGCACGATCGGCCTGCCGATCGAGGAATTGCAGGCCCTGATCCGCGACGTGCCGAAACCGGTCATCGCGCGCGTCAACGGCTTTGCCATCGGCGGCGGCAATGTCCTGAACACGGTCTGCGACCTCACCATCGCGTCCGACAGGGCACAGTTCGGCCAGGCGGGGCCGAGGGTCGGCTCGGTCGATCCGGGCTTCGGCACTGCCTATCTGGCGCGCCTCGTCGGCGAGAAGAAAGCGCGCGAGATCTGGTACCTGTGCCGGCGCTATACCGCGGCCGAGGCGGTGGCGATGGGGCTGGCCAACGTCGCCGTGCCGCATGAGGAACTCGATGCCGAGGTCGATCGCTGGTGCGCCGAGATCCTGGCGAAGAGCCCGACCGCCATCGCGCTCGCCAAGCGTTCCTTCAATGCCGACACCGAGAGCATCCGCGGCATATCCAGCATGGGGATGCACGCGGTCAGTCTCTATTATGACACGGAGGAATCCAGGGAAGGTGCGCGCGCCTTCCGCGAGAAGCGGCCGCCGGATTTCCGCAGATACGCGCGCCGCAAATCCGAGTGACCGCACGTCGGACCGCTCTGGCGCCTGGTCCGGTGTGGCAAACCGCCGGACGGCGTCGCACTTGCTCCGCTTTCCCGCAATGGCTACATGTCGCGCTGACACGGGGAGAGCCGGCATGCTCGCACTTATCCAAACGATCGTTTTGGCGCTCGACATCTACTGGTGGATCATCATCGGCGCCGCCATCTTTTCCTGGCTTTACGCATTCAACGTCGTCAATCCGCGCAACGAATTCGTCGGTATGATCGGCAACATGCTCTTCCGCCTAACGGATCCGGCGTTGCGCCCCATCCGGCGCTTTCTGCCGGACCTCGGCGGCATCGACATATCGCCGATCATCCTGCTTCTGCTCATCTTTTTCGTCCGCCAGTTCCTGCTGACCACGATCGCGCCGATGGTTCTCTGAGGCCGGGATGGCGCAGAAGAAGGCCTCCGAAGTCGACAGATGGCTTGCGCGGCCGGAGCCGGCGTTCCGGCTGGTGCTGATCTACGGACCGGATCGCGGCCTCGTTTCCGAACGGGCGCGGGCTTTCGCGGCGAAAACCGGACTGCCGCTCGACGACCCCTTCGCCGTGGTGCGCCTCGACGCAAACGAGCTCGACCAGCAGCCCGGCCGGCTGGAGAACGAGGCGCGCACCGTGCCGATGTTCGCCGACTGGCGGCTGATCTGGATTTCCAATGCCGGCGCGCAGAAAGCCCTGGCGGCCGACGTCAAGAGGATCGCCGACGAACCGCCTCCCGATGCGGTCATCCTGATCGAGGCCGGCGAACTCAAGAAGAACGCCGCCCTGCGCACCGCCGTCGAAGGTGCGGCCGCTGCGATGGCGCTCCCCTGCTATGCGGACGACGCCAAGGCCGTCGACCTGCTCATCGACGAGGAGATGTCGAAAGCCGGCATGGCGATCGGCCTCGACGCGCGGCACGCCTTGAAGGCCAGCCTCGGCGGCGACCGCCTGGCGAGTCGCGGCGAGATCGCCAAATTGCTCCTTTACTGCCTCGGCAAGGAGCAGGTCGAACTCGAAGACGTTCTTGCCACCACGGGCGATGTCTCCGCTTCCTCGAATGACGAGGCGGTCGACGCCGTGCTGCTCGGCCAGGCGGCAGGTCTAGACCTGGCGCTCAGCCGACATGCAGCCGCTGGCGGCCACCCCTTCCAGCTTCTCGCCGCGGCGATCCGGCAGTTTCAGAGCCTGCAGGCGATGCGCGAAACGATGGAGCGGAAGGGACAATCGGCTGCGGCTGCCGTGGCATCGGCCAGGCCGCCGGTCTTTTTCGCCCGGAAGCGCGCGGTGGAGGGAGCACTGGAGCGTTTCGACGGCAAGGCCATGGCCAGGGCGCTCGATCGGCTGCGCGATGCGGTCTTGCAGACACGGAGGCGACCCGATCTCGCCGGCTCCGTGACCGGCCGGATCCTGCTGGCGCTGGCCCTGGAGGGACGCCGCCCTCGCGGCTGAGCCTTTGTCGATTGCCGGCTAATAATCCTCAGCCCTTCAGACGACGGCACAGATCGTCAAGCTGCTCCAGCGTGCGATAGGCGATACGGACCTCGCCACCTTTCTGCTTGTGGCTGATCGCGACGCTGAGACCCGTTACGTCGCAGAGGAGTTTTTCCAGCGCCACCGTGTCGGGGTCCTTCTCCGGCCGCGGCGCTGCGGCTCCTGTGCCGGACCCTTGGGCGGGCGCCTGCGCCAATGCCTCGGCCTGACGCACCGACAACCCCCCCTCGACGATCCGCCGCGCCAGCGCGGCGGGATCGTCGGCCGTGACCAGGGTCCGGGCATGTCCGGCGGACAGCACGCCGTCGACGAGCATCCCGCGAACGTCCTCGGGCAGTTTCAACAGCCGAAGCGTGTTGGCGACATGGCTGCGGCTCTTGCCGATGACCTGGCCGAGATCCGCCTGTGTGTAGCCGTGATCGTCGATAAGCTGCTGGAATCCAAGCGCTTCCTCGATAGGATTGAGGTCGGCGCGCTGTATGTTCTCGACGATCGCCAATTCCAGCGCCACCCGGTCGCTAACATCGCGGATGATCGCCGGTATCTCCGCCATGCCCGCAAGCTGGGCCGCGCGCCAGCGCCGCTCGCCGGCAATGATCTCGTAGCGGCCGCTGGCCTTCGCCGGCCGCACGACCACGGGCTGGACCACGCCGTGTTCACGAATCGACTGGCAGAGATCGGCAAGGTCCTCATCGGCGAAGCGCCGCCGCGGATTGCGCGGATTGGGCGAGATCAGCTCGATGGGCAGGCCACGGTCGGCGGGAACCGGCTTCCCCAGCGGCGCGGCCGGCTGGTCGATGTCGCCGATCAGCGCGGCCAGACCACGTCCGAGGCGCCTTTTTGTCGGTTCTTCGTTCATCGTCCTATCCTTGTCCGGACATCTTCAGGCCGCCCGCAGCCGGCGCTCGCGGCGGATCACCTCCGAGGCGAGCTGTAGATAAGCCTGGCTGCCGGAACATTTGAGGTCGTAAAGAATAGCCGGCTTACCAAATGAGGGAGCCTCCGAAACTCGCACGTTGCGCGGAATGATCGTCTCATAGACGGTTTCGCCCATATGGGCGCGGACATCCTCGACCACCTGGTGCGCCAGATTGTTGCGGCCGTCATACATCGTCATGACGATTCCCTGGATGGTGAGCTTCGGGTTGACGGTGCGCCGCACCTGATCGACCGTTTCGAGCAGTTGGCTCAAGCCTTCCAGCGCGAAGAACTCGCATTGCAGCGGCACCAGCACCGAATCCGCCGCCGCCATCGAGTTCAGCGTCAGGAGATTGAGCGAGGGCGGGCAATCGATGAGGACGTAGGAAAAGCCGTTCCGTTCCCCGGCATTGCGGGCGAGCGCGTTCTTCAGCTTCAGGACCCGGTCTGCGGATGCCGCGATCTCCATCTCGACGCCGAGGAGATCGAGCGTCGAAGCGATGATGGACAGGCCCGGAACCACGGTCGCCACGGCCGCGTCCGCCACTTCGGCGTTTCCGACGATCACGTCGTAGGACGATATCTCCCGGTTGCGCCGGTCGATCCCCAGGCCCGTGCTGGCATTCCCCTGCGGGTCGAGGTCGATGATCAGGACGCGCTCGCCGATCGCCGCCAACGCGGTGGCAAGGTTGATGGTCGTCGTGGTCTTGCCGACGCCGCCCTTCTGGTTGGCGACGGTGATGATTCGGGGTCCGTTAATCATGGCGGCGAGCGATTATTGTACCAGGATGCTTCTGTGGCTTCAGCGAACGCCAAGATTGCTGATCTCAAGGATCATCCCTTCGCGGTCGACCATGCTTCGATGTTCTATCAGATCGAATCGCCACGCGTCACGGGCTTGTTGGATTTCGCTGGCGTAATCCCGGCCTTTGTGAAAGAGCCCCCGCGCGCCGCTGGTAAGCCAGGGCGCCGCGAGCCGAAGCAGGTCCGACAGCGGAGCAAGCGCTCTCGCGGTGACGATTTGCGTTGATTTCACAATCGGATAGGCCTCCTCGATGCGCATCGGATGCACCCGGGCGCAAGGGCAGGCCACCAGCGCGGTCTTCAGGAATGCCGCTTTTTTCCGATTGCTTTCGACAAGGTCGATGTGAAATTCGGGCCGGTCGCGAAGCAGGATCGCGACGACCGCCCCGGGAAAACCGCCGCCCGAGCCCAAATCGAGCCATCTTGTTTCAGATGCGAATCGAACGAGCTGTGCGCTGTCCAGAATATGACGGCGCCAGAGCTGGTCGAGTTGCGAAGGCGCGGCAAGATTGATCCGGGTCGACCAGTGACGGACCCGGGCTTCGAATTCTGTCAGCCTTTCCGCCGTTTCACGTGAAACATCGCCAGCCACTTCCCGGAGCGATGCGATGCGTTCCTCGCTCAAGCGTCCATTCCATGGGCGGCGACGCGGTCGTGGGCCCGCGAATGCGCCACGAGGATCGCCAGGGCCGCCGGCGTCATGCCCTCGATCCTCTGCGCCTCGGCCAACGATTCCGGCCTGCGCAAGGACAGTTTGTGCTTGAGTTCGTTCGAAAGCCCGGCCATGGCCGCATAGTCGAGATCGACCGGGATCGTGCGCGCCTCCTCGCGCTTGAGGAGAGCCACATCGGCGGACTGGCGGTCGAGATAGACGGAGTAGCGGGCCTCCGTCTCGATCCGCTCCGTTACGCCCGCCGGGATTGCCTTGAGCTCCGGCCAGATCACCGCGAGTCGGCCCAGACTCATATTCGAATGACTTAGCAGGTCGAAGGCGGAACGCCTGATTCCGTCCTGGTTTAGCTCCAGGCCCTGCCTGCGCGCCTGCGACGGAGTCAAGGAAAGCGATTCGAGCAAGGCGCGTGCATCGGAGAGAGCCTGGTTCGATTGCTTGAACCGCTCGACACGCTCGCTCGAGGCGACGCCGAGATCGATCGCGCGCGGCGTCAGCCTCTCATCGGCATTATCCGCCCTGAGCGACAGGCGGTATTCGGCGCGGGACGTGAACATACGGTAAGGCTCGCTCACGCCACGCACGGTTAAATCATCAATCATTACACCTATATAGCTATCCCCCCGACTGAAATGGACTCCTTCTTTTCTCAACGCCGAGCGCGCAGCGTTGATGCCGGCCACGATCCCCTGCCCGGCCGCTTCCTCATAACCCGTCGTGCCGTTGATCTGCCCGGCCAGGAACAGGCCGCGCACCTTTCGCGTCTCCAGCGTCGGCTCCAGTTCGCGCGGATCGATATGATCGTATTCGATCGCATAACCCGGCTGAACCATGCGTGCCTGCTCCAGCCCCGGGATCGTCGCCAGCAATTGAAGCTGTGCGTCCTCCGGCAGGGAGGTCGAGATACCGTTCGGATAGACCTTATCGTCGTCCAGCCCCTCCGGCTCCAAGAAGATCTGATGGCCGTCCCGATCGCCGAACTTGACGATCTTGTCCTCGATCGAGGGACAGTAACGCGGGCCCACGCCTTCGATCGCTCCGGAATACATTGCCGACCGATGCAGGTGCTCGCGAACGACACTATGTGTGCGCGCCGTCGTCCGCGTGATGCCGCATTCGATCTGCGGATTCCGGATGCGGTCCGTCATCAGCGAGAACGGCACGGGATCCGAATCCGCTTCCTGCCGACCAACGGCAACCCAGTCGATCGTCCGGCCGTCGAGACGCGGCGGCGTGCCGGTCTTCAGCCGCCCCAGATTAAACCCCGCCCGCTTCATCGTTTCGGAGAGACTGGTCGCGGCTTTTTCGTTGATGCGGCCCGCCCGGATTTTCCGCTCGCCGATATGGATCAGCCCGCACAGGAACGTTCCGGTAGTCAGAACAAGGGCGCCGCATTTTATCTCCCGCCCATCCCCGAGAAGGACGCGCTGCAAACGGCCATCCTTGGTGGCGAAATCGACGACCTCGCCAATGACAACGTCGAGGGAAGGGTGGCTGCCGATCGCCGCCTGCATCGCCTGTCTGTAAAGCTTCCGGTCCGCCTGTGTACGCGGTCCTCGGACCGCCGGACCCTTTCGGCGGTTGAGCAGGCGGAACTGGATACCACCGGCATCCGCAATCCGGCCCATGAGGCCATCCAGCGCGTCGACCTCGCGAACCAGTTGGCCTTTCCCGAGACCACCGATCGCCGGATTGCACGACATTGCGCCGATGGTCTCGAACGCCATCGTAACCAGCGCCGTCGACGCTCCGGAGCGCGCCGACGCCGACGCCGCCTCGCAGCCGGCATGGCCGCCGCCGACGACGATCACATCGTAATTGGCTCTCGCTTCGGATGTCCGCATGGGGCGCGAGCAATGGGCAAATCGGGCGCGGCTGTCAAGCGCGGCCTCGCCGCCGGGATGTTTCACGTGAAACCGATTGTGCGGCTCGCCGATGTTTCACGTGAATCTTTCCGGGCCCGCCCTCATTTGCCGATACAGAACGTCGAAAAGATCGTCCCGAGGAGCTCCTCCACATTGACCGATCCGACGATCCGCCCGAGTGCCTCGCCGGCGAGCCTCAATTCCTCGGCCCGCAGCTCCAACCTGTCGGTACCTGTGAGGGCCTGACCCAAATGTCTCTTGCACTGCCTGAGGAGCTCGACATGCCGCATACGCGACGGCAACACCTCGGTCGTGGCCGCCGCTTCCTTCGCCACCTCTTCCAGGGCCCGGAGCAGTTCCCCCATCCCGCATCCGCCAACCGTCGATATCACATGATCGTAGCCCTGATAGGGCAGGTCACCGCCCAGGTCGGCCTTGGTGCCTATCCGCCAGACCGGAACGTGACCGAATCGATCATTGATCCCGCGCGGATCGGACAGATCGGTCAGCAACAGGACCAGATCGGCCATCGAGGCCCGGCGCCGCGCCTTTTCAATGCCGATCGTTTCGATCCGGCCGGCATCTTCCCGCAGGCCGGCCGTATCGGTTACCAGGACCTTAACGCCGCCGAGGTCGAGCGATATCTCGATCAGGTCGCGCGTCGTTCCTGCCTCCTCGGTCACGATCGCTACGTCGCGCGAGGCCAAGGCATTGAGAAGACTTGACTTTCCGGCGTTCGGTGCGCCCAGGATGACGACGCGGAAGCCGTCCCGGATGATCTCCGCCCGATGATAGGACGCGATATGCGCCTCCATCTCGGTGACGAGGCTTAGCATATCGGGCCAGACGGCGTCGGCCGGCGACTCTCCGACATCGCCTTCGTCGGCGAAGTCGAGTTCCGCCTCGACCATGGCGCGCGCCCGCAGGATCCGCTCCCGCCATTCGCCGTAAAGCGCCGCCTGCCGTCCCCCACTATTGTCCAGCGCAAACCGGCGTTGGGCTTCCGTTTCCGCCGATACGAGATCGGCAAGCGCCTCGGCGCCCGTCAAATCCACCTTGGCGTTCAGGAAGGCCCGGCGCGTGAATTCTCCCGCCTCGGCCTGCCGTAGCCCCTCGACTTCGCCGAGCCGCCGTAAAACGGCCGCCACCACCGCCTTGCCGCCATGAACATGCAGTTCGGCGACATCCTCGCCGGTAAAGCTCCTCGGCGCGGCAAAGAAAAGAACAAGGCCGTTGTCGACGATCGTCCCGTCCGCCTCGCGGATGGCCGCAAGCGTCGCCACGCGCTCCGCCGGCGCCCGGCCGCACAGCATGCGCAACACTGCCCGCGTTGCGGGTCCTGAAATGCGGACGATCGCCACGCCCGAAGGGAGGCCGCCGCTCGACAAGGCAAAGATCGTGTCCGGAAATATCATCTGTCCTGCCGTGCGCGGACGCCAAACATGGCCTATCTATCGGCAAACCACGGAGCCGCGCCATGTCCCTGCCCGCCCAAAACCTGCTTTCCGCCGAGGCGAGCCCCTATCTGCGCCAGCACAAGGACAATCCGGTGCATTGGCGATCCTGGTCGGCCGAGGCACTGGTGGAGGCCCGGGAAACCGGCCGCCCCATCCTTCTCTCCATCGGCTACGCCGCCTGCCACTGGTGCCATGTCATGGCCCATGAAAGCTTCGAGGACGAAGCCGTGGCGGCCGTGATGAACCGGCTCTTCGTCAATATCAAGGTCGATCGCGAGGAACGCCCGGACATCGACCAGATATACATGGCAGCGCTGACAGCAACGGGCGAGCAGGGCGGCTGGCCGCTCACCATGTTCCTGACCCCCGACGCGCAGCCTTTCTGGGGCGGTACCTATTTCCCGAGGGAGCCGCGCTACGGCCGCGCCGGCTTTGTCCAGATCCTCGAGGCCATCCATCGCGCCTGGCTGGAAAAGCGCGGCGAGATCACTGCGGACGCCGCCCGCCTTACCGCCCATGTCGCGTCGCAATTGTCGCAGAACCGCGAACCGTCGCCTCTTTCGGAACGACAATTCGCCGCGCTCGCCGAAGCTTATCTTCCGGCAATCGACCTTGAGCGCGGCGGGCTCAAGGGCGCGCCCAAATTCCCCAACGCGCCGATCATGACGACGCTCTGGATGCAATGGCTGGAAAGCGGCGAGGCCCGCTATCGCGACGCAGTGCTCCTTTCGCTGAGATCCATGCTCGACGGCGGCATTTATGATCATGTGGGCGGCGGCCTCTGCCGCTATTCCACCGATGCCGACTGGATGGTCCCGCATTTTGAAAAGATGCTCTACGACAATGCGCAGCTGCTGACGCTTTGCGGTTGGGCTCATGGCGCTACAGGCGACCGATTGTTTCAGGACCGAATCGAAGCGACGGTTTCCTGGCTCCTGCGCGAAATGCGAACGAAAGGCGGCGCGTTCGCGTCCAGCCTCGACGCCGACAGCGACGGGGAAGAGGGAAAGTTCTACACCTGGACGAGAGAAGAAATCGTGGAGGCGCTGGGCGCCGAGGCAGAACGTTTCCTCGAAATCTACGCGCTTGCCTCCCCGCCGGGCTGGGAAGGCCATCCGATCCTTCATCGGCGGGCGGATCGAACGACGCCCGGTTCGGAAGACGTTGCCGCCCTCCTTGAAAGGTTGCGGAACCACCGCGACCAGCGGGTGCGCCCGGCGAGAGACGACAAGGTGCTCGTAGACTGGAACGGGCTGGTCATCCGCGCCCTTGTCCAGTGCGCCCGCCAATTCAATCGCCCTCACTGGCTCCATGCGGCGAAGCAGGCTTATCGGACCGTATCCGAATCGATCCGGGAAGGCCGCCTGCCGCATTCCATCCTCGGTGAGCAGAAACTCTATCCGGGCCTCTCCTGCGATTATGCGGCGATAATGAATGCCGCCATTTCTCTGTACGAAGCGACAGGCGACGGCGACTATCTGGCCGATGCCCGCATGCTGCTCGCAACACTCGACCGCTGGCACGCGGATTCTGGCGGGACCGGCTTCTACCTGAGCGCTTCCGACAGCACCGACGTCATCGTGCGCGTACGCGGCGATGTAGACGAGGCCACGCCGTCCGCCACGGCCCAGATCGTCGAGGCTGTCGCCCGCCTCGCCACGGCCAGCGGCGATTTCGATCTCGCCGCCAGGGCATTCGATATCGCCGCGTCGGCCGCCGGCCGCGCCGCTCATCAGCGCTACGGCCAGGCCGGGATCGTCAACACGATCCCGCTCGTCCTGAACCCCCGAAAACTGGTGATGGTCGAGCCAACTGAGGGATCCCTGTTCGTTCCGGAGGCGAATCGGCTGCCGGATCCACGCAGAATCGATCTGTCCGTTCCGGTTTCCGACAAATCCGCGAAGCTGACCCTGCCCGGCGGCGCCGAGATCGATACGTCCAGGCCAGCGGCCTATCTATGTATGGGCTTGACCTGCCTGCCGCCGATCGGCGATCCGGCCGACTTGCGCGAGACCATGGGCACGCCGCGGCGATCCGCCTAGGCGTTCCCGATCAGGTATTCATCGAGTCGAAGAAGTCGGCGTTCGACTTTGTCTGCTTCAGCTTGTCGATCAGGAACTCGATGGCGTCGGTCGTTCCCATCGGCGCCAGGATGCGGCGCAGCACGAAGATCTTCTGGAGGTCGTGCCGTGCGATAAGCAGGTCCTCCTTGCGCGTGCCGGACTTCAGGATGTCCATCGCCGGGAAGATACGCTTGTCCGCGACCTTGCGGTCGAGCACGATTTCCGAATTGCCGGTGCCCTTGAATTCCTCGAAGATCACCTCGTCCATGCGGCTGCCGGTGTCTATGAGCGCTGTGGCGATGATCGTCAGCGAGCCCCCTTCCTCGATGTTGCGCGCCGCGCCGAAAAAGCGCTTGGGACGCTGCAGCGCGTTGGCGTCGACGCCGCCGGTCAGCACTTTGCCCGAGGACGGCACCACCGTATTGTAGGCGCGGCCGAGGCGCGTGATGGAATCGAGCAGGATCACCACGTCACGGCCATGCTCGACCAGGCGCTTTGCCTTCTCAATCACCATCTCGGCCACCTGGACGTGCCTCGAGGCCGGCTCGTCGAATGTCGAGGACACCACCTCGCCCTTCACGGAGCGCTGCATGTCGGTCACTTCCTCCGGCCGCTCGTCGATCAGAAGCACGATCAGGTAGCATTCCGGATGATTCGCCGTGATCGAATGGGCGATGTTCTGCAGCAGAACCGTCTTGCCGGTTCGCGGCGGCGCGACGATCAGCCCGCGCTGGCCCTTGCCTAGCGGTGCGACGAGGTCGATGACGCGCGGCGACAAATCCTTGGTCGTCGGGTTCTCCACCTCCATCTTGATCCGCTCGTTCGGATAAAGGGGCGTCAGATTGTCGAAATGGATCTTATGCCGGATCTTCTCGGGGTCCTCGAAATTGACGGTGTTCACCTTCAGCAGCGCGAAATAGCGCTCGCCCTCCTTCGGGCCGCGGATCGGTCCCTCGACCGTGTCGCCGGTCTTGAGCGAGAAGCGCCGTATCTGCGAGGGCGAAATATAGATGTCGTCAGGCCCTGGCAGATAATTCGCATTGGCCGAGCGGAGGAAGCCGAACCCGTCCTGCAGGACCTCGACCACGCCCTCTCCGACGATCTCGGTCTCCTGCATGGCAAGCTTCTTCAGGATCGCGAACATCAGCTCCTGCTTGCGCAGCACGCTGGCGTTCTCGACCTCCAGCGATTCCGCGAACGCGATCAGATCGGTCGGAGTCTTGCTCTTGAGTTCCTGTAATTTCATTTCCTGCATGATGCGGGCTCGTGAGAGTTTGGGGAATATCGGCTGTGCGATAGTGGCCTGCGGCACCGGAATCTGGGCATGGCGTCAGGCTGGGGAGAGATGGCCTATCTATCGTTCCCGCCCTTAAAGAGCAAGCCGCGAATTCGGCTGCTGGTCAAAACGGTTTGACGACGACCAGGATGACGATGCCGATCAACAACAATGTGGGAACCTCGTTCATCATCCGCCAGTGGCGGGACGATTTTTTGTTGCGATCCTCGGCAAAGGCCCGGACGGCGCCCACATAGTAGCCATGGACGGCCGACATGACGAGAACCAGCGCGATCTTGGCATGCAGCCATCCGGCCGAGAACCAGCCGCCGCTCCAGGCGAGATAGAGCCCGAGCAGCCAGACCGCGATCATCGCGGGGTTGATGATCGCCTTCAGGAGTCGCCTTTCCATGATCTTGAACGTCTCGGACTGGACCGAGCCGATTTCCGCGTCAGCGTGATAGACGAAGAGGCGGGGCAAATAGAGCATGCCCGCCATCCATGCGATCACCGCGATGATATGAAAGGCCTTCAACCATAGATAGAGCATCAGCGTTCCGTCCTCCTTATCTCGCCGAGCATCCATTCCACGTGGGATATCGGCGTCTCGGGCAGGATGCCATGGCCGAGATTGAAGATCAGCGGCCCGCCACCGAGTTTTGAGAGAATATGGGCTATGCCTTCGCCAAGCGCCTTGCCGCCGGCGACAAGCCGCAGCGGGTCGAGATTGCCCTGCACCGGCCCCTCTTTCTGCAACCCGGCCGCGAAGGACGCCGGCACCATCCAGTCGAGCCCGAGCGCCGTCACGCCGGTCTTCTGCCGGTATGAGCGATAGAACTCTCCCGCCCCGCGCGGAAAGCCGATGATCGGCACCATAGGGTAGCGCTCCCGGACCCGAGCGACGATATGGACGACCGGACGCACGCAGAAACGCTCGAAGCTCTCCTCGTCGAGAACGCCGGCCCAGGAATCGAAGATCTGCACGGCGTCGGCTCCGGCTTCGATCTGCCGCACCAGATATTCCGCCGATATCTCCGCCAGTCCCGCAAGCAGCCGATCCATCTCCGCCGGATGGCGATAGCCGAAAAGCCGCGCCGGCGCCTGGTCGGGCGTGCCATGGCCCGCGATCATGTAGGTCGCCACCGTCCATGGCGCGCCGCAGAAGCCGAGAAGCGTCGTTTCCCGCGGCAATTCAGACCGCACAATTCCGACCGCCTCATAGACGGGCCGAAGCCTCTCGTGGAACCCGGCGCTCGACAGCCGCTCGATCTCGCCGGCGGCGATCGGCTCCAACAGCGGTCCACGACCTTCCTCGAAACGAAGCTTGCGCCCGAGCGCATGCGGGACGACGAGGATATCGGAAAACAGGATGGCTGCGTCGAAACCGAAGCGCCGGATCGGCTGCAGCGTCACCTCTGCCGCCAGTTCCGGCGTATAGCAGAGATCGAGAAAGCTTCCGGCCCTTTCCCTCGTCGCCCTGTATTCCGGCAAATAGCGGCCGGCCTGGCGCATGAGCCAGACAGGCGGTGGAAACACCGTCTTTCCGCCAAGCACCTCAAGGACGGAACGGGAGCGATTCAAAGGCCTGTCCCCAAAAATCTTTCTTAAAAAGAGATATTAAAGAATCTGATTCTGATTCTACGACTCTGTTGGAAGCAGGGATTACGGCTTATCCCATAGCCACCAGCAGCAGGCGATCCAGCATATTGTCGCGCATCGGTCCATACAGTGTGGATGGCTTTCGGGACGATAGGAGAATCGCTTTCCGATTCAATCGGATGGATGGTTAGCGGAAAGTTAAGCCGGGTGCTCGCCTCTGTGGAAATCGGGCTCGTTCCTCACTATCCACAGTCACGGGCGATCCGGTCGCACAGTCACGCCGATTGTGGACAAATCGCCATCTGATACAGTCGCGTCGAACAGGCGGCCGCGGCTGGGCCGATTATCCACATTTGACCACAGGGCCGGACCGGGACAGTTGAACAAGCAGCAAAGCTTCTTTCACCTTCACCTCATTTCCGATGCGACGGGCGAAACGCTGCTTGCCGCCGGCCGCGCGGCATCCGCCCAATACAAGGACGCGCGGGCGATCGAGCATATCTATCCGCTGATCCGCACGGAACGGCAGCTCGCCAAGGTGTTCGAAGACATCGACCGGGAGCCGGGCATCGTTCTCTATACGGTCGTGGACCAGGCATTGGCGCGCCGGATAGACGAGGGATGCGCGGCAATGGGGCTGCCCTGCGTTTCGGTACTGGAGCCGGTACTGCTCGTCTTCCAGTCCTATCTCGGAACGCCGGCCGGCCGGCGGGTGGGGGCGCAGCATGTGCTCGATGCCGAATATTTCCAGCGCATCGACGCCCTCAATTTCACGATGGAACATGACGACGGGCAGCTGCCCGCCGATATAGAGCAGGCCGACGTGGTGCTGATCGGCATTTCCCGCACGTCGAAAACGCCGACCAGCATCTATCTGGCGAACCGCGGCATCAAGACGGCGAATATCCCGATCGTTCTCGGCGTGCTCATGCCCGAAAGCCTCTACGGCGCCCGGAAGCCGCTTATCGTCGGGCTTGTCGCATCGGCCGAACGGATTTCCCACGTCCGCGAGAACCGCGTGCTGGGCAGCACGGCGGCGTTCGACGCGCATGCCTACACCGACCGGGCGACCATCGCCGAGGAACTGGCCTATGCACGCAAGATCTGCACACGCGGCGGCTGGCCGATGATCGACGTGACCCGTCGGTCGATCGAGGAAACGGCGGCCGCTATCGTTGCGCTGAGAAGCAAGGCGCGATAGCGGATGGCAGGACATAAGGATGTTGGTGAGACGTGGCCCAGAGAATCATCCTCGCTTCCGGCAGCCCGCATCGCAGGGCATTGCTCGAGAACGCCGGTCTGGAGTTCTCGGTCGAGAAGCCTGATATCGACGAGCGCGCCGTCGAAGCGGCGCTCTCCGGCAGTGGCGTGACGCCGGAGGATGTGGCGACCGTCCTGGCCGAAGCTAAGGCAATAGCCGTCAGCGAAAAGCACCCTGGCGCATTGGTCATCGGATCGGACCAGACGCTGTCGCTGGGAGACGAGCTTTTTCACAAGCCCGCCGACATGGAAGCCGCGCGGCGTCAGTTGTTGCGGTTGTCGGGAAAAACGCACCAGTTGAGCAGCGCGGTGGTGATCGCGGAGCAAGGCGGCGCCATATGGCGCTATGTGGGCGTGGCCCATATGACCATGCGTGGGCTCGATCCCGCCCATGTCGGCCGATATTTGTCGAAGGTCGGCGCCGCGGCCCTTGGGAGCGTCGGCTGCTATCAGGTCGAAGGCGAGGGTATTCGCCTCTTCGACAAGATCGACGGCGATTTCTTCACCATCGTCGGCCTGCCGCTCCTGCCGCTCCTGGCCGAACTGCGCCGGAGAGGGGCGATCGATGGCTGAGGAAACGCGCCGCGCCTTCGTCTGCGGCCATCCGATCGCGCATTCGCGCTCGCCGCTGATCCATGGCTACTGGCTGGATCAGCTCGGCATTGCGGGTTCCTATGAGCGCATCGACGTGGCGCCCAATGATTTCCCGGATTTCCTCGCCGGCATCGGCCGAAATGGCTTTGCCGGCGGCAATATCACCCTGCCGCACAAGGAAGCGGCATTGAGGGCGGTGAAAAGGCGCGATGCCGCCGCCGAGGCGGTCGGCGCGGTCAACACGGTCTGGTTCGATCCGGACGGCGTCCTTTGCGGCGGCAACACCGACGCCTACGGTTTCGCCGCCAATCTGGACGATCAGGCGCCGCAATGGGCGAAAGGCCGCCGGGCCGTCGTGCTTGGCGCCGGCGGCGCCGCACGCGCCGTCATCCATGCGCTGAAGCAGGGCGGCTATGGCGACATCCGCCTCGTCAACCGAACCTTGCAACGCGCCGGGGAGCTCGTCGCTCATTTCGGGACGGCTGTTTCCGCGCATGAATGGGACGATGTCTCCGGCCTTCTCGGCGATGCCGATCTTCTGGTCAATACGACCTCGCTCGGCATGAAAGGCGCGCCCGAACTGGATATCGGGCTAGATCCGCTGCCGTCGCATGCGGTCATCGCCGATATCGTCTATGTGCCACTCGAGACAGCGTTTCTGAAGGCAGCGAAAGCGCGCGGCCTTGCGACGGCGGAAGGTCTCGGAATGCTTCTCCACCAGGCCGTGCCGGGCTTCGAGCGCTGGTTCGGCCGCCGGCCAGTCGTAAGCTCCTCCTTACGAAAACACGTCATCGCCGATGTGGAGAAGCCGGGATGATCATCCTCGGCCTGACCGGTTCGATCGGCATGGGTAAATCGACCACCGCCCGCATGTTCGAGGAAGCCGGTGTTCCCGTCCATGATTCCGACAGGACGGTGCACGAGCTCTATTCCGGAAAGGCCGCGCCGCTGATCGAGCGCCGCTTTCCGGGAACCACTGCCGGCGGCGTGGTCGACCGTGACAGGCTGGCAAAGGCCGTGCTGAATGATCCGCATGCGTTGAAGGAACTGGAAGCCATCATCCACCCGCTCGTGCGGGAGGACGAGAAGCTTTTCCTCGAAGAGCAGCGCGGCAGGGGCACGCCGCTGGTCGTGCTCGACATCCCGCTCCTTTTCGAGGTTGGCGCCCAGGACCGCGTCGACAAGGTCGCGGTGGTGAGCGCGCCGGCCGAGGCGCAGCGGCAAAGAGTCCTGTCCCGGCCCGGCATGAGGGAGGAAAAGTTCGAGGCGATCCTGAGGAAGCAGGTGCCGGATGCCGAAAAGCGTCGGCGTGCCGACTACGTCATCGACACCGGCAACGGATTGGAGCCGGCGCGCCGAGCCGTCGAAAGGATCATCGGCGAACTCACGAAAACCGCGACGGTTCAAAACCCGTCTTTGCCGCGCTAGACCCTTGTTTGGCCGGACAACGCCGGGCATCCTTCCTGCCGGAGCTGATTCGGATGCGTGAAATCATCTTTGACACGGAGACCACGGGTCTCGATTCGAGAGCCGACCGGGTCATCGAGATCGGCGGCGTCGAACTCGTCAACCGTTTTCCGACGGGCCGGAGCTTTCACGTCTATATCAATCCGCAGGGCAGGGAGGTGAACCCGGAAGCGCTCGCCGTCCATGGCATCAGCAACGCCGATCTTGTCGACAAGCCGACCTTCGACGCGATCGCGCTTGAATTCCTCGAATTCATCGACGGCGCGCGGCTGGTCGCCCACAACGCCCATTTCGACCTCGGCTTCATTAACGCCGAATTCGCGCGCTGCGGACATCCGCTGATCGAGACTCACCGCATCGTCGACACCCTGGCTATCGCCAAGCGCAAGCATCCGATGGGTCCGAATTCGCTCGACGCGCTCTGCCGCCGATACGGGATCGACAACAGCCACCGCACGAAGCACGGCGCGCTGCTCGACTGCGAATTGCTGGCGGAAGTCTATATCGAGCTGATCGGCGGCAAGCAGGCGGCGCTTGGCCTCGATGTCGCCGTGACCTCGACGGTCGAGATATCGATGCGCCAGGAAACGGTGATCGTCGTCAGCGAGCGGCCCGCGCCGCTTCCGCCGCGCCTGATCGAAGCCGATCTCGCCGCCCACGCTGCGCTCGTCGCCGAGCTTGGCGACGGCTCGATCTGGTCGGAAGTGCTGCGCTGAATTTCCGAAGCGGACCGGATCTCAGGTCGCCTGCACCTTCTGGCGCGCCTGCTCCTCGGCCATGCGCTGCTGGAACATCTGCGCGAAATCGATCGGGTCGATCATCAGCGGCGGGAAGCCGCCATTGCGCGAGCACTCCGCGACGATTTGCCGGGCGAAGGGGAACAGCAGCCGCGGGCATTCGATGAAGAGGATCGGCAGCATGTGCTCCTGCGGGAAGCCTTCCACGCGGAACACGCCGCCATAGACGAGCTCGATGTTGAAGAGCACGTCCTTGTCCTTCTCGAAGCTCGCCTGCGCGTTGAGCGACAGCAGGACGTCGAATTCCGTTCCGGAGATCGGATTGGCGTTGACGTTCACGTTGATGCTGATGCCCGGCGCCTTGTCGCGCCCGCGCAGCGATTGCGGCGCGCCCGGGCTTTCGAAGGACAGGTCCTTCACATATTGCGTCAGGATACTGAGCGACGCCTGCTGGGCCTCCTTGTCGTTGCCGTTGCCGGCCTGGGCGCTGCCATTGCCTTCTTTTTCCGGTTCCGTGATGGCCATTGTCAGGCTTCCTTGTCTGTGGCCGCCGTGCAGCCGCCGAATTGTGGCGGTTCGCTAGCATGGTGACACCCTCAAGACAAGGTTGACGATGCGGACGGATCAGTCCTCGTCGCGCCTCAGCCAGGGCGAGGAAGGATTGGGATTCGACGAATAATCCCCGGCATCGAGATCTATGGTCTTTCCGTCATTGCGGCTGGCCGAACGGCCGTAATTCGCGCTGGTCCTCACGATATGCCTGCCGGCGAGCGACCATGCCAGGTCGCGGACGGCGGGGATGAAGAGCAGGAAGCCGATCGCATCGGTGATGAAGCCCGGTATGACGAGCAGCATGCCGGCAATGACAATCATGGCTCCGTGCACCAGGGGCTTTTCCGGGCTTTCGACGGCACGCGCCCCTTTGCGCAGGCGCTCCAGCACGCCGAGACCCTGAATGCGCAGCAACGTAATTCCCGCCATCGAGGTCAGGAATACCAGGCCGAGCGTCGCCAGAACGCCGATGGAACGGCCGACCGCGATGAAGGTGGCGATCTCGAGCGCCGGCAACACCACGAATATCAGGGGCAGGAGAGAATTTCGCACGTTGCCTTTCCGTCAGGTCGAGACGTTCATTCCGCCTTCGGTCCGTACATAGTGCTCGATTCGTCGCATTTGAATGATCAAGTCAGGCGTTCTATATGAAAATAGGCTGATACTGTGGTGTGCGCACTCGGCCGCGCAGTCGTGTCAGGGTTGGCGTCATTGGCGGAAGACATGGAATTTTTTGACATCGGCACGATATTCTTTCTGGTCGCGGCGGTCGTGATCTTCTATCAGCTGCGAAGCGTGCTCGGTCGCCGCACGGGCAACGAACGCCCGCCTTTCGACCCCTATTCGCGCAAGCCCGCCAACCAGGACGCTTCGGCGGCGCCCGAGAACGTCGTCTCCCTGCCGCGCCGGCGCTCGGGCGCGGATACCGAGACCAACTACGCCACCATCGATGCTTTCGCCAAGCCGGGCACCGACCTCAATGCGAGCCTGCGCGCCATCAGGAACGCCGACGCCTCCTTCGATCCGAAGATATTCGTCGACGGTGCCAAGATGGCTTACGAGATGATCGTCCTGGCCTATGCCGACGGCGACCGGCGGACCTTGAAGAATCTTCTGTCCCGGGAGGTCTTCGACGGCTTCGTCGCCGCCATCGCCGAACGCGAGACGCGCTCCGAGAAGGTCCAGTCCTCCTTCGTCGGCATAGACAAGGCCGATATCGTCTCGGCCGAGATGAAGGGCAACGAGGCCTATGTCACTTTGCGCATCGTCAGCGAATTGATCTCGGCGACCCGCGACAAGGCGGGCGAGGTGATCGACGGGGATCCGGAAACGGTCGCCGAGGTGAAGGACGTGTGGACCTTCTCCAGGGACACGCGCTCGAACGATCCAAACTGGAAACTGGTCGCGACCGAGGCGGAAGACTGATTCCGGGCCACACGGCCTCGACCGTTGGCGGCGCCCGATGACGCTTTCCCCGATTTTCTCGCCGGCCGACTATTCTCGCCTGAGGGGCTGGGCAGATGACGACGCGGCCGGCGCCTATGCCGCGTTCCGGCGGTCCGCGCTCTATATCGCGACGGCGCCGAAGCCTTATCGAAGCGGTTCGCTCGGAGTGCCGTTCGATGCTCTCGCCGATGCATTCGAGGAGGCGAGGGGGGTCGCCGCTCCTCAAAGTCTCCACGCTTTCTTCGAGAGGCATTTCCAGCCCTGTCTCGTGTCGTCGGCGCCGGCGGAAGCCGGCTTCGTCACCGGCTTCTACGAGCCGGAACTGCCCGCCTCGCGCGTCGAGACGCGGCATTACCGCTTTCCGCTCTACGCCCGGCCCGACGACCTCGTCGATCTCGACCGGTCGAACCGGCCGACCGGCCTTGATCCCTCCTTTGCCTTCGGCCGCCGCACTCCTGAGGGCATCATCGAATATTTCGACCGCCGGGAGATCGAAAGCGGCGCCCTTGCCGGACGCGCTCCGGTGATCGCCTGGCTTGCCGACAAGGTCGATCTCTTTTTCGTCCACGTGCAGGGCGCCGCTCGTCTGCTATTGGACGGCGGAGAGGTCCTGCGCGTCACTTATGCGGCCAAGTCCGGCCATCCCTTCACCGGCCCCGGCGGGGTACTGGCGGCACGCGGCGAGATTCCGCGCGACGAGGTGACGATGCAGTCCATTCGTGCATGGTTCCGCGCCAACCCGAAGCGGACCGACGAGATCCTTTGGCGCAACCGCTCCTTCATCTTTTTCCGGGAAACCGCTGTCGGAGATATCGATGCCGGCCCCATAGCGGCGGCGAAGGTCCAGCTGACGGCCGGCCGCTCCCTCGCCGTCGATCGCCTGCTGCACACGTTCGGTACGCCCTTTTTCATCGATGCGCCGTCTCTGACCGCGTTCGATGGAAAGCCTTTCGCTCGCCTGATGATCGCTCAGGACACCGGCTCCGCGATTCTCGGACCCGCCCGAGGCGACATTTTCACGGGTTCCGGCGCCGCCGCCGGCGAGATCGCAGGCGTAATCCGCCACCAGGCCGGGTTCTATGCCTTGGTCCCGCGCCGATTGCTTGGAGGGAAGGCGGCGTGAGCGGGGCGGGCGGAAAGTCGCTCTCCATGGAGGACCGCATCCTGTGGTCCCGCGTCGCGCGCACCACCCTGCCGCTCAAGGGGCGCGAACAGGCTGGCCTCGCCGATCTGGAGGAGCCGGAGTTGATAGAAAGGCCGGCATCCGATGCGGGCCAGGCATCTATCCAGCGGGAACCGCTCGCCAGGCGCGATCCGCATGCCGCGCCGCGTCATCTCGACCTTCCGACCCGCAAGAAGCTTGCCAAGGGGCGCATACCGATTGACGGAACCGTCGATCTCCATGGCCTCACGCAGAGCGAAGCGCATGCGCTTCTGCTGTCTTTCCTGCACCGCGCCTATGCCGATGGCCGTCGTTACGTGCTGGTCATCACCGGCAAGGGCGAATCCTTTGGCAGCGATGGTATCCTGAAACGAGCCGTTCCGGCCTGGTTCGCCACGCCGCCTTTCCGCGCGCTGGTGAGCGGACAGGAAGGAGCGTCGCGCCGACATGGCGGCGCGGGCGCGATCTATGTCAGGTTGCGCCGGCAGGAGGGTGGCGGGTTGAAATGACGCCTTTCGGCGAGAAGCTGAGGTCGCTCCGGCGCGAGCGCGGTATCGCCCAGCGTGACATGGCCGCCGCCATCGGGGTCAGTCCGGCCTATCTTTCCGCGCTCGAACATGGGCGTCGCGGCGTCCCGAACTGGGCGATGGTGCAGAAGATCATCGGCTTCTTCAACATCATCTGGGACGACGCCGAGGAGCTCCAGCGCCTGGCCGTGCGGTCCGATCCCCGCGTGGTCATCGACACGGCCGGGCTCTCGCCGCGCGCGACCGAACTCTCCAACCTGCTCGCCCAGACGATTTCATCCCTGAGCGAGGAGCAGATCGAGGCGCTGACCGGGCAGTTGCGCGGAATGCGAAGCCGGTAGGTTCAGCGCGGGGCGCGCTTGGCCAGGATGCGCTGCAGGGTGCGCCGGTGCATGTTGAGCCGCCGCGCGGTCTCAGAAACGTTGCGGTCGCACATTTCATAGACCCGCTGGATATGCTCCCAGCGCACGCGATCGGCCGACATCGGGTTTTCGGGCGGCGCGGCCTTCTCGGCTCCGCTGCGTGTCAGCGCCGCATAGACGTCGTCGGCGTCGGCGGGCTTCGACAGGTAGTCGACGGCGCCGAGTTTCACCGCGGTCACGGCGGTGGCGATGTTGCCGTAGCCGGTGAGGATGACCGTCTTGGCGTCGGCGCGCCGGTCGCGGATCGCCTGCACCACGTCGAGCCCGTTGCCGTCGCCGAGCCGCATGTCGATCACGGCGAAGGCGGGCGCCTTGAGCTTCGTCTTGGCGACGGCTTCCTCGACGCTTTCCGCCGTATCGACCTCGAAGCCGCGGCCTTCCATGGCGCGTGCCAGCCGGGTCAGGAAGGGCTTGTCGTCGTCCACGATGAGCAGCGAGCGGTCTTCGCCCGCGGGGCCCTTGGCCGCTTCTGGTGCTTCCATCGTCATGTCCATCATCTCTTTTCTTCCTTCATATTTCAAAATCGCCTGGCGCGGAAGTTTGCGGGGAGCGTCGGCGCTAATATGGTGTGGCGCCGCTCGTTTTGCCCGTCACGAAGGCGGCCCGCGGCCACGCGATCCCGACCGTCGCGCCCATGCCCGGCCTGGCGCCGTTGGTGAAGCGGATCGTGGCGCCGGACCGCTCGATCAGCGTCTTGGCGATGAACAGTCCGAGCCCGAGGCCTCCGCCTTGTTCCGAGGCCTGTCTGGTCGTCATATAGGGCTCGCCGATGCGGTCGAGTATCTCGGGCGGGAATCCGGGACCGTCATCGATGATGTCGATGGAGACGAGCTCCGCGTCCCAGCGCCAGCGGACCGTCACCTGTTCGCGCGCGAAATCGACGGCGTTCTCGACGATGTTGCCAAGCCCGTAGAGCACGCCCGGATTGCGCCGGGCCACCGGTTCGGAACCGATCCTCTGTCCCGGCTCCAGCTTGATGGCGATGCCGAAATCGCGGTGCGGCGCCGTCACCTCCTCGATCAGCGAGGTGATCGGAAGCTGTGCCATATGCGCCTCGCCTTCCGAGGAGAGGCTGGTCAGGCGCTTCAGGATCTCGCGGCAGCGTTCGCTCTGCGAGCGCAGCAGCGTCACGTCTTCCGAGTAGCGCGGATCGTCGCCGAGCGCGCGCTGCATCTCCTTGGCGACGAGCGTGATGGTGGCCAGCGGCGTGCCGAGTTCGTGCGCCGCCGCCGCCGCCAGTCCGTCGAGCGCTGAAAGATGCTGCTCGCGCTGCAGCACCAGTTCGGTCGCCGACAATGCGGTCGCCAGCAGCCTTGCCTCCTCCGCCACCCGCCAGGCGTAGAGGCCGGTGAAGGCGATCGAGGAGACGACCGCCCCCCACATGCCCGCCACATAGACGAAAGGCATCGGGAGTTCGCTCTCCGGGAACCAGGGCAGCGGATAATGGAGAAAGGCGAGCAGCGTCGCCGCGCCGATGGTGATGACGCCGAGCAGCACCGTCAGCCTCAGCGAAAGCGACGTTGCCGAGATGACGACCGGCACGGTCATCAGGACCGAGAACGGATTGGTCAGTCCGCCGGTCACGTAGAGGAGACCGGCGAGCTGGACCGCGTCGAATATCAGAATGGCGAAGGCCGCGCTGGGACCGAGGCGCTGGGTAGCGGGGTAGCGGAAGGCGAGAATGAGGTTGAGCCATGCCGAACAGGCGATCAGCGCGAAACAGAGGCTGACCGGCACCGGAAAGCGCAGCGCATAGGCGACGACCATCACCGCCGCGCTCTGCCCGACGATCGCCATCCAGCGCAGGCGGATGAGCGTCGTCAGCCTGAGCTGGCTGCCTTGCACGGGGTCGGGAGCATGGAGTTCCTGCGTCATCGCGTGCTTATGCTCCGGGCGCGGCATCGAGCCAAGCGAATAACGATCGTCAGCCGGCCCTCGGCTTGGCGCGCGCGGTCGCCTGCGCCTGGAGCGGGTTTTCCGGCCAGACATGCTTGGGATAGCGGCCACGCATGTCGGCGCGCACGTCGGCCCAGGATCCGCGCCAGAAGCCGGGGAGGTCGCGCGTGGTCTGGATCGGGCGGTGCGCCGGCGACAGGAGTTCGAGTGTCAGCGGGACGGTTCCGCCGGCGATGGCCGGGTGCCGGTCGAGGCCGAAGAGTTCCTGGACGCGGATCGAGAGAAGCGGCTGCTCGCCATCATAGCGGATCGGGACGGCACTTCCCGAAGGCGCGCGGAAATGGGTCGGCGCCAGGCGGTCCACCTCGCGCTGGAGCGCGTGCGGCACGCGCGACAGCAGCGCCTGGCGGAGCACCTCCGCGCCGAGCGCGTCGAGCGAGGCTTTCCCCGGCAGAAAGGGCAACAGCCAGTTCTCCAGCTCGCCGAGCAACGCTTCGTCCGACATGTCGGGCCAGGGCGCCCCAAGACCGCGATGGAGCCAGCCGAGCCGCTCGCGGAGCGTCACGGCCGCCTTTTCCCAGGGCAGGATCGCCAGCCCATGGGTTCGTATGGCCGCGAGAAGCGCCTCGTTGGCCGCATCGCCCGAGGGCGGGGGCGTCTGCCGCTCGGCAAGCGTGAGGGCGCCGAGCCGTTCGACCTCGCGCGTTCGCAGCGATCGCTTCTGTGGATCGAAGATCGTTTCCGCCTCGCGCTTTGCGCGATGGCTGAGTGCGGCGCGGATTTCCTCTTCCGAGACCGCCGCTGCGCCGGCGATGCGACTGTTCGCGGCGCCGCCCTGCAGATCGGCGACGACCAGATATTCCTCCCGCGCCAGCGCCTCCGTCTCTTCCACCACGCCGCCGCGGCCGTTGGCCAGCACGTATCGCCCCGGTCCGCCGCGGGCGCGGGCCACGCGGTCGGGCCAGGCATGGAGAAGCAGCGCACCCGCCGTCGCATTTTCGTCCTTGCGGTGATTTCCGGCCGTGCGGGCGATCCGCCTGGCGAGCGCCTTCGCGCTCTCGGCACGCGGAGACCGGTCGGAGCGGAAGCGGAGAAGCCGCTGATCGAGGTCGACGGCATTGCCGCCGAGGCCGCGTTCGGTGAGCAGCACCGCGAGTTCCGCCGCCTGTTTCGCCTGGCCCGCTCTGGCGGCCAACGCCACCATATGGGCAAGCCTTGGCGGCAGGGCGAGCCGCCGCATGGCTTGCCCCGCCTGTGTGATCCGGCCGCTCGCGTCGATCGCGTCGAATTCGACAAGCAGCGCCCTTGCCTCGGCCAGCGCCGCCGCCGGCGGCGGATCGGGGAAGCGCAGGCTCGCAGGATCGCTAACCCCGAAAGCCGCGCAATCGAGCATGAGGCTGGAGAGGTCGGCCTCGAACATCTCGGGCGCGGCGAATGCGGGCAGCGAAGCGGTCTGCTCGGCGCGCCAGAGGCGGATGGCGACGCCCGGCTCCGTACGCCCGGCCCGGCCCGCGCGCTGGTCGGCCGAGGCCCGCGACACACGGACGGTCTCCAGTCGCGTCAGGCCGGTCGACGGCTCGAATTTCGGCACGCGCGACAATCCGCTGTCGATCACGATGCGCACGCCGTCGATGGTGATCGAGGTCTCGGCGATCGATGTGGCCAGCACCACCTTGCGGCGGCCGGCCCTTGGCGGCCGGATGGCAGCGTCCTGGGCCCGCCCGTCGAGATTGCCGAAAAGCGGCGCGATGTCGGTATTGACCGGCAAGTTGCCGGCCAGCCGCTCCGCCGTCCTCTCGATCTCCCGCTGGCCGGGGAGGAAGGCGAGGATGCTGCCGGCTTCCGAGGCGAGCGCCCTGCGCGCGACAGCCGCCACCGCCTGCTCGACCGGCATGTCCCGCGACCGCTCCTCATAGCGGATCTCGACCGGCCAGGCGCGGCCTTCGCTTTCCACGATCGCCGCGTTGCCGAGGATTTCCGCCATGCGACCGCCTTCGAGCGTGGCGGACATGACCAGGAGCCTGAGGTCCGGACGCAGCGCCTGCTGGATGTCGAGCGATAGCGCCAGCCCGAAATCGCCGTCGAGCGAACGCTCGTGGAATTCGTCGAACAGGATCGCGGCGTATTCGGGCAGTTCCGGATCGTCGATGATCATCCGCGCTAGAACGCCCTCGGTCACGACGACGATGCGCGTCTTCGCCGATAGAAGGCGGTCCATCCGCATGGCGTAGCCGACGGTCCCGCCGACCTCCTCGCCGAGCAGGCTTGCCATCCGCCGCGCGGCCGCGCGCGCGGCGAGCCGGCGCGGTTCGAGCAGCAGCAGCTTGCGGTCGCCGCGCCAGGAAGCATCGAGCAGTGCCAGCGGCACGAGCGTCGTCTTGCCGGCGCCGGGCGGCGCGATGAGCACGGCATTCCGGCCTCGTTCGAGATGCGAGAGCAGTTCCGGAAGCGCGGCGGTGACGGGAAGATCGGGGAGAGACGGCAGGGTCATCCTCCGCATGATGCCAGACTGTGCCGGCCTAGGCGACTTTCAGGATCGTCACGCCGGAAGGCTCGAGCACCAGGCTGCCGAGCAGCACCCTGCCGCCGATGCCGAAGGCGGCGAGATCGCAGGGCTGGTCACCGTAGTTCACCGCGAAGAGATGCCTGCCGTCGCAGCGTAGGCGGACACCCTCGGGCAGCCATGTCGTCGCGATCCCGGCCTCCCTGGCGAGCCTTTCGAGGATGCGCCGCATCAGCGTCTCGTCCGGCCAGCCGGCGAGATAATTGAACCGGCCGCGACCGACGAGCGCCGGCCAGCCGTCCTGCGCCCCCATCGGCACCTCGGCATCGCCGGGCTTGACGAACTCGCGCCAGAATTTCAGCGTTCCGCCGCCTTCGACCGCGACCGGCACGTCGGCGCGCAGGGTTTCGACGCGGGAGACGACAAGGCCCGGAAAGCTTTCGGGCAGGTCCGGCGGCATGTGCCCGGGAATGGAGAAGTCCGGCGTCTTGGAGCCGGAGCGCGGCCCGATCAGCGCGACGCCCTCGTAATTGGCAAGCGCCTTCCGGAGCGTCTCGTTCCAGGCGAAGAGCCCCGGCACCAGGACCAGCCGGTAGTCCGACAGGTCATCCGTCGTCGCCGGAAGGATATCGACGGACAGGCCGAGCCGGCGCAGCGAACGATAGAAATCGAAGATCAGCCTGAAATAGTCGAATTCCTTGCCTTGCGGCTGGATTTCCCAGGCCCAGGCGGAGGGATAGTCGAAGACGATCGCCACGTCTGCCTTGCCGCCGCCCGGCAGGTGGAGCGCGGCGATCTCCTCCGACACCTGCCTCGCCTCGGCGAAACCTTCGGCTTCGACGCTGTCCGGCCTCAGCAGCCCGGCATGCATCTGCTCCTGCGCGAAAGGCGCCTGCCGCCAGCGGAAATAGCTGACGGTTTCAGCCCCATGCGCGAAGGCCTCCCAGCTCCACAGTCGGACCATGCCCTTGCGCGGCGCCGGATTGTGCGGGGCCCAGTTCACCGGCCCGGGCTGCTGCTCCATGACCCACCAGCGCCCGCCGGAGGTCGCGCGGTAGAGGTCGTGGTGGAAGGCCTGGAAGTCGGGATCGCCGGCGCGGACGAAGCGGCGCTTCCATTCGTCGCCCTGGTCGGAGCGGTCTTCCAGGAAACCGAGCGGATAGGAATCCCAGCTCGAAACGTCGAGCTGGGAACCGACGTCGAAATGATCGAAGGCGAGCGTCCGTCCCATGAAATTGTGGATGATGTCGCGGCCCGGCGAACGGGCGCGGATGATGTCGGCCTGCAGCCGGTTGAAGCTCGCCACCTCTCCGGAGGTGAAGCGGCGGAAATCCATCCGGTGCGCCGGATTGAGTTCGGTGACCGCGCCGATGGGCAGCTCGATCTCTTCGAAGGAGGCATATTCCATCGACCAGAAGACGTTGCCCCAGGCGCGGTTGAGCGCCTGCGGCGACTGGTATTTCTGCTGCAGCCATTCGCGGAAGGCCCCCAGCGCCGCCTGCGAATAGGAGAGCGTGGTGCGGTGGCAGTCATATTCATTGTCGATCTGCCAGGCGGCGACGCCGGGATGCCGGCCGAACCGGTCGGCCAGGAGCGTGACGATGCGCGCGCATTCCCGCCGGTAGCCCTGATGCGAGAAATCGTAGTGCCGACGCGAGCCGAAGCCGCGCGTCCGTCCGTCCGCGCCCACGGGCAACATATCCGGCATCTCCTCGACCAGCCATTTCGGCGGCGTGGCGGTCGGCGTGCCGAGGACGACCTTCAACCCGGCCCCATGCAGGATGTCGATCGCCTGTTCCAGCCAGCCGAATTGCAGATCGTCCCGGGCCGGCTCGAGCCTGGACCAGGCGAATTCACCGATGCGCACATAGGTCAGGCCGAGTTCGGCCATGCGTCCGGCATCCTCGGTCCACATCTCTTCGGGCCAGTGTTCGGGATAGTAGCAGACGCCGAGATGGCGATGCGTCATGGGACCACCAAAAGGGCACGAACAGGACTGTTCATCGGCTGCTTCCGAACGCCGCGTCATAGGCGGCGATGACGGCGCGGGCCTTGACGCCGATCTCCGCTGCAGATGCGCCGGGCTTGTAGAGGCTGGAGCCGAGCCCGAAGGTGCGTATGCCGGCTTTCGCATACGCCGCGAAATCGCGCTCCGAGACGCCGCCGACCGCGCCGATCTCCAGACCTTTCGGCAGCACGGCGCGGATCGCATTGATGCCGGACGGACCGAGCACGCTTGCCGGGAAGAATTTCAGGGCCGACGCGCCGGCCGACGCTGCGAGCAGCGCCTCGGTCGCCGTGAAGACGCCCGGCATGGTCACCATGCCTTTTCCGGTAGCCGCCCGGATCACCGCCGCGTCGACATTGGGGCTGACCATCAGCCGCCCGCCGGCCCCGGCCAGCCTGCCGACTTCCTCGACGGTCAGCACGGTCCCGGCCCCGATCAGGCAGTCGGCAGGCGCGCGCTGCGCGGCGATCTCGATGGACCGGAACGGCTCGGGCGAATTGAGCGGGATTTCGATCGCCTCGAAACCCGCATCCGACAGGGCATCGATGACACCGGCTGTCTCCTCCGGGCGGATGCCGCGCAGGATGGCGACGAGCGGACGCTTCAATGACGGCCATTCAACCCTGGTTGTCATGTCTGGCCTCATGTCTGGTCCCAGAAGCGGCGCGCGGCCGCGAACAGCCCCTTGCGGACGGCGACGTCGGCATCGATCAGATGGACCGCCGAGCCCGTGGCCTCGAGCGCCTGGGCATAGAGCATCGAAAGCGTGCCCGACGCGATGAGATCCACCGAGGCGAGTGTGCCGAATCGGGCCTTCGCTCCGGCGAGTTCGGTGCCGATCAGCGCGCCGGAGAGACGCGCCGCGCCGGCGCCGGCGGGGGCGAAGCCGAGGAGCTGCGCCGGCCGTATCTCGAAGATCCGGTTTGCGATGTCGGCCGGTCGAGCCATGCCGGCGCGGACGGCGGCCAGGAACCCGGAATCGGTCGGGTTGACCGCCATGTCGCTGATGGCGTGCGCAAGGATGGATTGCCGCCCGAGCAGGCTGAAGAGCTCGCCGGTCATGAAGGTGGCGAAGCCTTCGATCGTCCCGGCCCTGAGCCTCACCCATTTCGAGTGCGTGCCCGGCATGCAGAAGAGGCCGTCCCGGCTGCCCGCGACCGTCGCGCCGAGAAGCTGCGTTTCCTCGCCGCGGATCACGTCGGGATGGGAGGGATCTCTTTGCGCGACGCCGGGAAGGATGCGCACGTCGCGCGCCACGCCTTCCACCCGGACGGCGCTGTCGATGACGCGATCGAGCGGGGCGGGGGTGTCGATGTAGCGGGCCTCGACCCAGCCCTGCCGCGAGCCGGCCATGCCGCAGATCACGACGGGAAGGCTGTCCGGTGCGCTTACCTCGGCGAGATGGCTCTCCAGCACGCCGGGAAAGCCTTCACGCCCGCCCATGCTCTGCAATCCGTCCGCCGAGCGGCGCTCGGCGACTACCATGCCGTCGGCGTCGAAAATCCAGAGGCGGAAGGTGGAGGTTCCCCAATCGACCGCCGCGCAGAAGGGACAGCCGGTCATTCGCCTGCTCCCGGCAAGGATGGACCGGCGCAAGCCTGCTGGTAAGGACAGCGGCAATTCGGTCGGTTACTGGAACGCATCATCAATTCTCTCTGGTCCCCTCGACAAGCCACATCGTATCCGGGAAGCCCAGGGGCAGGACGATGCCCGACCGCATGAGGGCGCCACCGGATAGCGCCAGACCCTCCGGTACGGCAAGAGGGCTGCCGAACCAGCGCGTCGCGCGCGGCGAGATTTCGTCCGCGTTGAGCAGCCGGAGGCGATATTTCCCGTTCTCGTCGAGCCCGGCCAGCCGCAGCGGTCCCGTGGTCTCGGAATGCGGCACGGCCATGGTCGCCGAGAAGGCGAGGAACCGGTCCTTCTCTTCGGAAACGGACATCTGAGCCATGATTTCCGGGCGCGGCGGCTGCAGCCGGTGCTGGCTGCCGCAATGCATCCAGCCGCGGTTTTCCTTGTAGAGCTGCGTGTAGCGCGCGAGCGTCGCCTCTTCGTCCGGGGTGAGTTCGCGCAGGTCCATCTCGAAGCCCATATGGCCTGTCATGGCGACCGCTGCGCGGAAGGCCATTGCAAGTTCGCGGCCCGACGTGTGGCAGTGGCGCGGTCCGACATGGCTGCCGACGATCTCCGGCGGCAGGAACTGCATGGCCGCGTTCTGCATCTTCCAGCGCTCGTGCGCGTCGTTGGAATCGGAGAGCCAGACGCGATGCGTGCGTTTCAATATGCCGTAGTCGATGCGCGCCCCGCCCGAAGCGCAGCTTTCGATCTCGACCGCGGGATGCGCCTCGCGCAGCCGGTCGATCAGCGCATAGACGGCATGGACCTGCCGGCGCAGAAGCGGCATGCCGTCGCGGTCGATCGCCAGCGTCAGATCGCGGTTCATGTCCCATTTCAGATAGTCGATGCGGTATTCGCCAAGCAGCGCGTCCAGCCGCCCGAACAGATGGTCCGTCACGGCGGGGTTGGTGAGGTCGAGCACGTGCTGGCCGCGTCCGGTCATCGGCTCGCGTCCTTGCGGCAGGATGATCCAGTCGGGATGGGTGCGGGCGAGGTCGCTTTCCAGATTGACCATTTCCGGCTCGACCCACAGGCCGAAGCGCATGCCGAGGCCCTCGACATGCTCGATCAGCGGCGCAAGTCCGTCCGGATATTTGCGCCGGTCGACATGCCAGTCGCCGAGGCTCGTCGTGTCGTCGTCCCGCTTTCCGAACCAGCCGTCGTCGAGCACGAAGCGCTCGGCGCCGATCCGGGCCGCGCGCTCGGCGAGGTCCTTCAGCACGTCGAGCCGATGATCGAAATAGACCGCCTCCCAGCAATTGTAGTGGACGGGACGTGGCCGCGCCGGCTCCGGGAAGGCGACGATGTGGTTGCGGACATGCCTCTGGAAGGATTGCGCGAGCCCGTTCAGACCGCTGCCTGAAAAGGCGAGATAGGCCTTTTCCGAGGAAACCGCCTCGCCTTTCGCCAGCGTCACGGCTTCCGCGACGCCCATCTGGCACTGGCGGCGGCCGTCAGGCGTTTCCTCGACGATCACCCGATGCGCGCCCGAAAAGGCGAATGTGGTCCCGTACGCCTCGCCGCTGTCGAAATTGCAGCCGGGCTGCGGAACGATCAGTGCCGGAAAGTGGTCATGGCCGGTGCGCCCGCGGCGGGCCTCGCGCATATGGATGCCGCGGGCGAAGGGAACGCGCCGTTCGCCGAATTCCTGCGTCCATCGCCCGGCATATTCGATGAAGTCGGGCGCGGTTTCCGGCAACGCAAGCACGGGCGCGGCCAGCCATTCGGCGCGCACGGGCAAATCGCCCTCCGAAGAGAGCCTGGCCTCCACCTCGATCACGTCGCTGTCCGGGAAGCACCGGAAAATCGCCGTGTAGGTCAGTCCGCAGCCCTCATCGCGGGCGGTGAAGCGAAGCGTGCCGGCATCGTTCCCCGCGCTCTCGAGACGGAACTGGGTGAGGAGCACGCGCCCTTCGCTATCGTATGCCCGTATGCCCGGCTGGCCCTGGAAGCCGCGTCCCTCTTCCGGGCAGATCGACAGTTCCGGAACCAGATCGAGCACCGCATTCCCGATCGGGCGCAACTGGCTGTCGGCCAATGCCGTGAGGTCTTCGCCGGTCGCTAGCGGTGCTCCCCAATAGACGATCGAGGGCAGGTGCTTTCGCCATGACGCGAAGACCAGCGTCTGCGCCGGCGTATCGAGCCGCCAGCATTCGGGCGTTCCGAAGTCGGGAAAGCGCATGCTCATCCCTTGGTCGCGCCCAGAGTCAAGCCGGCGATGAAGTGTCGCTGCATCAGGAAGAACATGATCACCGGCGGCATCGCCGCGACGATCGCGCCCGCCGAGACGAGCTGCCAGGAAGAAACCCACTGGCCGTTCAGCGTATAGAGCCCGGCCGTGACCGGCTGGGTCGAGGCGCCCTGGGTGAGCACCAGCGCCCAGAAATAGTCGTTCCAGACGAAGGTGAAGATGAGGACGGCGAGCGCCGCGATCGCTGGCCGCATAAGCGGCAGCACGATGTACCAGAAGATGCGGAATTCGGAGACGCCCTCCACACGCGCCGATTCGAGCAGCTCATAGGGCAATGCGCGGATGAAATTGCGCATGAAGAGCGTGCAGAAGCCGGTCTGGAAGGCGACGTGGAAAAGGACGAGGCCCGTCGCCGTGTCGTAGAGGCCGAGCTTGAGTGTCAGGTCACGCACCGGCACCATCAGGATCTGGAAGGGCACGAAATTGCCGGCGACGAAGATGAAGAAGATCACGAGATTGCCGCGGAAACGGTAGGTCGAAAGCGCGAAGCCGGTCAGACAGGAAAGCGCCACCGCGCCGATCACCGCCGGGACGGTGATGCGGAAGGAATTCCATATGTAGCGGCCCATCGGCGATTGCTGGAACACGTCGACATAGTTCCAGATCGCGAACTGGCTCGGCACGCCGAAATAATTGCCCGAGGCGAGATCGCTTGCCGGCCGGAAGGAGGTGACGGCGATGCCGATCAGCGGCAGGAGCCAGATGATCAGCGCGAGCGGCAGCGCGATCTGGTAGGCCGCGCGGCTCGCGGGATCAGCCTTTTCGATGGGACGCGGGAACATGGCGCCGCTACTCCTTCGGCCGGGGGGCAAGGTCCTTGCGGACCGAGGCGGGCAGTCCGGCGCGTATCAGGTCGTAGGAGAGCGCGAGCCGGCCTCGGAGTTCTTCCGCCGGCGTCTTCTCGGGCAGTCGGACCCAGCTCCTGTGCAGGTATTTCGCCGTTTCGGCCGCGCCGGCCTCCTTCAGCATCTCCGCCGTCTCGATGTCGCGGCACTTGACCGCGACGCCGGGCGCCACCGCGCCGATCAGCGCGAACATCTTGCCGCCGACCTTCCAGGCGTCGTGGCCGCCGCCCCAGGGGTCGGAAACTTCGGCCCCCGGCAGCTCCCGGCAGATATCGGCCACGCGCTGGCGGAAGGCGTCGCTCATCTCAGCCCTCCCGCTCGGTCTTGACCATGTGCCAGATGAAGCCGGTGATGAAGAACATCATGATGATGAACAGCACCACCGCGATCGCCGCGCCATAGCCCATGCGATAGCCGTATTCGGACAGCGCCTCCTCGAACATGTAGTAGGAAAGCACGCGGCTCGAGCCGTAGGGTCCGCCGTCGGTCATGATCGAGATGAGGTCGAAGGAGCGCAGCGCGCCGATGATCGTCACCACCACGGCGATGAAGGTCGCGGGGCGAAGCTGCGGCAGGATGACATGCCACAGCATGCGCCAGCCGCGCGCCCCGTCGAGGCGGCCCGCCTCGATCTGGTCGGGCGAGACGTTGTTCAGCCCGGTCAGGTAAAGGATCATGCAATAGGCGATCTGCGGCCAGAGACCCGCCGCGATGATGCCATAGGTGACATAGCGCGCGTCGGCCAGGACTGCGATCTTGCCGAGGCCGAGCGCTTCGGTGATCTGCGGGAAGATGCCGATGTTCGGCGCGTAGAACCAGGAGAAGATCAGCCCGACCACGACCTGGCTGATGACGAAGGGAAAGAAGAACAGCGACTTGTAGAGCCGGATTCCGACGACGTTCTGGTTGAGGAAGATGGCGATGGCGAGTCCCGCCGGCACGGCCAGCATGTAGAGCACCAGCCAGATGATGTTGTTCTCGAGCGAGGTGTAGAAGGCAGGGTCGTGGAACAGCTCGACATAGTTGGCGAGCCCAATCCAGATCTTGGCGCTAAGCCCGTCCCATTTGTAGAAGCTGATCCAGATCGACTGGAAGATCGGGATCACGACATAGACCGCGAACATGAGCGCGCCCGGCGCCATGAAGAGGATCGGCGCCAGCCTGCGCTGGTTGCGGCGCCAGTAGCCGCGCTCGCGGGGGAGAGGTCCACCCTTCGACAGGAGCTCGGGAGGATAGAGGGGGGCGACGTGGGGCACGGGTCTGGCCGCGGGTTCGATTTTTCGAGGGCAAGAGGCGGCCGGCAAGCGCCGGCCGCCCGCTCCGCCTATTTGTATATCTGCTTCTCGGCCTGATCGAGCTGCTTCAGGATCTGGTCGATGTCGTCGGGCTGCGCCATGAAGTGCTGGAAGCCCTGCATGCCGGCCTTTGCCATGGCCGCCGGTGCGTCGCGGTCATAGAACTGGGCGAGGCCGGAGGCGTTCGAGAGAAGCTCGAAGCCCTGCTTCAGGAACTTGTCGTCGCCGACCTTCGACTGGTTGTTGACCGGAAGCTGGCCGAGAATCTTGTTCATCTCGGTCTGCGTCTCCGGCTTGGCAAGGAAGGCCAGGAACTTCTTCGCGTCCGGGATGTTCTTGGCGTTCGCCGGGATATGCACCGTGTCCGTCGGGGCGTCCTCCGCGTCGGGGATACTCGGATCGATCGTCGGGAACTTGACGAAGCCGATCTGGTCTTCCTTCAGCCCGGCGTTCTTCATCACGTCGACGGCGAAATTGCCCATCAGGTACATCGCCGCCTTGCCCTGCGCGAAGACCGGGACGGCGTCCTGCCAGTCGAGCGCCGCGGCGTTGTCGATGAAATAGCCCGGCTTCACCAGCTCGGCCCAGTGTTCGAACACCTTTTTGACCTTGGGGTCAGTGTAGGGCACCTTGCCGGCCGTCAGGTCCATGTGGAACTGGTAACCGTTGGTCCTGAGATCGAGATAGTCGAACCAGCCTGCCGCAGGCCAGAGCGGCTTGGTACCGATGGCAAAGGGCGTGATGCCGTCCGCCTTCAGCTTCTTGCAGGCGGCGAGCAGGTCGTCCCAGGTCTTCGGCGGCTCGATGCCTTCCTTCTTGAAGATGTCGGCGCGGTAGTAGATGCCCCACTGGTAGTAGGTATAGGGCACGCCCCACTGCTTGCCGTCGATCGTCATCGAGGGCAGGGCGGATTTCAGCTGCGTGTCGAGATTGTTCTCTTTCCACACGTCGGATACGTCGGCGAAGAGCTTGGCGTTGACGAAGGGCGCCATGCGGTTGCCGGCATACCAGTTGGTCAGATCTGGCGCATCCGCCGTCAGGAAGTTGCGAATGGCGCTCTTGTAGCCTTCATGGTCGAACTTGTTCCATTTGACCTTGATGTCGGGATTGGCCTTCTGGAACGCGTCGATCAGGTATTGGAACGCCTTCTGCGGCGCCGGGTCCGACGTGTCCGTGTTGATGACGAGCTGGCCCGCCAGCGCCTGCGACGCCAGGAGCGCGGAGACGGCGGCGCCCGCCAGCATGGTTTTCAGCCGAAATTTCATGAGACTTCCTCCCGGGACTGGCTTCTCGGCTCATCAAGGCTCCTCGCCCCGCCGGAAGCTTCCGAAACGCCGCTCTGAGCGGCAGTCAATTTATTCCACTATATGGAACATAATTTGACTATTCAGAATTATTCCTGCATGCTATGGCGATTGTCAAGCTGTCGTTTCCGATCGACGGGAGGAGTGGATGGCGCGTCGCGACGACGCCAACGGAACCGGGACACTGGGCAAGGCGATGGACGTGCTCGACGCCGTCGCCGCCGCGCCGTCGCCGCCGCGCTTCACGGACCTTCTCGGCAAGGTCGACCAGCCGCGCGGGACGCTTCACCGGCAGGTCTCCAATCTTGTCGAGGAAGGATTGCTCTCCGTTCGTGGTGATCATTCCTACGAACTGGGCGTACGGCTTTTGCGGCTCGCCTCGAAGGCGTGGTCGGACAACCAGTTCCGTCTCGTGGCTGAGCCGCATCTGCGCCGGCTGCACGACTTGACCGGGGAGACGGTGCATCTCGGCGTGCTGAGCGGCGCCGAGGTCGTCTATCTCGACAAGGTCGAAAGCCGGCAGGCGGTGCGCATGCATTCGCAGATCGGCAATGCCTCGCCGACCTATTGCACCGGCGTCGGCAAGGCGGCGCTCTCGGCACTGCCCGAAGCGGAACTGGAGCGCCGCATCGCCGCGCTCGCTTTCCGTGCCTATACGCCTTCCACCCTGCCGGACGCCGCCGCGTTGCGGCGCGAGATAGATGAGATCCGGCGGTCCGGCATCGCCTATGATCGCGAGGAACATGAGCCGGGCATCCATTGCGTGGCCGCGCCGCTTCATTCGCGCTCGCGGGACTTCGTGGCCGGCGTGTCCGTTACCGCGCCGGCCTATCGTATCCCCATGGCCAGGCTTCACGAATGGGAGCCGCTGGTCCGCGACTGCGCGCGGTCGATCATGGAGGACATGGCAAGCAGGCTCGGTCCGCGCTCGTGACGGCGCTTTCCGGAAACGGAAGACAGGCCCGTGCGTGCGGCGGGCGAGATGACAGGGAGGAAGGAATATGTCGGGCGTCGAACTGAAGGAAGTCAGGAAATCCTTCGGCAACGCCGAAGTCATCCACAGCGTCGATCTTTCGGTGGACGCGGGTGAGTTCGTCGTCTTCGTCGGCCCTTCCGGCTGCGGAAAGTCGACCCTGCTTCGCCTGATAGCCGGCCTCGAGGACGCGACCGCCGGCTCGATCCTGATCGGCGGGCGCGACGTGACCCGCGTCGATCCGGCCGAACGCGGCATCGCCATGGTGTTCCAGTCCTATGCGCTCTATCCGCACATGACGGTCGAGGAGAATATGGGCTTCGGCCTGCGCATGACGGGGACCGACCGCGCCGTCGTCGCCGAACGCGTGCGCAAGGCCGCGTCCATCCTGCATCTCGACCAGCTCCTGAAGCGCAAGCCGAAGCAATTGTCGGGCGGCCAGCGCCAGCGCGTCGCCATCGGCCGGGCGATCGTCCGCGAGCCGCAGGTCTTCCTGTTCGACGAGCCGCTCTCGAACCTCGATGCGGAGTTGCGCGTCCAGATGCGGCTGGAGATCGCAAAGCTGCATAAGGATCTCGGCGTCACCATGATCTACGTCACCCATGACCAGGTCGAGGCGATGACGCTCGCCGACAAGATCGTGGTGCTGCGATCAGGCCGTGTCGAGCAGGTCGGCTCGCCCCTGCAGCTCTATCACGATCCCGACAATGTCTTCGTCGCCGGCTTCATCGGCTCGCCGAAGATGAATTTCTTGCGCGCGAAGGTGATCGGACGCGGAAATGGGAAGATCCGAGTTTCGCTGCCGGATTTCGACGGGGCGGAAGTCCCGGTCGCGCTCAGGGGCGACGCGCCCGCGGCCGGAACCGAGCTCAGCCTCGGCGTACGCCCGGAGCATTTCGATCCGGCCGGCGCGGTGCGTCTGAAGACCAGGATCGATGTCATCGAGAACCTTGGCGGCGCTTCCTACGCCTATGCGCGGGCGGAACAGGAACAGCCGCTGACCATCGAATTGCGCGATGCCGGCGACCTTGCCGAGGGCGGAGTCATCGAGACCGGCTTCGACCCGGACGACGCCTTCCTCTTCGACCCGGCAACCGGCCGGCGCATCCGTTAAACCTGTATTCGACACTCCAGTTTAGAATCATTCTAAATCATTGATTTGCTGGAATAATTCTAAAAGATAGCATTTGACACGGCTGCCATCGACGGTATTTAAGGCCGATGCGCGCAGAAGCGCGCACCCTTTGATGCAAGGGCCTTGAACCCTTTCGATTGGAGGCAGGCATGTCATTTATCCGGTGCTCGCGCCGTGATGCGGGGAACAGGCTGCCGAGGCGGCCGGCAAATCCCGTTTCCTACCCTTCGAATTTCCGTTTGGCCATGCGGCCGGCTGGAGCGGGCGATGCTTCACGGCGCGGGGGATTGTGACGGCGCGGGCGGCTGCTACTTCGAGCGGCCGGCCGAGAAGCTTGTTCTCGAGGGCTATCGCCACTGGACGGCCGGCTACGATACCGGCTCGGTCGTTCCCTGGGAGATGGCCTGGGGCCTCTATTCCGACATCCTCGGCGGCGCGGACGCGCGCATCGCATTGGCGCAGCTTTCCTATTTCATCCGCACGCTCGGCCGCTGCGTCCACTGCCCGCTGCGCGCCTTTCCCTTTGGCGCCCGCCATATCTGCCGCGACGAATGCCTGACGCTCGGCCTCGTCGCCGCCAACCAGCACCGGGACGAGCGCTCGGCGGAGCTTTGCCTCGGCGGCTTGGTTTGCCCGCCGCGAGCCCGCGAAGTCGGCGAGGCCGCGGCCGATTTCGCCTCCGCCTTGTCCGGCTTCGGGCAAAGGCTGCTGCCGATCCCCCCGGGTGCGATCGAGGACATTCTCATGCGCTCGGGGCGGAGGACGGTCCATTGAGGGCGAACATGATCAGCCCCGGTCTGGAAAGACGCCTTGCCGTTATCGCCACGGCGGCCCTTACCCTGGCGATCTGGGCGTTGCCGGCGAGCGCGGCGCCGCGCCCCGAAACGTCCGGACCGAAGGCGGCAGACCGCATCGGTGGCGTTGAAGGTTTGGGTATTGCGTCTCGAAATGTTATACCGTAACAGATATTGACTGAATCTCGAGGGGATATGACGATGAACAGGAACACCTTGATACTCGCGGCCGGGCTGATGGCCGCGCTGCCCACCGCGGCCTTCGCCGCGGACGATGTCAAGCCCGAGACCGCTGCGCCCGACGTCTATCCTTATATCGATGGCGTCATCAATCTGAAGTTCGACAATGACTGGGTCTTCCACTCGAGCAACCCGGCCAACGAGTTCAACAATTTGTACATGCATGGCAGCACTGCCGCCTTCAAACTTGGGCTCACCCAGGTCTTCTCCGTCAATCTCGGGTTGACCCTGGAGCAGGTGAAGGGTCCGTTCCCTCCCGAAGATTGCACCATGTGCGGCATCGGCCTTTATATGGATACGCTCGACCTGCAGGCGGATGTCGGCAACTGGACGTTCACCGCCGGCAAATATGAGCCCGCCTTCGGCTTCGCATGGGATGTGACCCCCGGTCCTTGGGGCTCTCGCTACGCCGAGGACTACGAACTGACGGAACGCATGGCGCTGGGCGCCGCCTATACGTTTGACACCAGCTTCGGCAAGCACACGCTGGCGGTGAACACCTTCTTTGCCGACACCACCGTCTTCTCCGAGTCGCTGTTCAACAATCGCGGCCGCCTTCACGACTACGATGGCGGCGCCGGCAACACGGGTAAGTTCGACAATTTCTCCGTCACGCTGGCCGGTGAGGAAATCCCGGGCCTTGAGGGCTTCAAGTACAATATCGGCTACCGCCACCAGACGGGGACGGAGAGCGACGCCGGCGACGAGAACGGCTTCGTCATCGGCCTTGCCAAGGACACCGAGATCGGCAACGGCGTCACCCTTGGCCTGATCGGCGAACTCGCCTATTTCGAGCATTATACCGGCGCCGCGGACGACGCGACCTATGTGACCGTCGGCAGTTCGCTGAAGCGCGGTCCCTGGCACGGAGAACTGACGGGCAGCTTCCGCGATTTCGAGACGAACGATCGCCTCGTCGCGGCCTCGGTCGGCTATGAGTTCGACGGCGGCTATGACCTCAGTGTCGGCTATGGCCGGGAGCATGTTGCCGGCGACAACAACGACATGATCGGAGTCCGGTTGACAAAATGCTTCAGCTTCTCGACCAGAAGCAAGAAGCCGGAATGCTGACGGTAGTGAGATGCTGATCTGCCATTGCAACATCATCCAGGAAAAGGAGATCGAGGCCGCGATCATCGCGCTTCTCGATGCCGATCCCTGGCAGCTTATCGTCCCGGCGAAGGTCTATCATTCGCTCGGCAGGCGAGGGCGGTGTTGCGGCTGCTTCCCGAATGTGGTGGAAATCATCATCCGGGTCACGGAGGAGTATCACCGCCGCTCCAGAATCGACGGCGATGAGATCTTTCCGTTCCTGGACAGAGTGCGCGGTTTGCGCGGCCATTACGGGAGCAGGAAGCATGAAGGGCGAAACCCAGATCATCGAGCGGCTTAACGAAGCGCTGTTCCTCGAGCTTGGGGCGGTCAACCAGTACTGGGTGCACTACCGCCTTCTCGAAGACTGGGGCTTCCTGAAGCTGGCGAAGAAGGAGCGTGAGGAATCGATCGAGGAGATGCACCACGCCGATCGCATCATCGAGCGCATCGTCTTCCTCGAAGGTCATCCGAACGCGCAATCTGTCGGGCCGCTGCGGATCGGCCAGAACGTCAGGGAAGTGCTCGATGCCGATCTCGCCGGCGAATACGACGCCCGCACCTCCTACAAGAGATCGCGCGAGATCTGCCACGACCTCGGCGACTACGTGACCATGAAGCTCTTCGAGGAACTCCTGAAGGACGAGGAAGGCCATATCGATTTCCTCGAGACGCAGATCGATCTCCTGAAGTCGATCGGCGAGGAACGCTACGGCCAGCTCAATGCCGCTCCGGCCGACGATGCCGACTAGGGAAGCTTCCTGTTAGGGCGTTGAAGCGGTAGTCCGGGGCCTACGGGATCGTCCTGACCCCGTATCTCCCGCATCGGGAAGAGCCGCCGCGAGAGGAAAGCCTACGCCGCCGCCGCCGCAGGCAGGTTTTCCGGCCGGCGGCCACTTTGCTTTCTGTCGAGGTTACTCTTCGGCTACCCTTTCGAACGCCCGGGCTTGCCAACATGCCCCGTTTGGCGCATCCAGCAGCGCAACGAGAAGAATATCCACTGAGAGGGAGTGGAAAATGGCGTTGCATCCCGACAGGCTCTTTCCGATCGAACCCGCTTCCCGCGAGATCGCCCGGCGGCTTTACGACAGCGTCGCCGGTCTGCCGATCGTCTCGCCGCACGGCCATACCGATCCCTCCTGGTATGCCGAGGACGGGCCCTTTCCCGATCCCGCCACCCTCTTCGTCAAGCCCGACCACTACGTCACGCGCATGCTCTATTCGCAGGGGGTGCGGCTGGAAGCGCTCGGCATCGCACGCCGCGACGGCGCCGGGGTGGAGACGGACGGCCGCAGGATCTGGCGCCTGTTCGCCGAGAATTTCCATCTTTTCGCCGGCACCCCTTCCCGCCTCTGGTTCGAGCATTCGCTGGAGACGGTGTTCGGCATCGCCGACCGGCTCGGCTTCAGGAACGCCGACGCGCTCTACGACCGGATTTCCGATGCCCTGCAAACGCCGGAACTCAGGCCGCGCGCGCTCTATCGCAAGTTCAACATCGAGGTGATCGCGACGACCGACGGCGCGCTCGACGACCTCGCCGCGCACGACGCCATCCGCGCCTCGGACTGGGGCGGACGTGTCGTGCCTACCTACCGGCCGGACGCCGTCGTCAATCCCGAGGCAGCCGGCTTTGCCGGCAATGTGCGGAAGCTGGTCGAGATAACGGGCAACGCGCTTGACTGGGAGGGCTATCTCGCCGCCCACCGGGCGCGCCGCGCCTATTTCAGGGAGCGCGGCGCCACGGCGACGGATCACGGCCATCCGACCGCCCGCACCGCGGACCTGTCGAAGGGCGCGGCGGCGCTGCTCTTCGACCGCATCCTGTCGGGAACGGTCTCGCCGGAGGACGCGGAGGTCTTCCGCGCCCAGATGCTGACCGAGATGGCGCGCATGAGCCTCGATGACGGACTGGTCATGCAGATCCATCCGGGCTCCTACCGGAATCACAATCCCAGCCTCTTCGCCGCCTTCGGGCCGGACATGGGCGCCGATATCCCGCAGCCGACCGACTACGTGCGCGCGCTGAAGCCGCTGCTCGACGCTTTCGGCAACGATCCGCGCCTCACCCTCATCCTCTTCACCCTCGACGAGACGTCCTATTCGCGCGAATTGGCGCCGCTCGCCGGACACTATCCGGCGTTGAAGCTCGGCCCGGCCTGGTGGTTCTTCGACAGTCCCGAGGGCATGCGCCGCTTCCGCGAGACCACCACCGAGACGGCGGGCTTCTACAACACGGTCGGTTTCAACGACGACACCCGCGCCTATCTGTCGATCCCGGCCCGCCACGACATGGCGCGTCGCGTCGACTGCGCCTATCTGGCCCGCCTCGTCGCCGACCATCGGCTGGACGAGGACGAAGCCCTCAGGATCGCCCACGACCTCGCCTACCGGCTGGCGAAGGAGGCGTATCGGCTCTGACGATCGGCGGGCTTGCCGGCCGGCTGCCGGAGCTGGCTGCATTTGAACGGGTTCGAGCCTTGGCGTGGTTGCAGACGGATGGAGGGCGAACGCCCTTTTCCGCAGTCGGCTTCTCGCTCCGCTTATGTGACGGAAAATTTCGTTGTTGTGACGCCGGAAGCCCGAATTCGGCCCGGTTTGTGCAACCAGCTTGGGGAGCTTTGCGTTGTTTGCCGCCACCTATGGAAGGAGCGTCCAATGAAAGCCTACAAGCTGTTCTTGATGGGCACAGCAGGAGCCGCGCTGACTTTCACCGCAGCGCAAGCCGCTCCCGTCTTCGTGTCGCCGGTCCATGACGCCCGGTCCTATTCCGATTTGCTGAACCCGGTGACGGATCCGGAAGCCGTGCTTCTGTCGGACGAATTGGCACGCTCACAGTCGCCGGAGCCCGATTTGGTGCAATATCACCACCACCACCACCACCGCTACTATCATCATCACCACCACCACCACCACCACCATCACTATTATCACCATCATCATCACCACTTCCGTCCCGGATTTGGCGTCGTGATCGGACCCGGCTACGGCGAATGCTATATCAAGCGTCGGGTCTACATCGATGAGTATGGCGATCGGGTGATAAGACGGTACCGGGTCTGCGACTGAGGCACGTTGCATGGCAGGAGGCGGTCATGAACGGACGCCTCCTTCTCATTCGAAGCCTATAGCCTTGCCGCCGGCGATATGGATATTCTCTCTTCGCTGCTGATGCGCTGCGCGGACGAATCGGAACGATGGGTTCCGGCGCGTGGCGGCAAGTCTTGTGGACGGTTCTGACATGCAGAAGGTCAAGTTCCGGCTGGAGAATCCAGGCCTTCAGCCGCGTCGCACGAAGCTTGTCATGCCGGGCTGGGCAGGTACGCCCAGTCCACGCCGCGACGGCTCGCACGAGCAGGTCTGGCATTGCATGCCCTTTACCGAAGGCGCGCAATACGGGATCGAGGTCGTCTATCCCTACAGGAACGAATTACGGGTGACGAAGGAGGACGGTCGCGTCCGCTTCTCTGGCGATTTCGGGCCGCCTCCCGAGGACGGGCTGCAATGGCCGCCCTTCCGCCCGTTCGGCGAGAACTTCTACACCTATCAGTTGCTGATCGACTTCGACGCCGGTCCCGGCTGGGCGATCCGGACCGAGCCGCATCCCCGTTTCTACACGGATCCGACCGACACGGTCCCGATTGCCGTGCCGGCGCTGCTTCGAACGGAATGGTGGCCGATGATCTCCTTCGTCGTCTTCAAGGCCCCGCCCGAGGGCGGCGTCCACATCTTCCGCGAGGGAGAACCGATGATGCAGTTCCTGGTCATCCCCGTGGAAAGCGACGTCGAACTCGTCGAGATGACCCCGCGCGAGGAGGCGCAGCGGGAGGCGCGCGCGAGACGCATCCATGCCAGCCGCGAAACGCTCGGCGCCGACAGCCACTGGGTCTCGAGCACCAACACTGCCTTCGACGGCACCTATCGCTATATGCTCAGGGCGGCCAGGGCGCGCGATCGGGACGCCTAGTCCGGTCGACTGCGGAATCGAGGAACCATTGGATTGAGAGGCAGGGGGGCGATGGCAGATGGGTGAACGCGGAGACGGTACGTACACAGGAACGGCGAAAGCGCTGCATTGGCTCGTTTTCGCCCTGCTCATCGTCCAGTTCGCGATCGCCTGGACCATGCCGCACATTGGCCGTAATACGCCTCTGACTGCCCTTATCAGTCTTCACTTTTCGGTCGGTGTCCTGATTTTCCTGGTCATCATCATCCGCTTGGCATGGCGAATGACCCATCCGGAGCCGAGGCCGGAAGAGGGCGTCCCGCCATGGCAGACCACTTCGGCCCGGATCATCCACTGGCTGCTTTATCTTCTCTTGCTGGCGCTGCCGGTCCTCGGCTGGATCAATGCCTCCTGGCGCGGCATGTCGGTCTCGTTTTTCGGCCTGTTCGTCATGCCGAAGATCGTCGCCACGCGCGGCGCCGGCTGGGGCTGGACCGGTGATGTCCACGCGCTGCTCGCGACCTACGTCCTGCTTCCGCTCGTGGGCCTGCACGTTGCCGCGGCCCTTTACCATCGTTTCGTGCGCCGCGATCGCGTGATGCAGCGGATGCTGCCCGGCATGTGAGCCGTGTCTGTCCGGCGTCGGGTTTCGCCGCACGCTCCGGTCATGTTTCGGCGGTCTTCGCGGATGCCGATGGCGGCAGGGCGCTTGACCGCACCGGAAACGGGCGCTGCCGAAAAAACCTGCCTTCTTGGAGATGCTGGTGCCGCTTGATGTTTCACGTGAAATTTTGGTGCCGCTTACGTGACTCGAACACGTGACCCCATCATTACGAATGATGTGCTCTACCAACTGAGCTAAAGCGGCCGGCCCGGCCCGAAACGCCGGTGGCGCGGGTGATAACCGCATTGCGGGGCGATTTCAAGCCATTTTGGCCGCCCGGCGGGCCTCGCGCGATTGTATACAGCGACGGTTTTGCCTCTGTGCGTGCCGGTCATCGACTTATCCCGGAGTTAAACCATGGTCGAAGGCATGGAGGGTAGTCATAGGTCGTGTCCCGATATAATTTTATGCTGCGCGGCGACGTATTTTGATGCGTGGCCGATGCTTTTGGGAGGGATGAGGACATGCAGCAGGATAGTGGAGGGTGGTTCGCCCGGGATCGGACGGTAGCGGGGGCTGGTTTCAGCCGTTGGATGGTTCCGCCTGCGGCGTTGTGTGTACATCTGTGCATCGGGCAGGCCTATGCGTTCAGCGTCTTCAACCTGCCTATGACGAAGCTGATCGGCATCGGCCAGCCGGCGCCGGAGGACTGGAAGCTCACCCAGCTCGGCTGGATCTTCTCGCTGGCGATCTTCTTCCTCGGCGTGTCGTCGGCGGTGTTCGGCCGCTGGGTGGAGGAAGGCGGGCCGCGCAAGGCGATGTTCACGGCCGCCTGCTGCTGGGCCGGCGGCTTTCTCATCTCGGCGCTGGGCGTCTATGTCCACAATCTGTGGATCGTCTATCTGGGCTATGGCGTGATCGGCGGCATCGCGCTCGGCATCGGCTACATCTCGCCGGTCTCGACGCTGATCAAGTGGTTCCCCGACCGTCCCGGCATGGCGACGGGCATGGCCATCATGGGCTTCGGCGGCGGCGCCTTCATCGCCGCGCCGCTGTCGGTGTGGCTGATGGGCCAGTTCAGGAGCGCCACCCATGTCGGCGTCGCCGAGACCTTCATCGTGCTCGGCGTCGTCTATTTCGTCTTCATGGTGGTCGGCTCGATCATCGTGCGCGTCCCGCCGGCGGGCTGGGTGCCGGAGGGCTATGTGGCGCCGAGGGAGAACAAGCTGATCAGCAAGAACGACGTCTTCGTCTACGACGCGCTGAAGACGCCGCAGTTCTGGCTGATCTGGTGGGTGCTGTGCCTGAACGTCACCGCCGGCATCGGCGTGCTCGGCCAGGCTTCGGCGATGAGCCAGGAGATGTTCCCCGGGGTCATCACGCCGGTGGCGGCGGCCGGCTTCGTCGGCCTGATGAGCCTGTTCAACATGGGCGGGCGCTTCTGCTGGGCGACGGTGTCGGACTATATCGGGCGCAAGAACACCTATTTCGTGTTCATGGTGCTGGGCTTCGTCCTCTACTGCACCGTGCCGCATGCCGGCGCCATCGGCAGCGTCAGCCTGTTCGTCGTCTGCTTCCTGATCATCATCTCGATGTATGGCGGCGGCTTCTCCACCGTGCCGGCCTATCTGAAGGACATGTTCGGCACGCGCTATGTCGGCGCCATCCACGGCCTGCTTCTGACCGCCTGGTCGGCGGCCGGCATCTTCGGGCCGGTGCTGGTCAACTACATCCGCGCCTACAACGTCAATCACGGCGTGCCGAAGGCGCAGGCCTACAACACCACCATGTACATCATGGCGGGGCTCCTGGTGATCGGCTTCATCTGCAACTTCCTGGTGAAGGCGGTCGACAAGAAGTACCACATGAAGCGGGAAGCAGGCGAAGCCGCGCTCGACGTCGTCGCCGGCGAAGCCGCGGCGCGGGCCTGAGGAGGAGGACATAAAATGACCAATGGCAGTCGGAACGGAACCACCACCCTTCACCTGGTGCTGGCCTGGGGCTTCGTCGGAATCCCGCTCGTGCTGGGCGTCCTGCAGACCCTAATCAACGCCATGAAGCTCTTCCAGTAACGCGAATGCGGGGGCGAACGCCGGCCGCTGCCTCAAAGGGCGGCGGCTGGTTCTTTTTCAGGCGCCGCCGCCTGTGCGATGGCAAGTTTCCAGTGATTTGTCGCCCCAATCGGATTCCATCTCGACCCGTATCGGCTTGCCCCTCCCAGCTCATTTTCATATGAGTTCGCCGTAATCGTGCACATATTCTCCCTCTTTGAAGCTGTCGAAACCCTGTGACCAAGTCCTTCCGGGCCAGAGATAGTCGACCCGGTTATCTGCTGGCCGATAGACAGCCGTATAGACCGTGGGAGAAACCATCCGTCGAGAATAGATCGGGTCGGAGAGGAAACAGGTTACGAGCCTGGGAAGGGTCATCCCGGGATCGGCGAGGGCGGCCTCGACCGCGCTCAAACGCTCCACTGTTGCCGATCCTGCCGCAAATGTCGGCCAGACAATTGTTTCCTGATGATTGGTGGTTGCCATGGTCGGCGTCACACATGGCGCGCGATCAGGGCCGAGATAGACCGCTGCATGCGCCCCTGTCCGATCCAGCAGCATGACGTTGTGAGACATGGCGACCGGAATTCGGCAGAGCGCCGAAATGGCTTCTCCGACATCGCTGCACGTCTCCAGAACGTACCGCAGGACCAGGATGATCGCGAAGCCGAGGCCTTGCGCCGGACTACCGCCGAAAGTCACGGCCGCGGCCAGACCGTCCTCATTCATGCCGTCAACGCAACCGCCCCATGGCCGCTGCGCCTTGCAGATCACGCGACGACCGGACCAGTTCGCCATCTCGAAACGATCGCTCACGACATCGAGCCTGAAGTCGTAGTTCCGGATGAAAGCGGGGCCTTGCGCTCCCGACCATATTGCAATGCTGCATCCGACAGGCGCAGGCGGCGGACGGTAATGGCTTAGAATGCAGCGGACGATCTCGTCGTTTCCGACGAGTTCGCAGGCATGTTCGTAATGCGACGCCAGTTCCGGCATGTAACGAAGCAAGGCAGCCTTGCATTCTGTTCCCGTCGGTCGTTCGCCTCTGGTTTTTCCTGTAGGCTCGCTTGCCGATTTCCCGAGATACCAGCCTTCCGCCTCCTGCCGCCCTGTGGCGAAGCGCTCCATCCACTCAACGCCCGGCTGATCCTCCCGTGCAAAAACGAACCGTTTCAACATGGCAGAGGAAACTCGTATGTCCGCCTCGTTTTCATCTGCAGCCGTTCTTTTCGGCTCCTTGGACCTTGGTCGGGAGCTTTGTCGACATCATTGCCGCCATAGCGATACTCGGCCCTGAAGCCGATATTCGTCAACGGCCGCTGCCCCGCCCGTTTCGGTCCTCCGGTAGGCATGCAGCCCGCCAGATCTAGCACCTATGCCGGCGCCAGCCTCTGCGGCGAAAGCTTCAACCGCGCCCTCGCCTCGGCATATTCGCCGGCCAGCCGATCGACGAGGGCGGCGGCCGGGACGATTTCCTTCACCGCGCCGATCCCCTGCCCGCTCCCCCATATGTCCTTCCAGGCTTTTGCCTTGGATGATCCGCCGGCGAAGCTCATCGTCGAGGGATCGGCGACCGGCAGATGGTCCGGATCCATGCCGGCCTCGCGGACGGATCCTTTCAGATAATTGCCGTGGATGCCCGTGAAGAGGTTGGAATAGACGATGTCGGCCGCGTTCGAGGCCACGATCATCTCCTTGTAGGCGTCGGGGGCTCGCCCCTCGCGGGTGGCGATGAAGGGCGAGCCGATATAGGCGAGATCGGCCCCCATCGCTTGCGCCGCGAGGACGGCACCGCCATTGGCGATCGCGCCCGAGAGGAGCAGCGGCCCGTCGAACCACTGGCGGATTTCCTGGACGAGCGCGAAGGGCGACAGCGTGCCGGCATGGCCGCCCGCGCCGGCCGCCACCGCGATCAGCCCGTCGGCGCCCTTCTCTATCGCCTTTCGCGCGTGACGGTCGTGGATGACGTCGTGCAGCACGATGCCTCCATAGGAATGGACGGCCTCGTTGACTTCCGGCACGGCGCCGAGCGAGGAGATGACGATCGGCACCTTGTGCTTCACGCAGAGCGCCAGGTCCTGCTGCAGCCGGCCATTCGATTTGTGCACGATCTGGTTGACCGCGAAAGGCGCCGCCGGCCGCTCCGGATGGACGCGATCATGCGCCGCCAGCGCCTCTGCGATCTCGTGCAGCCATTCGTCGAGCTGCGCCTGCGGCCGTGCGTTGAGCGCCGGGAAGGCGCCGATGACGCCGGCCTTGCACTGCGCCAGCACCAGCGGCGGATGCGATATGATGAAGAGCGGCGAACCGACGACCGGAAGGCGGAGATTCTTCACGAGGATGTCGGGCAGGGCCATGCGATGCGTCCGTCGGCTTTCGTTGGACGCAGCTTTATCAGAGCCCGCATGACGGACAACGAAGAATTGGATGGGATCAGCGCCCGGCGTGCCGCGCCCGCGCATTGATTGCCGGCGCGGCTGCGGCTAACCATGGTTAACGGGGCGGAAAAGGAACCGCGAATTGGAAGCTATCGAGAAAGCGATACGCGCCGCCTTCGAGCGAGGCAATCCCGAGGATCGCGCCTACCGTGTGAAGGTCTATCGTTCGGCCTTCGCCGCGCTCGAGCGCGCCATCGCCTCCAGCGGCGACACGCAATCCGAGGCGGCGGAGGCGCGCCGCAAGGCGCTGAAGATACGGATCGTCGAAATAGAGGCGGAGTTCCTGCCGGCCGAGGGCGAAGGGCCGTCGCGGAAAATGTCCGTGCATGCGAGCGCGCCCTCCGTCGAGCCCGACCTCCGCGGCGAGACGGGCGGGGAGGTCCGCGCGCCGGCGCTGGACGATGCGGAGCCCACTGGCGAGGCCGGGTTCGCGCCGCGCCTCGAGGCCGACGACTACCGGGATCCGGTCCTGTCGCCGGAGCCGGCGGTGCTGCTTCCGAAAGAAGCACGGCGCGACGCCCGGAAGCGCCGTCCGCGCCGCACCGGCAGGTCGGCGTTCATGTCCCTGCTGCTCGTCATTGTGGTCCTGGCGGCGGTCGGCGTGGGCCTGTGGTGGGTCGGCAATGCCGGCCTGCTCATGATCGCGGGCGAGCCCGACACGGCGGGAGACAACGCGCCGAAGACGCTGCAACAGGAGAATTTCCAGTCGCAAGGCACGGCGCCGGCGACGATTGGATCGTCCGCGGCCGGCGAGAACTGGATCACCATATTCTCGCCGGCCGATCCGACCACCGTGACGGCGCCGGCGACGGGCAAGGCCGCGGTGATGGAGGAGGAGGGCAGCAAGTTCCTGCGCATCCAGTCGGGCTCCCCCGGCTCGGCTTTCACCTTCGATGTCGGGCAGGGCGTGCTCGAGCGGATAGCCGGCAAGCATGCCGTCTTCGACATCGTGGCCCATTCCGAGGAAGGCAAGGAAACGCAGATGTCGGTGAATTGCGACCTCGGTGCGCTCGGCGACTGCGGCCGCAAGCGCTACCAGGTCGGCCATGAGCGCAACGACTATCTCTTCGAGATCGACGTTCCCGGGAAGAAGCCGACCGGCGCCGGCAGGATCACCATCGATCCGGATCTCGGCGGCAAGGGCAACCCGCTCGACATCGTCGAGATCAGGGTGAGCACGACGGCGAAGTAAGTGGCCGTACCCGTTAGGCGCGCGAGGCTTCCTGCCGTGCCGATCCTTCCGACGATGAATCGAGCGCCGCCATGAGCACGTCGATCTCGGCCTTGAAGCGCCGGCGCATGCCGCGTTTCTCGTCGTTGGACAGCCATGTGGCATCTATGCCGGCCAGGGACAGGTCGGCGGCCTCGGCCGGCGACATCCGCAATTCCTCGCAGACGGTGACATAGGCCTGGCCTATATCCGTTCCGAACATCGGCGGATCGTCCGTGCAGACGACGAGGCTGAGCCCGCCTTCATGCATCCGGGAGATGTTGTCCCACCGCGTCCGCAGCCGTGAGGCGACGCAGGTATGCGAACAGACGGTGCATGGAATGCCGCAGTCGCGGCAGCGGCCCACCACAGCTGGATCGGCCAGCATGTTGTAGCCGTGGTCGAGCCGGTCGCAGCCGAGGATTTCGATGCAGTCAATCACATGGGAAGGGGGGGCCTGCTCCAGCGTCTGGTTGTCTTCGCAAACATGCGCCGTGCAGCGCAGGCCCGCCCGCCTGGCCATCCGATACGCTTCCGCGAAAAGATGGGGCTTTCCCTTGTATTCGGCGCAATCCATCCCGAGCCCGATCACACGATCACGGGGATTTTCGATGAGATCGCGCACCATGTCGACTGCGGCGTCCGGGCCAAGTTCACGATTGATCGAGGGAATGAGCCGCCCCACGACTCCGAACTCCCTTTCGGCCGCCTCGATGCCCTCGATATAGCCGTCGACCATGGTTTCGTAATCTATCCCGTGGGCATAGTGATATTGCGGGTTGAAGAACATTTCCGCATAGCGAAGGTTTCCAGCCGCGCCGGCATCCCGCAAGGCTTCGTAGGACACGCGGGCGAAATCGCCCTTGCTTACGATGCATCGGGCTATGCGCTCGAGCATGTCAAGAAAGTCGTAGAAATCCCTGAAGCGATAAATTCGGTCTTCATCCCGGGTCGGAAGGCTGACCCCGTTCTTGCGCGCGAGGTCCAGCAGGGTTCGCGGCTGAAGGGTACCCGCAAGGTGAAGATGGAGATCGACCTTCGGCAGGCGTCGAAAATATTGTTCCTGGTTCACCGCGCTCTCCTCACGGGGCCGATCCGGCGGGCAGGGATCCGGTGGCGACCGGAGTGCGCGGCACGGAACCGGGCAGGAGCGCGCCAAGGCCGAAGGTGACGACAAGGTTGGCCGCGAACGCCACTAGCCCGACATTCATGCCCCAGAACGTGGTGCCGGTCGCGAACAGCGCTACGGCTACGCTTACGCCTACGATGAGCCCCAGTCCGACGGACAGCGCGGAAACGCGGCGCCCGAAGAATATGGCAAGCCAGCCGACGCCGAACTGAATGGCGATGTAGTTGCTGAAATTCAGCACACCGAGCATCAGCTTCGGCGCGACGAGCGTGAGCGTGGCGGCGACGATCAGGAACAGGGCGATCGTGACCCGCGTCCAGAACCGCTGTCTTTGCGCCGGAATGCCGGGGACAAGATTTCGGGTCACGATCGCGGCGCAGGTCAAGGCATTCACCGACAGGACCAGGATGCCGGCCAGACAGGCCCCGGCGATGACAAACCCTACGAGCCATGCAGGCAGCAGGTGCTCGGCGATTTCGAGGAATATCCGGTTTGAGTTCGTGGCGCCGGGAAGAACCGTCAGCCCGTAAAGGGCCACGAACGCACCAAAGGGGAGCATCAACAGATAGAGCGGCATGAAGACGGTCGCACTTTTTACCGCCGCCTCCGACTTGCCGGTGAAGACAAAGGGGCTGACCGAAGGCTGCAGGTAAAGTCCGAAGCCCTGGAAAAGTATGGTCGTGACCGCGAAAGTAAGAGCCGACGAGGACATGGTCCGATGGGAGTCGGGCATGGATACAACGGTCGCGGCCGCCTGTGATGGCCCCCATAGCGCCCATATGGCGGCCACGCCGACCGCAACGATGCCGAGCATCATGGCGGAGTCCTTGATGAAGGCAACGAACGCGGAGCCTTTGACGCCGGCAAGGCCGACATAGATGAATGCGAGGCAGGCAGCCGTCGCGAGCAGTCCCACCGGGCTCAGGTGGAGCCCGAGTTCGGCCAGCGCCACCTTGATGCCGACGAACTGGAACTGTCCCCATGTAGCGACGGCAATGAGCGCGCCGATGGACATGAGGATTTCGAGCGGCCGGCTTTCGAAATGCCGGCCGAAGACCTCGGGCACGGTCAGCGCTTCGTAGCGGCGGGCGGCGCGCCAGATAAGCGGGGCCGTGAAATAGGCGAACGGATAAGCGAGAATGAGATAGCCGATATACCAGTAGGCGCTTTCGATCCCCTTGGCGTATATGCCGGCCGGAAAAGCTACGACCGATCCTATGCTGTAGACTTCGCCTACGGCCAGGATGAAAACCATGGCTGCCGGCAGTGATCGACCCGCCACCAGCATATGGTCCATATCCAGATTTCTAATGCCGAAACGGGCCGCCGTCGCCGCCGCGATCGAAACCACCATTATGCCCGCGAAGACGGAGATGATCATTTCCGGTCCCCTTCCGGAGCGAGGTAGCGAGGCCGGTCGAAAACGTACCAGCAGACGATCAGGCAAAGCGCCGTGGCTGGAATGCAAAGGAACATCCAGAGCAGAAGCACGGGAATGCCCCGCCAGGCGAGGTTCGGGTCGTTCAGAAAGGGCGGGATGACGACGGTCAGGAGGATCGGAATGCCGAGCCCGATCAGGAGGGTGGATATTCTGGGCATATTGTTCCCCATTTTTAGAGAGTTGCCGCTCATGATGGCGAGGTTTCGCCGGTTTTCGCGGCGCGAGAGCTGCGTTGCCTGAGATTTTCGAGCAGGACGTCGAGCGCCCACTCCACGGCATCGGCCACTTCCGGGCCTGACATTCCGAATTCCTCGCGCATGGAATGCCAGGCGAGCACGTTGTCCAGATAGGTGACGATCGCTTCGGCCTGCTTCCGTTCGTCTGGACTGAGGCCCCGGGTTACCGGTGAAAGAGCCTGGCGGCTGGCTTCGATGAAGCGTCTGCGGAATCCGCTCCTCGCGGTTCGGCCCAGGCGCGTTATGGCGATAGCATGAGCAAGCTTCGGACTTTGGTCGAACATCCCGCAAGCCGCGCGGAAGCCTTTGGACAGCCCCGCGGGCGTGTCGAACGCGACCAGCTGGAAGACGTTGGTGCTGATCCACTCGCCGGCGGCGGAAATGAGATCCGCACGGTTCGGAAAATGCCGGAAGATGGTTCTTTCGGCGACATTGGCCCGCTTTGCCAGCGCGGCCATCGATATTTCGTCGATTTCGCCCTCTTCCAGGAGTTCCACGAAGGTGGAGATGATCCTCTCGCGGGTGACCGCCATATGCGCGTCACGCAATCCGGTTTGTCTGCTCTCTGTATTCATGTCATAGCTGTGACATGAATACAGATATATGTCAAACTCCGACGAAACGCCGGTGGATTGATCGAGGAGCTCTTGGCAGGGCTGTGGACGCGATGCGGGAGCTCAAGCCCTGCCGACACCGGGCCTTAACCCCACCTTAAAGCCGCTTCCATACTGTCTGGGATGCGCATCGGGGACGGTTGCGCGCCAAAAAGGGTGGGAATGGCCAGGCGGAAGAGCAACCGACGCATCGAGCCGGATTTCGACGAGCCGTCGCGTTCGGAACTTTCCGCACGTGAGGACGACAGGATGGTGGCGCCGCGCCGGCAAAGAGCTTCCACCAGGGGACGGTCCTCGGCCCGGCGTCGCAAACGCGGCCGGCGCGGCGGGGGACGCGGCCTTTTCTCGTTCTTCGGCCGCCTCGCCTACTGGTGTTTCGTGCTCGGCATATGGGGCGGCATCGCCGTCGCCGGAGTGGTTGTCTACTACGGCGCGCAGATGCCGAGCGCGACGAGCTGGTCGATCCCGGACCGGCCGCCCAACGTCAAGATCCTCGACGTGAACGGCAAGCTGATCGCCAATCGCGGCATGACCGGCGGCGAATCCGTGAGCCTGCAGCAGATGTCGCCCTATATCCCCGAAGCCGTCATCGCCATCGAGGACCGCCGCTTCTATTCCCATTTCGGCATCGATCCGCTGGGTCTGGCGCGGGCCATGGTCTCCAACCTCCTCGATGGCCGCATCAGCGAGGGCGGCTCGACGCTGACCCAGCAGCTCGCCAAGAACCTGTTCCTCACGCCCGACCGCACCATCAAGCGCAAGGTGCAGGAAGTCCTCCTCGCGCTCTGGCTGGAACACAAGTTCACCAAGAACCAGATCCTCGAAATGTACCTGAACCGGGTCTATTTCGGTTCCGGCGCCTATGGCGTCGAGGCGGCGTCGCGTCGCTATTTCGGCAAGTCGGCGCATGACGTGACGCTGCCGGAGGCGGCGCTGCTGGCCGGCCTGGTCAAGGCGCCCTCGCGCCTTTCGCCGGCGCGCGATCCCAAGGCGGCGGAGAAGCGCTCGCAACTCGTGCTTGCGGCGATGCGCGAGCAGGGCATGATCGGCGAGAAGCAGCTGACGAGCGCCATGAAGGCGCCGGCCACTCGTGTCGCCTCCTACTGGAGCGGCTCGGAGAACTATGTCGCCGACGAGGTAATGGGCGAGTTGCCCGACCTCATCGGCGAGGTGCGTTCCGATATCGTCGTCGAGACCACGGTGGACCTCGATCTCCAGTCAGTGGCCGAGAATTCGATCCACCGCCTGATCCAGGAGGACGGCAAGAAGCTGCGGGTGAGCCAGGGCGCGCTGGTCTCGATCGACAACACAGGCGCGGTGCGTGCCATGGTCGGCGGGTACGACTATGCCAACAGCCAGTTCGATCGCGCCTCCGAGGCGCGCCGGCAGCCGGGCTCGGCCTTCAAGCCCTTCGTCTATGTCGCCGCGATGGAGGCGGGACGCACGCCCGATTCCGTCCGCAACGACGCGCCGGTGAGGATCGGCAAATGGACGCCGGAGAACTATGGCGGCAAATATTACGGCCGGGTCACGCTGACCGAGGCGCTGTCGCGCTCGCTGAATTCGGTGGCGGCTCAGCTCGCCATGGAGGTCGGGCCGAAAGCCGTCGTCGAGGTCGCCCATCGCCTCGGCGTCGAGTCGGACCTGACCGCCAACGCCTCGATCGCGCTCGGCACGTCGGAGGTGACGCCGCTCGAGCTGACAGCCGCCTACGTCCCCTTCGCCAATGGCGGCTACAAGCCGACGGTGCATTTCATCCGCCGCATCGTCTCCGCCTCCGGCAAGGTGCTCTATGCCTTTCCGAAAAAGGCCGAGCCGCGCGTCATCCGGCCCGAGATCGTCGGCATGATGAACAGCATGATGAAGGAGACCATCCTGCACGGCACGGCGCGCAGGGCGGCCTTCGGCTGGCCCGCCGCCGGCAAGACCGGCACCAGCCAGGATTCCCGCGACGCCTGGTTCGTCGGCTACACGTCGAACCTGACCACCGGCGTCTGGTTCGGCAACGACGACGATTCGCCGATGAAGGGCGTCACCGGCGGCAGCCTGCCGGCGATGGCGTGGAAGGATTTCATGGTCGCCGCGCATGAGGGCGTGCCGGTCCGCGACCTGCCCGGCTCCTGGCACCCCGCGCCGAACGAGGTCGCCGCGCCGGTCGCCGTCAGCGAGGACGAGGACCAGACGCCGCTGCCGCCGATGCGGTCGAACCTCCAGCCCCCGGCACCCGCGGCCGGTCGCGCGGCCGTGGGCTCGGCGGCTATCAGCCCGCCCGCCGACATCCCGCTTCCGTCCGCGCGTACGAGGCGACCGCTGGACGCCGACCGCACGGCGTCGGTTTCGCGCCCGGTGCCGCCCGCCGATGTCGGCGGACCGGCCCGCAGGCGCGGTCTTTCCATCATGGATGTCATATTGGGTCGCGATTGAGCCTCCGCGCTTCGTGAAGCGCGGCCACTCGTCAGAGCGCCTTTCGTCAGCTACATACAGCGCTTCAGAAGAGAGCGCCCATGGCCGACCAAGCCGATACCCGCAAGACCCTCGTCCTGACCGGCGCCAGCCGCGGCATCGGCCACGCCACCGTCAAGCGTTTCTCGCGCGAGGGCTGGCGCGTCATCACCTGCTCCAGGCAGGCTTTCGCCGAGAACTGCCCGTGGCCGGCGGGACCGGAGGACCATATCCAGGTCGATCTCGCCGACCAGGAGGATGTCGGCCGTGCGATCGCCGAGATTCGCCACCGGCTCGGGCCGAGCGACCGGCTAGAGGCGCTCGTCAACAACGCCGCCATCTCGCCGAAGCGCGAGAATGGCGGCCGCATGGATTCCATCGAGACGCCGATGCATCTGTGGCGCGACGTGTTCCAGGTGAACTTCTTCGCGCCGATCATGCTCGCTCGGGGGCTTTTCAAGGAACTGGCGGGCGCGAAGGGCTCGATCGTCAACGTCACCTCGATCGCCGGCAGCCGCGTGCACCCCTTCGCCGGCACCGCCTATGCGACCTCCAAGGCGGCGCTGGCCTCGCTGACGCGCGAGATGGCCGCGGATTTCGGCCCGCACGGCATCCGCGTCAACGCCATCGCGCCGGGCGAGATCGATACGGCGATCCTCTCGCCGGGCACGGAGAAACTGGTCCAGTCGATCCCGCTCCGCCGCCTCGGCCAGACCTCGGAGGTCGCCGATATCATCTTCTTCCTGTGTTCCAGCCAGTCGTCCTATGTGACCGGCGCCGAGATCCATATCAACGGCGGCCAGCACGTCTGACGGCGGCCATCATTTACTAGGCTCTAAGGCCGGATGCGGTCCACGCAATGAAAAGGCGCGCCTTGGAAGCGCGCCTCTTCATCCTGCCAGGTGATATTGTAGCTGGCCGTTCGGCGCTGAAGCCGATTCATAGGCTTGGCGTCTATTTGCAGCCGCCGGCAAGCGCCTTTTCGGCGAACTGCGTGTCGATATGCGCGACGATCGTCTCCAGGCTGGGCGGGTTGTCGAGCCGGCCCGCCTGCTTCAGCCACTGGCCGGTCTTGAAATAGGCCTGCGCGACCTGGCCGTCGGCGATCTTGCCCGGCTCGCCGAGGCCGCGCTGCGTCAGCTCGTTTTCGGGCTTCCAGATCGGCCAGTTGGTGCCGACCTTCACGGCCTGTTCCGGCTGTGCGCCGACGAAGGCGCCGGCCTTCTCGAACACAGCCTTCTTGTCCGCGCCCGTCATCAGTTTGTAGGCGCCGAGCTGCGCGCAGACATAGCCCTGGACGACCTCCGGGTGCGCCTTGGCGAAGGCGGCGTCGGCGACAACGACGTCGAGCGCCGGATAGCCGAGTTCGGCCATCTGGCTGACAGTCGCCACGAGCTTGCCGCCCGCGGCCACCATCTCGCTCATGCCCGGCTCCGAGTTCATGCCGCCGGCGATCGCCTTCGTCTTGAAGGCGGCGACCATCGCCTGGCGCTCCAGTCCGACCAGCTTGACCTTGCCGGTCAGCCCCTTGGCGTCGAGCCAGCCGTTGAAGGCGAAGTCCTCCGAGGCGCCCTGCAGCGTGCCGAAGGTCTTGCCCGCCATCTCTTCGGGCGTCAGCGAGCCGTCGATGACGAGGCCGGCATTGTCGTAGAACTGCGCCCAGACGACCTTGAGGTCGACGCCCTTGGCGATCGCCGTGGTCACCGGCGGATTGCCGACGCCGTTGACGATGTTGTAGGCGCCGCCCTTCATCCCTGCGAGCGCCGCCGGGCCGCTCGAGATCGGCAGCCATTTGATCTCGCCCGGGATCATCTTGAGCAGGTCCGGCTGGGTGGCGATCACCGCTTCCTGCAGCGGCGCGCCATGTGCCCAGGTCGAAACGTTGATGGTTTCGGCCTGGGCCGCCGCGCAGGTCAGCCCCAGCGCTGCCGCGGCGTTCAGCAAAGTCCTGGCAATTTTTGTCATTTCAGCTTCTCCCATTATGGTCTCATTGTCGGATCGAGATGGCGCTGCAGCCGCCTCAGGCAGGCGTCGAGTCCGAGCCCGAGCAGCGCGATGATGAGGATGCCGGCGAAGATCAGGCTGGTGTCGAGGAACTGGCCGGCCTGCAGAATGACGAAGCCGAGGCCCGCCGTGGCGGCGATCATCTCGACCGCGACGATGCTCGTCCACGAAAGCCCCATGGAGAGGCGCATGCCGGTGATGATTTGCGGCATCGCCGCGCGGATGCGCACATGGATCATCGTGTACCATTCCGACGCGCCGAGGCAGCGGGCGCAATTCAGCATCTCGCCCGGAATGCCGTCGAGCCCGGCCGCCGTGGAAATCGCCATGACCGGCACCACGCCGGCGGCGATCAGGATGATCTTCGGCGCCTCGCCGATGCCGAACCAGACGATCAGCACCGGCACGAAGGCGAGCGGCGGCAGCGGCCGCGTGATCTCGATGAAGGGATCGACCACGGCGCGGAAGGAGCGGAATCCCGCCATCATCGCGCCGATGGCGATGCCGATGAAGGAGCCGATGGCGAAGCCGGCGACGACGCGCCCGAGGCTCGTCAGCGCATGCCCTATCAGCGTCTCGCCGCCGGAGGGATAGGGCATGCCGAGATAGCGGATGAGCACGCCGACGGTGGCGACCGGCGTCGGCAGCAGCACCGGGTCGCGGATGACGAATTGCGCCGCGACCTGCCAGACGATCAGCCCCGCCACTACGCTGGCGATCGAGATCAGCCAGTGCCGCGCCGCGCCGGAGGAGGCGCGCAGGATGCCGGGAACCTCTGTTGCGGGGGAGGCGCTCATGCGCTTGCGAGCCTTTTGCGGAGTTCATGCCTGAGGGCGACGAATTCGGCCGTGTCGCGCAGCGCCTCGTCGCGCGGCCGCGCAAGTTCGATATCGACGATGTCGACGATCCGGCCGGGCCGGGGCGACATGATGCAGACGCGGTCGGAGAGCAGCGCCGCTTCCTCCACGTCATGGGTGACGAAAAGCACCGTCATGCGCTCGCGCTGCCACAGATCGAGAAGGAAGTTCTGCATCTGCTCGCGCGTGATCGCATCGAGCGCGGCGAAGGGTTCGTCCATCAGGAGGATGCGCGGACGGTTGATCAGCGCGCGCGCCAGGGCAGCGCGGTGGCGCATGCCGCCGGAAAGCTGGTGCGGATAGTGGTCCTTGAAATCCCCGAGCCCGACGGTCGCGAGCAGCGCGTCGGCGCGGCCCCGCGTCTCCTCGTTGTCGAGGCCGCGCGAGCGCGGCCCGAACAGCACGTTGTCGCGCGAGGTGAGCCAAGGGAACAGGGTCGGCGACTGGAAAAGGACGCAACGGTCCACGCCCGGCCCCGTCACCCGCTCGCCATGCGCCGAGATCTGACCTTCATCCGCAGCGATGAAGCCGGCCACGATGTGGAGCAGGGTCGACTTGCCGCATCCCGACGGGCCGAGCAGGCAGACGAACTCTCCCGAAGCGATCCCGAGTTCGATGTCGTGCAGCGCCTGGGTCGGTCTTCCATCGCGCCAGAACGTCTTCGAGACGCCGGAGACGGAAACGGCGGTGCTGCCCGGCCGCGCTCCGGAAGCCGCTCTTTTGGCTCCCGGACCCGGCTGCAGCCCGCTTTCGTGTTGGCTTACTCCCATCGGCCTTTCACATCCGGCTTGCGTCGTGATATGTGTTATGTGTTATAACAAACACCAGGATCGGCAAAACCGCAAGCCCCCGATGCGGAATGGCGAGCCTGAGCGATGCAGGAGCGGGCCATGCGGGCGAATGCGGAGACGGAATCGGACCCCGAAGCGACGGTCCGGCAGGGGGAATCGGCGCCCGCCCTCAAGCTCGCGAAGGTGAGCCGGGTCGATTCGCTCGGCGACCAGGCGGTCTCCAGCCTGCGTGGCGCGTTGCGGCGGGGGGCGCTGTCACCCGGCCAGCGCCTGACGGTGCGCGAGATCGCCGACACGCTCGACATCAGCCTGACGCCTGCCCGCGAGGCGCTCAATCGCCTGCTCGCGGAAGGCGTTCTCGACCAGACGCCGGATCGCGTCGCCATCGTCCCGCGCCTCACCAAGCAGAGCTATGGCGAGATTTGCGCCATCCGGCTCGGCCTCGAAGCCATGGCGGCCCGGGAAGGCTGCGCGCGGCTGTCGGAGGCCGATCTCGCTCGTCTGGGCGAACTCTATGAGCGGCATACCGTCGCCTATCGCTCGCGCGACGCCAGGACCTCGCTCCGCCTCAACGAGGAGTTCCACTTTACCATTTACCGGGCCTCGGCCATGCCGATCCTGCTTCAGATCCTCGAGACGATGTGGCTGAAGGTCGGACCCTCGATGAACCTTCTGTTCACGGCTTCCTACGATCCGGACTGGCGCGGCGGCACACACCATCGCGCCATGCTGGGCGCCATCGCCGCCGGTGACCCGATCGCGCTGGAACAGGCCGTCACAGGCGACCTCGTCGACGGGCGCGCCCGGCTGATGCCGCATCTTCCCGACTGAAAGCAGAACGAAGGAACGGATTCATGACGTATTTCGAGGAAGCCGGCCGCCCCCGCGCCGAGGTCATGGGTGAACTCGTCCGCATGCGCGACGGAGACATCGATTGGCGCGGCGGCCGCACCTCGGCCTATGTTTTCAGCGCCGGCGAGGACATAAGGAACCTCGGCAAGGAAGCCTATAACGAGTATTTCACCGAGAACGCGCTCGGCGCCCGCCGCGCCTTCCCGAGCGTATTGCGCATGGAGCGCGAGGTCGTCGGCATGGGGCTGGAGCTCTTCCACGCGCCGGAGGGTGCCGCCGGCAACATGACCACGGGCGGCACCGAAAGCATCATCATGGCGGTGAAGGCCTGCCGAGACTGGACGAGGCGCACGAAAGGCCCGGACTTCAGGGGCGCGATCGTGTTGCCGGATTCGGCCCATCCGGCCTTCGAGAAGGCGGCCGCGCTGATGGACCTGCCGATCAGGAGGGTTCCGCTGGGAGAAGGTTTCCTCGCCGACCCGGTAGCGATGGAGAAATCGATCGACGAGGACACGATGCTGATCGTGGGGTCGGCCCCCTGCTTTCCCTTCGGAGTCATCGATCCGATCGCCGCGCTTTCCGCGATCGCCGTGAAGCACGGCGTCTGGCTGCATGTCGACGCCTGCGTCGGCGGCTGGATCGCGCCCTTCGTCGCCGATATCGGCCGGCCGATTCCCGCCTTCGATTTCGCCCTCGAAGGCGTGAAGTCGATCTCCGCCGACCTGCACAAATTCGGCTTCTGCCCGAAGCCGGCTTCCACCGTGTTCTATCGCTCGGCCGAGCTGCAGGCCTCCCAGGAATTCGTCTTCGATTCCTGGCCGAGCGGCCGCTTCGCCACGCAGACGCTGGTCGGCACGCGGCCCGCCGGCGCGGTCGCGGCTGCCTGGACGGTGCTCCGCCATCTCGGCCGCGAAGGCTATCGCAGCGTCGCCCGCGACGTCATGGCCGTGCGCGATGCCTATCTGGAAGGGCTCCGCGCCATCCCCGGCATGGTGATTCGCGGCGAGCCGGCGCTCGCCAATATCGCCTTCGGCTGCGACGACATCGATATGGGCAAGGTCGCGACCCTGATGGCCGAGCGCGGCTGGCTGCCCGGTCAGCTCAAGGCGCCGCGCAGCCTGCATCTGATGCTGTCGCTGCATCATGGGCCAGCGCGGGAAGCGTATCTGCGCGATGTCGCCGATTGCGTGGCGCTGGTCCGCGCAGGCGGGACCGAGGCGAAAGCGAGCAGCGCCAACTATTCGTAGCGCGATGGACCGCGGGTCGGCGTTCGGCCGCTACTGCGGCACGCCGCCGAGATGCGACAGCAGTTCGGCCACGTTCCCTGCCGAATATTTCTTCATGAGCCGCGCCCTGTAGGCTTCCACCGTCCTTGGCGAGATGGCGAGCGTACGGGCGATCTCCTTCGACGTGCGGCCCTCGCCGAGATGCATGACGATCTGCCTTTCGCGCGTAGAAAGCGCATGCACGGGCCGCGAATCCGACAGGTCGGCGAAGCTCCACACCGCATGGCGCAGCGGATCGTCCTCGCGGGTCAGCGAATGCCCGCGCACCCGGCACCAGAACAGCGAGCCGTCCTTGCGCGCCATGATGCGCTCGTCCGTGTAGCGGTTGGTCCGCTTCAGCGGCTCCACGCCGACATTGCGGATGCGCAGGAATTCCTCAAAGGAGGGGTAGAGGATGGCGAAGGACTGGTCGATGAGCTCGTCGACCCTGTAGCCGAACATCGATGCGAAGGCCGGATTGCAGGCCTTGATGATGCGGTTCTCCGTCATGACGATGCCGACGGGCGCACATTCGAATGCCAGTTCGTTGAGCGGGTTTGACGACGGCGCCATTTGAGTGTTTTTACGATATTGCCGGGGGTTCGGACCGGCCGATAATAAGGGCCGGTCTGCATCGTACCAAGCAAAAACGGGCTGCTTGCGCTTGCGACCACGGGCGCCGGGCGAGGCGGCCGGGCGGGAGGATGCGATCGATGAATCTGGCCGAATGGCTGGTCAGGGCGGCCGCACTGAACCCGTCGAGCCCGGCGCTCCTGGTCGGCGAAACCGTCGAGGCCGACTATCGCGCCTTCGCCGGCCGTGCCGCGGCGGTCGGCGCGGCGCTTGCCGGCGAGCATGGAGTCCGGCCGGGCGACCGCGTCGCCATCCTCGCGAAGAACAGCCTCGACTATCTGGTGGCCTTCTACGGCGTCTGGTTTGCCGGCGCCGTCGCCGTGCCGATCAACGCCAAGCTGCATCCGAAGGAAGCCGCCTGGATCATCGAGGATTCGGAAGCCTCGCTGGTTTTCGCCAGTCGTTCGCTCGGCGAGGATATAGCCGCCCATCTGCCGCCCGCCGTCCGCGCCATGGTCGAGTTCGGCGACAAAGCCTGGCGCCGCATGCTCGCCGCCGATCTCCTGCCGGCGCCCGTGCCGCGCGGCCGGGACGATCTCGCCTGGCTCTTTTATACCTCCGGCACCACCGGCAAGCCGAAAGGCGTGATGATCACCAACGGCAACATCCACGCCATGGCGTTTTCCTATTTCGCCGATGTGGACGTGGTCGAACCCGCCGATGCGGCGCTCTACGCCGCGCCGATGTCGCATGGCGCCGGCCTCTACAATGTCCAGCACGTGCTGAAGGGCGCGCGTCACGTCGTCACCGAATCCGGCGGCTTCGAAGCCGACGAGATCCTTTCCTGCGCCAAGGCGCTCGGGCGCGTCCATATGTTCGCCGCGCCGACCATGGTGCGCCGGCTGGTCGACCACGCCAAGGCCTCGGGCTCGACCGGCGAGGGCATCCGCACCATCGTCTATGGCGGCGGCCCGATGTACCTCGCCGACATCGTCGAGGCTGTCGGCGTGATGGGACCGCGCTTCTGCCAGATCTACGGCCAGGGCGAATCGCCGATGGCGATCACTGCGCTGCCGCGCCATCTCGTCGCCGACCGCTCTGATCCGCGCTGGCGCGAGCGGCTGGCGAGCGTCGGGCGGGCGCAGTCCTGCGTCGAGGTGCGCGTCGCAGACGCCGAAGGCCGGGCATTGCCCGTCGGCGAAGCTGGCGAGGTGCTGGTGCGCGGCGCGCCGGTCATGGCCGGCTATTGGCGCAACGAAGAGGCGAGCGCCGCCGCGCTTCGCGACGGCTGGCTGTGGACCGGCGATGTCGGCGTATTGGACGAAGAGGGCTTTCTGACACTCAAGGACCGCTCCAAGGATGTCATCATCTCGGGCGGCACGAACATTTATCCGCGCGAGGTCGAGGAGGCGCTGCTGACCCATCCCTCGGTGCGCGAGGCGAGCGTGGTCGGCCGTCCCGATCCGGAATGGGGCGAGACCGTCGTCGCCTTCGTCGTGAAGGATCCGGGCGCGCCGGTCGCCGAAGCCGATCTCGACCGCCATTGCCTCGACCGCATCGCCCGCTTCAAGCGGCCGAAGGCCTATCTCTTCGTCGACGCCCTGCCGAAGAACAATTACGGCAAGGTGCTGAAGACGGAGTTGCGCGCGCTGCTCGACAGGGATTGACGGCGCCGCGGATGCGTATTTCTACGATATTGCGGCGCAGCCCGGGCCGATAGGATAGTGCGCGCGCCGCATCGCAAAAGAACAGCCGAAGAGGATGCAGGGCGCCTGGGAGGATTTTTCAGCCGAGCCTTTGCGGGATCGGGCGGCCCGGGATCGCCTTGCGCCGACTTCGGCGGCGCCGCATTCTGAACGAACGACTTCCAGGTGGAGGAGAACCGATGAAGAAAATCCTGTCGACCCTTGCGCTGGCGAGCGCGCTTGCCCTCGGCGGCGTGCTGGCGGCGAACGCGCAGGACACCGTCAAGCTCGCGCTGGTCCAGGCGATCAGCAACAACCCGCTGCAGGTCTATGCCAAGCAGACGATCAACGGCTTCCAGCTCGGGCTCGAATACGCGACCAAGGGCACGATGATGGTCAAGGGCAAGAAGATCGAGGTCGTCGAGAAGGACACCCAGGCCAAGCCCGACATCGCCCGTTCGATGCTTTCGGAAGCCTATGCCGACGGGGCCTTGATCGCCATCGGCGGCACGTCCTCCGGCGCCACGACCGCCATGCTGCCGGTCGCCGCCGAGAACGAGAAGATCCTGCTCGTCGAGGCCGCCGTCGCCGATTCGCTGACCGGCCCGAATTCCAACAAATACGTCTTCAAGACCTCGCGCAATTCGTCGATGGACATGCAGGCGCAGGCGATCGCGCTCAAGCCGGACAAGAACCTCTATCTGGCGACGCTCGCCCAGGACTACGCCTTCGGCCATGACGGCATCAATGCGCTCAAGGCCGCGCTCGAGGGCACCGGCGCCAATATCGTCGACGAGGAGTACATCCCCTTCAAGACGACCGACTTCACGGCGACCATCCAGCGCATGATCGACGCGCTGAAGGACAAGCCGGGCCGCAAGGTGATCTTCGTCAACATCGCCGGCATCGACGCCTTCACGCCGCTCACCCAGGCCGGCCTCGATCGCTACGGCATCGAGATTTCGACGGGCGGCTTCATCCTGCCGCAACTGGCCTCGATCGCCAAGAAGCTGGCCGGCGCCGAAGGCGCTATGTACTACCACTATCAGGCGCCCAAGAACCCGATCAACGACTGGCTGGTCAAGGAGCACGAGAAGCGTTTCGGCGAGCCGCCGGACTTCTTCACCTGCGGCGGCATGGCGGCGGCGATGGCCATCGTCAAGGCGCTCGAGACCGCCGACAAATGGGACACGGATACCCTCATCAAGACCATGGCCGGCATGACCTGGGACACGCCGAAGGGTCCCATGACCTTCCGCCCGCAGGACCACCAGGCGCTGCAGGACATGTTCATGTACAAGATGAAGGTCGATCCGAACGCGAAATACGCGGTGCCGGAGTTGGTCCGGGTCATCAAGGCCGACGAGATGAAGATCCCGGTCGGCCGCGACGACACGAAGTAACATCAGGGACGGGCGGACGCGGGCGCGCGTCCGCCTGCCCTGTTCTGCGAGACGCGATGACGGCTCCCTCCATCGAGACCCGCGACCTGACCATCCGCTTCGGCGGCCACGCGGCGGTGAACGGCGTCTCCTGTGCCTTCCGGCCGGGCGAACTGACCGTCATCGTCGGGCCGAACGGCGCCGGCAAGACGACCTGGTTCAACCTCGTTTCCGGCCAGCTGACGCCGACGGAAGGGCGCATCCTCAAGGACGGCGTCGACATCACGCGCCTTTCGCCCTCCGCCCGGGCCAAGGCCGGCATCGGCCGCGCCTTCCAACTCACCAATCTCTTTCCGCGGCTGAGCGTGCTGGAGAATGTCCGCCTCGCCGTGCAGGCGCGCCACGGCATCGGCCCGCGCGCCTTCCGCCCGGCCCGCGCCTATCGCGACATCGCGGCCCTCGCCCGCGCCCACCTGGAGACGACACGGCTTGCCGCGCTCGCCGATCTCCCGGCCGCCGCCTTGCCGCATGGCGACCAGCGAAAGCTCGAAGTCGCGCTCCTGCTCGCCATGGAACCGGATGTCTTCATGTTCGATGAACCGACGGCCGGCATGAGCGTCGACGAGGCGCCGGTGATCCTCGATCTGATCGCCGGTATCAAGAAGGACGGCAGGAAGACCATCCTCCTCGTCGAGCACAAGATGGATGTCGTCCGCGCCCTGGCCGACCGCATCGTCGTGCTTCACAATGGCGAACTTGTCGCCGACGGCGCGCCCGACAGGGTGATGGCGCTGCCCATCGTGCGCGAGATCTATCTCGGCCTGCCGCCCGAGGATGAGGCGGCATGAGCGGCTCCATCCTGCGCCTCGACGACGTCCACACCGATATCGGCCAGTACCGGGTGCTGCACGGCGTCACGCTCGACGTGCCGGAAGGCGGCGTCTATGTCCTGCTCGGCCGCAACGGCGCCGGCAAGACGACGACGCTCAGGACCATCATGGGCCTGTGGCGTGCCCGTGCCGGAGCCATCGTCTTCCGCCATCGCGACATCACCGCCCTGCATACGGCCGACATCGCCCGCCTCGGCATCGCCTACGTGCCCGAAAACATGGGCATTTTCGGCGGCCTGACCGTCGAGGAGAACATGCGGCTCGCCTCCGCGACGAGCCGTTTCGACCGCACGCGGCTCGGCCGCATCCAGGATCTCTTTCCGGCGATCCGGCAGTTCTGGGACAAGCCGGCCTGGTCGCTTTCGGGCGGGCAGAAGCAGATGCTCGCTATCTCGCGCGCCATCATCGAGCCGCGCGACCTGATCCTCATCGACGAGCCGACCAAGGGGCTCGCGCCCTCGATCATCCGCGCCATGATCGAAGCCTTCCGCGAGATCGCCCGCGACACGACGATCCTGCTCGTCGAGCAGAACTTTCTCTTCGCCTCCTCGCTTGGCCAGGGTGTCTCGGTCATCGACGACGGCCGCATCGTCCATGATGGCGACATGGCCGCGCTCGCCGCCGACGAGGCGCTGCAGACACGCCTGCTCAGCCTCTCCATGGCCGCCCACCAGTAGGAGACCGCGTTGCGCCTTTCGGATAAAATCGCACCTTCGTTCGAGAGGATCGGCGGCGTCTATGCCCTCCCCGTGATCCTCATGATCGTCGCCCTACCGCTGGTCGGCTCCTTGTCCTCATGGGTGACGCTGACCGTCGCCGGCCTGGCCATGGGCATGATGATCTTCCTGATGGCGTCCGGGCTGAGCCTCGTCTTCGGCCTGATGAACGTGCTTAATTTCGGCCATTCTGCCTTCATCTCCTTCGGCGCCTTCATCGCAGCCTCGGTGCTGACGGGCCTTTCGGCCTGGGTCGGCGCGCATTCGCTTGGTTTCAATTTGCTCGCCCTCTTCGCCGCGATCGGGGCGGCGTCGCTCTTCGGCCTCGTCGCCGGCATTGTCTTCGAATACCTCATCATCCGGCCCGTTGCGGGCGATCATTTGAGGCAGATCCTGATCACCATGGGCGCGCTCATCGTTTCGGAGGAACTCGTCCGCGCCATCTGGGGCGATAACCCCATCACCGTTGCGCGGCCGGCGGCCCTGAACGGCATCTTCGTGATCGGCGGGGCATCGATCGAGATCTACCGCGTCTTCGCCTTCTGCCTCGGCCTCGCGGTCTTCGTCGGGCTCTACCTCGTCCTCAACCGCACGCGGATCGGGCTGCTGATCCGCGCCGGCGTGGAGAATCGCGAGATGGTCGAGGCGCTCGGCTTCCGCATCGAGCGGCTGTTCGTCGGCGTCTTCATGCTCGGCTCGGCGCTCGCCGCCATGGGCGGCGCCATGTGGGCCGGCTACCAGGGCACGATCACCGGCTCGCTCGGCAGCGAGATGCTGATCCTCATCACCATCGTCGTCATCATCGGCGGGCTGGGTTCCATCGAGGGTTCATTGCTCGGCGCGCTCTTGGTCGGGCTGCTCGGCAATTACGTCGCCTTTCTCTTCCCTAAGCTGTCGCTCGCCTCGAACATGCTCCTCATGATGGCGGTGCTGCTCTGGCGGCCCTGGGGCCTCAAGCCGGCGGTGAAATCATGACCGACACGGCGGCGGAGCGGGATTTGCCCTCGACCGCGGCTTGCGCCCGCCCGACGGCCGGCGGCGTGGCGCTCTTCTCCGTCATCGCCGTGATCGGGCTGCTTCTGCTTTTCGCGCCCTTCGTCTTTTCGGACGTGCGTTCGACGCAGGTCGCCGCCCGCATCTGCGTCTTCGTCGTGCTCGCGGCGAGCTACGATCTCCTGATCGGCTACACCGGCATCGTCTCCTTTGCCCACACCATGTTCTTCGGCATGGGCGCCTACGGCGCGGCGATGGGCCTGAAATTCGGGGGAGCGGACTGGGGCCATCTGCTTCTCGGCAGCGTCGGCGGCGTGCTCGCCGCAGCCGTGCTGGCGGTCCTGATCGGGCTCTTGTCGCTCCGGGTGAAGGCGCTCTTCTTCGCCATGGTCACGCTTGCCGCCGGCTCGGTGATGATGGTGCTCGCCTCGCAGCTCACCAGCCTCACCGGCGGCGAGGACGGTCTCGTCTATTCGACCCCGCGCCTCTTCAAGCCGGCCATGAAGCTTGTCACCAATGCCGACGGGGAGGCGGCGCGTCTCTTCGGCGTCCCGCTCGACGGCAGGCTGGCGCTCTATTATTTCGTATTCATTGTCTGCCTGGTCGTCTTCGTCCTTTTGGCCCGCATCGTTCGCTCGCCGCTCGGCACCGTGCTCGAGGCCATCCGCGAGAACGAATTGCGCGCCGAGGCGATCGGCTACCGCGTCGTCGCCTACCGCACCGCCGTCTTCGTCATCGCGGCGGTCGCCGCCGCCGTCGCCGGGGTCGTCTGGGCGGTGTGGCTGCGCTATACCGGCCCCGACACCACGCTCTCCTTCGACATCATGATCGACATCCTCCTGATGGTCGTGATCGGCGGCATGGGCACCATGTACGGCGCCATCATCGGCGTCGTTGTGATGAGCCTCGCCCAGTCCTACCTGAAGGACCTCATGTCCGCCGCCGCCGGGGCGACCTCCGGCGTGCCGATCCTGCCGCATCTGCTCGATCCCGACCGCTGGCCGCTCTGGCTCGGCCTCCTCTTCATACTGCTCGTCCTCTTCTTCCCCGCCGGGATCGCCGGCACGCTCATGAAAAAAGGAAGCCGCTCATGACCCCGCGCTCCGCCTATGTGCCGGCCGCCGGCTTCGAGCTTCACGTCACCGAATGGGGCGACCCGAAAAATCCCGCGCTCGTCATGTGGCATGGGTTGGCGCGCACGGGCCGTGATTTCGACGAGGCGGCTGAAGCGCTTTCCGACACCTATTTCGTGCTCTGCCCGGATACGCTCGGTCGCGGCCTGTCGAACTGGGCGAAAGACCCGAAGGCCGACTATTCCTATCGCGTCTTCGGCGACACGGCGCTCGGCATGCTGGATCACTATCGCCTGGGGAAAGTGCGCTGGGTGGGTACCTCGATGGGCGGACTGATCGGCGTGACGCTCGCCGCGGAGCGGCTGAAGGGCCGCATCACCCACCTCGTCATCAACGATGTCGGGCCGGACATTCCCGCCGCCGGCATCGGCCGCATCGCGAGCTATGTCGGCAATCCGCCCGTCTATGACACGCTTTCCGAACTGGAAGCCTGGCTGCGCAGGAATTACGCCCCCTTCGGCGACAACACGCAGGAATTCTGGCGGCGCATGACCGACACGTCCTACCGGCGCACCGATGACGGCCGCTATACAGTGCATTACGACCCGAAGATCGTCATGCAGCTTACCTACCACAAGGCCGATCTCGACGTCTGGGACGCCTATGACGCGATCGAGGCGAAGACGCTGATCACGCGCGGCGAGAATTCCGACGTACTGGCCGCCTCGGTCGCCGAGGCGATGAAGGGGCGCGGGCCGAAGCCGGACCTGCATGTGGTCCCCGGCTGCGGCCATGCTCCGACGCTGGCAAACGGGCGCGAGATCGGCCTGCTGCGCTCGTTCCTGGCGGATTGATCGTCCGCGGCCTCACCGACCGGTGAGGACGTTCTCGATGTCGGAAACGGTGTGGCCGGTAAGCGTCTTCGCCACCTCGCCGGTGATGCGCGCCTCGACCTCCTTGTGCAGTTTCTTGCGCAATTCGCCGAGCACCTGCGGCGGCGCCACTAGGACGATGTGCTCGAAATCCCCGCGATGCGCCATGGCGTAGAGCCGTTCGGCGATCTCGTCGGCGAAGCGCTCCTTGGCGATGGCGTGCCAGTCCGTGTCGGCCACCGCGCTGCGGTGGACGCTCGGCCCGTCGTTCAGCCGTCCGGGCCGGTCGGTGCCCTGCTCCCGCGTCGCCGGGTTCTCTTCATGGATCTCGCGCATCACCTGCAGATTGGGATATTCGGCATCCCCCTCGTTGCGCAGGAACAGCGCCTTCTCGCCGTCCGCGACGAGCACCCAGACATCGTGTTTCAGCCTTATGCCGTTCATGTGCGAACTCCCTGTCTAGCCCCGGTCGCCGCCGAAGGGCCGTGAACCCCTCGGAATCCAACGCATTGGCGGCGAAATGCGTTCCTGCCTCACAGGCATTTCGGCCCCGGAAGCGGATTGCTTTTCTCGATTGATGCGATGCGGCGAAAAACGGTTTGCGTCGCGGCATCCGCGACGGCAGCCCGTTTCTTCAATCGGCGGCGCGGAACGGCGAAAATCCGGGACATCTAACGGAAGCCGCCGCAATGATGCATGCCGCCGCCAAGCTGAACGCCTTCCCCGTCTTCATGCGCGTGGAGAAACGGCCCGTCGTGATCGTCGGCGGTGGCGAGGAGGCGCTGGCCAAGGCGCGGCTCCTGGCGCAGTCGAGCGCCGAACTCGCGATCGTCGCCGACGAGCCCGAGGCGGGCCTGACCGAATGGGTCGGCGCGAACAACGTTCGCATCGTCCGGGAAGCCTACGACGCTTCGCATCTCGACGGCGCCTCGCTGGTCTTCGCCGCGTCCGGCGAGGAAGCGCTGGATCGGCTCGTCGCCGAGGATGCGCGGCACGCGGGCATCCCGGTCAACGCCGTCGACCGTCCGGAGCTTTGCGATTTCTTCACGCCTGCCCTGGTCAACCGCGCCCCAGTTGCCGTCGCCATCGGCACGGAGGGCGCCGGGCCGGTCCTGGCGCAGATGATCCGCGCCCGGATCGACCAGCTTCTGCCGCCGTCTCTCGGAAGGCTGGCGCGGCTGGCGGTCTCCTACCGCGGCGTCGTTGAGCATCTGATGCCGAAGGGCGCCGTTCGCCGCCGCTTCTGGAAGGAATTCTTCACCGGCGAGCCGGCGCGCGCCATCGAGGCGGGCGCCGACGAGCGCGCGGCACGCGCAGCGGCCGACCTCATCCGCCGCCAGGGCGTCGCCGCCGGTCATGTCGCGCTGGTCGGCGCCGGTCCCGGCGCCGAGGATCTGCTGACGCTGCGAGCCCAGCGCCTGCTGATGGAAGCCGACGTCATCGTCCATGACGCGCTCGTGCCGGAAGCGATCGTGGCGATGGGCCGCCGCGACGCCGAGCGCATCGCCGCCGGCAAGCGCAAGGGCTGCCATTCGAAGAGCCAGGCCGAGATCAACGCTCTTCTCGTTTCGCTCGCCCGCCAAGGCAAGCGGGTGGTGCGCCTCAAGTCCGGTGATCCGTTGATCTTCGGCCGTGCCGGAGAGGAAATGCAGGCGCTGCGTGATGCCGGCATTTCCTATGAAGTCGTGCCGGGAGTCACCGCCGCCTTCGCCGCCGCCGCGGATTTCGAGCTGCCGCTGACTTTGCGCGGCGTCGCCTCCTCCATTGTCTTCACCACCGGCCACGACCTGAAGGGCAACGCCTTGCCGGACTGGGCGAAGCTCGCCATCGGCGGCGCCACCGTCGCCGTCTATATGGGCCGCTCGATCGCCGCCGAGGTCGCCACCCATCTCATCGCCGCGGGGCTGTCGCCGGACACGGCCGTGGCGGTCGTGGAGAATGCCAGTCTCGGCCACCGCGCCATGTTTCACGGCACGCTGACCGACCTGCCCTCGCTTCAGGACCGCAGCGAGCTGAGCGGCCCGGTCATGACCATCATCGGCGACGCCGTCGCCGGCGCCAATTTCAGCCGTTCCGAGCCGCTCGCCGCCTGGCATGGCGCGTCGGCCGCCATCAGGGAAGAAGCACAATGAAGATTCTCGCCGCCAACAGGCTACGCGACGGGGAAGCCGTCTGGTTCTCGACCGAACGGGGCTGGGTCAGGCGCATCGCCGAAGCCGAGATCGCGCTCGACAAGGAGGCCGAGGAGCGGCTTGCCGCCGCCGGCCAGGCCGGCAAGCGCGACAACGAGATCGTCGATCCGGAGCTGATCGACATCGAGATCGTCGACGGCTCGGTCAGGCCGATCCGCCTGCGCGAGCGCATCCGTGCCGCCGGCCCGACCATCCGCCCCGATCTCGGCAAGCAGGCCCGTCCGGATTTTTCGGCCGCCGCATAAAGCGCAGGCCGGCAAGGAACGAGTTCTCGAAGGAACAGACCGATGTACCGTTACGATGAGTTCGACCGCGAGTTCGTGACTTCCCGCGTCGCCCAGTTCGGCGACCAGGTCGAGCGCCGCCTGGCCGGCGAGATCACCGAGGAGCAGTTCAAGCCGCTGCGGCTGATGAACGGCGTCTATCTCCAGCTGCACGCCTATATGCTGCGCGTCGCCATCCCCTACGGCACGCTCTCTTCCCGCCAGCTTCGGATGCTGGCGCATATAGCCCGCACCTACGACCGCGGCTACGGCCATTTCACCACCCGCCAGAACATGCAGTTCCACTGGCCGGCGCTGGCCGACATCCCGGCGGCGCTCGCCGACCTCGCCTCCGTCGAGATGCATTCGATCCAGACCAGCGGCAACTGCATCCGCAATGTCAGCGCCGATCATTTCGCCGGTGCCGCGGCCGACGAGGTGGCCGACCCGCGCCCCTATGCCGAGATACTGCGGCAATGGTCGTCGGTGCATCCGGAATTCATCTTCCTGCCGCGCAAGTTCAAGATCGCGCTGACCGGCGCCGAGCGCGACCGCGCCGCGATCAAGACCTACGACATCGGCCTGCACCTGAAGAAGGACGCCGAAGGCCGGCTCGGCTTCGCCGTCTGGGTCGGCGGCGGCCAGGGTCGCACGCCGCTTCTTGCCAAGAAGATCCGGGACTTCCTGCCCGAACAGCACCTGCTCTCCTACATCACCGCGATCATGCGCGTTTATAACCTCTACGGCCGCCGCGACAATAAGTGGAAGGCGCGCATCAAGATCCTCGTCCACGAGACCGGCGCCGAGGAGTTCGCGCGCCAGGTCGAGGCGGAATGGGAGAAGCTGAAGGACAGCGAGCTCAAGCTGGCCGATGCCGATATCCGCGCCATCGAGGCCTATTTCGCGCCGCCGCTGCTGGTCGACCGCCCCGAGGGCGACGAGGCCGTGCGCCTGGCGCGCCTCGATTCGAAATCCTTCTCCGACTGGCTCGACCGCAACGTCTTCACCCATCGCCATCCGGACTATGCCTCGGTGACGGTTTCGCTGAAGGCGATCGGCGAGACGCCGGGCGACATCTCGGACAGCCAGATGGAGGCGGTGGCCGACCTCGCCGAGAAATACGGCTTCGACGAGGCCCGCGTCAGCCACGAGCAGAACCTTGTCCTGCCGCATGTGGCGCGCGCCGATCTCAAGGCTGTCTATGACGAGCTGGTCGAGATCGGCCTGGCGACCGCGAATATCGGCCTCATCACCGATATCATCGCCTGCCCCGGCCTCGACTATTGCTCGCTCGCCAATGCGCGTTCCATCCCCGTTGCGCAGGAGATTTCGCGCCGTTTCGCCTCGCCCGAGCGCCAGGCCGATATCGGTGAACTAAAGATCAAGATGTCCGGCTGCATCAATGCCTGCGGCCATCATCATGTCGGACATATCGGTATATTGGGCGTCGAGAAGAAGGGCGCCGAGCTTTACCAGGTGACGCTCGGCGGCTCCGGCGACGAGAACGCTTCACTTGGCGACATCGTCGGCCGCGGCTTCGGTCCGGACGAGATCGTCGACGCCGTCGAGACGATCGTCGACACCTATCTCGCCATACGCGCCGACAAGTCCGAGACCTTCCTCCAGGCCTATCGCCGCATCGGTCCCGCGCCGTTCAGGGAGGCGCTCTATGGACGCGAAGCGAAAGCCGCTTGAGGCCGAGATAGAGGCGCTGGAGGAGGCCGTCGATCTCGAAGCCCGTTTCGGTCACTGGAAGGCGGAAGCGCTGGTCGAGCTCTCGATCCGCCGGTTCGCAGGCGGTATCGCGGCCGTGTCCTCCTTCGGCGCAGATTCGGCCGTTCTCCTGAACATGATCGCCGGCATCGACCGCTCGCTTCCCGTTGTCTTCCTGGAAACCGGCAAGCATTTCGGTGAGACGCTCGACTATCGCGACCGGCTGGTCGATGACCTCGGCCTGACGAACCTCGATATCGTCCGGCCGCTCGAAAGCGCGCTGGCGGAAGAAGATCCCGACGGCTTCCTGTACGCGAGCGACGCCGACGCCTGCTGTGCCATCCGCAAGGTCGAGCCGATGGCGCGGGCGGTGCGTGCCTACCGTGCCTGGTTCACCGGCCGCAAGCGCTTCCAGTCCGACACGCGCCGCGCCCTGCCCGTGTTCGAGGCGGTCGGGCCGCGCATAAGGATAAATCCGCTCGCCGCCTGGGGAACGGCCGAACTCGCCGGCTACATGCGCCAGCATGATCTGCGGCAGAACCCGCTGGTGGCGTATGGCTATCTGTCGATCGGCTGCTTTCCCTGCACCGAGCCTGCCCGGCCGGGCGAGGATGCGAGGAGCGGCCGCTGGACGGGCCGCGCCAAGACGGAATGCGGCATCCATCTCCCTGGGCTGGAGCATTCGCTGGCCGCGGCGGTCTAAGACGATATTTCAGGAAAAACGATGCATCTCATCATTGCTTCCGCGGCTGGGGCGCACTATCCGGTGGGCCTCAAACCGGTCGGAAATCACATGACGGATCAGAACCCGCCCCGGAACCCGCGCCTTTGGACGCCGGAAGGCTTCCGCGAGGACGAGTGGCGCCATCTCACCGCGGAGGCGGCCCTGCCGGTGGAAGGCAATGCCATTCTTCCGCTCGACGCTTTCCTTGCGCTGGAGCCGGGGATTGCCGCCGCGCGGGCGGACAGTCTTGGCGTGCTGCTCAAGGCCGGCGAAGCGCTCGATAAGATCGTCGATCGGCTCGACACCCTGCCTCTGGTGGCGCTCGATTTCCCCGCCTTCAACGACGGGCGGAGCTTTTCCAAGGCCGGACTCCTGACGACGAGATATGGCTACAAGGGCATCATCCGTGCCGTGGGCGACGTGCTCATCGACCAGATACCCCTCATGCTCCGGACCGGGTTCACGGAATTCGAAGTCGTCGACCCGACCGCGCTCCGCCGTCTCGAACAGGGCGATCTGCGCGGCATTCCGGTGCACTACCAGCCGGCTGCCCGTCCGGCGGCGAAGACGGGCACCTATTCCTGGCGCCGCCGCCCGGCCTCGTAAGGCCCGGCGCCCGGGCCGGGATCTTAGTCGGGACCTCAGACGAAGGGCGGTATGCCGTAATATTCGTTGATGCGCCGTCCATAGGCCGGGTCGGCCCAGTCCGGCTCCTTCTGACTTTCGTAGTGCGGCGCCTCGCGCAATTGCTCGCTCGTCATGTCGACGACGTAGCCGCCCCGCTGCTGGTCGTAGGTGAGGGTATCCCATGGAACCGGGTGATATTCCTCGCCGATGCCGAGGAAACCGCCGAACGACATGATGGCGTATTTCACCTCGCCGTCGCGCTTGCCGATCACGAGATCGTCGATCTGGCCGAGATGTTCTCCGGTACGGTTGTAGACTTCGGTCCCTTCCACGCGGCTGGCGCGAATGTTGTCGAACGAAGAGCTTTCCATGACGGCACTCCTTCCTGTGTCTTGCCTCGGAAGAAGAACGGTCAAAGGACGGTCAGGTTCCTGATTTCCAATGCGAAAGTGACTTAGCGGGAATGAGCGCGTTCCGCGCGTTCGAGCCGAGCGAGCAGGTCCCGCATTTCGTCGGGAACGTCGTGATCCGTCCTGAACATGGGCATGCGCCGCAGGAAGCGGGCGTTTGCCTCCGTGCCGATCTCGCGCCGGATCACGCGCGAGGTTTCGGCGGTATCGACCGTGTTTGCAGGTCTCGGAAACATGGGTTTCGTTTCAACTCCTTAGAGCCGAAAAACTCCTGTCCGTGCCGATCGTTCCTCGAAACGGGCCGCGGCTCAACCGGAAGTGCGAAACAGAGTAAAAATTGAATTAAATTGAATGCTTGTCGCCGGTTACACGGGGTGTTCATGCCGACCGGTCCTGTGCCGCTGACCGCCTGTAGAGGCGGTCGAGCACGATCGGCGTCAGGAACATCGGCACCTGGTAGCAGCCGATGAAAAGCAGCAGCGGATCGGTGATGGTCGAGGGCAGCGCGGTCAGGAAAAGCGCGATGTTGCGGTTGCCGGCGACGATAGCCAGCGGCGCGGCGTCGGCCGGATCCAGCCGGCGCAGGATCAGGAACGCGCCGATCTGCAGGGCGAAATTGGCGGCGATTGCGATGGCGAGGTTGAGCGCCAGTGCTCCCGGATCGCCGGAGAGCGCCGGCCCGACCGCCGACATGAGGCCGACCACCAGCACCGCCATCAGGATGGCCGACAGGCCGTCGATCGCCGCGAGGCTCGCCGGCGCCGGATGGCGGAAGATGGTGGCGCGCAGCAGGAATGCCACGGCCGCCGCCGCGAAGATGATCAGGAGCAGGCGCGCCGCGGAGCCGAAAATGACGGCCGGCGTTCCGAGCGACGGCGCCAGCCAGAAAACGGGTACTACTGTCACCGGCAGGAGGGCGGTGCCGAGCACCAATTGCCTCAGCGCCGGCGCGGGATCGTTGCCCGTCAGGATGGCGAGGTTCGGGCTGCCGGAGATCGGCGAGGCCGCCGCCATCAGGACCAGTCCGGTTGCCGGCAGCCCGTGTCGGCCGGACAGGCCCAGGGCCAGGATCGCGGCGACCGGCATGACCATCTGGAAGATCGCCGCCAGCGCCAGGGATTTGCCGAGATCGCCGAGCGCGCCGACGGCCTGTCGCGGGCCGACGCGCAAGGCGGAGAGGAAGAGCAGCCCGGTCACCATTTCCGCGATCCATGATTTCATCGTGCCGGCCAGGCCGGGCGACAGGATGCCGACGACGAGGCCGAAAACGAGGATGGCGCGGCCATGCCTCGCGGCCTGGCCGAGGATCGTCTGCAAGGCGTTCACGCCGGGGCCGGCCCCATATGTTCCGGCAGCCAGGCGGCGAGGCCCGGGAAGGCGATCAGGACGAACACCATCAGCACCGGAGCGGGTTCCCGTTGGCATGCGCTGAGATCGGCCTTTCCTTGGTCGGCGCGGATAGATGTCCCATCAGGTCCCCCTCCTGTCGGCTTCCATCGCCGGATTTCGACGATCCCCACCGGCGCTTCCATATTGAAAGCGTGAACGGCTAAGGGTGCAAGCGCAAATCGCCTAGGGGCCCTTGTCCGCCCCGCCGCTCGCTGGGCCTTCGAGGGGAGGGCCGATGACTGCAAAAGCATCCCATTTGCAAACAGGGGTGCTTTGCATACATAACGGCTTTCGATCCTCGTACCGTGCCGCCTGCCATCGGGGGCGGCGCGAAATCGGAGCAAGACATGTCGAATGAATTGACCATGCACGCCACGACCATCGTGACCGTGCGCAAGGGCGGCAAGGTCGTGATCGCCGGCGACGGCCAGGTCAGCCTTGGCCAGACCATCATGAAGGGTAACGCCAGGAAGGTGCGCCGCATCGGCAAGGGCGGGAGCGTGATCGCCGGCTTCGCCGGGGCCACCGCTGACGCCTTCACGCTTCTGGAGCGACTGGAGGCGAAACTCGAGCAATATCCCGACCAGCTCACCCGCGCTTGCGTCGAACTAGCCAAGGACTGGCGCACCGACCGCTACCTGCGCAGGCTCGAGGCGATGATGCTGGTCGCCGACAGGCAGGTCACGCTGGCGCTCACAGGCACCGGCGACGTGCTGGAGCCGGAACACGGCGTCATGGCCATCGGCTCGGGCGGCAATTATGCGCTGGCGGCGGCCCGCGCTCTGATGGACACCGACAAGGATGCCGAGGAGATCGCCCGCGTCGCCATGCAGATCGCGGCCGATATCTGCGTCTATACCAACCAGAACGTCGTCGTGGAAACGCTGGACGCCGCATGACGGCGTCCGCCTCCCGGCCCGATCCTCAATTTCGGGCATCCGCGTGGCGGACAGGCCTGCTGATCGTGGCGGGCCTCCTCGCCGTACAGGCGCTGTCGCTGCATTTGGAGGGTCATCCGGCGATCTGCACCTGCGGCTACGTCAAGCTCTGGCAGGGCGTGGTGCAGAGCTCGGAGAATTCCCAGCATATCAGCGACTGGTACAGCTTCTCCCACGTCATCCACGGCTTCCTTTTCTACGGCCTGCTCAGGCTCGTCGCCCCGCGCGTTCCGGTCGGCATGCGGCTGGCGCTCGCGGTCGGCATAGAAGGCGTCTGGGAGGTCGTCGAGAACAGCGAATTCGTCATCGACCGTTACCGCGAGGGGACGATCTCGCTGCAATATTACGGCGACAGCATCCTGAACTCTATCTGCGATACGCTGTTCATGGTGCTGGGCTTTGTGCTGGCGGCGAGGCTTCCTATATGGGTTGTCGTGACGCTCGCCATCCTCTTCGAGATCGGCGTCGGCTACGCCATCCGCGATAACCTTACCCTCAACATCATCATGCTGCTGCACCCGTTCGATTCCATCCGGCAGTGGCAATCGGGAATATAGAAAATGAGCACGTTTTCACCCCGCGAGATCGTTTCCGAGCTCGACCGCTACATCATCGGCCAGAAGGACGCCAAGCGCGCCGTGGCCATCGCGCTCCGCAACCGCTGGCGTCGCCAGCAGCTTGAGGGGCAGATGCGCGAGGAGGTGATGCCGAAGAATATCCTGATGATCGGCCCGACCGGCGTCGGCAAGACCGAGATCTCGCGTCGGCTGGCCAGGCTGGCCGGTGCGCCCTTCGTCAAGGTCGAGGCCACCAAGTTCACCGAGGTCGGCTATGTCGGCCGCGACGTAGAGCAGATCGTGCGCGATCTGGTCGAGGTGGCGATCGGCCTGACGCGCGAGAAGATGCGCGAGAACGTCAAGGCGCGCGCCCACATGAACGCCGAGGAGCGCGTGCTGGAGGCGCTTGTTGGGAAGACGGCCTCGCCGGCCACGCGCGACAGCTTTCGCAAGAAGCTGCGCGACGGCGAACTGGACGACAAGGAGATCGAGGTCGAGGTCGCCGACACGGGCACGGGCGGCATGCCAGGCTTCGAGATACCCGGAATGCCGGGCGCCAATGTCGGCGTGCTCAACATCTCCGACATGATGGCTAAGGCCATGGGCCAGCAGCGCACCAAGACGCGCAAGACGACGGTGAAGGATTCCTACGAACTCCTGATCAACGATGAATCCGACAAGCTGCTCGACCAGGACGAGGTGGTCCGCGTTGCGCTCGAATCGGCGGCCAATGACGGCATCGTCTTCATCGACGAGATCGACAAGATCGCCGCCCGCTCGGATATTTCCGGCGGTCCCTCGCGCGAAGGCGTCCAGCGCGACCTCCTGCCGCTCGTCGAGGGCACGACGGTCGCCACCAAGTACGGGCAGCTTAAGACCGACCACATCCTGTTCATCGCCTCGGGTGCGTTCCACGTGTCCAAGCCGTCCGACCTGCTGCCGGAGCTGCAGGGTCGCCTGCCGATCCGCGTCGAGCTGAGGGCGCTGGAGAAGGACGATTTCCGTCGCATCCTCACGGAGACCGAGGCTAGCCTGATCAAGCAGTATGTCGCGCTGATGAAGACCGAGGGGGTGACGCTCGACTTCACCGACGACGCCATCGACCGGCTCGCGGCGATCGCGGTCGATCTGAACGCCAGCGTCGAGAATATCGGTGCGCGCCGGCTGCAGACCGTCATGGAACGCGTCCTCGACGAGATCTCCTACGACGCGCCTGACCGGGACGGCACGACGGTGACGGTCGACGCCGCCTATGTGGACAAGCATGTCGGCGATCTGGCGAAGAACACAGATTTGTCGCGATTCATCCTGTAGGACGGCGATTGTTCCAACTCGCGGGTAGGGCATCGTCTATGATCCAAAGCACCCCCTCACCGCCTCGCTGCGCTCGCCACCTCTCCCCCTGCCCGGGGGAGAGAAGCCGCCGGCCGCAAGGTTTGGCGCCCCTCCTCGCCCCCACGAAGTGGGGGAGAAGTGGTTCGCGAAGCGAACCGGTGAGGGGGTATGCACCGCCATCGCGCGGCGGTTCCCGTTCGAGGGCGGCAATCCTCTTCCGGCTCCTGCTGGCCGCTGCGTTTCTGCTCTTCGCCGCGCCGGCCTTCGCCGTCGTCCTGGTGCCGCCGGGCAACCGCCATGCCGAGCAGCCTCCCGTGCCCAACGGATCGCTGCATCGCACCGAGGCCATGAAGACCACATACGAGTCGAAATACCGGAAGATCTACAATTTGCTGCGGACGGACGGAGATCTCAGGGCAAAGATCCGTTCGGTCGCGGCGCAATACGGCATCGATCCGCTTCATATCGTCGGCGCGCTGGTCGGCGAGCACACCTACAATGTCGACGCCTATGATCGCCTGCAGACCTACTACATTAAGGCGATCTCGTATCTCGATTCTCATTTCACCTTCAACTATCGCGGCGAGAACGTGGACGATTTCGTGCGCCGTCCGCAGTTCGCGCGCTGCAATGCGGAGAAGGGCAGCTACGATCTGTGGACATGCCGCAACGACGTCTGGGAGGCCGAGTTCCGCGGCAAAGTCGTCGGGGGTGAATCTTTCCCCAACAACCGCTTCAGCGCGATCTTCTTCCAGCCTTTCTATGCCGGCCAGACTTTTGGCCTCGGCCAGATGAATCCGCTCACCGCGCTGGAGATGAGCGATCTCGTGCATCAGGTCTCCGGCCTGCCCGAACTGTCGTCGAGCAACCCTCAGCAGGTCTACAAGACCATCATGGACCCCGATCTGACGCTGCCCTATGTCGCAGCGACGCTGAAGAAGTCGATCGACGCCTACCGCAACATTGCGGGCTTCGACATCTCGCAGAATCCGGGCATCACCGCGACGCTCTACAATGTCGGCGATCCGGAGGCGCGCGCCGAGGCGCTCAAGCGCGAGAATGCCGAGCGGCAGGCCAAGGGCGAGGAGCCGCGGCTGCCCGAGGAGAATTATTACGGCTGGCTGGTCAACGACAAGCTGGCGGAACTGAGGACGCTGTTCTGAGGGAGGTTCAGAACGCCTTGAAGGTGAGCGTGGTGAGCGAGCGGACGATGCCGGGCACGTCGGCGACGTGATCGTTGATGAACTTGCCGATGTCGACGCCGTCCTCGACATAGATCTTCATCAGGAGATCGTAGTCGCCGCTGGTCGAATAGAGCTCCGAGGCAATCTCGCGCTCGAACAGAGCGTCGGCGACCTCGTAGGTCCTTCCGGGCGAGCATTGAAGCTGGACGAATACGGCTCTCATGAAAACTCCAAGGCCCGACCCACGGGTGCGTCTAGATCCGATGACTAGCCCTACGCCGCCAGCCATTGCGGGGCAAGTGTGACGCCCTGTTCCCGGGGCGATCGCCTGAACAATGCGAGGGACGCGCTCCGAGTTGCCAAGGAACTCGCGGCTTCGACACCCTGTCTCGGGCGACGCCCAGCGGCTATTCTCCGCGCAGGCGCGCTTCCATCTCGTGGCGCTGGATTTTTCCCGTCGTCGAGCGCGGGAAGGCCGCGAACTCGATGAAGCGCACTTCCTTCGGCCGCTTGTAGCCGGCGAGCGAGCGGCGGCAGAGCGCCTCGATTTCCGCCTCGTCGAGCGAGGGATCGGAGCGCGCCACGAAGGCTACCGGCACCTCGCCCCAGCGCGCGTCGGCGCGGCGCACGACGACCGCCTCCGTCACCCTGGCGTCGGCGAGCAGGACGCCCTCGATCTCGGCGGGATAGATGTTCTCGCCGCCCGACTTGATCATGTATTTCGCCCGGTCGACGAAATCGTAGGAGCCGTCGGGATTGCGCCGGAAGAGATCGCCGAGGCGGAACCAGCCTCCGGCGAAATCGCGTGCGTTGGTCTCGGGCGCGTTCCAGTAGCCGCTGAAGACGGACGGTCCACTTACCGCGCAATCGCCCGCGTCGCCGTCCGGCACGTCCCTGCCTTCCGCATCGACGAGGCGTATGTCGCAGAGCGCGCTCTTCCGCTTCGAAAGCGAGGCCGGCACCACGCCGGGCTCCAGGAGCGCAGCGGAGGCAGGCGCCAGACCGGTCTCGGTCGAGCCGAAGCTGTTGAGGTAGGGCGCGCCGCAATAGCGGGTCGCCTCGGCGATGAGAGCGCGCGGCACGAGATCGGCCATGGCGCCGATCACGGTGACGCCGAGCGGGCGCGGCGCGCCGTTCCGCCACAATTCCACGAAAGGCTCGATCGAGCCTGGCATCATCAGGAGCCAGCCGATGCGGTTTCTGGCCGCGATGTCGACGATAGCCGGCGCGTCGAGCCCGTCGACGACGAACACCGTCGCGCCGGACATCAGCGTTCCCATCATCTGGTCGTTCGACGCCATGTGGAACATCGGCGCCCAGGCGACGAACCCTTCCTCCTCGGTGATGCGAAGGTCGAGCCGCAAAAGCGCCATGCGCGCGATCTCGGCGCGGTGGCTGATCAGCGCGCCTTTCGGCAGGCCGGTCGTGCCGCTGGTATAGAGGATGACGAGTCCGTCTTCCGGATCGACGGCGACGGAGGGCGGCGTTTCGGAGCTGGAAGTCACCAGCGCCTCGTAGTCGCTCTCGATCACGACCGTCGGCGCCTGCCGGGCGCCCGCCGAGGAAAGCAACGCCGCGAAACGCTCGGAGACGAAGATGAGGCTGGGCTCGACGAGGTCGAGGCAGCCTTTCAGCTCCGGCGCGGTCAGCCGCCAGTTCTGGCAGGCGACGATGGCGCCGATGAGAGCCGCGGCGAGCTCGATCTCGATATATTCGGTGCGGTTCTGCGACAGCACCGCGATCCGGTCGCCACGTCTTATGCCTCTGGCATGGAGCGCCGAGGCCAGCCGCCGCACGCGCGCGTCGAGCGCCCCATAGGCGATGCTCCGCTCGCCCTCGGCCACGGCCACCGCATGCGGAGCGCGCGAGGCCTGCGAACGGAAGAGGTCGTAGACCGTCAGCCTTCCGGCCGCGGCGATCTCGGGCGTGATCATATGTCCGCGCGCTTCATTGGCATTCATCTTCGCCCGAACTCCTCCATACCATTTGTATGGCAAAGGCACCGCGCCGGGCAATGCCGGCGGCCGCGCCGGGTCCGGTAGGATGTTGACTCAGGGACGGCAAGGGAGCACCTAGCCACCAGAGAACCCATATAGGCGCAACAGCGCGGCCGGGCCGTTGGCCGACGCGCGCGCCGGACGAACAACAGGAAAGCAGAATGCCCGCTTACCGTTCCCGCACCACCACCCACGGCCGCAACATGGCCGGCGCCCGCGGCCTGTGGCGCGCCACAGGCATGAAGGATTCGGATTTCGGCAAGCCGATCATCGCGGTGGTCAACTCCTTCACCCAGTTCGTGCCTGGCCACGTGCATCTGAAGGACCTTGGCCAGCTCGTCGCCCGCGAAATCGAGAAGGCGGGCGGCGTCGCCAAGGAATTCAATACGATCGCGGTCGACGACGGCATCGCCATGGGCCATGACGGCATGCTCTATTCGCTGCCGTCACGCGAACTCATCGCCGACTCGGTCGAGTACATGGTCAACGCGCATTGCGCCGACGCCATGGTCTGCATTTCCAATTGCGACAAGATCACTCCCGGCATGCTGATGGCGGCCATGCGCCTCAACATCCCGGCCGTCTTCGTCTCGGGCGGCCCGATGGAGGCCGGCAAGGTCGTGTGGAAGGACAAGGTGACCGCCGTCGATTTGATCGACGCGATGGTGGCGGCTGCCGACGACAAGGTTTCCGACGAGGAAGTGATGGTCATGGAGCGCTCGGCGTGCCCGACCTGCGGCTCATGCTCGGGCATGTTCACCGCCAATTCCATGAACTGCCTGACGGAGGCGCTCGGCCTGTCGCTGCCCGGCAACGGCTCGACGCTGGCCACCCATGCCGACCGCAAGCGCCTGTTCGTGGAGGCCGGCCACCTCGTCGTCGACCTCTGCCAGCGTTATTACGAGCAGGACGACGAGAGCGTCCTGCCGCGCAACGTCGCCTCGAAGGCGGCCTTCGAGAATGCCATGAGCCTCGACATCGCCATGGGCGGTTCGACCAACACGGTGCTGCACATCCTTGCCGCCGCCGTCGAGGGCGGCATCGATTTCACGCTTGCCGACATCGACCGGCTGTCGCGCAGGGTCCCGTGCCTGTGCAAGGTCGCGCCGTCGAAGTCGGACGTGCACATGGAGGACGTGCATCGCGCCGGCGGCATCTACGCGATCCTCGGCGAACTCGATCGCGCCGGCCTCATCAACCGCGAGCAGCCGACCGTGCATGCGGCCACCATCGGCCAGGCCATCGCCCATTGGGACATCGCCCAGACCAACAGCCCGAAGGTGCGCGACTTCTATCTCGCCGCGCCGGGGGGCGTGCCGACGCAAGTCGCCTTCAGCCAGGACCGGCGTTGGGACGATCTCGATCTCGACCGCGAGAAGGGCGTCATCCGTTCGGCCAAGACGCCTTATTCGAAGGATGGCGGCCTTGCCGTGCTCAAGGGCAACATCGCCATCGACGGCTGCATCGTGAAGACGGCGGGCGTCGACGAATCGATCCTGAAATTCACCGGCAACGCGGTTGTCTTCGAGAGCCAGGACGCGGCGGTGAAGGGCATCCTCGGCAACGAAGTTAAGGCGGGCGACGTGGTGGTGATCCGCTACGAGGGGCCGCGCGGCGGGCCGGGCATGCAGGAAATGCTCTATCCGACGAGCTACCTGAAGTCGAAGGGGCTCGGCAAGGTTTGCGCGCTGATCACCGACGGGCGCTTCTCCGGCGGCACGGCGGGGCTTTCGATCTGCCACATCTCGCCGGAGGCGGCGGAAGGCGGCACGATCGGCCTGGTGCGTAGCGGCGACCGGATCGAGATCGACATTCCGAACCGGTCGATCCACCTCGCCGTTCCGGAGAACGAGCTTGCCGAACGGCGCGCCGAGCAGGGCAGGCTCGGCTGGAAACCGGCGGAAATGCGCAAGCGCCAGGTGTCGCAGGCGCTCAGGGCCTACGCCGCCTTCGCCACCAGCGCCGACAAGGGCGCCGTGCGCAAGGTGCCGGAATAATCCAGGAGTCCGCAGCCGGTCCCCGCGCCATCTTCTCCCCACCCCCCGCCTTGTGGCCGGACCCTCCCTGTCGAGGGAGGGAGAAGCGGCACCGCCTCGACTTTCCTCCCCCTGCCAGAGGAGGTGGCCCGACAGGGCCGGAGAGGGGTGGATTCATTTCCACGAACGGTAGCCATGAAGCCGGTAAGGGCGGGGGACATTGTAGGCCCAAAATGAAAGGCCGGGCTTTTGGCCCGGCCCTTCATCGGATCGTCCGTGTTGCCCAGACGGTTCCCACCCCCAATCGGAAATTCGCTATTTGACGATCACCTTCGCGCCCACCTCGGCGCGATTGTAGAGGTCGATGATGTCCTGGTTCATCAGGCGGATGCAGCCGGACGACACGTTCTTGCCGATCGACCACCATTCCGGCGAGCCATGGATGCGATAGCCCGTGTCGCCCTGCTTGCTGAAGAGATAGAGCGCGCGCGCTCCGAGCGGGTTCATAAGGCCCGGGTCCATGCCCTCGCGGTATTTCGCCAGCTCCGGCTGCCGGTGGATCATCGCCGATGGCGGGGTCCAGGTCGGCCATTCGCGCTTCAGCGCGACATGCCTCACACCCTTCCAGCCGAAACCTTCGCGGCCGACGCCGATCCCGTAGCGGATCGCCTGGCCGCCTCCCTCGACGAAATAAAGATGGTGGTCTTCCGTATCGATGATGATGGTGCCGGGCTTCTCGTCGGTCTGGAAGGAGACCTCTTGGCGGCGGTATTGCTCCGGCACCTTGTAGATGGGGATCGCCGGCAACTGGTACCCGGCATCCATCTTCGACCCATAGGCATCGGTGAACAGGGTGCCGACGCTCGTGCAACCCGCCAGCGCCTCCGCGAGCATCAGTGCCGCCGAGACCAAAACCACCTTCGCTTTCATCCGCCGCGCCTATGCTCCCAGCCGCAATTTCGCCGTCTTTGTAAGGGGCGTTGCAAACCTTTGCCAAGCACATAAATCTCCATGGAAGGGCGCAATCTCCGCTTCCGCAGGCGGTTATTGTATTTGCGCCACACTTTTCCGCGCGAACGGGAAAGACAACCACAAGGGGAAACCCGATGAATGTAGGCGAAGCCGCCGAAATGTCCGGACTGCCGGCCAAGACCATCCGCTATTACGAGGATATCGGCCTCGTCCACCCGGCGCGGGCGGCGAACGGCTATCGCGACTATTCGGCGAGCGACATCCACCGGCTGGCTTTCCTGCGCCGCGCCCGCGGGCTCGGCTTTTCCATCCCCGACTGCCGGCAATTGATGGCGCTTTACGAGGACCGCTCGCGCGCCAGCCACGACGTGCGCGAGATCGCCGCCGCCCATGTCGAGGCGATCGGCGAGAAGCTGCGCGAGCTCGAACAGATGCGCTCCACGCTGAAGAAGCTTATCCATGCCTGCCATGGCGACGACCGGCCGGACTGCCCGATCCTGGAGGATATTGCCGGCGGGTGAGGGGATGGAAGCTGCCGGGCCACTGCCCAGGTGACGGCATCCGCTCTTCGTTTCGACCTTGGGGTTCAAAACGTGAACATTCGGTGGCATAGTGCCGCCATGCCCATCGTTTCGCCGATTCCGCTCAATCCTCTCCTCGACGGCCGCCAGTCCGAGCGCGCCATGGTCATCCGCCGCGGCGTGCAGCGCCTGCTCGCCCAGATGGGCGCGCATGTGCTGCCGGAACTGTCACTGGCGTCCGGCCGCCGCGCCGACCTCGTCGCCATGACCCGCAAGGGCGACATCTGGATCATCGAGATCAAGTCCTCGATCGAGGATTTTCGCGTGGATCGCAAATGGCCGGAATATCGGCTGCATTCGGATCGCTTCTTCTTCGCCACCTGTCCCGACGTGCCGGCCGGGATCTTTCCGGAAGAATGCGGCTTCATCGTTTCCGACGGCTATGGCGCCGAGATCCTGCGCGACGCGCCAGAACACCGCTTGGCGGGCGCAACGCGCAAGGCCTTGATGCTGCGCATCGCGCGTGCCGGCGCGGCGCGGCTGACGGCGGCCGAAATGGCCGGCGTCGCCATTCCCGTGCTCGACGGCGAAAGCGAATAGGCCGCGGGTCGCGGCGGGCGGAACCGGTCGCCCGGATGCGGCGTTGAAGGCGATGCGCGGCCTTGGGTGGCCCGTTCCAAGGGGGAGTTCCAGCCATGAGCGCCGAAAGCCAGGTGTCCGCCGTGACGACCGCAAAGACGGTTGCCGACATCGAGCCCGAGCCGGTTGCCGGCGGCGTGAGCCGCGCGGTGCCGAGGCTGCTCGCCGGCATTTTCCTGATCCTCGCCATCTATGCGCTCTATTTCGCCAAGGACTTCTTCATGCCGGTCGTTCTGGCGTTCCTGCTGACGCTGACGCTCACCCCGATCGTGCGCTTCTTCCGCAAGCGCGGCGTGCCGGCGCCGGTTTCGGCCACGCTTCTGGTGGTCGCCTTCGGCCTCGGCGTCGCCCTGCTCGGCTATCTGGTCAGCGGCCCGGTCGTCACGCTCTTCGACGAGGCGCCGCGCATCGGCAGGGAATTGCAGCAGCGGCTGGCCGACGTCCGGACTCCGCTCGACCGCATCCTGCAGGCTTCCAAGCAGGTCGACGACGTTTCCAATCCGGTCGAGCAGCCCGGCGTCCAGCATGTCGTCGTGGAACAGCCGGGCGTACTCACCCGGGCGGCGAGCAACCTCGCTTCCGTCGCCACCTCGGCGGCGATCACGCTGATCCTGGCGCTCTTCCTGCTCGCTTCCGGCACGTTGTTCTACGAGAAGATCGTGCAGTCCTTCCCGCTTTTGAGCGACAAGAAGCGGGCGCTGAGGGTCGTCTACGACGTCGAGCGGGAGATATCCCGCTATCTGCTCACCATATCGCTGATCAATTGCGGGCTCGGCGGGCTTGTCGGGCTCGGCCTCTGGGTGATCGGCATGCCGGACCCGCTGGTCTGGGGCGTCGCGGCGGCGCTCCTCAACTTCCTGCCCTATGTCGGCGCGCTGACGGGTATCGTGACGGTCGGCATCGTGTCGCTGGTCAGTTTCCAGTCCTTCGGCTACGCGCTGGTGGCGCCGCTCTTCTATTTCGCCTGCACCGTACTAGAAGGCCAGTTCCTGACGCCGACGATCCTCGGTCGCCGGCTGGAGCTCAATTCCGTCTCGATCTTCATCGCGCTCGCCTTCTGGACATGGCTGTGGGGCGCGATCGGCACGCTTATTGCGGTGCCGCTGCTCGTCGTGATCAAGGTCTTCTGCGACCATTTCGAGGGACTGCAGCATCTCGGCAATTTCCTCTCCGCCCAGCAGCAGGCCGCCGAGGACGAAGAGTAGGCGGCCTACGCCCGCGCCCTGCCGTGTGCCTCGCGCTCGAGGAATTCCCGGGCTGCCGCGACCAGCCTCGACACGTCCTCCGTGCCGTCCAGCGTGATGCCGGCTTCGTCGGGCTCGAGCGGCTGCAGGTCGGCGAACTGGCTGTCGATCAGGCTGGCCGGCATGAAATGCCCCTTGCGGCCGGATACGCGACCCCGCGCGGTCTCCTTGTCGATGGAAAGATGCAGGAAGACGACGTCCGGGCAATGCCGCCTCAGCCTGTCGCGATAGATGCGCTTCAGCGCCGAGCAGGCCGTGGCGGCGCCGTCGCCCTCTTCCGCCATCTCGGCGAGCTTCCTGCCGATCGCATCCAGCCAGCCGGCGCGATGCGCGTCGTCGAGCGGCTTGCCGCTCGACATCAGCGCGATGTTCTCCGGCGGATGGAACTTGTCGCCTTCGATGAAGGGCACGCCGATCGCCTTCGCCAGCCTTTCGCCGACGAAGGTCTTGCCGCAGCCGCTGACCCCCATGATCACGGCGATCGGCTTTCTGGTCCCCGGCCCCCTCTTTTCGTCCATGAATCCGCTCCCCGCTCGGTGCCGTACTTTCTCTTCCGCGCCGTCAGGCCGGCTTTTCGATACGGACGGAGAAGTCGACATTCTCCCAATGGCCGGCTTCGGTCCAGAAGAAGGTAAAGTCAATCGCCGCGCCCGCCGCCAGCGCCTCGGCGGGCAGATCGGCGACATGGAGACCGAAGAGGTTCTCCGCCGTCCCGGTGTCGCGGACACTCGCCCAGCCGTCGATGCTCCAGTGGATCCGCGCCGGCGCCAGGACCTCGATGCGCAGCTTCTTGCCGGCCGGCATGGAGCGTATCTTGTTGTTGAAGCGCCATGACCGGTAGGAGGAGGTGGTCCTGTTCTCGATATAGCGCTTCCTTGCGTGCGGCGGCATGTCGAACACCGCTCCGTCGCTAAGCGAGCGCAGGAGCTTGACATGCTCCGAATGCGCCCACACCAGCGGCATGGCACTGCCGGCCGGGCCGCCATGCCTGAGCTCGCGCTCGGGCAGGTCGGGGCCGTCCCAAATCTGTTCGGGGATCAGGCCGCCGGGGCCCGAAGAGGCTTCCATGGTCGCGAGCAGCTTCCGTGCGGCGGTCTCCCGGCCGGCGGCCAGCTCGTAATGCGCGCGTTCGCCGGCAAGCAGGGGCCATGAGCGCCCGACGCCGGTGCCGTCGAAAGGCGAGCCGTCCTCGTGCTCGCCATAGCCATCGCCGGTATAGCGATGCCAGAGCGGGCCCTGGGGCAGGTCGTGGCGCAGGGTGGCGTCGATGACCTTCACCGTATCGACGATACGCGGATCGTCGGCGGCGCGCAGGCCGAAGCGCACCAGGGCAAGCGCGTCCGGGCTGACGATTTGCCACTCCGCCTGCCGCGCGTCGGCGGGCGGACGGTTCTTGATCGGCACGAAGCCATCCTTCGGCGACGCGGCATCGGCCGTATCCGGTGCGGCGACCCGGACATAATAGCCGTCGACCCCGAGTTCCGAGCATGTCTGCGTGTCGCGGACGTAAAGCCAGCGTTCGATCTGCTCATTCCAGCAATCGGCGGTCTCGCGCGCGAACGGCGCCGCCTCGGCCCTGCCGCAGCGTTCCAGGAGGTCGGCCGCCGCCAGAAGCGCGGCGATCTCCGCGGCAAGCGTGAAAGGCGTATAGCCGGCGTCCTCCTCCCAGCGGTCCTCGCCGGTCACCGGGCCGTTCTGGAGGATGAAGGCAGTCGCCTTCAGGATCATTTCCGCGAAGCTTTCGAGCGCCGCCTGGGAGAGACGATCCTCGCGATGGAGCGCATCCGCCAGCAGGATCGGTAGCGCCGTCTCGTCCATCTGGATGCCGCCCCAATAGGCGGTGCCGTCGAGCCACGCGTTTTGCGGCCAGTGGCCGTCGGCCTCCTGGATGGTGCGCAGATAGGAAAGGATGGCGAGCGCATCCTTCGCCGCGCCGGCCGCCAGGAACCCCCCGGCCGTCTCGACTAGGTCGCGCGGCCACACGAGATGGTAGCCGCCGAGGTCTTCGTCGCCCTTCGAGAAGCCCCAGGGAATGGAGAGGCTTGCCACCGCGGCTCCCGGAAAGCCGAGCGGACGGTGGGCGGCGAGCACCGCCGTGCTGACGCGATAGTTGTTGAGCCCGTCCCTGTCCTTGCCGTCGAGCGGAAGCAGCTCGCTCTGCCAGCCGCGCCAGCCTTTCACATAGGCTTCGGCGGCCGGTTCGAAGCCGGCCTGCAGCGAGGCGAGCGCGTTGTAGCCGGCCTCCTCCGGCGACGGACCGAAGGCAAGCGCCAGAAGCGCCTTGCCGCCATTGCCGGCCGAGAAGCCGATCTCGCCGGTCAGCGCGATGTTCCCGTTTTCCGCGCGCTGGTATTCCGGCTCCAGTCGCCCGCGGCGGTTGAGCTGCTGCCAGCCGTCGGAAACGCCGACATAACCGGCCGAGCACGCCCCCCACGGCGCGGTCGAGGCGAGCGCCAGCGACATTCCGCCGCTGCCTGATGCGAACAGCATGCGCGTGCCCTTGTAGTCGCCGACCCAGCCTGTGTTGCCCATGCCGGCATTGACCAGATGCGGCGCCAGAAGCGCATGGACGCGATAGTCTTCGAGCGTGCCGGTGAGCGGCGTGAATATGGTCTCCTGGAGCACGGTCGGTCGTTCCGGATCGACGATGATGTGTTTTTCGATCCGGTAACTGCCGTCCTCCGCGGTGTTGACGAGGCGATAGGCGGGAACGCCGTCCTCCCAGGGCTCGACCCGATGCTTCGCATGGCGTTTTTCCTCGGAAAACGCGCCGTTCCTGCCGATCACGATCAGGCCCATGTCGCGCGTGCAGGCCTTGTCGACGCGCGGATAATAGATCTCGTTGAGGATGCCGTGGCTGATGGTGAACCATACCCGGCAGGCAGGCGTCAGCGCCGTTCCGACGCCGCTCTTGGCACTCGAGGTCCAGCGTGCCGCGATGCCCGGGGCGCCGGGCGCCATCTGCTCGATATTTGCCATGGAGCGGTTCTCCCGGCTCTTCCTAGGCCATCAGGGCCGTCCCTTTCAACCCGAGGCCCGGCTCTGGACCATCGGTCCGGTCTTGTGACGTGGTCGTTTTGCGCTAAAGGGGTGGTTTCCGATCCAGGCTCTTCCCATGCACTCTCCCGCACCGTCCCGGTCCGATCCGCCTTCGGCAGGCCCCGTCTTCCTGGGCATCGACACCGGAGGCACCTATACCGACGCCGTGCTCTGGCGCGACGACGGGTCGGCCGGGATGGTGCTCGCCAAGGCCAAGGCGCTGACGACGCGGCACGATCTCGCCGTCGGCATCTCCGGCGCCGTCGACGCCGTGCTCGCCAAGGCTGGCATCGATCCGGCAGCGATCAAGCTCGTCTCCATGTCCACCACGCTCGCCACCAACGCGCTGGTCGAGGGACAGGGCGGCCGCGCGGCGCTGGTCATGATCGGCTTCGGCGAAGCGGAACTGGCGCGCGACGGGCTGGGCTCGGCGCTCGGCTCCGACCCGGTGATCTTCTGTCCGGGCGGCCACGACGTCCACGGCAATGCCGTCGATCTCGAACTTTCGCCGCTCGCGGCCGCGCTGCCGGAACTGGCCGAGACAGTCTCGGGCTTCGCGGTCTGCGCCTATTTCGCGACACGCAACCCCGAGCACGAGATTGCCGCCCGCGATCTCATCCGCGAGCGGACGGGCCTGCCCGTCACCGCCAGCCATGAACTGTCGGCGAAACTCGGCGGCCCCCGCCGTGCGCTGACCACGCTTCTCAACGCCCGGCTGATCGCCATGATCGACCGGCTGGTCGCCGCCACGGAAGGCTTTCTCGATGCGCGCGGCATCGCCGCACCGCTGATGGTGGTGCGCGGCGACGGCGCGCTGGTTTCCGCGGCTTTCGCTCGCCAGCGGCCGATCGAGACCATCCTGTCGGGCCCCGCCGCCAGCATCGTCGGCGCCCGCCACATGACCGGCCTCGACAATGCCGTCGTCTCGGACATCGGCGGCACGACCACCGACGTCGCCGTGCTCGATCATGGCCGGCCGCGCCTCGACCCGGAAGGCGCAATGGTCGGCGGCTTCCGTACCATGGTCGAGGCTGTCGCCATGCATACGTTCGGCCTGGGAGGCGATTCCGAAGTATCGCTCGACGAGCGCATCCTGGTGCCGCGCCTGAAGCTCGGGCCGCGCCGGCTGGTGCCGCTGGCGCTCGCCGGCATGATGCACGGCAAGGTAATTCACACGGAACTGGAACGGCAGTTGCGGGCGCCGAATCCGAGCCGCCTCGACGGCCGCTTCGCCTTCCGCACCGGCGTGCCGGAACGGCTGGCCGCCGGGCTGAGCCGGCCGGAGGCAAGGCTCTATCAGGAGATTACCGCGCAGCCGCGGCCGTTCGATACGCTGCTCGTCTCGAACGCGCAGAACGCCACGCTCAACCGGCTGGTCGCGCGCGGGCTCGTCCACATCGTCGGCTTCACGCCCTCCGACGCGGCGCATGTCCTCGGCCGGCAGTCGAACTGGGATGCGGACGCCGCGCGTCTCGGCGCCGAGCTTTTCGCGCGCCGGCGCGATGCCCATGGCCAGCCTATCGCAACGTCGCCCGAAGCGATCTCCGAACGTGTCCTGCGCACGGTGACGCGCTGGTCGGCCGAATGCATCTTGGAGACGGCGTTTGCCGAGGACGGGCTGGACGGCGCGGCGACCGTCGCCCATGCCTTGGTGCAGCGTGCCGTCGATGCCAGGCCCGGCATCGTCGGGCTGACGGTCGCGCTCGACCGGCCGGCGATCGGGCTCGGCGCCTCCGCGCCGCTCCACTATGCCGGTCTGCCGTCGATCATCGGCAATCAGTGCATCGTACCGCCGGACGCCGACGTCGCCAACGCGCTCGGTGCCGTGGTCGGTCAGGTGCGGGTCATGGTCGAGGCGCTGGTCAGCCAGCCCGAGGAGGGCGTCTTTCGGCTCTCCTGCGGCGAGACCATGGTCGATTTCGACGAAGAGGAGCAGGCGGTGGCGGCCGCCGAGAAGGAGGCGCGCGCCATAGCCGCCGCCCGCGCGCTTCAGGCCGGAACCGACGATGCCGAGATCGCCGTCGCCATCGACTTTCACGTCTCGACGGTGGAGGGAAGACGGATGTTCGTCGAGGCGCGTATCGTGGCGACGGCTTCGGGCCGCCCGCGCATCGCGGCATGAAGCGCCGTTGAACTTCCGAGGAATTGACCCCTCCGCCACATCATGATTGAAGCCATGCCCATGGATGCGCCCTTTATAGCTCCCAGGAGAATGAAAATGACTGAACGCGTCGGGATCGACGGATTGCAGATTGCCCGGCCGCTTCACGATTTCGTCGTCAACGAAGCGATCCCCGGCACCGGCGTCGATCCGGCGCGGTTCTGGTCCGAATTCTCCGCCATCGTCCACGACCTCGCGCCGAAGAATAGGGCGCTGCTTGCCCGCCGCGACGAGCTGCAGGCGAAAATCGATGCCTGGCACAGGGAACACGGCGCGCCTTCGGACCTCGCCGCCTACCAGAAATTCCTCTCCGACATCGGCTATCTGCTGCCCGAAGGACCGGATTTCGCCGTGGCGACGGAAAACGTCGATCCTGAGATCGCCGTCGTCGCCGGTCCGCAGCTCGTCGTGCCGGTGACGAACGCGCGTTATGCGCTGAACGCCGCCAATGCCCGCTGGGGCTCGCTCTACGACGCGCTCTACGGCACCGACGCCATTCCCGAGACGGACGGCGCGGAGAAGGGCAAGGGCTACAATCCGATACGCGGCGGGAAGGTGATCGCCTGGGCGCGCGACTTCCTCGACGAAAGCGCGCCCCTTGCGGGCGCGAGCTGGAAAGACGCCGAAGGCCTTTCGGTCGCCGGCGGCACGCTCCGGGTGAAGACGGCTTCCGGCGAGAAAGGCCTGGCCGACAAGGCGCAGTTCGCCGGCTATACGGGCGAGGCCTCCGCGCCGTCGTCAATCCTGCTCAAGCGTCACGGCCTCCATGTCGAGATCGTCATCGATCGCGGCCATCCGATCGGCAGGACCGACAGGGCGGGCATCGCCGATCTGGTGCTGGAAGCGGCGATGACCACGATCCAGGACTGCGAGGATTCGGTTGCCGCCGTCGATGCCGAGGACAAGGTCCTTGCCTATGGCAACTGGCTCGGCCTGATGAAGGGCGATCTGGCCGAGAGCTTCGAGAAGGGCGGCCGGACGATGACCCGCCGCCTCAATCCGGATCGCGAATATACCGCGCCGGACGGTTCCAGGCTCGTGCTTCCCGGCCGCTCGCTGATGCTGGTGAGGAATGTCGGCCACCTGATGACCAATCCGGCGATCCTCGACCGCGACGGCAACGAGGTTCCCGAAGGCGTCATGGACGCGATGATCACGGCGCTGATCGCGCTCCACGACATAGGTCCGAACGGCCGCCGCGCCAATTCCCGCGCCGGCTCGATGTATGTGGTGAAGCCGAAGATGCACGGGCCCGACGAGGTAGCGTTTGCCGTCGAGCTCTTCAGCCGCGTCGAGAAGGCGCTCGGCATGAAGCCCGACACGATGAAGATGGGCATCATGGACGAGGAGCGCCGCACGACGGTCAATCTCAAGGAATGCATCCGCGCCGCGAAGGATCGCGTCGTCTTCATCAACACCGGCTTCCTCGACCGCACTGGCGACGAGATCCATACCTCGATGGAAGCCGGGCCGATGATCCGCAAGGGCGACATGAAGAAGGCCGCCTGGATCAACGCCTACGAGGCCTGGAACGTCGATATCGGGCTCGAATGCGGGCTTTCCGGCCACGCCCAGATCGGCAAGGGCATGTGGGCGATGCCCGACATGATGGCCGCGATGCTGGAGGAGAAGATCGCCCAGCCCAGGGCCGGCGCCAATACCGCCTGGGTGCCCTCGCCGACCGCCGCGACGCTGCATGCGACGCACTATCACAAGGTCGATGTGCGCGCCGTGCAGGAGAAGCTGAAGGGCCGGCCGCGCGCGAAGCTCGACGACATTCTGTCCGTGCCGGTCGCCGTCCGTCCGAACTGGACGCCCGAGGAGATCCAGAAGGAGCTTGACAACAACGCGCAGGGCATTCTCGGCTATGTCGTGCGCTGGATCGAAGAGGGCGTCGGCTGCTCCAAGGTGCCGGACATCAACGATGTCGGGCTGATGGAGGACCGCGCCACCCTGCGCATTTCCTCCCAGCATATCGCGAACTGGCTCCATCACGGCGTCTGCAGCGAAGAGCAGGTGATGAAGACGATGAAGCGCATGGCCGCCGTGGTCGATCGCCAAAATGCGGGCGATCCGCTTTATCGGCCGATGGCGGCGGATTTCGAAAATTCCATCGCCTTCAAGGCTGCCTGCGACCTCGTCTTCAAGGGCCGCACGCAGCCGAGCGGCTATACCGAGCCGATCCTGCACGCGCGCCGGCTGGAACTGAAGGCGAAGGAGGGAAGCCGCGCTTCCTGATATTCTTGGCGTTTCTCGACACCCCCCTCTGTCCTGCCGGACATCTCCTCCTCAAGGGAGGAGATCATCTGTCATCGCGGCCTTTGCCGACCTTCAGGGCTTCGGAACGAGGGGCAGGCAGAGCGGCCAGCGTAATCTCCCCCCTTGAGGGGGAGGTGTCCGGCAGGACAGAGGGGGGTGCGAAGGGGCGCCGATATCGGCCATGATCCTCCTCGCCATCGACACCGCGGCGAATTTGTGCGCCGCCTGTGTTTATGACGGTGCAACGGGCCGGGAACTCGGGCGCGAGGTGCTCGACATCGGCAAGGGCCATGCCGAGCGGCTGATCGGCGTGATCGACAGCGCGCTCGGGCGGGCCGGTATCGTCTACAAGGGCCTCGATCGCATCGGCGTCGCGATCGGCCCGGGATCGTTTACCGGCGTGCGCGTCGGCGTGGCGACCGCGCGCGGCCTGGCGCTGGCGCTTGGCATTCCCGCCGTTGGCGTCAACACGTTGGAGGCGCTCGCCGCCGAGGCGCATGCCGACTTTCCCGACAGGCCGATCCTTGCCGCGATCGACGGCAGGCGCGGCGATCTCTACTGCGCGGTGCATGCGCCGGACGGTGTTGTCCTTTCCGAACCGGCCGCCATCTCGGTCGTCGAGGCCGTTGCGCTTGCCCGCCGTCACGATGCGGCGGTCGCCGGCAACGGCGCCGAGGCGGTTCTTGCCGAAGCCGGTGAGAAGCGGCCGCCCGATACCGGCCTGCGCGGGGCGACCGCCGACATAGGCTTCTATGCCCGCCTCGCCGCCGCCAGCGGGGCGACGAACGAAAAGCCGAAGCCGCTCTACCTGCGCGGGGCGGATGCGAAGCCGCAATCCGGCTTCGCGCTGGCGCGCGCCGGATCGTAGCGAGGACCTCGATGCGCATCCCTTTCGTCCGAAGCGGTCGCGATTATGCCGTCGAGCCGCTGCGCGCGGAGGACAGCGCCGCGCTCGCCCGCATCCATCGCGAGGATTTCGTTCCGCCCTGGAACGAGGACGATTTTGAGACCATGCTCGGCCAGGACGTGATGTTCGGCTACAAGGCTGTCGATACCGGGAAGCCGCGCGCCGGCGCGGCCGGCTTCGTGCTTGCCCGCAGCATGGCCGGCGAGGCCGAGATCATCACCATCGCGGTCGCCCGCGCCCACCGCCGGCGCGGCCTCGGACGGCTCCTGATGGACGCGGTGCTGCGCGATCTGCATGCTGTCCGCGCCACGGCGCTGTTCCTCGAGGTGGACGAGAAGAACGCGGCGGCGATCGCGCTTTATAAGAAGCTCGGCTTCCGCGAGGTCGGCAAGCGCGCGGGCTACTATCGCTCCGCTGTCGGCACGCCGGGCAACGCCCTTGTCATGCGCCGCGATCTTCGCTAGCGGACACCATATGATCGGCTGGCTTCGCATCGTCATCGGGCTTTTCCTGCTCGTGGTCGGCATGCTCCTGGTCGCCATCTTCCAGCCGATCGCGCTCAAGACCGGACTCTGGCACGAGAAATACATTCCCCGCTGGTGGCATCGCCTCGCCGCCAAGGTGCTCGGCATCCGCATCCACCGTACCGGCAGCATGGCGGAGATACGTCCGCTTCTTCTTGCGGCGAACCATGTCTCATGGGTCGATATCATCGCGCTCGGCGCTGCCGCCGACGTCTATTTCGTCGCCAAGGCCGATATGGCCAAGTGGCCGGGCATAGGCTGGCTCTGCAAGATGCAGCGCACCGTCTTCGTCGAGCGCGAGCGTCGGGGCCGTTCCGGCGACCAGGTAAACGAGATCGGCGCCCGGCTCGCCGCCGGCGATCCGATGGTGCTTTTTGCCGAGGGCACGACCTCGGACGGCAATCTCCTGAAACCCTTCAACAGCACGCTTTTCGGGGCGGCCAAGATGGCGCTTGCCGCGGCGCCGGAAGGAAAGGTCTTCATCCAGCCGGTGGCGATCGCCTATACGCGCCTGCACGGCATGCCGCTCGGTCGCGACAAGCGCGGCCATGTCGCCTGGATCGGCGACCAGGACCTGCTGCCGCATGTGGTGACGCTCCTGCGCGACGGCGCGCTCGACGCGGAAGTCCGCTTCGGCGAGCCGGTGGAGTTCAATGCCGCCAGCAAGCGCAAGGAAGCGGCGCAGCGAATCGAGGAGAATGTCCGCGAAATGTTCGTGTCGGCGATCCGCGATCCGCGGCCTTCGAAACCCCCGCATGTCGAAGGAAAAGCCCTGTCGCGGCCGGGGGAAAGGCGCTAAAAGCCGGCGATGGACCTCGAAAATACCATCCAGGAAAGAGCCAGCGTGTCGGCCGAACCGAAAAAAGTGTTCGTCAGGACCTATGGCTGCCAGATGAACGTCTATGATTCGCAGCGCATGAGCGACGCGCTCGCGGCGGAAGGCTATGTCGCCTCGGATACCGCCGAGGATGCCGATCTGGTGCTGCTCAACACCTGCCATATCCGCGCGAAGGCCGCCGAGAAGGTCTATTCGGAGCTTGGCCGTCTGCGCAAGCTGAAGGACGAGCGCGCCGCCGCGGGCAAGGAGATGCTGATTGGCGTCGCCGGCTGCGTGGCGCAGGCCGAGGGCGGCGAGATCATCCGCCGCGCCGGGGCGGTCGACCTGGTCATCGGGCCGCAGACCTACCACCGCCTGCCGGACGCGATCCGTCGCGTGCGCGGAGGCGAGAAGGTCGTCGAGACCGACTATGCGGTCGAGGACAAGTTCGACCACCTTCCCGCGGCGAAGCCTTCGGTCGTCCGCGGCCGCGGCGTCACCGCCTTCCTCACCGTGCAGGAGGGCTGCGACAAGTTCTGCACCTTCTGCGTCGTGCCCTATACGCGCGGTTCGGAGACATCGCGCCCCGTCGCGCAGATCGCTGCGGAGGCTGAAAACCTGGCGCGGGCCGGCGTGCGCGAACTGACCCTGCTCGGCCAGAACGTCAACGCCTGGCATGGCGAGGGTCCCGACGGCTCGGAATGGGGCCTTGGACGGCTGCTCTTCCGCCTCGCCGAAATCCCCGGCATCGAGCGGCTGCGCTACACCACCAGCCACCCACGCGACATGGACGACGAACTGATCGCCGCGCATCGCGACCTCGACAGGCTGATGCCCTACCTTCACCTCCCCGTGCAGGCGGGGTCGGACCGAATCCTGAAGGCGATGAACCGCCGCCATACCGTCGACGATTACCGCCGCCTTGTCGACCGCATCCGCTCCGCCCGGCCGGACATCGCCATGTCCGGCGATTTCATCGTCGGCTTTCCCGGCGAGACGGAGGCGGATTTCGCCGAAACGCTGAAAATCGTCCGCGATATCGGCTATGCCCAGGCCTTCTCCTTCAAATATTCGCCGCGCCCCGGCACGCCGGGCGCCGAGCTGGACGATCAGGTGCCCGAACCGGTCAAGGACCGGCGCTTGCAGGAATTGCAGGCGCTCCTGACTTCACAGCAGAAGGCCTTCGCCGCCGGCCTCGTCGGCAGCGGCATGGCCGTGCTTCTGGAGAAGGAAGGGCGTCATGAAGGCCAGCTCGTCGGCCGTTCGCCTTGGCTGCAGCCCGTCATCGTCGAAGATGCGGCCGGTCGGATCGGCGACATAATCCGGGTACGGGTAACACATGCCAACGCCAACAGCCTGTCGGCGGAGGCGGCCTAGCGGAGCGAATTTGACATTTGATTCCCATTTGCGTCGCGCGTAGTTTTCGAATGTCAAATTCAACGCTCCACCGGAATGGTAAAGCTGCTGGTGGTCCTTTGATTCCGACATTTGCCCGGCCACGATGCGCAAAGGAAATGCAAATGTCGGGATCGGACCATTGGAAAGGTCGATTTGGACAATGAGGAAACGCGTTTGAGCGCCGCGACGGAACTGAAAAAGCCCCAGGGAGGGGCTTCGGACAAGGCGCACATCGTTCTGACCTTCGACAACAACAAGCTGGCCAGCGCGCTTTACGGCCAGTTCGACGAAAACCTCGCCCGCATCGAGCAAAAGCTCGGGGTTGATATCCGCTCGCGCGGCAACCAGCTTGCCGTCGTCGGCGAGCAGGGCGCGGCCGAACAGGCGCGCCGGGCGCTCGATTATCTCTATGGCCTGCTGCAGAAGGGCGCCGAACTGTCGCCCTCCGACGTCGATGGCGCCGTGCGCATGGCGGTCGCCACCGACGATCAGCTGACCCTGCCGACCATGGAGCGCAAGGGCAAGCTTGCCGCCGCCCAGATCGGCACGCGCAAGCGCACCATCTATGCCCGCTCCGCCAACCAGGACGCCTACATGCGTGCGCTGGAGCGCTCGGAGATGGTTTTCGGCATCGGTCCGGCCGGCACCGGCAAGACCTATATCGCCGTCGCCTATGCGGCAATGCTGCTCGAGCGCGGCGTGGTCGAGCGCATCGTCCTGTCGCGTCCGGCGGTCGAAGCCGGCGAGCGGCTCGGCTTTCTGCCGGGCGACATGAAGGAGAAGGTCGACCCCTATCTGAGGCCGCTCTACGACGCGCTCTACGACATGATGCCGCCGGACAAGGTCGAACGCGCCATCGCGGCCGGCGTCATCGAGATCGCCCCGCTCGCCTTCATGCGCGGGCGCACGCTCGCCAATTCGGTGGTGATCCTCGACGAGGCGCAGAACACCACGCCGATGCAGATGAAGATGTTCCTGACCCGTCTCGGCGAGAAGGGCCGCATGATCGTCACGGGCGACCCGACCCAGATCGACCTGCCGCCCAACACGAAGTCCGGCCTGATCGAGGCCTTGCGCATCCTCGACGGCGTTCCGGGCATCGTCACCGTCCGCTTCAACGAGACCGACGTGGTGCGCCATCCGCTGGTGGCGGAGATCGTGGCCGCCTATGATCGCGACGCCGCCGGCCGCCATCGCAACGATGCCGCCGGCTGACACGGAACAGGCCGGCTTCGACCACCACGGCGGGATCGGTATCGACATCTCCGTGGAGGCGGGCGATTGGCCGCCCGAGCGCGTGCTTTCCAGGCTTGCGGCGAGCGCGCTTAAGGCTGCGGTCGAGGAACTGGATCTGGGGGTGGCGGCGGGCAGCGAGATCAGCATCGTCTTCACCGACGATGCCCGGGTTCGCGTCTTGAACAGGGAATGGCGGCAGAAGGACAAGGCGACCAACGTGCTGTCCTTCCCGGCCATGCCCGTCAGGCCCGGCGTCGCTCTGCCGCCCGTGCTGGGCGACATCGTGCTCGCCGCCGGGACGATCCGGCGCGAGGCGGGACTGGAAGAGAAGCCCTTCGAGCACCATCTGATCCACCTTATGGTGCACGGCTTCCTGCACATCGTCGGCTATGATCACGAGACCGACGCGGAAGCCGAGGAAATGGAGGCGACGGAGCGGCGAATCCTCGCGAGGCTTGCCATCCCCGATCCCTATGGATAAACAGCGGCATCGATCTGCCGGACCGATATGAACGAGACTGAACGAAGCGCCGCCGCGGCCGAGAGGCCCGCCGGAGAAGACAAGCCCCCAGCGGACCAGGCGGAAGGTCAGAGTACGGCCGAACCGCGAAGGCCGGAGCACGCGACCTTCCTGGAAAGGCTGCGCCGATTCCTGCCGCATCGCAACGGCTCCAGCCTGCGCGAGGATCTCGCCGACGCGCTCGCCGAAAGCGCACCCGATGGCGCGGCCTTTTCGCCCGGCGAGCGGGCGATGCTCAAGAACATCCTGCGCCTGCGCGAGATCCGCGTCGAGGACGTGATGGTGCCGCGCGCCGACATCAAGGCGGTCGAACTGTCGACACGGCTCGGCGACCTGCTGGCGCTGTTCGAGGATTCCGGCCATTCGCGCATGCCGGTCTATGGCGAGACGCTCGACGATCCGCGCGGCATGGTCCACATCCGTGACGTCGTCGCGCATATCACCAGGACCGCACGGCAGAAGAAGTCGCGCGGCCGCCGGAGCGCCGCGCCCGGCGCCGCGCTCGACCTCGGCAATGTCGATCTGTCGCGCAGCATCGGCGATATCGGCCTCCTGCGCGCGGTGCTTTTCGTGCCGCCTTCGATGCTCGCCTCCGACCTGATGGCCCGGATGCAGGCCGCCCGCATCCAGATGGCGCTGGTCATCGACGAATATGGCGGCACCGACGGCCTGGTCTCGCTCGAGGACATCGTCGAGATGGTCGTCGGCGACATCGAGGATGAGCACGACGAAGACGAGCCGATGATCGTCAAGACGGGGGAAGGCGTGTTCGTCGTCGATGCGAAGGCCGAGATCGACGAGGTCGCCGAGATGATCGGCGATACGTTCAAGCCGGGAGAGCACGGCGAATATGTCGACACGATCGGCGGCATGATCTTCAATACGCTCGGCCGCATTCCGGCCCGCGGCGAGGTCGTCCAGCCCATCCCCGGCTTCGAATTCCACGTCCTCGACGCCGATCCGCGCCGCGTCAAGCGGGTGCGCATCGTCCAGACGCGCAGCGCCGCCGAGCGCAGGCGCCGTTCCGCGGCGCCGGCCGGACAGCCTGGAGAGCCGCCGGCCGTCTGACGCCGCACACCGTCCATCGGGATGATACTGTAGCGCCGGTCAGGTGATTCGCGACGGGCGGGGACTATGGAGCGCCTTGCAGGCAAGATCATATTGCTCGGCGGCTGGCGGCGATCGGCCGCCGCCTTTCTTGCCGGAGCCTTCGCGGTCCTGGCCCTGGCGCCTTTCGACTTCTTCGCCACCTGCCTCGTCTCGTTTCCGGTTCTCGTCTGGCTGCTCGACGGCGCGGCCGGCGAGCCCGGCGCGGGACTCCTCCGCCGGTTCGCGCCCGCCTTCGGCGTCGGCTGGTGGTTTGGCTTCGGCTATTTCATCGCCGGTCTCTGGTGGGTCGGCAATGCGGTTCTCGTCGACGGCGAAGGCTTCGAATGGGCGCTTCCCTTCGCCGTCGTGGCGCTGCCGGCCGTGCTCGCGCTCTTCTACGGGCTGGCGGCGGTTCTGGCGCGGCTGCTGTGGACCGACGACATCGGCCGCATAGCGGCCATGGCGTTCGCCTTTGGCGTGGCCGAGTGGCTTCGCGCCACTCTTTTCACCGGCTTCCCCTGGAATGCGATCGGCTACGCCGCCATGCCGGTCCCCCTTCTCATGCAGCCGGTGTCGATGGCGGGCCTGTTCGGCATGAACGCGCTTGCCGTCTTTGTGTTCTCCATGCCGGCGCTTTTCGCCGGGCGTCGGCATCGCGCGCTCGGCCTCGGCCTGGCCCTGGTGCTCGTGGCTGCCGATTTGGGCTACGGCTATTTCTGCCTGTCGATGCCGGCATCGGGCTCGGCGAAGAGCCTCGAGGTGCGTATCGTCCAGCCGGTGATCGACCAGTCGGAGAAGTGGGACAAGGCGGTTCGCGATCGCATCTTCAACCACCTGATCGAGCTGACGCGCTCTCCCGTCGCCAAGGGCGCCACCAAGCCCGAACTGATCGTCTGGCCCGAGACCGCCGTTCCCTTCCTCTTCACCGAACGGCCGGACGCGCTGGCCAAGCTGGGCGAGGCGCTGGACAAGGGACAGCTGCTCCTCACCGGCGCCGTCCGCGCCGAGGGCGGGACCGGCGCCGGCGCCCGCTTCTACAATTCCGTGCTTGCGATCAACGATGCCGGCGAGATCGCGGACGCGGTGGACAAGCTCCATCTCGTGCCCTTCGGCGAATATGTTCCCTTCCAGCGCCTGCTGGGCAGGCTGGGGGTCGACAAGCTGGTCGAACTGCCGGGCCAGTTCTCCGCCGGGGTCAACCGGCATACCATCAAACTGCCGAACGGCGCCGCGGCGCTGCCTTTCATCTGCTACGAGATCATCTTTCCGGGAGAGGGGGACAGGGAGGCGCGGAGCGCCGATCTCATCGTCAACGTCACCAACGATGCCTGGTTCGGCAACACGCCGGGCCCCTATCAGCATTTCCGCCAGGCCGAGGTCCGCGCCGTCGAACTGGGATTGCCGCTGGTTCGCGCCGCCAATAACGGCATTTCGGCCGTCGTCGACGCCCATGGCCGCGTCCTCGACGCGCTCGCCATCAACGCCGTCGGGGTGATCGACGCCTCCTTAAAGCTGGAACGCGGGCACAATCCACATGTCGGAACGCCCGCAACAAACGGTTTTCTCACCATAATTGTGTTTGGGTTGGCTGCGGCCGCCATGAAATTGACAGGCCGACGGCGTTTCAATTGACATGTGGTATATTAGAATTTCATAGTGTGCCGCCTTTCTGCCGACACTGGGACCTACGGCAGGACCAGGCTGCAAGCCCGGAGCATTCAGCACATCGATAATAGATAACATCCCGTGTGAAGCGGTGAGGGACGAATGATAGACAATAAGAAGAGGCCTAACCCCATTGATGTCCATGTCGGCAGCCGCGTGCGATTGCGACGGAACATGCTGGGAATGAGCCAGGAAAAACTGGGAGAGAAGCTGGGGATAACCTTTCAGCAGGTTCAGAAATACGAAAAAGGAACGAACAGGGTAGGCGCCAGCCGCCTTCAGGCGATCGCATCGATACTGGATACGCCGGTTTCTTTCTTTTTCGAAGACGCGCCGGGTCAGGAAAACCGGCAGTCAAAAGGCTTTTCGGAAGACAGCGCGACCTCCTACGTGGTCGACTTCATCAGCAGCGCCGAAGGCCTCCAGCTCAATCGCGCCTTCGTTCGAATCACCGACCCGAAGGTACGACGAAAGATCATCGAGCTCGTCCGTACGATTGCTGCCGACGAAGAGTAGTACGACAGACGCATCGGCCAAACCCCGGCGCCACTCTCGCGGAGGAGGCGCTTTTCTCTTATCTTCGCGGCAACCCGCAAGAGGCGCTTGACGCGCGTCACGCACCCTCGCTAACAGAGGCGCGCCTGAAGGTCGCGTTCTCCCGAGGCGTGGCCGATTTTCCAGAGGGGTTCACCCATGTCGCGCAGGGAATATTTCTTCACCAGCGAATCAGTGTCCGAGGGCCATCCGGACAAGGTTTGCGACCGGATTTCCGATGAAATCGTCGACCTGATCTACCGGGAGGCCAAGAAGGCGGGGATGGATCCCTGGGACGTCCGCGTCGCCTGCGAGACGCTGGCCACGACCAACAGGGTGATCATCGCGGGCGAAGTGAGGGTGCCGCCGAGCCTGATGAAATTGGACAGGAAGGGCAGGGAAGTCATCAACCCGGCCAAGTTCAAGACCGTCGCGCGCAAGGCGATCAGGGCGATCGGCTACGAGCAGGAAGGGTTCCACTGGAAGACGGCGAAGATCGAGGTTCTCCTGCACGGCCAGTCCGCCGATATCGCGCAGGGCGTGGACAAGTCGGCCAACAGCAATTCCGAGGGTGCCGGCGACCAGGGCATCATGTTCGGCTATGCCTGCCGCGAGACCGCCGACCTCATGCCGGCCCCGATCTATTACAGCCACAAGATACTCGAACTCCTCGCCGCCGCGCGCCACAACAATGAGGGCGAGGCCGGCAAGCTCGGCCCCGACGCCAAGAGCCAAGTGACGGTCCGCTACGAGGACGGCGTGCCGGCCGAGGTCACCCAGATCGTTCTGTCGACGCAACACCTCGACGCCTCCTGGAATTCCGCCAAGGTGCGTGAGGTGGTCGAGCCCTATATCCGCAGGGCGCTTTCCGACATCCGCATCGCGCCCGACTGCAAATGGTACGTCAATCCCACGGGCAAGTTCGTCATCGGTGGGCCGGACGGCGACGCCGGCCTCACCGGCCGCAAGATCATCGTCGACACCTATGGCGGCGCCGCGCCGCATGGTGGCGGCGCGTTCTCCGGCAAGGACACGACAAAGGTGGACCGGTCGGCCGCCTACGCGGCGCGCTATCTGGCCAAGAACGTCGTCGCGGCGCGTCTCGCCGATCGCTGCACGATCCAGCTTTCCTACGCGATCGGCATCGCCCAGCCGCTTTCGGTCTATGTCGACCTGCACGGCACGGGGAAGGTTCCCGAGCATGTGGTGGAGAAGGCCCTGCGCGAGGTCATGGATCTCTCGCCCTCCGGTATTCGCCGGCACCTCGACCTCAACAAGCCGATCTACGCCAAGACGACCGCCTACGGCCATTTCGGCCGCAAGCCCGGCCGCGACGGTTCCTTCTCCTGGGAAAAGGCCGACCTCGTCGCCGCCCTCAAGGAAGCGGTCCGCCAGCCTGCGGCGGCCTGATCCGGAACGTTCATGCCGGCGGAACAGCGCCGCAAGCGATCGACGGAGGCCTTCTTCGGACGGCGACACGGCAAATCGCTGCGCCCCCGGCCCCTGGCGGCGCTTCAGCGGCAATTGTCGCGCTACCTTGTCGATCTTGCCGCGCCGGCGCCGGCCGATTTGTCGGGATTGTTCCGGCGTGAGGTGGGCGAGGTCCGGCTGGAGATCGGTTTCGGCGGCGGCGAGCACCTCCGTTCCGAGGCACTGAGGGCGCCGGAATGCGGCTTCATCGGCGTGGAGCCCTTCGTCAACGGCATGGCGAAGCTGATGCTGGACCTCGAGCGGCAGCCGCTCGACAACGTCCTGGTCCATGACGACGACGCGACGCAACTCCTCGACTGGCTGCCGCCGGCCTCGCTCGTCGGCATCGACCTCCTTTATCCTGACCCCTGGCCGAAGAAACGCCACTGGAAGCGCCGTTTCGTCAATAAAGCCAATCTCGACCGCTTCGCCCGCGTGCTGAAGCCGGGCGGGGAATTCCGCTTCGCTTCCGACATCGACAGCTACGTGAACTGGACGCTCCTTCATTGCGCCGCGCACCCTGTCTTCGAGTGGCAGGCGAAGGCGGCGACGGACTGGCGTGCCCCCTACGAGGGCTGGCCGGGCACGCGCTACGAGGCGAAAGCGATGCGCGAAGGCCGGAAGCCGGCCTATCTCCGCTTTTTGCGCCTTTGACGTCTCGGTGTCGGGCTCGTAGGCTCGGCCGATGCCGGGAACCAAATCCGTCCCAGCGCATCCAATCGGACAAAGCATGTCTCCCGAAAGTGGATGCCGGTTTCGGGATAAAGACATGCGTAGTTTTAGACGAGCAAGTAGGGCAGAAGATGGTCCACAGGGTCCGTATCCTCGAAGCTGAGAACGTCACGCACGATGTCCGCCGGTTCCGCTTCGAGAAGCCGGCCGGCTATGCTTTCGAGCCCGGCCAGGCGACGGACGTCATGATCGATCGCGCCGGCTGGCGCGAGAAGAAGCGCCCTTTCACCTTCACCTGCCTCAGGGACCGCGACTATCTGGAATTCACCATCAAGATCTATTCGGACCATGACGGCGTGACCAATCAGCTCGGCGGGCTCGGCGCCGGCGATCACCTGCTGATCGAGGACCCGTGGGGGACGATCCAGTACAAGGGCAAGGGTATCTTCATCGCCGGCGGCGCCGGCATAACGCCCTTTATCGCCATTCTCCGCGATCTTGCCGAAAAGAGCGAGATCGAAGGCAACCAACTCTTCTTCGCCAACAAGACCGAAAGGGACATCATCCTGCGGGACACCTGGGAGAAAATGCGTGGCCTCGGTCATGTCTTCGTCACCGACGACGGCAGCGGCGGCTTTCCCTCCAGCCGTATCGACAAAGCCTTCCTCGAGAGGCATGTGCGGGATTTCGGCCAGCACTTCTATGTCTGCGGGCCGGACAGGATGGTGGCCGATCTGAAAGCCACCTTGAAGGAACTGGGCGCCGAACCGGACGCGCTAGTCTTCGAAAAGTAGAGAGACGGCTGGCCGGCGCCGGTTCGGCCTTGCAAAACCGCCGCCGATCGACTATCTCAGATTTAAATTCTTGGTCGGTTTGACGAAGAGTGGGTCCACCCGGTCCCGCTCTTTTTTGTTTCCATCCGGCCGATGACGGAGAACGGATGTCTGAAGCCGGAAAGGGCGACGACCGCATCATCCGCGAGAGCGGCATCGACGCGCGCATCGCGCTGATTGTCGAGCCTGTCCTCGAAGCGGACGGTTATCGTCTGGTGCGCGTCCGGCTTTCCGGCCAGAACGGCCTGACGCTCCAGATCATGGCCGAGCGGCGGGACGGCACCATGACGGTCGAGGATTGCGAAGCGGTGAGCCGGCTGCTTTCGCCGGTCCTCGACGTGGAAGACCCGATCGACAAGGCGTATCATCTCGAGATTTCCTCGCCGGGCATCGACCGGCCGCTCGTGCGCAGATCGGATTTCGCCGAGGCGGTCGGCAGGCTGGTCAAGGTCGAGACCTCCGTCCAGGTTTCCGGCCGCAAGCGGTTCCGCGGCCGCATCGTCAAGGCGGACGACGAGGGCGTCACGGTCGAGACCGACAAGCCGGCGATCGGCGAGGAATTCATGACGGCGTTGCCGTTCGACGCGATCGCCGAGGCGCGCCTGGTGCTGACGGACGATCTGATCCGCGATGCGCTGAGGAAAGACAAGATGCTCCGCGAGGGGCGTGACGAACACGAAGGGCATGACGAAGAAGCCGTGCCGAACGGACAACGCAGGATTTGACGCCACGGCCCGGCAGAGGGCCCGAGGCAGTGTTACGGGAGAAATGAAAATGGCAGTCAGTGCGAACAGGCTGGAACTCCTTCAGATCGCCGACGCGGTTGCCCGCGAGAAGTCGATCGAGAAGCAGATAGTCATCGATGCGATGGCGGACGCCATCCAGAAGGCGGCGCGCTCGCGCTACGGTCAGGAGACCAACATCCGCGCGGACATCAATCCGAATACCGGCGAGATGAAGCTGCAGCGCCTCATGGAGGTGGTCGAGGATGTCGAGGATTTCGGCCGCCAGATCGCGCTCAGGGACGCGCGGGCGCGGAATCCCGACGCCCAGGTCGGCGACTTCATCGCCGAGCAGCTTCCGCCCATGGATTTCGGCCGCATCGCCGCGCAGTCGGCCAAGCAGGTCATCGTGCAGAAGGTGCGCGAGGCCGAGCGGGACCGCCAGTACGAGGAATACAAGGACCGCGTCGGCGAGATCGTCAACGGCACGGTGAAGCGCGTCGAATACGGAAACGTCATCGTCGATCTCGGTCGCGGCGAGGGCATCATCCGTCGCGACGAGCTGATCCCGCGCGAGAATTTCAAGTATGGGGACCGCGTCCGCGCCTATGTCTACGACGTGCGCCGCGAGCAGCGCGGGCCGCAGATATTCCTGTCACGCACCCACCCGCAATTCATGGCGAAGCTGTTCACCATGGAGGTGCCGGAGATCTATGACGGCATCATCGAGATCAAGTCGGTGGCGCGCGATCCCGGCAGCCGCGCCAAGATCGCGGTCATCTCGCGCGACAGCTCGATCGATCCGGTCGGCGCCTGCGTCGGCATGCGCGGTTCGAGGGTCCAGGCGGTGGTCGGCGAACTGCAGGGCGAGAAGATCGACATCATCCCCTGGTCGCAGGACGCCGCCTCCTTCATCGTCAACGCGCTGCAGCCGGCCGAAGTCGCCAAGGTCGTGCTCGACGAGGACGCGGAGCGTATTGAAGTCGTGGTTCCGGATGACCAACTGTCCCTTGCCATCGGCCGCCGGGGCCAGAATGTCCGTCTCGCCTCGCAGCTTACCGGCTGGGACATCGACATCCTGACCGAGGAAGAGGAATCGCAGCGCCGCCAGAAGGAATTCGTCGAGCGCTCCAACCTCTTCATGGAGGCGCTCAACGTCGACGAGATGGTCGGCCAGGTCCTCGCTTCCGAGGGCTTCACCAGCGTCGAGGAGGTCGCCTATGTCGACCAGGACGAGATCGCCTCGATCGACGGCTTCGACGAGGGCACGGCCTCGGAGATCCAGAGCCGCGCCCGCGAATATCTGGAGCGCATCGAGGCCGAGCATGACGCTCGGCGTAAGGAACTCGGCGTCTCCGACGATCTGCGGGAGGTTCCGGGCGTGACGACCGCCATGATGGTGACGCTCGGCGAGGACGGCGTGAAGACGGTCGAGGATTTCGCCGGCTACGCGGTGGACGATCTCGTAGGCTGGAAGGAACGCAAGGACGGCGAGACGAAGATGTATCCGGGCGTGCTCGCCGATTTCGGCATCACCCGCGCGGAAGCCGAGCAGATGGTGCTGGCGGCGCGCCTCAAGGCCGGCTGGATCACCGAGGCGGATCTTGCCTCCGAGGAAGAGGCTGAAGGCGAAGCCGGCGAAAACGCCGAGCTGGCCGGCGCCTGAGCCATGGCGGACCGGGAAGGGAGCGATCGGCCTGTTGAAAGCGTCGGAACCCATGAACGAGCGCACATGCATCGTGACGCGCAAGGCGGGCGAGGCCGACAGCCTCATCCGCTTCGTTCGCGGGCCTGACGGATCGGTCGTCCCGGACCTCAAGAAGACGTTGCCGGGGCGCGGCTGCTGGGTGACCGGTGACCGCGTCCATGTCGAGAAGGCAGCACAGCGCAAGCTCTTCGCCCGCGCGCTGAAGGCGGAAGTGACGGTCCCGCCGGATCTCGGCGAAACCGTCGACGGCCTGCTGGCCAAGGCCGCGCTCGGCTCGCTGGGCCTGGCGCGCAAGGCGGGTTCGGTGGTCCTCGGGGCCGTAAAAGTCGAGGACGCCGTGCGCAAGGGGACGGCGCTTCTGGTGCTTCACGCTCAGGAGGCGTCGGCGGACGGCATCCGCAGGATCGCCTCGGCGCGCCGCGCGACCGTCCATGCCGGCGGTCCGGCGACGCCGGCCTACAAACTCTTTTCCGGGACGGAATTGGGTTTGGCATTTGGGGGTACAAATGTGATACATGCTGCCGTGCTCGCCGAGGGGGCGGGCCGGGCGGTACAGAAGCGCGTGGTGGCGCTCGACCGTTTCCGGGGCGGTTCCCCGGAAGAGGATCTGGAAGTTGCGGCAGCAACGGATGCGGTCGGCGCCGCAGGACGTGCGGCCGCAGAGGATATGGAATGAGTGATATCAAATCGAGTGACGACAAGACGCTGAGCGTCAGCACCAAGAAGACGCTGACGCTGAAGCGGCCCGGCATGGAGCAGGGTACCGTGCGGCAGAATTTCTCGCACGGCCGCACGAAGTCTGTCGTCGTCGAGACCAAGAAGCGCAAGTTCTCGATGCCCGGCGAACGCCCCGAACCGGCCGCCGTGGTCGCGCCGAAGCCGCGTACGCCGTCGCCCGTGCCGCAGGCGAAGCCGGTCACGGAGCAGCAGTCGGCGACTTCGGCGGAGCGGCCCGGCGTCGTCTTGAACGAATTGTCGCGCGACGAGATGGAGGCGCGCCGCCGCGCGCTTGAGGATTCCAAGGTCCGCGAGGTGGACGAACGCCGCCGCGCCCAGGAAGACGCCAAGCGCCGCACCGAGGAGGAAGAGCGCCGCCGTCGCGAGCGCGAGGAATCGGCTCGCCGCCAGGCGGAGGAAGAGGCGAGGCTGAAGGCCGAGGCCGAGGCCCGCCGCCGCGCCGAGGAAGAAGCGCGTCGGCGCGCTCCCACCGACGCCGCCGGCGTCGCCGAAGAGATCGAGGAAGAGACGCGCAGCCGCGGCCCCGCCGCCCGGCGTGGCGGGCCGGCAAAGCCCGAAATTGCCCGTCCGGCACGGCCGGCCAAGGGCGAGGAAGATCGCCGCCGGGGCAAGCTGACCCTCAATACGGCGTTGTCCGAGGAGGATGCGCGCGCCCGGTCGCTTTCATCCATGCGCAGGCGCCAGGAGAAGTTCAAGCGGGCCCTGCACCAGGAGCCGCGCGAGAAGATTTCGCGGGAAGTCGTCCTGCCGGAGACCATCACCATCCAGGATCTCGCGAGCCGCATGGCGGAACGCGCCGTCGACGTCGTCAAATACTTCATGAAGCAGGGCCAGATCATGAAGCCGGGGGATGTCATCGACGCCGACACGGCGGAACTGGTGGCGTCCGAATTCGGCCACACCGTCAAGCGCGTGATGGAATCGGATGTCGAGGAAGGTCTCTTCAACGTCGAGGACGATCCGGCGCATCTCGAGCCGCGGCCGCCCGTCGTGACCATCATGGGCCATGTCGACCACGGCAAGACCTCGCTTCTCGACGCCATCCGCGATGCCAATGTCGTGTCGGGCGAGGCCGGCGGCATCACCCAGCATATCGGCGCCTACCAGATCGAGAAGGACGGACAGAAGATCACCTTCATCGACACGCCCGGCCACGCGGCGTTCACGGCGATGCGCGCCCGCGGCGCGCAGGCGACCGACATCGCCGTGCTGGTGGTGGCGGCTGACGACAGCGTCATGCCGCAGACCATCGAATCCATCAACCACGCCAAGGCGGCGGGCGTCCCGATCATCGTGGCGATCAACAAGATCGACAAGCCGGACGCCAACCCCCAGAAGGTGCGCACCGAACTCCTCCAGCATGAGGTGTTCGTCGAATCGATGGGCGGCGAGGTGCTGGATGTCGAGGTGTCGGCCACCAAGCGCACCAATCTCGACAAGCTGCTGGAAGCGATCCTCCTCCAGGCCGAACTGCTCGACCTGAAGGCCGATCCGGAGCGTACCTCCGAGGGCGTGGTGATCGAGGCGAAGCTCGACAAGGGCCGCGGTCCGGTGGCGACGATTCTGGTGCAGACCGGCACGCTGATTCCCGGCGACATCGTCGTGGCCGGCGGCGAATGGGGCCGCGTGCGCGCGCTGATCGACGATCGTGGCGAGCAGGTCCGGGAAGCGCCGCCGTCGATGCCGGTCGAGGTGCTCGGGTTGCAGGGCACGCCGCAGGCCGGCGATCGTTTCGCGGTCGTCGAAAACGAGGCGCGCGCCCGCGAGGTGACGGAATACCGCCAGCGCGTGGCACGCGAGAAGGCTGTTGCCCGCCAGTCCGGCCAGCGCGGCTCGCTCGAGCAGATGATGTCGCAATTGCAGACGGCGGGCCGCAAGGAATTCCCGCTCGTCATCAAGGGCGACGTTCAGGGCTCGATCGAGGCGATCGTCACCGCGCTCGACAAGCTCGGCACCGACGAGGTGCGCGCGCGGATCGTGCATTCGGGCGCCGGCGCGATCACCGAGAGCGACGTGTCGCTCGCCGAGACCTCGGGCGCGGCCATCATCGGCTTCAACGTCCGCGCCAACAAGCAGGCGCGTGATGCCGCCGAGCAGGCGGGCATCGAGATCCGCTATTACAACATCATCTACAACCTCGTGGATGACGTGAAGGCCGCGATGTCGGGCCTGCTCTCGCCGGAACGGCGCGAGACCTTCCTCGGCAATGCTGAGATCCTGGAGGTGTTCAACATCACCAAGGTCGGCAAGGTCGCCGGCTGCCGCGTCACCGAAGGCAAGGTGGAGCGCGGTGCGGGCGTTCGCCTGATCCGCGACAACGTGGTTATCCACGAGGGCACGCTGAAGACGCTGAAGCGCTTCAAGGACGAGGTTGCCGAGGTTCCTGCGGGCCAGGAATGCGGCATGGCGTTCCAGAACTACGAGGACATCCGCGAAGGCGATGTCATCGAGTGCTATCGCGTCGAGATGGTGAGCCGTACGCTCTGAGCGTGCAACGCCCGGTCCCTGCGGGTTTCCTCGCGTAGCCGCGGAGCCCGCAAACTTTAGCCATCCTCGGGCTCGTCCCGAGGGTCTGCCGTCGCGGCGAACCGCAAGGCTCCCGGATCGATCCCTTTTCGTTCGGGAGGGCAGGTCCGGCGGCGGTGGCGACAAATCCTCGCGACAGGCCGGCCGAGCCCGGGATGACGGCGGCGGCCGCTACACTCCGAGATGGCGCTGCAGGAGATCCGGCTGCTTCTTCAGCTCGGCAGCGGGGCCTTCATGCGCGATATGGCCGTTGTTGATGATGTAGACGCGGTCGGCCAGCGCCAGCGTAGCGGCGAGGTTCTGCTCGACCAGCACGATGGTCTGCCCGGCCTGCGCCAGATCGTGGCAGGCGCGCATAAGATCCTGCACGATCACCGGGGCAAGCCCCTCGAAGGGCTCGTCGAGCAGGACGATCTTCGGATCCCGCACCAGGGCGCGTGCGATCGCCAGCATCTGCTGCTCGCCGCCGGAAAGGTCGGTGCCGCGGCTGGTGCGCCGCTGCTTGAGGCGCGGGAACATCCCATAGATACGGTCGAGCGGCCATTTGTTGGCGGCGGTCAACCCGGCGAGGACGATGTTCTCTTCCACGTTCAGGCTGCCGAAGATGCGTCGGTTCTCATGCACGAGCTGCATGCCGCGACGGGCGATCGAGTGTGCCTTCTTCCCCGCCAGTTCCTCGCCGTCGAGCTTCACGCTCCCGGTCTTGGGCGTGACCACGCCCATCAAGCTCTTCAGCGTCGTCGACTTGCCGGCGCCGTTGCGGCCGAGAAGCGCCACGACCTCGTTCTTCTCCACGCGCAGCCCGACGTCGAAGAGGATATGGCTGTCGCCGTAGTAGCTGTTCAGGCCGCTGACTTCGAGCAGGCTCATGCCATCTCTCCATGGACGCCGCCGAGATAGGCTTCCTGAACCTTCGCGTTGGTCTTGATCTCGTCGGGGGTGCCCTCGACGAGCACGCTGCCCTCCTGCAGGACGGTGACCTTCTCGACCAGCTCGAAGAGCGAATCCATGTCGTGGTCGATGATGATCATCGTGCGGCCCCGGGCGATGGATTTGAGGAGCGCCACCGTCTCGACGCGCTCCTGCGGGCTCATGCCGGCCAGCGGCTCGTCGAGCAGGAGCAGGCTCGGCGAGGTCGCCAGCGCCAGTCCGACCTCCAGCCGCCGCTTCTCGCCATAGGCGAGCTCGGAAACCGGCGTGTGCAGCCGCGCGGTGAGGTTGACGAGGGAGGCCGTCCTGTTCACCTGCTCGTCGAGGCCCGGAACGCCCGAGAGGCTCCTGAACAGGTCGAGCTTGAACTTGCCGCGAAGCTCGCCGAGCGCGGCGATAGCCAGGTTCTCGCGCACTGTCAGCCGCTCGAAGAGCTGGTTGATCTGATAGCTCTTGGTGAGGCCGAGCTGGCAGACCTCGTTGACGCCCATGCTGGTGATGTCGCGCCCCTCGAACACGATCTTGCCCGAGGTCGGCGGCACCTCGCAGGTGAGCATCTTGAAGAAAGTGCTCTTGCCCGCGCCGTTCGGCCCGATGATGCCGCGCATCTCCCCGTGATCGACGGTGAAGTCGATATCGCTGTTGGCGATCACGCCGCCATAGCGCTTGGTGAGGCCGGTCGCCTGCAGGATCTGGCCGGACTTGCCGCCGCCGGAATTGCGCTCCGCCGCCGCTGCTACGGTCCTCGCCATGACGGGCGCCGGGGAAGGAGACACGACCGAAACGGGCGCAGGCGTCGGCCCGGTCTTCTCCGCACCATCCTTCCTGCGCGTCGCCAGACGATAGAGGTCGACGATCGCTCCGACGAGGCCGCGGCGCAGGAAGCAGACGAGCAGAACGAACACGATGCCGAGGACAAGCTTCCAGGTGGCGCCGAGATGCAGCGTCGTCTGGAAGAAATCGCTGAGATAGAGCCACGCCGCCGCGCCGAGCAAAGGACCGAACAGGGTGCCGGCGCCGCCGATGGCCGTCTGCATGACGATCTCGCCGGACGTGTCGAACATGAAGGCATCGGGCGGCATGAACCCCTGCAGCATGCCGAGCAGGCCGCCGGCGAAGCCGGTATAGACGGCCGCGATGACGAAGACGGCGAGCTTATAGCCATGGATGTTGTGGCCGAGAGCCTCCGCGCGGAGCGGGTTGTCGCGGATGGCGCGGAGCAGCAGCCCGACGGGAGAGCGGACGATGCGGAGCGCGATGACCAGACCGACGAAGTACCAGAAGGCGAAGAACACGTACATCGACCAGTTCGAGTCGAACTGGATGGTCGTGAAGCCGAGTTCCAGGTTCGGCGCCGGCACGCCGGGCAGGCCGTTCTCGCCGCCGGTGTATTCCGAAAGCGGATTGAACTCGACGAAGAAGAACACTTCTGCGATCGCCACCGTGATCATGGCGAAGTAGATGCCGGTGCGCCGAAGCGCGATCAGGCCGACCAGATAGCCGACGACGCCGGCCACGATCGCGCCGAGGATGACGGCGACGATAGTGTTCTCGAGCGACGTCTGCGTCAGGAGATAGGCGGCGAACATGCCGCCCGTGCCGAAGAAGGCTGACTGGCCGAAGGAAAGCAGCCCGGTATAGCCGAAGAGGAGGTCGAAGCCGATCCCGAGGAGGCCCCATATGAGGATGCGATTGATAGTGGTCGGGGTGAAGCCGAGATAGGGCAGCACGAAGGGCGCGGCGATCAGCGCCACCGCGGTGAGGATTTCGACAAGGAGGGGGCGTTGTCTGAGCATCGGGGGCGGCCGCGTTTACTCGCGGCCCGCCGTGCCGAGCAGTCCATGCGGACGCAGCACCAGCACAAGAGTCATCGCGATGAAGAGCATGACATAGGAATAGGCGGGGTTGAACATCGAGGTGATCGAGATGATCTCACCTGCGATGAGGCCGCCGATGATGGCGCCGGGGAAGGAGCCGACGCCGCCGATGACGACCACCACGAAGGTCTGCACCAGGATCGCCTCACCGACATCCGGTGCGATGGAGACGACCGGCGCGTTGACGATGCCGGCAAAGCCGGCCGCCATGGCGCCGATGCCGAACACCAGCATGAAGACCTTGTAGACGTCGATGCCGAGCGAATCGACCATCACCGAATCCTCGATGCCGGCGCGCACGATCATGCCGATCCGGGTCTTGTAGAGCACGAAATACAGCGCCAGCAGCGCGATCGCGACGATGCCGAGCGCGGCAAGCCGGTAGGTCGGATAGAACATGAAGCCGAGATTGGTGATGCCCTGGAATAGCGCCGGCGGCGGCGTCGTCTTCGAAAGGCTGCCGAAGAAGAAACGCACGGCCTCGACGAAGACGATGCCGAGCCCGAAGGTGACGAGAAGCTGGTCCTCCGGCGGCCGCGAATAGAAATGCCGGATGATCAGCCGTTCGGTCACCACGCCGACGAGCATGACGAAGAGCGAGCCGGCGATCAATGCGACGATGAAGGAGCCGGAATAGGTGTAGGCAAGCCAGCCGGCATAGCCGCCGAGCATGAACATGGCGCCGTGCGCCAAATTGAGCACGCCGAGCGTGCCGTAGATGATCGTCAGGCCCGAGGAGATCAGCGCGAGAAGCGCGCCGAGCACCAGGCCGTTGAAACATTGCGATATGAAATTCGCCCAGTTGACCACGTCGTCCCGCCCTAATCGTGGATCGATTCGAACATTCTATACCGGTATCGGCGTCGCATGTCCTGCCAGCCGCCCGCGGGAAGCGTGGACATCCGCCTCGGTGCGCTGGATCGCCGGCGAAGCGCCCCTCCGGCCGTCGGGCCGGAGGGGCGGGCACGATCAGGTATAATCACCGAGCTTGCAGCCGAAGGCGTCGGGCGCCTGCATCAGGCCTTCGCCCGGCACCACTTCGAGAACTTCCCAGAAGTCCTCGTCGTTCTTCATATCCTTCTTGGCCTTGCCGCGAACGATGATGACGGGACGCACGCACTGATGGTCTTCCGGCCGATAGTGCACGTCGCCGACGAGCGAGGGGATCGTCTCGCCCTTCTCGTACTGCTTGATCACGTCCGGCGGATAGAAGCTGCCGGCCTCCGAAACCATCCGCGCCCAATGGGCGAAGCTGATATAGCCGTTCTCCGCGCCCCATTCCGGCCGGTAGCCGTATTTCTTCTGGAACGCATCCACGAACATCTTGGCCAGCGGGTATTTGTCCTCGAGCGTCCACCAGAAATCGGTCGCCGCGAACACGCCCTCGGTGATATCCGGACCCACTTCCTTGGCGAGGAACGGGATCTGGTAGGGGATGACGAGCTTCATCTTCGGCAGGATGCCGAACTGCTTCGCCTGCTGGCTCGAGAGCACGGCATCGCGCCCCCAGTTGACGTTGATCAGGAATTCGGCGCCCGAATTGGCGATGTTGGTGAGATACTGGCTGAAATCCTGCGTGCCGAGCGGCGATACCTGATTGGTGACCATCTCCCAGCCGGCATTCTCCTTCAAATAGTCGTTCACCGACTTGGTGACCGTGTGGCCGTATGTGTAGTCCGGCGTCATGAACGCGGCTTTGCGGTTCTTGCCGAACTGCTTGATGAGAACCGGACCGATCGCCGCCGCCGCCGTCTGCCCGTAGAAATTCTGCCGGAAGCCGTAGCGCACGCAATCCTTGCCGGTGGTGTCGTTGGAGCCGGAGATCGCGGCGACATAGAGGATCTTCTCGCGCTGCGCGAATTTGTTGAGCGCGACCGCGACCGCCGACGAGGTCGAGCCGGTCATCAGGATGATCTTGTTCTGGTTGATGAAGGTCTGTTCCGCCTGCACCGCCTGGTTGGGCTTGGCCGCCGAATCGGCGGAGAGCAGCGCCACCTTCTTGCCGAGCACGCCTTTGTCCACCTTCGGCGCGATCTTCTTCATCAGCTCATGGTTGGTATTCATGTGCTCGACCGCAAGTTCCATGCCCTTGCGCTCGTCCTCGCCCGACGAGGCGTAGGCGCCCGTCAGCGGCACGGCTGCGCCGATATAGACCGTATCGCCCTGGGATCCGGCCGGCCAAGTACCCATCGCCGGCTTGTCGTCCGCATAGGCCCAGCCGATAGTTCCGAGGCCCGGGATGAATGTCGCCGAAGCGACGCCCGCGCCCAGTTGCAGCACGCGACGGCGAGAAAAGCCGTCCATGCCCTTATTGCCTGATTTGAACCCTGCCATGAATTCCTCCCATGAGTTTCAGGTTCTGTGAATTTCCAGATCCGGTCGCAATCCTGCCTTTGCGCCTTCCCCGCAAGCAGACGCCGGCTCCTCGAGCCGATTGAGCTGGAGGCGACCGGGTCATCGGGGCGATAATAGGCCGTGCGGAAGAGGCGGCGTCAATGCAACTTTCGTTTGCCATCGACGGGTAGAAAGGCTTCGCAAGCAGCTATGGGCCGGCCGGGTTCAGCCACGCCTCGACTTGGGGAACGGGATCACGACCATCGGCGAACGCTGGCATTCGGCGATCGCCGCTTCCTCGATCAGCGCGTCCACGGCCTCTTTTATTTTTTGGCTGGCGGGATCGGCTCCGGTCAGCCGATTATAGGCGCATTCCAGGAGTTCACGCACCGCGGCGAAATCGCTCTGCATCGTCCTCACCAACAGATCTGCCCGCCGCAAGCCACCTTATGGCCGACCCGGGTGGCGGTTCGCTTAATCCCTTTCGGTGGATTTGATTCGAAGTTTCGCGATTGCCGCGATATCGGGCCATTCCCGCCGGCCAATTGCGCCCAATTCGTCGAGTAGGACGGCGATGCGGCGCGAACCAAGTTGGGTCGCCGGCGCGGCCGGCGATAGGATGCTGCGGCTGAGGCGGATGGATCACGGCACCTGGCCGACGCCGCCGTCCGAAATGCGAGCTGTCGCAGCCGTCCACGGAAAAGAATGGTGCTGCGAGAGAGGATTGAACTCTCGACCTCCCCCTTACCAAGGGGGTGCTCTACCACTGAGCTACCGCAGCAGGCCGAAACGCGGCGGACATTTGCCACACCGTGCCCGCCGTGGCAAGCGCGGGTTGGACCGATCCCGGAGAAACCGCCCGCCGGCGCAAGGATATTGGCGCACCGCACCGGGCGAAGATGAGAACTACGTCTACGCTATAGCCCTCTAAGGCCCTCCCAAAGCTAATCGATAGTCGTTTTAGAGAAGCCGTCGTCATCAAGGGCGCTCGTCGTATTCGGAGAACGCCCCCGGAGAATCACTTTCACGTCCGAAATCTCAGCGTTTCCACCAGCAGCGTGAATGCCGATGAAGCGTGGCGCCGATGCGGATAATAGAGATGGTAGCCGGGCAGGTCGGGAGTGAATTTGCCCAACACTCGCAACAGCCTTCCCTTGTCCAAGTGTGGCTGAACCTGATCCAGCGGAAGATACGCAAGGCCATGACCGTCGAGCGCGGCATCGAGGATCAGGTCGATGGTGTTGAGGATTAGCGGTCCCTCGACACGCACGCGCACGTCGCGGCCGCCGCGCTTCAGCCGCCAGCTATTGAGCGTGCCAGTGGTGGGCAGTCGCAGATTGATCGCGCGATGATCGATCAGTTGCGCTGGCGACACGGGAACGGGATGAGCACGGAAATAGTCCGGCGCGCCGACGATCGCCATCGGAATGTCAGGACCGATGCGCATCGCGATCATGTCTTTCGCCATCTCGCCGCCCAACCGGATGCCGGCATCGAAGCGATCGGCGACAACATCTGCCAACCCGTAGTCGATGGTGATCTCCACGGCGATGTCGGGGTTGCCAGTCAGCAGCCGCTTCATCGCGGGCACGAGGATGGTCTTGGCGGCGTGTTCGACGGTCGTGATCCGGATCGTGCCGGAGGGTCGATCGCGCAACTCACCCAATGAGGCGATCGCCGCATCGAGGTCATGCAGCATGGGACCGAGCGTCGCGATCAGCCGCTCGCCGGCGTCGGTCGGCGCCACACTGCGCGTCGTGCGCGACAACAGCCGCAGTCCCAGCCGCTCCTCGATCCGCCGCACGATCTGGCTGAGCGCGGATTGCGCCATGCCGAGGCGGGCGGCCGCCTTGGTGAAACTGCGTTCCTCGGCAACCACGACGAAGGCCGCCAGATCGGCGATCTCGTCCCGTCGCATTTATCACCTCAATGATAAGCTCAAGACAAATTACCCGTCTAATCCACGCAATCTTTGTGGCCTAGATTGCGGTCATCAGCAAGGGACTTCCCAAGGCGGCGGCAACGAGCCGCGAGGCGATGAATCGAAAGGAACCGTACAATGGGCAAGATCAGCTTCCCCAATTCGAACAACAAGACCATCGTGATGGCGGCGGTGATCGACTTCCCCGCAGGCTTCGAAGAGAAGAAGAGCTACCCCGCCATCGTCGTCTCGCACCCCGGCGGCGGCGTGAAGGAGCAGACCGCGGGCACCTATGCCAAAAAGCTCGCCGCGCAGGGCTTCGTCACTATCGCCTATGACGCCTCCTATCAGGGCGAGAGCGGCGGTGAACCGCGCCAGTTGGAAAACCCCTATATCCGCACCGAGGACGTCAGCGCCGTCATCGACTACCTGACCACGCTGCCTTACGTCGATAAGGACCGCATCGGCGCGATGGGCATCTGCGCCGGTGCCGGCTATACCGCCAACGCCGCGATCCAGGATCGCCGCATCAAGGCGATCGGCACGGTCAGCGCCGTCAACATCGGTTCGATGTTCCGAAACGGCTGGGAGAACAACGTCAAGTCGATCGATGCGCTGCCGCTGGTCGAGGCCGGCTCGAACGCTCGCACCTCGGACGCCGAAGGCAAGGGATACACGACGATGCCGCTTGCGCCGCTGACGGAGAAGGACGCCCCAAACGAGGAACTGCGTCAGGCGTGGGAGTATTACCACACGCCGCGCGCCCAGTGCGCCACCGCGCCCGGCGTCGCGACGCTGCGCAGCCTGAACCAGATCATCACCTACGACGCCTATCACATGGCCGACGTTTATCTGACCCAGCCGGTTCAGATCGTCGCCGGTAGCAAGGCCGGCAGCAAATGGATGAGCGACGATTTGTTCGATCGCGCAGCCAGCACCGACAAGTCCTTCCACATCGTCGAGGGCGCCAACCACATGGACCTTTATGACGGCAAGGCATTTGTCGACGAGGCGGTGTCGGTGCTCGCACCGTTCTTCAAGACGCATCTGAACGGTGCGGCCGCCGCAAGCCGGCCCCAGGCGGCGGAATAAGCGCGCTTTTCTCTGCGGAGCGGCGCCATTTCTCGCGCCGCTCCGCGCAATTTGTGAGGACGGAAAATGACGAAGGTGCTCGTTCTTGGCGCGAGTGGTCAGATCGCTCGCCACGTAATCGCCATGCTGGATGGGAACGCTGATGTGCAGTTGACGCTGTTCGTTCGCAATCCCAGTAAACTGACGCATATGCCAGCGGACGCCAAACTCGTCCAAGGCGATGTGCTCGACGGCGCAAGACTCAATGAAGCAGTCAAAGAACAGGATATCGTCTACGCCAATCTGACCGGCTTGAATCTCGATGCTCAGGCCAGGAGCGTGATCGCATCGATGCAGGCCATGTGAAGCGGCTGATCTTCGTCTTGTCGCTCGGCATCTACGATGAAGTTCCAGGCAAATTCGGCGAGTGGAATAACGCGACCATCGGCGAGGACCTGAAGCCATTCCGCCACGCCGCCGATGCGATCGAAGCCTCAAAGCTCGACTACACGATCATCCGCCCGGCGTGGCTGACGGACGAGGACGAGGTGGACTACGAACTGACCGAGCGTGACGCGCCGTTCAAGGGCACGGTTGTCTCCCGCAAGAGCGTGGCGGACCTGATCGCGAAGATCATCCGCTCTCCAAATCTTCATCTGCGTGGCAGTGTCGGCGTCAACAAACCGGGGACTGACGGCGACAAGCCCACCTTCATGTAGGCGAGATGTCAGAGTTCGCTCGTCTCTGCGAAACGCGGGAGAAACGGCAGGAGACCCTTTCCGCTTCGTTTCGGATCAGAAATCGCCATTCGACCGGAAGCGATTCGAACTTTTTCACCGCCAAACGCCGCCGCTTCTACGCTTTTTCGCGCACGGCCATCTCCCGCTCTTCGCGCAGGCGTAGTTTCGGCGGTTATCGGCGACAAAAGGGGGCAATCGGCGATATTTGGCGCACCCGCCGCGATTCGAACGCGGGACCTCTGCCTTCGGAGCAATTTAACCTGTCCTCCTACCCTTTTCGACAGGTTTCGCTCCGATGCGCTACAGCACTGTAATCACTGAACAATTTGGAAAATCGCTGCGTCTGGCCTATGCTCGACTACGCTCCG